>Ga0209504_1000011_pt1 | contig 428426 bp, 357 predicted proteins | sample COGITO_mtgs_1005_FD_184791 | JGI IMG/M metagenome (GOLD analysis project Ga0209504, IMG submission 184791) | Pelagic marine microbial communities from North Sea - COGITO_mtgs_100511 (SPAdes) (version 2) | ecosystem: Environmental > Aquatic > Marine > Epipelagic ... | reverse complement strand
CGCAGCACACGGTCGCCGGATTCGAGTCGCCAATCGTAGTAATCGTGCATACCGCCGCGGAAACAAACCGCTTCGTCGAAGCCACGGTTCTCTGGTTTGTAGCGGGGATCAAAAGCGCCGAGGTGCCATTTGCCAATCAGCCCAGTGCGATAGCCTGCACCGCCGAGGATGTCAGCAATGGTCACTTCATTGAGGTCGAGGCGTTCGAGGCCGCGCCATTCTAAAGTGTCGATCGATCCGGTACGATGCGGATAGCGCCCAGTGAGCAGGGAGGCCCGGGAGGGGTTGCAGACTGGTGAGCTAGTGTAGTGCTGGGAGAGGCAAGTACTCTCTCGGATGAATTGATCCAGAAACGGCGTCTCGCTGATGCCTTTATTGAAAAAGCTGAAGTCACCGTAGCCGAGGTCGTCGACGAGGATGTGAATGATGTTGGGACGTGTCATGTTTTGTAAAGGGTGCCCTAATCTTGAGGAGAAATGCTGATCGGATACGGAGACGGATTGGGTCTGTTTAATTGTAAGAGTTCGGTGACTTGTCGAGTGTGATCAAAAAAATGTTATTACTAGCTTTTTATTGATTGGAGTGAAAAAATACGAAGCTGTGATGACATCCTATTTAGGGATAGGATGAATGTAAGGGTTAAAGCCGCACTGGGGAGTGCGGCTTTTATTTTTTAGAGTGCGTTGAGGTATTCGATACTCATATAAAATGCACCATGCGCGGGGATGCTGCGATCGGCACTTTCTATGACTGTCTCCAGAGTGATAGTGCCCTTTGCTATATCGGTTTTAAACTGAATGGCTCGCGCGCCGGCTGGGATTGGCTTGCCTAGTGATTTGCCGTCTAAGAAGAGTGTCGCGCTACCAGCTTTGAGACGTGCTTCGGAGAGGGGAGCTTGCTCGGGGAGTGTGCGTAGGGTGATACGATAGGTGCCACTGCGCGCGAAGCGAACGGTCCATGCGCCGAAGGGAGTGATGTGCTCCAGCGCGTTGCCCTTCGCGAGTTCCTGCACGTAGTTCTGATTCCATGGCGGATATCTGTCGCCAGTGCCTTCGAGGCCGGATGCACCCCAATCCATGCAGGTCAGGTGGCTGACCGGTGCTGCGGCTGAGCCCACGGTAATCGGTTGCACGTCTTCGGCGAGTGGGCGCACTACGTTCCACCATTGATTGTATTGTTTGGTGAGCGTTTGAAAGGCTTCGGGGTAGTCTTTGGAGACATCGTTCTGTTCGCCGCTGTCATTCTCTAAGTCGTAGAGCGTGGTGCCATTGACTAGCGTGAAGCGTTCGTTGCGAATGGCGCTGCCTTTGTGTTTGTGCGCTTCCGCCTGTCCGTTGGACCAGCGGCCGACGTGGGTGACGACAGTGCGGTCGGCCCATTGCGGATCCAACGTAGTGCCGAGGAGCGGCACCAGTGAACGTCCATCGATTCGGGGCTGCATGTCGAGTGGAATGCCTGCCAAATTGGCGAGTGTGGGAAAGATGTCGATCATGCTGGCGAGTGTATCGATGGCGCGACCGCCTTGAATATTGCCTGCGGGCCAGCGTATCAAGCAGGGCACGCGCACACCGCCCTGATAAGCGGATGCTTTGGTGCCACGTAGTCCGGCGTTGTATTCCAGCTCGCTGGGGTGCCCGCCTTTGGCGCTGCCGTTGTCGCCCATGAAGAGCACGATGGTATTGTCGGCTCGGCCAGTATCGTCGAGTTTTTGGAGGAGCTCGCCGATTTCTCGGTCGAGGTCGTCGATCATCGCATAGAAGCGCGCCTGTGATTCGGGTAAGCCTTTATCGAGATATTTCTGCGCGAGCTTGTCGTCGACCTGCAGCGGTGTGTGCGGCGTGTTGAGTGATAGGTAGGCAAACCAGGGTGAGGCACTGCCGTTGTCGATCCAATCCCATGCTGCTTGGCTAAAGACGGCGGTGCAGTAGCCCTCGGTTGCGGTCCATGTGCCGTTGTGGTGAATGTGTGGATCGAAGTAGGAGTTGCCCCAGTAGTCGGGCGTCTGGCCGATGCCGCCGCCGAGGTGAATAAAGACTTCGTCGAATCCACGGTCTTGCGGACGGCTGGGGAAGGTTTCGCCGAGGTGCCACTTGCCAAAGATGCCAGTGCGGTAGCCTGCGGCTTTGAAGTGCTCGGGGAGGGTGGGTACGTCGGGCTTGAGCAGGCTGCGCCCACTGATGGTATGCGTGATGCCGACTTTGAACTCGTGTTGGCCAGTCATGAGTGCGGCGCGGGTGGGCGAGCAGGTCGGAGAGGCAAGGAAGTCTTCCAAGCGCACGCTCTCGCGGGCCAGCGCATCGAGGTGGGGCGTTTCCAAGGAGGGATTGCCGTAAAATCCGAGGTCGGAAAAGCCTTGGTCATCGGTAAGGATAATTAAGATGTTTGGGGTGACTGCGATCGATGATCGATACACCGCTGCAATCGAGTGTGTGGCGAAATATAGTTGGCTGCACAGTGTGATCATAAAAACGGAGGATCTTGATAGTTTCATAATCTCTTTAATATGGTGCTGACCGGTTCTGGGCAAATATTTTGTGAGTATTAACATTCATCTTGGGTATATTGACTCAATCGAAGGTGACTATTTCATCCAGCCGCAGTTTATTTCTATTCATTGTTGTTGCTTTCATGCCGATAGGTCGCACCAGTGGCAGTCCAGCCTGGGCGATTGAAATTGCTGATTCGAGATCAGCAATTGTGTGATTAAAATAAAATCGATAGAGTGCGTATGCTTTTATTGAAGTGGATCCGACTGGTCGCAACAATGGGGTCAACTTTAGAGCACTATTATCTCTCCATCGAGTTCAAAAGTGTTTTACGTGGGCCTTCACCATAGCTCTCACGGTAGACGCGATAAAATTGCGCATAACTACCAAATCCAGCAGACAGCACCGCATCTAAGAGTGTGCCTTCGTACGAAGACCGATATATTTTCCAAAAACGTCCTAGTCGTATGGAATTTCGATGGCTTCGACATGTATGTGAATGGGGGCAACCGGGTGGTGGTGCCAAAGCAGGTCGCTGACGGCAAGCCTTGGGTGTGGCGCGCGGTGTTCTGGGGCCATGAACCGCAGTTCGACATCGCGATGCTGGAGCAAGGCTATCACGTCGTTTACTGTCAGGTTGCTGGTCTCTTAGGTAGCCCAACTGCGGTTAAGCGCTGGGATGCATTTTATGATTATTTGCGTTTTGAGCACCTTTTCGCCGACTGCGCGGTGTTGGAAGGCATGTCGCGGGGCGGCCTGATCGTCTATAATTGGGCGGCGGCGAATCCGGAAAAAGTCGCAGCCATCTATGCGGATGCGCCGGTGATGGATTTCAAGAGCTGGCCGGGAGGGCAGGGCAATGGAGTCGGCAGTCCGAACGACTGGAAAAACTGCCTCAAGCAATATGAAATGACGGAGAGTCAGGCAATGGCCTATCAGGGGAATCCGGTCGATAACCTCGCGCCGTTGGCGAAAGCAGGCATTCCGATTCTGCATGTCGTTGGCGATACCGACGACGTCGTGCCAGTGGCGGAAAATACCGCCATCGCGGAAGCGCGCTACAAGAAGCTGGGCGGCACCTTTGAAGTGATTCATAAAAAGGATGTCGGTCACCATCCGCATTCCTTGAAAGATCCCCAGCCGATTGTAGATTTTGTTCTACGCCACAGCGGCGGAAAGGCGGAACTCAAGGCCGAAGACATTGTCAGCGACAAAAACTTCACCCTACGTGGCGATTTCAACAACAGCCGCATTCAGTTCGAGCAGAATAAGTGCGGCCACGTCGCCTTTATCGGAGGCTCGATTACTGAGATGAACGGCTATCGCCCGATGGTCTGCGCCATGCTGCAGAAGCGTTTCCCCGAAACGAAATTCAAGTTCACGCAGGCGGGTATCAGCTCAACCTGTTCGGATACCGGAGCCTTTCGTTTGCAGCAGGACGTGTTGAGCCAAGGGCCGCTGGACATGCTGTTTGTAGAGTTCGTAGTGAATGACGACCAGGACGCGCAACAGGACTACCACGACGCGCTGCGCGGCATGGAGGGCATCATCGCGCAGGCGCGGAAGTATAATCCGAAGGTCGACATCGTGATGACTCATTTTGTGAACCCGAATATCCTCGGCCAGTTGCAGCAGGGGCAGACCACGCCGTCGGTTGCCGCCCACAGCAAGGTGGCCGAACATTACGGCGTATCGGTCAATCATCTGGCACAGGAACTGGCGGATTTGATTACGGCGGGAAAGATGGACTGGAAGCGATTCGGCGGGGTGCATCCCAACAACTACGGCAACACGATGTGTGCCACGATGATCGGCAAGGCCCTGCTCCAGGAGTGGTCCAAGCCCTTGCCGGCCGGTGGCAATCCGCAGGCGCATTCAGTGGCGAAGCCGATCGATGATAATAGCTATATTCGAGGCCGCTTTCTGCCGTTTGCCGATGTCGCAACGGACGGCAACTGGAAGGTCGGCGTTCCTCATTGGGCAGAGGAAAACAAGGGTGCGGTTCGTCCACAGTTTAAGAATGTTCCTATGATTTATAGCAGCCAAGCGCACGCCAAGCTGAGCATCGACTTCACCGGCACAGCCATCGGTGCCTATCTGCTGGCAGGGCCAGACGCAGGCATTATCCGCTGCACAGTGGATGGCAAACAGACTAAGGAGATTGATACGCTACACCGTTTTAGCGGCTTTAACTATCCTATGACTGTGATGTTTTTCAACGAGTTGACGGATGGCGAGCATACGCTCGAGTTGGACATTATGGAGAACCGGCCCGGCCGCATTAAACCTGGCGGCACTGCGCTGAGAGTCATCGGATTCACGGCGAATTAGTCCGTTTGGCTAGTCCGAGCGACTACTGAGAATCGGGAGTGTGGGGTTCAACTTTAGGATCTGTTCTTCTTGCGAACGACCCGTGGAGTTGAAAGGGGTTCGTCTACCTTGAACCTACGCCTTGAGCTTCCGGTTTATTTTATCGGATCGCAGTATTGGTGGAGAAGTTGCTGCATTACGCACAGCGTCGCGGGCAGGGCTGGACTTTGAACGGCTAAAAACCGACTTATTACTTCCAGTTTTTCCGATGCGTCCCTGGAGAGACGCCCATCATGGCGTGAAACTGTTTCCCAAAATGGCGCCGCATAACGCTGGGCTACGCGGGGGTAAAAATTCTCCGTGGGAAGGGGCTGGTTCCAGGGCGTCAGGGGTGTGAGCGTCTGTACGGGGGGCGCAAACAGGTGGCGTAAGGCAACCTGTTTGAAATCAGAGCATGTCCCGGTAACGCACAGTGTTGAACTGAAGCCTGTTGCTGTCATCGGAGCGCTGAGCGCTCGATTATATCGGGGGGCGGGGTGTCCTTGCTATCGTCGCATGCAGTTGTTTTGCTTCGCAGCGTTAAAAGACCGCCATTTTTCAGAAGCTGGTTCATGGGGGTCCTTTAGTGTGTCTCCCTCGAGTATGTGGAACAGGGCGGGGGATTGGTTGGGATCCACGCGGCCACCGATTCGTGTCACAAGCATCCGGGCTATGGCGAGACGATGGGGGCTTATTTTGACGGCCATCCATGGATGGCGAGCCACACGGTGACCATCAATGTCGAAGAACCCGATCATGCACTGCTCCAGCCCGTGTTTGGTGGGGAGTCCGATTTTAGAATTAAAGATGAAATTTATCAGTTCAAGGACAAGCCGTATTCACGGGAGAAGCTGCGTATCTTGTTGAGCCTCGATGTCGAGCGTAGTGATCCGCCCAATAAGAAAGTGCCCATGCGCAGAGCGGATGGCGATTATGCGGTCTCTTGGGTGCAGGGCGTAGGCAAGGGCCGTGTCTTTTACTCCAGCCTTGGGCACAACCATGAGATCTATTCCAATCCACTCATGTTAAAGCACTACCTCGCTGGTATTCAATTTGCTTGTGGCGATTTGAAAGCCGATACCAGGCCGAGCGCGACTATCGCTGTGCCAAATCTGTCCTCACAAGACTGAGCTTTAGAGGATTTAAAAACGTATGAACCTGCACCCATTTACCTGCACGTTTGCAACCATCGCGCTACTAGTCTTGAACTCAGTGTGTGTCGGGAAGGCCGCCTCAACGCTCAACGAGAAAGGTGGCGTGAACAGTAAATATCCTGAATTCTGCTGGGATCATATTCCACGGTATATGCATGTCTGGAAACAGACGGATTTTACGAATGAAGAACTCGATTATCTGTCACAGTTTCCGCTCATCACTTTTGAGAAAGCAACGGGCGTGAGGGGCAGTAGCGTTCAAAAGGGCACTTTAAAGGCGGCTCGGGGGGTGAAGACGCGCAACCCTGACGCGAAGGTTCTCTACTACAAAAACATTGTGATCGACTGGGGCGGCAGTGCCGCATCTAAAGAGTTAGCGACGATTGAGGGGGCCTATCTGCAAAGTAAAGACGGCAACTATGCGACCTTTAGCCCGAACAGCTCTACGAAGTTTTTCGATATCGGTCTGCCGGACGTTCGAGCGTGGTGGATGAAAGATGCTCGCAGGATGTTGAACGATCCATCGATCGACGGTATTTTTATTGATGCCAATATCAAGGTGCTCGTGGATGGGTATTTTCTGCATCAGAAAAAAGTGGGAGATGAGCAATACCAACGACTGAAGGATGGCTATGGGCAACTGCTCACTCAGATCGATACAGAATTTGGTTCGGACAACATTGTATTTGGAAATATTATCCGTGCGCGTCTAGAAAACGGGGGGCTGGATTATCTCAGCTATTTTGATGGCTCCTATCTGGAGGCCTTTGAGCATCATGTGGGCGGCGTCTCTAGACCCGACTATATCGCCAAAGGAATCGACGCTGTGCAGACTGCAGCGCGGCAAGGGAAGATTATTGCTTTTACACTCAGCGTCCAAGAGGTACTGAATCAGGGCAGTCGTGGTGGTTTTGATAGCAACGAAGCCCTTCAGGCGCGTGTGAATTATACTGCGGCTCTATTTCTGATTGTTGCCGAGAAGTATAGTTATTTCTATCCCGTGGATCAGATGGGGGTGGTGACCCGAGGAGGGAAACAGCGCAACCGACTCTGGATGCAAACACTGCCGATCTTTAAGAAACGATTGGGACCGCCCCAAGGCCCCGCAGTGAAGCGTGGCTACATCTATACGCGCGAGTTTGAACACTGCTCGGTCTGGCTGGATATCGAAAATGAAGTCGGAAAACTCACTTGGAGATAAGCTGCTCGATGCGCTGAGTTAAAGCGACCAAGGCGCACGCATCGGGCGGTGCATCATCGCAATCGCAGCGTCGCTGTCTAATTCGCTTTAAGGATGCCGGTTTTATAGGCCTTGCTAATGGCGGCTGGTGCGTTGGTGACTTCCAGTTTTTGATAGAGGTTCTTGATGTGGGTATTGACTGTTTCGAGGCCGATCTTCAGTTCGCTGGCGATCTCTTTTTTCTGCTGTCCTTCGGCGAGTAGGGCTAGGATTTCTAATTCACGGGGTGTCAGGGTGACATCCGATGTCGTGGTTTTGGCGTCGCCCTCGAACTGATTGAGCACCGTCGGAATCACTTTGGGGTCGAGTGCGCCGCCGCCTTGCATGACGTTGAGGATGGCTTCTCGGATGTTCTCGATGATTGCGGATTTTAATAGATAGCCTTCGGCTCCGAGGTTCAGTGCTTTGATGACATCCGCATCCTTGTCGGATTGGGTGAGCACGATGATCTTTGCGTTCGGGGTGTATTGCTTCAGCCAGGGGATCGTCTCATGTCCTGACATGCCGGGGAGGTTGAGATCGAGTAAAATCAGGTCTGGTGATAGGTGACGACCACTGCCTGGTTCGAGTTCACGCAGCGCGAGTTCGGCGGTGCCATACTGCCCCGCTAATGAGATCAAAGGATCTTGTTGTAGCGACAACTCTATAGCATAGCGATACTCTCGGTTGTCTTCGATCAGTATGAGTTTGATTGGATCTTTCATCGTAGCGTGCCTAGTCTGCGGAGTTTGAGTTTCAGTGTGATGGCGGTGCCATCTTTGCAGGGGTGGTCAATCGATACCTGTGCTCGCATGAGCTTGGCGCGTCGTGCCAAGGAGGCGGGCACTTCGGTGAGCGAGCCTTGGCCATTGTCTGTAATTGATACGGTCATCGTCTTTTTTGTCGCACAGACAAGGGTGTCGACACGAGTGGCCTGAGAGTGGCGCACGATGTTGGCGAGGCATTCTTTATGGAATAGGATCAGGTCGATCCGGCGGCGATTTTTTAATCGTTGGAAGTGTGCTTCTCCCTGAAACTCGATATGATGCTCCAGTCCATCGAGTAAGCGGGAGGCGTCTCGTTTGAGTTCCTCCGCTAGATTTTCACCGATGATATTGGATTCGAGTAAATTGGTGCAGTGGCGCGTTGACTCACTGGTGCGTTCGGCGATTTCGCGAACCCGTGTCAAAATGGTCGACTGCATCTCGGGTGGCTGCTTGGCTTGGTCGGCTTGACGGCAGAGCATGCCAATCGCGTGCAGGTTGGCACCGAGTTCATCGTGTAGATTGGCGGCGATCCGTTTTCGTGTGCGGACTACCAGCTTCAGTCTGAGGTTGCGCTCGATCAGTATCAGAAATCCGACGATCAGCACTGCGGCTATCACGAGGGAGGTCATTAGTCGGAGTCTTTGTTTTTGCAGTGTGTAGCGTTGGTTGAGTTCTGCGGCTATCAGCGGGCGTTCTGTTTGCAGGTCATGCCTGAGGGCGAGTTCTTCGAGCCATTGGCGTATGGGCAATAACTTTCCGTAGAGGTTGCTGCCATCGGTTAAAGCGCTTAATGGACGCATCCATTCCAGTTGCGTATACTCCATCTGCGCAGGTTTACCTTCTGCAACGTTTGTTCCGCGGGAAAACAGCTCAACTTCGGCAAAGCCGATTCTGAACTCGATGGGGTTGAGCGGCATCGAGTTGTTATCATCCTGTGCGAGTAGTTGGATGAAGCGCACGTGTTGTTCGGGAAAAGTGAAGTCGATGAAGGGGCCGCTGTCGTAAATACTGTTTCTTCGATAATGGAACAGTAGGATGGGATCGGTGAATGCCGCATCCGTGGCTCCCCATATTTTTAGGTGCTCTGGGATGCCTAAGCCGCCAGCGGACACTTGGGGCACGGTGTCGTCTTGTTCGAGTGCGTGCAAGCGTATGCGCGAGATCGGGTAGCTGTCCTCAAGGTCGATGGTTAAAGGCGGACGCTCACCAGGTTCGGTTTTAAAGGGTTGGCTAGGCATGCCACGACCTGAGTGCATCAGATAAGGGCTGTGCCCATCGACGAGATAGCGTTGATCCCACGCTCCGCCGATTCCGGTGGTGTTGGATGAGGCACGGACGGTTTGGTGGAGGGCGACATTATCTGTGCCGCTGAAAATGAAGAATTCGGCAAGTTGTAAGCAGGGGTAATTGTCGTAATAGCGTGTGGAAAGTTGAGTGGCCTCAAGTCGCACCCAAGCGGCGCGCATAGGCTCGATGGGGATGACGAGCGGCGCAATGCGGGGCAGGTGAGCGTCGTGTTCGTCAAACTCCGCCACGACGTGCCCCTGTTTGTCATCCTCGGTGCCAGCCACGATACGGAATGCGGGTGGGAAGGCATCTGCTTGAAAGCCATCTTTGGATGTGCGCCAGATGGCCGGGGCGAGCACGACGCAGTCGATCGAAGCCGTATGATCTAACTGAACCTCGATCCATGTCTTATCCTCGGATGTCTGCCACCAGACAGACCGATAACCGATGGAGCCGACGCCACCACGCAGGCTTAATTGCGAGAGTTGAGGTAATTCGCGATCAATCGCCGCGAGGCGTTCTTCTAATTGTGAGAGTGTCCACTGCTCGATTGAATTTTGAGGATGTGTTGTGGCAGTGAGCTGCGAGATCCAGCCACACAGCAATACAAATGTGTATGTCAGTATGGATGGGGGCTGTTTCATCTGGGACTTATAACGATGTTGGCTGAATAACATTAAGGATGCTTTCAGGCTCATGTGACGCTGTCGAGTCGTGTCGCATTTAGCCTCTTTAAGCAAGTCAGCACGACAGACTTTTAGCGTAAGTCGCTAAAAAATACAAGAAAGGGCTCTTCTCCCCTATATGGGGGATAGCTTCATTTCAGGCAAAAGCCTATACTGCTCGGAGCCTTAGAATCCTAACTCAACTGAAATATATACTATGAAAAAAATGAACAAAACTCTGCTAACTGGCGTCGTCAGTCTCTTATTGGCAGGAACCGTGCATGCTCAAACATCTTGGAACGGAAGTGTCGATGATGATTTCCACAATGGAAGCAACTGGACTGCTGGCGTGCCTGGTCAGACTGGAGTTGCCGATATTGCGACTCTTGGTGGCGAGGGTGGCTCGGCGTCGGTGATTAATGTTAATTCGCTTTATGCTACTGGCGCTGCTCCTTACACCAGTCCGTTCATCGATGTTTACATCCGTAATAATACAACGCTTAATTTGAATCACTCTTTCCGGACGGTTCGCTATTTTCACCTCGGTAGTTCTACCGTAGGGGGGAGTGCGGTTCTTAACAACACTGTGAATGTTAATGTCGGGCAATTGTTTGTCAGAGACGACCTTGTTATTGGTGACGATAATACGCACTCAAAAACAGATACATTTACTCTGAGTGGCGCAGGAAAGCTTCTCTTACAAGGTGCTGCCAGCACTGAATCCGTGATCGTTAATGATACAGGTGTTTTTCATCTGAATGGTGAAAATGCTACAGCGACAATAGGTGACGGCACGAACGGTGTAGATGCGCAATTCATCATGAACGACACTGCTACACTCAAGTATACATTGGGTGCGAATGCGGCTTCGGTGCTCGACATTGAGGCTGGTTTTACGATCGGCGCGAACTCAGTTCTGGAAATTGATGCAGCTTCCTACACGGGAGGAGTCGGCACTATTACGCTGGCTAGCTTTGGCTCCAAAACAGGAACTTTCGATGTGGGCAATGTTTCGATCGGTGGTTTGGCTGGAGGTCTTTCCGGAAGTATCACATATACAGCCACTACGATGGATTTGTCGATCATTCCAGAGCCCGGCTCCTACGCGTTGCTTGCTGGCTTGACTGGCCTCGCCTTCGTGATGGTGCGCCGTCGAAGCTAATTTTCATATTTAGGGTTATATTAGGGTGAAGGCCGCGCTGAGAGGCGCGGCCTTTTTTATCTCGTTAGCTACTGTTATGCAGCCGCTAAGGCTTTAACAGGAGGCATGGGTGCAATGTGCCCTGTTTAGATATTCAGCCGAATTTTGTTTGCTGATTTCAATGCTCCATTGTCCTTACTCAATGAATCGATTATCAAGTATTTTTGTTTTAGCGGCTTCCGCTTGCTCCGCTGTGAATGGAGCCTTTGCTGTCAACGTGATTTGGGATGGCAGCGCGGGGGACGACAGCTTTATTAATGCTGCGAACTGGAATGTTTCCGGCGTAGATACTTTGCCCGGAGAAAGTGGTGACCCTTTGGATAATGCCATTATTCAGAATGGCGACGTTCCTGCATTAATTGGCGCGCAGCAGCATGATCCGGGAGTTGTGGGAGGTGACGAGGCCGTTGGCCTATATGACATAACCGTGCGCAATGGGAGTGGATTGATTGTCGATACCAGTTCATCTGATGCGTTCGTAGAACTGAACGCAATCTCTTTGGGGAGAAATGGCACGGGTGCGTTGTCGACGGTCAGTCACACCAATGGAGCTGTGGATGCGACGGCTGTTTTTATCGGCGGCGTGTCAAGCGGTTCTGCCAGGTATGAAATTTCAGGCGGTAGTCTAGAGTCTCAGCAATTCGTGCAGATTGATGAGGGGGGCGTTTTTCAGATTACCGGACAATCCGCGATGGTATCACTTGGTTCGGGGGGCGCGGCGGTCAATCCTGGCTTGGGCGATCTGCGAGTGAATGCCGGCGGCACACTTAAATTTACGCTAGGCACAACTGGCGTGAGTGCGGTGGCTGTGAGCTCGGATCTTGAAGTGGATGCGGCTGCGTCGTTGGTGATCGATTGTAATGCGTATACCGGTGGGGTGCAGACGATTCCATTGGTGAATATCGGTGGTGTCGGTGGGGTCTCCGGTTCAGAGTTTACGCCTGAGAATATTAGCATCGTAAATCTTGATGCCAGTTTAACGGCTGAGATTACCTACGGTAGTGATCGTATGGATCTGGTATTGGCCAGCGATCCGTTTGGGGTTGAGAATAGTAAAGTGGAGGCACTTGGTGGTTTAACGACGGCTCCAGCGGTTTATACGGATGATCAAACTCCGGGCGCGGCGGCGATCATTGCGTCTACGAACGCACGACAGGAGATTTATTTTGATGCGCTGGATTATAAGGGCAATCCGACTCGCGTCTATGCCTACATTGATATTCCGGATACTGCCACTGTGGGCAATCCTGTGCCTGGGGTGGTCTTGGTGCATGGCGGCGGCGGTTCGGCCTTTTCAGAGTGGGTGGATCGTTGGGTGGCGCGTGGCTATGCTGCGATCAGTATCGCCGTCGAGGGGCAGAGCGAGGAGACGACTTCAGCGACTGCTCAACAAATCGCCAATGGTGAGGCGACCTCGCTGGGCTATCTGAAACATGGCATGTCGGGGCCAGAGCGTGTTGCGATTTATCACGACTCGGCTGAAGCGCTCGAGGATCAGTGGATGTATCACGCGGTGGCCGATACGGTGCTGGCGAATTCGCTCATGCGTTCGCTGCCTGAAGTAGATGCTAGCAAAGTGGGCATCATGGGCGTGTCCTGGGGTGGTGTCATTACCAGCACCGCGATTGGCATTGATGACCGCTTCGCCTTTGCCATCGCGACTTATGGCTGTGGTCATAAATATGACATTCCCAATCAATACGGTTCTGCTCTGGTTGATAACCAGTTGTATCGGAAGGTGTGGGATCCGATTCTAAGAATGGATCAGGCGACGATGCCCAGCATGTGGCTCTCATGGCCCGAGGAAAATAATTTTTCGTTGGATGCGCAGGCGGCCACTTATCACCGTGTTGGTGGTTCGTATGTGGTGAGCTTGATCCCCGGTCTTGGGCATGGGCACCCGTTTGCATGGATGCCGGACGATAGTTACGAGTTTGCCAATAGCGTGCTAGCTTCCGGCGGCGATGCATGGTGTGAGCAGCAAGCACTCTCACTCACTGGCTCCAATGCAGAAGTCACCTTCCGCTCTGACAAACCGCTGGCTTCTGCGGAGCTGATCTATACCTCTGGCACTGGTTTTACCGGCGATCTGTCATGGCTTGAGCAAGTCGCAACTTTGATCGACAATACGGATGGCACATGGACGGTGACGGCGACACTCCCAGCCGGGACTACGGCATGGGCAGTGAGCGTGGAGTCTGTAGAACTCGGCACCGATGGTGTGCCCTTGATTGCCAGTTCGGATTATAAGGAGATTAACTCGATTTCGTTTGAGCCGTCTTCACTTCTAGAACTCGATTTGGAGACAGGTGTGGATGGTTCGACTGCAGAAGCCCGTATGGTTTTCTCCGGGCCGACGCATGCGGAAATCACCGAATTTTCGATTACGGGTGAGTCCCATGCCGGTTCGTTTTCTGTGCTGACTGCGGCACCTTTGGTCTTGGATGATCCGTCTTTGTTGGGCACGCCGGTTTCGATTCAATTTGATAATACTGTTGCAGGGCTTTCGCTCAGCGAGTCGGCGACTGCGACACTTTCGGTATCGCTGGAAGAGTTGGATGGGACGATCAACCAATTCACGTTGCCATTGAGTGCGACGGTTCGCACGCCACGTAGTGTTGTTTTCGATACAAGCAGTTATTGGTCCTCCGAGCAGCCGATTTACTCGGTGGACGATGTCTTTATTCGCAATGATGCGACTGTCATTTTAGATGCAGCTGATGTCGTTGCCAGCCTTACTGTGGCTGATGAGACGAGTCCAACAACAGGGGCTCTTTCGCTGAATTCTGGAGCACGCTTTCAGGTGCTTGAAACGCTGACACTCGGAGCGAGTTCGGGGGCAGGTGTGGTGAACCAGAGTTCTGGTTTTGTGTCTGTCGATACACTTGATATTAACGCCAATGGTGCCGGAGACAGTTCGCAATACAACCTCTCGGGGGGCAGCCTTTATGCAGATCAATTACTGGTCAATGCCAACGGTGAATTGAATATGACTGGCGGGGATCTCGCGCTCGATTTGAGTTATGCAGTCAGTGTGAATGGTGACCTCACGATCGATGGTGGGGCATTCATCAGCACGATCAGTGGTTTGAGTCCCGTCTTCAATGGCACTGGCAGTATCTCATTGTCATCCGGTTCATTCAGTATGAATGGCGGTGTTGGCGCCGACGTGATTCAGTTCAATCAATCAAGCATCGAAATATCCGGTGGTGCACTTGATCTGAGCGGGCAGCTGTATGTTTCAGGGGCGACCGATTTTGTTGTGATCGGCGACAGTGCGAGTATTGAGATCGAGCGCCTTGCGGCTACATCTGCCGGCACATTCCGTTTTGTGTTTGGCGCGACGGGTGTTAGCACCATCGACATCGATTATTTCATGGGACTTGCCAATGCTCAGGTAGAAATCGATGGTTCCGCCTACACGGATGGAGAAGGGACGTTTACGCTGTTTGATGCCACTAATTTGACTGCACTATTGAATCCGTCCAATGTCAGCATCACCGGTTTCGATCTGCAGAATAAGGATGCCTATGTGGTGCAAGACCAGACCAACGGCACGGATTGGGTGCAACTCGTGGTTGAGGAGTTACTGAGCAATGGAGTGACGCAGCGGTGGATGCGCGAGAACGGATTGCCTGAAACTAATGAGGCAACTCAGCTCGATTCGGATGGTGATGGTCGTCTAAATTGGGAGGAGCTTGAAGCCGGAACCGATCCCAATGACAGCTCCTCGACGTTTGTTGTTGAGCAAGTAGATCTTAGCGAAGAGCAGTTGACGGTCTATTGGCAGGCCGTGAGCGGGAAGACCTATGTCTTGCAACATAAGGCGGATTTGGCCGATCCCCTGTGGACGGCAATACGCACTAATTTGCTTGGCGTTGAGCCCCAATCCAGTGTGACCGTCGATGTGAGCGGAACGCAGGGGTTTTATCAAATTTCAGTGGAGTAGGGTATGCTCTTTAGATGATTTCAGTAGGTGGATTTCTTCGAAGCTTCAGCTTGACTGTCGCTGCATGATAATATTATGATTATGTCGGAATTAAATAAATTAGGTCGTTTGGCTAGGATTTGCATGTTGGCTGGAGCTGTGTTGATGGCTCGTGGTTTGTTTGCCGCGCAGGCCGAAGGGGGAGCTCATTTAGAGAAACCAAATATTATTTTCATCCTGACGGATGATCAGGGCTATGGTGATCTCGGTCGTCATGGGCATCCTGTCTTGGAGTCGCCGCACATGGATCAAATGTATGACGAAAGTGTGCGCTTTGACCATTTCTATGTCAGTCCGTCGTGTTCGCCGACGCGTGCTGCGTTGCTGACGGGCATGCACGAGTTTCGCAACGGTGTGACGCATACGCTTGAGCCGCGGGAGCATCTCTTCAAAGACGCGGTAACGCTTCCGGATCTACTGAAGACCGCGGGCTACAAGACCGGCTGGATTGGCAAATGGCATCTGAGCTATCGTCCGGGGTATGCGCCGCATCAGCGCGGTTTCGACTGGACAGCGACCAACCAAGAGGGGCCGCGCGATCATTTCGATGTGGAGATCATTCGTAATAACAAGCGCATCCCGACCAAGGGCTTTCGCGAAGATGTTTATTTTGACGAGGCCATGACCTTTATTGACGAAGCTGGTGACCAGCCGTTTTTCCTTTACCTGTGCACCTATTCGCCGCACACGCCGCTCGATGCGCCGGAGGATCTGATCGCTAAATATACTGCGAAGGGGCTGAACCAAACGCATGCCACATACCTAGCGATGGTTGAGAATATCGACCAAAACCTCGGCCGTTTGAATGCGTTCCTTAAGAAACGTGATTTAGATGAGAACACGATTGTGATTTTCATGAACGATAACGGCGTCACCGAGGGACTGGATGTTTACAACGCTGACATGCGCGGCTGTAAAGCCACGGTCTGGCAGGGTGGCACGCGTGCCATGTCGTTCTGGAAATGGCCGGGCACATGGGAGCCGAAAACCGTTGATAATTTGACCGCTCACCTCGACGTGTTGCCGACGCTCTGTGAATTGGCGGGTGTCGAGATTCCAGAAAAGGTGCAGGACGAACTGGAGGGCTTTAGTCTGATCCCGTTGTTGGACGGAGATGGTTGGGAGCATGATAATCGCTATCTGTTTCAGAACGTTGGGCGCTGGCCATCCGGCACGGCTGCGTCGCACAAATACGCGATGTGTGCGGTGCGCAAGGGCGACTATTTACTGGTGCGCAGTGCCGAGTGCGAAGACCCTGTCTGTGAACAATTTCAAAGCCAGTGCACCACTATGCGCGCCGTGCGTAATGGGCTGACCACGACGACCTATGCCTACGGAACTGCTCAAGAGCATTGGGGCGTTACGGAGCCCGGGCACTGGATGCTGGTGGATGTCAAAAAAGATCCTGGCTGTCAGAACGATCTATCGAAGATGCATCCCGAGTTGGTTTCCGAGTTGATCGCTGCGTATGACACTTGGTGGGACGATCAGTATCCGGTGATGATTGCCCGCGGTGGCGATGCCGGCGATCCGCAGGAGAGCGCTAAGGCCGCAGAGCTGGCGAGAAAGGCGAAAGCCGCAGTCGCCGCACGTAAAGCTGCTGCAGCACCTGCTGAGGATGTGACTGGGAAGCATGCCGAGATGTTTAATCGTATGGACGCGAATGGCGACGGACAGGTTACAGAAGCAGAGTATGTGGCGTTGTTTAAACGCAATTACGGCGCTCGTGATACGAATGAGGATGGTGTCTTGAGTGCGGAGGAGTTCCCGTTTCCAGCGTATGATCACGCCGATACAAATCAAGATGAGGCACTGAGTCCGGCCGAATATGAGGCCTTGTATCAGCGTCAGTTTAAAGAACGCGATGCCGATGGTAATAGATCGCTCACGATCGACGAAATGTAATGCTCACTGCACACAGTTAGACACTATGAAGAATCAAATGATATTAATTGCCCTAGGTGTTTCGTTGTCTGCAGGGGCGGTGGTCGCGAACCCGAGACTGGTGCGCATGCACGACACCATGGATATCAATCAGGACGGTGTGGTCACTGAAGCTGAATTCCTGAAGTTCTGGGACGCGCATTTCAACCAAATGGATACGAATGGAGATCAGATTTTAGGTATCGATGAGGGCAGTACTGAGTTATTGAAACAGGCGGACGCGAATCAGGATAGTCAGGTGAGCGTCGAAGAGCACCGGCAGTTGCGTCAGGCTCATTTTAGCAGCATGGATAAAGATGGCAGTGGCGATCTGACTCTGGCGGAGATGTTGGGGACTGTCGCGAGTGAAACGCCGGCAGTTGCCAAACCGGCGAAACCGAATGCCGGTCTAGTGGCTGCGAATCCTCACTTGGTGCAATTGCACCAGTCGATGGATGCGAATAAGGATGGAGTGGTTTCGAGGGATGAGTTTCTCGCCTTTTGGGCGAACAGTTTCAATCAACGTGATAAGAATCAGGATCAACAACTCAGTGTCTCTGAAGCCGGTGCGGGACTGATGAAATCAGCGGATTCGAATCAAAATGGTGTGTTAACTTGGGAAGAGGAACAAGTGCTCCGTCTGGAGCATTGGAAGACGATGGATAAGAACAAGGATCAGAACCTGACACTTCTAGAAATACTGAAGTCGCCTGCGGCTAAGCCTGCTGTCGTGGCATCGCCTCCTGCTGCGACGAATGATTTCACGGCTCAGCGTGCGAGGGTCGAGGCATTGTCGAGCCTAACGACGGCACCTGCGATGCATCTTGCGGAGGGCTTTGATTCGACGGATAATTTGGTGGCGATACACTACGAAGCATTGGATTGGAAGGGGCAGCCGACCAAGGTGTTTGCATGGCTCGGGATGCCGGATGAATACGATGAGAATGTGCCAGCAGTGGTGCTCGTGCATGGCGGTGGTGGCACCGCCTTTAAAAACTGGGTGCAGGAGTGGAATACGCGTGGTTATGCGGCGATCAGTATCGCGGTCGAAGGACAAGTGGATCGTAAAAATACCAACGGTAAGAAGGGCCAGCATTGGGAGCGGCATGAGTGGGCGGGTCCGGCTCGCAGTGGGATTTATCATGACTCGGCGCAAGCTCTGGAGGATCAGTGGATGTATCATGCGGTGGCCGATACGATTCTTGCGAACTCGCTGATCCGTTCCATTGATGGTGTGGATGCTTCTCGTGTCGGCATCATGGGGATTTCGTGGGGTGGAGTGATTACCAGCACGGTGATCGGGATTGATGATCGCTTCGCGTTTGCGATTCCAACCTATGGTTGCGGCAGCTTGGCGACCGCTGAGAATCAATACGGAGCATCACTGGGGCAGAATGCAACCTACAAGCAAGTATGGGATCCGATGCTGCGTCTCGCACGTGCCAAGCTGCCGACGCTGTGGTTTTCGTGGCCGGAAGATAAGCATTTTCCGATGGATCGATTTGCGGCGTCATATGCTGCGGTAGCTGGTGAGCACATGGTATCACTGGTGCCGAAGATGGGACATGGCCATGGGCCGGGCTGGGATCGCCCCGAGCCCTATGCATTCGCGAATTCGATTGTGAACGGGCAAGGGCCATGGTGCGTGCAACTCCATGCCGCATTGCAGGGGGATACCTGTAAGGTTATGTTTCAATCCACCAAGCCATTGGACCGTGCCGTTTTAGTCTCAACGACTGATCGTGGTGTCAGCGGCGAGCGCACTTGGGTGGAGACACCCGCGCCGGTTGTTCGAAATGGTCTTGCATGGACTGTCACTGCGCCGTTGCCAAGTGGCTCCACCGCATGGTTTATTAATGTGAAGAGCGGTGACCTAGTCGCGAGCTCGGATTATCAGGAGCGCTAGTGGCTGACTGTTTTTATCATGAGTAATACCGCCCTGTGACTTTTATTGGTAGTCAGGTCGGGATGTTGCGATTGATCTCCGCTGCGTTACGTCGATCTTGCTGAGGTGTGAGGGCATGCCTGAATGGCACTTAGCGAAGGTCTCCGATCGTATTGCGGCAGGTGATTTAGGCGAAGGGTATACTGAGAGCAGAGGGCTCATTTGTAGAATGCAGTTCTTTGCGTAGTTATTATACTCGAAGAGTGCAAAGGCCGTGTTTGTGTTGCCACTACACGCGTCACAAACGCGCCACTCTGCGCTGGGGGGCAGGCGAATGCACTACCTTAAGGATCATTACGGGCTGGATGTTCTATTGCGGTATAGACTGTTTAAAGCTCACTTCCTTGGTTAAGGAGGAGTCCCCTACGCTTGTCGAAGGGGGAGGTGGTTTGTTGCTGTGTAATACCATACTGTAACTTTTTCCGTTAGAAAGGTAGGGAGGTCTGCCCCGACTCGACCTGAGCTCGTCACAGGTCAGACCTCCGCGGCACTCGCTCCGACTTTCGGAGGCATGAGGGCATGCCTCCCTACCCAACAATAGCATTCGTTCTACCAGAAATAGTTGAAGACTGGTATTATAGGCCTTTCTTCGGTCATACCCCTCCGTCTGCTTTCGCAGACAACTCCTCTTGGCTGGGGAGGAGCTATTTGTCTCTGAGAATTCTTAAATTTGCCTTAAGGTAGTGCCATTCGGGGGCATACCCTCCTACCTTTTTATCGGTTAGAGTTGCAGGTTGGCATGAGTGCCATTTGGGCATGCTTCGCTACCGATGAACTGAATCTGGCTTTAAGCCCATAGTGTCTTCGTCTGTCGGCTTCGCCCCAGTATTAGCAGCGCTGGAGGGGCGGGGGGCAACGCAAGTTACACGCATCTTCAGCTGTCAGCGAATGTGGTGCATTGGCTGAATTAAAGAGACCAAGGCGCACGTATGGGGCGGTGCATCATCGCAACCGCATCGTCGCTACCGATAATGGTCTCCTTGACTGGATCCCAACCCAGCGTTTCACCAGTCCGCACACAGATGTCGCCCATGTGGCTGATTATATCCGAACGAATGCCGGAATTCAGGCTCGCGATCGGCTGCTCACGGTTGAGCACACAGTCGGCGAAGTCAACAGACTCAGCGCCATGGCAACGGCACCGATGAGAGCATGTGCGGGTTGTAAATAATCGAATCCACGCATGGCTGTTTCCTATTCTTTGACTAAAAAAGCCCCGATGCCATGACATCGAGGCTTCCCCTATATTACCCTAATATAGAAATTTAACGACGGTGGCGAACCATCACAAAACCAAGTGCCAGCAGACCACCAAGCAAGGCGTAGCTGCCCGGTTCCGGGATGACAACCAGATCCATCGTAGTGCCAGTATATGAGATGCTACCGGAAAGCCCTGCTTCCAAGCCAGTGATGGCAATATTGCCGAGATCGAAAGTGCCCGTATTTGACGTAAAGTTCGCGAGTGTGACCGTTCCCTGCCCGGCAGTGTAGCTGGATGCATCAATCGACAGTAGTGCCCCGGATCCGATGTCAAACGAAGTAACACCAATCGCCGATACGCCATCGGCTGCAAGCGTATAAGACAATTCTCCACCATCGGTTATGGAAAAAGCACCTGAACCTGCGAGATTGGCGGAATCTCCAGCGATATCAAAGACACCGTTCTGAGCGACATTCACTGCGGTTGTGAACCTCGCTGCTCCCCCACTGATACTGTATGATGCATCAAAGGTATTAGCATTCGTTGCACCAAGATTCAATGTTCGGCCTACCACAGTTCCGGCTGTCTGTGTGACACCCACATCTGTTACGCCAGTAATTCCGAGATTCCAAGTGCCTACAGTCTTCAAGTTTGCGCTAATAGCCAAACTCGCACCATTGCGCATTAATATATTAAAATTACTAGCTGAATCATAGGAATTCGTATGAACGGCATCGTCGCTACTATCTATCAATCTTGCAGTGTCACTCGCCACAGTGCCTGGCACCTGAGCAGGACTCCAGTTGGCTGCTGTAGTGAATTCATCATCGGCACCGCCACCGACCCAGTCGACATTAGCGGCCTGCACCTGCATCGTGGCCAGCCCGGCAAACGCTGCCAACAAGCCTACTGTTATTTTTGCTATTTTCATCATCTATCCTTGTATTTTATTTGTTAGTAAGACTTGGTGGATACCAACATCCACCAAGTAAAGAATTAGGTCATTTAAGGAGTGCAAATCAGAGGGTCCACGGTGCACGCATCGGGCGGTGCATCATCGCAACCGCATCGTCGCTGCCGATGATGGTCTCCTTGACTGGATCCCAACCAAGCGTTTCACCAGTCCGCACACAGATGTCGCCCATGTGGCTAATGATATCCGAACGAATACCGGAATCCAGACTCGCAATCGGCTGCTCACGGTTGAGCACACAGTCGGCGAAGTTACCAAAGTGATCACGGCTCACGGGCAGGCGAATTGGCCCGGGGTCCTTGGCTTTACGGCGAAGCGCTTCGGATGAGGCGGTAATCACACCACGCGAGACGCAGAGCCAGCCCTTGGAACCGACGAAGAGTGTGCCATTCGGATTTTTCTCAGCGCACGCACGCATAGCCGCAGGGATCACTGTTTTGCTGGCATCATTCGCCCAGTCCGTATCCAAGAAATTCATCTTGAGACCATTGGCATACGTCGCCTCCATGCGCCAGTTCACCAGCGTATTAAACAAGCCACGCTGAGGAAATGTCCCCGTAGTCTTATACTTTACGGGAATGCCTAAATGCATCTCATCTGCCCACCATTGGAGTAGGTCGAGCGGGTGTGCCCCCCAACCACCAATGAAGCCGATTGAGTAATCGTAGATAAACCATCCACCGGCCTTGCTCACACGCTGATCGCTATAAGGTGCATCCGGCGCAGGGCCGAGCCACATATCATAGTCCAGTCCTGCTGGCACAGGCTTCTTCGTCGGGTTCGGACCCTCGCGTCCGCCAGGCGCCCAGACATACACTTCCTGCACATCGCCGATGTGCCCATTGAGCACCACTTCAAGTCCCATGCGGCAGGCATCTATCGAGCGCTGCTGTGTGCCATACTGGAACACTCGCTTGTGTTTCTCCACGATTTCGCGTGCCGCAATGTCTTGTTCGATACTAATGCCAAGCGGCTTCTCGCAATAGACATCCTTGCCGGCACGGGCTGCCGCCAGCGAGATCGGCACGTGCCAATGGTCCGGCGTCACTACGTGCACCGCATCGATATCGTCGCGCGCCAGGAGCTCACGAAAGTCGGTGTATTGATGCTGTGCACCCCATTCGGCGGCTCTTGCTTGCTGTCGGCTCTTAAAAGGATCGCACACGGCGAGGATATCCGACTTCTCGTAGTTGACATAGGCACCACAGGAAGCGGAGCGGCTTCCACAACCAATCACACCAATTGCTGCACGATTACTCGGCGCGACCGCGCCATTTTTGCCCAGCACACTGGCCGGAATGATTGTGGGAAAACCAAGCAGCGCACCAGCACCAATGGATTTTTTCAGGAAGTCTCGACGGGATTGTTCTGTTTTCATGAGGATGTTCTTATTTTAATGGGGAAGAATCGTTTATGCGAACCATTGTTGTAGGCGCTCGGCCGATGCTTTGACCGCATCCGCCCCAAAGACTTCAAGCGTGGTTGGGCCATCGAACCCACGCTGCTTTAATTCAATTGCGATCTCAGGCAGGCCGATTACGCCATCCCCCAGAGGGATGAGCCCCATACCACAGCCAAATTGTTGGCCTCGTTTTGGCTCCCATTCGGAACCCAAATCTTTCCAGTGCACATGTTTGATACGATCGGCAAAGCGCTCGATATATTCAAAATTATCACCGCCTCCGAGCCAGAGGTTGCCGGTGTCGAGATTCAGGCCAACTGTATCCGAATGTCCGATACGATCCAGTAATTCAGCAGTGGCCTCGACACTATCCGTCACAATACCATGCGGCTCGATGAGCAGCTCAATGCCGAGCTCTTCCGCCCATTGCACCGGCCAATACAGTTTTTCAGCAATCGTGAAGATGCGCTCCTCGTAGGTAAGGTTCTCTCCGAAGGCAGTCTTCGGGTCTCCTTCGGTCGTGATCACTTGCTTCACGCCAAGATCGCGTGCCAAACGAATGGCCTTGATAATCTGCGCGGTTCCGTAGGTATCGGGCGCCGTGGGATCGAGCAAGTTGGCATGGGCACACACCGCAGTGAGGGTCAATCTGTGAGCGTCTGCCATTTTGCGCACACGCGAAGGATGGCCATCCAAACTCGCCGCCGCAGTGAAACCGAACTCGTTTCCCAGTAGCGCACCGTCGTGACTGTCCGTAAGATCCGCATATTCAAAGCCCATCTCACGAATTGCCTGAAACTGGGCGTCGAGTGGGCTAAAGGGGTTAACGAGGGCAAAGCATCCTATTTTGATCATGTCACAACTCTAGCATAAATGAGGATACTTGACGTCCAGATTTGTCCGTGCAGGATTTTATACATCCAAAATATGACCGACTTCAACAAGAACCCCGACAACTGCACTCCGCTCACCGCCGCGGTCGAACGCGGCGAAGTCGAACTGGTGGCACGCAGCCGTGGACTTTACCCAGGCATTCCCTTAAGACATGGAGAGCTCCCCAGCTTGTGCACTGTCGGCTACTGGGATGCCGTCGGACCTCAAAGCTGGGGTCTGCCCATGCACCGCAATGAGGGCATCGAAATTTGCTACGTGCTCAGCGGCGAAACCAAGTTTGGCACCGACAGTGAGGAGCATATGCTCCGCGCCGGAGATATCACCATCACGCGCCCTTGGCAGCGTCATCGCCTCGGCGATCCCTGCATCCGCCCCTGCAAACTGTTTTGGATCATACTGGATGTGGCAACCACCAGTGAGCGCCCCGCATGGGAATTCCCGAATTGGATCGGCCCGGATGCGAAATCACGCCGCGAGTTGCTGCGCGTCTTCCGTAAGAATCAATGTTGTCACATCAGTGATCGCGATCATGAGTTGAAGCACTTCATGCAGCAGTCCTGCGATCAGTTAACTGATTCCAGTCCGTTGGCACTGGCCAAATTGGCAAGTCTGATTAATGCTTTGTTACTCGCAGTGGCAGACCGATTACAGGCGGGCATCGCCGAGTCGAAGAACGACCCGCAAGGCTTTGACCAAACCATCCGTCAGTTTTTTCACGGCCTTGAAGCGAGCTGCGAGAAATCCGCCGAAGAATGGAATGTCGGCGAAATGGCACATGCCTGCCGTGTTGGCAAAAGTTACCTCACCGCGTCCTGTCGGCAGATATTTAATGCCACTCCGGCCGAACAGCTCAATCGCATACGACTCAACCACGCACGCGACCTGCTCCTGAACCAGCCTGAAACCTCCATCACTGACATCGCCTTTACCGTCGGCTTCAACACCAGTCAGTATTTTGCGAATCGCTTCAAGAAGCAGTTCGGCTGCACCCCCGCGCACTATCGACAGCGATAGAAAAAACACCTTCCCTTGGCTGGGAAGGTGTTTTTAATCGTTAACTTCAAGGCTCTCCGATATATAAGGACGCGATTTTTCGATCAACCAAGGCATTGGATGCAGCGGTCTTGGTTTCGACCACAGAGCGTGGCGTCAGCGGAGAGCGCAGATGGGGGGAGACGCCTGCCACAGTTGTCAGAAAGGGCGCGGTTTGGAGTGCCCGCGCGGCATTACCAGCGGGTAGCACCGCATGGTTTATGAACGTCAAGAGCGGCGATCTTGTCGCGAGCTCAGATTACCAAGAAGTTCGATGAATCGAGATTACATCACGCGATCGCGTGATACTAGAGCGATGATAGATGTGTTATAGTCGCTCTAGTGACTCGTCTGTCACCTTCGCCCCCTCTATTCTTGAACACTATTAAAATTACCCTCTATGCCATCGTATTGCTCGCCACGTGCTGCGTGAGCGCTGCAGCTCAGCTCCCTGACTTTAGTTGGGACACGGTGCCGCGCTATATGCACGTGCGCAAGGCCACGGCTTTTACTCCCCAAGAGGCCGAGTATTTAGCGACCTTTCCGCTGATCACATTTGAGAAAACAACGGGAGCGAGGGAGTTTGGCGGCACCGAGGCAGGAACCTTGCAAGCGGCAAAGGCGGTCAAAGCAATCAATCCTCACACGAAGATTCTCTATTATCGCAATATCTTGGTGCATTACTCGTCTTACGTTGCAAATGCGCAACTTTCCTCGATTTCAAATGCGTTTCTCGCAGATAAACAGGGCAACCAAAAGTTAGTGCGGAGGAGGGTGAGAGCCTACGACTTGTCGAACCCCGCGGTGCAATCCTGGTGGCTCACTCATGCCAAACAGGCCTGCAGGTCACAGTATATCGATGGAATCTTCGTCGATGGAAATGTTAAGGCACTGGAACCCAGCTATCTGACGCGGCAGGTGGGCACTGCGAAGAAAAAGGCGGTCACAAAAGGCTACCACCGCATGATGAAGCAATTGCGAGCAGACGTCGGCTCCGAGAGTCTTGTCTTGGCCAACATCATTCGTGCTCGGTTTGATGATGCAGGATTGGAATATATCGATCCTTTCGATGGGTCTTATACCGAAGGTTTCGAGCACGCTGTGAAGGGAATGTCACGGGAAGACTATATCGCGAAGGGCATTGCTGCCATTCAGTCTGCGGCGCGGTCGGGTAAAATCATTGCCTTCACTATAGTGAAGGGGAGCTATGCCGATACCGACATGGATATGGAACCCAGCCAATCTTCGAGCAAGGAATTCGCGTCACCCACCAATCGGTTTACCTATGCGTTGGCGCTCTACTTGATCTGTGCCGAGCAGTATAGTTACTTCATGTTTAACGATGGCTACGGTGTCGACAATGGAAGGTCCATGATTTGGATGAAGGACATTCCAGAGTATCAATATCCGCTGGGCGCTCCGACGGGGGAGGCCACTCAAGAGGGCTACGTATATAAGCGCGAGTTTCGACATGCCAAAGTCACGGTCGATATTAAGCAGGAGACTGCCGAGATCATTTGGGAACAGGTGAAGCAGTGATCTGTGATGCGCGATTTTTATTAAGATTTTGATACCCCGCTGCTTGCCGCGGGGAGTTTCGGTATCACGCGATCACGTGATAGGCAGAATGGGATAATTCTGTTATTCTGAGACCTTGAAACACCATATTAATAAAATAATTAGACGAAGCGGATTTTTGATGGCGATGCTGTTGGCAGCATTGCCTGTAAATGCTGCGAAGCAGCCGGCCCAACAGCTTGAGGGCAGGCCCAATATTATATTTATCCTGACGGATGATCAGGGCTACGGCGATATCGCTCGTCATGGGCATCCGCATCTGGACACGCCGCACATGGATCAACTGCACGATGACAGTGTGCGGTTTGATAATTTTTATGTCAGCCCTTCCTGCTCGCCGACACGTGCGGCACTGATGACGGGGATGCACGAGTTCCGCAATGGGGTCACGCATACATTGATCCCGCGTGAGCATTTGTCATTGGAAGCAACCATCCTGCCGCAGCTACTGAAGTCGGCAGGCTATCACACCGGGTTTATCGGCAAATGGCATCTCGGCAATGCGAAGGATTATTTTCCTGCGGATCGTGGCTTCGATTGGTGCTCTACAAACGCTGGAGGCCCGCGCAAGCATTTTGACGTGGAGATGGTTCGAAATAACAAACGTTATCCAACCAAAGGATTCCGAGAGGATGCTTATTTTGATGAAGCCATGACGTTTATTGATGAGTCAGGCGACCAGCCGTTCTTTCTATACCTCAGCACTTTTTCGCCTCACACACCGCTGGATGCGCCTGTGGAGCTAATTGAAAAATATAAGGCTAAAGGGCTGAACGATACGCACGCCTGCTATCTGGCGATGATTGATAATATTGATCAAAACCTCGGTCGCCTGACGGCGTTCCTCAAAGAGCGTGAGCTGGAGGAGGACACGATTCTGATCTTCATGAACGACAACGGTGTTACCGAGGGGCTCGATGTTTACAACGCCGGGATGCGCGGCTGCAAGGCGACCTGCTGGGAAGGCGGGACACGGGCGATGTCGTTTTGGAAATGGCCCGGGCACTGGACTCCACGCACGGCCAATAGCCTGACCGCCCACATTGATGTGTTGCCGACCTTGTGTGAACTGGCGGGTGCTGAGATCCCCGAGTCGGTGCAGTCCGAGCTGCAGGGTTACAGCCTGTTGCCTTTATTAAACGGTCAGGATTGGACGCATGACGATCGCTATTTATTTCATCATGTCGGTCGCTGGCCCAGCGGGTCTGCGGCCTCACACAAGCATGCCATGGGGGCGGTGCGACAGGGCAATTACCTGTTGCTACGCAGCGTGCCGTGCGATGATCCGGACTGTGCAAAATACAGCAGTCAATGCACGACACTCCGCGCGGTTCGGAAAGGTCTAAAAACCACCACGTATGCAAACGGAACCGCGCAATACCACTGGGGTGTCACGCCAGCAGATCGCTGGGCGCTCTATGACGTGAAAAAAGATCCGGGATGTCAGAACGACATCGCTTTGCAAAACCCCGAACGCGTGAGCACGATGATCGCCACCTACGACCATTGGTGGGATGAGCAATATCCAGTGATGCTTGCCCGTGGAGGCGATGCCGGTGATCCGAATGCGAGTCGAAATGCCGCGTCGCGTGCGAAGCAGCATGCCGCAAAAGTGGCTGCCGAGAAGAAACGGGAGACAGTTAAATAAACGATGAAGATTATTCTCACTATAGCCGCATTTGCCCTTGCTGTTTCAGCGCAGGCTGCGGAATTCCATGTCGCCAAGAGTGGCAATGATATGAACGCCGGTTCTGCTTCGAAGCCGTTGCTGACGATTCAGGCGGCGGCGGAGCTCGCGCAGCCGGGTGATACGATTACAGTCCATCAAGGCGTTTATCGCGAACGAGTCAGCCCGCCGCGCGGCGGCACCTCCGATGCGCAGCGCATCATCTATCGCGCAGCACCCGGCGAGAACGTTGCCATCAAAGGCTCTGAAGTTGTCACGGATTGGAAACACGTGGCAAACGATACTTGGACAGTCACACTGCCCAATCGCTTTTTCGGCGACTTTAATCCTTACAGCGATGTGCTCGAAGGACACTGGTTCCGACCACGCGATCGAGCGCACCACACTGGCTCCGTCTATCTGAACGGGGAGTGGCGTGGGGAAGCGGCCTCGCTTGAGGACGTCTTGAAACCAGCGGCTGACGATCCGCTCTGGTTCGGCAAAGTTGCTAACGAAACCACCACGCTGTGGGCGCAGTTTCCAGATGTGAATCCGAATGAAGCACTCGTTGAAATTAATGCGCGACAGACCGTCTTCTTTCCAAAGGAAACTGGCATCAATTATATTACAGTGCGCGGCTTTGAGTTGCGGCATGCCGCTACGCCGTGGTCGGCTCCGACTCAGAACCAGATGGGCTTGATCGGTCCCTATTGGAGTAAAGGCTGGATCATCGAGGATAACGAAATCAGCCACTCCATCACCGTCGGCGTGCAGCTCGGGATTGCTGATCGCGGTGACTATCCTGGCAATGTGCACGGGTTCCGCGAGATACTGAAAGATGCTTCTGAAAGTGGTGATTGGACTCAGGATAAGGTCGGTAGTCACATTGTGCGTCGTAACCGGATATCGAATTGTGAAGCATCAGGAATCAGCGGTGCTATGGGAGCCGCCTTTAGTCTGTTGGAAGATAACTTTATTTCTGATATTCATGTGCGCCGCACATTCGGCGGGCTAGAGCAGGGCGGCATCAAGTTGCATGGTTCCATTGATACGATAATCCGAGGCAATACGGTCTGCCGCACCGGCGGCGAGTGCCGGGCGATTTGGGTCGACTGGCTAGCGCAGGGCACGATCATCGAGGGTAATATCGGCTTCGATAATACCAATACCGATCTCTATGTGGAAGTTTCACATGGGCCGACACTGGTGGCGAATAACATCTTTTTATCTCCACGCTCAGTCGTGAGCACGTCGCGGGGCACGGCGTTCGTAAATAACTATTTCGGTGGTATTGCGTTGATTGCAAAAACCTCCCGAGAGACTCCATATGCCGAGCCGCATTCAACACGTCTGGTTGATATTCACATCAACCACCCAGGCGATGATCGCTATATCAACAATATTTTTGCAGGTGCTGGGCCGACCTTTACTCCCGGATGGGGAGGCATGGATCAGCAACAGCTTGATCAGGTGCCGTTCGATATGGAAGGCAATCTCTACCTGAACGGTGCCGTGCCGCCCGTGTTTGATCAGCGCCCCGTCGTGCTTGAGGACGTGAAGCCGCCGTTTCGTCTCGTCAATGCAGATGGTCTAGTTGAATGGTCGATTGATTCAGCTTGGCGTATCGGGCAGCACCGTCCAATCGTCACTGCCGAACGTCTTGGCAACGCTCAAGTGACTGGCTTGCCATACGAAATGCCCGACGGCTCGCCGGTGAAGGTGGATCGTGATTTTTCCAGCGAGATTCGAACTATTGAAAACACCATGCCCGGGCCTGTTGAGACGTCCGGTAGTGGACGTTTTCAATGGAATTCTCACAGGAATTAATAAGACGGCACGGCTGACTCAATTGTCCCCGTGATTGTTGCTCATCTTCCGAGCTTAGGGTTCCTCGCCGCTTAGATGGCCCGTCACTTTAGCGGTCTAGGCCTGCGCGCAGGGCATCTACGATCTCATTATTATCTGTCAATTCTAGGCCGCGTGGAGTTCTAAAGTGTTTTGCGTGGGCCTTCACCATAGGCCTCACGGTAGACGCGATAAAATTGCGCATAACTACCAAATCCAGCTGACAGCACGGCCTCTAACAGCGTGCCTTCGCGCGAAGAGCGATACGTTTTCCAAAAACGTCCCAGTCGTATCGAATTTCGATAGCGTGTGAGCGGCACACCCACCTCACTGCGAAAGGTGCGACTCAGATACGACGAACTGACGCCCACCGCCTCCGCTAAGCTACTGAGATCATCGGCAAAATCGGCCTGATTCATCAGCTCCAGAGTGCGACGCACTGCTGGATGTAAATCAACCTCACGCGCATCACGTTGATGGCCCTGCTGCGCGCGCCACGCAGTTAACAACAACTGCCTCAGGCCAGCATTCAGCCAGTCGGGATCATTGTGCTTGAATTGAAAATCTGAACTCTGCCCAAAGCCTGCCTCACGGTTGAGCAGGTCCGGGTCCAAGCCCTCCGCAACAAGTGTATCCATATGGCTGCGTATTTGGTCGAACTCCTCTGGTCGTAGCTCGGAGTGTAAAATCCCCGATTCTGACAACTGCTGCTGCTGCTGTAAGGGCGCATAGCGCTCCCCGCGACACGCTCGTTTCAACATGCGAGGCGTAAATACCGCGACATAGTATGCTGCATCTGCGGTGCGATCCACCAACTGATGCTCCTGCTCAGGAAACAACCAGAGCAAGGACCCCTTAGAGAAGCAATAGCGCTGCCCGGCGTGCACATAAGTGACCTTTCCTTGAATCACCACATTCAATTCCAGCTCCCGATGGCGATGCGGACGTAGCACGGGCGGGTTCCGCACCGCCTCGGCAAGAAACAGGAAGCCGTCGTATGCGGGGTCAATATGCAGGTCTTCTAACATTTGTGCAAAATATGCAAACTAAACGGCAGATTGCGAGAAGACAAATCCCGCAAAGAAGAGTAGAGTGTCTTTTAGTATCTATCAATCGATATACCTCACCTCACAAGCAACGACTGAAACAACGATGACTGACTCACTCAACCGACTCACTGCCGCAATCAAAACTGGCAAACGCAAAGATGCCCGCGCCGCTACCGCCGAAGCACTCGATGCCGGGCTTCCCCCGCAAAGCGTATTGGATGCGCTGACCTTAGGCATGAACGACGTCGGTAAACGCTTCAAAGCAAATGAGATATTTGTGCCGGAAGTGTTGGTTGCGGCCCGTGCGATGCAAAAGAGCATGGATTTACTTGAACCCATTCTCATCGCCTCTGGCATTGAACCCGAGCACACCATTTTAATTGGAACGGTCGAAGGCGATCTGCACGACATTGGCAAAAATCTGGTGATGATGATGCTCAAGGGAGCCAACTTCAAAGTCGTCGACCTGGGCGTCAACGTCCCTGCCGAAACCTTCTCACAAGCGATCGAACAACATCAACCAGACATCGTGGCGCTGTCCGCTCTCCTCACCACGACCATGCCTGCAATGGAAAGCATCGTGCAACATCTCAACCAATCAGATGCCCCCGTCAAGATTATGGTCGGCGGTGCCCCCATCACCAAAGACTTCGCCGAACAGATCGGTGCCGACGGATTTTCGCCTGACGCCGCCAGTGCAGTCGAACTCGCACAGCAACTCTGCGCCTAAAGCAGTCACGCAATTCAACACAACCATTTCTCATGACCCCAAAACAACGCATTCGCGCCGCCATCGATCACCAGCAACCCGACAAGTTGCCAATAGACTTCGGCAGTAGCTTCATCACTGGCATTCATTGTAGCGTCGTTGAGCAACTACGTGATCACTACAAATTGGAAAAGCGTCCGGTGAAAATCTGCGAGCCCTACCAAATGCTAGGTGAGGTCGAGGCAGACCTGCTCGATGCCATGCGATTGGATGTGCAACCCATCTTCCCTCAGCGCACCATCTTTGGTTTCCCAAATGAGAACTGGAAGCCGTGGACCACGCCCTGGGGGCAGCAAGTCCTCGTATCGGAACATTTCAAAACCACTGAGGATAATAAGGGGAACACCTATATCTATCCACAGGGAGACACCAGCGCACCAGCTTCCGGGCACATGCCAAAGACCAGTTACTTCTTTGATACCATTGAGCGCATCGACCCCGACTTCGACGAAGACGAACTGGATTTGGAAGATAACCTCGAAGAGTTCGGCCCGATGTCGAAGGAAGAGGAGGCCTACTGGGTCGAGCAATCTGAAATCTGGCGCGGCAGTGATCGCGCGATCTCGGTGCACCTGAACGGCACTTGTCTGGGGGACATTGCGCTCGTGCCAGCGCCATTTCTAACAAACCCAAAAGGCGTGCGTGGCGTCGCCGATTGGTATATGCTCTCCGCCGATGAGCCGGACTTTCTCAAGAAGCTGTTTGACCGCCAAGCTGAAGTTGCCCTGCAAAATATGGCAAAGCTACATCAGATCGCCGGTGATCTGATCGACGTGGTGGTGGTCTGCGGCACTGATTTCGGCACACAGAATTCACTTTTTTGCAGTGTGCCTTCGATGCGCGACATCTGGTTGCCACGCTACAAGCAGATCAACGATTGGATTCATAATAACACGAACTGGCGCACCTTTAAGCATTCCTGCGGCGCGGTCGAGCCACTCGTCGATACCTTCATCGACTGCGGGTTCGACATTTTAAATCCGGTGCAATGCTCCGCCGATGGTATGGACCCACAGGGCTTGAAAGACAACTATGGCGACCGCATTACTTTCTGGGGGGGCGGTGTCAATACACAGCAAACCCTGCCATTCGGCACACCCGAACAAGTGCGTAGGGAAGTGCTCTCGCGCTGCGAGGTTTTCGCACCTGGCGGCGGTTTTGTATTCAACGCCATTCACAACGTGCAGGCCCAAACCCCGATCGAAAACGTCATCGCCATGATCGATGCCGTGCACGAATTCAACGGAGACAAATAAAATGCCGAACAAAGACTTACTTCTAAAAGCACTGGTAGGTGAGCAAACCGAACGCACTCCTTGGGTGCCTTTTGTCGGTGTTCACGGCGGCGCACTCGTCGGTGTCGATGCCACGGATTATCTCAAATCTGCTGACCACATCGTGGACGCACTGAAAGTCGCCGCAGAACGCTACAAGCCCGACGGTCTACCGGTCGTATTTGATCTGCAACTCGAAGCCGAAATCCTCGGCTGCGAACTCAACTGGGCCAAAGAAACACCGCCCTCAGTGACCTCTCATCCACTTGATGAGGACTACGACATCGGCGGCTTGCCTGAGTTCTCGCTCGATAAAGGTCGCATTCCACTCGTGCTCGATGCGGTTCGCCGCGCTAAAGCTGAACTCGGCGACGACATCGCACTCTACGGACTCCTCACTGGCCCATTGACGCTGGCACTCCACCTGCGTGGCGATGATGTGCTGCTCGACATGTTCGATGAGGAAGACGAAGTGCCCGAACTCTACGACTACTGTGCCGACATCGCCAATCAAATGGTCGATGCGTATATTGAAGCAGGCATCGATGTGATCGCCGTGGTGGATCCGATGATCAGTCAGATCGGCCCCGGCCATTTCTCCGATTTCGTCGCGCCACCGCTCAACAAGATCTTCGATCATGTCCGCGCCAGAGGTGCGCTCTCTTCCTTATTTGTCTGTGGCAATGCCACCCGCAATCTCGAAGCCATGTGCGCGACGACTTGCGATAACCTATCAGTCGATGAAAACATTGATGTGGTCGAGTTGGCCCGGATCGCGCGTGCGGGGGGCAAGTCCTTTGGAGGCAATATGCAGTTGACGGTCGTACTTTTGCTCGGCGATTCCAACGATGCCAAACGCGATGCGGTGCGGTGCATCGACCAAGCAGGCGAGGGAGGGGGATTTATTCTGGCTCCCGGTTGCGATCTGCCCTACGCGGTCAAACCCGAAAATCTCGAAGCAGTCGCCGCACTCATTGACGATCCGTATCAAATCGACATCGCTCGCAACCTGCCGGCGAAGGACAGCAACGATCGATTCGACGACATTCTGATTCCGAACTATGCCGAGGAAGCCGCGGTCATTGTCGACGTGGTGACACTCGACTCGTTGGGGTGTGCGCCGTGTGCCTATATGGTGAAAGCCGCTCAAGAAGCAGCCAAGGCTTACGGTCAAGCAATCGAAGTGCGCGAGCACAAGATCACCGGCCGCGAGGGCCTCGGCTATATGACGAAGCTCAGTGTCTCTGCGATTCCAAGTTTCTGCGTCGATGGCAAAGAAGCCTTTGCATCGATCATTCCGGATCGTAAAGACCTCGTCGCCACTTACGAAGCTGCTGCAGCAGCGAAGTCGCACTAGAGCGTCAACGTCGGACATCGAATATGCAACATCGGGTGTCCAATCTCCAACGTACCACACTCAACATCCAACGTTCAACGTCTCCCAAAATTCCAGTCATTCTAATTACCGGCTTTCTTGGTAGTGGTAAGACGACCTTGCTACGTCGCTTGGCGGAGTCGCACCCCGACTGGCGCTTGCTGTTTCTCGTCAACGAGTTTGCGCAAACCAGTATTGATGGTGACACGCTCGCGGCCACGGGAACCACCACTCACAGCGTCGTCGGAGGTAGCCTATTTTGCGAATGCAAGGCGGGCGACTTTCTGCGTATCATGCGTCACGAAGTGCTGGCCATGCATACGCAACGCCCACTCGACGCAGTTGTTATTGAGACCAGCGGCACGGCCGATCCCGACGCGATTGGTCAACTCATGCACGACCACGGGCTCGGCGAGCACTTCGAAGTGCGGCGTATCGTCACCGTCGTGGCGCCCGCGCGATTCCTGACATTGCTGAAGTATTTGCCTGTGATGGAATCTCAAATTCAAGCCAGTGACCTCGTCATCATCAACAAGACCGACACAGCCGACGATGCCACCATCGCGTCCGCCGAGGCTGCTATCCGTATCTTGAACCCCACTACAGAAATCACCCGCGCCGAACAGTGTCGGGTCGATTTTATCTTACCGGATCGTTGTGCTGAGCTGCCACGCGGCACACTCTCCACTTGCGATGCCAACCCCTTCGACACCATGGAGTGCCTTTGGCCACAGGAGCGCGACATTCAGCGCGCGCGTACATGGCTGAGCGAACTCCCGGCCAAGATCCTGCGTATCAAAGGCAAGCTACGCACACCCGAAGGCTTTTGGTCAGTGGAACGCACCGTTGACACGTTGAGCATTGAACCAGCGTCCCCTACGAGTCATCTGGCACTCGTCATGATCGCACACGAGGATGACTTCGAGCTCCTAAAGGCCGCAGCACAATCACTACCCTAAATCTACCGACCCATGCCCTCAAAATATGCCTTACTCGCTTGCGATGTTTTCCAAGAAGAACTCAACGCGTTCGCCGGAGACAGTCCTCCTTGGCATCGTATTGAATACCTTGAAATGGGGCTACATGATCAGCCGAATCATTTGCGCACCGAAGTGCAAGCCGCGATCAGCCGCCTCGAAGCAGATCCGGAGGTCGAAGTCGTCCTGCTGGCTTATGGGCTCTGCGGTAATGGCTTACTCGGCATCCGCGCGGAGCGCTGTCCGCTGATTCTTCCGCGCGCCCACGACTGCATCTCCATTCTGCTTGGCGGTATGGAAGCCCACTCCGCGCTACTGAATGAAAATCCAGGCACCTACTTTTATTCCCCAGGATGGGTGCGTGGTAAGCGCGTGCCTGGTCCGGATCGTGAAGCACATATTCGCGATGTCTATAGTGCCCGCTATCCCGACGATGTTGACATGGTCGACGATCTAGTCGAAGCAGACGCCGATGCCTTCGCGCATAACAACTGCGCCGCCTATGTGGACCTGACTGCAAACGCCGACGCCGAGAACTACTGCAAGGGCTGCGCGAAGCACTTGGGCTGGCAGTTTAAACGACTCAGGGGCGATCCCACGATGCTGCAGAATCTAGTCAAAGGGGATTGGAGTGCTGAGCGTTATCTGACCATTCCACCAGGTTACCATGTTGCTCTGGAAGGCCATTCCATGCTCATCAGCGAACCCTCATGAGCACCCGCAACATCACCATTCATTTGCCAGACGGCTCCGCGGTTGCCATCGAACGCAGTGCCAGCGACTGCGACCAAACACTCTCCGATTTTCTGGAGGGCAAGGGCTACGGTCTCAATACCCGCTGTGGCGGGCGCGGGCTCTGCCGGGGCTGCCAAGTCGGTTGCAACGATTCAGAAACCACCCGCACGCTGCGTAGTTGCCAAACTTCAGTCGATGCACTGCCCGAGGCCCCAGTCGATCTTGAGATCCCGCACCGCTCGTGGCACGATCATACGCTTTATGGTGTGAGCTGTTTCGACATTCGCATCGAAGCGCTAACGATCGGGCAAGATCGTTCCGGTCTGGAACTTGCCATCGACATCGGCACCACGACACTCGCTGGCGCGCTTTGGGACTTATCCACGGGGCAATGCCTCGCCGATGCATCGATCGCCAATCCGCAACGCAAATACGGCGACAATGTGCTCTCACGTATCAGCTACTCCATAGACCGCAGCAATGGTCTTCAAAAACTGCAACGCGCACTCGTCGATGACGGTCTTGCCAAGCTCATCCAGGTCCTTTGTCTTCAGGCACGCACACCGATCACTTCGATTCAACAGGCCACGCTCGCGGGTAATCCGATCATGCTACACACCTTGGTGGGAGCGAGTCTCGCCGGCCTTAGCACCTATCCCTTCAAGCCGGAGTTTCTCGGACAACGCACCATTCAGGGCGAATCGATTGGCCTCAAGCCTAGCATCCCGATCAAGCTGCTACCCGCGCTCGGTCCCTTTGTCGGTGCGGACATTACCGCTGGTGCGCTTGCCTCCGGCATGCTGGCCACATCAGGCCCCACACTATTAATCGACTTTGGCACCAACGGCGAAATTATTCTCAAGCATGACGGCGGGACCTTCGCCACCGCCACCGCGGCAGGACCAGCCTTTGAGGGAGGTCGTCTGTCCTGCGGCGCAAGTGCACGCGCCGGAGTTGTATCCAGTTTTGAATATAACGAGGCGCACTGGGATTACCAACTCTGCGCAGGCGATCGCGGCACGGTGAAAGGCATTTCCGGAGCGGCTTACATTGACTTCCTCGCCTTGGGACTGGAAAGCGGATTGCTCAACCCCTTTGGGCGATTCGATGTCAACCATCCCGACGTCAGCGAGCACACCGTCGATGGAGAGGGCGAACGCATCGTCCGATTCAGCGAGTCACTCTGGATTAGCGAGCCCGATGTCGCCGAAATCCTGCAAGCCAAAGCCGCGATTGGAGCAGGCGTGCAAGTGCTACTCGAACTGGCTCAAATTGATGCCTCTGATTTAGAAACAGTGTTCGTTGCGGGCGGCTTCGGTTATCATTTGAATCCGAAGCACGCCATTGCGATTGGGCTCCTGCCGGATGTTCCACTGGAACGTATCGATACTATTGGCAACGCCTCGCTCGGCGGCGCGTCGCTACTGGTGCAAGCCGACTACAGCAAGACCATCGAAGCACTCTGCCAAAGTTGCGAAATTGTCGAGCTCAACCAAGTCCCGTCCTTCTCGGAGCACTACACAGACTCCCTGCTGTTAGAAGAGATCGAGTAACACCCGGTCGAATCCACTCTACACACTCGCGAAAGACGCCTGCAACATGATCGAGCTCCAACATAACCTTCGTCTCAAAGAGATTTTATATGAAGAAGATCGCTTTCCGCTGGGAGTCGAATTGGTTTCCACGCGGGGCACTATGACACAACAGCAAAGCCTGAAGACTCGTGGATTTGCGGAGCAATTGACCTATAGTGACAAAGTCGACTGGGTCTCGATCACTGACAATGCCGGAGGCAATCCGCAAATGGCTCCGCTCGCGCTGGGCACTCCGATTCTCTATGCAGGCAAAGAAGTGGTCGTGCATCTCACTTGTAAAGACCTCAATCGCCACGCCCTCGAAAGCCAGCTATGGATGTATGCCAGCCAAGGATTCCACAATGTGCTGGCGCTGACTGGCGACTACCCCATGAGCGGCCCCGAGGGGCTTGCCAAGCCAGTCTTCGACATCGATTCGCTCGGGCTGCTACATATCATTCAGCGCATGAACCATGGGCTGGAAGTCAAGTGCAGCCCATCGAGCAAAAAGACTAAAAAACTCGACGGTACTTATTTCTTTTCGGGAGCGGTCTGCACACCCTTTAAATGCACCGAAAACACCTTGCTGCCTCAGTATTACAAACTCGAAAAGAAGATCGAGAACGGTGCTGATTTTATCATTCCCCAAATCGGCTTCGATGCCCGCAAAGCTAGTGAGCTCATGGCCTACCTGCGTAACCGAGCACTCTCCCATGTGCCTGTCATCGGCAATGTCTACGTGCTCAGCGGATTCGTATCCCGCTTGTTTCACCAACAGAAAATTCCCGGCGTGGTCGTCACTTCGGAGCTCAACGAGCTTTGCCAGCAACACGCCCGATCCGCCGACAAGGGCAAAGCCTTCTTCCGCGAATTTGCGGCCAAACAAATAGCGGTCTATCAAGGACTAGGCTATAAAGGCGCTTATCTCGGCGGCGTGCATGATTACCGCGATCTGGAGCAAATTCTCTCAATCAAAGACAGCTTTGCCTATGACGATTGGAAATCCTTTGCCCGAGATATGGGCTACTCGCGTGAGGGTGAATTTTTTTTGTATGCGAGCGATCCCGCAACTGGCCTGGCAGACCCGAACCGCTGCAACCTTTCTCCAACGCCGCATCGCTCCAAGCATGTGACGCTCAACTACAAGATGGCCAGCGCGGTACACCGTCTTGCCTTCGAAAATGGCAAAGGCCTCGCCCCAATCGCCAAGCGTCTCTGCAACAAAGGCGCCGATCACACGCAACCGCCCAAGTGGCTACGTGCGATCGAGCACGCCAGCAAAGCCGCGCTGTTTGCCTGTCAGGATTGCGGCGACTGCTCGCTCGGCGAAACAGGCTTTCTTTGTCCGGAGTCCCAGTGCGCGAAAAACCAACGCAACGGTCCCTGTGGCGGCACACGTGACGGACGCTGTGAGGTACTGGACAAAGACTGCATCTGGAGCCGCGCCTACGATCGCAAAAAAAGCGAAGGCTGCGCCGATGAACTGCTCGATTTCGTGCCGGTTTTTCAAGATCAGTCACTACGCGGCAGTTCGGGGTGGGCCAACTACTGGCATGAGCTCGACCATCCGGGCAAAGCCGCAAATGCGCAACAAGGCGTAGCTCTTTCTAATCACACGACCACTCCAACCACACCCAATCAGATATGAATAATAAAATTACTGTTATCGGCGAGCTCATGAACAACTCCTACGGCCGCGCCCGCAAAGCATGGAAAAACCGCGACGTCGAAGGCTACAAGCATTTGGCCAAGCTACAGTCCGACTTGGGAGCCTCCTGTCTCACGCTCAATACCGATGGCACACAAAAGCTATCTGTAAAACTCGATGAGATGATCGACTTTCTGCCGACACTCATCCCCGCGATTCAAGCAGTTACACGTATTCCCATCAGTTTCGACAATCCGCACCTCGATTTTCATACCGAAGCGGTCAAGCACTACGATCGCAGCAAATGTGACGGACGCCCGATTTTAAACTCGGTCTCGGTCTCCCGAACCGATATCGATGGCATGATCGCAGTCGCAGTTGAGCACGACATGAACATTATCGTCATGTCATCCGAATGCTTCAAAGCAGACGGGAAAATCGGTGCCGCCGAGTCCGTCGAAGACGTCGTCGGCGTGACGCGCCACTTTGTCGAACGGCTCAACCGGGCTGGCATCGAGAATGACCGCATCATCGTCGACCCCGGCCTCGCTCCCATTGCGTCCGATACACAGGGCATCATTAACCTATGCCTCGATTCCATCCGTGCACTGCGCGCCGATCCCGCCCTCGCAGGCATCCACATTTCCGTGGGACTCTCGAACTTCGCAATCGGCACACCCAAGCATCTGCGTATCCCCCTCGAACGTGCCTTTCTCGCACTCGCAGCCGAAGCCGGCATGGACTGGGTGCTCGCCAACCCCGAGAAAAACACCGAGCCGATGGGGATGGACGAAGAACTGGTGCTGCAAATTCAAGCCATTCTACAAGAAGGCCGACCTCAGGCAGGCGACTCCGCCGGAGACGCAGGCTTTCGCCAACTCGACGAGCTGATGGAGCTCTGGGCAGATGACTGATTCTGTTCCTCCCCAGCCAAACATAGCCTCACACATATCTTTATACCCCCTAATTTACGTCACGAATGCTACACGTAAAGCTCCTCCCCTGCGAAGGGGAGGTGGCCCCGTCTTCGGGGGCGGAGGGGTTTCACGATCTTTCAGTCTAGCTGGTAAAAAAATCTAATGCTCCGCAGAGAACCCGTCCGACTCGGCAGACCGAGCCACCTTCCCTTGGTAAGGGAAGGAGCTTACTTGTCATAAATTCAACTCCCAACGCTCCTCCCCCAAATGATCGAATCACTCAAACAACTCAACCCCGTACAGCCAATCTGGATACAAGTCGGGCAACTGCTCGACGGACAATCCGCACCGCTGAAAGATGCTCATCTGGTCTATGATCAGCAGCAGATTCTGTTCGTTGGTGCGCAGGATCAAGCACCGCCGGCAGAAATGCTAAGGCCGGGGCAGGCCACACCGGATTGTGTTCTGGAAAATCATACCGTGCTGCCGGGACTCATCGATGGGCACACGCATATCTTCCTTGAAGGAGCGGAGCTCGATTTTGAAAAACGCAAGGCCTATCAAAGTCAGGATGCAGTCGATCTGTTGGCCGCATCCGTCGAGCGCTGTCGCAAACTGGTGAAACACGGCATCATCGCCATGCGCGATGGCGGGGATAAGGACGGCGTAGGATTTTTTCTCAGTCGACATCAACCATCGGGCGCGGTGGCAGAGGTGTTCAGTCCCGGACCGGGGATCAACCGCATCAAGCGCTACGGCAAGTTTTTTTGCGAACCCTATGAGGACTTTGAAACCGCCGAACAAGTCGTCGATAACCGCATTCAACGCGGAGCCGACCACATCAAAATCGTGCCCACCGGCATCATTAACTTTGCCAAAGCGACCGTGGTGGCCAAACCGCAATACAGTATCGAAGAAGTTCAGGCGCTCACTGCGGTGGCGCACGCACGAGGCAAGCATGTCATGGCGCACGCCTCCGGAACCACCGGCATCGGCATCGCAATTGAAGGTCGCGTCGATACCATTGAGCACGGTTTCTTCGTGAGCGACGAACAACTGCAACGCATGCTAGAACTCGGCACCACATGGGTGCCTACCTTTGCGCCCGTGCAGAAGCAGGTCGACTATGCCGATGTCATGGGCTGGGGCGAACTGGAACGCAAGAATCTGCAAATCATTGTTGATAACCATGCCAAAAGTCTGCGTAAAGCGATCGCCTTGGGCGTGGCGGTGCTAGTCGGCAGCGACGCAGGCTCCTGCGGGGTGGGGCATGCCGAGGGTCTGTTCTACGAAATGGAACTCTTGGAACAAGCCGGCATGCCGACCCTGGACGTGCTCAACGCCTGCACTGGCGGCAATGCCAAAGCCTTGCTGGACAACCCGAATTACGGACGACTGGCCGCAGGCAACAAGCCCCGCTTTATACTCACAGAATACCAACCACTCAAGAGCGTCTCTGAGTTAAGGAAAAATAAAACCGTGGTCTTTGATGCGCATGTGTTTGACTCCAGCAAAGCCGATATGGCCGGGTTTTAAGTAATCGGTATACCAATTGGTATGCGGAAAATAATATTAGCGAGATCACCAGAGATCCCTCAATTAAAGGGGAGGGCTACAGTGCATCGAGTCGAATCACAAAAAATGCAAACAGTCGGGCCGCTTACGATAAGACAAGCGTAGCTACTTTGAGGTATTATGTAGGATTACCCTCATTGCTTACTGACTTTCACACACTACCCCACATGGATCATGAACACGATCACGCAGCCGCAGGCCTCATGCGCCCACCTAACATTCTCGACTATAGCCTCACAGGCGAAAACGCGGAACGCGCTGTCGAACTGGGTCTAGCTGAGGCTGATTGGTATCAATGCCCCATACCACGCGCCACCATGCGCAAACTACTGGAGCGCAAAGATGGCCCCGGTATTCGTGATTCCATCATCTGGGTCGGCCTCATTGTTGGGTTCGCTGCCGCCACAATTGCACTATGGGGCAGTTGGTGGGCGATCATTCCCTACCTTTGCTACGCCGTGCTCTATGCATCGACTTCGGATTCGCGTTGGCATGAGTCGAGCCACGGCACCGTTTTTAAAACCGACTGGATGAACAACGTTCTCTACGAAGTGGCCTCCTTTATGGTGATGCGTGAGTCCGTCGTTTGGAGATGGAGCCATACGCGTCACCACAGCGATACCATTATCGTCGGTCGTGACCCTGAAATCATAGTGCCACGCCCGCCCGACATCAAAGCCTTACTGCTGGGCTTCATCAACTACGGCGTCTACCCGACTTATTTTAAAAAGATCGTGCTCCATTCTTTCGGTAAAATGACCGAAGATGAGAAGACTTATATTCCAGAGATGGAATTCGAGAAAATCACTTCGCGCGCTCGTATCTATGTCGCGATTTACGCAGTCGTCATTGCTGCCAGTATCGCAACTGGCAGCATTCTACCGATCTTGCTCATCGGTGGATGCAATTTGTTCGGCACATGGCTAATGCCAATCTACGGCCTCACCCAGCATGCGGGACTCGCCGAAAACGTGCTCGATCATCGCCTCAATTGCCGAACGGTTTACATGAATGTCGTCAATCGCTTCTTGTATTGGAATATGAACTACCACGTAGAGCACCACATGTTCCCACTCGTGCCCTACCATGCGCTGCCTGCTCTACATGAGGCGATTAAGGACGATTGCCCCACACCTTACCCGAACCTACTTGCAGCATGGAAAGAAATCATCCCAGCAGTGCTCACGCAGGTCAAAGACCCAACCTATCATGTGAAACGCACACTCCCCGCAGCGAGAGAACGTATCGAAGAAGGCATCCCGCACTCGCATGCAACACCCGATGCCGATGGTTGGATTGAAGTGTGCTCGGCTGCGGATTTGGGCAACGAAGACGTCATTCGTTTCGACCACGCTAAAAAGACCTTTGCCCTCTACCGCGATAACACCGGCATCCTCTACGCCACCGACGGCATTTGCACGCACGGCAACACCCACCTTGGTGGCGGTTTGGTCAAAGGTAAAATCGTCGAGTGCCCCAAGCACAATGGCCGCTTCAACCTCGAAGACGGATCACCCGCGCGCGCGCCGATCTGCCGCGGGCTCGCCACTTATCCTATCGAAGAGCGCAACGGCCGACTTTGGCTTAATGTCGAAAAGGCTGGCGGCGATGGGGCACGTCACCAGAAGACTTACAAGCTGCGTGTCGTCAGTAATCAAAGTGTCGCGACCTTCATTAAAGAACTCGTGCTCGAACCAGTGGATGCCAACGAGAAGGTTAGCTTCACACCGGGCGATTACATGCAGATCGATATTCCGACCTACGAGACGATTGAGTTTCGTGAATTCGACATCCCTCAACCTTACGCCACTGTGTGGGAGCAACAGCATGTCTTTGATTTGAAGGTCAGTCATACCGAAGCCAATCGTCGCAACAACTATTCCCTCGCCAGCAATGGCCAGACCGAACGCCAGTTAAAGTTCAACGTGCGCATCGCCACACCGCCACCGGGGCAAGACTGCCCTCCTGGTGTCGGCTCCAGCTATGTATTCAACCTCAAAGCAGGTGACGAAGTGACAGCCATCGGTTCCTTTGGGGACTTTCATATCAAACCCACTCAAAAGGAAATGGTTTACATCGGCGGTGGAGCCGGCATGGCACCGCTTCGTGCACACATTACTGAGTTGTTCGAGAATGTCCACACGGCACGCAAGGTGAGCTACTGGTATGGGGCTCGATCGAAACAGGAGATCTTTTACGAAGACTACTTCAATCAGCTCGCCGAAGCGCATCACAATTTCGACTTCCAACTCGCGCTCTCCGATCCACAGCCGGAAGACAACTGGGCGGGGCACACGGGCTTCATTCATGAAGTTGTGCTGATCAACTACCTGGAGAGCCACCCCAATCCAAAAGCGGTCGAATTCTACCTCTGCGGCCCACCGATGATGATTAAAGCCTGCACCAAGATGCTCACCGCACTCGGTGTGTCAGATAATCAAATCGCCTTCGACGAATTTTAAGACTCTCTAACCAATAGACACATACAGATGCAAACCACACCCTTCGCCAATACTGACATACCAATCTCTCGCGTGGCCTTCGGAGCCATGGGGCTCAACTGCGCCTTCGGTTGCTTTGAAGAAAAAGACCTCATCCGCTCCATCCATCACAGCCTCGACCAAGGCGTCACGATGTTCGACACCGCCCGTTCTTACATGGATTCAGAACGTATCCTGGGTAAGGCGATTAAAGAATGGAGCGGCGCAAAGCCATTTATCAATTCAAAGGCGATCCCTTCTGAAGCCAATGGCAACCCCGGCTGGGGCATGCCGAATCCAGTCGATGTGGCCTACCCAAAAGGCTCCATTCGTAAGAGCGTCGAGGAGTCTCTGCGCCAACTCGGGGTTGACTCGATCGACTTGATGCAACTGCACCAATATTGGGGAAATTTTCACAACGCGGGCACATGGATGGAAGAGCTGCAGGCCTTACAAGCCGAGGGCAAGATCCAGCACATCGGTGTCTCGATCGTCGACCATCGTCATGAAACCGCTCTGGAGCTCGTCAACTCTGGGCTCATCAGTTCCGTGCAGACGATCATTAATATATTTGATCCGCTCGCGCTCGACAGCCTGGTGCCTGCTTGCCAGAAGAACCAGGTCGCGGTGATCGCTCGCTGCGTATTAGACGAAGGTGGACTCACTGGTATGCTCAAAGAAGACACCACTTTTGAAGAAGGCGACTTTCGCGAGAAATATTTCATTAACGGGCCACAAGCCGAATACGTCGCACGCGTCGAGAAGCTCAAGGAATACCTGCCAGAACACGCAGACTCACTCGCTGAACTCGCGATCCGCTTTGTGCTGACACACCCGGGCGTCACCACCGCATGTATATCCATGCATGTGCCAAGCTTTGCCGATGAAAACATCGCAGCAGCAAACAAAGGCCCCTTGCCAGAAAAAGTCTTCCACGAGATTCGCTGCCACCATCGTTGGTTGCATAATTTATACACTGGTTTCTATTTCCCGGATGCAGTGGATGCTGAGGCAAAGACAGGCGTGGGTGGTTTCAAAGAAATGAAAAAACGGAGCTTGGAGGCCTAAGCCCATCGACACGCGTATTTTGAGATCATGCAATTTAACCAAATAGCAGGCGAAGATTTCGGTGGTGAACTGTGCTCTCAGGCCCGCGCCGTCGTGGAAGCGATGGAGGTGCCCGACGCAGCTCCTGTCGAGCAGATGGATATTCAGGGCGCCCGCGAGGAACATGCGCTTGAAGCGTATGATTTGCCGCTGATCACAAAAGGGCTCACTGTTGATAATCGTCAGATCGAAGTTGGTGGGCGACGTATCGGTATTCGAGTTTACACGCCGAGTGGGGGAGGGCCTTTCCCCATTTTACTGTTCGCACACGGTGGTTGCTGGACCTTCTGTAGCCTCGACAGTCATGATCGCCTGTGTCGCTACTACGCGCATCACACATCCTGCGTTGTGGTGTCAGTCGATTATGCTCTGGCTCCGGAACAGCCCTTCCCGCAAGGACTCGATGATTTTGAAGCCGCAGTGCTGTGGTGCCACAAACATGCGGATCAAATCAACGCCGACCCGCAACGTATGGCTGTCGCCGGAGACAGCGCTGGAGGTAACCTCTCAGCCGTAGTCGCCCAACGGTTGCAATCTCACCCCAGCCTTACGCTCTGCCTGCAAGTGTTAATCTATCCAATCTGCGATGCGTCCAGCACATCTGGTGAGTCGATGGATCGCTATGCAAAGGGCTACTTTTTCACCCGCGATGTACTCACGTGGACGGCTTCGCTCTACACGAATGGATGCGACCCCAAGACGCCTGAAGTTTCCCCATTGTATGGCAAATTAAGTGCGACTCTGGCACCCGCACATTTCATTATAGCCGAGTGTGATGTGCTTCGCGATCAAGCCGTTGAATATGCGCAGGCATTACGGGCAGCAGGCGTGCCAGTGCAGGCCAACTACTATCGGGGCGTACCACATGCCTTTATTGCAATGGCCGGTGCGCTGGATCTGGGTATGCAGGCCCTACAAGAATCAGTGCAGGCCCTCAAACGAGCGTTCTTGAAATCAAATGATACATGATCGTATCATTCTAGCGATTTCATACTGCCATGACATATTTCCAATAAGATGATTGCCTCAAAGCACACACCTACCGAGCACGTCACGCAACCACGCAGCAGCGTGAAAGTTATCAAGCAACGTGTCGAAGGGAATGAGGCATCGGCCCCCGAAGAGGACTATCTTGCAATCGAAGACCCCTTGGAAATCACTCTCGCTTATAATCGAACCGAGATATCAATCGAAAAGAAGCTGATCGTGACCATGCGCACCCCGGGCCATGATCTAGAACTGATCCACGGTTTTCTCTATTGCGAAGGCATCATCCAATGCGCCACCGACATCACTCTCGTTGAATTTAACGAAAATGGCTATAGTCCAGCAACCACCGCGAAGGTGCGCCTAAGAACCGGACTCGATGTTTCAGCCGCAAGCTGTGAGCGCAATTTTGCCGCACATTCAAGTTGTGGTGTCTGTGGCACCACGACCATCGGGCATTTACAGATCCCCCTCTCGCTTCGAATCGAAGACCGCACGCAGGTCTCAGCGCAATGGATACACACACTCCCAGCTCAAATGCACCACGAGCAGGAAACGTTCCGCCAAACCGGAGGCCTGCACGCCGCCGCCATCTTTTCGCCAATCGGCCAACTGCTCACCTCGTGTGAAGACATCGGTCGCCATAATGCACTCGATAAAGCCATCGGCGCCAATCTCATTGCCAAACTGGCCCTCGCCCAAGGACAGGTGCTCTGCGTCAGCGGCCGCATGAGCTACGAGATTCTACAAAAAGCACTGATCGCTCGAATCCCGATCATTGTCGGCATCGGCGCACCCTCCAGCCTCGCAGTGGCACTCGCCAACGATTTCAACGTCACACTCATCGGATTCGTCCGCAATGGATCTTACAATATCTATAGCTGTCCAGAACGCATTTGCACGCACTAGGCAACATTGACCTTCATACTTTCCACCTTTCCACTGTCATGCTCCCCGACGCCGAACCCCCACGTAAGCTTGGACACCTCGAACGCTCTGCCCCTAAAGACAAGGCGGTCGGTGCCAAGGCTGTCACTAACTCACTTAACCATGTGCATCATCAGGCGGGTGCAACCCGTGGCGCCCAAGCACTGTATCGCATGAATCAAAAGGGCGGCTTCGACTGCCCGAGTTGCGCGTGGCCAGACCCAGATGGCGAACGTTCACGCTTTGAATTTTGCGAGAACGGAGCCAAAGCAATCGCCACCGAAACCACCAAGAAACGAATCGGCCCAGTGTTCTTTGCCAAGCACTCACTGACCGAATTGGCCGAAAAAACCGACTTCTGGCTCAACGACGCCGGGCGAATCACCACCCCGATGGTGCTCGAGCAAGGAGCCACTCACTATAAGCCAATCAACTGGGACGCTGCCATCGCACTCATCGCTGAAGAGCTCAATGCCGCCGAATCCCCAGATGAAGGCATCTTCTATACCTCTGGTCGCGCCAGTAACGAAGCCGCATTTCTATATCAACTATTCGTCCGACAATACGGCACCAACAATCTGCCCGACTGCTCAAACATGTGCCACGAATCCAGTGGCGCAGCGCTCAACAAAACGATCGGCATCGGCAAAGGCACGGTCACCCTCGAAGACATTGAGACCACTGATTGCTTACTGGTGATCGGACAAAACCCCGGCACCAATCATCCGCGTATGCTCACATCCATTGAGAAAACAGTGCTGAATGGCGGAAAAATTGTATCTGTAAACCCACTACTAGAAACAGGGCTTAAAAGCTTTTCGCATCCGCAAAAAATTTCCGGCATTTTCGGACGCGCCACACCGCTGGCTTCATTGCATCTACCGATCCGCCTCAACGGTGACCTCCCTTTTCTCAAAGGCATGCTCAAATGCGTGCTCGAAGCCGATGCCGCAGCTCCAGGCACTGTCATTGATCAATCATTTATTGAGCACCACACACAGGGTTACGAAGCATTCCGCAGCGAGCTGGAAACCGTGCAGTGGAGTGATCTAGTTGAGCAGTCGGGCCTCAGTGAAGCACAGATCCGCGAGGCCGCCACCGTATTTATCGAAGCGAAAGAAGCCATCACTTGTTGGGCAATGGGGCTCACTCAGCATCACAACGCGGTCGAAACGATTCGCGAAGTCGTCAATCTGCACCTGATCACTGGCAAGGTCGGTCGCGCCCGCAGCGGTCTGTGCCCCGTGCGCGGTCATAGCAATGTGCAAGGCGACCGCACGATGGGCATCTGGGAGAGAATGCCGGAAGCATTTCTATCCGCACTCGAAAAGGAATTCGATTTCACCGCGCCTCGCGACCACGGTTACGACACCATCGAAGCGATCCGCGCCATGTACGCTGGCAAAGCACGCGTCTTCATTGGCCTCGGCGGCAATTTCCTGTCCGCAGCACCAGACACACACTATACTGCCGCTGCCATGCGTCGCTGTCGATTAACCGTGGAAATATCGACTAAGCTCAATCGCAGCCACCTCGTTACCGGCGAACGCGCACTCATCCTGCCCTGTCTCGGCCGCACCGAAATCGACCTGCGTAAGAGTGGCCCCCAATTTGTGACCGTCGAAAATTCAATGGGGGTAGTGCACAGTTCCGAAGGTCGCCTGGAGCCTGCGTCCCCCGATCTACTCAGCGAAACTGCAATCGTTTGCCGCATCGCCAAAGCCACACTCGGTAAGCAATCGACCGTGCCGTGGCGTCTGTTCGAAGAGAACTATGAGCACATCCGAAACCGCATTGACAAAGTTATCCCCGGATTTGAAAATTTCAACCAACGCGCAAAAGTACCCGGCGGATTCTATCTTCCTAATGCCGTCAAGCAACGACAGTTTGATACCGCCAGCGGCAAAGCCCAAATGACCGTCAACCCGCTCAACCCGATTCAACTTGAGAACGGTCAACTCCTGCTACAAACCTTCCGCAGCCACGACCAATTCAACACCACCATCTATGGCAACAACGATCGCTACCGTGGCATTAAGAACGAACGCCGCGTGATATTCATGAACATCGAAGATATGCAGGAACGCGGTATTGTCGCTGAACAGCCCGTCAATATCACCAGTCACTTCGAAGGTGAAACCCGCAACGCCAAACTCTTTCTAGTGATTCCCTACCAAACCCCGAAAGGCTGCGCGGCCGCTTATTATCCTGAGGCTAACGTACTAGTGCCACTCGCTTCAGTGGCTGACGTCAGCCAAACCCCTACCTCTAAATCAATTGTTGTCACGGTCTCCGTGCACACCGTTTGAGGCAACACAGCCCGCCTCACTTTCATTCAGCCCCCACATTCTAACAAACCATGAATATACAAGCAACTGGCTCCTCGTTCTACCTCATCTCCGCCTGTCTGGTGGCCACCCTCGGCGGCATGCTCTTTGGCTACGACACCGGAGTCATCAATGGCTCCCTTCAGTTTGTTGAAGCCAAATTCGAGCTGGATGCTGGCATGAAAGGCTTTGCCGCCTCCAGCGCACTGCTTGCCTGCATTCCGGGAGCGATCTTAGCCGGCTTATTTGGCGATATGATTGGCCGAAAAAAGACACTCATGCTCTCCGGCCTGCTGTTTTTAATTTCCGCGATCGGGACTGCGCTGCCGAATGACATCAATACGTTTATCATCTTCCGTATCATTGGAGGTATCGGCGTTGGCGCAGCGAGCATGACCAGCCCGATGTATATCGCAGAGATTGCGCCCGCGCGCATACGTGGTCGTCTCGTTTCCCTGAACCAACTCGCCATTGTGGGAGGCATGTTGATTGTCTATTTTGTGAACTACTTCATCGCGGACGTTGATAACCCCGCATGGAATATCTCCACTGGCTGGAGATGGATGTTCGGCTCTGAAGCCCTTCCAGCCGCGTCACTCTGTATCCTCACCTTCTTCATTCCGGAAACACCACGCTGGCTCAGCATGCATGGTCGGAAGAAAGAGGCACGTGACATTCTGGTTAAAATCGAGGGTGAGCAAACCGCTGATACTGAAATGAAAGCCATTGAAGTGTCACTGTCCGAGGAAAAGGGAGGATTCAGCCAACTCTTTACCCCGGCACACTTTAAACTGTTAGCCTTGGGGCTAGGGCTCGCCTTCCTTCAACAAGCGACAGGTATCAATGTATTCCTCTACTTCGGTTCGGAAATTTTTGGTTCGCTTGGTGGAGAAAAAGTGGATGCCGCGTTGCTACAGCAAGTCATCGTGGGAGGAGCCAATGTAATCTTCACTCTGATCGCTATCTGGACTGTCGATATTATCGGTAGAAAGCCACTGATGATCGTTGGCGCCTCTGGCATGGCTCTCTCGCTCTTTGCCATGGGTAGCGCAGGCATGAAAGGCGATGCTGGCAGTGGGCTACTTGTCTGGGTGATTATTTACATTGCCAGCTTCGCTCTCAGTCTCGGCCCTGTGGTGTGGGTGCTTCTTTCCGAAATCTTCCCGAATAAAATTCGCTCGCTGGCCATGGCGACCTGCACCGTTTTTCTTTGGCTGACGAACTCGGTGGTGTCTCAAACTTTTGTCATGATGGACAAGAGCGAGGTGCTCGTAGAAAAATACAACCACAGTTTCCCATTCTTCATCTACGGTGGACTCTGTGTCGTCACCGTTTTCTTTGTCTTGTTTTTCGTTAAAGAAACTAAAGGGCGGGCTCTCGAAGAAAACAAGTAAGGCGTTTTTGAGATACGACACTGAGAGCTGCAAAGCGGCTGAACCCCTCAGCGTCATTCGCGACGTAGAGTCAATGCGCTGCGTCTTTCGTGTTCGCATGCGCCCTTGCAGGCACTCGACTATTGGTGATCTTCTGGCTTTAGGATGCCGCTGCGATAGGCTTTGTTCACAGCTGCCGGGGCATTGGGGACGTTGAGTTTGCGGTAGATCTGTTTTACGTGATCGCCCACCGTGTGGATGCCGATCCCCAATCGGTCGGCAATTTGTTTTTTTACGAATCCTTCGCTCAATAGGGTTAGGATTTCAGATTCTCGCTGGCTTAGATTGATCGTAGCTACAGCAGTTGAGGCCGGTGTATGCAGTGCATCTACGATATATTTGGCAACACTGGCATCCAGTGAGGAGCCGCCTTCGGCTACGGTGCGGATATCTTGGGTGATTTCCTCGATGGAGGCGGATTTAAGGAGGTATCCAGTGGCTCCCGTTTGAATGGATTTCACGACATCGGCCTCGTTGTTGGACTGTGTCAGCATGATGATCTGAGTGTCGTGGCTCAGCGCTTTGATTTGCGTAATGGCTTCGATGCCGCTCATGCCCGGCAGGTTTATGTCGAGTAGGATGATCTGCGGCTTTTTAGGCCTGTCCTGTAGCGCTTGCAGGGCAGCTTCGGCGGTTCCGCAGACCGCGTCTAGTTGCAGGTCGGATGCATCCGCAAGTGTGAACTCAATGACCTCCCGATAGCCCGGGTTGTCTTCGACAAGCATGATGTAAATTGGGTCTTTCATGATTCGTTCGTTTAGCGTTTTCGCCACCAGCGGAGCTTGAAATGCAGTGTGACACAGGATCCGCCTTCGGAGCCACTCGTGACGTCGACTTGTGCGCCAAGTAGTTTGGCACGTCGTTGAAGTGAGGTGGGGATGTCTGATCCTAACTGGCCGCTACCGTTGTCAGATACGTTCAGTGTGATTTGTTGTTTGTTGGCCTGAAGACGTATGCTGACTTTGGTGGCGTCGGAGTGGCGACTGATGTTGATCAAGCATTCTTTATAAAACAAAAAAAGGTCGGTTTGTGTGCGAGGCTTGAGGCGGGCTAAAATGGCTTCTCCGTCTATCGTCAAGTCGTGTGTTGCGTTAACTAGGATGCGTTCGCTGGCGCGTTGCATGTCGTTTTTTAAGATCGTGTAGAGCCCTGCTGCGGACTGCATTTCGGTCACATGCCGCACGGCGATACTGGATCGTTTGCTTGTGTTCTCGATGCGCTGCAGCATACGTGAGGCATCCTCGGGGGAGGTCTCCATTTTTTTGCGGCCTAACTGGCTGAGCAATCCGATGGTGTGCAGGTTGGCACCTAGCTCGTCGTGCAGATCTGCGGCAAAGCGTTCTTTGAGTTGGGCTAATTTGCGCATCCGCAGCATACGGTCGAATAAGACCGTGAACCCTATGACGCCTACCAGAAAAGTGGTTAGCCAGATCATGCGGCGCAGGTTGTCTTTCTGGCGGGCATAGCGTTTGTTCAGTTCAATGGACACTAGGGGGCGCTCTGTTTCGAGCTCGTGGCGAAGCGCCAGTTCCTCCAGCCATTGCCGCATGGGTAGAATCTGGCCGAAGATGTTGCGCTGGTCGGTCAGGGTCGCAGCTGGGCGTCGATTATCAATCTGTTCGCCCGGGACCACAAATGGTTTGCCGATCGCCACGTTTTGGTTGGATGAAAAGAGCTCAATTTCGGCAAATCCGATACGTGGAAACGGGCCGTCTTCAAAAATGTAAAGATAGGGCTCCAGAGCGGTCAGTCGTATATAGCGGCAGTGCACTCCGGATAGTGGCCACATCATGATCGGAGCTGTGTCAAAATGCGAATCGCAGTGGGCTTCCAGCAGGGGACGGGCATCTGAGAAGTCGGGGCGGTTGGCTCCTTCAACCAGTAGGTGGCGTGGCATGCCGATCCCTCCTGGGACCGCTTGAGGAATCGTGTCGCTTTGGTCGACGGAGTATAGGTTCAGTTGATCGAGGGGGTAGGCTTGTTGCAGGTCGATGGAAAGCACGAGGAGCCCGTTCCTGGCATTTTTGCGTGGGCTCAGGTAGGCTCGGCTCGGAGTTCCTTGTGCCGAGTTCATCAGGTAGGGCAGGGCTCCGTCGGTCAAATATTCAGAGCCCCAAGCCGTCGCAGAGTGGCGAGGAAAGCTAGACGCCTCGACTGGTCTGCGCAAAGCCACGTTGTCTGCTCCGTTGAAGACGAGTAGCTCGGCGAGTTGAATGACATATCTTCCGTCGAACGCCCGCTGGCTGAGGCGCGTGGCTTCAATGGTGAGGCTCGAAACGGTGTTGCCGTCTAGCTGGATAATGTGCGGTGCGATACGGTGCAGGTGTTCGTCGGTGAAATTTCGTTCGGCTAGAACTGTGCCGTGTTCGTCGAGAATGCGTAGAGCCTGTGGGAACCCGTCTGGTCGGAAACCCGTTGCGGGATCTCGTATGATGGTGGGCACCAGCACGACTTGATCTACTGGTGTTGCTTCAGCCAGATCGACGCGCAGCGATGTGCGATGGTCGGGGCCATCGAACTCTACCGATCGATAGCCGATGGCGCCGAACCCGCCACGCGGCGTATAGTGAGCCAGCTGCCCGAGTTGCGAGTCGATGTCGGATAGGCGCTGTTCTAGCTGAGGCAGGGTAAGGGCGGTGGGTGTGCCCGCTGAGTGCGTGGCCGCCATCGACAATGCACCAGTCAAAAGAAACAGGGCGGAGGTAAGGCAACGGTTGAAGCGGTGTAACATGATTGTGGAACATTACACTATTCGTGGAGGAATAGCTAGTCCCCTTAAACGAGGGGGGTGACACGATTCTATTTAGCTGTTATCATGAATGAAAATCCCAAAAATGAAAATACCTATTCTTGCTACGCTCACCCTACTTCTCGGATTTTTTCTCTTCACGCACGCTGCGACCGTTCAGCTCACCGGATTTGATGTCGGTGGCACTTCGAGTGTATCGACTGCTGGAGCATTTACAGTTACGACCACGTCGGCCGCCGGTGCGACCCCGACGGTCTATCGATTTACTAGAACGGGCAATCTCGACGGAGGCACGACCAATGATACGCTGAGCTTTGACTTTGTTTACACCATCTACACGGGGACGTCGATCAGCGGGTCGGATGTGACTCTTGGTACACCCAGCCCACTGGTGTCAGGATCTACCAATGATCATTTTATGCAGGACTATGCGGGGGATCCAAACACCAACGCACTCGCAGCCGGTGACAGTTTTACGGTGGTCATTCAGAACATTGTTTATACGGACGGCGAGGGCGATGGTGAGGTCGCCTCCTTTTCTGGATTCGACGAGGTGACTAAATTTGGAACGGGTGACGCCGCTGTGCTGATTGGAACGGATGATGCCAACTCGGTCACCGTCGATGCCGCAACTGGTTCGGTGATCTCTCTGGGGGGTGTTTCCAATCTCACATTGACTACCAGCATCACCAGTGGAGTCACCGTCCAGCGCCTACGCGATCTAGATTTTTCCTTTGAGATTGCTGAGCCCGTTGTCGAAACTGGCGACTTAATTCTGCATTATCGTTTCGACAGCGACCTTCAGGATTCGAGCAGTTCGGCGAATCATGGAACGACCAACTTGGGCAGACTTTCCAGCGCTGCTGAGGACGTCGCTTACGGTGCTGGCGCACTCTCCCTCCGTGGCCAAACTGACAGTGATGTCGATCTGACTACGCCGATCGTATTCATTGCGTCGGATCCATGGTCTGCCGCTTTCTGGTCGAAGCGCGCTGCGCTCGACGACAACAGAGGCATGGTGATGGGGGATACCAGTAACCGGGTGGATTATATTTGGCTGAACGAAGTATCCGCACCGACTGGGCTGACCTTTAAGTCCACGTCAAGCAAGACCTATAACTTTGAAGTGACACATGATTTGGACTACCACCATTATGCATTGGTGGCGGACGGCGCAGGCAATCTCACGTTATACCGCGACGGCAGTTTTCAGCAAACTGTCAGCGTCGCTGGCGGTGATACTAGTTTTAAGATCACGAGCATCGGTAATGGTTTTGACACAAATTCGCGGAGTGTTAACGGACAGTTGGACGAGGTGCGTATCTACAGCAAAGAACTAACGGCTAGCGAGGTCGGCAGTATCTATACCATTGAAACGTCTGAACCACCAACACCTCCCGGACTCGCGAGGGTATTTTTCATGGCCGGCCAATCGAACATGCTTGGTTATGGCTATAGTGACGAGTTGGCAGCTCCTTACAAAGATCCTCTCCCTGACGTGCGGTATTGGAATGGAGCGAATTGGGTAGACCTTAGAACTGGGTTTGGCAGAGCCACCGACTTCGGCCCGGAAATCTATTTGGGGCATATTCTGAATGAAGCTCTACCCACGGATACCATTTATCTTGTCAAATATGCCGTTGGCGGCACCTCACTCTGGAATCACTGGAAGCCGAACACTGGTATCTGGCATACCGAATTTGTATCGCGGGCGACGGGAGCGCTTGCTAGACTCGAAGCCGATGGGGTGAATTACGAAGTATCTGCTATGCTCTGGATGCAAGGCGAAAGCGATGCTGCTGAAAATAGGGGGGCGTTTTATGAAGCCAACTTACGAGGCTTCATCTCCGATATGCGCACACGGTTTGGAATCTCTGATCTTCCCTTTTATATTGGACGGATCCGCGACTATTATGGCTCCACAGTCCAGAATAACTTGGTGAGAAATGCTCAGGTAGCCGTGGCAGATACGACTAACTATGTCGAGTGGTTCGACACCGATGTCTTCGGTGACCTAATTGAAGGAGGTCACTATGACACGGATGGGCAGGCTCAGATGGGCACCACATTTGCAAACATCTACCTCGCCAGTGGCCCGAGTAAAACCTTCTCGGGTTGGGCCATCGGACAGGGGTTGGATGGGACAGCGGGTCTGGAATCAGGCTTTGCGGATGACCCTGATGCCGATGGTTTGGAGAATGGATTAGAGTGGATTTTGGGTGGGGGCTCAACACTCGCAGACAATCATGCAACGCGGCTGGAATTAAATCCGGGATCGAACGAAACTTACACAATCAGCTTCACCCGCGAAGAGGATTCCATCGGTCGGGTAAATCTCGATTTCCAGTGGTCGACGGATCTAACGACCTGGAGTCCTCCGGTCGCGATCGACGAATATGAGTCAGGGAATTACGCGAAGAGCGATGGGATCGTGGTTGAGGTCGATGCGGGCTCTGACCCAGACGTCATTAACGTGCAGGTGCCTGATTCGCTCAGTGCTAACGGGGGGCTATTCTTTCGCTTAAATGCCTCTGAATAGGCTCACGTCTCACCGGCCTTATAGACTGCAATCGGGCGTTTTTTATACTTCATCACAATCGTTGAAAAGTAATTATCTCTTATGAGCTCCATCTCCCGTAGAAATTTTATCCAAACCGCTGCCGCTGTCTCCGGAGCCTTCGTCTTGCCGCGCTTCTCTATCGGCCAACCCGGGGCTTCGGCCAACAGTAAATTGAATGTCGCGATGGTCGGTTCCGGGGGCATCGCTCACATGGCTTACAGCGGTTTGCGGGACGAAAACATCGTGGCCTTGTGTGATGTTGATTCTAACCGACTCTACGAGCATGCCGAGAAGTATCCGTATATTAAAAAGGCAGCCACCTTTAGTGACTTTCGCGTGATGTTCGATCAGATGGGCAAGGAGATCGATGCGGTTTGCATCGGCACGCCCGATCACACTCATTTTGTTGCGACGATGGCGGCGATGGAGCGTGGCCTGCACGTCTATACGCAAAAGCCGTTAACGCATAATATCTGGGAGGCGCGCACGCTTCGCAAAGCCAAAGCGCACTACGACTTAGTCACCTGCATGGGCAACCAAGGGCATACCTACGATGGCATTCGGCAGATGCGTGAGTGGGTGGAAGCCGATGTATTTGGTCAGATTAGCGAGGTGCACAGCTATTTGAAGAGTGGCGGCACATTTGGCATAAAGCCCGGCTATCCATTGCCGCCACAGGAGAGCCCGATTCCTGCGTCGTTGGACTGGGATCTGTGGCAGGGGCCGTGCCCTGCGAGGTCGTTCCACAAACGTTACCACCCTGGGGGCTGGCGGCGTTGGCGCAACTATGGCAATGGCATGTTGGGCGACTGGTTCCCGCACATTGCCGATGCCCCAGTATGGATTTTAGATCTCTATGAGCCCGTGGCGGTCGAAGCCGAATCTGTCTTGGACAGTAATCAATGGTTGGCGCCGGCAGAGTGCCGGATTCGTTTTGAGTTTCAGCATCGTGGTACCAAGCAGCCGTGCACCTTCTACTGGCATAACAGCGCGACGGATTTAGGTTTGAGCAAACCGGATCAGTGGACTTGGGGCGATGAACTTCCTAAGGGAGGCAGTTTGTTCTTCGGCGAGAAGACGATCGGTTTCACCGATAACCGTTCCAGTAATCCGCGCTTAGTGAATCGTGATGAGATGAAGGCCTTTAAAGAACAGGGCTATCCGGATGAAAAATACCCGCGCGTGAAGGGCGGACCTTTCCATGAGTGGACCCGCGCAATCAAAGGCGAGGGGCCGGATCCTGGTTCCAACTTCGAGGAGGCGGGGCGCTTTACCGAAGTCATGCTGCTCGGTGCTTTGGCTGCACGCTTTGGCGGACGTATCGAATGGGATGCAAAAGCCATGCAGGTCACGAATCGCCCCGAACTGAATGAATATTTGAAGGATCCCGTCCGCAATGGCTGGTCCTACGGTGAGGATTTGTGGACATAAAGATCATGGGAAAATATGTATCTCCAATTCTCAAAGTGGGAAGCATGGCTGCTCTGGCGATGGCATCCATTCAATCCACTCAGGCTTCTACAGTCGTTCATTTTCTTGATTTGAATGACGAAGATGGTGCGAGCAATACAGTGAATGTCGGTGGCAGCACTTTACGTCTGGGGGTTGTTCGCACCACTTCTTCAGGCAACTACACCTATGCAGTGACCTACACAGGTATGGATTACGATGGAGATACAGTGAATGATACCCTGCAATTCAATGTGACTGTTGTGGGATACACCAATTCATCCATCGTATTTGGCGGTAACAACGACTCAGTGGTGTCACTCGCTACCCCCTCAGAAACGACCGATGTATTTCTATCAAGTGTTCAGGGCTGGATCGCGGGACACGGTGTTCGATTCTTACAGGGAAATACTCTCGAGTTTACTGTGGATAGCATCGAAGTCAGTGGAACTACCTTGGGGGCATACCGCGGCACTTTGGCTGGCTTCAGCCAAGTGCTACTTCAAGAATCTGCTAACATGAATCATCAGGGATCCATTGGTGTTGGTGCCGGGCTGGAGGACTTCACCTTCAGTCAAGCAAGCACGAACATCAGCGTCAGTCCGGTTCAAAGTCCACTCTATGTGACTTCGAATAATACTATTCCAAATGAAGCCAAATGGGGCGTCGGCAATATCGATTTCAACATCACAATTGCTGCCATCGATGAACCGGGCGCCTATGTTTCCATCCCTGAACCAGCCAGCTATGCGTTGCTCGGTGGCCTGCTCTCCATCGGGTATATGGCGGCTCGTCGCCGTCGTCGATGAATTTTCATTTTAGAGTGAGATAGGATAACCCCATATGCTATGTGTATCGGGGGCGAATGCCCCCCCCCCCCCCTTAAACGAGGGGGCTGACACGATTTCATTTAGGTGTTATCATGCGACCTTTCAATCAACCTCACCCGCACTGACAGAAATAGTGCCTCAAATAATTTCGCGCGCTCCATTTCGAGTGCGGTTCAACCAATACAAAGCAACCCCATAATATATATGACTATGACCTACTCAAAACTTTTAACTTCCTCGGCGCTTGCTGCTGGTTTGGCATTCGCCTGTGCGCAGTCCGCTAATGCTCAGACAACTGTCAACTTTACCACACTCTCCTCGGGGAACGGAATTGCTAACAACACGCTGCAAGCGAACGGTTCGACTGCAAATTTGACTGTTGCAGAGTCCTTTGTCGGCGGAGATTTTCTCTATGCGATTAGCTACTCTGGACTGGACTTCGATGGGGTTCCTGGTCTCGACACACTGAGCTTCACTGTAAGGGTTGATGGGTTTGCGAATGGATCGGTTGTAAACAGTGGTCTGGGGACATCTTCAGCTACGATTGGTAATAATCCCAGAAATGTGATACTCAGTTCTGGTGTGGGTAATCCTGGAGCATGGGGGACTGGGGCTGATACGCTTGTTACTAATCACTCGCTAGTATTCTCAGTTGAGAGTCTCACGGTAAGTTCCGGAGGTGCGCAATTTGACGGATTTTCTAGAGTGTTGATTGAAGAGTCCAGAAGTCTGGGGCACCAAATCGTCATTGGACAGGGCACTGGATTGGACGGATATACTTTCAACGCTGATCAAGATGTCACTTTGAGTCCTGTTGCTAATCCAAATCTTTATGTTTCAGGAGCTGTGAGTGGTGCGGCTGGCGCTGTTGGTGTTGGAGATGTTGATTTCAGTATCACCGTCGTTCCAGAGCCAGGCACTTACGCCTTGCTTGGTGGTCTGCTTTCCCTCGGTTTTGTGATGGTTCGCCGCCGTCGTCGTTAGATCCTGAGCCTGTCGAAGGGATAATTTTTCATATTAGGGTTATATAAGGTAAGCCCCGGTGCCATGGGCATCGGGGCTTTTTTTCGAGAAAAAATACGAATTGGCCATGCTTGGATTAGATTATCTGAAAATAAACGATTGGAACGCTGAGGAGCGGAAGAAAAAAGACGAAACGGGAGCCAAATTATGAAGCAATCAATTACAGCTGCGGTCATCGCACTCTTTCTCGCGACCACTGCTCAAGGCACAATGCCACTTACCATGGCCGAAGGAATGGATAAGAACGGCGACGGGGAAATTACCACTGAAGAATATGCGGCCTATTATGATTTGGATTTCGACCGGAGAGATCGCGGCGACGACGGCGTTTTGACTCCTAAAGAATTTACCAATAAAAATTTATTCCGACAGGGAGATCGCAATCAAGATGGCCAACTGACCAGAGAAGAGTTTCAGAGTATTTATACACGAAAGTTTGCGCAGTATGATACCAATCAGGATGGGCTGATTTCCGGTGTAGAGATTGAGCAGGTCTCCGGCTGTATCACCCAGACCGTCGTTTACGCAAATCGAGGCGGCAAAGCGCTGACATTGGACATTGATTCACCGAGCGGGGAGGGGCCGTTTCCTGTTGTTGTTTGGGTGCACGGAGGCGGTTGGACCAGTGGTGACAATAGCGCACTCGTCGAATTTTCGCAGGCGATGACGCTCCAGGGGATTGCAGGGGTGCGCATCCATTACCGACTGGCGAACAGCACGGATGCTGCCACTGTGGAGGATGCGCTGTCGGACGTATTGACTTCGATTGATTGGGTGCGCTCCAATGCGGAGACATACCATTTTGACATGCAACGCTTTGGCATCGGCGGCGCTTCGGCTGGTGGACATCTTTCCGCGCTGGCCGCGCAAAGAACGCCAGAATGCATTGCCTACGTCGGATATTGTGGCGGCTATGATGTGCTCAATCGTGGGGATAGTAGCTGGCCGAGTGCAGGGCTGTTGCGCCGGTTTCTCGGAGGGACTGACGAGGCGACCTTGAAGGCGAATTCAGCGCTTTGGCAGGTTCGCAAGTCACCACCCGAGACACTTTTACTTCACGGGACAGCCGACACTATTATCGATTCAGACATTGCCGTTCGGTTTGCCGAAGCGCTGCGTTCCAAAGGTGGCACAGTCAAGCTGGTGCTGCTGGAAGGGGCGTCCCACGGTATTTGCCACCAGCCTCAGCCCAAGCGTCAGTGCCTTGCCGAGACGGAGGCGTTTTTGACCCGCGTGTTCGGGAAAGCCCCGCAGTGAAGATGGGCAGTGCGCGTTTAAATTTTAAAAAATAGAAAACAGGAAAATAAATCAGATCATGATGAAAGTAATCACCCTTTCGGCATTCGTCATAGCTGCGTCAACGCAGGCAGCAGACTACCATGTCGCCAAGAACGGAACAGACCGCAATGCTGGTTCGGCGAGCCATCCATTTCTGACGATCCAGCAGGCGGCAGATAGTGCACAACCCGGCGATACCATTACGGTTCACGAAGGGATCTACCGCGAGCGTGTCAATCCACCACGTGGTGGCACATCGGACGCTCAACGCATTATTTATCAGGCCGCGCCGGGCGAGGACGTGATCATTAAAGGCTCGGAAGTGGTGACAGGTTGGAGCAACGTTAAAGGTGATGTTTGGACGGTTACGCTGCCGAACTCCTTCTTTGGTGATTTTAATCCATTTGCCGACCTGATTCAGGGGCATTGGTTTGATCCAAAAGGTCGTGAGCATCATACTGGATCGGTCTATTTGAATGGTCACTGGTTGGTTGAAGCAGTTGATTTGGAGTCGGTTCTGGCGGCACCGGAAGTGGGGGTGGAGCCTCTCTGGTTCGCTCAAGTGGATGAGCGTAATACCACCATACATGCACAGTTTATCAGTGTGAATCCCAATCAAGAACTGGTGGAAGTGAACGCGCGGCGGACCGTTTTCTACCCAGATCAGCCGGGGCAGAACTACATCACCGTGCGCGGGTTCACGATGACTCAGGCGGCGACTTCATGGTCGCCGCCCACAATGGAACAGATCGGATTGATCGGCACACATTGGAGCAAGGGCTGGGTGATCGAGGGCAACACGATCAACTATTCGGTCTGCACAGGCCTGACACTTGGCTTGAGCGATATGGGAGAATACCTCGGCAATCTCACTGGCTACACTCGAATGATTAATGACGCGATGGGCAAGGGCGGTTGGAATAAGGACAATGTTGGCAGTCACCTTGTGCGAGGTAACAAAATATCAAACTGTGAGCAGGCGGGTATTTGCGGTAGTTTGGGAGGCGCATTTAGCGTGATCGAAGACAATGAGGTCTCCTACATTCACGTTCGCCAACTTTTTAAGGGGCAGGAGCAGGGCGGCATCAAATTGCATGGCGCAGTGGATACCGTGGTGCGTAACAATCTCGTGCATGACACACCCCGCGCATTGTGGCTCGATTGGATGGGGCAAGGCGCGGAGGTCAGTGGAAACATCGCCTTTAATAACTCAACCGATCTCTACCTGGAGGTCAACCAGGGCCCCGCATTGGTCGCGAATAATCTCCTGCTTTCACCGCTCGCGGTCTCTAGCAAGTCGCGTGGGACCGCATTTGTGCACAATCTGTTTGGCGGACGTCTCTCCGCTGGGACGACTACGCGCACGACTCCCTACCTTGAACCGCATGGAACGGTCGTAGCGGGCTATCACGGCAATCATCCTGGCGATGATCGCTATTATAATAACATTTATGTGGGTAAGCGTCCCGGTTATCCGATGTTCGTCGGTGAGTATAATGATCCTGAATTACCAGTAACGATGCAGGGCAACCTGTATCTTCGCGGTGAGCCGTATGTCGCTGAAGTCGATCCGATGGTTTCAAATTTAAGACCTGACCTAACGCCAGTGCAGAAGTCCGATGGCATCTATCTTGAATGGGATGCGCAGGAGCAATGGTCGAAGGTCAATCGTCCACTGGTGACCACTGAGTTGCTCGGCCATGCCGGTGTATCCGGTGCCCGATTTGAACAAGCAGACGGTTCGCCGATTCGAGTGGATCGGGACTATTTGGGGAATGTGCGCAACGAACAAAATCCTGCTGTCGGGCCGTTTGAGCTGCCAGCTGGCAAGGTGCAATTGAAAATCTGGCCAAAACAATAAAATGGACATGCAGACACGAAACACCACCTGTCAGTCTTTCGCGTTATGGATCGTATTCTGTGCGCTTGCGTTCTCACCGCTCGCTGTCGGGGCCAAGACGGTCAAAGTCTTTCTGCTTGGTGGTCAGTCGAACATGTTCGGGGTCGGAGGCGTGGCGGCGGAGTTGCAGCCGCCTTACAATGCGCCTTTTCGAAAGGTTAAGATTTGGAACTTGAACACGAATCACTGGAAGCCTCTGTCTGCCAAAGGCAGTAAATTCGGGCCAGAGCTTTCCTTCGGGCATACGATGGCACAGGCATTTCCTGAGTGCGACATACGCTTAGTCAAGTATGCGGCGAGTGGCACTGCATTGTATAACGATTGGGCACCAACCAGTGGTGAGCAATACCAAGCGTTCATGAGCGCTGCCAGAGCGGCTTTGGCAGATCTGCGGTCGAACAACGTGGACTTTGAGATTGCCGGGATGCTTTGGCTTCAGGGCGAAAGCGATGCGCACGAAAAGCAGGGTGCTGAGTATCAGAAAAATTTGACCGCCTTCATTGAGCACATGCGAACTGAATTCGAGACTCCGGAAATGCGGTTTATCATTGCCCGGGTGCGAGATTTCTACGGGAAGGGTGCTCAAGCGGAAATGGTTCGCGATGCCCAAGAGCAAGTGGCAACTGACGATCCATATGTCGATTGGTTTGATACCGATGACTGCGGCCCACTCGTAAAAGGGGGGCACTATGCATCCAACGGCCTGATTGAGATCGGTAAACGGTTTGCCGAAAAAATTGAAGAATGAAGCGACGGGACGATGCTACTTAAAAGTCTGTAGGTATCTAAATTATGAATACATTACTTTCCATTTCTTCTCTTCTGTTAGCGTGTTCACTCAGTGCGGCATCCAGTTGGGTGCCGACCTTTGATGATCCTGCAGTTGCGCCGCAACATGTGAGGGCGATCAATGAAGCGCTACCAGACGGGGCGATTGTTGCGCCTGAAGTCGCACGCCGTGTATTGATCTTCAGTGCCACCGCTGGGTATCGTCATCGTTCCATTCCCACCGGTAAGCTTGCATTGGAAAAGCTCGGTGCTTCAACGGGCGCTTACGAGACGGTCGTCAGCGATGATCCCGCCAACTTCGAGCCGGAAACACTTAAGCGCTTCGATGCGGTGGTCTTGCTGAGTCCTTCGAAGGATTTCTTTATGCCGTCTCACAAGCATCGCAAAGATTTTTCTCAGGAAGACTGGCATTGGCTGCAGGCCAGGCACAATCGCCTGGTGGATAATTTACTTGAGTATGTGGAACAGGGCGGGGGATTGGTTGGAATCCATGCGGCCACCGATGCTTGTCAGAAGCATGCGGGCTATGGCGAGACCATGGGGGCCTATTTTGACGGGCACCCATGGATGGCGGGTGGCACGGTGACGATCAATGTCGAGGAACCTGATCATGCGCTGCTTCAACCGGTATTTGGTGGAAAGTCCGATTTTAGAATTAAAGAGGAGATCTATCAGTTCAAGGACGAGCCGTATTCGCGCGAGAAGCTGCGTATCTTGTTGAGCCTCGATGTCGAGCGCAGTGATCCGCCCACCAATAAGAGGGTGCCTATGCGCAGATCGGATGGCGATTATGCGGTTGCTTGGGTGCAGGGTGTGGGCAAGGGGCGCGTCTTTTACTCCAGCCTCGGGCACAACCATGAGATCTATTCCAATCCGCTCATGTTAAAGCATTACCTCGCTGGTATTCAATTTGCTTGTGGCGATTTGAAAGCCGATGTCAGACCGAGCGCGACCATCGCTGTGCCGAATCTGTCCTCACGAGACTGAGCACTGAAGGAGATTGTAAACATATGAATCCGCACCCATTTGTCTGCTCGCTCGCAACCATCGCGCTGCTCGCCTTGAACTCTGTATGTGTGGGAGATGATGCCTCCATGCCCAATGAGAAAGGTTCGGCGCACGGGAAATACCCTGAATTTTCCTGGGATCATATCCCACGCTATATGCACATCTGGAAACAGACGGACTTTACGGGAGAAGAACTCGATTATCTGGCGCAGTTCCCGCTTATCACCTTTGAGAAAGCGACGGGTGTGAGGGGCGGCAGCGTTCAACGGGGGACTTTAAAAGCGGCTAGGGGAGTGAAGGCGCGCAACCCCGAAGCGAAGATTCTCTACTATAAAAACATCGTGATCGACTGGGGCGGTAGTATTGCATCCAAAGAGTTAAAGACGATCAAGGGCGGGTATCTGCAAAGTAAAGACGGTAGTTATGCGACCTTTAAGCCAAACAGCTCTATTCAGTTTTTCGATATCGGCCTGCCGGACGTTCGAGCGTGGTGGATGAAAGATGCTCGCCGGATGCTGGACGATCCATCGATTGATGGTATTTTTATCGATGCCAATATCAAGGTGCTCGTCGATGGGTATTTTCTGAGTCAGAAAAAAGTGGGAGACGAGCAATACCAGCGACTGAAGGATGGCTATGGTCAACTGCTCACTCAGATTGATGCGGAGTTTCGCTCGGATAACATTGTTTTTGGAAATATCGTTCGTGCGCGTTTAAAAAATGGGGGGCTGGATTATCTTAGCTATTTTGATGGCTCCTATTTCGAGGGATTTGAGCATACTGTGGGGGGCGTCTCTAGACCCGACTATATCGCCAAAGGAATCGAAGCGGCGCAGACTGCCGCACGGCAGGGGAAGATTCTCGCCTTTACGCTTGGGGTTCAAAAGGCCCTCAAGCAAGGCAATGGCGCTGATTTAGATAGCAACAAAGCCCTATGTGCGCGTGTGGATTATGCTGCAGCTCTATTTTTAATCGTTGCTGAGAAATACAGTTATTTCTTACCGGTGGATCAGATGGGGGTGGTGACCAGAGGTGGAAAGCAGCACAACCAGCTTTGGATGCAAACACTGCCGATCTTCAAGGAACGGTTGGGGCCGCCCAAAGGCCCCGCAGTGAAACGCGGCTACATCTATACGCGCGAGTTTGAACACTGCTCGGTATGGCTGGATATCGAGAATGAAGTCGGAAAATTGACTTGGAGATAAGCCGAGCGATGCCAATTTCGAGCGTTGCGCGGTGTGCCCCCTGCCAAGCATTCCTGATACATCAGGCATGGAGGCATACATTATCAGGAGAGCTTTGGATTCTACACTAGTTTATGTATGATGTTGTAGGACGTGCCTCTCGAAGAGGGCGCGTTATGGCGTGAGGGAGGACTGAACACGGCCTTTGCTACGCAAAGAACCGCGTTCTACACTAGGACATGTCTCGATCATTTGACTTACTCAGGTAAATTAACTCATGCAAAAATGCGCAAGGATATGCTTAGCTGGAGAGGTTTTTTTAATCGTATCATCCCCCTTAAACGAGGGGGATGATACGATTTCGATTATGTGTTATCATGGGATCTTCAATAATAAAGACATCCATCGTATTGATTTGAACATCAGACAATTGAGCCAAACCGATGTGCGCGCGGTGTTTATCATTACGCGATCACGTGATAGGCAGAATGGGTGAATTTTGTTACTCTCAGATCTTGAAATACCATATACAAAAAATAATCAATCGAAGCGGACTTTTCCTGCCGATGCTGTTGGCGTTGGTGGCGAATGCGGCGAAACAGCCCGCGCAACAGGGTGATGACAGGCCAAATATTATATTTATCCTGACTGATGATCAGGGATATGCTGATATTGCTCGTCATGGGCATCCGTATCTGGAGTCGCCGCACATGGATCAAATGCACGATGACAGTGTGCGATTTGATAATTTTTATGTCAGTCCTTCCTGCTCGCCGACGCGTGCGGCATTGATGACGGGTATGCACGAGTTTCGAAATGGGGTGACCCATACGCTGATCCCGCGTGAGCACCTGAATAAGGAAGCCACCATCCTGCCGCAGCTACTCAAGTCAGCAGGCTATCATACCGGGTTCATCGGCAAGTGGCACCTCGGCAATGCCACGGATTATTTCCCTGCAGATCGCGGCTTCGATTGGTGCTCTACGAATGCCGGCGGCCCCCGCCAGCATTTTGACGTGGAGATGGTTCGAAACAGAAAACGTTTCCCAACTAAAGGGTTCCGAGAGGATGCGTTCTTTGATGAAGCGATGACGTTTATTGATGAGTCCGGTCATCAGCCGTTTTTCCTCTACCTCTGCACTTTTTCGCCGCATACGCCACTAGATGCACCGGTCGATCTGATTGAAAAATATAAGGCTATGGGGCTGAACGATACGCACGCCTGCTATCTGGCCATGATTGATAATATCGATCAAAACCTCGGGCGCCTGACGGCTTTTCTCAAAGAGCGCGATCTGGAGGAGGACACGATTCTGATCTTCATGAACGACAACGGTGTCACTGAGGGACTCGATGTTTACAACGCCGGTATGCGCGGCTGTAAGGCGACCTGCTGGGAAGGCGGGACACGGGCGATGTCGTTTTGGAAATGGCCTGGCCACTGGACTCCACGCACGGCCAATGATTTGACTGCCCATATTGATCTGCTACCAACCTTGTGTGAGTTGGCGGGTGCCGAGATTCCCGAGGCGGTGCAGTCCGAGTTGCAGGGCTACAGCCTGCTGCCATTGTTGAATGGTCAAGATTGGTCGCATGAGGATCGCTATTTGTTTCATCATGTCGGCCGTTGGCCAAGTGGGTCTGCGGCCTCACACAAACATGCCATGGGCGCGGTTCGACAGGGCAATTACCTGTTGCTGCGCAGTGTGCCATGTGATGATCCAGAATGTGCAAAATACAGCAGTCAATGCACGACGCTTCGTGCGGTGCGCAACGGGCTGAAAACCACCACGTATGCGAAGGGGACTGCGCAATACCACTGGGGTGTCACGCCAGCTGATCGCTGGGCGCTCTATGACGTGAAGAAAGATCCTGGATGTCAGAACGACATCGCGTTACAATATCCCGAACGTGTCAGCACAATGATCGCAACCTACGACCATTGGTGGGACGAGCAATATCCGGTGATGCTCGCGCGTGGTGGCGATGCGGGGGATCCTGATGCGAGCCGTAATGCGTCGTCGCGAGCGAAACAGCATGCCGCAAAAGTAGCCGCTGAAAAGAAGCGCAAGTCTGCAAAATAGACGATGAAAAATATTCTTACTTCCATTGCCGCATTGTCCATTGCCGTTTCAGCACAGGCTGCGGAATTCCATGTCGCCAAGAGTGGCAATAATACGAACGTTGGTTCTGTGACGAAGCCGCTGCTGACGATTCAGCGTGCGGCGGATCTCGCGCAGCCTGGGGATACGATTACCGTTCACGAAGGGATTTACCGCGAACGAGTGAGTCCACCACGCGGCGGCACCTCCGATGTGCAACGTATCACCTATCAGGCAGCGCCAGGCGAAGCCGTCGCTATTAAAGGCTCCGAAGTCATCACCGGCTGGAAACGGGTGGCAAACGACACTTGGACGGTCACGCTGCCCAATCGCTTTTTCGGTGACTTCAATCCCTACAGCGATGTGCTCGAAGGACACTGGTTTCGGCCACGTGATCGTGTGCACCACACTGGTTCCGTTTATCTGAACGGGGTCTGGCGCGGTGAGGCCGAATCAATGGAAGCGGTATTGAAACCGGCGGCGGAGGATCCGCTTTGGTTCGGCGAAGTTGCTAATGGAACCACGACGCTGTGGGCGCAGTTTCCGAGAGTGAACCCGAATGAAGCGCTGGTCGAAATTAATGCGCGACAGACTGTCTTCTTTCCAAAGCAGATTGGCATCAATTACATTACAGTGCGCGGCTTTGAGCTACGCCATGCCGCCACCCCATGGTCGGCTCCGACTCAGAATCAAATGGGCTTGATCGGTCCCTATTGGAGCAAAGGCTGGATAATCGAAAACAATGAGATTAGCCACTCCATCACTGTCGGCGTGCAGCTCGGAATCGCCGATCGCGGCGACTATCCCGGCAATGTGCATGGCTTCAATGCGATCCTGACGGATGCTTCTGAAAGTGGTGATTGGACTAAGGATCAGATCGGCAGCCATATCGTGCGCCGCAACCGAATCTCACATTGTGAAGCGGCCGGAATCAACGGCAGCATGGGGGCGGCCTTTAGTCTGATTGAGGATAACTTTATTTCCGATATCCATGTGCGCCGCACATTCGGCGGGCTAGAGCAGGGGGGCATTAAATTACATGGCTCCATTGATACGATCATTCGTGGTAATACGGTCTGCCGCACCGGCGGCGAATGCCGGGCGATTTGGGTCGATTGGCTCGCTCAGGGGACGGTGATTGAAGGTAATATCGGCTTCGATAATACCAATACCGATTTATATGTAGAAGTGTCCCACGGCCCGACTCTAGTCGCGAACAACATCTTTTTATCTCCACGCTCAGTGGTGAGCACGTCGCGGGGCACTGCGTTTGTGAATAACTATTTCGGCGGTGCTGCGTTGATTGCAAAAACTACCCGAGAGACGCCGTATGCCGAGCCACATTCAACACGTCTGCACGGCATACGCGTCAACAACCCAGGGGATGATCGCTATATCAACAACATTTTTGCGGGTGCGGGGCCGAGCTTCACCCCTGGCTGGGGTGGCATGGATCAAGCGCAGCTTGATCAGGTACCGTTCGACATGGAAGGCAACCTCTACCTGAACGGCGCCGTGCCGCCGGTGTTTGATCCGCACCCCGTCGTGCTTGCGGACGTAAAGCCTCCATTTCGCCTAGCCAATGAGGACGGGCTGGTTGAATGGTCGGTGGATCCTGCTTGGCTCAGACAGCAGCACCGTGCGATCGTCACTGCCAAACGTCTTGGCATCGCCCAAGTGCCGGACTTGCCTTATGAAATGCCAGACGGCACACCAATGAAGGTGGATTACGATTTTTCCGAAGTGGTTCGGGGGTTCGAAAACACCATGCCTGGGCCAATAGAGAGTTCTGGTAGTGGACGCTTTCAATGGGTTTTTCACAGGGATTGATTATAAATCGAAACTCGCGCATCTACCCTCATATCCCAACCTATAAACCTCATTCATGCACACCTCTCCACATTTTAAGCCAGCGCACCGATCTTCTCAGGGCGGATTCGCACTGGTCATCGCACTGAGCCTGATGGCTTTCGTGCTGTTACTGCTGCTCAGTATTACGACCCTGGTTCAGGTGGAATCGCAGTCGGCTAGCATTGCATCCGCTCAGCTGGAAGCTGAGCAGGCGGCTTTACTCAGCTTGAATCTTGCGATTGGGAAATTACAGGAAAACGCAGGTTTGGATCAACGTGTCACGGCGACGGCTGAAGCGGTCGATACAGTGAATGGGCCGAAGCAATTAACTGGCGTTTGGCGCTCGTGGGAGGGGCGTGACCATCAGGCCAATGGGTTCCCGATTGCACCTGATTACGGCTCAAAGTTAGTTGCAGGGGATTTTGATATTGATGTGAGTTCGTCGGGTTCTGGCCGCTTTTTATCGTGGTTGGTTTCGACTGCGTATGATGAGTCCTTGACGCCTGCCGGTTCTCTAAGTGCGGATGCACCGCCCGCGATTGTGGCAGTGCCTGGTAGGACGGTGCCGCTGGTAGGGAAGGGCAGTGTAGGAACTGATGATGCGGCCTACGCGACAGCCCATGAGGTGCACTTGCAGCCAACAGCTTTGGCGGATGGCAACGGTGCCTTTGCATGGTGGGTCAGTGGTGAAAATACAAAGTCTTCGCTCAGTCAGCCAACTATGCCTACAGACGTCCTTGGCTGGGCCGAGCGTCTATCCAGTTCGTCCCGTCCTGATGCGAGTGTGTTTGATATCACTCAGCCGGATGCGTTGGATCGAGTCTCTAGTCGCTCTAGTTTAGATCAGGTTTCTAGCCGAGGCGCGAATGTTATGTCGGTCTCGCAAGAGTATTTTCATGACCTCACGAACTATTCACGCGGCTTGTTAACGAACACCGCTACCGGAGGGTGGCGCCGGGACCTGTCGTTGCTGAGTGAGCAGTGGACGAATGTCTCGACCAGAGATTTTTCAGGATTGAGCGGCTTACCGATGTTCACGTTGCAGCCCGGCGTTCAGACAGAAGCCAGAAAGGCCGGCGATACTGTCGGAAGTGCTGGTGCACTCATCTATCCCTGGGCTGTTGAGAGTAATTTTCCAGGTGCGGAATACGATATTAACGGGCAAGTGTTTACTGGCGGCGCTTCAACTAGCTGGGATGCCTTGGTCGATTATGCGACTCAACATCGAAAGATCCTTTCAGGTGATGCGAGTGGGCAGGTGTTGTTTCCAAGTGATAGCCTGAATACACGTGACGAGGTTTCGCGTTCATTATTGCTGACGCGGATTCATTGGATCTTTTCATTCTATTCTGAGAGAGACCCTGCAAGTCTTGATGAGTCTCCTACGTATTTTCCGCATCTAAGTGTCAGCCCAGTGCTCACAATCTGGAACCCCTATAATGTGGCACTGGATGGCTATGATCAGAACATCCAGATGCGCTTGTTCACTCCCATTCCTTATCAGTTTCGTTTTAGTGTCGGTGGCACGCAACTAGACCCTGAGTTCAAGAAATTTCCTGATTTCATTTCTGGTAGTCAAGGTCGGTTGTTTGTTCCGATTCAACTGAACGCAGCCATTTGGAAGCCTGGAGAGACGCGCCTTTATAGTATGATAAGAGATTCTACTTCCAACCGCGCGGTCTGTCGGCCTGGCTATCGGTCTGATACGAGTTATCAAATTAAGTTAGGTGACATTAGCTACGAGTCGGGAGCATCTTTTCAGGTGGAGTTGGAAGAGTTTCCTGAGGTAGGATTCATGTTTAATGGAGGAGTCTCACCGATGGATGTGATTCACGGCACGATGATTGATTCCAGTGCTATGGCCAGATTTCTGCCGGAAGATTTAAGTATTACAAATACGAATCAGACAGTGGATTCAGTCGAAGACAATAATCAGCCGTTCTTAATCGCAGTGATGCAGATGCGCGGAATCTACGAGCGTTCAAACGACGCTTTGGGCTATGCGCATGCGAAACCGATCCTTCGTCTTTCTAGTAATCAGGCAGCCATGGGAGGTGAGGAACTCGAAAGCCCAGAGGCGTATCCACTAGAATGGTTGTTTTATACGCCCAATGATATCAATTCGGACGAGTTGCCGCAGGAGGGGCCTGCTGCAGGTTCGAGTTTAATTGGCACGAGTTTTAAGACTGGCCAAGGCTTGACGCATTTATCCGTCGCAGAGATACCCACACGGCCGCTTCGTTCGCTCGGAGAACTTCTGCACTTTGATATCAACTATTATAATCCGCACCCACCCTACACAGCCCATCCGATTGGTAACAGTCTGGCGAGTTACCTGATTGCGCCAGATCGCGTGGCAACCAGTGGAGTGCTGAGTGAATCGACAGCAACCTCATTGGACCATAGCTATATCTCCAATCATCTCTTATACGATGATTGGTTTGTGTCTTCGATTGCTCCTGAGACGGCTCCTTTTTCAAGTGCGGAGGTGCGCAGTGTTGAGGAGACTTACAAAGATTTTATCTCAGGAGTCGAGGGATTGCCTAATACTGCCTACATTCCCGCACAAGCACTGTCAGTCGCAGAGGCAAGCTCCGCCGCGAGTGACTTGATCGGCGATTCAACGTCATGGCATAATGTGGCTTCAAAGTTGGAAGTGGATGGCATGTTCAATATCAATTCGACTTCGGTCGCGGCATGGACGGCATTATTGAAACATGCGGATGGAGACGAGGTGCCTTACACTTCTGTGGATCTAGCGGCCGACGTCTGGAGCGTTAATATCGAGAGTGCTTCGGGGAGCCCCGTCAGTCGGACTTCGATTGCTGGAGACCCGCAGGCGAATCTAGATCCCAATATTCAAAAAATCGGCACGCATCAACGTTTGAGCGATACACAAGTGCGTGCATTGGCCACCGAAATCGTTGAGCAGGTTAAGGCGCGTGGTCCGTTCCTTTCATTGTCCGAATTTATGAACCGAAGACTCTCGACTGATCGATCACTAGCTCGAAGTGGGGCGGTCGAGGCGGCTCTGAATGAGCTTGCCTCGAGAGGTGCTTCTGAGAATCCCTTTTCGGGCACTAAGAGTTACTTTTCGGAAACGGTGACTGTTCCCGGCGGCGTGACTTACCCTTTTGTGGAAGCGGCAGAAGGCAACCTCGCATATGGGTTCCCTGGTTGGATGCGCCAAGCAGATGTCCTGCGACCTGTCGCACCGATACTGTCCGCACGAGACGATACATTTGTCATTCGCGCTTACGGCGAAAGTAAAGATCCGTTGACAGGCGAAGCCAAGGCGGGAGCGTGGTGCGAAGCCGTCTTGCAACGAAGGGCTGATTACGTCGATTCGATCAATGACGAGGCGACCATTCTTCCGGGGGAGTCAACACTCACCTCAGAGATCAACAAACGGTTTGGTCGTCGTTTTGTCATCGTTTCGTTCCGCTGGTTGTCGGCGGATGAAGTTTAATGAAGGAGAGTGCTATATTTTGAATCTACGAACATTACTTTTAAAAACTGCGCTGCTGAGTGTCGTCCTACTGATCACATCTTCAGTGTCTGCTGAGCGTGTCGCACGTATCATGTATTATGGTGCTTCGAAGGCAGCGCCGAAAACTGCTTTTGTTTATGATCAGAGTGGAGCTTCTCAAGCGGTTGAGTTGAATCGGCACCACTTCTCAGATTCGTTTGAAATCCCTTCTGGAGATATTGTGCTTCAGTTCATATCTAAGGAATTGTCAGAGGACCAGCTTATGCCTGAGACTGCGCCGCGATTGAAGATTCCCAAAGAGTGGAAGAAGGTGCTCATCATGGTTTCTGAAGATCGGGAGAATACTGTTTTTCCGATTTCACTCAATTCGAGCGACGCCAGTGATGATGTCTTCGGGCCAGGAGAGTTGCTTTTTATTAATTTCTCCGACATCGCGATCTTCGGCATGGTTGGCGATAAGAAGTTGGTGCTCAAGCCACAGGCCACTGTAGTGATCTCCAATCCAGCATCGAAAAAAGAAGATTATTATGTGCAGTTGGATTCCGTCGAGAGCACAATCGAGACACGCCGATGGTTTCTTCGTCAAAGGTGGCGTCACCAACCGGAACAGCGCTATGTGGCTTTTGTAATACCGATGCCCAAGCCGAGAGTTGTAAAGATTTATGCGACACCGATCCGTAACTTCTAGCAGCATTCAATTGATAGGCGATGCTGCCGAATCCGCCACTCTACCAGATTCGGAGGAAAATGCCCCCCCCCCTTAAACGAGGGGGATGACACGATTTCATTTATGTGTTACAAATGCTCGGGGGATGCAACCATTCCGGATGCGCCGTTCGAGAGCCCCGATGGGACGCCGTATCAAATTGATGCCGATTATTTTGGCGGCAAACGTGATGCGAGTCACCCCGCCCCTGGTCCGTTCCGAGCCGTCCTGTCCGGTGAAGTTTCGGTCAGGGTGTGGCCCCGAAACTAACAAAGAAAAATAACAGGTAATGCAGGCAAAAATATATAGTGGATTATTGAGCGTGTTCCTCCTGCTGGCGGATGGGGCTCAGGCCGGTTTGATCGGGCAGGATGACTTTGACGGAACGGAACTATTTTCAAGCAAGCTGAATTCTGATGCAAAAAATCGAGGGGCGTTGGTCTGGGACGCGGTGAGTCGGGCGACCGTAGCAGAACAAGGTGTGATTGATACCAGTGTTTCGGCTGGCGGTGCCATCGGGTTAGATACGGGAGATGTGGATGGCTTTCTGGAGTCGACCAAGACTGATCAGTTTTTCGCGATGTATCGCGGTGGAGGCCGTTCGCTGACCTACACCTTTGATATTGCCGGATACTCCGATCTGGTTTTATCCATGGATTGGGCTTGCTCTGGTGATATCCCCAATCCGTTGATCACTGTCACCTGCTCCATAGACGGAGCAGTTCCAACCCCTATTTTTGATGTCGGCACTTCTTCTTTGGGCTGGGCCGAAACGATGGAGGATGGACGGGGTGTGTCGAATGACCGAAGCACAACGGTACTGGTGAACGGTGTGGCTGCAAATCCACTTTCCGATCTCTTTCAGACCTATAGCCCGATGATACTTAGCACGGGTTCGGTGCTGACCGTGACGATGACCATGGCCAGTGGGGTTTCGGGATCCGCTTATGGACTCGACAACATTAAACTTTATGGAAAAGATTTTATGGATTATCTGCCCCAGCACTTGGCTCATCTGGATCCATATAACTGGGATAAAGTTCAACGAGGATGCGCGATTCGTTACAAAGACGACCCTGCATTTCCAGCAGACGCGATACCACTTATTGCCGAAAGCTGCACTTACATCCATTTTCAAGATCTGCCGCAAAGTACAAGAGAACAATTTACGATCCCTTATCCCAAAAGAATTTATAGGTTTGCTTATAAAAATTTGACCAAACACTACCAAAGACAGGATTCCATATTTTTAAATGTGCCGGAGTGGTTCATGCATGATGCTGGAGGATCACCTAATATTCGGGTAGACTATCCCACTTATAATTTACGCAATACGGCCACTCTCTATTCTGGTGAAAATCTACATGAATGGTGGGTCAGCAACATGCGGAGTCGAATAAACAGTAACGTGCCTGGTAATACAATTTTCATTGATGCACTCGGAGGAACGCTTCGGATTGGTCAGAATGAAGGATATGACTATTGGGGGAACGAAATTGGAGAGGGTACTTATTTTGACAATACTTATACTGACGATTTTTTGAAACCATTGCTAGCTAACGTTCGGGATGAATTTGCCGATGAAATGATTCTAACTGGTAATTTCATCAAGCCTTGGTTTGAACCAGATGGCAACTATGAGTATGTGAGGGATTACATACATTGTAGTTATATTGAGAATTTTGAACGTACTGGTGACGGCTATACCGATACTCTAAATACAGGTATTAACCTGAACAAAAGAGTCAGTGAAGACGGGAAAATGACCTATTTTCATATGCAGACTGGCAAACCAAGCCCTGCCCCGACTTTGACTATAGAACAGATGCGCGTAAAAGCATCTGACGCAATGCCGGATTTTTACAGTTCTTTAAATCAAGAAGACCAGGATGATTTGGCTGAAATGTATGCGTATTTCGAATTCAAGCTAGCTATATTCCTGATGGGTGCAAACGAGTATTCATATCTCAGCTATCAAACCACTGTTATTGGTGATGATGCAGGAGATCGCTTATTTAGAGTCGTTCCGCCCTTTCCTGAATTTCAATATTCTCTAGGTGAGCCTCTTAGCTCAGCAGTCCAAAACGGAAATCTATGGACTCGCGATTTCAAATACGCGTCTGTTTGGCTTGATTCTGGAACAGGAGAAGCTGAAATCACATGGTATGATAGTCCGCGAGGAGGCGCGACCATAGAAATACAAGCGCTATCAACGATTCCTGGATATCACGCATCGGCGGCAGAAGCCACCGCATATCGCTCCACCAGCATCGCGAAATCGTTCGATTTCGATGGCGACAACGCCTACGGCACCGCAGGAAGTTTCTTCTTTGGCAATGGCACGGATGCCTCCAGTAATATGAATTTAACACCCACTTGGGTGACGGGTGTAGGTGCGCCCACAGAAGTGGTAGTTTCGGTGAACGCTACTTACGATGACTTCGACAACCCAACGTCCATCAACGCGAATACGGTTTCTGACTGGACTTCGACCGGCTTAGGCGTTGTCGATAACGGAACGGCTGGAGCGTGGTCGCAACTACTGAATTTTTCGATCGATTCGAGTGCCCCGAGTAACTTCCGAGTTGGTGTTATGGCCGGCAACGAAGGCAATTCTGATGGCCGCTGGGATCCCGCGGGGCTGAGACTGTCGTTTAATGGCGGCACGCCGGTCGAGGTGTCCGGATTGAATGCGGATCTTGGAATGGTCTTCTTCGATGTGACCGTTTCCAGTATTGGCCTAGGAACCTTCTCGATCGAGGGACAAACGCGGGACGTGGCTACAGACAAAGGGCCTACCATCGCAGGGGTCACCTTCGATGAGATTGTCAGACTTCTTGGTCAGGACGACTTTGATGGTGCAGCCACTTATGCCAGCCGTACGGTTAACAATCCGATACACAATACTTCGAAGCTGTTCGACATAGTGAACCGTCAAACGGTCAGAACGGATGAGGTGATTGATACGAGCGTAGAGCCGGGTGGAATGATCGCTTTAAATGCGGCGGATACCCTCGGATTCCTGGGGATGAACAAAACCGATAACATTTTCGGGATGTATCGATCCGGGGCGCCAGCAACGTTGGTTTATACCTTCAATATAGCCGGTTACACCAACCTGACAATGAATATGGACTGGGCAATCAGCGGCGACACTCCCGACAAAAACATCAAAGTGAAGACCTCCATTGATGGGGGCAGCACCACTACCATACTCGATATCGGCAGTTCGAATACCGACTGGAGTGATACTATGGATATTGGAACCATTGTTAATGGCAATCGTAGTCCAGTTCTACTGGTTAATGGCGTAGCGGTGTCCAATAATATTACGGATACCTTTCAGACGTATCGTCCGACGATTTTCGGCACAGGCTCGGTACTGACTGTGACAATCGTGATGGAAGATACAGTCGGAGGTGACTTTGGTGGCGCAGGGGTGGATAACCTGAAGCTGTATGGAAACCTGTCGTTGGAAGATGGATTTTCCGCATGGGTTGATGGCTACGGACTCAGCGGAACCGACGCGATGGAGGCCGCCACTCCTGCTGGCGATGGATTACCGAATCTGGTCAAATACACTCTCGGGCTCGACCCGAATGTGCCCTCCCCAAACCCCACTCAGTTTGACCAGACCACGATCGGTGCATCGAGCTATTTACGCCTAAGTGTCACGCGCGATCCATCGAAAGTGAGTGTACTCATTGAGGGGTTGAGTAGCAACAATCTGGTGGACTGGTCCACGGACAACACGGTGATTGAGGTCAATACGCCAAGTCTCTTCCGCGTCCGCGACTCTCAACCGCTCGAGACGAATGACCAGAGGTTTATTAAACTGCGCTTCAGTCTGCCTTAATCGATGAGGTCCAGGATTTCGAACCTGCGAGCCAGCAGGTATCGACGCAGTGTTTTCAGGAACGGAGTTCCGCTTGGAAAATACGAAGAAGGCGCAGCAATCCTGTCGCCCCGACCAAATGAAACCCACCTCGCTTGCGTGGTGGGTTTTTTCGTGTCGCTAAGGGCGGGAGGATTCGAAAGGAGCCACTTAGTAGCGTGTTGGCGGTTCGCATATGGTGAGCTTGATCCCTGGTCTTGGACATGGGCACTCATCTGCATGGACGCCGGACGATAGTTACGAGTTTGCTGACAGTGTGCTAGCCTCGGGGGGCGATGCATGGTGCGAGCAGCAAGCACTCTCACTCACTGGATCGAATGCGGAAGTCACCTTCCGCTCTGACAAGACACTGGCTTCTGCGGAGCTGATCTATACGTCTGGAACGGGTTACACCGGCGATTTATCATGGCTTGAGCAAGCCGCAACTTTGATTGACAATACGGATGGCACATGGACGGTAACGGCGACACTCCCGGCTGGGACAACCGCATGGGCAATGAATGTGGAGTCTGTAGAACTCGGAACCGATAATGTGCCCTTGATTGCCAGTTCGGATTATCAGGAGATTAACTCTATTTCGTTCGAGTCGTCTTCACTTCTCGAACTCGATTTGGAGGCAGGTGTGGATGTTTCAACTGCAGACGCCCGTATGATTTTCTCCGGTCCGACGCATGCGGAAATTATCGAATTTTCGATTACGGGTGAGTCACATGCCGGTTCGTTTTTCGTGCTGACTGAGGCACCTTTAGTCTTGGATGATCCGTCTGCTTCGGGCACGCCGGTTTCGATTCAATTTGATAATACTGTTGCAGGGCTTTCGCTTAGTGAGTCGGCAATTGCGACACTTTCGGTGTCGCTGGAAGAGTTGGATGGGACGATCAACCAATTCACCTTGCCATTGAGTGCGACGGTGCGCACGCCACGTAGTATTGTTTTCGATACAACCAGTAATTGGTCCTCCGAGCAGTCGATTTACTCGGTGGACGATGTCTTTATTCGGAATGATGCGACAGTCACTTTAGATGTAGTTGATGTAGTTGCCAGTCTTACTGTGGCTGATGAGACGAGTCCAACAACGGCCACTCTTTCGCTGAATCAAAAAGGACGCCTTCAGGTGCTTGAAACACTGACTCTCGGAGCGAGTTCCGGAGCAGGTGTGGTGAACCAGAGTTCTGGTTTCGTGTATGCCGATACGCTTGATATTAACGCCAATGGTGCCGGAGGCAGTTCGCAATACAAGCTTTCGGGAGGTAGCCTTTATGCAGATCAGTTGTTGATTAATACCAACGGTGAGTTGAATGTGACTGGCGGGAATCTCGAGCTCGATTTGAGTCATGCAGTCAGTATGAATGGCGACATCAGCATCAATGGGGGTGCATTTACCAGCACGATCAGTGGTTTGAGCCCAGTCTTCAATGGCACTGGCAATATCTCATTATTATCCGGTTCATTCAGTATGAATAGTGGTGTTGGCACCGACATGATAGAGTTCAACCAGTCAAGTATCGAGATCTCCGGTGGTGCGCTTGATCTGAGCGGGCAGCTGTATGTTTCAGGGGCGACCGACTTTGTCGTGATCGGCGACAGTGCGAGTATTGAGATCGAGCGCCTTGCGGCTGCATCTGTCGGCACATTCCGTTTTGTGTTTGGCGCTGCAGGTGTCAGCACCATAGACGTCGATTATTTCATGGGGCTCGCCAATGCTTTGGTAGAAATCGATGGTTCCGCCTACACGTCTGGCGAAGGGACGTTCACGCTGTTCGATTCCACTAATTTGACTGCACTATTGAACCCATCCAATATCAGCATAACTGGCTTCGATCTGCAGAATAAGGATGCTTATGTGGTGCAAGATCAGACCAACGGCACGGATTGGGTGCAGCTCGTGGTTGAGGATTTACTGAGCAATGGAGTGACGAAGCGGTGGATGCGCGAGAACGGACTGCCCGAAACAAATGAGGCAACCCTGCTCGATTCGGATAGTGATGGTCGTTTCAATTGGGAGGAGTTTGAAGCCGGGACCGATCCCAATAACAGCTCCTCGAAGTTTGTTGTCGAGCAAGTTGATCTTAGCGAAGAACAGTTGACTGTCTATTGGCAAGCCGTGAGCGGGAAGTCCTATGTATTGCAACATAAGACGAACCTGGCTGATCCCTTGTGGACGGCAATACGCACTAATTTGCTTGGCGTTGAGCCCCAATCCAGTGTGACCATCGATGTGAACGGATCGCAGGGGTTTTATCAAATTTCAGTGGAGTAGCGTATGCTCTTTAGATGGTTTCAGTAGGTGGATTTCTTGGAAGTTTCAGCTTGCTGTTACTGGATTATAATATTAACATTGTGATTATTTCGGAATTAAATAAATTAGGACGTTTGGCTAGGATTTGCGTGTTGGCTGGAGCTGTGTTGATGGCTCGTGGTTTGTTTGCCGGGCAGACCGAAGGTGGAACTCATTTTGAGAAACCAAATATTATTTTCATCCTGACGGATGATCAAGGCTATGGTGACGTTGCTCGCCACGGGCATCCGGTTTTGGAGTCGCCGAATATGGATCAAATGTATGACGAAAGTGTGCGTTTTGATCATTTCTATGTCAGTCCATCCTGTTCGCCGACGCGTGCTGCGTTGCTGACGGGGATGCACGAATTCCGCAACGGCGTGACGCATACACTTGAGCCTCGCGAGCATCTCTTCAAGGACGCGGTGACGCTTCCGGATCTACTGAAGACCGCTGGCTACAAGACTGGGTGGATCGGCAAATGGCACTTGAGTTACCGTCCGGGCTATGCGCCGCATCAGCGGGGGTTCGACTGGACGGCGACCAACCAGGAGGGGCCGCGCGATCATTTTGATGTGGAGATTATTCGTAACAACAAGCGCATCCCGACCAAGGGCTTCCGCGAAGATGTTTATTTTGACGAGGCCATGACTTTTATTGACGAAGCTGGTGAGCAGCCGTTTTTCCTCTACCTGTGCACCTATTCGCCGCATACGCCGCTCGATGCGCCGGAGGAATTGATTGCTAAATATACTGCGAAGGGACTGAACCAAACGCACGCCACCTATCTGGCGATGGTCGAAAATATCGACCAAAACCTCGGCCGTTTGAATGCGTTCCTCAAGAAGCGCGGGCTGGATGAGAACACGATTGTTATCTTTATGAACGACAACGGCGTGACCGAGGGGCTCGATGTCTACAACGCTGGGATGCGCGGTTGTAAGGCTACAGTCTGGCAGGGCGGCACGCGTGCTATGTCGTTCTGGAAGTGGCCGGGCACATGGACGCCGAAAACCGTCGATCATTTGACCGCCCATCTCGACGTGCTGCCAACACTGTGTGAATTGGCGGGCGCCGAGATTCCGGACAAGGTGCAGGACGATCTGGAGGGCTTTAGCCTGTTGCCACTGTTGGACGGAGATGGTTGGGATCATGATAACCGCTATTTGTTTCAGAACGTGGGGCGCTGGCCGTCTGGAACGGCTGCTTCGCACAAATACGCGATGTGTGCGGTGCGCAAGGGAGATTACCTACTGGTGCGTAGCGCCGAGTGCGAAGACCTGGTATGTGAGCAATATCAGAGCCAGTGCACCACGATGCGCGCCGTGCGTAATGGGTTGACCACGACGACCTATGCCTACGGAACCGCTCAGGAACATTGGGGCGTCACAGCACCCGGGCACTGGATGCTGGTGGATGTCAAAAAAGATCCTGGTTGTAAGAACGATCTATCGAAGATGCACCCCGAGTTGGTTTCCGGTTGATCGCGGCGTATGACACTTGGTGGGACGATCAGTTTCCGGTGATGATTGTCCGCGGTGGTGATGCCGGCGATCCGCAGGAGAGCGCCAAGGCCGCAGATTTGGCTATAAAGGCGAAAGCTGCGGTGGCAGCACGCAAAGTGGCTGCAGCTCCTGCTGCGAATGTGGCTGGGAAGCATGCTGCGATGTTTAAGCGTATGGATGCGAATGGCGACGGGCAGGTAACAGAAACCGAGTATGTGGCGTTGTTTAAACGTAATTACGCCGCTCGTGATACGAATGGGGATGGTCTCTTGAGTGCGGAGGAATTCCCGTTTCCAGCGTTTGATCACGCCGATACCAATCAAGATAGGGCACTGAGTCCGGCCGAATACGAGGCCTTGTATCAGCGTCAGTTTAAAGAACGTGATGCCAATGAAGATGGGGTGCTTTCAGTCGATGAAATGTGATTTGTATCGGGTAAAAGCATGATGTATAAATTCTACTGAGCGGGTATCGTGTTGGCTGTCCTTTAAGATAGTCGAATGTGAGAGAGAAGATTATGAATCGATTTAAAATAATGACTTTAGGAGTATCGTTGATCGTCAGTGTGGCTCAGGCGAATCCAGGATTAGTGCGTATGCACAAGGCGATGGATGTGGATCAGGATGGTGTGGTCTTCAATGCTGAATTTATGGATTTCTGGGACGTGTATTTTAGCCGAATGGATGCGAATGGAGACCAGATTTTAGGTGTCGATGAGGGCAGTGCTGAATTGCTGAAACAGGCGGCCGCGAATAAGGATCGTCAGGTTAGCGTCGAAGAGCACCGGCAGTTGCGTCAGGCTCATTTTAACAGCATGGATAAAGATGGCAGTGGCGATCTGACTCTGGCGGAGATATTGGGGACTGTAGCTGGTGAAACGCCGGCAGTTACCAAACCAGCGAAACCGGATGCGGCTCTAGTGGCTGCGAATCCTCACTTGGTGCACTTGCATCAGTTGATGGATGCGAATAAGGATGGAGTGGTTTCGAGGGATGAGTTTCTGGCCTTTTGGGCGAACAGTTTCAATCAACGTGATACGAATCAGGATCAACAACTCAGTGTCTCTGAAGCCGGTGCAGGACTGATTAAACAAGCGGATTCGAATCAAAATGGTGTGTTAACTTGGGAAGAGGAACAAATGCTCCGTCTGGAGCATTGGAAGACGATGGATAAGAACAAGGATCAGAACCTGACACTTCTCGAAATACTGAAGTCGCCTGCGGCGAAGCCTGCGGCGAAGCCTGCTGTCGTGGGGGCGCCCCCTGCAACGGATAATTTCGCCGCTCAGCGTGCGAGGGTCGCGGCCTTGTCGAGCCTAACGTCGGCACCTGCGATGCACCTCGCGGAAGGCTTTGATTCGACGAATAATTTGCTGGCGATACACTATGAAGCATTGGATTGGCAGGGGCAACCGACCAAGGTGTTTGCATGGCTCGGGATGCCGGATGAATACGATGAGGATGTGCCTGCCGTGGTGCTCGTGCATGGTGGTGGTGGCACCGCGTTTAAAAAATGGGTGCAGGAGTGCAATACGCGCGGTTTTGCGGCGATCAGTATCGCGGTCGAAGGGCAGATAGACCGTAAAAATACCAACGGCAAGAAGAGTCAGCATTGGGAACGGCATGAGTGGGCGGGGCCAGCTCGCAGTGGGATTTATCATGACTCGGCGCAAGCTCTGGAGGATCAGTGGATGTATCATGCCGTGGCCGATACGATTCTTGCGAACTCGTTGATCCGTTCCATTGATGGTGTGGATGCGGATCGTGTCGGCATCATGGGAATTTCCTGGGGGGGAGTGATTACCAGCACGGTGATCGGCATTGATGATCGTTTCGCGTTTGCGATCCCGACCTATGGATGCGGCGGCTTGGCCACCGCTGAGAATCAATACGGACAATCGCTGGGGCAGAATGAAACTTATAAGCAAGTGTGGGATCCGATGTTGCGTCTGGCGCGTGCCAAGATGCCGTCGTTGTGGTTCTCATGGCCAGAGGATAAGCATTTTCCGATGGATCGATTTGCGGCGAGCTATGGCAAGGTCGCTGGTGAACACATGGTATCATTGGTGCCGAAGATGGGGCATGGCCATGGGCCGGGCTGGGCGCGGTCGGAGGCCTATGCGTTTGCGGATTCGATTGTGCACGGGCAAGGGCCTTGGTGCGTGCAGCTCCATGCCGCCTTGCAAGCGGATACCTGTAAGGTGACGTTTCAATCTACCAAGCCATTGAACCGTGCTACCTTAGTCTCAACGACTGATCGTGGTGTCAGCGGTGAGCGGGCTCGGGTGGAAACACCCGCGACAGTTGTCCGAAATGGTGTCGCATGGACTACGACGGCGGCATTACCCTCCGGTAGCACCGCATGGTTTATAAACGTTCAGAGCGGCGGCTTGATCGCGAGCTCGGATTATCAAGAAGTTAAATAACAACTAATCCGCACTCATAATGACAATTGCACACCAAAGGTTATTCCGCTCGCAACGACTTCACAGAGCCGCCGCGTTTACACTGATTGAGCTGTTGACCGTGATTGCGGTGATCGCTGTTCTGGCTGCCATTTTGATTCCGGCTGTCGGCAAAGTTCGGGAACGAGCGCATCAGGCTCAATGCGTCAGTAATTTGCGGCAATTGGCTGTGGCTGCAACTATGTATTCTTCAGACCACAAAGGAAACTTTCCTGCGCTGAATGGGGAGACCGATACAGCGCCTCAGGTTCCGTGGTTTGAGCAATTACGCCCTTACATCGATGATGAAAATAGTCGGCAATCCATTGAGGTGATTAATTGCCCGTCTTCCGATCACTATATGGAAGTGGATGGTAGGCCTAAGACGACACACGCTTATGGGTGGCATCACAAGTTGTGCCCAGATACGCGAACGATGTCGGATGGGGCGAAACCGAACCCCTATAAGGCAATGAAGATTCAGCGTCCGAGTGAAACCATATTAGTGGCGGATGCCAATCAGCGTCACCCCAGCGGATGGGGCTTCGGTTATTTTGCGATTAGTGGTGTTTATAACCCTGCGACCGCTGATACTGTGTTGTCGATGTCCAGTTTTACGGGATTTGGGGCATCTGCGGCCAACCCCAGTTTCAGCACGCGTCATAATGGCCAGGGAAATGCGGCTTTTGTCGATGGGCACGTAGAGTCATTTGCGATCGGTGAGATGAAGCAGAAGCACGTTTACGTTGAGAACTAAGCCTGCGAAAGGGAGCTGAATAATGCTGACTCTTGGCCGTATGACCGAAATGGCGTCATCTCGCTGTTCTATTTTTATTTGTTGTTTTGAGGCTTGCGCGGCATATTGCTGGCATGGACACAGTTGAGATTCCCAGTTACAATAATGATCACGAGCTTTTTGCGCTCATGCGCGAGGGGCTGTTTTCCGCTGTTGTAGGTGATATTATGGATTTGATGGGATATACGCATCAATTCCTGCCGCCTCAAATCATGCCGTTGCGTGAGGATCTGGTGGTCGTTGGGCGTGCGATGCCCGTTTTGGAGGCAGACGATTTTGGAGGTGAAGGGCCTGGTCGTGCGGGTGGTGACCTGAATCAGCCTTTCGGTTTGATGCTCAAGGCGTTGGATGATTTGCGTGAGAACGAGGTCTATATTTGCACAGGCTCGTCCCCGAATTACGCCTTGTGGGGCGAGTTGATGAGTATGGCGGCGAGTAATCGCGGTGCAGTGGGTGCGGTGGTGAACGGTTATTCGCGCGATACCCGTGGCATTCTTGAACAGAATTTTCCCTGTTTTTCATATGGGCGTTATGCTCAGGATCAACGTCCGCGTGGTAAGGTGATTGATTATCGCTGCACGATTGAGATCGAGGGCGTGCGTGTGCGGCCTGGTGACATCGTGTTTGGTGATCTTGATGGCGTCTGTATTATTCCAAAGGAGATCGAGGCGGAAGTGTTTCGTCGCTCGTGGGAAAAAGCCTACGGAGAGAAGCAGGTATTCGATGCGATCAAAGGTGGCATGGGCGCTCAGGAAGCTTGGGATACATTTGGGATTATGTGAGGTGGGGGATACGGGATCTAATGATTAAAATTTATGAAAATTACTGAAGTAAAAGTCTGGCTCGTTGAGGGTATCAAATATAACTGGACGATGATTAAGATCGTCACCGACACTGGGCATACCGGCGTGGGCGAAGCGACGAATTGGCCGGGGAGCCCGATGATTGAGGCGGCGGCCAAACACGCGGGTGAGCGCATCATTGGGCTCGATCCGTTGCGCACTGATTTTATCTGGCAGAAGTTGTATCGGGACTTGAATTGGGTCGGCCCTTTTGGTGTCAGTATGTGCGCGATCAGCGGCATTGATATGGCGCTGCTCGACTTGAAGGGCAAGGTCTACGGAATGCCTTGTTATCAGTTGCTCGGTGGGGCGTTTCGCACACAGATCCGCCTCTATGCGAACTATTGGTTTACGGGGGGCGGCCATACGGGTGAAGACTATGCGCGCCAAGCCAAGCGGGTAAAAGAGATGGGCTTTACTGGCCTGAAGTTTGATCCTTTTGCGCATACCAATTATCTCTACGGTGAAGATCTCAACACGGATCTGGGCCTAACTCCGGCACAGCAGGATGTAGCCTTCGAAGTCACAAAGGCAGTTCGCGATGCCGTGGGGCCGGAGTTCGATATGATGATCGAAACGCATGCGATGTTGAATTTTGAAGTGGCAGTCAAGATGGCTGAGCGTCTCGCGCCACTGGGTGTGACTTGGTATGAAGAGCCTGCTGGCCCTGAAAATGCCGATACACTCCGCGCGTTTAGAGATCGCCTACCGAGCGGCGTGCCAATTTGTGTCGGAGAGCGCCACTATACACGTCACGGCTTCCGCCTAGTGCTGGAGAAACATATCTGCGATGTGATTATGCCCGATATTACACGTTGTGGAGGGCCATCTGAAATGAAACGTATTGCGACCATGGGTGAAGCCTATGGGGTGCTCGTTGCGCCGCACAATCCGAACGGCCCGCTCAGCACGTTAGCCAGTGCGCACGTGTGTGCTTCGATTCCAAATTTCTTTCGTTGCGAATTTATGGTCAACGATGTGGCGTGGCGCGATGAAGTTTTGACGCATCCGCTCGACGTGCGTGACGGTTTCCTACACCTTTCAGATCGTCCAGGCCTTGGAGTGGATCTGATCGAAGAGGAACTGGAGAAGCACCCAGGGATTCGCGGTCTGAAAGAAAAAGAGAACTTTTACGTATAGAACAGGAGCGACGCTATGGCATTAACGATTGATTTGGAAAATAAGAAAGCCTTCGTCTCGGGCTGTGCCCGTGGGATTGGTTTAGGCATTGCACGTGCGTTGGCGATGGCGGGTTGCGATGTGGCTGGATGTGGGATGCGTGAGGCGGATCACGAAACGGTGCAGGCATTCATCCAAGAGATCGAAGGGCTCGGTCGTAAGGCGCTTTTATATTCAAGGTGATTTATCGAAGCCGGAAGTTCCGGAGCAGCTCATGCAAACGCTTACTGATCAGTGGGGCAGTCTCGATGTGTTGATCTCCAATGCGGGTCGTAATATCTTCAAGGGCGCGGAGCTGTGCTCAGAGGGCGATTGGGATGAATGTATGAATCTCGATTTGGCATCGCACTGGCGTCTTTCAAAAGCGGCTTTACCATTACTAAAAGCAGGCGAAGGTGCGGAGCCTGGCTCGATCGTGACCATTGGCTCGAATCATGCAAACAACACGATTCCCGGTTGTTTTCCATATAATGTCGCCAAGGCGGGTCTACTAGGCTTGGTGCAATCACTTGCGATCGAGTGGGGGCCTGAGGTGCGTTGTGTCGGTGTGGCTCCTGGCTTCATTGATACGCCAGGGAATGATGTCTGGTTCGATTCATTTCCAGACCCAGCGGCGGAGCGTAAGCGCACAGAGGACTCTCATCCCGTCGGTAAGATTGGCAGTGTGGATGAGATCGGTGCGCTGTGTGCCTTTCTCGCTAGCGCGCACGGCGGTTTTATTTCCGGCACCACGTTGCTTGCTGATGGCGGTCGTAGCGCATTGATGCAGGATGCATAGAGGCGAGCAGTGGCACCGGCTATTGCGATTTCGGTGTAAAGCGTTTTAAGGCTTCTTTAATACAGACGAGTGCATCTGCGCTGCTTTCTTCTGTAAATCGATGTGAGGGCCAAGCGACTGCGATCATGGGTTCGGTGGGGCTTTTGCTGAACCCGTAGGTCGCGAGGGCAATCATGCCAGGGACGGATTGCTCACGATTCCATGCCACACCGGTGCGTTGGATTTCGCTCAGTTCTTCCAGTAAGGTTGCGTCGTCGATGGCATCCATGAGATCCGGGCGTCGGGAGAGTGCGAGCTTACCGAGCGCGTTGACTTGTAAATTGTGACGCGTGAAAGGGGAAGGAGCTACCCGCACCATTTGATCGCTCTCGATGTAATCGAGGTGCACGATGCCATTGCCTTCATGTAAGCCTAGTAGCACCAGTTCGTTTGTTTCTGCGGCGACGTGTTCCAACACCTTGCGGTAGAGTTGTATCCAGTGGTGTTGTCGGTCACGCTGTGCCCACTGATCAAAGCTTGCGCCGCATTGATAGTGGCGCCCCTGCTTTTCTACCAGCCCATAGGACGTGAGCGTGTTGACTGTTCGCATCAGAGTGGAGCGCGGTAGATTCATTGCCTCGCATAGTTCGATGATGCTCAGCCCGTTGCCTTGGCTGGAGAGTAGGGTGAGGACGTCGAGGGCTTTGACGAGTGAGGTAATTGGTTTCATGTCATCGAAGGTGGGAGGAGGTTGCCTACGCTAGGTCAATTTGTAGCGGTTGAAGTAGTTTAACATCATTTGGCACTTTACACGATTCGGGAGGGAATAGCTAGCCCCCCTCAAACGAGGGGGATGACAACAGTGCATGTCGGTGGTAGTATGCAACCTCCTTGGAGGATTTGACCGAAATAGCGTTGAAGAGGAGCTGTGCATGCACTTGATGTGTTGAATGAATTCGTCATATTTTAGTGATCGAGCGGTGGACTTTTTTGGGTTTGTCCCCCCGGTGCGGAGCAGACCGATATTCTTAATTCAGCCATACTCAAGCCACAACTCAGTGAAATTAACCTCAACAATAAATATATTATGAAAATAAATACCTCAAATCTACTTACACTCTCGGCCTTAGTTGCTGGCAGCGCACTGAATGCCGCTAGCATTACTTGGACTACCGGAACCTTTGATAATACAGCTCCGGCTTCGGTTCTTAATGCGGAGAATCTTGTTTATGCGGCGAACTTGAACGGTTCAGACCTGACTGTAAATGTGTCGGGGACGGATGTTTTGTTTGAAGGAACAGCATTAGGCGGAGCCGAAACTGGTGAAGGTCTATTTGTTTTTAATGCTAGTGGCGTAACTAACTATACAGATGCCTACTGGACCGGTGGTGATGCGAGTTGGGATTCTATAAACGATTCCGGAATCTATCGATTCAATGGATCGAACGCTCTTCAAGTGCGATTGCAGGGGTTGACTAATGGTCAAAATTATCAAGTCCAGTTGTTTGCGTCGGAGGATCTAAATGCTGGAAACAGAACATCGTTTTACAGCGATGCTGCATCTGCCGGAAACATTTCATCTGAGCTGCGTATGGGAGATAAGGACTATGTGGTTGGCACGTTTATCGCATCGGGCACGACGCAGGATATCTTTGTTCAACCTGGTAATATCGGTGTTGCTTATCTCGATGCGGTGTCACTCACGACTATTCCAGAGCCTGGCACTTATGCATTGATTGGTGGCCTGTTGGCGCTTGGTTCAGTGATGGTTCGCCGTCGTCGCTAGACGTTTTTTTTATAGGGTCTAATAGCCTATGGCTAATAGTATATTAGGGTGAGTGCGTCCGGAGTTCGCTCCAGACGCACTTTTTTTTAACTAAGAGTAATTGCGTTGGCTTTTTTTTCGACTGAATTCAGCTGTGCTGCGTCTGTTCGTGTATGCGCTGCGCTGCGTTTTTCTCCTGTTCAGTTAATATTTATTTAACGTTAGACGGATATGACTTCAAAGATTTTTATACTTCTATTGTCGATCTTATCGGGCGCCGCTTTGCAGGCGGCTTACGAAACTGAACGGGCTGCCGTTGCTGCGCTGGGTGATTTGACGACTGCTCCGGCGATCTACACGGATGTCGTAACGCCTGGCACCTCTGATTCCGTGTCTGCGGGGGATCTGAAGGGAATTTATTACGATGCCTTGGATTATAACGGCAATCCGACGCGTGTCTACGCATGGATCGGTATCCCGGCTGGTGCGAGTGCGGGCAGTCCCGTTCCGGGGATGGTGCTCGTCCATGGTGGTGGCGGAACGGCTTATCAAGAGTGGGTCGAGAAGTGGGTCGAGCGCGGGTATGCCGCGATCAGCATCGCTGTGGAAGGTCAGACCAATGTGGATACGGATCCGGTAACGCCCGGTAATCAATGGTTCAAGCATGCGATGGCTGGGCCGTCGCGTGGTGCGCTGTATAATGATTCGCCGGACGCTTTGACTGAACAATGGATGTATCACGCGGTGGCCGACACTGTGCTGGCTAATTCGCTGTTACGATCGTTGCCGGAAGTCGATGCCACTAAGGTTGGCCTGTCGGGGTATTCCTGGGGCGGCGTTATCACGAGCACTGTGATAGGTATTGATGATCGTTTTATGTTCGCGATCCCGACTTACGGCTGCGGGCACAAGTATGACTCTAGAAACTACTATGGTGCGAATTTAGCCAGTAATGAACTGTATCGGCAGGTGTGGGATCCAATGATCCGGATCGCCAATGCCACCATGCCCGTGCTGTGGTTTTCGTGGCCAGAGGAACCGCATTTCCTGATGGATAGTCTCGCCTATACTTACCATGGCGCACCTGGGACGCGCATGGTCTCTCTAAAGCCTGGGATGGGGCACGGCGGTAATTGGCATAGTCCGGAATACTATGACTATGCCGACAGTATCGTCTCTGGCGCAGGCCCGTGGTGTGTGCTGCAGAGCTTGAACCTAGTTGGTCACACCGCGACCGTGGTGTTCGATTCGAGCAAAACGTTGAATACTGCCTCGCTGGTCTACACCACCGGTAATGACGAGATTACGTCCGACATTAGCACCAATCTAATCTGGACGGAAATTGCCGCAGATTCATTGGTGGAGAGCCCCGTCGGCACCTGGACCGTGACCGCCACGTTACCCGCAGGGGTGACTGGCTGGTTTGTGAATGTCGAGGCGACGGGTAGCGATACCGGTGACCTCTTCGGGTATGTGGATTCGAACATAGTCGCCAGTTCCGATTACCAAGAGATCAACAACTTAATACTGAGCCCTTCCAATACTTTGGAAATGGAGCACTCGTTGACTGAGGATCAATCGACCGATATCGTGCATGTCGCTTATACCGGCCCGGCCAATGTGGAAATCAGCAGTATCACCATCAGTGGTGAATCCCATGCGGGCGCATTCGCTTGTCTGACTTCGACACCGCTGGTGCTGCTCACGCCGACGCCCGATACGACTCCTATGGGTATCCAATTCGACAATACAGTGGCAGGCCTTGCCGATGCAGAAACAGCCACCGCGACTTTGACGATCATTTGGGACGAGCTGGATGGCAGCACCGATCAGATCAGTTTGCCGATCAGTGTCACTGCCCGTGCTGGAGTGACTGTGATTTTCGATGCCTCAGCAGATTGGGCCTCTCAGGATGTGGCCGCAACGATTCGTCAGGACATCGCCACTGAGGTGGGGGCAACTTATCAACTGACGTTTGATTATAGTGGTGTGGATACTTCAGCCCACTCCGTCGAGCTTACGTATGCTGTTGGGGGGCATGAGCAGACAGTGACATATTCCACCGGAACTTCCATGCTGGCATGGCAGTCCGAGCTATTTGAATTTCAGGCCACTTCCACGATGACCACCCTTAGTCTGACTGGAGATTCCGTTGGTGGCGGTTTCTATGGCATCGGCGTCGATCATATCAGTGTCGTCAAGCTGTTGCCTGCGACATCTGGCGTGACGGATACCATCGTGGTAAACGACGAGGCCTCTCCTGTTACCGCAACGTTAAACGTTAACGAAGACTTTGCGCTCACCGCCACGACCTCGATCGACCTTGGCGTCGGCACTGGCGCGGGCTTGACGATCAACACCAGCGGCACGGGCGATCTCTCGCAATACACGCTTTCTGGAGGGGCGATGAATGCTACGGAAATGACTGTGAACGATAGCGGAGCGATGCATTTAACCGGTGGCACAGTGACGGATGGGCGCGTGCTAACGGTTGCTTCCGGTGGACTGGATTTTTTTTATTTCAGACAAGTCGATCAAAGTAGCGAGGGACTGTCCTATACCGAAAAATCCACCACAGAGCTGAGTCTGCCTTATACGAGTTGGGGAATTGATGGTTTAGGTGTGCCAGTGGTGACTCCAATTGATGCGACTCTCGACAAAGTCGCAGTTCCAGTCGTGACGACTGCAGAGAACCAACGATTTGTCCGCATGGTGGTCGATTGGTAGCATTCACCTGAATCCTCTAAGCCAGGGGAATGATAACTCTGACTCTTGATGCTAGGATTCAGTGCAGAAATATATATGATGAAAAACTTGAAGCTAAAAACTAAAATTACCCTGATTCTTTCTGGCCTGTTGCCGTCGATGATGGCCTTGGCTGGCACGTTGACTGTGGATGGCTGGACGGTGGTTGACGAGTCGACTCCGAACGATGCGAAGGGCACATTCGTCGCGCATGGTTTCACTGCTCCGCAAGCATTGCGAGGTGACCAGGACTGGGGCCAGGCATCGCGTTATCATAAGACGGATGGCTATGCGGAATGGACGTTTCTAAGACTGCCTGAAGGGATTTATCAGGTGGCAGTCAGTCATGAGCCGGATAGCAACCATGCGACCGAAGCACCATTCTTTGTGCAGGGTATTGAGGTGGCCAAGGTCAATCAGCGCAAGGCAGCTTCTGGTGAACCTACGTTGAATGATGGTGTTCAAGCGATCCCGTTTCAGCTCATCACGCATGAGGCGAAGGTGACAGACGGCACGCTCAAGGTGCGGGTGAAGACGGTGGATAATACCAGTCAGATGCAATTTGTTATGGCGGATGCCATCGCAGTGCGTCGGGTGACGGAGGCGATGCAGCAAGCCGTGGCGGCTAAGGAAACTCAACGTAATGCCTATGTGTATTGGAAAGACCCGAGTGTGTATACCGTGAATACCTTGGCACATCATACCACGAAAATTCCTTACCCAAATGTTGAATCCGCCAAGCGATCGTTACGCGGTCTTTACGAATTTGACCGCGTTGTTTTTGAGGAATCTCCTTACTACCAATCTTTGAATGGAAACTGGAAGTTTAACTGGACGAAGAATCCGCTTGAGCGCTTGGTTGGTTTTGAAGCGCCCGACTTTGATGATAGCGGTTGGAGGGACATTCCGGTGCCTTCTTGTTGGGAAATGCATGGTTATGGAAAACCTTTTTTCGGCACTGTGCCGACCACGGAGATGCGCGCTGGAACGGGGCACGTCATTGATATTTCAGATATAGAAAATTCGGTAGGGAACTATCGCAGGGTCTTCACAGTTCCGAGCACATGGGATGGACGGCAGGTGATCCTACATTTCAATGGGGTATCGAGTGCGTTTAATTTATGGGTGAATGGGCAATTTGTCGGTTACGATCAAGATGCATGGACGGACGCGGAATTTAACATTACCAAATATCTCCAACCGGGTGAAAATTCGTTGGCGGTGGAAGTGGTGCGTTGGTCAGATGGTTCTAATCTTGAGGATGCGGCTGGCTGGAGCTTTAGTGGCATCCTGCGTGACGTGTATCTCTACAGCACCGATCAGTTACACATTCAGGATTTTTTCCTCACCAGTGATTTGGATGAGAACTTTGAAGATGCGTCTTTGAAAGCGGAGGTGAAGGTGTTCAATCATCGGATCAAACACGCACTGGGCTACAGTGTAGAGATGACTTTGCTGGATGCCGATGGTCAAACAGTCGGCCCGCAACAGTTGGCCGTCGCTAAGCCCTTTAAAGATCGCGAGGGTGGGGGGGGCCTCGTTGCAGTGTTGGACATAGAGGCGGGGGTTAAGAATCCACGCAAGTGGTCGGCTGAAGATCCTTACCTGTATCAGGTGCTGCTGACCTTGCGTGATGAAGGCGGCACAGTGATTGAAACCACGGGCTCGAATTTCGGATTCCGTGAAATCGAACTGAACGTCAACGGGTTGTTTGTGAATGGCAAAAACGTGAAGATCAAGGGTGTCAATCGTCACGAGAACGACCCCAATGGTGCTAAAACTCTCAGCGTCGAAGGCATGATTCAGGATGCCATGCTGATGAAGCAGTTTAATATCAATGCGGTGCGCAGCAGTCATTATCCCAACGATCCACGCTGGTATGATGTCTGCGATAAATATGGTCTCTATGTGATGGACGAAGCACTGGAGACCAGTGACTTCTTTATTAAACGCCAAGGGCTACCAGGCAGTGATACACGTTGGTTGGGCGCTTCGGTCGATCGCGTTGCAGCGATGGTCGAGCGCTCTAAAAATCATCCGTCCATCATCTTTTGGTCGTTGGCGAATGAGTCAGGGATTGGACGAAATCTGATGATCATGGGCGACGTCGTGCGGCGTATCGATCCGACGCGTCCGATCTCGTATGATGGTCGTGAAACGGTTGAAATGGAGCAGAAGGATTGGTTTGATATGAACTCTTCGATGTATCCGTCGATTGATCTGTTGAAGGGCCACTGGGGGGTGCCGCGCGATGGTAAACCCTATATCATGATTGAATATGCGCATGCGATGGGCAATGCACTCGGCAACTATGATGTGTATTGGGATCTGATCGAAGAAACCCCACACTTTGTCGGTGGCTACATTTGGGACTGGGTCGCGCAGACGGTTTGGATGGATCAACCAGATGGAGGTAAACGTTGGTCGCATGGCACTGATTTTAAGCGCGGCGCTGCTCACGAGGGGGAATCTCGGCACGCTGCTTCAGATGGCGGTGTTTATTGCCTGATTTTCGCAGATCGAACAATTCAACCTGAAATGCACGAAGTCAAAAAAGTGCAGCAATACATCGGCTTTGAATTGCTCTCGGCTGAAAATGCAGAGGTGGAGATTCGCAACAAATATAATTTCACTAACTTGAATCAGTTTGTTGGTTCATGGGAATTACTGCGTAACGGAGAGGTGGTGAACTCGGCTCAATTCGCACCGATTGATGTGGAGCCAGATGCGACTGCAGTCGGGCAGGTGCCCGTTGGCGCTTTAGATCCTGATGCAGACTATGCGCTAAACATTAGCTATGCACTGGCTGCGCCCACACTTTGGGCAGACGCCGGACACGAGGTGGCATCCGAGCAGTTAATCCTACAGGAAGCCCCAGCGCAGGTGTCCGAAGGGCGTGGGGTTGTTCAGGTGTCTGACAGTGCGAATCAACTGATCGTCACGGGCGAGGCGCTTTCCGTAGGCTTTGACAAGCGAACCGGGCTTATGACGTCGCTTCAGGTGGATGGTGCGGAGTGCCTGGCGCAACAGTCCAATATCAAAGGCATTGATCTGAACCTTTATCGCGCTCCGATTAATAACGACCGATGGTTTCGTGGACCGTGGATGCACAAGCGACTCTATGCGCCAGAGCAATCACTGCTTGGTTTTGAGTCCACTCAGGAGGCCGATGGCTCCGTCACGGTTCGTGTGACGAAGGAAAACGTCCACATGAATGGACGGGTCGACTATCAGCTCGACTATCGTATTTATGGCAACGGGGTGATTCGTATTAGCTGTGCCATGACGCCAGATGGTTTTGAGGACTTTGAGGCCTTGCCACGTGTTGGGCTCAAACTCGCGCTCAACTCCTCGTTCGAAGCCGTGCAATGGTATGGTCGTGGGCCGCATGAGAACTATCCCGACCGCAAGGCGTCCGCCTTCTTGGGCAATTACACTGCGACCGTCACTGACATGTTTGTGCCCTATTTGAACCCTCAACACAATGGGGCACGTAGTGATGTATCGCATGTTAGTTTGAGGAATCTAGACGGCATAGGGCCGGTCTTTACCGTCGAATCTGCGGAGCCGTTCCTATTCACTGCACTGCATTTCGATGAGCTCGATTACAGCCGTTATATTCGCCCAAGCTTCCTCAAGCCACGCGATGAGACGATTCTCTATTTAGACCACCGGATGCTCGGGCTAGGCAATGCGAGTTGCGGGCCGAAGCCGTTGCCTGAATACATGTTGCCAGTTCAGCCGTATCAATTTGATCTGACGCTGACACTCAATAAATAGGTGCTTGTGTGCCCCTCTTATACCATTTCTGATATATTTTGCACATGAAAAGTAACCCCCTCCGTCTGAGCAAGCACAGACGATTCAATGATGCACGGTTCAACACAACCGCGTTTCAATCCGCGCGTCCCGTGAGGGACACCGAGTGTTGTGTCATGGTTTGTGGTGGTGGATCTGCTATAATTTTATTTTTCATTTCAGATCGTAGAGGCTACTCAGCCCTGTAGCACGGAGTGCGAAAGGGCTTGAGTATGCTGACTGGATCGACCTTTGGGTTAGAACATCATGACCAGCCCAATGATTGGCCTGATCACTGCGTAGAATCCAAGTGGAATGAAGAAAAATGAATGCCTAGGTTTAAGGAGGATTTCTTGCCCGTTTTCAGGGTCAATTACGATCTTTCCTTGTTTTTTATTCAGTAACATTTCAATCGCCCAGCAGAGCAATCCAGCAACGCAGGATGACAGAAATGCAATCCATGGATTCTGAGAAAAAAGCATGTCGATTGCAGGAAAAGGCGTCACTGATAAATGGCGGTGAACATTCATCATCTTGACGAGCCTTACTCTCAATTCGTTGCTTCAAGTGCCTAGAGCGCTCGATATACAAGCCCGCTCCGAAGCACTTTAATTGAGCAAAAAGCCATTTCCCTCATAAGCGTAAAATTAGCGACGGAGGTCTGCCGGAGATGGCGCAGCAACATAAAGCAACACAGCGTGCGCGCAGCGTTTTACGCGGCGGTCTGTTCTTCACCTGCCCAAAGGGCACCCGGTTCATCACCCCTTCGGGGCTGTTCGCCATCTACGCGCTTTCGCGCTCCGTCCAGCTATGCTGGAAATGCAGAGTATGAGCACATGGACATGTCATTGCGATGCGCTCGAAATCGATTAAGAACCAATAGGTGACGCTCTCCGACTTGTGTATAAGGATATGCTTGGCAGGGGCGGAGTTATTTTACCGCAAACTTCACAACTCTCAGACTTATGTAGAAGGATGTGCTTTCTAAGGAGTGGTCGGCTTGCACCCAAGGGCATGATCATCCGACCGAGGTGGTTGACGACTCGCAGTTGAGGCAATCAGCGACACATTGCACTGGCGAATCGGCTTATTTTTGATAATCACATTTTACTATGGACGACAAATCGATGAAAAAGAACAGAATACGATTGGCGGGGATCTTGAACTATTTGAGTCTAAGCTGTGCAGTCTTGCTCGGTCTCGCACCGCTGGCAGCTGAGCCTTTGGCTGGAAGTCGTCCGAATATTATTTTGGTGCTGACTGACGATCAGGGAATGGGGGATCTGTCCTGTATGGGGAATAGGATCTTGAAGACTCCGCATTTGGATCGTTTTTACGAAATGTCGACCCGCTTGACGGACTTTCATGTGAGTCCCACTTGTGCGCCGACGCGTTCTGCGATGATGAGTGGGCGGCGTCCTTTTGAAGTGGGGGTCACGCATACCATTTTGCAACGCGAACGTCTTGCATTAGATGTCGTTACTTTTCCGCAGGCCTTGCAGGCCGCTGGCTACGAAACTGGCCTCTTTGGTAAGTGGCACTTGGGGGATGAGGCGGAATATCTGCCACAGAACCGTGGTTTCGACGAAGTGCTCATGCATGGTGCCGGTGGCATCGGTCAATATCAGTATGGTGATTTTCAGGCGAATACAGTGAATCCCTATTTTGATAATGTGCTCTTGCATAATGATACAATCGTCAAGACTCAGGGCTTCTGCACGGATATGTTCTTCGATGCGGCTCTAGCGTGGATCGGGAAACAGGTGTCAGAGGACAGAAGTCAGGAGTCAGAGGGCCCAGGGGTGCGCTCAGGACATAGTATACATTTCGGGGTCAAGACATAGGTAACACTATGCTTCATATTGTATACCGTTATTAGTTTATTGTTCGTTGTAGTGCACTGCCTTCATCGGGGTCACTAGTGACCCCGATGAAGGCAGCGGTGGATTTTTCAATATACCCGAGTCTTAATCGGGCAAAGAAGACATCGTATGTATCATTGTCGATAGGAAGCAATCCCACAGACCAACCTGTGAGTGCGGTGCTGATCGGTATTTTGCTTCCATGCAAACTGATGTAGCCTCGGTTGTTAACCACACGTGCTATTTTTCCAGGGTATACGATATTTTCAGGCGTGCCTGAGTAGGTGCGTATACTGGGTTTGTATATTTGTGCGGGGCATTGCATGCCTAATGCTTCGTGTGAGCGTTCTTGGTTGAAGGTGTGTGTCCAGATATCGAAGGCGGCCTGTTGGGTCTTCAGGTCTTCCTGAGCGTGGCATTCCAGCTCGTTTCGTATGTCTAAGTGCATGCGCTCATGAGGCCCATTGTCCTGAGGTTTCCCAGGGCGGCCTCGTTCCAAATCGATTCCCAGAGCGACCCACCATACCGACAAACGACTCAGACCGAGCACCGCATTAGATGAAGCGAAGGGCGAGCCGTTGTCACTGCGGATGGCTTTAGGTAGGCCGTAGGCCTTGAAGAGGCGTTCAAAGACCTCGCGAATCGCCTCGGTATTGGTTGTTTGCATTGATTGCACCGCAAGAACAAAGCGGCTGTGTTCGTCACGCACGGTCAATGGCTCGAAGCGTTGCCCGTTTCCGGTGCGCCACCAACCTTTGAAATCGACGGTCAAGACATCATTGCAGTCTTCGGCTTTGAGTCCACTAGCCAGTCGTCCAGTCTCGCTGCTTTTACGACGAGTTCGTTTCTTTACCCAGCCGCATTTATCGAAGATGCGCTTGAAGGTGCTTTGAACCGGAGTATAGCGGTCACCGTAGAGCTTATGGATCTTCTTAGGACCCCAGTGCTTATGACGCTCGTGTAAGCGGGTAATCCGACAGACCTCCAACTCGGTAAGCTGGCTGGGATTGTTCGTTGGGCGGCGAGATTTATCCGTCATTGCTGAAGCACCATCATCGAGATAGCGCTGCTTCCATTTATAGCCCGTGCGGCGGCTGATGCCGTAGCGAGCGTATAGTTGTGTGAAGTTTACACCAGCTTGAAGGCTACTCAGCGCAAACTCCGTTCGTTCGTTAATCATGGTCGTTTCTTTCCAAGGCATGGTGACTGACTCATCTCTGAGTTTGGCCCCCGAAGCAAAAGTGTATACCATGTCATGAACCTTTTTTGTATACCATGTCATGAACCTGCACCTTGCCTATATTTCTCTCAATGCACCGCATGGGCCGATGATTGCGCCGGATGCCTACAAGCAGCGCTTTTTGGAACAGGGCATCGATGAAGCATCCGCGGCACGCTACGGCATGATCGAAAACATTGACGACAACTTTGGTCGGATGATGACGGCATTGGAGGAGTGGCAGGCCTTGGAGAATACGCTTGTGATTTTTATGACCGATAACGGTATGAGCATGAAGGCGATTACGAAGGACGGTGCGAAAATGGCGCCGCATAACGCTGGGCTGCGCGGGGGTAAGAATTCACCGTGGGAAGGGGGGACGCATGTCCCGGCTTTCTGGCAGTGGAAAGGGGTGCTCAAGGAGGGCGTCGATATCACTGCGTTGACGGCGCACATCGATCTCTACCGAACCTTCTGTGAACTGGCTGGGGCAGACATTGCGGATAGTCGATTACCGCCCGTGGGCCGTTCTTTGCTGCCCTTGTTGGAAAATCCGCAGGCCGAATGGCCGGATCGCACGCTATTTGTTCATCGCGGTCGCTGGGACGACGGTCGCTGGAATAAACGCGGCCGCGAAGCCAATAAATACAATGGAGCGGGTGTTCGGACGGCGAAGTGGCGCTTGGTTTATGATATGCGCAAGGGAGTTGTGCAAACGCATCTGTCAGATATTTCCATCGACCCGGGCGAGCAGAAAAATGTCGCCAGCGCGCATCCTGAGGTGGTGCAGAAGTTGAGCACCTCTTACTATCGGTGGTGGAATTCGCTCGATCCGTTTTTGGTGAATGCTGGTTTGCCTACGGTTCCGGCCGATCAACAGCCACTGACTGTGCGCTATAACCAGCAACTCGAAGCGCAGGGTATACCGAATTGGACTCCGGTCTATGAATAACAAAATCAGATTCAATCGTGTGCTTTGAGCGTTTGGCCTTGGGGCGATGCTGCCGCTTCTCAATGCGTCGGGAAAAACCTTAGCAGAAGATCCGTTTGCGCTCGCAGAGCAACAGTCTCACGCGACTGGAGAGAGACCCTGGGCAAACCGCTCGCCGGAAGCACTTCGAGCACACCCAGATATGGTGCAAATTGTGTTTTAAAACGGATGCGCGCGTTCCTCTGCTGTATGCCTATAAGCACTCAGCCAGTATTTTATACTAGCAAGATATGTTAATAGTAACTATCTTGCTGCGATTGTGAGTGTATTAAAATCGATAAAGCCGTTTTCGGCAGTTACGTTGATGTTGGCAGGCGCTGGTTGTCAGGAGATCCACAGGGAGACGACTGAGACATATACCACTTCCAATGGTGTTCCTTTCGAAGCACCGGCGCATTATCCCGCCTTCTCGTGGGATGAGGTTCCGGTGTATATGATGTTCGCCGATGGAAAACGCCTCCTGCAGGAGTCCGAAGTCCGGAAGATTTCTTCTGAAACGGATTTCATTTGCATTGAGAAGAACCACGGCCTCCAGGCGCTCGGGGATGCCGTATCGGGCTTGGCGCATGAGAATCAGGCGTTCAAAGTGGTGAAGCCAGACATCAAGGTGCTTGGGTATTTAAACGGTGCCCTGACTTATCCATTTACTCGCTATACAAGAATGTTGACTGATGCGAAAATTGATCAGCACCCTGAGCTTCGGGCCTATTTAGTTACAGACCCGAAGACGGGTGAATTGGTTCAGACGCGTGGCTTGTATGGCTACAACGTGCTCAACCCCGACATGCGTGCGTGGTGGTCAGATGCGGCAGCCGATATGGTGCGTGTCGGAGGTGCGGACGGTATTTTTATCGATCAGATGCACGGATTTTCATGGCTGCATCCTGTGGGAGAGCGTGAAGCGGTGGTGGATCGAGTGGGGGATATGATGGCGCAATTGAAGGCCAAGATCGGACCTGACAAGCTTCTCCTTGCCAACAATGGTGCGCATCTGGACAAGGTGTTTGAGGTGTCTGACGCCTTCATGTTTGAGCATTACAAACGCTCGGCGACGCACACGAAGGAAAAGCTGCTTCGGGATTGGCAGTTGATGGAAAAGATCGCCGATGCGGGGAAAATCTGCATCTACCGTTTTGGGGCCTCTGCGGATGGGAGTTTGCCTCTGGAGGCGATTCAGGAAGGGCAGGAACGATCTCGTCTCACGCAGGATGAATATGCTGAGCTCGCTAAAGAACAGCTGGAGTTGTATCTGGCGCTCTATTTGATCGGTGCTCAGCCCTATGCCTATTTTCAGTGGAACTGGGGCTGGAAGTTGCAGACCGGTCCGCTGGAACATTACCCGGAGTTTCACCAGCCGCTCGGGCAGCCGCTGGCAAAATATACGCGTGTGCATCCTGATAAATGGGAATTCACCCGCGAGTTCGAGCACGCCAGTGTCTGGGTCGATACCGAAAAGTGGGTGGCCAATATCGAGTGGAAATGAGCCGAAAGGCGCTTTGGCACGTATTCATTACTGGGCAGTCAGTTTCAGTTTTTCTGCCATTAGATGGGGCGTATTGAATGAAAATATAAGTCTCGACGTTCGTTAAGTTACTATTAACATATTTGGTCTGATGTCGTCCTATTGCTTCATATTTTTAGTGCTCGTTTTGGCGCAGATTACAGGTGTGGCGGCATTCAGTTGTGGCCGAAAGCGCTGTGATAGCATACATCGGCGTCAGTCTTACTATTAAACTACTATTCTGTCTATGCATTCACTCGAATTTATTGATTACCTCGTGATCGTCGCGATCTTGCTCTCGCTAATCGGCGTCGGACTGTATTTTACCAAAAAGGGGGGCGAAGATATGGACTCCTTCTTCGTCTCGGGGCGTTCGTTGCCCTGGTATATTGGCGGCACGTCGATGATTGCGACGAGCTTTGCTGCTGATACGCCACTGTGGGTAAGTGCGCTGGTGCGTAGCCACGGGGTGCATTACATCTGGCAATTTTGGGCTCCGGTGATCGGTTCGGCATTGGCGCTGGTGTATTTTGGGCGTAAATGGCGTCGCATGGCGTTTGTCACCGACGTCGAGTTTATGGAAGCGCGCTATGGCGGCACGCCGGCTAAGGCGCTGCGCGGCTGGTCGGGTGCGTGGGGTGCGATCATCATTTGTCCGTTGATTTCGGCCTGGGTGATTAAAGCGATGGAGACGATCGGGCGAGAGGCGGTTGGTCTGTCGCCTGAGTATCAAATACCTGTTACCATTGCGGTGGTTGCAATGGCGATTTTGATGTGTGGTCTTTCGGGTCTGTTTGGGGTCGTCTATACAGACTTTATTCAGTTCATCTTGGCGACGGTCGGTACGATCATCTTAGCAGTCTTGGCGGTTCGCGAAGTAGGTGGTTTGGATGCTTTGGTCGAGCAGCTTCGGGCAATGAAAGACTGGGGCGGCAATGAGCTCAGCATCGCTCCGAAAATCGGCAGTGGTGAGGGGCAGATGTCGACCTGGAATGCGATCGGTTTCTTTGGCTTCCTCTGGATCGGCGTCGGTCTGAGTGGTGCTTATCAAGCACAGCGCTTGCTAGCGAGTAAGGATGCCAAGAATGCGGCGTTTGCTCAATTGCTACACACGGTAGTCTATTACTCTTTGATGGCGTGGCCATGGATCTTGGTGGGCCTTTGCTCGATGGTATTGATTCCTGAACTGGGTGTGGCGGATCAGAGTGCGGCCTATCCGCGTATGATTGTGATGGTGATGCCGATTGGTTTGAAGGGCTTGCTCGTTGCGGCGCTTCTTGCCGCCTTTATCTCGACCATCAGCACGTTGTTTAACTGGGGCTCTTCCTATCTGGTGAATGATATTTACCGTCGCTTTATGAATACGAACGCGACCGAGAAGAACTACGTTGCGATTGCGCGTGTTGCGACGGTGCTCATGGCGATTGCCGGTGCGTTTATTTCTATCAAGGCGGACAACATGCAGCAGTTGCTAACCTTAGCTTTTGTCCTTGGCTCGGCTGGTGTCGTTCCAGGTGTGTTGCGTTGGCTTTGGTGGCGCACCACAGGGAAGGGCGAGCTGATCGCATTGGTGGTCGGTTGGATCATGGCGATGCTGCTACTGTTCGTGAATGCCTTTGATAACCCATTTACAGATCAACTCTTTGGTGCGACCGAAGGCTTTCACCTAAGTAACGACCCCGACCTCGTCGGTGCACGGATGCTACTGATGGTCGTGGTGGTTGGCCTCGCTGTGATCATTGGTTCTCTCTTAACGAAGGCTGAGGATATGAATCGCTTGAAGGCGTTCGCTGCCCGTGCACGTCCATTTGCTTTCGGTTGGCGCCCTGTGATTAAGGAAATGACAGTCGTCTACGTCGAAGAGGAGCCATTCGGCCGTACGATGTGCTCATGGGCGATTGCTTTGTTGGCGATGCTTTCAATTCTCGTGGGCGTCGGCAAACTCCTGCTCGGGCCGCGTGGTTTTGGGTTGGGACTCATTGCGATTGGCGCGCTCTGTATGGTCTGGACGATCCGACGGGTCCAGCAGGATTGCGCCAACGATGTGGATGAGCCCGATTTTCTTCATAACAAATAGCGGGTGCTCCCTGACCAGTAAACTTTAGGCAAATAGTATACTACAGTTTCTTAGTAGCAATGGATTTAGTAACATATCATCAATCTTGGCAGTCGAATCAACGCCTGTTGAAAATGGCGCAACCTGCGGGTTGGTGGCGCGATGCGTTCCCACTTGGCAATGGTCACCTCGGTGCCATGCCCTATGGTCGACTGTGTGAAGAGCGCATTTTAATCAATCACGAGAAGTTGTGGTATGGTGGCATTGTTCCAGAACTGCCCGACGTGTCTGAGTTGCTGACGAAGAGCCGCGAATTGATCGAGCAGGGCGAAGCCTTAGCGGCGAATGAGTTGTATTGGGACGCACTAAAGTCTGAGGGCAGAGAAGGTAAATGCGCGGTGTATCATCCGGCGGCTGATATTACTTTTAGCAGCGTCTGTGAAGAGCGCTTTAAGAACTATCAGCGCTATTTAGACTTAGAAGCCGGCGAGGCCATGACCTACTGGGAGTGGCACGGTCAACCGCAAGTGCGCCGTAGTTTCGTCTCTCGGGCAGATGACTGTATTGTGATCGAGCAACTGGGATCCGGCCTCAAAGCGCTGTCATGGCAATTGAAAATTGAGCTACATGAGTTGATGGATGCGATTCGTAACAATGGTGAACTGTTTGAGCCGTTAATCGATTTTACTTCCACCGCGGATGGCGAGTGGTTGCTCGGTATCGGTAAATATACCGATCCGAATTATAATGGCGAGGAGTATGGTGTCGTGGCTCGGGTGATTACTCCGGATTCAAGTTGCGTGTCGGTCAGTGAATCGGGGCAAAGCTTAGCGCTCAAGGGTGCTGAGTCGGTGCAGATCGTCGCGAAGGTGTTTGTCTATGAGCCGAGTGAGGATGCCGTTCAGCGCTTGCAGCGAGAGATTGTGGAATTAGGTGCTGATTATGACGCGCTATTACAGCGCCATGTCACATTGCACAGTCCACAATTTAATGCCTGCCGTATTGAGTTTACGGATACTAAAGCGACGAGCATGACCAACGAGGCCTTATTGTTGGATGCCTACAGTGGTTCGACCTCCAAAGAGCTGTTGCAGAAGATGACAGACTACGGTCGCTACTTGCTGATGGGGAGCTCGGATGAGAGTTCGGTGCCTTCGAATCTACAGGGTATCTGGAATGGTGATTATGCGCCGCCCTGGGATTGTTTCATCATGATCAATGAGAATTTGCTGATGAATTATTGGCAGGCTTTGCCCGGCGGAATGAATGCCGAGGCGCTGGGCGTCTTTAATTTCTATGAGTCGAATCTAGAAGCCTACCGGGAAAATGCGCAAAAGCTTTACGGTTGTCGTGGTATTTTCATTCCTGCGCTGACATCGCCTGAAACAGGTCTTTCAACCCACGGGGGGTCGTGGATTGTCAACTGGATTTCGGGGGCGGGCTGGTTGTGCCAGTTATTTTACGATTATTATCTGTTCAACAGAGACGAAGTGTTCCTCAAAGAACGACTGCTGCCGTTCATGCGTGAAGTTGCGATCTTCTATGAAGATTACTTCACCTATGATGCTGCGGGGAAGGTAGTGATCTCGCCATCGACTTCACCGGAGAATTGGCCGAAGGAGTCGTCTGCGATCAAGTCGCCTAGCTCGATCCATCCACGCATGACCGTGAATGCTACTATGGATGTAGCAGTGGCTCGCGAGTTGTTGAGCAACCTATTGAGCGGTGCACGTGTTTGTGGCCTGTATGAGGACAGTGTTGAGCAGTGGGAATGTATGCTCAAAGGGCTGCCAGAGTATGAAATCAATGAAGACGGCGCGATTCGTGAATGGTTGGATCATCGTTTTTCCGACAACTATGAGCACCGCCATTTATCTCATATCTATCCGGTCTTTCCCGGCTATGAGGTGACTAAGGAGTCACATCCGACCTTGTTTTCTGCCTTCGAAACCGCAGTGGATAAACGTGGTACGGTTGGCCTGAAAGATCAGACCGGTTGGTCGCTTGCACATATGGCGAATATCCGTGCTCGCATGGGCGATGGCGCCAGTGCGTTTGATTGCCTAGAGACGTTGATGCAAACCTGTGTGGGCAAGAACTTCTTTACCTATCACAATGACTATCGTGGTTCCGGCGTGTCGATGGATTGGTTCTTTGGTCGTTCGACCCCTTTTCAGATTGATGCCAATATGGGCATTACTGCGGCAGTGTATGAGATGCTGGTGCAGTCATCTTCAAGTGTTATTAAGTTGTTGCCCGCACTACCTTCTGAATTGCCTACAGGTAAAGTCACCGGTATGTGCACACGTGCGGCGGTGACCGTGGATCTGGAATGGCAATTGGATCCGTTTATATTGAAGGCTAACTTTACCTCAAACCGTGATCAGACGATTACCGTGCAGTTGCCACAGATCGCAGAGACTGCCATTTGTGCTTCAGTCGCGGAGCCGACTGCAGACCAGAATGTGTTCGATTTGAAACTACAAGCTGGTCAGGCGGTCGAATGTCAATGGGAAGTGAACAGCCAGCGCCTTATGGCGATTATTTAAGCAAATGATGAAACATACGATTACACTTATTCTTTCGACACTCAGCATGCTGAGTGTTGGCTGTGCTGAACGCGAGGTGGCGGACAGTGCTCCATGGCAGATGCCATCACAAGCGAATGCTATTCACCTTAATTGGGTGAAGGGGCCGCCGCAGTTACAGGCGTTCAATCCGATCGATAAGCATTTAAAAGGCTTTCGTGATGAGGCTGCATTAATTGCCCTGCGTAGCGAGCAATGGGGGATGCTGTTCGATCCACGTAGCATGCGTTTTGATCGTATTGCTATTGCGGATACAAATGATGCAGTTGCTGAGTTGTTGGACTACGATGCGATTCTGAGTGAGTGGGCAGAAAGTCAGCTCGACTTGGTCGCGAACATTAACGGCAAGGAGTATCGCCCTGTGGGCGGCCCAACACGGAGTTTGCAGGAAGATTATAGTTATTCGCCGATTCAGCTCGTCGAGAGTGGGGATTGGTTTCAACATTTAGCGATCTATGATTTGCTGCTGCTCGATGCAGAGGGCAATCAGTGCGCGGCGAAAGCCTGGCTCGAGATCCGTGCCTGGGGCGATCGCTGCTTGTTTGAATGGTTTGTTGAGCCTGAAGAGAAGACAACTGTGCAGCTTTCGATCTGTTTGAATGCTATCGATCAGGAGCCGCAATCCGCAGAGGGCTCAGGCGGACGCGTGCAACTCGGGGTGGATTTTTCCGGCGAATCGATTCAACAGATTGTTGCCGATGACCGGTCGGTTCATATTTCTGCAGTTGCTAAGGATGCGTTTTCGCAGGGGCAACCAGAGGTCAAATACTCAGCGGTGAGTGATGCTTGGGAGGTGATCATTCCGAAGCAAGATTGGCCGAGCGATGGTGCTGCATATAATAAAGATTTACTCGATCGTGTCTCACACTACGACATGCAACTGGAGAACACGACGGATACGCCGCGTGATGTCTGCTTACGATTTGTTCATGACTATCATCCGATCACCGGATATGTGCCGATGCTACTCGATGCCGAAGGCGCTCAGACCGGACTCCCGTTGCAGAACAGTAAGAACTGGCATGACTTTCGCCCAGAGCCTTACGGTGGCGAATGGATTCATATCACAGCACGTCTCACTATAGCTCCGCAGGCCGTAGTTGATTTCGAATACATTGTGGCGCATGCGCAGTGGCAGGGTGTGGCTGCATCGTCTGCCGCACAACTGAGCCTGATCGGTTGGGGCTATAATGGATTTTGGACGCAGATGGCCTTAGGCGCTTGGGGCGAGAGTGTTTGCCTGCAAGCAGGTCGCACCATGCGCCGTGCATTTATTACTGACGTGCGACCTTTCGAAGTAGTTGGCCGAAACGGTGTGCCTTACGATTGGACGTCAAACGTCGGTGGCGGCGATATCGGCAAGGTGGTCGATGATCAGGGTAAGTTGATCACTTGGCAGGGCAGTGTGCGTGAATATGCGATGATCGGCCCGAACCTTTCGCATGTGCGTGTGACGGAACGTTCCGCGCAGAACCGAATGCGCCTGCAGATTGATAGTTACTTGCCACGCAGCAACTCGATCAACCGCTCGTATTTTAAAGTCAAGCTAGAGGCGCTCGAAGACATCGCCTTTAAGGAATTCGCCTTGTTCCAGCTTGGTAATGATTATTACAACGAAATGGAATCCTCAAAGATAGCATGGGGCACTGTGGACGGTTTGTTGGGCGAGGCATCTCCGCCCGCAGCGGAGTGGGGCACTGTCATGGAGCCTGTGAAATTGCCCAGCACCCCATCGTGGGTGAGTCTGCATGGGAATGCAGCGGAGCCAAAGACCGGCGGTCGCGCGGTGCGTGGACTGGTGATTCGTGACTACCGCGCTAAGCTTGGTGGTAAAGTGTATGATGCGCCATGGCTGGCTTCTGCCCGCACGATGACACGACTCAATGCCGAGCTCGTGCTACCACCGGAGATCAAAGAATTGAAGGCTGGTGACATTATCGAGTTTACCGTCGAAATGGACATTTTCCCGTTCAGTGCGGATATTTATTTTGGTGACGATGCCGCACTCAAGCAACGACTCGAAGCGACGCCGGACAGTTGGGAGCTGACTGCGTTTGAAGCCAAGCATCAGCAGGTGCAGATTGCAGGCAAGACGCAGGCATTTCCCGCGAGTTATGCGATGACGACTGCGAAGGAACAGGCATTTACTGTCAGTAGTCAGTCAAGGATGGATACCGTTTGTGTGACGGGTCTTGCGAAGCCCGGAAGTTGGGCACTGTTGGAACTTGTGGATGAAAAACCTGTGGCACTCGGTGAGCGATTCGCCGAGGAAGCACAACCTCAAGTTACTTATGTTCCGGAGACGGACACATGGACGGCAGTGCTGTCACTTGTGTTTCCTAAAGGGAGCAACGAGCGAACCTTCACTATTCGTAAACTGTAATATATTTTCGTAACGTGTAGCAAACGTTTATCGTATGAGCTCATAGTACTGAACATTCGCTGAAGCTACACGCTGCGAATGATAACTCTAATTTTCCATGAAACTAATTGCTTACCTCTCTCTTACGATTATCTGTCTAATTTCTGATACATCTGCTGCGCTTATGGACACCTTACCGCCACTGCAAAATGGTATTGCTCCGCAAACGCATGCTGAACTTTGGGCGGACTTTGATCCGCGCGCGGAACCGCGATGTCGAAGTCCTGCATGAGTGGGAACAAGAAGGCGTAAAGCTGCAGGTGTTGCGTTATCGGGTCGGTATCTTCAAAGGTGAGAAAGCCATGGTCGCTGCGGTGTATGGTTACCCTAAGGACGGTAAAAAACTCCCCGGATTGGTGAACATTCATGGCGGGGGGCAATACGCGGATTACAAAGCGTGTCTGACCAATGCCAAGCGTGGCTATGCGACAATTTCCATCGCATGGGCCGGTCGTATCAGCGCGCCAGACTACCGAGTCTCGCCTGCCGAGGTGAAGTTGTTTTGGGGCAATCAAACGGATGACCCGAATTATAAACTGACCACAGACTGGGGCGCGCTGGATGGCTATCATGCGCCGAGTCGTTATAATGGGCCGAATGCTTTTGTCTCGATTCCGACGGCTGAGTGGACGCTCGATTTGGTCGAATCGCCACGTAATAACTCTTGGTTTTTGGCGACGCTGGCCGCGCGTCGGGCGCTGACTTTTCTGGAGCAACAACCACAAGTCGACGGGGATCGTTTAGGAGTATATGGCCATTCAATGGGTGGCAAGCTGACCGTGTTGACTGCTGCTGCCGATGATCGCGTGAAGGCAGCTGCGCCCTCCTGTGGTGGTATTACGGATCGCTTCAACTCCAGCGCACTGCACCGCAACACGGTCGGCGATGGGCCAAGCCTCAAAAACATTGACTGCCCCATCCTGTTTCTCTCACCGTCGAATGATTTTCATGGGCTAATCAATGATTTACCTGCTGCAGTGAATGACCTCCGCACAGACGTGTGGCGTATCACCGCATCGCCGCATCACAATCATCAGGACACCGCCGAGTATGAAGTGGCGAGTCAACTCTGGTTTGATCAGCAGCTCAAGGGCAGCTTCGAGTTCCCACAGACGCCGCAGTTCGCCGTGACCTTGGGCACAAAATCCGGCGTGCCTACTGCAAGTGTGCGACTGGATGATGCAATGCCCGTACTGAGTGTGGATGTGTATTACACGCAGCAAGGTAAGGCGCGTGTGAATGGGAAAGATGACGGGGAGAATACCAAGAACCGTTTCTGGCGTCATACAAAAGCCACGCGTCAGGGCGATGCGTGGGTCGTGGAAATGCCGTTAATCTCGACGGATTTACCGCTTTGGGCCTATGCCAACGTCAGCTATCAACTGGAGCAGCCTGTAACTTCTGCAGGGTATTATTATGGTGTCCGCACTGCCGATCAATTCGTGCTTTCGTCCGTGTTGCAGATGGCCACACCCGCACAGCTCAAGATTGCCGGCGTGCAAGCGACGCTAAAGCCCAGTGTGATGATCGAAGATTTCGAAGGTGATTGGCAGAAGGAGTGGTTCAACTATCGCGATGGTTGGGCACGCAGCACGCACAAGGTGTATGACCCGCAATGGCAGGCTCCATGTAACGCTAAGCTTGCACTACAAGTCTCCTGTGCGCAGGCAAACAAGCTGGTGGTAAAAATCGACAATTATGCCGCGGAAGTGTCATTGGCCGGCGGCTCGGCGTGGGAGGCTATTGAGTTCTCAGCTGCAGACTTTAAGAATACGGCGGGTAAAGCGTTAACCGATTTTAAAAGAATCAAAGAGCTGCGACTGAGCCCGCAGGAGACACTGCGTGGTAAGAATAATGCGGTCGCTCAATTCGGGGGTGCATGGCAGGGTGCTGATCCAATGTTCAATGACTTGCACTGGGTCGTGACACATAAACCTGTCGCTAAAGCCAAGTCAGTTAAGGGACAACCGCACACGATGTGGACCTATAAAAAAATTGATGGCAAGGAATTACAGCTGTCGGTCTTCCTGCCGGAGGGATATGAAGATTCTAAAGAGCGCTTTCCGACCTTTGTCGTCTATCACGGTGGCAGTTGGGCAGTGGGCGAGGCCAATTGGCATTACCCTGATTGTGAGTATTGGGCGAGCCGTGGCATGATCGCGGTGTCGGTCGATTATCGTCTTAGCAAGCGAGACGGCGTGAAGGTGCCATTAGAGTGCGTGAAAGATGCCAAGTCGGCAGTGCGCTTTTTGCGGAAGCATGCAGCGCATCTCAAAGTCGACCCCGATAAGATGGTCATCGCCGGTGGATCGGCCGGTGGACAATTGGCCGCAGCCATGGCCACGCTCACCAGTCCCGAAACGAATGACGATTGCTATGATCTGTCGATTTCTTGTGAGCCCAATGCAGTGATTTTATATAACCCTTATTTTAAATGTGAGGCCTCACTTTCGCCACCGAATTTCTTGAGTACTGGCTTGCCGCCGTTCATTACATTTTTAGGTGACGAGGATCCTGCGATCACCGTGGAGAGTCTTGTCGATTTTCATGAAGCATTGAAAGCTCAGGGTGGCGCCTCGGAGTTCTATGTCGGCAAGGGCGGCAAGCATGGCCTCTGTAATGGTCGCAACCCTAAGAATCCGTATTTCTACTGGTCTCTGGAATTGTCTGATAAGTTTTTAGTGAAGCATGGCATCCTCAGCGGCGAATCGTTGGTGACACGCCCAGCGGCAGTCAAAGTGCTCCAACCTGAAACGGATTATGACAGCTATCGGTAAACAAAAATCTTGGTGCATCGGATTGTTTGGTGCTGTTCTTGCTTTGCAGTCGTTGACCGCAATGAGTCGTGTGCCGGATATGCCAGCCGAGCGACCCCTTCGACAAGCGCAGCAGCCCAATATCATCTTTATCTTTGCCGATGACTGGGGCTACGGTGACCTCGGGATTCACGGCAGCACCTTTTGCGAAACCCCGCGTCTCGATCAGATGGCGAAGGAAGGCACGGACTTTCAGAACTTTACTGTCAATCATCCGGTCTGTTCGCCAAGTCGCACGGCGGTAATGACAGGCCAGTTTCCAGCACGGCACTCCGTGCATCAGCACTTCGCATCGACCAAACACCATCAGCGTGCGGGCATGCCGGATTGGCTCGACCCGAAGGCGCCGATGTTGCCACGCATGCTACAGCAGGCAGGCTATGCAACTGCACACTTCGGCAAATGGCATTTGAGTAATGACCATATTGCCGACGCACCGATGCCAGATGTGTATGGATATAATGAATACGGCGCCTTCAATTTACCGAACCTCGCACTCGAGCAAATGCCGACCACTGAGAGTTGTCCGCGTGCAGCCAACTTCATTCGCCGCCATCAAGATCAGCCGTTTTTTATTAACCTGTGGATTCACGAGACGCATACCCCTCACTATCCGTTGCAGCAGTATCTTGATCAGTTCGAGACACTCAATGAGCAGCAACAAGTCTATGCCGCCACTGTCGCTGAAGGGGATGCCGGAGTCGGGCTAATTCTCGATACACTGAAAGAGCTCGGCCTTGATGAGAACACACTGGTGATCTTCTCATCTGACAACGGCCTTGAGTGGACTGGCACGAAAAAGCAGTCTGATGATACTTCGACTGGCCCTGGGCTTGGCACGTATTATTCAGTCGGTGAGACTGCAGAGCTCAAGGGCAACAAGCGCTCGTTGTATGCCGGCGGTATTCGTGTGCCCTTCATTGCACGTTGGCCGAGTGTGATACCCAAGGGGCGGGTGGATCGTGATTCCGTGCTAACCGCAGTGGATCTATTGCCGACCTTTATGGAGTTAGCCCGGAAGGAATTACCAGCCGACTACACGCCTGATGGTGTGAGCATCGTCAATGCATTGCGCGGGGGAGACTTTGAGCGCACAAAACCGATCTTCTGGAAGTGGGCACCTGCACAAGCGCATCCTATCGTGTGGCCACACCAAGGAATTCGCGAAGGCAAGTGGAAGCTCTTGTTTAACGAGCAACTCGGCAAAGCAGAGCTCTATGATATTGAGGCCGATTGGGCCGAGCAAACGGATCTCGCCAACGAGTTTCCTGAAGTCGTCGAGCGCTTGGTTCGGAGAATCGATGGTTGGAAAGCGACCTTGCCGAAAGATCCGCCCGCGCATTGTTTTTCCCGTGAGCGGGTCGCCGAATGATCGAATCGGGGACGGTTCATTGTCTACCTGTTTCCCGCATATACTTGACCTAACTTTGATATGATAGCAGTAACATTATAGTGCGGTTCGCAGGTAATTTTTCTGAATCGCATTTATTTAATTATGATTTTTAAGAAATACACATCACTCTACGCATTACTTTCCGCCTGCCTGTTTGCGCAACCGGCGCTGGCTGAGGAATCGATGGACAAGATGTGGGGGGACTCTAGTGTCGCCTCCGAGATAGAAGACTCTGAGCGGGCAGCGCTCTTTCGCGATGGTAATTACGGCATGTTTATTCACTGGGGTCTGTATTCCCACCTAGGCGGGAAATGGCAGGGCGAAACCTTCTACGGCATCGGTGAGTGGATTAAAAGCCAGATGAAGATTTCCGACGCGGACTACATGGCCATCGCTAAGGATTTTAATCCGGTCGAATTCGATGCGGAGGCGATCGTGCAGACGGCCCAGGCGGCTGGGATGAAATACATCATCATTACGTCCAAGCACCACGAGGGCTTTGCGATGTTTGATTCGGCGCATCCGTTTAATATAGTCGATGCCACGCCGTTTGCGCGTGACCCGATGAAGGAACTCGCTGATGCCTGCCGTGCTGCGGGGCTAGGCTTTGGCTTTTACTATTCGCATTTCCAAGATTGGACGTCGCCGGGTGCACATCGCGGGCCGAAGAAGAATGCCGATGGCAGCAAGGCCTCCTTTGAGCAGTATTTCCGGGAGAAGTGCTATCCGCAGGTCAAAGAGATCTGCACCAATTATGGGCCGTTGAGCTTCGTTTGGTTTGATACGCCGGGATCCATGCCCAAACAATTTGTAACAGAGCTGGTCGACCTTGTGCGTGAGACGCAGCCAGACGCGATGCTGTGCAGCCGCGTCGGTCATGGACTCGGCGACTATGAGAGCCTTGGAGATATGGAGGTGCCGAAGCGCAATCACGAAGGCTTGTGGGAGACCTGCGACACGACCAACGATTCTTGGTCATATGCTTGGTATGATCAGAATTGGAAAGATGCAAAGACGATCCTGAACCGCCTGGTGGCAACAGTTGGGCGTGGTGGTTCGTATTTACTCAATGTCGGTCCCGATGGCTCAGGCCATATTCCTGAACCAGCCGTGCGCTATTTGATCGAGGCAGGTGAGTGGTTGGCGCACTATCCGAATGTCGTCTATGCCGCGGGGCCTTCGCCATGGGGAATGGCCCAACCGTGGGGCGATATCACCACGAGCGAGGATCAGTTAAATCTGGTCATCTTTGATTGGCCTGAGGATGGACGTGTATATTTGTCGGGACTTAAGGCGGATATTATCAGTGCTGGATTGCGTTGCACTGAGGGTGAATTGCTTCCGCTGCAATGGCAGTGGCAGAAAGACTGGTTAGTCATTGACTGTAGCGTCTTGACCCGCGAGCAGACCGCAGACCTTGCATCTGTGGTCGAGTTAAAGCTCAAGGAGGCTCCATTGGTCGATCCTACGATCGGTGTACATCCGAATTATTCATCTCTATTGCTGGCTGAATTTGCAACGGCGCACCACGCAACGAAAAAGGAAGTTTGTTGGATGGAAAAATTTGGCGAGTGGAAACATGTCACACAAGTGGGCGAATGGATTGGTGACGGCGTCGCGATCTGGGAAGTCGATGTGGCAGAGGCAGGAGCGTATCACGTTGAGTTAACCTATCGTGGCGAAGGGCGCTCGGTCTGGTCGATACAAACCGACGAAGGGAGTGTGCTGCAGAATCAGCAAGCAGGGACTGCAGGTTATCACGCATATCCCTTTGGCATTCTCGAATTTAAGACGTCAGGACGTCACACAATAGCCGTAAGTCTGATTGATGGATCCCGAGAGAAGTCGAGCCTGAAGTCGATTCGCCTGAGCCCGATGCGTTAAATTTCTAGGTGAAGACTACTAAATGTGTCCTTCATTGCACGATTAGCGGAAATGAGAGTAATGGCCATGTGCTTTATTATGGTTCATCGTCAATTTGTGGGATGGCTGTGGATGATCACCATACACTAGAAAATGTCTTAGTCTAAGTTGTGTAGTACTTCTCTCGTCTATGGGTGAGCGTCCCCTCTGCAGTGCCCAAAACCTCTCTGCCACTACGCCAAGGCTCTGATGACAGGTCGAGAAGCCTATTCCACTGCGCAATCTAACAATTCTCAGAGGCGAAATTCACCATGAAATCTTAGAGTATCGCACGAACTAGTGATAGTCTAATTTGCTAGGATGTGTTGGAATATAAATTATATTTCATTAAAAATAGTATTTCCATGAACAAAGCTACCAAATTTATTATCTCGCTACTTTCGTTAGCGCTTTATTCTCACAGTCTCCATGCGGAGGTCGGCCTGCGGGCGGCGCTCTCTGATGACGCTACGGTGGTTCGCGTGGAGTCTACTGCCTTTAACGAGTTTTCTGGTGCCTCATCGGCGGTCTTTTCGGTCGGTGAGAAGCGCCAGCGTATTGGCACCAAGGGCACGCAGCTGGTTGGTGCTGTTCGCGAAAGCACGGTTGCGACCCCATTTGGTAATGCTGACCTGTTTCAGGCGACATATGGTCGAGCTGATTTTCCATTCCAATATACGCTTAAAATCAAGCGATTAAGGGATGTGCATGCCTTTACCGTGCAAGCGGTGATTCATAACCGTAGCGACGAAGACATTCGCCTACACAATTTTGATCTATTCGATGCCCGCAAGGGGCAAGGTGGCGCACTCAGTGTTGTCGAGCCATCCGAGTGGTTGGTCACTCCGTTGATGGAGGATTCCGATGCAGTGACTTACGACGTGGCTGAGAAACGCCTCAATGAGTCGGCGCTCTTCCAGAATCCGAAGGGTGAGGGGTTTCTCGTCGGGCCTGTTGGTCCTGCGGAGGCTTATACCCATGTGCAGTTTATCAACCAGGAATTCATTGCATCAGTGGCGATGGATGACGTGCTCGTTGCTGCTGGCACGAGCCGTCGCAGTGAGGAGATGATCTTCTGTTTTGAGCCGACATCAACTGCGACGAATATCTGGACACGTTGGGTCGCAGCGACCCACGGTACACGACTCCACCAGGGTCCCGTTTATGGCTGGTGCAGCTGGTATGACACGACGACTAAGATTGATGCCGAGCACGTTTTGAACGTAACGGATGTAATCGAAGCCAATCCAAACACATTCGGTAAGGGCATCATCCAAATTGATGATGGCTACCAAAAGATGGACGGTGACTGGAGCGCAAACGACAAGTTTCCGATGGGAATGGCTGCGGTTGCTCAGCGAGTCCGTGAATCCGGCAACATTCCCGGTGTTTGGTTTGCGCCGCTGATGATCAACCCGGAGCACCCATGGATCGAAGAGAACCCGGATGCGATTCAGACCAATGCCAAGGGAATCGCTAGTTTCATGAACGCGAATCCGTTTCACCCCGCAGGTGCAAAGTGGGTAAACCCCGATCACCCTGCAACCAAGAAGTATCTTCACCAGATTATTACAGATGCACTTGAGCGTGGCTTTGGATACATTAAGATCGACTTCAATGGTATCGGTAATCGCTTCGTCGATCAGACCAAGACACGTTTACAAGTCTTTCGTGATCTCTATACACTATATCGCAATGCTGCTGGCGAAGATATCTACATCTTGTCCTGCCTCGGTTCACCCACTCGTGGTGTGGTTGGTTTTATCGACTCTGCCCGCGTTGGCCCTGACTCTCATCCCGCGCACTTTAGTAAGTGCCTAAAGTCGGTGCTGCGATTTCAAATCTATGACAATGTCTGGTGGCAAAATGACCCAGATGTCGCTTACGTGAGCCCAACCGGAACCATGGTCGAAGGCAAGCCGCGTTCACTTGGTGGCACGCCTCAAGGTGAGGGTATGTGGAAAACATGGCATAATTCAGTCGGCCTCGTTGGCGGCACCTCCATGGTCAGTGACCCGATCGACGCGCTCGACCCGATCGGCGGGCTCGAGATGAAGGACATGTGGCGCAACTTCGAGATTTTACGTCCAGCACACACTGAGACCACGCGTCTCCTTACGCTTGGCCAGTCACCTTACAACGAGGTGTTCGGTTTTGCTGCTCAGCGCATCTATGGTGACTTCGCAGTCTATAATCTCTACAATCCGCGTCATGCTGATGAAGATCATCGCAATCAAAAGGCAAGTGATCCTGAATACATGCAGGCGGTTTCCATCGACTTTGCTGAAGCAGGTCTACCAACTGGGGTGAATTGCGCGGTATTCGACTTCTGGGAAAATAAAATCGTCGGCTTTGCCAAGGACAGTTATACCACTGAATCGCTACCTGCTCTGTCGTCTCAGTTGGTCCGTTTCACTCCGTTAATCGAGTCCGAAGCTGATCTTCCGGTGTTAGTTGGTTCGAATTTGCATATCGCAATGGGTGCCACCGAGATTGCCAATATCGCTGTGACGAAGGCAACCCTGACAGTTGAGCTGACCGATGCGGGTGCTCAAGAAGGTAGCCTCACTTTCTACTCCAAGAAAGCGTTGAAATCAGTGAATGCTGAGAACTGTGAAATCACTGCGGTTGAAGATCTGGGAGAGAATCTCTATCGTGTGAATCTTGCTGGCCGCCTATTCGGCACAAAGCAACTGGTTCAGTTGAGCATTCAGTAGTTCATTTCGCTTTTATTCCAGTTTGATCTTTATGAATACTGCGATTGGATGCGTAGGCGCATCTCGTGCCGCAAGTAAGTTAGTGTGTGATGGGTACTCCTTGCGATGCGAGACGCACCTGTGCTACACGATCAAACCTTTAGTGATCTGGTACCATTTCCCTTAATTTAATAACAGTCCCTCTTGCATTCGTCGTGAGATGGGCTGTTACTTTTTATGGAAGGTATGCTCCTTCCCTTATCTAGAGAATATGTCTCGTGAAGCGAGACGGAATGATTCTCCTCCGAGCCTAAACTTCTTTCAGCTTGATTGAAACGTTAACAAAAAACCGACGTCTTGGTGAACCAAAACACATTCTCCATACAGTGGAGGAGCTTTAATTCTAGTATTAATAAAGTCAATTTGAGATGTCATAAATGTGTATGAGGTTATGCTCGTCATGGAGGGGAGGTCGAATGACCAAATGGACTTCGGTATGCATTGTATTTAGCGCGTGCTACCTGTTGGGGGCTACGTATGCGGGGCTGCAAGCTCAGACGCTGTCTTATGAGAGCGCAGAGTTGTTTCGGCACCTTGAACATGCGCCGAGTCGGCCGCCCATCGTATTGAAAAACCAGAACTACCGCATGGAGTTTGATGCCACAGGGGCACTGCAGGGCGTCTTTGATACGCATAGTAATCTCGCCAGAGATGTCGAGCGCTTGCGCGGCACGCAGTTTAAATTGAATACCCGTGTCAGCGACGGCGCTTGGCAGGAGCAAGTGTTAGATGAAATGGTCCTGCTCGATGATGGGCGATCCCTAGTCGTAGGCGATGCGGAGAGACAAATCGCTTTTGTTTTTGAGGTCGAGTGGACGGAGCACTACCTCCGCTTCGATTTGCAGCGAGTCTGCGCACCCATAGGGGTCACGCTGGGTAATCTGTATTTCGACTTCTTCATTGAGGGTGCGGCGAAGATTTATCCGCTCGATTATAGAACGACAGTCAATCAGCACGGCCCTCGACTTCATGCTGAGATCCCTTGGTTGTGGGGAATTAGTGAGAGTGATCCCAAGGGTAGTTTTGCGCTGACATTTCCAGATGATGACGCTGCAGAGGATGAGGCTTTGTTACACTTGTGGGTGGATGGATGGTTGCCGCAACCCAAGGTCGAGGGTGAGTGGACCATGGAGCGCGCGCGGTCCTGGCTAGCGGATTGGCAGGCGCGCTACGTTGATCAAAGCACGATGATTGTTCAGCCGAAAAATCCCGAAGAGCTGACTAAACTCTGTCAAAAAGCTCTCTCATTGGGAATGCGACGAATCTACTTGCATACCGATGTTTGGCGCGGTGAATACTGGCCTCACAAGCTTAGTTTCCTACACGTCAATCGTGACGTTTTTCCGCAGGGAGAGTCTGATTTAAAAGCCCTGTCTGACTCTCTCATTGAGCAAGGAATCGGCTTGGCGGTGCATACGGTGAGTTTGGTGATTGGCGGTATGGATCCAGATTATACCAAGAATGGGCTGGATCCCCGTTTAGCCAAATGGTTACAGGCTGAAGTCATCGACTCGGTCGATGCGAACTCGGCGACGATACGTATCCGTCCGATAAATCGAAGCGCGATTCCTACAGTTTATGAGTCGGGAATCTTTGGGCCGGATCAACACTATTCGTTTATCGATATTACTGGATTTCAAATCGGAAATGAATTTATTCAGGCAGGCGCTGTTCGCGAGGTGGAGCCGGGGGTGTGGGAGTTGACGGGGTGCCGGCGTGCGATTTACGAAACCGCTGCCTCGACGCATGATGACGGGACTCAAGTCACTGGGTTTTACCGTCCGTATCGTCAGGCGTTTACAGCAGATGTGACGAGTGACCTGCTCGATGAGCTGGTGACTCGTTTTGGCGAGTTCTTTAATCGAGTCGGGCTAAGTCATTTGGAGTGTGATGGTTTGGAGAATCATCTATCAGTCCCTTGGGGGCGGAGCAAATTTACTTGGCTGCTGTATCAGCAAATCGACCATCCGACGACTAGTAATACGTCGAGCGGAGGGCCTTTGCCGTGGCATATTGAATATTGGTTTAAGAGCTCTGCTGAGGTCAGAGAAAATCATCCAACAGGTGGCGTGGCCGGGGGCGATGGTGTGCCGCTTTATTTGCATCATCCCGTTCGCCCAGCGACAGGACCCTATGAGATACATTTAAAGCCGAGCGAACGCATCGGTAAAGGAGGCGAGTCGGTTCATTTCATGCGCCCGCAACCGATGTTTGGTATTTCCGTCGAAGACCTAGAAATGCATGGATTTTCCGAGATGATTATGGAGTCGATCCGTTTATGGAAGCAGGTCTTACATTCGATTTCGAACGATCAACGTCAGGCCTTGGCGGTTCCCAACGCTCAGAGATCTAGTCCCTTCGCGCTAAAGAGAGGACTGAATATGCTTTATCGCCCAGTTGAATCTGTATCCGGCCTGTCACTACAACCCTTTCAGGCGGTTCAACCAGTGGACAATGCAATTCCCTGGGCTTGGATACAGGAGGGCGGACCAAATGTGCCGCGATCCTATTTTCAGGTCGGTGGGGCACCAATTGAGATGGAGGTCCCAAGTGGTGGTCGAGGTACCGAGTTTACGCTGCGCGTACTACCTTCATTTCGCCCGCAGGATCAACGGACGGTAAATGCCGATGAGCAGCAGCGTCATGGATCTGGCTTGAGCCAGATCGAGCGGAACTATAACAAGACTGCGAACGGGGCTGTGTCTGAAGAGCCGCTGGAATCGTCGGAGCGTCAGTCAAACATAGAAAATTGGGAACGTTCTCTGATGCCCTTGCAAATTGCTGATATCAGTGAGCTGGGTATGCATCAGTTCAAATTAAAAGACGGCTATTTAGGTGTGACATATGGTGGGAGCGCTGAGGCCACGGTGTGGAATCAAGAACGTCCACGCTGGCGTTGTGGAAATCTAAAGATGCGACTGGATGATGGAATGCGCTTGGTCGTGTTTGGAGATGGTTCAGGAGCCAGCTTGGTGGTAACGCTCCATGGCCGTGGTCGCCGTGACTTCGTTTTCCCTATCGACTTTACTGGTAGGCGTGAATTATTGATTCCTACAGGCTTCGCGTCCTGGTCGCGGGGAGATTGGGGATGGCGAGGAGAGACGAGGCACTTTGAATTTGGGCGCCTATATCAAATCGAACTAGGTTTCGGAGTGGTTCCAGAGGGGACGTCGCCGCGTGTGACGGTGGAATCGTTGGACTTGATCTCAGGCTATGCAACTGCAGTCAATAAATTGAGCCTGGTTGCTGGGGACTCTGCCCTGCAGGTCGATGGACCTGTTTACACGGATGAATACCTATGGTTTCAAGGTGTCGATGAAGTTCAGGTGTATGATTTAAACTGGAATCTGCGTCGTTCGATCCCGATTAAGCGTAGGGGCTTCCGGTTCGAACCAGGAACATACCCGATGCACTTTTGGGCTGAAGACACGCAGCCGCATGTCGAATTGCAAATGATCAGTCTGAGCGAGCCGATTGGGCTCTGAGGCGTAGGGTTCGTGCGTGATATTATGCGCTTGAGTGCGCGTTGCCGCTCGTGTATCTGACCAAGAGTATATACCCGCATCGACAATACTGATACATGGAATTCTGATGATTAGGGATTGGATTTAAGCACTGCGTGGGGGTGTGGATTGGCCCAGTTCTATCTTAGAAACGATGACCAATTCAGTTTCAGCGCACTTATTGAATGCATCCGTGTTTATTCGTGCTTCCAATCCACCTGTTAGGATAATCGAAGTAATAACTGTATCACCGTTTTCGTGAGCTCTACTTTGTCATTGGTTCAACCGTGACGATCTCGCCAAATAGGCTGGGGCCCTTGCCTACGGTCTGCACGTCTAGTTTACCTTCGGCGTCAACGGTAAGCGTGCGGATGCGGGATTCACCCCTTTGATAATCAAAGGTCGTGGCGTCGTCTTCGTAGAGTTCGAAGCCACCGGCGGCTTTGCCGTAGTGGCGAACGATGAGCTGGTGACCTTGGGCATCGCGGCTGTTGACTACGGCTTTGCTCAACATTGGAATGACCGCGCCTTCTTTGACGAACAGTGGCGTGCGGTCTTTGAGTTGCTCCGCAGTCACAGTGATCTGCGCGTTGTTGCCCACCAGCTCGCCGGTATAGAAGTCATACCAATTGCCTGCGGGCAATTGCACGCTGCGCTCGATGGCGTATTCGTCATAGAAAGGCGCGACCATGATGCTGGAGCCGAACATGAATTGGTCGTTCTTCTCGATGATCTCGCCAGTCGCATAGGGGTTAGTCTCACTATCGAGCTCGCCTTCGATGACTGTCTGTTCGCCGCCGTTAAAGCCTCCCTCTAAGATCATTGCACGCACGGGTGGAATGCCGTCTCGGTTGTAGGCAGCAAACGATGAATAGAAGTAGGGCAGCAAGCGCATGCGTAACTCGATGACGTCGCGCACGGCGTCAGTCACTTCAGGAAAGTCCCACGGCTTGACGCCGGAGGCCCAAGCATTGAGGTTGGCCATTGGGGAGAAACAGACGGTTTGCATACGGTTGAGCCATTCGCGGGCACTATTGGCACTGCGAATTTCAGGTGTCCATAGAATACCACAGAGGCTGGCGGTGGAAAGCCCGGTAATATATTGCTCGTGATCGTAAGAGTCCGAATAAATCACAAAAGGATAGCCAGATGCGGAGCCGTTGCTGGCGCGAACCAGACTGTAGGTGCGTTGATTCTGTTTCTTGAAGAGATCTTGATAGAGCGTCTTTTGCAACAAGAGGCCGTAGGTCTGTCGCAGTGCCTCGGCGGAGTTGCCTGACGGAAAAGTTGCATGGTCGGGCCACAGCCAGCGGTCGTAGCCATCGACTTCGTCCATCTTGTAGCCGCTGATGCCGATGCTGAGGTGATCTTGATTGTGTTGATCTGTTAGTAACTTGCGTGCCTCGGGGAGTGTGTAGTCGGGAACGATGCCGAGCCATACCATGTGTGATCCGGATAGTGGATACATGTCCTCGTAGAGTTTCGCATTCTCTGAAATGTAAGGATTCTCCCAGAGGTTGAGACGAATGCCTTGATCGAGTAAGCCCTGCGTGAAGGCTTGTGGATCCGGGAAACGCTTGGTCTGCCATTCAAAGGTGCAGGGATAGGACTTCGTCATCCAGCCCGGCTCCAGTCCTATGACATCGAGTGGAAACTGATTGTCTGTATATTCGGCTACCTCAGCCTCGACTTGTTCGGCATCGTGGTGTGCATGCACACGATGCCAAAATCCTAGGCCCCAAAGCGGGGGCAGGGCGCCGCCACCCGAATAGAGATTGTAGCGTTGCACGATCTCCAGCATGGAATCGCCAGCAAACAGAATGACTTCGAGGCCACTGCCACTGATTGCCGCTTCGACGGAATCGCCCATCGGGTTGGCCTGCCACTTGCCGGGTTGGCTTGCGATCTCATCCTTCGGCGGGTTGCGGTCGACTTCCGGTGGGCGCTGCGTGGCATCTTTACGGTTGCTGATCTGGTTGTAGAGTTTGAGAAAGCGTGCGGTGTTAAAGAAAACGCCGTAGCCTTTGGAGGAGACATAGAAGGGCACAGGCGCGTGCGTGCGCCCACCGCCGAGCCCCCAGTGGTCCATGTTGAGTGTCATTACGCGGCTGGTTTGGTTGACCTTGTCGAGCTGTAGCCCGTAACCGTAGAGCTTTTCGTCCGGGGCACAGGGAATGCGGATCATGAGTCGTCCATCCGGATTGATCGAATATTTGATCGTATCTGCAGCAAATGGAAAGTCAGGGTTACCTAGTGCATTGAGTCGATCGATACGTGGGGCTTCCGCTGCTAAATCGGTATAACGCAGCTCGTTGGACATGTCACCTATAGTAGTGATCCACACACCGTTAGCGGGTTGCTTCCAGTCGCTTGCAGATCGAAGCGTATCGATTGTCGTGGCTTGTTTCATGGTGCTTTGAATGAACTGTGGTTCCAGTGCTTGTGCGTGCGTTAAGGCAGTGATTGATAGCAGAGCGGCGAGGGCACTGGCGATCCATGTGGATGATGTATGGTTTTGAGGCATTGTTCTGACTGTGGTCTGTTTCAATTTAGAACGGGTTTTGATTCTATATTTTCAATATTCGTGCGCATTTCCGTAGTTGTATCGATTCTGAGATATAAGTAAAGTTAGTATTAACAGGTCGATGTTTGCCTTTTTCATTCTCATTGTTTGATGAGATGAGTCAGTCGTCCGTAACTTAAATAAATCTGAAGGCGATTTCATTCAGTTCGGCATAACGGTCAATTTCAAGTAGCGGGATGATACCTACTGGCTCATGGAGTTTGTCATCAGTGACAAGGACCATGAGCAGTTCAATTGGGACCTTACGCCAGCCAAGGTCTTTAACGACCACACAATTGATGGGTCGGAAGTTACAACAGCAGCTTCTATCGCTCGTCAATTGAACTGCTGCGCGATGAACGTTTTACGGACGGCAAAAACGAACCCCTACTGCTCTACACCGATCCCTATTTGGCCGTTCCCGCTGCGGGGTTGTAGTCAAAGCGTTTCAAAGGGCTGATCGACATCACGCGTTTTTATCAGGTGAGCCGCAAGCTGGAGTGTTTCACAGGGCAGAAAGGTTCACGCGGCCCGGGCAAGTGGGTGGGCTTCGAGGGCAATGATCCTGGACTGGCCAATCCCGACGAGCGACACGGCATAGAGTGGGCCGGCTTTATATTTGAGAACCATGGCCCGTTCAAGGTGAAGACTAAGATCAATAAACTAAATATCCGAATCGAAGTAGCCATTCGTGATCAGAAAAAAAGCAGTTGCACCGGAGTGAAAATGCGAAACGTTAAAATTCTGAAATGCTTGGTTTGGGCGATGTTTTCAAAGTTTGGAACTTGTGCCGCTGAAGGCGGTAATGCGGCGAGGTCTGGTTTCCCCAATATTGTGTTTATTTTAGCGGATGATCTGGGCTGGGCTGATTCGACACCATATGGAAACGTGTTTCAGTGTGGAGACACTTTTTCCCTTAAGCCTATAAGTTGACTGTCAAGGATGAGCAGATTTGTTAAGTTTCTGCTTAGAAAGGTCATTCTACTTAAGAAGCTTTTATGATAAATTATTCAAATCTTCATTTTAAGGAATAATAATTTGTGTATGGTTAAATGTATTCAGCTTAAAAAAAGCTGCTGTGGGCTGGTAATTTGTATCTTTGCTGCATTGCTGCTGGCAGTATTTAGCGGATGCGTTCGTTCAACTAAAGCAGAGGAAGTTGTCGAGCTGGACTTCTGGGTGATGTGGACGGGCCGCGAATTTGAGGCAATGATGGAAATTGTGGCGCTGTACAATGAGTCTCAGGATGAGATTCGAGTGAATGCACTGAGTGTAAGTAATATCCAACGTAAGCTACTGATTGCGACTGCTGGAAACGATCCGCCAGATGTTGCCATGCTGACGAGTGATATACTGCCTCAGTTTGCGGATAAAAACGCGCTGCTTTCTTTGTCTTCCTCGCTTGAACAGATGGATCTAGATTTGGAGGCCTATGTACCGGTTTTTATCGAACTGTGTAGTTTTAATGATGAGCTGTATGGCTTACCTGCTTCCACGGTCTCACTCGCATTGCATTGGAATAAGCGGATGTTTGCGGAGGCTGGTTTGGATCCGGATGTGGCACCGCGGACGATTGAGGAGTTGGATTTGTTTGCGCAGCAGCTCACACGTAAGAATGAGGACGGTGGGTATGCGACGCTGGGCTTTTTGCCGACCGATCCAGGTTGGTGGCCGTTTGCCTGGACTTTATGGTTTGATGGTAGTTGGGTGGATGAGACAGGGGCTCCTACGGCGAACACACTTGAGAACATTGCGGCATTGGAGTGGGTTCGGTCGTATTCGGTGAAGTTCGGCGTGCGTGAATTGCAAAATTTCTCAAGCAACATGGGAAATTTTTCGTCCGCGCAGAACGCATTCTTTAGTGAGCAATGTGCAATGACACTGCAGGGGGTCTGGCTGAGCAATTTTATCGGAGAATATACGCCCGATCTTGATTGGGGCGCTGCGGCGTTTCCTGCAGCCAATGATGCTACGAGGCAGATATCTTTAGTGCAGTGTGATGTGTTGGTGATTCCGCGTAATGCTCGCAATGTCGATGCTGCTGCGGAGTTTATCGCTTATCTTCAGCGAAAGGAGAGCTTGGATTATCTGGCTCGGAAGCATGGAAAGTTTGGGCCTCTGTTGGATAAGGAAGCGTTGATCGAGGGGCACCCGAATAAGGAAATCGAGCTGTTTATTGACCTGAGTGAGTCTGAAGACGTTCGCATTTTGCCCCAGACTCCGATTTGGCCCGAATATTCTGTTGAGATCGGCCAAGCGTTTGAGTCGGTCTGGCTGGGGAGCTTGACGGCGACTGAAGCTTTGAATGGTGTGCAAAAGAAGATGGATAAACAGTGGAAGGATTATCTTCGTATTCGCGATGCTATCGCTCGAAAGGCTGACAAATGAAGGCGAAGACACGAAAAATTTTGAAGGGGATCGGTTTCATTTCTCCTTGGGTGGTCGGGTTGTTGGTTTTTCAACTGTTTCCGATCTGTGCTAGTTTCTACTACAGTTTTTGTAGTTATGATGTGCTGAACCCTCCGGTGTTTGTCGGCCTAGATAATTACGTGAGTTTGGCTCAGGACGAGTTGTTCTGGCATTCGCTCAAAGTCACAGTGATTTATGCCGCGCTTGCGCTGCCGTTGAGTTTGGTCGTCTCCTTGTTTATCGCGATTTTGCTTAATCAGAAGATTAAGGCGCGTGGCCTGTTTCGGACGATCTTTTATATTCCGTCACTGGTGCCGATGGTTGCCCTCGGTATTTTGTGGGGATGGATCTTTCGTGGAGACCAGGGAATCCTGAATTATTTATTGGGCTTGGTCGGGATTGATGGACCGAACTGGCTTGGGTCGACGGTGTGGGCGACTCCATCGATTGTGATTACTGGTTTGTGGGGAGTTGGAGCCACGGTTGTGATCTATCTCGCAGCGCTCCAAACTGTGCCCGCTGAATTGTATGAGGCTGCGACCATTGATGGCGCGAATACATGGCAGAAGATCATACATGTGACCATTCCGTCGATCTCATCGGTTATTTATTTTAATCTAATGCTCGGTGTGATTGGTTGCTTACAGGTCTTTGCGGTGCCGTATGTGATGACGGGAGGCGGGCCGGAGCGTAGCACGTATTACTATACGCTCTATTTGTTTGATAATGCCTTCAGTTATTTGCGCATGGGGTATGCGAGTGCCATGGCGATGATTCTGACTGTGTTGATCCTTATCTTAACCTGGCTTGCTCACAAGTTCTCTCATTCCAAAGTCCATTATACGGCAGAATAAGCTTATGAGATTTTTCAGAAAATATTCCGGTAAGATCCTCGTGTATGGGTTGCTCTGCATCGGTGTGGTCGCGTTCCTATTTCCATTGGTATGGATGGTGAGCACATCGTTGAAGTCGAATGCAGAGGTCATGCAGGCGACTCCTTCATTATTTCCAAAGGAGTTGCAGTGGGACAATTATAAGCAGGCGACGGCGTCTATTCCATTTTGGCGGTATGCGATGAATTCGTTGCTCGTGTGCACCTTATCGGTCACGGGGACAGTATGTTCATCGGTATTGGTCGCATATGGATTCGCTCGTTTAGAGTGGCGAGGGCGTGATAATGTTTTTGCGCTGGTGCTGGCGACGATGATTATTCCGTTCCCGGTGTTGATGGTGCCTCAATTTGTGATCTTTTCTGAGCTAGGCATGATCGGCTCACTCAAGCCGCTGTGGGTGCCGACATTTTTTGGCTCGGCGTTTAATATCTTTTTGTTGAGGCAGTTTTTTCGGACGATCCCGAAGGATCTCAGTGAGGCGGCTCGTATCGATGGTTGCTCGGAGCTCGGTATCTTGTGCCGTATTATTTTGCCGCTTTCGAAGGCACCGATTCTCGTGGTTGCTCTCTTTCAGTTTATTGCGTCGTGGAACGATTTTCTCGGGCCTCTGATTTATTTGACGCGCCAAGAGAGCTTTACGCTATCACTGGGGCTTCAATTCTTCCAAGGCCAGCACGGAGGGACTCAGTGGAATTTGCTAATGGCGACAGCCACGTTGATGACTTTGCCCATCATGCTGATGTATTTCTTCACACAGAAGTCGTTTATTGAAGGTATTGCATCGGGGGGGGTGAAAGGCTAACCGGAGCAGGTAAACACATGGAGATTGTTATGAATAGACTTAGGTTAATCCAGTTACTGGTAGTGGCGCTTACATGCTGCCTTTCGAATGCGTCGTATGGCATGGGCCATGAGATTTCGATTATCCCGCTTCCTCGGCAAGTTGAACTGCATGAAGGTGTCTTTGTAGTTAATCAACAGACGCAGATTGAGGTTCTCGGAGTTGCAGATCTCGAGCGCGCTGCATTCCTAGAGGAGACTATTCGTAGTGAACTCTACGGTCTTGCCAGAGTTCAGTTACGCCTGTCTGAGGGGCAGAGCGCATTGGGAAGTATTCGCTTGGAGCAAGATGAGTCGCTTGCTGATGCTGGGGCGGAGGGTTACGAGTTGGTGGTCACGCCGGAGCTCATCTCTATTCGGGCTGCGAGCGACATCGGTTTGTTTTGGGGTGTGCAAACGTTGCGGCAAATAGTCTCAGTCTCTGAAAGTGGTGAGAGCACGATCGCTTGTTGCCGAATTGAAGATGCGCCTCAGTCGGCTTGGCGCGGGTATATGATTGATGTGAGTCGTCGGTTCATTCCGCTCGGAGAATTAAAAGCTCAAATCGATATACTGGCGAAGTATAAAATAAACGTTTTACAGTTGCATCTGACAGATGACCAGGGTTGGCGCTTGCAAATAGACGCCTATCCACGACTCACGACTGTGGGCGCTTGGCGTGAGGGACGAGCGGGTGAGTTTGTCGGGGGATTTTATACGAAGCAGCAAATGCGTGAGTTAGTGGCCTATGCTGCGGAGCGATTTGTTACGATTGTTCCAGAGATCGATGTTCCTGGTCATTCTCAAGCAGCTTTAGCGGCTTACCCGGAATATTCGTGCACGGGTGGACCGTTTTCGGTCAGAACGACCCTGACGGATCCCGGCGACGTGGTGTTCTGTGCTGGAAATGAGGCCACTTACACCTTTCTGGAACGTGTGTTGGATGAGGTGCTCGAGGTATTCCCATCAGAGTATATTCATCTGGGTGTCGATGAAGTGGTTGTGCGCCGTTGGGAAACGTGCGAGCGTTGCCAGCGTAAGCTGCGAACCGAGGGCTTGGCGCATACTGAAAACTTGCAGGGCTATTTCGCGCAACGAATGGCCAATTACCTCGCGGCTGAGGGCCGGAAGATGATCTGCTGGGATGACTTGCTAGAAGATCAGGCACCTGAGGGCGCTACGATCATGTTCTGGAGGACATGGACGGGCACTCAGCGGCTTAGATCTGCGGCAGAACGGGGGCATGACATCATTTTGGCTCCTGTGTCGCATTATTATTTTAGTGGTTCGCCGCATGTTCAGTATGTGTATGACTACTCGAAGGAGAAACTGGAGTTTGATGCGGCATCGAATGAGCGGATCATCGGGTATCAGGGGGCGCTTTGGACTGAGCATATCAGCAGTCGTGAGGCGACCGAAGCATTTACCTATCCACGTCTGTTTGCTTTTGCAGAGGGGGCTTGGACGCCTAAAGTGCAACGGTCTTGGACTGATTTTGAGCGCCGACTGTGGCATCACTACACCTTGGCAGATTCAGATAATCTGAACTACGTGATGCCGAACCCTGGTGGTTATTCGGATCGAACGCTGTTTCAAGACGATGCGGAGGTCGTTGTTATCGCTCCTGATCAGGCAACAGTTTACTATACTTTGGATGGGGGAAATCCGAGCCCCTCATCCGAAATCTACCGGGAGCCAATTTCATTGAATGCCGACGCTGTTTTCAAGGCTCAGATCTTTATGCCGAATGGCCGTGTGGGGCCGGTGCGAACGGGTATCTTTGAGCAGGCTCAACGATTAGAGCCCATTGAGTTGGAGCAGCCAATCGGAGGTGTTCGATATGCGTATAAAGAAGGCGAGATGTTTCCGGAAATCGTTCTTGCTGAGATGCCAACAGCACGTGTTGGGGTAATTGATCGTTTTCGAATTCCTGACGGTGTGCGTAACGATCATTTTGCGGTAAGGTATGAAGCTTACCTGCGGATTCAAGAAACTGCGACTTATACCTTCCATACGATCTCTGATGATGGTAGTAGTTTGTATTTAGGGGAGCAACTCATTGTTGATAATTGGGGCTTCCGTCCGTCAGTCTCACGCTCTGGTAGCGTATTTTTGCAGGCAGGATATTATCCTATACGTGTCGAGTATACTGAGGCGACTGGCGATTCTCTCCTCAGTGTGTCCTATGCAAAAGAAGGTTTAGATGCTGTCGAGATACGTGCCCAAGACTTATTTTTTACTTTTGCTGAGCGTGAGACGATTCAGACGACGATGGGGCAGCATGATGTGCATTCGATCGAGGGTCTCTTGGACGATTTAGAGGAGAGCTTTTACTGGAGCAATCGTGCTCCAAGTCGCGGTGATTTTATACAGGTCAATTTTGATGCGCCTATTGATATTACCTCGATAGAGATTCAAACCGGCTCTGCAGATGGGCGAGACAGACTTCGATCCGGAGTCTTAGAAGTGTCGTCCAGTGGTGTTGATTTCACCGAACTGGGGCATTTAACGAATGGCAGCGTATCATTAAAAACCAATCAAAACGACGTGACTTCGGTACGCGTTCGAGTTCTCGAAAGTCAGCGAGACTGGCTACAAATCCATAATTTTAAGATCAATGAAAACAATTATACCAACACCAAATAACGTAGAACAAACAGCTGGCAGCTTCGCCTTGGTCGAAGGCCTTCAAGTTTACATTAGTAACGATCATTCTGAATTGTTGCAGTTTGCAGAGTGCCTGCTAAAGGTGCTTCCTAAAAAAGACGCGGATGCACGACCTAAAGTTCTCTCGGACTGCGAAGATAGGGTGGATGGCATTGTGTTGCGCTTAGTCGATTCTGCAGATGCAGATGAAGAAGCATACTCATTGCAAGTGACGCCTGAGCGGATCTTGTTACAGGCTGCAGGGCAGGCTGGATTAGCGTATGGGGTTCAGAGTCTTATGCAGATGCTGAGCGCTGATTTCGATGCAAATGGCGCGGTGATTCGTGAGATCCCGTGTGTGAAAATTGAGGACGCTCCACGTTTTAAATGGCGCGGCATGATGCTCGATGTGACACGTCATTTTTTCCACGTGCCTGTGGTGAAAAAGCTGATTGATTCGCTGCATCTGTATAAGATCAACAAGTTGCACATGCACCTCAATGACGATCAGGGCTGGCGCTTGGACATCAAGAAACACCCAGAGTTTACGACGACTGCGGCATGGCGCGATGAAGACGGGAATCGTTACGGTGGGTTTTATACTCAGGATGAGATGGCTGAGCTCGTTGCCTACGCGAGTGAACGATATATTACGATCATCCCAGAAATTGAAATGCCTGGGCACTGCCTGGCATCATTGTCTGCGCATCCACATCTTTCCTGCTCTGGCGGACCGTTCAAGATCTGGACGGGTGCAGGCATTTGCGAAGAGGTCTATTGTGTGGGCAAGGAGGAGACCTTTGAATTGCTTTGCGATGTGATTGATGAAGTTGTTGAGCTGTTCCCGAGTCCATACATTCATATCGGCGGTGATGAAGTGCCGAAGAAACGCTGGTCTGAGTGTGAATGTTGTCAGAAACGTAAAGAAGATGAGGGGCTTGCAAATGAGGAGGAGCTGCATGTCTATTTCATGAATCGCATGGCGAATTATTTGAAAGAGAAATCCAAGACGCCGGTCATGTGGGACGATGTGCTGGAAGGTGGCGCGCCAAAGAATACGAAGGTGATGTTCTGGCGCGATGGCACGGATTCAAACATAAAGGCACTCGAGAGTGGCTTGGATTTGATTATGACTCCCACGACACATTGTTATTTTGACTACAAGCAAGCGGAGACGGATAAGATGGGACAAATCGGAGTGGTGACATTGGAGTCAGCTTATGCCTTTAATCCGTGCCCTGACAAACTGCTTGGTTTTGAAGGCAAAGTGCTTGGTGGACAGGCGAATGTTTGGACTGAAACGATTTTTACACTTTCGGAGTTGGAATATATGGTGTTCCCTCGGATCTGTGCGATCGCTGAATCAGTATGGACGCAAACAGCGCGTAAGGACTGGAAGTCGTTTGTGGGGAGACTCCAGGGGCACTATACTTACTTCGATCGCAACGGTATCAATGCGCGACCTATGGATGGGGTGCTTGTGGGTGCTTAGAGTGATCCTGTTAGCATGCTACACGCGAAGCATGGCTAGCGCGAACTAGATATAAATATTGAAATGAGAGTAAGTGTATGAATCAGAAATCCAGTATGACACACAAGTATCGTTCGAAAGCGAGAACGGCTGACTGCCAACGATCACGTCTGGGGTTCACTCTGATCGAGCTTTTGACGGTGATCGCCATTATTGCGATACTCGCATCCATCTTAATTGTCGGTCTAGATCGTGTTCGCAGCAAAATGCATGATGCCACGTGTGTTTCGAACCTTAGGTCAATTGGAACGGCGTTGTTGGCATACAGTAGCGAGAAGGGGCAGTATCCATTTCCCGATGATATTCAAGGGGGTTACGAATATTGGTCGCGCGCTCCCTTTCTGATCGAAAAGCTTAAGCCGTATTTAGGGCCGGAGCGAACGATATGGCATTGCCCAAAGTTTGTTGAAGAATTCGAGATCGATCAGGACGAGGCTTATGAGAATGCAGCAGATATGTATTATTATTGGGCGTTTCGCTATGTAAACGGTACAGTTGCTCCCTTACGGCCGGTTTCTGAGACCAGCGCCTGGACTGAAGAGCATGGAGAATGGAATGATGGGATCGGCGGACATGTGTTGTTAAGTGACTGGTTCGGCTCCTCAGGAGCTTGGGGCGTTGACCGGCAACTGCATGGCGGCGGTGGCGGTGAGGTACCGTTGAACCAGGAGGGCACTCATGTGTTTACCTCACTCGGGGGCGTGCAACTCATTGCTCCCAAAAAGAAATGAAACACATGTTTTGCATGACAGAAACAGCAAAATGTGAGCATTTTTGTTAAATAATGAATAGCAATTGCGATTGTAAGTTTCGGCCAAAATCCTTATATTATCTCCTATATTCTGATGTTGTTCAACTATTACTCCAACCTACTATATAACCAACTAAATCCTATGAAAACACTAATGAAGAAAACTATTCTATCAGCCCTCTCGCTCTCGCTTGTTTCAATATCCCTTTTTGCTGGCGATGTTGCGCATTGGGCGCTAGATGAAACCTCTGGCACAGATACTTTTGATCTTTCAGGCAATAGCCTTAATGGGGCTTACCAAGGCACTTATACATTGAATCAAGCTGGGCAATTTGGCACCGCCGTGGATTTTGATGGTTCGACGGGGGAAGTCTTCAAAGGGGCGACTTCAGCGCTGTATAATCTGCGAAACGACTTTACAGTCGCGGCATGGGTGAACGCCGATTCGGTCACTGGCACACAACGCATTTTTTCGAGTGCCGGCGGACAATGGGGATTCGGCCTTGCGGGTGATAAGTTGCAGTTCACTGCCTTTGGTATTATCGACGCTACGTCTACTGCGACTGTCGCCGCAGACACATGGACGCACGTTGCCGTCGGGGTGAGTGCTGATAATTTCGCGAGCTTCTACATTAATGGCTCCTATATCGATACGATTAACATCACCTCCGAAACGAATCAGAATACAGGCGTGAACTGGTTCATTGGCAGTAGTGGCGACGGCCAACGTTTTGATGGCACCTTGGACGAATTACATATTTTTGGCAGTGAACTCGGTGAAAATCAAGTCTCGAGCTTGGCGACGACCAACTCGATTCCTGAGCCTTCCACTGCGGCTTACTTGTTCTTTATTGGAATCGCGACTATAATGTTTCGCCGTCGAGCATAGAGCTTACAATATGTGCCTCATTCGAGAAGGTTCAGTGGTTTACTGAATTCAACTCGAGTTAAAATACTTTGAATATCCCGTTCTTTTCAGGGACGGGATATTTTTATGCCCATCCTCTGAGGGTATTTCAGTAGAGTGCCTTTTTTGACCTATTAAGGACAGATGTTTTGCAGGCCACGGCTGAGTGTGTAGTATAGAAATTAGGAGTAGATAGAGTGTATGGCTAATGTTAAAATCAGTAAGTTGGTAAAAGACTACAAAGGACCGAAAATGGAATCGGTTCGGGCAGTTCATTCCATCGATCTTAAAATTAAAGATGGCGAATTCATGGTGCTCGTGGGGCCTTCGGGCTGTGGTAAATCGACGACTTTACGTATGATTGCGGGGCTCGAAGAGATCAGTGATGGTGAGGTCTTTATCGGTGGAAAGCTTGTGAACGATGTCGCTCCAAAGGATCGTGATATCGCAATGGTTTTTCAGAATTATGCGCTCTATCCGCACATGTCTGTTTACGATAACATGGCTTTTGGGCTGAAGTTGTTGAAACTTTCGAAGGAAGAGATTCGCCAGCGTGTGGATAAGGCCGCAGAGATCTTGGGCATTGAGGGGCTTTTAGAGCGTAAGCCCAAGGCGTTATCCGGAGGGCAGCGTCAACGTATCGCTGTTGGTCGCGCGATTGTCCGAAACCCTAAAGTATTCTTATTCGATGAACCGCTTTCGAACCTCGATGCAAAGATGCGTGTGTCGATGCGAGCTGAGATCTCGGGGCTACATTCGCAGTTATCCTCTACAATGATTTATGTGACGCATGATCAGGTGGAGGCGATGACGATGGGAGATCGAATTTGTGTGATGAAAGATGGCCATATTATGCAAGTGGCCGATCCGCTTACTATTTATAATCATCCGCAGAACATGTTTGTCGCCGGTTTTATTGGTAGTCCGCCGATGAACTTTCTGCATGGTCAATTGCTTGGTGAAGGCCAGAGTCTTCGCTTTGTTGAGCAAGGGGAGTCCGGGCACGAGGTGGAGATCTCATTGACAAAGGAGTTGTCTCAACGCGTGGCCGATTCTGCAAGGCAACAAGTTGTTTTGGGAATTCGTCCTGAGAATCTTACGAGTGTCACGTCTGTAACTGCAGCCGCGGAAGACCAGCGGTCAGAATTTATGGCGAATGTTCGTGTCGTCGAACCGATGGGCTCGGAAACCTATTTACATGTGGGAACCGGCAATCATTCGATGATCGCTCGGGTGAGTAGCGATGAGCACTTTGAAGTGAATGAAGCAGTTCGATTATGCGTCGATTTGAATAAAACACACCTGTTTGATCCTACGAGCGGCGCGGTGTTACCCTGATGGGAAATACTTACTATATGAGTCGCTGAGAGCCGCCGAACGAAAGCAAATGCCATGTTTGATATGCTGGTGAAGTTGTACGATCTGCCAGACATGGGTCCTGCGGTTCAGTTGGCCGAAGATAAGGGTTACGTGATACGACGTGCGATGTCTTATGAACGAACGATCGTTCTGTCATGGCTACAGGAATTGCATACCGAATGGGTGGATGAGTGTGCGGCGGCGTTTACTCAGAATCCGGTGGCTTGTTTTATTGCGACCAAAGACGGGCGAATTGTGGGATTTGCGAATTACGACGTCGTCGCTAAGAATATGTTTGGTCCGACGGGCGTCGAAGAATGTGAACGTGGGCAGGGCATCGGTTTAGCCCTGTTGTTAGTCTGCCTGCAGCAGATGCGATCAAACAGCTATGCGTATGCAGTGATCGGTGGTGTGGGGCCGCAGCAGTTCTACGAGAAGGCGGTGGGAGCGGTGCCGATTCAGGGTTCGACGCCCGGCGTCTATATTGACCGTCTGAGAAAGCTTTAATTGTTACTGTCTGCGGGGGGGAGTGCCACAGGTTGCTGGTGTCGCTGCTTCAAATATATTCGGTAGTTCGATGGGCTATGTCCGAGTTCGGTTTTGAAGGTGCGACTGAAAGAGTAGAGGGAGTCGAATCCGCATCTATCAGCAATTTCCGTGAAAGAATAATTGGTGCTGTCGATCAGACTGGCTGCATGTTGTATCCTGGATCTTCGAACATACTTCCCTAGGCTGATACCTACCATATCTTTGAACAAGCGCCGTAGGTGGCTTTGAGAAATGTGGAACTGGTTCGCAATATCTTCCGAACTTAAGGGCTGATCAAAATTTGTCCGAATGTAGTGACCGATTTCTTTGATCAATTCAGTTTTCGGGTTGCCGACCTCATTCTGCACGGTTTTCAGGTCGCGCTTATTCGTGGCGATTTCGTTTAACACAAGGGATGCTCTGAAGAGTAGTTCGTTTTTACCCAGATTAGAATTTTTTCGGTCAATCTTGTAGAATTGAAGCAGATCATCGAGCAGTTCCCATGTCTTGGGGCTGAGCTGAATTCTGCAATTCTTCAGATCTTCGAGCGTTTCATACGCGCTCATTTCGAAGGTGATGAATAGCCAAAGAATATCGGGGGACTGAATCTTATGATAATTGTGATATTGATAAGGGAAAATCAGAATCGCATCTCCCGGGCTGATATTGATCAAGTAGTTGTCGACCGACACTGTGGCTTTGGACTTTAAGCAAATGGCTAAGACAAAACGACCATGATAGTCTTTTTCGATTTCAGTCAGCTTGTAGCTTTTGAATACCAGAATATTATGCATTAGAAAAAGCTTCTTGGCGCTATAGCCACAGTAAGCATCACCTGGGTCTTCTAGGCTGATGGCTACCTCTGAAATTTTATCCAGCATTGTTTTATTATGGTCATGTTAAGATTAAATCAGCAAGTCACTTTTACTTCTTTGACAAAGACATGACTTTCTCGGGTCGATTGGGTACACCGCGTATTAAGACCTTGAGTTGAATAAGTCGGCTGTTTTTTTCGGTTCGTGAAATCCGTCCTAGCGACAGCGAATAGATTAAGCGCGCAAATCAGGGCTGCGTCTTCAATCACTAAAAATGCTGAATGCGTTGCGGAAACCGGAATCTCTACAGCTATCGATAAAAGTTTATGCTTTGTGCCTTCAATCTCAATAGCCACCAAGGTAGCGATTTCGACATCTAGCAGCGCTTGATAGATCTGGGCGTGCATCTCGCCCATGAACCCGAATCCAACAATCGAAAATTTCATCATAAGTGAGTCTTTAGGGCACTTCTAGAAAACCTCCCATGATCGCGACGAGAGCAATTTTGATTCTGAGCAAGGCTCTCTGCTCGTAGGTGCGCTGGAAGCCCTTCGCGGCCAGAGCAACGCGACTTATGGGAGGTTTTCAGAGGCGCCCTTTAGTTTCAAAGAAGGTGCTGACTTGATTTTGAACGTCTTGCTGAAACTCTGCAATGAAGCTCAATATATATGCTTCAGGGAAGAGTGTATCATCCTCGATCAGTGGAGTCAGGTCGATGCCGAAGGCGACGCTCTGAGAGTCGTCCACCGAGTGGCTATCAAAGAAGGTGGCGTTGGCACGGCGACGGCCTTCGACGGCAAGGTCGTAACGCTTACCACCACTGATTTGCGAGACGAATAAGCCGTTGAGTTTGGTTGCAAGCTCAGGGCGTGAGCTCAGATCCATCACGATTTTCTTGCTGTCCGGCATCCAGTCCAGATCGCGCCATACTTCGCAGCCGATCAATTGCTTGGGACGTTGGTCCTTCGGTAAGCGACGGATCGCTTTGATCAACGACGAGACCACTGCGATGTGGGTGCTGTGCTTGTCGGCCAAGTTGTGCGTATAGACGATTTCCGGCTGCGCTTCTGTGAGGATCTTTACAAGATCGTTTTCAAGATCGTCGTTGGCCGGATCTTTAATCTTGGAGCTTGGCAGGTGTAATTGCGCCATGAAGCTGAACTGGCCGACACGTGAGGCTTCACGTTGCTCTTCGGCACGGATGGCTTGCATTGCTTCATCGGTCACATTGGCGAACTCGCCGGTGCGGGCACTGCCGGCACCGTTGGTGCAAGTCACGCCGCCAAACCATTGGTCGCTATTTTCATAGCACTCGAGAATACCGTGCATCGCCATGAACTCGAGATCGTCTTGGTGTGCGCCGACGCCGAGGTGAGTGGTGCGTGGCAGCGGGTTACTTTGTGCGTCCGGGACGTAGAGGTCTGAGCCGTTCTGGGAAAAATGATCGTTCATAGCTGTCATGTTTCTTGAGGGTGCGTAGGATTAGTTGACTTTAGGCAGTGTGGCGGCAGCGATTGCCTGTCCGTGGCGCTTGGTCTTCTCGTTAGGTGTTTGGAAAGCGATGGTCTTGGAGAGCTCAGGGAATTCCAAGTCGAGCACGCGGCGCGCTTCTTCCATGATGATTTCGCCGCCTTGGCCGGAGCTCACGCGTCCGAGAAACAGAAGGTGGCGGAACTCATAAAATTCGGAGAAGTGCGCGATAGTGTAACCGAAGTAAGTGCCGATGGTGCGATAGATCGCTGCGGCACGCTCGTCACCTTGAGCCATCTTTGCTTGCACGACTTCGAGCTTCTCGGGAAGGCCGAGCCCCTCGCTGACTTCGATGCCAGAAAGTGGCAGCAAGCGGCCGACACCTTGTTGTGAGAAATATTGGACACCGCAACCATCGTCGCCGCTCCATTCATCTGTAGCAACGCCTTCGCGGTAATCGACTGGCACGAAGGCGAGTTCGTTGATCCATCCTGTAACGGCCCCCTTCGGATTAATGTAACCAGCAGCAAGGCTGGTGCCCATGGAAATACCAAGCACAGCGCTGTCATCAATTGCCATCGCTCCGGCCATGGCGGTGACGTCGCCGTCATTAGCCATTTCGAAAGGAATGTCATTCCACTCGGTCTTTAATTCATGGAAGAGGTTGCGGATCGACTTGTTAAAATCCTCTTGGCTGATGCCACGGAAGAGTGAGCTGACGCGTGGCTCATTGTTGATAAAGATACCCGCAGAGCTGCCACCGATTGCATCGACAGTCGGTAGGTGAGCAGCCGCACGCTTGAGACTATCTTTGATACCAGCTCGGTGGTATGCGGGGTCGCTCTCAAAATACGGACTCCATTTGATTTCTTCAGAGAAGATCACCTTGCCATCAACCATCGCTGCACACTTACGGTCGCTACCACCAAGGTCGAAACCGAGGCGGTTACCCTTGTGCGACCCCACGCCGCCGGTTGCCAGTGGGAGCACTTCCGCAAGAAAGGCATCGCTCACATTCTCGATGGTGAACTCGCTATCGAAGCATTTTTCTCCCAAGAATTCGTAGTCGAAGGCGCGCTTGCCATTGGCAGAGTAGACAGTTTGCAGGTGTGCGACGACGTCCGGCGCATTGGTGATACGAACGTCGCAGCCACCCCAAGCCCAAAGCAGGAATTTAACGGTGCGCTCGCAGTATTTAAATGTATCTGCAGAGGCTTCTGACGATTCAGGTAGCAGGGTGGTTTCGTAGATCCAAGTGGTGCCCTCGGGGCGATCGATTCCGATACGAACCTTGCGACTATTCGGTGTTTCACGTGCGGCCTTAAGATATTCACGATTCCAGAGCGCTGCGGGAACGAATCCCGGGTCAAGCTGTGGCTTACATAGGGGGGTGATGTTAATCATGTTGTTTATTTCTTGAAGCGTTTGAAACATTCGATGGCTTCGTATTCAGCAAGACCGAGTGCGTCGTAGATTTCAGCAGTGTTGCGGTTGATGTCGCGGGCGAGATCCCAGGTGTTGCTGTTCGCCTTGCCGGCGTGTCCCGGGCTCTGGCTACGTTGCGTCTGGTGCTGGTAGATGCCTTGAATTTTATTTTCAAACTCGTCAGGTGAGAGAGGCACCGCCATGTCGATTTCGTTGGCTTCCCATTCATCTCCAGGTCCTTTATAGAGCCAGATGTTGCAATCTTGAATCCATTCGGAATCTGCGCATTGCTCCAGCGCAGCGCGCAGCACTTCGAAACTCAAAGCTGGCACGGAGAGTGGGTCGTGGCCATAACCGGTTGCGAAGATTTGATGTGGCTTCACGTCTTCGAGGAGCGCACGCATTTGCGCGACGTCCGCCTCCGTGGCAACGAATCGGCGGTAGCGACCTTGTTCGTAGAAGGGCAGATCCAGAAATCGAAGCTTCGCGGTGTCGATGCCGAGCGTGCGCGCGGAGGAGCGCGCTTCACTACGGCGAATCAAACCTTTGAGGTGTCGAATCTCTGCGGTGTCTGCACCGAAGGCGCCTTTGTCTTTAAGCTGCTGTTCGACGGTCTTCGCATAACTGAGGTCAGCTTCGCCTGCACGATCCTGACCTAGCTCAATCATTAACTCGATAGAAGCTTGCACCTCTTCGTCAGGCACTGCGAGGTTACCAGATGTTTGATAAGCGACCGCCACTTCGTTGCCGTGTTGCTTGAGGCGATTGATGGTTCCGCCGAGGCAATACACATCGTCAAGTGGCTCTGGGCTCAGGATGAGCGAGCGTTTCGGATACGGAGTCGCACGTTCCGGTCGGTTCGAGTCGTCTGCGTTTGGCTTGCCGCCAGGCCATCCGGTAATGGTGTGCTGGGTAACGTTGAATAAATTAATGTTGATCTGGTAGGCGGAGCCTTGCTCGATCAGGAGGTCAGACATACCGTTTTCGGTGTAGTGTTCGTCGACCAGCTTGAGAAGCGCTTTATCTGTCTTTTGTGCGAGCCAAAGCACCGCCTTGCGAGTCGTCGCTTCGGTCCATTTAATACGACCGACGAGCCAAGGGTGACGCTGACGAGTCAGGTGGCTTGCTGCAGATTGATCGATGCAAAAGGTGCAATTGCCATGCTGCTGGAGGAAAGTCGCGGGGATGGCATCTGTCTGCTTGCCTTCGACTGTCTTCGCCATGATCGACGCTTTACCTTCGCCCCAAGCGAGCAGAAAGAGTTTGTGCGCTGCGAGGATGGTGCCCACACCCATCGTGATCGCGTGACGTGGCACATTTTCCTCACCGAGGAAATCACGAGCTGCGTCACGGCGCGTCAGGCTGTCGAGTGTGACGAGGCGAGTAAGCGTCTCAGGGCCAGAGCCAGGCTCATTGAAACCGATGTGGCCAGTGCGGCCAATACCGAGAATCTGGATGTCGATGCCGCCAGCAGCTACGATGGCATCTTCGTAGGCCTTGCAGGATATAAAGACGTCTTCGCTGTCGACCAAACCGTCCGGCACATGTGTGTTTTCCGGCTTCAGATCGACATGATCAAACAGCTGATCCTGCATGAACTTGCGGTAGCTTTCTGGGTGATCGCCAGCGAGGCCATAGTATTCATCGAGATTGAAAGTGATGACATTGGCGAAGGACAGGCCTTCTTGTTTGTGGCGACGAATGAGTTCGCGATATAGACGAACGGGCGTCGAACCAGTCGCGAGTCCGAGCACGGTCGGCTTGTTCGCAGCATTACGCTCGTTGATCAAATTGGTGATGGCATCCGCTACGGTCTGACATGCGTCATCGGCACTGTTGTAGATCTGTGTTGGGATACGCTCTAACTGTGTGAGTTCAGATTCTATATGAGTCATACTACAATCTTACCCATTTATGAGTGTAAAATACTTGCTTTAATCGGAGTATTTGTTGATTATTTCGGAGGTATGACGACCACTAAGGCGAGTTTAAGCGGATTTCCATCCTACATTAAGGATCCCAGGAGCTATTATGATGGCGTAGACTTACCGCATCGATTGATTACTCGAAACGCGGTTGTATTTGATCGCCGCACACGCCGCACTTTGCAGCAACAGCATTTGGCCAATCGTATGCACCATCGCTATGTGTTACTTCGTGTGCTTAGCACTCCCGGAGTGGTCAGTGTCGACGGGCAGAGTCTAAAGTTGAACGTGGGGGATGCTTTGTTAGTCAATCCCTATCAATTCCACCATTATATTGACCTCGAATCAGATCAATTGCGTTGGCTATTTATCACCTTTGATTTGGTTCAGGGGGAATCGAGTCTGGAAGGGCTCAGTTATCGCCGTTTGCAACCGAATGAGCAGGCACATGCACTGTGGGGGGAATTGGTCAACCTTTGGGTGAGCGATGATTCAAACCGTCGGGCGGAAGTGCTTCCTGTGCTGGACCGTTTGTTGGCGCGCTTGCAATTGACGACAGCTGTGCGGGCGCCTGTTGCCGATGAGGTGCAACTAGACTCTAAAAACGCATGGATTGCTGAGATCGAAGCCTTGATTATTCAATCTGTTCGCGAGGGCTGGACCTTAAAAGCAGTCGCGCAGCGGGCCGGATTTTCCGAGCGGCATCTACGTGATCGCTTTGAGCAACAGATGGGGCTCTCGCTGCGCGACTACCGGAGTAATTATCAATTTCATACCGCGATTTCGCTCATGCGCGATGTCACTCGCAGTCTTTCCGAAATAGCAGAGCTGAGTGGTTTCAATTCTCAGTCGGTCTTCACACGCTTCATCCGGCGCATGGCAGACCGCACCCCGCGCGAGCTCTACCGGCAAGTCAGGGAAGGGCGCTATGAGCCGAGTTGATGTATCCCTGATGTTGGTATTGATAAATAACAAGAAAATGGTTATACAATTTTTTCTCTAGGCGAGGTATTCCTCTGCGTAAGTCTATTGCATCTTGGCGGATCTAGCTTTCAGTCTGCTCTAGTTCGCGCACGCCTGCCATGGGGGCGGCGCAAACCGAACCCCGGCTCACGATGTCGTTACAGAGCCGTTGCTTTCCCTTTTTACTGGATTGTTCTTCTGCGTAGCCACTGCTGGGGCGATTGGCCGAATTGTTTTTTAAAAACACGTGAGAAATAGTAGACAGAAGAATAGGCGAGGGTGTCGGCGGTTTCGGAGACGCTCTTTTGTTCGCGTAGCAGGAGGTCGCGGGCGCGGTTGAGTTTCATCATGTTCTCATACTCTCGGGGGGAGTAGCCCGTCTGTTTTTTAAACGCAAAGCGGAAGCGCGAGTAACTGATGCCGAGGGCACTGGCCAGCGCTTCGAGATCAGTACGATCGGTGAGGTGCGTGAGCATCTCGGCTTTGGCACGGATGACGAGCTCGGCATCGGAGTTGTGAGTCACCTCGCCGGTGAGCGAGCTGGATTTCAAGAGTGCGAGGGCCAGCGGAACATGACTGGCGAGGATTTGCTCTTTCGCTGCGACCGGTTGTTGCAGCCAGTGGAGAATCTGCTGGAAGTGTTGGATGAGTGCATCAGGTTGACTGACTGCGATGATGGGCTCTTGTGGTCTAAAAAAAGACTGCATGATCCGGGTGGCTTCGCGCCCGCCAAAACCGAGCCAATATTCGGTCCAGCCACTCGTTTTGCTGGGACGGTAGCGATGCCATTCGCCAGGAAATAAGAGCAGTGCGGTGCCGGGTTCTACCACTGTGCTGGGGGTTAAGGCTGACTCGAAATGGCCACTGCCACTGGCGATGAAGACGATCTGAAATTCATCGAGCGTGCGGCGCCCATCGTTGTCAAAAAGATAGCTTTGTGGGTGCCCTTCGTTGGGGTAAGGGGACTCTGGAATTAGGCTTTGCCTGCCCGCGTCGATGAGTCTCCAACCCCACGCTCTTGCTTGTTGGTCGACTGGAAGATAACGACTGAAGCTATTGACTTGATCCGACATAAGTGGAAGGAAGTATTTTATGTCAAAAAATGCAAATATAATGTCAGTGAGTATATTTTAATTGAACTGTAATTGTAATATAATGGTCGTTTTAAAATTATGTTTAAACAAGTCAAAGAACTCTATGCGTCTCTAGGCGTGAACGTGGAACAAGCCCTCGAAGCCATGGGCAATACGCCGATTTCGCTGCATTGCTGGCAGGGTGATGATGTGGTTGGTTTTGAAGCGGGTGCAGGAGCACTCGGTAGTGGTCTGGCAGTGACAGGTAACTATCCGGGTAAAGCCCGCAGCATTGATGAACTTCGTCAGGACTTGGAGAAAGTGCTTTCAATCTTACCCGGAAAGCATCGTCTCAATCTGCATGCAATTTACGGCGATTTTGGTGGAGAGTCAGTGGATCGTGATCAGATCGAAGTGAAGCATTTTCAGAGCTGGATTGATTGGGCTAAAGAGCAAGGCATTGGATTAGATTTCAATCCCTCTTGCTTTTCTCATCCGAAGGCCGACGACGGTTTGACCTTGAGTCATCCTGATCCAGAGATTCGTGCCTTTTGGATTGAGCACTGCAAGCGTAGCCGCGTGATTAGTGCAGCAATGGGTGAGCAACTTGGCTCTGCCAGTGTAATGAATGTTTGGGTGCCTGATGGCATGAAGGATCTGCCCGCGGATAGACAAAGCTATCGCCAACGTCTATCTGATAGCTTGGACGAAGTCTTTGCCGAGAAGTTAAACCCAGCGCATCACATTGATGCAGTGGAGTGTAAGCTCTTTGGTATTGGTTCTGAGAGTATGGTAGTTGGTTCGCATGAGTTCTACATGGGCTATGCGATCAAAAATCAGACAGCACTTTGCTTGGATGCTGGACACTTTCATCCGACCGAAGGGATCGCCGATAAGATATCGTCAGTCATGATGTATGTGCCGGAGCTATTGCTACACGTCTCCCGTGGCGTACGTTGGGATAGTGATCATGTCGTCTTATTCGACGACCAAACTCAAAATATCATGCAGGAGTTGGTGCGGTGCGATGTTTTGCCACGCACGCACATCGGACTGGATTTCTTCGATGCCTCGATCAACCGTATCGGCGCATGGGCAATCGGCACACGTGCCGCTCAGAAGTCTCTATTATTAGCATTACTGGAACCTCGCGAGCAATTACGTGCTGCGGAATTAGCGGGTGATTACACGACTCGTTTAGCCCTCTTAGAACAAGCCAAAGCATTGCCATGGACTGTTGTTTGGGAAGAGTTCTGTCAACGTAATGATGTACCAGGCGAGCTTCAGCTACTGGATGTAGTCAAGCACTACGAAGCAACTGTTCTTTCTGCGCGTACTTAATTTACCCCCTTATAACCATTTGAAACCATTGTAACTATGAGCGACATAATTAAAGAACCGACTCAATCCAAATCTAGTGGTGGCGAATATGAACGCGAACGTGTGCCTGATGGAAAACTGAAAGGAGCCAATAAATTCTGGGGCATGTATGCCGGAGAGCATGCAGCAGGCACCGAGTTTATGATCGGCCCACTGTTCCTGCTCAATGGGGTGACTCTGCAGAACATTATCCTCGGTCTTTTAGTGGGTAATTTGCTGGCAGTGTTGAGTTGGCGTTATCTCTGCACGCCGATTGCAGTGCAGGCACGCTACACGCTCTATTATCATCTTGAGAAGATTGCTGGTGGACGCTTAGTGAAGTGCTTTAATTTAGCCAATGGTGTCTTATTCTGCTTCCTTGCCGGGGCGATGATAACGGTGTCTGCTACAGCAGTGGGGATCCCATTTGATATGCCGATGCCGGGGATCGAAGATTGGTATCCTAACAGTGTCAGTTTTGTCATTGTTGTATTGTTTGTCGGGCTGGTAATTTCAGTGGTGGCTTCACTGGGCTACGATACAGTAGCAAAGTTTGCTAATATTGCATCGCCTTGGATGGTGTTGGTGTTTGCTGCCTGCGGTTTGATCGCCTTCAAGGAACTGGGTGTCACGAATTGGGATGCACTGGTCAAAGTGTGGACCGAATCGATTGTTGTTGCACAAGGCGGGGAGGCAGAATCGAAGATGGGTTTCTGGAGTGTCGCATTCTTTGCTTGGTTTTGTAATGCTGCGATGCATGTCGGTATGGCTGATCTCTCGGTGTTTCGTTTTGCCAAGAAATCAAGTTATGGCTGGGCGACCTCAGCTGGAATGTATGTCGGTCACTACATGGCTTGGATTGCTGCGGCATTGATGTTGGCGGTTCAAATCAAAGCCAACGGCAATACCAATCCTGTTCCGGGGCCGATGGCCAATCAGGTAGCTGGCCTTGCGGGTATCATTTGTGTGATCGTTGCTGGTTGGACGACAGCGAATCCGACCATTTACCGTGCAGGTTTGGCATTTCAAGCAATCATGCCGAAAATATCCCGCATGAAGGTCACTTTTATTGCAGGATTAGTCGCGACAATTGCCGGTGTTTTTCCCGCCTTTGCTTGGAAATTACTTACTTTTGTTGGACTGTATGGCACAATATTAGCACCGATGGGTGCAGTCATTTATTTTGATTGGTATTTTCAACGCAAAGCTGATCCGGCTAAGTTTGATCAATATCAATTCGGCGGGACTGTGAATGTTGCTGTTTTGTTCGCTTGGTTGCTGCCAGTTGCGATTGCGCTCTACTTTATACAGTTTAAGGGCGTTGCTGCGTGGTTCTTCCCGCTGCCCTGTTGGATTGGCTGCGGTCTGCTTTATTTATTCTTTACCCGATTACTTGGAAAGGGGGCGGCTTAAGCCGTAAAGATTATGCGTACACTTCTGCTTTGGATCGGCCGTCTGGGCCTTGCTTTCACTATTTTGCCTGCAGTCTTATTTTTTGCGGGCACACTGACACTTTCAGCGACGAAACTAGTCATGCTGGTAGGTATGGTGCTCTGGTTTGTTACAGCTCCAATTAATCAACGCGTCAATTAGTGTCGCACTAGTTTCAATGGCTTTATGCATCGTTAACTTTGCTTGTAGTGGCGATTGTATCAAAGAGCTTTGATATTTTGATTAATAAATGCTTAGCATACACTTATAGTTTCGGTATCTCGACTGAAATTTAGTGCCTTTTCGTTTAGACTATCTAATTTAATGATCATAGCATATTCGACAATGACCACCGAATTTCAGTCTTTGTTTCTAATTTAAATCGATATATTTATGATCCGAAATGCTTTTAAAATGAAGCTAAAGTCTGGCTTCGAGGCCGAGTACCAGAAACGTCATGACGAGATCTGGCCTGAACTCTCACAAGTGCTAGCTCAAGCGGGAGTATCTGAATACTCGATTTTTCTGGATGCGGAAACACTATCACTCTTTGCCTGCTGGAAATTATCCGACGATCATACGACAATGGATTTACCAAATGACCCTATAGTGAAGAAGTGGTGGTCATATATGGCTGAAATAATGGAGACCAATCCCGACAATTCACCATTATGTACTCAACTAAGAGAGGTATTTCACATGTCTTAATCTTTGAATTTAATGCTGTTGCAGTATCACCGATCACAATCAATCGCAAGTACTTCAGCTGGCATGTTATGCAGGACAAGCAAGGGCTCAATAACCTAATAGGCGGCAATGATGCTTTTACAGCCGGAATGGGTGGGGTTTGGGAAGAATTCTGCCTGAGTAATGAGGTGCCAGACGAGCTACAGCTGCTGGATGTAGTCAAGCACTACGAGGCGATTGTTCTTTGCAAGCTTAAGTGAATGAATTAAGATGGTTTAATAAAACCCTAATAATCACTTTTTTTGCTTTATAAGCACACTCTAAAGTGCACATTTTTTTACAAGTGTATGTTAATGTTCTGTTTGTGCGGATTTTCGTTTTCTCAATTAGGGCATTGGTTTCTCAATATCACGAGACACTTATATTAAAACAAATTACCCTACAGTTCAGTCTGATCCATCACCCATCGCTGCCAATTCCAGCTTGCAGTTTTGAACTGTTTGAAAGTTGGTACTACATAATTCTTAGAGATGCTATCCCCTACAAAAATAAAACGTAAAATAAACCCGATGTTGATGAAAGTCATCGTCGTTAGTGTGCTGATGCACGTGGGGCTGGCATTTGTAGCTGGTGTGATCACCGTCGCAAATATTGTGATTCAAGAGGATGCGCAATTTGAAGAACCACCTTCAATAGAAGAGGTTGAGCCACCGAAAGAGGTGAAGATTCAGATCAAGCAACAGCAGCAGCCGAAGATGCAAGCGCAGAATCTTAAGATGCGCCCGGTTGCCAATATTGCGGTCGCCAATGTCGATGTGAATCTACCTGATATGGGCGAATCGTTTAGCGTCAGTGCAGGGCTCGGAGGTATAGGTGGTGGTAGCCTGCTAGGTGCCACCAGCGGTTCAATTGGTATGGGTTTATCAAATGTCAGTGTCTTCGGGCTAAAAACCCGTGCGGAACGTATTTTGTTCGTAATCGATACGAACCGTCAGATGCTGACAGATGAGAAAGGTGGACTAAATAGTTACCAAGTGATCAAAGACGAGATCACTGATATGGTTGGCAATTTATCTGCGGGTACCTTATTTAATGTGATGTTGCATGATCGTAATAAGACCATGCTATTTAAGCCTCAATTGGTTTCTGCGGGGGCAGACACTCACCAGCAATTGATTCGCTGGATCTCACCGATTAATTCAAATGCCAATCGGCCTGGCTTGGAGAGGGTATCCGGTGCTTCACGTCCTAACTTGCCGACACTTTCCGATGATCCAGTGAATGATGCTTTGCCAATAAATCACCGAGGCAATGATACTGGGTTCATTACCCAGGCTGCGCTAGAGCAGGGGATAGATACGGTATTTTTTATTACCGGGTATCATCAGGGATTCGAGGTGGTGCGACGCCTTATGAACAATGAAGAGCAGGCGGCATGGAATAGAAAAATTAGTGATACTAAATACATCAAACAGTTAGCCGCTCATAAATTAGAGGTGCCGAAAATGGAGGCGCGGATTAAAGCTGAGTTAGCAAAGCAAAACGCTGCACGCGCGCAGAAGGGCATGCCACCCCGTGTGCTCGATCGTCGTCATGGTGTGTACAGCGCATCACAGGATATTGGGTTTCAGTGGAATGTTCGGCATCCTGGACATGCACCGCATCCGTTAATCGATTCTAAAGAAGTGGCAAAATATTTCAGCAAATTAAATCGGATATTGTATGAGGATCAGAATAAGCAAGTTCCTTCCCTCAACGTGGTGCTCTTTTTAGCGGAGGATGAAGCCTTCTCGAAGCAGGCCGAAAAGCAGCTGAAAGACTACGTTCGTTTTTACCGAGGCAAGCATCGCATCATTCGCGGCGGCCAGGGAATCAAGGACGCACGTAGTTCGAAGGATACGCAAAATTAATCTCGACCCCAATTTCTTAGTGCACCTTTTATATTCTTATTATTAATAATATAACTATGTGTGCTTCGCCAATTCTGGAGCCAATCATGAGTTACCTGCTAACGGAAGTCTAGCTCGGCGGCCGTCTTTTAAAGTAGAAGGGAGCGCATGCATGCGCTGATGTAGGTTCGTTTAGCAGTCAATAAATTGACTATAAAATCCAAGAATAATTCGCATTGGTCCCACTTTTGACTAGTTTTGCGATCATGACACTTTTACAAAAATCTGCGGATCGGACTTTGCGCCTGATTCTATTACTGTGGAGTTTAATTTTTGCCAAATGCTTTGCTTTGGAATACTACGTGCAGGTGTATGCAGTGCCGATCCATTCGGCGTTATATGTTTGGTGCCTCTCGCTGCTGATGGCTTGTGCTGCGACTTTTGTTTTTCTGCGTATGCACCTACAAGAGGTAAAAACGTCTTTGTTACAACGACCTTACTTGCAAATATGGGGGACATGCATGGTTGCTGTGCTCCTTGCTGCAGTCATCGTACTTAGCACACAAAACATACCTGCAGATCGTCTTCCAGTGTTTCTGGCTATGATTGTAGGCACAGCATATATCAGTCATGCCCGTCTAAACAAGCAGCGCTTATTGTTACTAAGCGGTATTGGCTGGTGGATCGGCGCTGGAATTCTGATTACGTGTACGCAGGGCACATCCAAAAGCCTGTTGTTATTTGCCGTGCTAATTATTTCGCTGACCACTGGGCCCATTGTGGCACAGCTTCTTAAGCGAGAAGGTTAGCGATAAAATCCTCCGCCAATAAGGCAGTTGCCATCATATAGGGCGATGATTTGACCTGATGCAAGGGCACGCTGTGGTTGATCAAACACCACCAGTGCAGTGTCTGGTCCTGTCGGTTTGTAAGTAATTTCCTGTGAATCGTCCCGGTAGCGTGGCTTTGCCAGCATCTGACATGCGTCAGTGATTGGGTGATTAATAAAACTAAGGCCGTAAATTTCGAATTCTTGACCGAAGAGTCCAGGCGATTCTGGATTATCGAATCCAATGATGAGTTCATTACGCGCGATGTTAAATCCAATCACTACGTAAAATTCATTATCAGTATTAGAGGGTACTCCAATCCAGCGCCGTTGACCTAACGTATAACGGTGCAGTCCCTTGTGCTGACCAAGCACTTTACCATCGGCATTAACAATGTCGCCTGGTTTGTCTTCGATATAATATTCGAGAAAACGGTTAATATTCATATCGCCGAGAAAGCAGATGCCTTGGCTATCTTTCTTTTGGGCATTCGGGAGTTGGTGCTGTATCGCGAGGGCGCGCACCGCTGGCTTAGTAAGTTCACCAACGGGGAAGATCGCTGACTCGATCTGCTTTTGCTGGAGCATTGCGAGAAAATAGGTCTGATCTTTATTTGTATCAACGCCTTGTATAAGATCAAAGGTTCCATCCGCGTTTTGTTGTTTACGCACATAGTGACCAGTTGCGAGTGCATCAAATCCTTGATTTAAGGCGTAGTCTTGGAAAATACCGAATTTCATTTCACGATTACACATGATGTCCGGATTCGGAGTGATACCATTTTTGTAGCCTTCGACCAGATAATGAACGACGTGTTCGCGGTATTCATTGACCAAATTAACAATTTCAAAATCAATGCCGAGGTGCTCTGCGACCGCACGCGCATCTTCGATGTCTTGTTGGGCAGGGCAGTCAGCCAGCGGCATTTCCTCATTCATCCATGTGCGAATGTACGCCCCAGAGACAGCATGCCCCTGCTCTTTAAGTAAAAGCGCAGCGACGGCGCTATCAACACCTCCAGACAAAGCGACTAGGATTTTTTTCATCGCTTGAACAAAGCGCCTACACGACGCGTCGTCAATACGGCTAAAGATGAAAAGTGGCGTGGCGTGTGAAGATTCAAACCTACCTAACTTGCCTTCACTGTTATAAGGCTTATATTAACTGCACAATCAGTATTGCTCTCTAGGAAAACTTCTTTGCAAGATGGCAGCATAATTATGTCTCAAGTTGTTAAACATATTTCACATGCTTTCTGGGAATCCGATGACTCTGTACTAGTGATTTTAGAATCAGATTGGCCGACCAGTAGCGCTACTTTACCGCCACTGTCCTTGGGCCCCGTACAACTTGCTGTGGCAGGGATCGAGCGCTTGAGTCCTGAGGAGTGCGGTCGTTATTGCCGCTATTTTCGTCGCGGTCAGCATTGGGTGTTCGCATTTCAGTCGAAGCGCTATCCGCAATTATTGGAACACAAGTTACGTGTTTATTTAGCAACGGAAATGAATGAATGGAGTGAGGCCATTGGCAAAACTGAGTGGGAGCTAGTACCACTCAGTGATGAGCCTGGGGCAACTTATGAAGTGAGTATCCCGTTTGAGCGGATCCCTGTTGGTGAACGATTTAGGTTTAAATTTGTGAGTGAGGATGGTGAGTGGTTAGATGTGCCTGATAGTGCCCCTAACCGAATATGCTGTGTGGATGGAGTAAATAATTTTGAATTCAATCCTCAACAAAGTGGTCAACATATCTTTCGCTTACGCACACCTGATGATTACTCACCAAAAGGAAATGAGAAGATCATCTGGAAGGGTGCTGAACACGAAGAAGCGCATGAATTGCCACATACGCAGTTCTTGTTGAATGCCTCCACAGATTTACCACTCGGTGCAATTGTTGAGCTAGGGAGTACCACATTCCGTTTGTTCGCACCACGTGCCACAGTCGTGAAGCTTGTATATGGTCAAGCGGCAGATGAGTCCGATGCTACAGCCATTGCAATGGAATGTGTGGATGGTGTTACTTGGGAGGTTCGCTTCAATCACAGCCTAGTTGATTATTATTATAGCTTTCGTGTCTTCGGCGAAAGCCATGAAGGCACTTCTCATTTTGATGAAGGATTTGTGATTTTAGATCCTTATGCAAAGGCCTGCATGGGGCATCGTGGCCCAGCCATCGTGGTTGACCCTGCGCGCATGACCAAAGTCGAGCATCCTTACATACCTAAGAATTGGCATGACTTAATCATACTCGAGGCGCATGTGCGCGACCTGGCAGCACATGCCCCGATTGAACTTACCACTGATGAGCGCCGCGGCTATTCTGGCTTGCGCAAATGGCTCAAAACAAAGGGTTCCTACCTGCAAGAGATTGGTGTTAATGCAATCGAGCTACAGCCGATTCAGGAATTTGATAATATTCAGAATGAAGACTACCACTGGGGCTATATGACGACCAATTACTTCTCCCCTGAGAGTAGTTATGCGCTAGACCCAGAGAATGCATCACAAGTGGAGGAGTTCCGTGGTCTGGTACAGGATTTCCATGATCAGGACATCGCGGTGATTATCGATGTAGTCTATAATCACGTCGGTGAACCTAACCACCTGCTATTTATTGATAAGTGTTATTATTTCCACCTAGATGAGGCAAATGATCTGATGAACTGGAGTGGTTGCGGCAATGACCTGCGATGCGATACACCCATGGCGCGGCGTTTAATTATCGAGAGTTTAATTCATTTGGTACAAACCTATGATGTTGATGGCTTTCGTTTCGACTTAGCAGAACTGATCGGAATTGAAGTGCTTCGAGAAATCGAAGTGGAACTCAAGAAAGTTAAACCGTCCATCATTTTGATCGCTGAGCCTTGGAGCTTTCGTGGCCATATTCAAGATGAGCTCAAAGAGACTGGATTTGCATCTTGGAATGATGGCTTCCGTGAATCGATCGCCAAGTATGTGTCTGGCGAAGGCAATCAGGATATAATACAATACTTTCTCGCAGGCTCTCCTTCGAGTAGTCGTTTCGCAGCACAGACCATTAATTATACCGAATCGCACGACGATCATTGCTGGATGGATCGCATTACTGAGCGCCCTGGCCAAGATGGCTCAGATCCAACATTACTCGACCGTCGCCGGACCCACCTAATGGCTTCAGTGCTGTTAGCTTCGTTGGGTGTGCCGATGATTGCACAAGGGCAAGACTTTATGCGCTCCAAGCAAGGGGTGGCTAATACGTACCAGCGAGGGGACCTGAACGCGCTCGATTATAATCGGCGACTCATGTATTCTGGTACGCATGCGTATTTTAGAAATTGGATCGCTTTTCGCAGCTCGGAACTTGGCAGGGCATTTCGCTATGATGGTGCACTAGCCGACGGCTATCTGAAGTTTTTTGTCGCTGAGGGCTCAAGTGCCATTGTTGCAATATTTAATGCAGATCGCAGTGTCGATGCCCCGCAACTGATATTCGCTATCAATCCACATCTGGAATATGCGAGCATCACATGCGCGGATGGGTGCTTCTCAAATGCATTGCAGATTGCGGATCATGATCGATTTAAAATAACAGGCTTACAGTCAGCTCGTATTCCAATAGAGGGATCAATCGTTCACCTGCCGCCTTTGGTTTGCGGGCTATGGGTCGTGGAAGATTAGTTGCCTGTTGTTATCGTTGCCTTGCTAATTAAAGCACCTCCAAGGTAACTAAGAGCTTATGCATCTAAAGTTGGAGTGCGATGCGCTTCTTAATGGGCGAGTTGGTAATCCTTGGCCACTTGCTTGGTGAGCAAAATCCATTGATTCCAAGTGATTTTCAGGGATGCCCGCAGTTCCTTGATTTCCTTTTGGATCACTTGGTGCTGCTCATTGCCCGCATGTTTTAGCTCACGCGCTTTTAATCCAATCTCGGTAGCCGTTGCTTCAAAAGCAGCAGATAATTCTTCAAGCTTTACTTTGAATTCCGCAGCGACGACATCCATCTCTTCTTCCAAATGCTCAATAATCAGCTTTTTATCCTTCAGTACGAGTGCTTTTTGTAACGCAAGGTCGCTGATTACTCGCAACTTGTTGGCCATGCCCAGCTTGGATGCCAGCCAGATTGTCCATTTCGAAGGATCGAAGTGATACCAGCGAATGCCGTTGCGGTAGTCTGCGGCAAAGGCGTGGTGGTAATTGTGGTAACCTTCACCAAAGGTAAGCACAGCCATAATTGCGTTGTCGACTGCGCTAAGTTCGCGGGCGTAGGTTTTCGCTCCTACAGTATGGCAAAGAGAGTTAATGAACCATGTACAGTGGTGAATCATAGCTAGGCGAAGCAGGAAACCCATATAGAAGGAAGCCAATGCGCTGCCGGTGATGCCCCATCCAATCAAAAAGACTGCTAGATTCACTCCAATAAGAAAGTGCGGGTAGTATTTATCCTGCAGCATCACTCGCGGATTTTTCATTAAGTCAGCTACCAAATTTTGGTCAAATTCTCGCTTATAATCAAACAACCATAAAATGTGCGCATACCAAAACCCCTTTTTGATAGAGTAGGGATCTCGATCGGTATCGACATGATTGTGGTGTATACGGTGATCATGAGACCACATCAGTGCTGACATCTCAAAGGAGAGTGCTGAGATCAGCAGAATGCACCACTCAAAGAACGGATTTGCTTGATACGCTTTGTGCGCATAAAGGCGGTGATATCCGACTGTAATCGCCATGCCTCCCATTATATATGTGACTAGAAAGAAAATGAAAGCAGCTACAGAAAATTCTTCTATCATCGCTGGCAGCAGCAGCAAGAGCAGTGCGTGGTAAAGGACGACGAACGCGAACATATCCCAATTTTTAATTTTCATACGTTTGATTCAGATAATAGTGGATTGAGTGTTACAGGCAGCATCTTGTAACGAATTGAACATGTAATCTTATCGATGGTTCCAGACCATAAGTAAAAGAATGCTCGGTAAAACACGTTTAAGCTGCTAATTGTCAAGGGGTTTCAGGCTAATTCTAACTTACGATTATTTGACTATTTGAATGGATTTGATTTAGCCGGACTAATTGTTTGACCTATTAGCATTAGTATAACTTTACTGTGTAATAATATAGAAGTCGTTGCCATATGAGTGATTACTGTATCACGACGAATATTTCTTGCTAAAGCTACAATCGTCACTACAAGTGCGACCTTTCACAAAATTTCATCTCAAACTGGAAATAAAATACATAAAAAAATGGCTACAAAAATCGGAATCAATGGATTCGGCCGCATCGGTCGCTTAGTCTTTCGCTCCCTCGTTGAAAAGGGTCTTCTCGGCAGCGAGATCGAAGTGGTTGCAATCAACGACCTCGTTCCTGCAGAAAACCTCGCTTACTTGCTTAAGTACGACACGACACAAGGGCGCTTTAAGGGCACTGTCGAAACTAAGGGTGACGACGTCATCGTAGTAAACGGTCACGAAATTAAGACACTCGCAGTGCGCGAAGGTCCTGCTGCACTTCCTTGGAAGGAGCTTGGTGTGGACATCGTCATTGAGTCCACGGGTCTCTTCGTCCAAGACGATAAAGCAGCTGGCCACCTCGAAGCAGGTGCTAAGAAAGTGATCATTTCTGCACCTGGTAAGGGCGACGGCGTCAAAACTGTTGTTATCGGCGTCAATGATGACGAGCTGACTGCGGATGACGCTTTGATCTCAAATGCATCTTGCACCACCAACTGCCTAGCTCCGATCACTAAAGTAGTTCTTGAAAACTTCGGAATCGAAGAAGGTCTAATGACGACAGTGCACTCTTACACTGCGACGCAGAAGACTGTAGATGGTCCTTCTCCTAAAGACATGAAGGGTGGCCGTACAGCTGCACTTAACATCATTCCTTCCACTACAGGTGCTGCAAAGGCTGTTGGCCTCGTGCTTCCTGCAGTACAAGGCAAGCTCACAGGGATGGCTTTTCGCGTTCCAACGCCAACTGTTTCTGCGGTAGACCTTACTGTGAAGACAGAAAAGAGCACGTCCTACGAAGAAATCTGCCAGAAGATGAAAGAAGCTTCTGAAGGATCACTCAAAGGTATCCTTGGTTACACTGAAGACGAAGTTTGCTCTTCTGACTTCATCCATGATGAGCTTAGCTCAATCTTTGATGCGGGCAGCGGCATGGGACTGAACGATAAGTTCTTTAAGCTTGTTTCATGGTACGACAACGAATGGGGTTACTCCAACCGCGTAGTTGAGCTCGTTCAGAAGGTTTCCAAGTTCCTCTAAATCGAACTTCGGTAACAACTGATTGATTTTCTGGCCGCCGCGGCAGGTATCCCATGCGGATTCTTGATCGCGGCGGCCTTTCTTTTTATTACTTCTTTATATTTATTTAAAAAATTCTATGGCTACAAAAACCATCAATGACGTAAACCTCGCAGGTAAGCGCGTATTCGTGCGCTGCGACTTCAATGTTCCACTTAAAGACGGTGTGATCAACGACGACTCTCGAATCGTCGCTGCCTTGCCTACGATCAAGCTGTTAGTTGAACAAGGAGCGAAAGTTATCCTCGCATCTCACTTAGGTCGTCCTAAGGGCGAAAAGAATGCAGCGTTTACACTTGCTCCAGTTGCTGAAGAGCTGGCTAAGCAACTCGCACTACCGGTGACCTTCATCGAAGACTGTATTGGTGATGACGTTGAAGCTGAAGTTGCTAAGCTAGGCGAGGGCGAAGTTGCACTCCTCGAAAATGTGCGCTTTTATCAGGGCGAGACAGACAACGACCCTGAATTCGCAGCATCGCTGGCAAAGCTAGCAGACGCGTTTGTAAATGACGCGTTTGGTACTGCCCACCGCGCACACGCTTCGACTGCGGGAGTGGCGAAGCACTTATCCCCATGTGTGTGTGGCCTTCTCATCGAGAAGGAACTCGCTTATCTAGGAGACAAAACCAATAGCCCCGAGCGCCCACTTACAGTGATTCTAGGTGGTGCTAAGGTTTCTGATAAAATTAAGGTGATCGATACGCTCCTTGAAAAAGCCGATACAATCATCATTGGTGGCGGCATGGCTTACACCTTTAAATTGGCAATGGGGCAAACTGTTGGCGACTCACTCAGTGAACCTGATTTTGTCCCAACTGCGAAAGCAGCACTTGCGAAAGCCAAAGAGAAGGGCGTCAAGTTCCTACTACCAGTCGATAACATGGTGGTTCAGGGGCTCGATTTTGGCGCAGGTACTTTTGCCGATAGCAAAGTGGTAGAAGGAAGCATCGAAGATGGCTGGGAGGGAGTCGACATCGGTCCCAAGAGCATCGAGCTGTTTAGCAATGAAGTTAAAAATGCCAAGACCGTACTCTGGAATGGTCCTATGGGAATTTTTGAAATCGACGCGTGCAACAAGGGTACTTTCGCGGTCGCCAAAACAATCGCAGACTCGGATGCCTGCTCAATCATTGGCGGAGGTGATTCCGTCAAGGCCATTAAGATGGCTGGTTATGGTGATCAGGTCACTTTCATGAGCACTGGCGGGGGAGCCTCGTTAGAATTCCTCGAGGGTAAAGAACTCCCTGGAGTCACCGCTCTCGATCAAGCTTAATTACTATACTTCTTAATCCTTAATTCTAAATTATAAAACTTATGAGTAACTCAGCACGTAAATACCTCATCGCAGGTAACTGGAAAATGAACCTAAACTCAGCCGAAGGCGCTGAGCTCGCAAAAGATGTTGTCAGCATCGTAGGCCCACAGACAGATGTCTCTGTCTGCGTCTGCCCAACGTTTACAACTCTCGAAGCAGTTTCACAGGTGGTTAACGACTCCAATGTTTCGCTTGGTGCACAAAACATGCACTTCGAATCTGCTGGCGCTTACACCGGTGAAATCTCTGCAGAGATGCTACGCCACTTGTTCTGTAAATTCGTCATACTGGGGCACTCAGAGCGCCGTGAATACTTCGGTGAGTCCGATGCGATCGTAAATAAGAAGACTCTTGTTGCCCTGGCTGCAAACTTGAAGCCAATCGTCTGTATTGGTGAAACACTCGATGAGCGTGAAGCAGGCAAGGTCAATGAAGTCATAAAGACTCAACTCGAGGGTGCACTGGTTGGCGTGACTGCTGCAGATGCGGACGCACTCGTGGTAGCCTACGAACCGGTCTGGGCAATCGGCACAGGTAAGACTGCGACACCTGAAATGGCTGAAGAGGTGCACGCGGAAATCCGTAGCTTGCTTGCAAGTCTACTTGGCGCAGAAGCTGCCAACAAGGTACGCATCCTTTATGGCGGATCGATGAAGCCAGAAAATGCGGATGACTTGCTCGCGCAGCCAAACATCGATGGTGGTCTTATTGGTGGTGCGGCGCTGAAGGCAACTTCTTTTGCAGCGCTTGTTCAAAGCGCACAAAAGCGTTCAGAATAAGTTTCTTTACCTAGTTTTATCAAAAGTCGGAGTGGTGACACTCCGACTTTTTTTATGATTTCGTACAGATATAGGATCAAAGAAGATCGTTTTTTCTGTAGTTTTAGCAGTTAACTGATAGCAATCAATGCACGATGAGCGAACAACAAACAGATTCCACAACGTATAAACACAAAGGTGCACTGCGCCTATGGAAAGCGATGCTTTGTTCATTCTCAGGCCTTCGGTATGCGTATGAGGAAGCGGCGTTTCGCTTAGAAATAATTGCGGGCAGTGGTCTGATTGTTCTTGCTTGCTGCATGCAGATCGAAAGTACCGAACGTTTATTTTTAATTGGTAGCGTACTACTAGTGTTGATTGTTGAGATTTTGAATTCCGCAATCGAAGCAGTGGTAGACGACATTTCACTCGAGCATCGTTCCATGGCCAAGCGAGCAAAAGACATGGGCAGTGCTGCCGTCTTCATCACGCTACTCAATGTTGCGCTTTGTTGGGGGATAGTAATCTATAGTAATCGCGCGCTATTCTTTGCTTAACTGACAACTGCGTAACCCGTATTTTTTGACCTGAGAATTAAGAGTTACCCCTGCTGAACTGAACACGTAGAAATTCGATGTTGGAAGTGGGTCGAGCACTGTTCAGCATATATTCAAGATGCTACATATCGTATTATTTAATCCAGAGATCCCCCAAAACACTGGTAACATTGGGCGGTTATGCGCGATCACTGAGACGCGTTTACACTTAATACATCCACTTGGTTTTACGATCACTGATAAACACCTCAAACGAAGTGGCATGGACTACTGGCATTCCTTAGACGTACACCATCACGAGGATTGGGATGCTTTTAAGGTAAGTCCGTCAGCTCCCAAACGTTTGTGGCTTTTTACCACCAAGGCTGACCATGCGTACTGGAATGTGCGGTACGCCGATGGCGATGGTCTGGTCTTTGGCAGTGAGGGGCATGGTGTACCTGACTGGCTACATACTGAACTCGAAGGACATCGACTGACTATCCCGCATAAAAACACCCAACTGCGCTCACTCAATTTGTCCACTTCAGTAGGTATCGCAACTTACGAAGCGATTCGTCAACTGACAGTCGGGTAGTGTGTAATGACTTATTTAAACTCAGCAGGCGTATCAATCAATGCTCCGAGGAAGACCAGCTCAGTCTCACCAGTATTACGAATTGCCTGAGTTTCGCCGTCTCTAGTGATTTGTAAGGTCCCGGGGACGAAGGGGTGCTCAACGCCATTGTCTACAACGATACCAGTTCCTGAAATACAGTAGTAGAAGTCTTCATCTCCATGATGTGAATGGGCGCCAACACTAGCACCAGGCTCAAGTCGAACGATGCCAACACTTTTAATGGCACTTCCCGGGAAGAGATCAATTAGCTTGTGGGCGTATGCGGTTCCGCTACCGCCTCGAACGTTTTCAGCTATTTCTGGAACAGTCGTATGTACATTAGTTATCATGCAATAAGCATATTAAGAGCGTAGCCGAATGTCATTAAAAAACAACAAGCTGGGGAGGGGGAAGCAACTGCACGAATGCTAGCACCAGTCCGGTGAAAGTAACGTATCGTGAGCTGATCTAAAATAATCTGTTGCGCCTGTCAAATTGCGCGCAAGTTCATTTTTTCTTTCGTTGTCCCGCCATAATTTCCATCACAGCAGCTGGTGGCTGCTGGGCATGATAAAGCTCTGCCATGATTTTCATCGCAGGATTAATATGGTTAAAGAATTTTTTATAGGCAGGGCAGAGGTAGTTGAGCCCCCATTCGCCCTCAGGCGTCCATGTGAAACGATGCTTTGGGCATTCGCCGTTACAGGCAAAACGTACACTACACTCACGGCAGTAGTTTGGCAGTGTATCGCGTTTGGCATTACCGAAATCGATTGCCATTGGACTGTCTGCCAGTTCACCAAGCGAGGTATTCATTAAATTACCTAGTTTGTAGTGCGGATATACATAATGATCGCAGGTGTAGACATTGCCATCGTGCTCCATCGCCAACGCTCGGCCGCAAGTTTCAGAGAAGTAGCACAGTCCACCCGGAGTGCCGATCCATTTGCCCAAAGCTACGTCAAAGAGTTGCACATATGTTTTACCAACATCACGTTTAACCCATTCATTAAAAATTTTAATCAAGAAATCACCATAGGCCTCCGCTGGCACAGCGAATTCAGACATTTTTGGATTTTCCTTAGTCGCAGGTGCCTCCGCTAAATTAGGCGGTGAGGCAAAATCCAGACCCAGTTTGGCCGCTGCCGTATCGACTTCACGCTCAACAATCGGAATAAACTGAAGATATTTAGAACCGATACTCTTGAGGAACTTATAAATTTTTACAGGGTGTTTCACTGTCACCGAATTGACGCAGCTCAAGGTATTAAATTCGACCTTATATTTGCGTAATATGTTCAGCCCACGCATGACCTCTTTATAAGTGTCACGACCTTTTTTATCGACTCGATTTGCGTTATGAACGTCTTCAGGACCATCAATAGAAAGCCCAACTAAGAAATTATTTTCAGATAGAAATTCACCCCATTCATCATCGAGTAAAGTACCGTTGGTCTGAAATGCCGTACTTATCTCTTTTCCTTGACCATGCTTTTTTTGGAATTTGACCACTTTTCGAAAGTAATCAACGCCAAGCAAAGTAGGTTCACCACCTTGAAAAGCAAAACTGACCTCTTTTCCTGGTTGGGCTGCAATGTAATCGCGAATAAAGGTTTCTAAGCGTTCATCCGACATCTTCCATTTTTCGTTACTCGGGTAGAGTTGTTCTTTCTCTAAATAGAAGCAATATTTGCAATCCAAGTTACAGATGGGACCGATTGCTTTGGCCATTATATGGAATGGCAGCTTAGCACTCACTGATGAATCATGGGGCATATGGTTTTTATACGAATTTTTAGCTGATATTTAAATCAGTAAATATTCAAATGTATCATCACCAGAACATACCGTTGGTCAATTGCCATCGGATGCTGCATCGTTTCGTATCGGTGCAAATCCTACATTTACTGCCAATACATTTTGTAATGCATAAAGCGCACAATATATCTTATGTCTAATTATAATTTTAGAAGGTAGATGCGTACTACTCTAGTGATAAACCTTGGTACTGTTCTTAGTTTCGAATTTTTCTCACTAAGATATTAACTTAATCTGATAATCGACGAAAATACTTTGTGCCTTCGTGAGTCCAATCGAAAATCTCATCACGAAAATAAATAAGAATAGGTTCAACTGACAGTTTTTGCCTGAAGACATCGCACCATCCTTTAAATTAGCATTAGAAAATCGATTGATTTTAAATCATCGGCATCCGTTATTGTACCCAAGTACTTTTGGCTTTTTGATTATGTAGAATTATGACCGAATCACTTTACAACTGGCTTAATCACAGATCGTCTGGAGTTTTGCTGCATTTGAGCTCGCTCCCTTCCAAGACAGGAATTGGAAATTTAGGCTCATCTGCGTATCGTACAATTGATTTCATTCATGCTGCGGGCATGCGTATCTGGCAGATCTGTCCATTGGGTCCAACCGGCTATGGTGATTCACCCTATCAATGTTTCTCAGCATTTGCAGGAAATCCATATTTTATTGACCTTGAACCACTGATTGAAGGTGGATTGCTACGTGAGGATGAATGCCAAATGCTTCGAGGCTTGCCAGTTGAGTATGTCGATTATGGATTACTGTATAATCACTTTTGGCCATTATTGCGTAAAGCGTATGATCGTTTCAAAGCATCGGGCCTAGACCATTTTTGTAGTTACGGAAGTCTCGATAGCTTTCGCAAAGCTCAGTCGATATGGATTGAGGACTTCGCCCTCTTCCTCAGTCTCAAATCACATTTTGGAGGCAATAGCTGGCTCGAGTGGCCAGCGAGATTCCGTGACCCAACTCAAGCACGCAAGCAGGATTTAACCGATGAGGTATTACTAGCAACTGATGCGCATGTATTTTACCAATATCTGTTCTACGGTCAGTTGGCAAAGTTGCGTAAATATGCGACTACAAAAGGCGTTGAAATTTTAGGCGACGTGCCCATCTTTGTGGCCTTAGATAGCTCGGATGTGTGGGCCAACAGCGAACTTTTTCAACTGACAAAAAGCGGTAAGCCTATTGCGGTAGCTGGTGTGCCACCTGACTATTTCTCCACCGATGGTCAACTTTGGGGGAATCCACTCTATAATTGGAAGATACATCAAGATACTGGTTTTGCTTGGTGGATTGATCGCATTAAAGCAAATCTAGAATTTTACGACATTGTTCGTTTAGATCACTTTCGTGGCTTTGAATCTTACTGGTCAATCCCAGCAAATGAAAGCACTGCCCGCAACGGTAAATGGCTGCCCTGCCCTGGTCACGAATTATTCAAGGCCATCCATGCCGCTTGTCCGAAAGCCAAACTAATCGCTGAAGATCTGGGTGTAATTACAGACGCAGTTAATAACCTGCGCAGAGATACTGGTTTACCTGGGATGGCTGTACTTCAATTTGCATTTGGAGGCGATGCCGAGAATACGTATTTGCCACACAACTACAGTCGTAATACGATAGCCTATTCGGGTACGCACGATAATGATACATCGCTTGGTTGGTATGCTAAACAGGATGAGGAAACACAAGATCATGTACGACGTTATTTGAATGTTTCTGGTGATGAAATATCATGGGATCTTATACGCGCATGTATTCAATCCACTGCACACATGGCGATCTTCCCGCTGCAGGATTTATTAAGTCTAGACTCAGAGGCGCGCCTCAATACTCCTGGCGCCTCGATGGGAAATTGGCAATGGCGCGTCACCTCTAAGCAATTAGAAAAGTTGCATGTCTCGAGTGCTAAATACCTTAAAGATCAGTTAGATCTGTACGGTCGTATTTAGGGAGTCCGCCCTTCCACGCTCTCCGCTAACTAAGATTCATTGGATCGACGTCCATGTGATCGATCACTTCTTTGTCCATTTTAAAGCTTTCACGTAAAGCTGTGATTGCGCCAATCACGGTGCTGGCGCTAGGTGCAAAATACCATAATTGAAATCGATATTCGTCACGTATCTTCTCAATCGGCGCAGGCGCAGGCCCACGTATCTCGATCTTATCGCCGAGTTCCTTTTCGACAAGCTTGGTCCATTGATCGATATAGAAATTAACCTTATCAGGATTCCGGCCGCGAAACAGGTGACGAATTAAATGGCGAAATGGTGGATAATTAAACTCACGCCGTTGCTCAAGCTCTTCCAGTTGAAAGCCATCGAAGTCCGACTTGCGAGCAAACTGAATCGGCGGTGCATGCGGTGTGTGAGTTTGGATCACTACTTCCCCTGCCCGTTCTCCACGACCCGAACGACCTGACACTTGAACCACTAATTGAAAAGTGCGCTCTGCAGCACGAAAGTCTTCAATATGCAGCGACATGTCAGCGTCCACTAGACCAACCAGTGTGACATTTGGAAAATCCAAACCTTTAGCAATCATCTGTGTGCCGACAAGAATATCAATCTTACCGGCGCGAAAATCATTCAGAATTTTTCGATATAAATTTTTTTTCGACATCGAATCGGCATCCATGCGGTGGATGCGGGCAGAGGGTAAGATCTTTTGTACAATGTCCTCGATCTTCTGCGTACCTTTACCCCGCATTCGAATTGCATTGGACTGACACTTCGGGCAGCGCAGCGGGACTGGTTCTTCTTCGCCACAGAGATGGCAGCGTAACCGTTTATCCGTACGGTGATAGGTTTTAGGAATACTGCAATGGTCACAACCAGCCACGTATCCACAATCAGGACACATCATACTAGTGGAAAAGCCGCGGCGGTTAAGAAACAGTATACTCTGCTCCTGCTTTTCGTAGCGGTCTCGAAGCTTATCGGCCAACAGACGGGAAATTGGTGAGGCTGCTTTTTCAGGCGAAGTCTCGCGGCACATATCGACCACGTGAATCTTGGGCAGTTCTCGGTTGTCGACCCTATTAAGAATCCGGTCTACTGCATACTTACCCTTCTCAACATTGTAGAGCGACTCTAGCGAGGGAGTCGCAGAACCGAGCACGCATACCGCTTTATTAATGAAGGCACGATATACTGCTACGTCGCGTCCGTTATAGCGCGGCGACTCTTCCTGTTTATAGGATGGCTCATGTTCCTCATCAACGATCATCAACTGTAAATTTTTGACGGGGGCAAACACCGCGGAGCGGGCGCCAACCACCACATGTGCCTCGCCACTGGCGAGTGCTTTCCACGCATCATAGCGCTCACCCTCGGATAAATGACTGTGCCATACCACTGTATGCACGCCTCGTGCTTCGAGTCGTCCGCGCACGCGCCCGACAGTTTGTGGTGCGAGTGCTACTTCTGGCACGAGGAAGATTACACCGCCTCCGCTTGCAACAACTTTTTCAATGGCATTGAGATAGACCTCAGTCTTGCCAGATCCAGTCACTCCATGCAGCAGTCGGACGCTGAACTTTCTTTGTTCGATGTCGCCGTGAATGGCGTTCACACACTTTGATTGCTCGTCAGTCAGTGTTGGACGAGTGGTTTCAGCAACTGTTTCCACTTCCCCCATTTCATCTTCGTACGCGATTCGTTCTTCTTCGGTATCGGTCTCGCGGAGTAGACCTTTACTTACTAACCCATCACAGGTGGAAGCACTGATCTTCATACGCTTGAGAACGTCAGCACGGGCAAATGGCTTAGTTTGCTGCCGAATGAAGCGAAGTAGTTGTGCTTGTTTAGGTGCCCGCTTTTCAAGCGCTGCCAACTCATCTACCGTTGGTGCTTTGCCTGCTGATAGATAGCAACGTGTCTTCACCTGCATGCCCTTACGAATAGCCGCTGGAATCATAGTCTCTAAAATAGCTTCTGGCGTTGCAGAATAATATTGCTGGCACCACCGAAACAATTGCATGAGGTCGGGTGGCATCACTGGATATGGCTGCACAATCTCAAACAGCATCTTTAATTTACTAGGCGGCACCTCTTGGTCGGTGCCAAAGCGTGTGACCACTCCAAGTTCACTTCGGCGCCGCAATGGAATACGTACCAGAGACCCTACTTTTAGTTCGGCCTGACAGGTAGGAGGCACTGCATAGGCCAGTGCTTTATCAAATCCCGACAGCGCGATCACTTCTATCAAAGCGGGGGCAGAATTCAATTTACTCTTGTGCATTCAATCAATTTTAGAAGTTACGCTGTTAAATTGGATAATAGCTTTTTGGGCCCTAAATGAATTAGTAATTAACACACTGGGGACTATACGAGATACTTATTTTAGAAAGCGGCGATACTTACCATTTTCTTATTCGATACCCAACTCATTACAGAGCGTTAAGAATCCATTATAATCGTGAAGTTCAGCTAGGTCTGGGTCATTACACATCCAGACGAAGTCATCGTAGCCAAAAGTGATCGCAGTGCGCAGTGCATTGAGTGCGTCGGCCTTGCGATGCTTCAGGGCAAGACTACAGGCCAAGTTATAATGCACCGTCGGGTCTTTGGGCGTTAAACGTACCAACTTCCGGTCCATTCTCAGTCCCGCATCCAGTTGCCCTGTCTGAGTATACAGATGTGCGAGCATTGAAACAACACGCAGATCTTTAGGCATACGCTTGTACAAGCCCTTAAAAAAACTTATCTCAAAATCAAAATTCTCACGCTTGCCCATTCGGATCTATGCTTCTTGTCGCTGGCCTCCGCGTTCACAGATGCCTGTGGCTCTCAGTGCAGTGCAATGTGCGGAGACCTGCAGACGCTGTGTTTCAACATCAAGGGCCAATTTATCGGCCACAGTTTTCCCATACCACTCCATGAAGGGAGCATCTATTTCAAAAATTTTATCACAATCGAGACAAATCACCTGGGCTTGAAAAGTCGTGGCATTTTTATTTGCCATGTAATATTTATAATCACGCCCTACATCTACTTCCCTGATGAGACTACTTTCGGTAAGAATCGGCAAAGCTCGATAAACCGTAGCTCGAGACACAGAATCGTCGATTTCACGTGCTCGCTCCAGTAAATCTTCGGCAGTAAAGTGGTCTGGATGCCCATATGCTGCATCAAAAATTGCCAAACGTTGATTGGTTACGCGCAGGCCTTTACTAGTAAGGAACTCTTTAAAAGTCTCACGAATGCTTTCAGAATCTGGGGTTTCATGCTCCATAGCGTACTTATTGAGACAGAATTGAGACTAGCCAAGGCCTGTTGGCAAGCCCCCATTCCAACAGTCTAAAAATTTGCATAAAAAATAAGCCAGAAAAGCCTTGATTAAACGGCCCACAACGATTTGCTCTCTCGTTTTTCCAATGAAAGCCACTATCAAAACACAAGGTCGCCAATTTACTGTCACTGAAGGCGATGTCCTCAAGGTTAACTCTTTCCCAGACACGGAAGCAGGCGACTCGATTGACATCAATGAAGTCCTCATGATCGGTGAAGGTGCGGACACTCGCTTCGGTGCTCCTCTTATTGAAGGTGCAACGGTCAAAGCAACTATTCTCGAGAATAAGAAGGACAACAAGGTTGTCGTCTTTAAGAAGAAGCGTCGTCAGGGCTACAAGAAGCGCCGTGGCCATCGCCAACATCTTTCCGTTATCAAGATCGAATCCATCAACGGATAATTGAACCTCACTTAGGAGAACTTAAAAATGTCACATAAAAAAGGACAAGGAACTTCACGTAACGGTCGCGACAGTAATTCAAAACGCCTCGGTGTTAAGAAATTCGGTGGCGAAGCTGTTATCCCTGGTAACATCATCTTGCGTCAACGCGGTACACGCTACCATCCAGGAGCGGGCGTGGGCATGGGTCGTGACCACACACTATTTGCATTAACTGCCGGCAAGGTTGCTTTTGATAAGTTGCATCGCAAGATCAACATCGTAGAAGCTGCGTAAGTAATTTTACATCGACACATTTTCAAAATCCCGTTACTGTTTGTGACGGGATTTTTTTATGTCAGAACCGCTCGATGAACTCCGCGCACAGCGCTTACTTATTCAGAAACATCTAAGTTGGCTCGATCAGCAGATTCGTCTAGCCGAGGACAATCAAGCAGAGCATCCGTGTTGCGCTACGACAAGTGCATCTATCGAAACAACGAGCGACAAAGAGTTTCCCTCTAAGCACGATGGTAGCGAACAACTACTGACCCGATCAGATGTAACACAGGCAGAGCTGACAAATGAATATAGCGCCCATCACTATGTCGGTTCGGGGACATCGAAACAGCTGAGAGATGCCAAGATAGGTTGTTTGGCTATCTTTATAATTCTTACAGCCTTGTTCTTATTTTTATTGTTCGGGCTGCCCTATTTACTCCACTAAGACATTTGTAGTTTGCCTTAGCCGTCAATTAGGAATTCGAAATCATCACGTGTGAGGTTGTCTCGCGAAGACTGCCCTTGAGGCGACTCTACCAATTGGCGAAAAAGTGCTGCTTTACGCGCCTTGAGGACCAACATGCGTTCTTCGATAGTATGTTTCATAATCAGCCGCTGTACGAAAACAGACCGCTTTTGACCGATACGATGCGCACGATCACTCGCTTGATTTTCTACAGATGGGTTCCACCATGGATCAATATGGAACACGTAATTCGCGCGGGTTAGATTCAACCCTACGCCACCAGTCTTGAGACTAATGAAGAAGAACGAGGGCCCATCTTCAGATTGAAAATCGGCAACAAGTTGTTTACGTTTTGGCATAGGCGTCCGACCGTCCATGCGCAGGTAGCGCACGCCAGCTTGCTTGGCAACCTTCTCCAATTCATCCAGTGCACCGCGAAACTGCGTAAAGACCAGTGCTGCATTACCCTCAGACTCAAGCTCGACAAGTTTGTCAGCCATATAAGCAAACTTAGGAGCAAGTTCCTTGAGCGGTTTGTTCATCAACTCCGGACTTACGCATACCTGACGCAACCTTAGAATCGCCGCTAAAGCGACGATACCAGCTTGCTGCTGGGTTCTGTCATCAAATGCTTCCGCGACTTCTTCGCGAACTTCAGCAACTGTACGAGCATACATCTCTTTCTGTAGCTCAGTCATCTCTAGGAACAATTCATGCTCTTCTTTACGCGGCAATTCTTTGAGAATCTTATCCTTGGTACGTCGTAAAATAAAAGGCTTTGCGCGGGCTAGTATTCGTTCAGGGTCTCTACGGAAGGTATCTTTAAAGTACTTCAAAGTGCCAAAAATGCCTGGGACCGAAGTCGTCATCACGGAATAAAATTCGCTGATATTATTTTCTACAGGTGTACCAGTTAAACAAAGTGTGAATCGCCGGTTTAAACGAGCTGCAGCTTTAGTTCGAGCAGCAGTAACATTCTTCAAATTATGTGCTTCATCAAACACTACGATATCGAAATGCTGTGCTTCGTAATCAGCAATTTCTACACGAACTCGATCGTAGGTAGTTAAAATAACTTGTGAGGTTTGCACAGCTCGATTCAAACTATGCCGAGTCAAGCAATCTTGGACCGTTATACCTGGCGCGAAACGCTCAAACTCATCCAACCAATTAAATACCAGACTTGGCGGAAGGACGATCAATATAGAACCTTTCTTTTGCGCCAAGTCATCTTGCAAACGTTGTGCAATAAAACCGATTGTTTGTACGGTCTTTCCAAGCCCCATGTCATCCGCGAGACAGGCACCAAAGCGATGCTTATAAAGAAATTCAATCCATGCGCAGCCCTCATTTTGATACGCACGAAGTTCTGCATTAAAGCCTTTAGGCAGTACAAAGGCATCCAGTTGCTTAAATTCACGTAAGCTTTGAAAAAGTTCCTCTGCTTCGGCTGGTAGCGAAATTTTTAAGCCACGTTGACGCATCGACAACCAATCCAACATTTCCACGCGAGATATTTGCACTGCTTCGCCATCAGATTTGTTACGATTCGATCCTGCAGATCGCTTCTTTTGAGCAAACATCTCAGCCAATAGATGCATGTTTTCCTCTTCATCGATACCTATATTTGGAATGATCCAATTTCCGTCTTTATCGCGAAGTAAGAGTTCGCCACGGATTAATAACTGCCACTCGGCACCATTTAGGGTATGCTCACCGCACTGTATATCTGGGTGTAATGCAAACCAGTCGATATCACTTTTGCGCTCCAACTCGCTGATCATTTCCACCTTTACTGGAGCTGAGCGAACAGCCTTATTTTCATACTTAAAGTCGACCTTTAGTGTCTGCGCAACAAGTGATGCGCGTTGCAGCATCGCTTCAAGTAAACCTGCGCCGTCTACTGAAAAATAGCATTTCTCAAGCAATCGAATGTCATCTCTAGACTCTGGTGCGAAACAACTAAAGAGTAGCATCGCAATTTTCTGTATCGGCATTGGATAACGCACCCATTCGGCACAGCCTGCGTCGATACCCAGGACTTCAAAGTCACTTGCTTCTGCATCAAGTGTCGCATCGATTCCATTGAATATTTTAGCGACAATGCCTGCTTGATAAGCGCCGAAGAATTCTGGAATCTCACCTTCCGCGCGATTGCGAATAAGCAACCGCCCGGATGCATCTGCTGCTACATATTGGCGTAAAGTATCCATCAACACCCGAACGCGCGATTTAGCATTAAAGAAATCCCCTCTTTGTTCCAAGATAGGTTTTAAGATGAGTTGAATAAGCGGTTGCAGTGCAATACGCTGACCGCGAACATCAGCCCAAAAGCTAAGTGCCGCAGTGCGTGAATTGGGGCCTGCTTGCATACTAACTGCCAACGAAACCGCATTTGCATCGACTTGAACTAATGAAGCCTCCTCCCCTTCGCACTCGAATCGCATATGCCGCTCGGTTATCCACGATTTTTCAAATGGTTGTACGGTAACTTTAGTGCTGAAATCTTCCAACGGCAAAGGCAAAGGATGTATTATGAACAAGTCATCATGCGCACTAACCAGATGGTAATAGTCATCTGCAGGATTGTCTCCCAAATCATACAATGCACCATCTTTTGCGACACCCCAATAAGTATTGCCAAGGAAACCTTCCATCTCAATACGCTCACCGGTGTCCGACTGACCGATCAGCTTGGGTAAAATCTTATCGTTATGAATATTAAGCGCATAGTGTGGCTGTAGCGTACCTTGCTTAATTGTGAGTGGTAATTGACTCGAGCCGATCTCGATCAAAACTGAGACACTGTGCCTCTTCGCGACGGAGAGTACTGCGGGGAGCTCACTTTCGGGATCTTCAAGGGTAAACTCACGCGCGAGCCTGCGGCTAGTAGTAGCATCAGTTAAAATCGTCGCCAGGTCAGTCACAAATCTAGAAGGAAGCTGACCTAAGATTTTAAATACAAGATTACCGCTGGATGGTAGCACCTTCAGCAATAACGTTTCATCAACTGGTTTAACTTTCACAAATTGAGTAGTGAAAATTGTTTCAGCTGGTTCTGCTAATGCAATAAATCCTAATTGTCGGCGAAGTTCCTGAATATAAGTATCCGGCATCTGAATACCCTCGAAGCTTTTTTCTTGAATCGCGCAAAATACTGCTACTGCTGTTGCAACGCAATGCTTGCAGTTTCCTGTATGCTCCCAAGCGACACAATCACAGCGATGCTCTAAACGCTCTTGCTCCACCCATAAATCGACGCGGTATGGCTTCGAACGACTTCCCCAAATAGTTGCAACGATTTCACGGTTAACTGGGTCCCAACGTAAGTTTTTAACGGCATGAGTTCTAAAATAGGTCATGCCTTGTTCTAAATACGTCGAATCAGTGACGTTTCGATAGGCGCCGATGGGTAAATCTTCAAAAACTCTGAGTGCTTCAGTAATCATGTATAAATCGGAGTTCAAATCGCCGAATGTTGCCTTATCATAGATTTAAGGACGGATGGCGATATTATTCTATTTTAAAGCGCCTTATTTAGCCAATGCTCTTTAAAGTGCCAGTTTAGCCGAATGCTTTTTTGGTCATAGGTAGAGATAAACTGCCCTAGCAATAAAAGGCAGGCGCCCTACTTTGACTGAGTACAGTGCATTTAAGGTTAATTGACAATAAAGCCAACTTCTACTGGTAAGTTCTACTTGAACAACAGCTCAGTCTTTGTCTTGCTTCGCTCTATCTCGCCAACAGATCTCACTGTTGGCGTTTCTATTTAGAGCAAAACATGACAAAGAATCAATATTTCCAAGAATGGTTTTCTAACCCGCGCCGTGATGTGATCGCTGGCACAGTGGTAGCGCTAGCGCTGATTCCAGAAGCGATCGCCTTCTCGATTATCGCTGGAGTGGACCCAAAGGTCGGGCTTTATGCATCGTTTTGTATCGCCGTAGTGATTGCGTTTGTCGGTGGACGCTCGGGGATGATCTCGGCAGCTACTGGCGCTATGGCAGTTCTACTGGTTTCACTAGTACGAGATCATGGCTTAGAGTATTTATTGCCCGCCACAGTGCTTACTGGTATTTTACAAATAGCGGCGGGTGCCTTTAAATTAGGTAATCTGATGCGCTTTGTCTCTCGATCAGTCGTCACGGGCTTCGTCAACGCACTAGCCATTATCATTTTCATGGCGCAGTTACCACAGTTTCATAATCAGGGTCTGTTAATGTACACGATGGTCGCTGCTGGCCTTGCCATTATTTATGGACTTCCGCGACTTACGACCGCCGTTCCCTCCCCACTCGTTTGTATTATTGTGCTCACAGGCGTATCGATGACTATGGGACTGGACCAAACGCTAAACACCGTTGGCGATATGGGTGACCTACCCTCCACGTTACCTGTCTTCTTACTGCCAGATGTGCCACTTAATTTCGAAACTCTGAAAATTATTTTTCCTTTTGCCCTTTCACTCGCCATCGTCGGCTTACTAGAATCGCTGATGACATCGACCATTGTTGATGACTTCACTGACACTTCCAGCGACAAAAACCGCGAGTGTACTGGCCAAGGCATTTCTAACATTGTTGCTGGTTTCTTCGGCGGCATGGCTGGATGTGCAATGATCGGTCAGTCAGTAATCAACGTGCAGTCTGGCGGACGTGGACGCCTTTCGACCTTTGCAGCTGGGGTAATTTTGCTGATCTTAATTGTGCTAATGGGAGATCTTGTCAGTCAAATCCCAATGGCTGCCCTGGTCGCCGTAATGATCATGGTTTCAATCGGCACATTTAGTTGGTCATCTCTAAAAAGCCTCCGAGTACACCATCGCACCTCCAGTTTTGTCATGATCGCGACAGTCTTGACAACGGTGCTAACCCACAATCTGGCGTATGGCGTCGGTGCAGGAGTGCTGCTCAGCGCGCTGTTCTTCGCATACAAGGTATCTGGGCAAGTAAATATAGCTTCCGAACTAGAAATCGAAAGAAAGGCCCGTACCTACAGCGTACGTGGACAGCTCTTTTTCGTGTCTGCCAGTAGCTTTGCCGAAGCCTTTGACTTTCGTGAAGTCATCGAGACGGTTCGCATTGATGTCTCACATGCACACTTCTGGGATTTATCGGCTATCAATGCCTTAGATCGTGTGGTCCTGAAATTTCGCCGCGAAGGCACCGAAGTTGACATTATTGGCATGAATGAAGCAAGTCAGACACTCGTGCTCAAAGTCGCTAAATACGACAAGCCCGGCGCTGAACTGGACGCTCACTAAGGCGCATTTACATTGCCTTTCGGTTTCACAAATTACTAATAGTTACTATGTCAAACATACTTGCTTGCACTGACGGCTCAATCTACTCAACGAGCGTTTACCATCACACAGCTTGGGCAGCCAAACAGATGTCCGCCGCGGTACATGTACTCCACATGCTCGACCCGCATCATGAAGATCCCGTCAAAGCAGATCACAGTGGCAGTCTGAACCTCGGTGCACGCACAGCATTACTCGAAGAGATTGTTGAGCTTGAGGCCCAGCGAGCAAAAGTCGCTCGCAAACGTGGTGAAGCTATTCTTGAAGATTCAACCGCACAATTACAAGCTGCAGGAATCACCCAAATAGTAGCCGACCAGAAGCACGGGCGGTTAAGTGATTCCATCGATAATTATGAGCGCGATGCGGATCTCGTGGTTATCGGTAAGCGTGGAAATCATGCAGACTTTGCTGCTGGCCATATTGGGCATAATTTGGAGCGCGTAGTACGTAGCTGCAAACATCCAGTATTGGTGGCTTCACGAGCATTCGGTAAGATGGAACGTTTTGTACTCGCCTTTGATGGAGGTAAGAGCTCGCTGAAAGCTATTCAGTACGTAGCTAATAATCCTTTGCTCAAAGGGATGCAGTGTCACCTATTGAGCGTGGGCAAGGACAACGATAAGCTAGGGGATGCACTCGAGCTAGCGCGGACACAGTTACAAGCTGCAGGCTTTGAAACCACTGCAGAAGTACGAGACGGCGAGCCAGATAAGGTTATTGCTGAAGTCGTTAACCAAGCGCACATAGACCTGCTCGTAATGGGCGCTTACGGCCACTCACAGATACGTCACCTAATCGTCGGCAGTACTACGACCGCGATGATTCGTACTGTTACAATTCCCGTATTGCTCTTCCGCTAGAATGCGCTTTGTTGCTCATTCTCATGAGTATCGAAATACAATCTTACGGAACGCTACCCACCGGTGAGTTGGTCAATCTTTATACACTGTCCAACAGCAATGGCTTGTCGGCACAAGTTACTAATTATGGAGCTATTCTGGTAGCACTCCATATTCCCGATCGTGACGGGCAGTTAGCCGATGTCGTACTCGGTAAAGATTCCCTAGAGGGTTATCTGGCTGGGCATCCTTACTTCGGAGCAACCACTGGTCGAGTCGCTGGACGCATTGGTAGTGGTGAATTTTCACTGCATGGAGATGCGTACAAGCTAGCAATCAACAATGGGTCGAACGCACTTCATGGCGGACTCAATGGCTATGATAAACTTCTTTGGAGCACCCAAGTAATTAATGAACAAGGTGTCGACAAACTACGTCTGTCGATCACCGATGCAGAGCACAGCAACGGCTTTCCAGGTACGGTACAGTGTACTACCACCTATGCCCTTTTAGATGATAATTCTCTCGAAATTACTTACTCTGCGACGACTGATAAAACTACTCCATTTAATATAACCAATCACTCTTACTTCAATCTTAAGGATTCTGGAAAAAGTGATGTGTTTAGTCATGAGCTACAGATTTTTGCAGATTCAGTTGCGACCATTGATGACAATGCCACATTACTAGGTCGCCGTGATTCGGTGGTGAAAGGTTTCAATGATTATCAGGAACCTGTGTTGCTCGGAAGCCGTGAACTGACCATCCACAATGCAGACATACATTTCTTCCTTGATGGTGGCCGCACCATCGATCCCAAGCTTGCTGCAGTAGTCTATGAGTCTCAATCTGGGCGTGTCATGGAAACTTTTACCACCGAACCCGGCGTACAGTTTTATGCTGGGTTATTTCTTTCCGCCGACGGCCCTGAAGTCGGCAAACACGGAATTGTTCATCCCAGCTCCAGCGGTTTTTGCTTAGAAACACAAGACTATGCGGACAGTGTAAACTTTCCAGATATGGGAGGCGCCTTGCTACAGCCCGGCGAACCATATAACTCGATCACTCGTTATCGTTTTACCACCAAATAAACGCACTCAATGTGCGTGACTAGTCTTCAAGTATGGCTCTGCTTACCTACAGAAATTTGACCGTCTCATTCGGTGGGCCACGCCTGCTCGATAATGCTGGGCTCACGGTCGAGAAGCGTGAGCGTATTTGCTTAATTGGGCGTAATGGCGAGGGTAAGTCGACACTACTGCGTATCATAGGCGGACAAATCAAGCCAGACGCTGGCGAAATCGAAGCCATTCCCGATTTGCGGATTGGCAAACTCGATCAAGAAGTCCCAGCGGACCTCGAAGGCACGGTGTTCGAAATTGTGGCTGATGGCCTTGGACCTCCCGCCAAAACCGTTGCCGAATATCATAAACTTGCCCACGAATATGCTGAAAATTCTGACGACGATGCTGTCGCGGAACGACTTGACCACTTGCAGGAGGAACTTGACCGCACTGACGGTTGGTCACTTGAGCACAAGGTGGAAAGTATTCTTAATCGTGTAGAGCTTGATGGTGATGCCCTCTTCTCTTCGCTATCTGGCGGCAATAAACGACGCGCGCTACTTGCCCGTGCATTGACCGCTGAGCCGCATATACTATTACTCGACGAGCCAACTAACCATCTCGATATTCCTGGCATTCGCTGGCTGGAAGAGTTCCTAAGAAAATCAGATATCGCTCTGCTATTTGTCTCGCACGATCGTGCTTTTATTCGACGCGTCGCAAATCGGATCATCGATCTTGATCGTGGGCAGCTGACTACATGGAGCTGTGACTATGAGACGTACTTACAGCGCAAGGCGGATCTACTTGCAGGCGAAGCAAAGCAGCAAGCAGTCTTTGACAAGAAATTAGCCGAAGAGGAGATCTGGATTCGTAAAGGTATTCAAGCACGACGCACGCGCAATGAAGGTCGAGTGCGAAGCCTAAAGAAAATGCGTGTCGAACGGGCTCAACGTCGTAACATCATAGGCACCTCAAACCTTAACTTAAACGAGGGCCAACTCTCTGGCCGCAAAGTTATCTCGGTGGATAATGTCAGCTACGATTGGGGCAACAAACCACTGATCAAGGATTTCTCCACAGTCATATGGCGTGGCGACAAGATCGGCATTGTAGGGCTGAACGGCTCAGGAAAAACCACCCTATTGAATTTGCTACTCGAAAAATTACAACCCCAGCAAGGTAGCGTTACAGCTGGTACCAAGCTCGAGGTCGCCTACTTTGACCAACACCGTGCCCAACTCGACGAGTCACTTACTGTCGCAGAGAACGTGCATCCTTACGGAGAAATGGTGACATTAAATGGTAAGCAACGTCATATTCTGACCTACCTACAGGATTTTCTTTTCACCCCGCACACATCTCGCTCTCCCATTACTAAACTCTCTGGTGGTGAACGCGCACGGTTGTTACTTGCACGTCTCTTTTTGCAACCTGCCAATGTCCTCGTGCTCGACGAACCAACGAATGACCTCGACATCGAAACAGTCGAATTGCTTGAAGAACGCTTACTTGACTATGACGGCACTCTGTTACTGGTCAGCCATGATCGCAGTTTCTTGAACAATGTTGTAACCAACACCATCGCGCTCGAAGGTGATGGTATCGTCACTGAGTACAATGGTGGTTGCGATGATTGGTTGGAGCAATACGAAGCACGTAAAGTTACGGAGGCACAGTCGCTCAAGTTGCCACTTACTGGAGTGTCTAAGCCTAATGAAACGACTGTAAAGCCTGTGAATATATCGACACGAAAACTTAGTAATAAGCAACGCGAAGCCCTGAAGGCATTACCTGGTCTGATTGAACAACTTGAAGCCGAACACACCACACTGAGTGAAAAAATGGCCTCTGTAGACTATTACCAAGATCAGTCGAACGATCCAGCCATCGATTCGACACGTATCGAGCAATTAGAGATGCAGACACTCAAAGCCTACGAACAATGGGAAGCACTAACTGCTGAGGAATAGTGCAGTTTATCAAGCGCGTTTGGGGCAATATCCGAGACATTTCGCATAACCAAATGCATTAAACAAAAAAGCAGTGATTTTGTAAGATCACTGCTTTTTAATGACATCTTTTTAATAAAAAAGTGGCCCCACCTGTGCCGTATAAGGGGGAGTTCTTAGGCCTTTTGTGTCTAAGGTGGGCGCTTCCTCGTTGGTTTTTGTCTTCCGGTTGACGGCTGGACAGCCACCTCCAAGGTTCAGCTCCCGATTTCAAAAGAGTAAAGGACAGACACTCCGTTTAAGATCGAACACCGCAGGGTTATGCCAAAATCTATCCAACGATATTGTTAGCGCAATACGTAATGTTCAAAATTTATCGAAAGAGACTATTCATTAAAAAATGAGCGCCTCTTTCAGTGTAAATAAATTCATCTTTAACTCATTCGCCTAGAGTAAATTTGGTGTGACAATAAAACCAAAAAAATAAGAGCACCTTATTAAATAAATTAGTCGTACTAGAAACGTCTTATAAATTAGCAAATTAGCGTGCTTAAGTTAAACATAAAAGCATACAAATACTGTACTGAATTAATAAACAATCGATGACGGTATATGGAGTTAAAATACTGATACTAGACTGATGGAAAATAACAGTAAAATTATCCCTTCAATCTGTACCACCGATACACAAGGAAACGTCCTTAGTATCACTCGGGTATTTTCATCTGAAAAACAACACCCTTATAGCGAAATCGAATGGAGCTACCGTACCTCAGAAATTACTGGTGGCAAAGGGCAGGTGATTTTCAGGCAAGACAACATCGAAGTTCCGACTAAATTTTCAGATCTTGCCGTCAAAATTCTAGCGTCCAAATATTTTCATGGTGACATTGAGTGTGGTACTGACCCTAGCACAGGAGGGCGTGAGTCGTCGCTCAAGCAAGTAATTGATCGCGTCGTGGGTACCCTTACTAAATGGGGCCTCACAGATGGTTATTTCAAAAACAAAAAGCAAGCTATGTGTTTTGATGAGGAGCTCAAATGGCTACTTATTAACCAATACGGCGCATTCAACTCTCCTGTATGGTTTAATCTCGGATTATTTGAGAACTATGGCATCGGCAAAGACTCGGGTAAGGGCCATTATTATTGGGATCAAGCCAATGAAGTAGTCATGCGCGCAGAGAATCAATATGAATATCCGCAGTGTTCAGCATGCTTCATCCAACATGTTGAGGATAATATGGATTCAATTATGGATCTGGCTAAATCTGAAGCCATGTTGTTTAAGTTCGGGTCTGGATCAGGGACTGATCTTTCTACTATACGATCCACTCGAGAAAAACTCTCTGGCGGCGGAAAGCCTTCAGGTCCTCTATCCTTCCTATCAGTGTATGATGCTGTCGCAGGCGTTGTAAAAAGTGGCGGAAAGACCCGTCGTGCGGCGAAGATGAATACCCTCAAGGAATGGCATCCAGACATCGAAGAATTCATTCATGCCAAGCAAGTTGAAGAGCGTAAAGCATGGGCTCTAATTGAAGAAGGCTATAATCCATCTTTCAATGGTGATGCCTATGGATCGATCAAATATCAAAACGAAAACCTCTCTATTCGCACTTCTGATTCATTTATGCAATCGGCGATCAATGGTGAAAAGTACTTCACTCGACGTGTCACAGATGGAACGCCTTGCGAAGAAAAAGACGCCTCATACCTCTTAGACAAAATCGCTGAAGGGACTCACGTCTGTGGTGACCCAGGGATTCAATTTGATGATACTATTCACAAGTGGCATACCTGTAAAGGATCTGGAAGACAAAACTGTTCCAATCCATGCAGTGAGTATCTGTTTCTAGACAACTCAGCATGTAATCTAGCTTCACTTAATTTGATGAAGTTTCGATCGACAGACGGGTTTGAGATCGAGCGCTTTGCTGCTGCTGCTAAAATCTTTATTATTGCACAGGAAATAATTGTCGACCGCTCTTCCTATCCTACCGAAGGTATTGCTTACAATAGTCATTGGTTCCGCACACTAGGACTTGGATATGCCAACCTCGGCGCACTCCTAATGTCTTACGGCTATGCATATGCTTCTGCGTTAGGACTTGGTCTGGCAAAAGTAATCACGGCATGCATGACCGGTGTTGCATACAAAACCTCTGCAGAACTTGCAGCACTTAAAGGTCCTTTTTCAGGTTATCATACTGCTGCACACCATGGTGTAACCCATCCTCCCGAAAACGATAACATCGCTTCAATGCAGACAGTAATACAATTACATAAATCGAATGTTGAATTGCTAGACTTGAATTCACCCCAGCCATTGGTAGATTTTGCAAAAAAGGTTTGGGATGAGGCTGTAGATTTAGGTAAACGATATGGTTATCGTAATGCTCAAGTCACAGTCCTCGCCCCAACGGGTACGATCGGGTTTCTGATGGACTGTGATACGACCGGTGTGGAACCTGCAATCGGTTTAGTCGCCTATAAGACACTTGCTGGTGGTGGTACAATGACTCTTCCAATCAAGTCAATTCCGCTAGCATTGAAAACCATGGGCTACAATCCATCCAGCATCGAAAAAGTTTGTAGTCATGTGAAGCAATACGGCACAGTTGAAGATATATCTATATCAAGTAAGATTGCACAATCTGGCCTTAAGGCAGATCACCTACCTGTCTTTGATTCAGCTTTTCGCTCAGGGATGGGCCAACGCTACCTACATTACACTGCACACATTGAAATGATGTCTGCTGTGCAGCCTTTTCTATCGGGGGCCATTTCGAAGACTGTCAATATGCCGCAAGAAACGACTATACAAGAAATACGCGAGACCTACATTTATGCATGGAATAAAGGCATCAAGGGTATAGCGATTTACCGGGATGGTTCGAAGCGTTCAGCGCCTATCAAAACAACTAAAGATAAAGTTCCAAACAAGCACACGAATATCCAAGTTACTACCGAACCCTATCGCCGTAGGCTCGCAGACACAAGAGAATCCATCACCCATAAGTTCACTATAGACGGTGCCGAAGGCTATATTACAGTCGGTAAATTCGATGATGGCCAACCTGGTGAGGTATTTATTCAGATGGCTAAAGCTGGGTCCACGATTAATGGTTTAATGGATACTGTAGGTACGCTAGTATCGCTCTGCCTGCAATATGGAGTACCGCTAGAAACCTTAGTTAAAAAGTTCAGTCATGTGCGTTTTGAGCCAGAGGGCATGACTAAGAATAAACATATTCCATTTGCTAAATCAGTGATCGATTATGTGGCACGCGAATTGGGTATGGAATTTATTCAAGGTTACAAAGAGAAGATGAGCCCCGCCGTTCAATCTGAGAAAAATTTAGTCGATAATAACTGTTTAAGTGCCTCGATTGAAAAGCAGATACCAAAAATAGATGAACAGCAGTTAGAACTTCTAACTCAAAGTGAAGGAAATCTGACTTGCCCAGAATGCGGATCCGGTAAAGTCAGAGTGACTGGCACCTGCGCGTGTTGCTTGAACTGTGGCACTAGTTTGGGGTGTAGCTAAGATTAAGCGTATCAGTCTGCGTTCATAGTTATCGAAAGATACTATACAGACCTCTGATATAGTATGCTATAGAGCATTTGGCCACAGTAGGTTTTGCGCGCTGTTTGTTTAAAGTCACTGCTATTTAGAATCGTCTCAATGGGTGGTAAATGTCTTGCAGGGATTGCAGCAAATACCCTAAAAAAACCATAAAGAACTGCCAACCAAAGCTGTGCTCGAAGTCGTCGCCAGCCATGCTCAGGAGCCTGGAAATCTGCGAGCAGCCATTGCGCGGAGACTGTAGCAGTCCCTTCAATTACAGGTATCATTTTGCAAACTGTAGACTCATCAAAATTGTCAAAAAAAAATAAGGTGACGATTAAGTCATAGTAGTTTGTTGGCAGTGTTGCTGATCGCATATCAGCCTGTCGAAAGATGATTCGAGTTATATCGATACCAGCCTCTAGAGCCCTAGACTGAGCAATTTCGAGCATCGCCGCACTCTGATCAATTACGGTGATTTGTGTATCCTGAAAGCGTTTGGCAAAAGGGAGCAGAAATGAGCCATTGCCCTCTCCTATTAACAACGCGTGTTTGGGTACGGGGCCGTCCGCTAGTCGATCCAAGTGTGCAAGGCGCGCTTTCAGCAACGGTGGACCAATTGTAATCGATTCGATTAGCTTATAGAATCTTGCGAGCCGTTCGTAGGACATGAAATTAAGATAAGCGCTTTGACTTAAATAAAGAATACAAAAAAGCCAATGTTCGGACAAACATTGGCTAATTGAAAGTATGGGGTTTTGCTACGTTGCGTTATTGAATATTCGCATGGAAGTTATTACCAGCGGTCGTCGCTTTCACGTAATCCTTACGAATAGCAAAGTCACCAAAACGCTCGCCCTCGTTGCGATCCTTGGCGTATGCTAGGAGGATTGGGCGCAGCTCTTCGATGATTTGCTCATGGGTGATCGAAGTGCGATAGAGTTTGTTAAGACGCTCGCCGTCGAAGCCAGCACCAAGATACAAATTATACTTGCCGGGCACTTTACCCACCAAGCCGATCTCACCCAAATATGGACGGCCACAACCATTCGGGCAGCCAGTCGAACGAATAACAATTTCATCTTCGCGTAAACCTGCTTCTTCGAGGATTACTTCAAGGTCAGTGACCAGAGTCGGTAGGTAGCGCTCGGACTCAGCAAGTGCAAGACCACAGGTAGGTAATGATACGCAAGCAATTTGGCTACGGCGCATTGCCGAAGCTGTCTTGTATGCGTCTAATTTGTATTGCTCCACTAAGGCGTCAATCGTGCCCTTATCAGCTGCATCGACATTGCCGATTAATACGTTTTGATTACCAGTAAGGCGAAAATCACCAGTATGTATTTTAGCGATTTCAAGCATACCAGTCTTGAGCGGGCTTTGCTGTGTGTCGATGATACGGCCACCTTCAATGAAAAGACCTAGATTCCACTTGCCGTTGGTTCCTTCAACCCAACCGTAGCGATCACCCGTGCTGGTAAACTTATAGTCGCGCGCATCTTCTAGCTTAAAGCCCAAGCGTGTCTCCAGTTCATTGCGAATCCAGTCAACACCCAAGCGCTCCACCGTATATTTGAAACGAGCGTTCGCTCGCTCTATACGATTACCATGATCTCGCTGTATGGTAACTATTTTCTCAGCAACTGCGACCGCTTGTTCGGGTGCGCAGAAAGCAATGACGTCAGCTAAACGTGGGAAAGTCTTCTCATTTCCATGCGTCATCCCCATGCCGCCGCCAACTGTCACGTTGAAGCCAGCAAGTTTACCGTCTTCGAGTATCGCAATAAAACCTAGGCAATTGGCGAAAATATCGACGTCATTAAAAGGTGGAATAGCGACTGCGATTTTAAACTTTCTTGGTAGGTAAGTCTTGCCATACAGTGGCTCTACTTCAGAACCGCCACAATCCAACGAGCGCTTAGCAGCTTGCTCGACAGTTAATTTTAAGGGCTTACCATCCAACCACATTTCAGAAAATGCTGGAGTCTGCGGTTTGAGGTGTGCGTCGATCTCGTCAGTGATCCGTTGCACTTCAGTATGCACTTGAGAAGCAAACGGATTAGGATTACACATGACGTTGCGATTGACATCGCCGCAGGCGGCCAGCGTGGTCATAGCTACATCATTACAGCGGCTGATGACCTCCTTCAGGTTACCCTTAAGAATGCCATGTAACTGAAAGGCCTGGCGTGTGGTCAGCTTCAGCGTATTAAACGCGCAGTAGTTGGCTAGCTCATCCATCAGAATCCATTGTTCGGGCGTGCAGATGCCCCCCGGCAAACAAATGCGGGACAAAAACGAATACGCCTTATCAAGCTTATGCTTTCGGCGCGCACTGCGCACGTCGCGGTCATCTTGCTGGTAAAGACCGTGAAATTTAGTCAACTGCTGATCATCAGCCGCGATCGAACCGGTCGAGACATCTGCAAGACCCTCTAGGATCGTCCCACGTAGATAACCACTACGATCCTTGATGCCTTCGTTTTTATGCAGTTTTTGAGGTGTTTGACTATCGGAAATCATAATAAATTTGAGTAATTAATGCAGACAAGTTAACAATGTAAATGTAGATGACAACTGGAAGCACAGATAAATCTTGCAGTTAACCTAGTTCTTTTCTTTAGTTTGTCACTCATAAACTAAAGAATGGGACAAATACTCTAATTCGTGCTAGCATTTCAGCTGTATGATGGTTTGATCCTACACTTTAAATATCGCGAATTAACATGAGTAACCCAGACGAATTCCTGCCAAACACAGCACCCTTTGCACCCGATCAGGTACAATGGCTCAACGGATTCTTACCGAATCTCCAACCAGACCAACTCACCTGGATGGAGGGCTTCATCGGGGGTTTGCGTGCTAGTAAAGGTGGAGTAGCGACGACTTCGGCAGTCACACCTGAATTAACTGTATTATTCGGTTCTGAGTCCGGTAATTCAGAAGGATTGGCGGATCAAACAGTAAAAACCGCAACGAAGTCTGGCTTCAAAGCGAAGGCGGTCAGCATGGCCGACATCAACCCTGCCAAGCTCAAGGGAATTGAAAATCTATTGGTAATCGTCAGTACTTGGGGCGAAGGCGATCCGCCAGAGAATTCGGTCGATTTTGTCTCCATATTAATGAGCGACAAAGCACCTCAACTCTCAGGCACTCGCTTCTCTGTACTTTCTCTCGGGGATACAAGTTACGAGCATTTTTGCAAAACAGGGATCGACGTTGATGCTCGATTGGAAGCGCTGGGTGCTCAGCGCATCTATGACCGCAAAGATTGTGATGTCGACTTCGACGATGACTACGCTGCATGGTCTACAGGCGCACTCGCTGCCCTTTCAGCGCTAGTCACTGTTGCCCCGGCTGCATCTCCCTCCTCAGCGGCTCCTGTGACAGCGACGGTAAAATATTCGCGCAAGAATCCTTTTCCATCAGAACTTAATGAGCGTGTGTTGCTTAATGGCCGTGGCTCAGCTAAAGAGACGATTCACTTAGAGTTTAACCTCGAAGGCTCTGGCCTAACCTATGAAGCTGGCGACGCGCTTGCAGTGATCCCGCACAACGCACAAGATGTGGTGGACGCAATCCTTGGAGCCACACAGCTCGATGGTAGCAGTACTGTTACTTTAAAAGACGGCGAGTGCTCGCTCGGCGATGCCCTCACCCGCAAGCTCGATGCTACTGCCATTTCTCTGCCGGTGCTAAAGCGCTACAATGAGATCGCTCAAGATGATAAACTTGCAGCATTGATTACAAACAAAGAAGCCCTCAAGGAATATACTTGGGGACGTGAAATCATTGATGTACTCACTGATTTTCCTGCGAAATCAATCACTGCGGATCAACTGGCGGGCACGATGCGCAAACTACCGCCGCGTCTTTACTCAATTGCATCAAGCCCCAAGGCTCATCCTGGTGAGGTACATCTTACAGTCGGCGTCGTTCGCTATGATTCAAATGGCCGTGAGCGCAAGGGAGTCTGTTCGACATACTTAGCTGATCGTATTAAAGAAGGCAACGCCATCGATGTTTTCGTGACAGCGAACAAACATTTTAAAGTACCAGCGAATCCGGATGCTCCACTTATTATGGTGGGACCAGGCACTGGTATCGCACCTTTTCGGGCATTCATCGAAGAACGTCAAGCAACAGGGGCTAAGGGTAAAAACTGGCTCATCTTTGGTGACCAACACTACCTGACCGACTTCTTATATCAGACAGAGTGGCAAAACTACTTAGGGGATGGCGTGTTAACTAAGCTTGACGTGGCATTCTCACGAGACCAGGCAGAAAAAGTTTACGTTCAAGACCGCATGCGTGAAAACGGCAATGAACTCTATACATGGCTCGAAGAAGGCGCTTCATTCTGCGTCTGCGGAGATGCATCACGCATGGCACATGATGTCGACCAAGCTCTGCACGATATAATCGCTCAAGAAGGCAATATGAGCGAAGCCGCTGCCGCCGACTACGTAAAGCAACTCAAGGCCGACAAGCGCTATGTGCGCGACGTATACTGATTACAGCACACTACTGCTTTCTTAGTCACTTGCCAGATTCCGGTCGATTCTAAGAAGTTAATGACGGGCTTTCCATTGCAATCTTGTAAGTTGGCGAGGGGTTGTGGACTCAGGCTTAGTGGATGGCTACTGGATGCTTCACATATCCATAAATCAAGTACCCTATGATGAAAATATATACATTTACATTAGGCCAATATCGATTAGCTTGTTTTAAATTAATAATTATATGGATAATAAAATATTTACTTGGGGCGCCTCCACTTCAGCCTATCAAATTGAAGGCGCATGGAATACTGATGGAAAAGGCCCTTCCATATGGGACGCTTATTGCGGCGAATCTGGAAGAATACAACACGGTGACTCTGGCGACGTTACTTGCGATCATTATAATCGCTTCAAAGAAGATGTCGGCCTCATGAAAGAAATTGGACTACAAGCGTACCGTTTCTCAATATCATGGCCACGCGTTCTCTCCGATGGGACCGGCGCAGTGAACACCAAGGGCCTTGATTTTTACGATAAACTACTTGATGAGTTGCTAGCCAAAGGCATTGATCCTTTGGTAACCCTTTTTCACTGGGACTACCCACTCCATCTACAAGATCGCGGTGGTTGGCTCAATGCTGACAGTCCCAAGTGGTATGCAGATTATGTCACTACAGTCGCCCAAAAACTTGGCGATCGTGTCGAAAAGTGGATCACCTTCAACGAGCCACAAGTTTTCATCAATGAAGGCCATCTGAACGACTTCCACGCACCGGGCCTACAGCTTAGCCTCAGGGATACGCTTCGGGCTGGACATAACGTACTACTCGCACATGGCCTTGGCTGCCAAGTCATTCGTGAACACGCCACTAAGCCACCCAAAATCGGCTGGGCTCCAGCAGGTAAAACCTATGCGCCAGCCAGTGATAAGCCTGAAGACATCGCCGCCGCCCACCAAATGACCTTTGGTGTACCAAATAAAGACCTCTTTAACGACCCTTGGTGGAGCGATCCAGTCGTGCATGGGCACTATCCCGAAGCGGGCATACAACGCTACGGTGATGCGATGATCGACTTCGACCCAGCAGACATGCAAACGATTTGTCAGCCGCTCGATTTCTTTGCTATCAATCTTTACTTCTGCGAGTGCAAAGTAAAAGCAGGACCGAATGGCCCCGAAACCATTCCCTACGACGGCAACAAGCCACGCACGATGATGAACTGGCCAATTACACCAGAGGTGCTCTACTGGAGCACAAAGTGGAATTACGAGCGTTACCAACTCCCTATGATCATTAGCGAAAACGGGCTCGCCTGTATGGATTGGGTGCAAGAGGACGGTGCTGTACATGACACTCAACGCATCGACTTTTACAGCGCCTACCTCAAACAACTTAAACGGGCAATGGACGAAGGCGTCGACATGATCGGCTACTACGCATGGTCCTTGATGGACAATTTCGAATGGAGCCAAGGATACCGCCAACGCTTCGGTCTCATCCATGTCGACATGGACACAGGTACTCGAACCCTAAAAGACTCCGCGCATTGGTATCGCAATATCATCGCCACTAACGGCGAGGAACTTTAAATATATGGCCCACATACCCCACACGCCTCTCTCGCAGGATCGCGTTACTTGGTCGCGATTAATCGCCTATGGTAGCGGCGGCATTATCCCGATCGCATTATTTAATATTAGCGGTCAACTCATGGGACTGATTGGCAACATAAGCTTAGGCTTAAGTGCTTTCTGGCTGGGTGTTATCATGATTTTTCCGCGACTTTGGGACGCTATATCAGACCCTGTAATGGGGCATCTTTCAGACAACACGCGAACGCGCTGGGGTCGCCGTCGACCTTACATTCTAATCGGCGGCCTGCTCGTAGCGATTAGTTTCGCTGGAATCTGGTGGATTCCTGAAGAGCTTGGTGAATTGGGGCAACTAGCTTTCATCCTCGGTGGACTTCTAATCTTTTTCTCAGCCTGCACAATGTTTGAGATTCCACATGGTGCCTTAGGCATGGAAATGTCTAAAGATCCACACGAACGGACTCGACTGTTTAGTGCGAAAAGCTTCTTCGGCAATCTCTTCGCAATGGGTACACCGTGGCTCTTGTTCTTTGCAGGGCTTAAAGTGGTTCGTGGCACTGGCGGAACACTTATCGATGGCATGCGCATCACTTCGCTCATTATAGCCGTAATAATGATTCCACTCGTAATCTGGTGGTTTTTTGGCACCAGCGAGCCTGGTTATGCAAATGCACAAAAGCAACAGCGTCCTAAGTTCTGGCCGAATATGAAAGCGACTATTCGTAATCGGACATTCGTCTGCCTGATATTGGTTATTTTTACCCTAGCAATGGGTTTTAACTTTGTCGGCCTATTTAACTATTACATATCCATCTACTATCTCTTTGGCGGAGACCAATATGCCGCAGGTGCCCTACTTGGAATCAATGGTACTGTATGGGCAGTCACTGGCCTAATCGCCGTCTTTCCTCTTAATTGGATTAGCCCGCGCATCGGCAAGCGAAAAACTCTCTTACTCGCAATCGGATTAATGTGTGCTGCACAGCTATCTAAAATAGTCTGCTACAATCCTGAGATCCCCTACCTAGTGATCATCCCTACCATTCTCCTCTCCATGGGTATGCTGATGTTCTTCACCCTAGGAGCTTCGATGGTCGGCGACATTTGTGATGAGGACGAGCTTAATACTGGCACGCGCTCTGAAGGTAGTTACTATTCAGTCTACTGGTGGTTTATTAAAATGGGTACCGCATTTGCTAGCTTAGTAACCGGAGCGCTGCTGGTTGCCACCCAATTCAATGAAACACAAAGCAAACAAACCGGAGAACTTTTTGGCAGTTATGAAGTCATTGTAGAAGATGCCCAAGAATGGGCGACTGAAGGTGAACTTGAGATTCCCGAAACAACCAAAGAGCACATTGAACTGTGGATTAGTCAGTACTTCGAAGATAAAAAAGACTTAGCTCTGCGTACGACTGATACCGAGCGCCTTGACAGACTCTTAAAGCAACTGGACGAGACTATCAAAATCGCTGCCAAATTGGCAACTAGCTTCGAAAGCACAGTTCTTGCAAATCCTACTGATGCGGCTCACACTAGGGGCCTTAGCCAGCGTCTGATTGATATTACTCAGCGTACACAAATCTTACATGCCCAAGCCGCCGATTGGGTTCTAAAACCAGGTTTGCTTCATGCCGAGGTCGAAGAAATTCTGCACGAGTCTACTGCATTGTCCGCCCAAGCGCCACGGCCTTTACTCTGGCTACGGATCATTGAGATCGGCCTACCGCTTGTCCTGAGTATCATTTCCGTTTTATTAACGTTGCGCTACCCACTCACTGAGGATCGTTGCTATGAAATTAAAGCGCTGTTGGACGCACGTAAACTAAAGGAATCTAAAGCTTAGCTAAATAGATACAGCTAATCTTGATGGTTAACAACTTCTTGTCGATCGCATCGGCATTGACTACATGTCGGCCAGTATCATCGATCAACGGACGGCTGATGTTGGCTCATGCAATGGATTGCACCACCTTCGCGAACGATAGATCGACAGTCAAAGCCAATGACTTCTCGCCCTGGATAACACTCTGCAATTGTGGCCAATGCTATGGTATCATTTTGCACTTGTCCATATGTTGGAACGAGAACGGCATTGTTTAGTACTAAATAGTTCATGTAGCTGGCAGCCAGGCGCTCGCCATTTAAATAAATAGGCTCAGGCAATGGTAGAGATACGATCGTATAAGGCTGTCCCAATGGTGTCCTAAAAGCCTGTGCGCGACACATATTCTCAGCTAAAACTGCATGATTATCATCCTCTGAATCTGCCACTACCGTGATTAGGATTGAGTCAGAATTGAAGAAGCGTGCGAGATTATCAATATGACCGTCGGTATCATCCCCAACGAGTCCAGCATTGAGCCACAAAACTTGATCGATTCCAAATCCATCTGATAATTGAGCTTCAATCTCCACCTTAGAGATTCCAGGGTTACGGTTGCTATTTAGTAAAACAACCTCTGTGGTCATGATTTGACCTGCGCCATTGGATTCGATCGCACCACCTTCCAAAATCATATCGAACGCAAAGCGTTGAATCCCTAGCTGTTCCCCTATCCATGCTGTTGCTTTGTTATCTTTTTGCTGCAACGGGAACTTATTGCCCCACGCATTGTATGCCCAATCCGTCATGCAAAGCTTAGTGCCTTCGTCATTTAATAAAAACAATGGCCCATAATCGCGGCACCACACATCATCTGTTTCATAGTCGTAGAGCGACACTGCAGATGCATCTCCTGCCTGCTCCATTAGAGCTTTAAGTTCAACTTGAAGCAACCGTGGACAAAGCACTCGAACCGGTTGAAAACGCGCAGCTAGGACGTAGAGCTCAGCTAATTGCACTCGCACCAGCGGCAAGACTTCAGCCCATAAGTCCTCGCGCGTTGGCCATGCAAACCAAACCGCTGCCTGCTGCTCCCACTCTGCAGGCAATCGAAAGCCCAGTTGTTTCGGTGTTGGGTCGGTATCCATAATAAAACAACGCACGCGACATTCAATCAGCGTCAATCATCCGCCTGCTCAAGTCATCAAAACTATCTATTCGACGGTCCCTAAAGAAAGGCCAGATACGGCGCATCGATTGCAGCGCGTTGAAGTCACAATCTGCGTAGACAATCGCTTCGGCGTCTACAGGTGCTCGATCGATGATTTGTCCATAACAATCTGCTACAAAAGATTGCCCCCAAAACTCAATTTCACCCTCGATCCCGGTACGGTTAGTGGCTGCTACGTAACAACCATTGGCAATCGCGTGACCTCGCTGAACGGTTTCCCATGCACTGTGCTGAACCTCTCCTAACTCGGCCTTCTCATCAGCCAGCCAGCCTATCGCGGTGGGATAAAAGATAATATTCGCACCCGCAAGTGCTGCAAGTCGAGCCGCTTCTGGATACCATTGGTCCCAGCAAATAAGAACTGAAATCTTACCAAAACGTGTCTCCCATACTTTGTAGCCAAGATCACCAGGAGTGAAATAGAACTTTTCTTCAAAGCCTGGATCTTGGGGGATGTGCATCTTGCGATACTTACCCAAATAGGAACCATCAGCATCTATCACAGCTGCAGTATTGTGATACACTCCAGCCGTTCGCCGTTCAAATAGTGAGGCAATCAGTACGACACCCAACTCTTCTGCAACTCCCCCAAGCACATCCGTGGTTGGTCCAGGTATGGGCTCTGCTAGATCAAACAAATCCGGATTCTGTGTTCGGCAAAAATATGGAGCAGTAAATAACTCTTGGGTGCAAATTACCTGAGCTCCTTGGCCCGCCGCATCACGAATCCGCTTGATGGTATAGTCTAAGTTAGCTTGCGGTGATCCTTGATCACGCCCTTGAATTAATGCAATGCGAACACTTTCTATTTGTGTGTATTTCATCATATATAGCGATTAACAAAAACGGCGCGGATTATTCCGCGCCGTAGCTAGGTTACAAATTAATTTTTAACTACTAATAAACCACTTTGTTTAAAGGATACTCGATAATACCCTCTGCTCCGTGTGCTTTTAGAGCAGGGATAATCTCACGAACCACAGATTCATCGACGATGGTATCGATTGCAACCCATGCTTCGTCAGCTAGGCGATTAATCGTCGGGTTGCGCAGTGCTGGCAAGGCCTCGATAATAGTGTCGAGCTTTACCTTCTCAATGTTGAGCTTTAGCCCCACTTTAGTATGCGCTTCAAGTGCTGCCTGCAAAAGCATCGCTATATTCTCAATCTTTCGGCGCTTCTCAGGGTTTTCCCAGGCCGATTTATTTGCGATCAATACTGTATTGGTATAAAGGAGCGTATCAACAATACGTAGGTTGTTCGCTCGAAGTGAATTACCGGTCTCCGTGAGATCAACAATCGCGTCAACCAAGTCAGGGACCTTCACCTCGGTAGCTCCCCATGAGAATTCAACCTCAGCATTGACGCCTTGATCCTTCAGGTATTGACCAGTAATATTAACGACTTCGGTCGCGATACGCTTACCCTCAAGATCTTTAACAGTCTGCACAGGTGATGCCTCTGGCACCGCAATAATCCATTTCGAACGACGATTTGAAGCTCGGCTGTAAACCAAGTCACAAACCTCCACGACGTCTGAGTTGTTTTCGCGCACCCAATCTTGACCAGTGAGTCCACAATCAAAATAACCATGTTCAACGTAACGGCTCACCTCTTGTGCGCGAACAAAGCGACCGTCCAACTCTGCATCGTCAAAAGAGGGACGATATGAGCGGGAACTCTTTGAAATAGCGAAACCAGCTTTAGCAAAAAGCTTGATCGTTGAATCTTCTAGACTGCCTTTAGGCAATCCGAGCATGAGTAATGGTGTCTTATCCATAAAAGCAGACAACTTGAGGCAGGATCTCGCAGGTACAAGAAAAAATTATTCGAAACAGGAACAACTGCTTTATTTAAGACACCTCAGCGGTAAATGTTTAAAAAAGTAGCATTAATAAATCGCTTATTCAGCTAAATTTTTTTGTACTAATAAACGACTAAATACTCATTAGATAGTGCCTGAAATCAGTATTAAAGTAAGATAAGTTTTGTTTTAAAGAATAGGTATTATTTTTACATAACAAAGAACGTTTTTCATTGATCTCTCATTTTGAAAGTGTATAAAACTTGATCAATGTAAATATTTACAACATATCCTAAAGTACTGTTAATAAGCCGTTTTAAATTGCTATTAATTAAAACAATATAAAAATAAGGTTAATACACTATAAATGCAAAATCGATCTTTGTACCATACGAATGCCTCTATTCATAATATGATAAATCAAGCTAAACCTCGAATCGTCATTGCAGAGGACGACAAAGACCTAGCTGCCATTATTGCAACGCATCTCGAGTTGGCAGGTATGCACAGCCAAATTTGTAATGAGGCATCACATGTAGAGCGATACACGAAAAACAACTTTGTAAATTTACTCCTCTTGGATGTTCACTTACCTGACTCGAGTGGCTTTGTATTGCTAAGTGAATTAAGGCAAAAAGGCATCAACACACCTGTAATTTTTCTTACTGGAGACCATGCGGAGCTGAAAAAGGTGAAGGCTCTCGAAATGGGCGGTGACGACTATATAACCAAGCCTTTTAGTTTTCCAGAGCTAATCGCTCGCATCAATGCGGTATTACGCCGAGCTGAAACAGCTAATGACGCTCAAATCACAGAAAATGCGACCATAACTGATGAGCCTTTTGAATTCTGTGGAGCTGTCATTAATCCTCGCCGCTTGGAAGTAAAGTTCCCTGACGGAGCCGTAAAAACAATAGGCCGAAAAGAGCTCGGGATTTTTTCATACCTATCGGCTCACCCAAACACTGTACTCACCCGCAAAAATTTAATTCACTCAGTTTGGGGCATACATGCAGATGTACGAAGTCGCTCACTAGATCAGTACATTGTTAAGATTCGCGATCTTTATAAACAACACGACCTCACACTTGACGCCTTTCGGACTGTTCATGGCGTGGGCTATATATACGACTTCAATGGCAATATCACTGAATAATTAGCCCATTCATTCGATACCTAGCTTCTTTTATTCCTAACCTTAATGCTTATGCTAGGTCTATTCTCTTTCGCTTGTCCGTTTTAACCGAGCTCAAGTTGTGCATCTCTAATGCTCGCTGACTTGACCTATACAAAATCGCCGCACATGGTATAGTGTTTTTCTTACTGTGTTTGCGAAACTCACCCTACTCGACGGCCTCATCGTCCTAGTTTATTTTACCGCGGTACTCGGTATAGGGCTTTACCATTCAAGGCGCAATAAAGACACTGAGGATTTCATTTCAGGAAGTCGCCAAATGCCGTGGCTAGCTGTGCTCGGTTCAATTGTCGCAACTGAGGTAAGCGCTGCCACCTTCCTCGCAACTCCAGGTGTTGGGTTCTCTGAAAACATGAGTTACCTGCAATTTGGAGTCGGCTCATTTTTGGCTCGTATCTTCATTGCTTATATATTCCTAAGTGTATTTTACGCTGCCAAAAGTCTCACCATTTATGAATTCCTTGCCGATCGTTTTGGCAACGGCACCCGCTATACTGCCACATTATTTTTTATAGTCACTCGATTACTCGCCTCCGCAGTTAGGCTAATGATCGCTGCCACCGGTTTGAGTCTAATCCTTGATGTACCCTACTCAGTATGCCTAGGTATCTTCACTCTAGTCGCTATCATTTACACTGGCGGAGGAGGTATCAGGGGCATCATCTGGACGGATGTTCTACAAGCTATCGTTTTTATTAGCTGTGGCTTAGCACTCATCCTATACATTGGACAAAACATTGGCTGGGATACAATTAACCACATTGGTGCAAATAGCGGACGTTTCGACATCTTTCGCTTTAGCCCATCAGAAGATTGCAATCTACTCGGATGGATAAATGACCCAAAGATATTCTGGATTGCTGTGATTTTCGGCTTCATTAGCACTACCGCAGCTTTCGGCACAGATCAAGATATGACACAACGCATGTTGACCTGTAAGGATGTCCGCGCAGCGCGACGTAGTGTCGTGCTCAGCGGCTTTATTTCGATCCCGATTGCGGCACTCTTTCTATTCGTAGGCATCGCACTATTTGCTTTTTATCAAGTAAACATCGATGCAGAATTACCCTTAAAGATACTTGAAAACGATAGCACTGAAGTCGACTACGATAAAATATTCCCCTGGTTTATTGGCACCCAATTACCCAGTGGGCTACGTGGGCTTCTGCTTGTGGGAGTGTTGGCCGCAGCGATGTCTAGCCTAGACTCAACAATGGGAGCACTCAGTTCCTCAGCATTAGTCGACCTCTATCGACCACTCTTAAAGAAACAAACAAATCAAGAGTGTGGTTTATTCCTTTCACGAATTTTTGTTACCATCTTCGGCATAGCGCTCGCACTCACAGCATGGGCATTAAAAGATGCTGAAGGCTTTCTCTGGCTTACTTTTAAAATAGGCAGCATAACATATGGCGCATTGCTTGGGGTCTTTTTGCTTGGAATCTTGACCAAGCGGGGCTCAGACCGCGGGAATTGGGTCACTATGCTAAGTGGCAGCCTACTCTGCGCTGGACTCTTAGCCTTAATCGAAACCGATCACCTAAGTTTGGGATGGACTTGGTTAATCGTTATCGGCACGGCATGGACCTTTGGATTTGGCAGCCTTTGGCACGAAAAAGCCCCGCAGTCGAAACGACCAGCGGGGCTTTGAATTTAATCTAATTCAATTATTTAGCTGGGCAACATGCGTCCTTTGCAGGTGCCTTCTTGGCTGGTGCTTTGTCGCAATCAGCTTTAGCGTCGTCGCATTTTTCTTTTGCACAAGTTGTCTCAGCAGGCTTGTCCTGTGATTTCTCAGTACCACAAGAACCACAATGAGCATACGATGTGATGGCTGCACCGATTAATAGGATAGGAATTAGTAGGTATTTTTTCATAAGATTATATTAATTATGCATTGAATGTTATTACGTGATCTTCGCTTTGTCGAATCTTTCGATAGACAATATACTTGAGCTACATACCTTTAATTTATTCCTAACATTTTCAAATAAAATTACTTTTTTATGCTTCCTTGGTTCAAAAATGGACAATTCCCTCTGTATCTCGCTCCCATGGCGCGTGTTACAGATATTGTCTTTCGTCAGTTTTGCAAAGAACAGGGCGCGGATGTCATGGTCACCGAATTTGTTCAAGCGGATGCACTGACTCGAGAAGACCCAAAATTATGGGAAACCGTCGATTTCACTGATGAACAACGGCCTATGGGTGTGCAGATATTTGGATCCAACCCTAGTACGATGGCTGAAGCCGCCAAGTTATTGGAAGAACGCCTGCAGCCTGACTTTATAGACATTAATTTCGGCTGCCCGGCTGATCGTGTGATCTGTATGGATGCCGGGTCTTCTATGTTACGTAATCCCAGCAAAGTTGGTCGTGTCGTTCATGCTGTCGCCAGTGCAGTTCCCGGCACCCCTGTCACCGCAAAAATTCGTACGGGATGGGACGATGATAGCATTGTCGCACGCGAAGTTGGTCACATCGTCGAAAACGAGGGAGCGCAGGCACTCGCCATACATGGACGAACCAAAGTTCAAGGCTACAGTGGAGAAGCCAATTGGTCACTTATAGCTGAAGTCGCTGAAGAACTCACCATTCCAGTGATCGGCAACGGTAATATTCGAAGTGCGCACGACGTGATCCGTATCCGCGAACATACGCACTGCGCGGGGCTGATGATCGGCCGTGCAGCTCTCGGCTATCCCTGGATCTTTCGCGATATCAAACACTACCTTACCCACGGAATAGTACCCGAGCCACCCAGTGTGTCGGAGCGCTGGGAGACGATCCTAAACTATACCCAAACCATTATGGCTAGACCCTTCCGCCAGCAGAAGCATACTGATCTTCGCTGGATGCGACCCAAACTGATCGCACTCACGAAAAGTATGAACAGCTCGCGAAAAATTCGTGGTGCACTGGGTAATGTTATACAATTTAAAGACCTAGAGCGCGTAGCCGCCGAACACATTGCACTCTTCGACCAATGAAAAAAATACTTTTCCTCTGTATGGGCAACATCTGCCGCTCACCCGCGGGCCACTGTGTTTTGCAAAACCTAGTGAATCAAGCTGACCTAGCCGATCACTTCGAAATCGAATCAGCGGGTACTATCGGCTTTCACATCGGTGCAGCGCCCGACAATCGTATGCAACAATTCATGCGCGCCCGCGATATTCCTATCATTGGTCGTTCTCGCCAAATCAATCGTAGCGACCTAGAGTATTATGATCTCATACTCGCTATGGATCACGATAATTACGCGGGCGCTTGCGCACTGGACCCAAGCGGTACACTACACTACAAAATCGAACTTTTCTGTACGTACTGCCGAAATTACAGTGAGACCGAAGTCCCAGACCCTTACTATGGGGGCGACCTTGGCTTCGAGCACGTACTAGACCTCATTGAAGATGGCTGTGCCAATCTCATTGAAATACTTCGCAAACAAGCTAATATTTAATACAGAAATACTGACACTTGGCTCTCAGATCACACAAACAATTGAATCGTCATCAGATTATAGTTCCCAAGCTTAGTCCTGAAGTCACCCTCGGGCCGTCGTTTAGCTGCCACATTGTACCTGGAGTACTATTACCCTGTGAATGGCTAATGTTCTCTTTCATACACTAAATTAGCTAGAGGCAGGTCAGGACCATTATGTCAGCTGAAGCTGTGGGGCTGATTAAGTATATCAGAAAGTTACCATTGGCGTACTGACTTCAAATCTTCACTCATTGGCAACTTTGATTAGTTGCAACTATTACCGAAGCGCTTGACAGCATAGCCAAGCACTGGAAGATCACACTTTTTCAATTTAAGCATAAACTTATGGCATCACCAACAGACGTTCGCAAAGGCAAGGTTCTCAATTATCAAGGCACACCGCACCTCGTGTTGGAAGTGCAGCATCGAACTCAGGGCCGTCAAGCCGGCTTTATGCAAGTGACTATGCGTAACTTGAATTCCGGCTCCAGTACCAACACCAAGATCCGCACCACTGACTCCGTTGAGATCATGCACACGGACATGGTAAAGCTTGAATATAGCTACGTCGATGGTGACGGCTACCATTTCATGGATCCTGAAACTTTCGAAGATATCATCCTAGATGCAGCGCTGGTGGAAGACTCAAAAGACTTCCTCGTCGAAACTCAAGTCTACAGCATTTTACATGTGAACGATAAGCCCATTCAGATCGAGCTTCCTGCATCAATTGAAATGAAAGTAGTTGAATCTCCAGAAGGCATCAAAGGCGATACTGCTAGCAACGTACAAAAGCCCGCCACACTGGAAACTGGACTTGTGGTTCAAGTCCCGCTCTTCATTAAGGAAGGTGACACCCTCAAGATCAGCACATCTGAAAAGTCCTACATGGGTCGCGCATAAACGTCACGATTGCATCTACTTTCAAAACAAAACGGCGAACTCTAAAGTAGTTCGCCGTTTTTTTATGACATCCCTTATAGATCAAGTGCTATAGCCTGTGATCGTAAGACTAGCAAGTACGACTTATATCTACGCAATTGAAGTCACCGCCCAAGGGATCCTCTCTCCCGCACGATACGGTACCACATCGCCATATCGGGCTGGTACCTGCATACCAGTTTTTTTCAGCTTCACCATTTTAGTTGGGGCTGTGAAATTATGAATACGCTGTGCATTACCACTGACAAATGCCTGCAGCTTTCCTAGTGCATCATGCGTCTCAAATAACTCAACGAGAGTCGGCAAACACACCGGCGCAGTAAATAAACCGGCAGCACATCCGCAGCACTCTTTCTTAGAAACTGGATGCGGCGCCGAATCGCTACCAAACATCAACTTTGGATGTGCCTGAAGGGCTGCGGCTAACAAGGCTTCTCGGTCTTCAGGGCGCTTTGCGATTGGCTTGCAAAACAGATGCGGCTGCAGCATCCCTCCTGCTAAATCATTGAGTGTAATGATCAGATGATGTAAGGTGACAGTAGCGTGTAAATTTTCATAGCGATCGAGCATCTCCACTGCATCGCACGTGGTTATATGCTCCATCGTAATCTTTAGCTTCGGATACTTTTGCGCTAAATACTCATAACTGGCCAAGAACTCTTTCTCTCGATCCATCACGAAACCGTGTGTTTCGCCGTGAATCATTAGTGGAATGTCCATCTCCTCCATCAGCTTAAAGGTGCTCTCCACCGCGCCGAGTTCCTTGACACCCGCTTCACTATTTGTGGTCGCGCCAGCGGGATACAATTTTATACCAAAGATGTGCTCACGTGCGGCAGCTAGCTCGGACTCGGTGTAGTTGCGAAAAAAAAGCATCATCAGCGGGTCAAACACAGCAGTGCCCTTTGCCTTATTGATCTGATCACGATAAACCAGTAATCGCTCTAAATTATCAACTGGAGGAACCAAGTTCGGCATAATGACGGCACCAGAAAAATGCTCGGCGGTTAGCGGCGTCACACGCTCCATCATTTCCCCCTCTCTGAGGTGTAGATGCATATCAAGTGGTGATTCTAATACAAATTCCATATCGCGAAGCTACGGCGCGAAGATTCCACTGCAAAGCATAAAGCATCGATCGGTAATAAGATTTATTTAAATATCGCGCACACCTGAGAGGCGCTCCCAGGGAGTGATATTAATTAACTCCTATAATCCCGAAGTTCCAACGATTGTGCGCATCCACTCGACTGCTTTTGCACGATGACTGAGCTGGCTCTTCACCTCATCGCCAAGCTGTGCAAAACTCTCGCTATAACCGTCTGGAACAAAAATAGGATCGTAGCCGAACCCCCGATCTCCATGCACCTCAACATCAAGACGACCTTCACAAGAACCATCGTAATGTGTGGTGTATCCCTCGGGATCGATCACACACAACACACAGCGAAAGCGCGCTGTGCGCTTTTCTTTCGGTACATTTTTTATGGCATCCAATAATTTCACTAGATTATCATGGTCACTAGCATCCTCGCCCGCATAACGCGCTGAATAAATGCCTGGCGCCCCATCGAGCGCATCCACCTCAAGCCCGGAATCGTCTGCCATCACCCATGCTCCCATCGGTGTCAACTTACGCAACGCCTCAGCCTTAAGTTGGGCATTGGCGGCAAAAGTCGAGCCGTTTTCATCGACTTCAGGCATCCCTCCACAAACTTCGGCAGAGCACACATTAAAATCCAAATTCTTTAATAATAGTTCGAATTCTTCGACTTTATGGGCGTTGCCGGTGGCAATGATAAGGGTGTGTTGAGTCATGGTAGTTATGTTTCATAGGTAACAGCAGGCGCATGTCGACTCTTTCACTCAATTCATATACTTAGATTTTTAAATTTGATGGTGCGGAGGGTATGAGGGAGTTCCGCTTCACCCTAAATGATGTTCTGCAGAGCTCTTTCTACCAGCAGTCTAAGTACAGACAACTTATAGTTGTTCAGCCCGTTGACCAACTTTACGCATGAGATCCGCAAACTGTGTTCGTTCGGATTCATTTAGCACATCAAACAGTTCGCTTAAATCTTTAGCATGCACCTCAAAACTTGGCTCGATCAAAGCGCGACCTTCATCAGTTAAATGCACCAACACTACTCGCTTATCCACCGAGCTTCGTTCCCGGCTCACAAGTCCCTGCTTCTCTAAACGCTGCACCGCAGTTGTAATCGAGCCGCTGGTAAGCAAAATCTTCTCGCCTATTATATTCACAGGCTGAGCGCCCTTGTGTAGTAATAACTCTAATACTGCAAAGTCGCTCAAGGATCCGAGGCCAGCTGCATTAATACTCTTCTGACTGTAGCTGTTAACCGCATGCGAGGCCTTCCAAAGCAGTAGAAATAAATGCGGACCTGAGTGCTGATAAATCTTTGCCATATAACTAATATCTCGCGCCATTTACTTGACGTCAAGCTATGTTTTAAATGTACGGCAGCACCTATCGAGATCTAAGCCACAAGGCCAATACCATTTGCAAAGCACTCACTAAGCTCAACTAATCCAGCATTTTAAAGGACAATTTAAAGCGGTGTTGCTTGCCAGTGGGCGTAGCTCCAGCGGACCTGACTCGTGCGAATGCAGCCTTCACCGACGTATCGAACGATGCATTACCTGATGCTGGACTCAGGCGCACATTTGAAATACGGCCGGAACTGCTAACATCAAATATTACTGTAACGATGAGCTTAACACCTGCTAAATTAGCGGGTTTGACCCATGCACGATTGAGTTTAGCGTTGAGTTGATCGCTGTATCGCTGCAGAGCGGTACGCTCCGCAGCAGTCATCCTAGGTAATGAATCATTCACTGTGCTCGGTAAATTAATCTGCAGGTTACTGCTATATTTAGATGCATCAATTTGCGTTACCAGGACAGGCTTGCGTTGGGATTGCTGCGGGCGCGACGGCTCAGGTTTTGTAGGGTTTTGTTTTCGAAACTCATCCATCGAGATCAACTTTTCTTCTGCAACCGGCTGAGAGCTAGGCTGAGAGGTAACAGGTTTGGGCTGCGGCAGCACTGGATCAGGAATCTCAGCCATCGGACTAACATCGGGTAGCTTAAACTCGTGGATAGTCGCTTCTTGCCGCAGCGGTATCTTTTGAGAATTCGGCTCACTAACCATCTCGAAGACGTGTTGCGTCTCTTTAGGTAAAAAGGCCTCCACAACTGTCGATAAAAGCAGAGCAATGAGCACCGCGACATGCAGAATTACCGAGGTCCAGAGTGACTGATGTTTACCAATGCGCATGCTCCGTTTACCTAACCTTGGTATCCAAACTAATTTTGGTAAGTTTACGCTGCTTGACCATATCAATCACCGTAATGACTTTTTGATACGGGAGACTCGCATCCGCACGGATGCTAAGCACCGGCGGCGCAGGGTCCATTGCCATAGTATCAAGCAAATCGCCGAGTTGCTGCAACGAAACCTGGTCGGCGCTCCAATAATAAAGGCCATTCTGATCAACAGTAATCGCCTGAAACTCTTCACGTGCTTGAGGCTGCGACTTGGCAGCCTCAACCGGCAAGGTCACATCAATCGTCTGCTCCAGCAATGGTGTCGTCACCATGAAAATAATTAGCAAAGCAAAAGCCAGATCAATCAACGGGGTAACGTTGATCTCCGTCAGAGCAGACATCCGATCCTTGCGATGAAAATTACGTGCCACTGTTTACAATTGGTTAAAATTAGGAATGACGCTCTGCGAGCAGATCAAACGTCCATTTATATGTTTGCCGCAGCGGCCTGAGCTTCCAGTTCAATGCGATCTGCCACGGTGCTTGAGAAATTCTCCAACTCCACCACCGAAATTTTAGTCTGTTGCAACAGGTAGTTGTAGCCGAATACAGATGGAATTGCGACCAGCAGGCCCGCCACTGTTGTCAACAATGCACCGGAGACACCTGGTGCAAGGCTCTGCAAACTAGCTGACCCTGCGCCAGCCATTCCTCCAAAGGCATCCATCACCCCCCAGACAGTACCCAAAAGACCTAAAAACGGCGCGCCCGTCACGATCGAGCCGAGCAGTACCATTTTTGCCTCATAGCGAATAATTTGCGCGGCGAGGCCTCGCTGTATTGCATTCTCTACATGACCCATACGTAAGGTCGCGCGATGCGTGTCTATATCCACCATATTGCCTCCGTATCGGTAAAATGCCTCTAGGGCATCACGCACCACATTATAATACGGACCACTTCCTTTTCCGGGGCGCTCTGGCGGCAGATCCAATAAATGCGCTTCTTTACTCAAGAGGCGCTCGTAGCGCTTGTTTTGTGAACGTAAACGCGAAAGGTCCATATATTTGCCGCACAAGACCGACCACGCCAGTATACTACAAATGACAAGGACCAATACGACGATCTTTCCGGCAAAATTGGACTGTCCAAAATACGTAAAAACATTGGGGCCGCCTGCGGCTTGGAATAAAAGTGAATCAAATACAGTTAGTAAGCTCATTTCTAGAAATTCGAAAAGATATATCTTTAGTAGACTTATATTAACAACAGGCGTTCAAATCCGCGCCAGCAAAAAACTAAATACTTAGTAAAAACCTTTCAGCGGTTCATTGTTAAATTGATTTGCCCGCACAGAAAGCACCCCATACACATTTACGAACGAACAGAGTAAAGAACAACTTTTTATGGAATATAAGACGAAAACCCTCGCAGAGCTGAAGGCTCACGCTCACTTAGCAAGCACCAAAAAAGCCCTCGTTGGGATTGACGGATTCGTCGATAAGATTGTGCACCCTGTCGATCAGCGGTCTGGACCTGGTGACCAATTTACACCGATCGCAACAATCGCCGAATTTGGTGCACGGATCAGCTCAGCTGCTGGGAAGAGCGCAAATATTGAACTCGCGCCTGTACTCGAAAAACTTGGGGGCAACGGCCCTATTATGGCGAATGCACAATGCGCACATGGTTTACAAGTTCGCTACTTAGGTGCCTTAGGCAAAACAGCCATTCACCCTGTCTTCACAGAATTCGCGGCTAAAACTAATGCAGTGTCTATTACGGACCCCGGTGTCACCCACGCTGCAGAATTTAGCGACGGTAAAATCATGCTCGGTTCCATGGCCAGCCTCGATGATATTAATTACGAGCATATTGTGAGTGCTATGGGTGCCCATGAGATTCACCAATGCTTCTCGGAATCGGACTTAGTCGCCATGGTTAACTGGACGATGATCCCTTACTTATCAGCAGTCTTTAACGACTTTCTAGAGCATCTGCTACCAAATGTGTCAGACAATAAAGAACGCATCTTTTTCTTCGATCTAGCCGATCCTGAAAAGCGCTCAAAAGAAGATTTACTCGAAGTACTGGATATTTTTGGGAAATTCGAAGCATTCGGTAAAGTGATTCTTGGTCTCAACCTGCGTGAGGCAGAGCAAGTCGATCAGCTCCTCGGCTTCGAACCAGTTAAGAACACACCAGAGAATCTGCAGGTCATGGCCGCACGTATTCGCAAAGCGCTGAAGCTCGATACGCTCGTTGTGCACCCGACCCACGATGCTGCTTGTGCCACTGCCGAAGGTACTGCCTACGTCAAGGGACCCTACTGTGAAAAACCCAAGATTACCACCGGCGCAGGCGACCACTTCAACTCAGGGTTCGTGACTGCACGCCTGATTGGCCTCTCACCGGCCGCATCACTTACAGTAGCCGTCGCCACTTCAGGCTACTACGTGCGTACTGCAGTTAGCCCGTCACTCGACGAACTAGCTGAATTCATTGCGACTTGGTAACTACTTATGGCGGGTCTCTTTATAACATTCGAGGGCACGGAAGGCTGCGGCAAGTCCACCCAAATTAAAGCATTGGCTGAACGCCTTCAATCTGAAGGCAAGCAGGTACTACAAACCCGTGAACCTGGCGGCACCCCGCTGGGCGAAGCTGTACGCAATCTCCTGCAACATGATGCTGCCGGCGCGGGCATGTCTCCAGAAGCAGAATTACTACTCTTTACCGCCAGCCGAGCCCAACTTACGCGGGAGCGTATCATTCCTGCCATCGCTGCGGGCCAAATTGTACTCTGTGACCGCTTTATGGACTCCACTACAGTTTATCAAGGCGTCGCGCGACAAATCAATACGCAGGCAGTGGCCACCATCAATCAATTTGCCGTAGGCGACGCACGACCAGATTTAACCATACTCATCGATCTCTCGCCTGAAGCGGGTATGGCGCGCGTCCATGCCCGTAGCGATGGCCAGCTCGACCGCATGGAACAAGAAGCGATCGAATTTTTTCAAGCCGTGCGGACAGGCTATCTCAAACTAGCCGAGTCAGAGCCAGAAAGGTTTCTCGTGCTGGACGGCAGCGACTCCATCGAAACACTTCAAGAAACCATTTGGACCGCGGTGCAAGCTCGATTAGCATAAATCCGAATGCCTAGCTAGCGCGACGCCAGTTGATCGCTAAGCAAGTTTCAACACCTTAAAGGATGTTAGTCCTGCTCTTTTGTCTCGCGGTCTTTAGCCACATTGACGGTCAATTTACGCCCCGCAAATTCTTGACCGTCGAGTTGGCGAATCGCTTCGTCAGCACCTTCAGAGTCTTCCATTGTGACGAAACCAAAGCCACGCGGACGGCCGCCGCCCGGACGAGTCACAATAATTGCCTCTTCCACCGCTCCGCAGTTAGCAAAGATTTCGCGAAGATCATCGCCGGTGGCATCAAAAGAAAGATTTCCTATGTAAAGTCGTACAGACATAATTGTATCAAATTTATCGTTATAAGTTGCAGTTTTAAATTGGGAAAAGCCCGAATACCGATTGAAAAAGTCTGTATCCTAGACAAGACACAACCTTAATTTAAAATCGATTCAGATTTGCTAATTACACCTAGCAAGGATTCTGTCACACATTTTTATCATTATTCGTGAGCACTACTAAGACTAATCACCCAAATACCATCCTGCGAGTCTCTGCCTACTTGTTCCGCTATAAGAGCCTTTTTTGGCTCACAATCGGTCTCGCCGCAGGCATGACGTTGATGGAGATCGCCGTGCCTTACACCATCAAAGTCATACTGGATGACATCAAAACGACTGGCGCCTTTGATTCGTTGATATGGGGAGTTGGACTCATCGCCGTTCTATACATCGCAAGTGAGGTCTTTAATAGCCTACGCATACGTCTAAACAATACACTCGAGCAGCAAGTACTGTTAGAGATGCGGCGCGACCTGCACACGAAACTCTTGCGCCTCCCCGTTTCTTTCTACGACCAACGCAAGAGTGGCGAAATTTCCTCGCGCGTGATTGAAGATGTCTCTGCCGTCGAACGAGCCCTGCTAGACGGCACAGAGCAAGGCACCAGTGCACTGCTACGTATAGTTGGTATTACTGGTGTGTTATTCTGGATGCAACCTGCGCTCGCCTCTTGTGTCTTCCTACCTGTACCGATTCTGCTCATTTGTGGTCGATTTTACGCAAAACGCTCACGCACTGTCTGGAAAGGCGTCCGCGAAAGCTCAGGAGAACTCAATAGCCTACTCGTCGAAGATATTCAGGGCAACCGCCTCATCCAAACGTTCGGCCTGCAGCAGCGTGAGTCCGCGCGCTTCGAGCAACGCGCGGTCGATCTCAAGCACAAAACGTTACAAGCGATGTTCCGTTGGTCATTTTACAGTCCAGCCACCACACTCGTTACTAAACTAGGCTTCCTGAGTATTGTCGGTGTTGGGGGCTACCTGGTACTGCAAGAAAGCAGCGACTTCAGTATGGGGGAACTACTCGCATTTTTCCTCTACGCAAACATGCTCTACATGCCGATCTCGCAACTTCACGGGCTCAATCACCTCATCGCTGCTGGTCGGGCTTCAGGAGAGCGCGTCTTTGAGATACTCGATGCGACTGTCGATGTCGACGAACCGACCCACCCAATTCCACTTCCAAAAGAACCCATCGAAATCACTTTCGAAGGCGTACAATTTGAATACTCTGATCGTCCCGCAATACTCAACAATCTTAACTTAACCCTCGAAGCCAACCAAGTGACCGCACTGGTCGGCCATACTGGGGCAGGTAAATCGACGATCGCCAACCTCGCAATGCGTACTCACGACGTCAGCACAGGCAGCATAAAATTGACTGGCGTAGACATTCGCAACATCTCTTTGAGCGAACTGCATGATAAAGTCGGCCATGTCGCCCAAGATCCCTTCCTTTTTGAAGGCACTGTGCGCGATAATCTTCTCCTCGCCAAACCAGCAGCCACTGAGGCAGAAATCAACCGGGCACTTGAACAGGCCTGTGCCGAGGAGTTTGTCGCTGCCCTACCAAAGCAACTAGACACGAACATAGGGGAAAAGGGCATCCGTCTAAGCCAAGGCGAGAAACAGCGCCTCACCATCGCGCGCGTACTCCTAAAAAACCCGCCTTTTGTGATACTTGATGAAGCAACCGCGAGTGTTGATACCATCACCGAGCGAAAAATTCAACGCGCACTCGATCATTTAGTTGAGGAACGCACGGTGCTCGTCATTGCCCACCGCTTATCCACGGTGCGTCGAGCTGATAAGATCGTTGTATTAAACGCTGGGAAAGTCATTGAATCGGGTACACATGCAGACCTGCTCGCACTAAACGGGCACTACGCGAAGCTCTGGAACCATCAGAGTGACATGATCCCAGAAAACAGCTAAAGCAGCCATTTTTTACCCCTTGACGCTCATTTTTAAGGCAACATTGTTTAAATGCGGGAATGATTATTTTTAGCGAAGATAAGATTATCACTTGCTATCCGGCCAAGTGATAGCTTTTTTGCCGCCCTCCAGACATGACCACACAAGAAACCAGCGATTCCAACGAAACCCTTAGCAAAGAGCTTGTCGTTCAAAACAAGATGGGCATTCATGCCCGTCCTGCAGCAATGATCGTACGCATCGCCAACACCTATACAGGCGAGGTCTGGGTCGACAAAGATGACGAGCAGGTCAACGGCAAGAGCATCATGGGGCTCATGATGCTCGCAGCAGGCAAAGATTCAAAGCTCACTATTCGTACTGAAGGTCCTCTGGACTCAGCTGAGAAAATGCTACTTGAACTCGAAGAGCTCTTCGCTCGCCGCTTCGAAGAAGCATAGGATTTCATATCTCCGCGCACATCCGTCTCCGCTCAACACAGTTGGTGGAGATTTTTTATAGCGGTCGCGATCTATTTCTTGAAAGCATGGAACAAGAAGACCTTTTAGACTACCCACTTAATCGCTTGAATCGCAATCGCACCCACTAGCGAATCACTTTTACTTTCATTGATGAATCATAGACTCCAACTCGTACTTAGGTTCCTTGCTTACACATGCATGCTCAGTCTAGCATCTGACCTTAGCGCTCAATCCAAGCAGTCCGACCTTGATACTGAACGCTTACTGGACATCAGCAAGCGCGAGCAAAAGATTTACCAACGACTCGCGGCAGACCCTGAATTTTACACTGCAGACGATTTAGAGCGCCATATCAACGAGCTCATCCAGTCCTACAGTACCTACCTCACAGAGAACCCTGACGATGTCAGCGCACTGATTCTCTACGGCAAGCTACTTCGGCGCGTAAACAAAAATAACGAAGCCTTCAATGCCTTCCTGCAGGCTGACAAGTTGGACTCTAAGATCGCTGTCGTCAAACAGCAGATCGGCAATCACATGGCCGAAACTGGTAAGGGTAAAGCTGCCCTCACTTTTTACCTGAATGCGATACAACTAGAGCCCAAAGTACCAACTTACCACTTCGCACTCGGTGAATTACTCTATACCTTTCGCAACCAATTCCTAGAGGAGGCAATTTTTACTCGTGATGCACTCGACCGCGAAATGCTCAAAGCCTTCGAAACCGCGGTCCGCCTAGAGCCAGACAACTTTGACGCACAAATGCGCCTCGGCGAGGCCTACTACGACCTTGCCAGCCCCGACTGGAAGGCAGCACTGGTACACTGGAACAAACTCCGCAAAGCCTCATCTACTGACGACACACTTCGTCGCCAAATTCTGGATCTGCACGAAACTCGTGTCCTAGGTAAGTTAGGCCGTATCAGCGAGGCTAAGGAACTTGCCGCAACTATCGTACAACCCAGCTTACAGCAATCTAAGCAACAGGTGCTCTCCGAGCTCGACTCTTATTAGGTAAAATGGTGCTCCCGGGCAGATTCGAACTGCCATTTGCGGCTTCGGAGACCGCTGCTCTATCCATTGAACTACGGGAGCAGTCAAGAATCGGATAGACTTGTGACTCGTCGGTTTGGGTCAACGTGAAAAGCGCTGCGTCACAAAAATTCACTTTAGCCAATTACGCTGAAATCATTTCCTCTTGTTGCTGATGAATCGCCCAGCAATCGGCAATCATTCAAAAGTCATCACTCAATGCGAAATTCACCGCCTGAATCTCAGCGAGTGAGCAAGCGTCCATGACTTTAACAATTTGAGCATGCGCAACACAACTTGCAGGTGCAATGGTTACAATTGCCTCGACTCGGTTCGCATCGCTGGCCTCACGGAAGCGAGATAGCATCGCTGTCAATTCCTTCAGATGCACAGCATCTGGCTGATCGTAGTGGTATTCATTGACCACAACTTGTCCGTCGGAGCGAATTTCAATGATTTGCTCATCTGGTAAATCCAAGGCTTCGGTCTGCTCGACCGTGCCGGGTAACTGAAAGGATAAATCGGCCTCCTGACGCTCTAGAGTCGATGAGACCATAAAGTAAATGAGCAATAGAAAGACCACATCGATCATCGGCGCGATCGGTACTCCACCCTTCTCTAATGAACGCTTTTTTAATCGAGCCATCTAATCTACAAGCTATTCCACGATCACCTTGACTGATAAGTCGCATAGATGACTTCATAGGCACCTACTTCAGCGCATGCTCGCAGCGCCTCTTTAATGTGTTGATATTCAGTCGTTCTATCCGCGCGTAGATGAATCCGTAATTCTGAATTCTCAGTTAAGAATTTTTTAAGTACACTTTGCATCTCTTGTAAAGTCTGAGGTATCGATCCCATGTAAATCTGTCCAGTTGCATCAATCGAAATGGTACCTCGATCTGACAAGTCATTAGGCACATCGCTTGTAGCAGATTCAGGTAACTCTAACACTACTTGTCGATCCGCCTGTGCCAAGGTGCTAACAGTCATAAAAAAAACCAACAATAAGAATACCATATCAATCATCGGAGTCATGGGGAAATCCTCTTCAGGAGGATGTATCGATCGACGGCAGGCCATACGTTTATTTTAGATTATAAAAATTACTATCGTAAGCCTCAATTGGGCCATGGCATTGATACTGCAGAAAAAGAGGCGCCCGTGTTCACAGGCGCCTCTAATAGATTCAAATATCCATTCTTAGTACACCTGTGTCGCTTCTTCTTCGGGAACAGGGCTCTGCAGTAGATCAGAATTCAATTGTGCCTTGAAGCGGGCATCACCCACAGCGACTGCTTTGGCAACGATACTAAATTGAATGATCTCCTTTGCGTTCAAAACACTATACGGAGCAAAACTTACGTTATTACCTGTAATTGTACCTAGAGTATCGCCAGACGCAGAAACCAAAGTAAGTTCTGCTGGAAGCTGGACCTGCAGGTCTACGTTTGTATCTGCAGCAGTCCCTTGGTTGGTAATTTCAATTTCGTAGGTAGTTTGCTCGCCAAGGAGCAATGGATCATCTGTATCAATCACTTCTATCAAAAGCGCAGGATAACCTCCCCATTCTGTGCAGGCATTATCGATACCATTTAGGTCATAAGTCTCTGAGGCTACGCTGACTTGATTGCAGTACTTACCGGCTTCAAGCCCTAGCACCGTGACTTCGAAACTCATAGATTCTTGGGCATCAAGGCTGACTGCCCATGTCGCTGTGTTTCCGTTAATTTGTGCGTTGTCTGCAGCCAATAATTTATTTTGCGGCGGTACCGTATCTGTAACAATCACATCGTCTAATGCAATATCACCGGTATTCTTAACTACAATTTCGTACGATACACGCTTACCAACAAATTGTATTTCTGTGCCCGTCTTGGTTATTTCCAAACCAGCTTCAACCACGTTGATACAGGTATCATCTTCGACTGGAGCAGCATTTGAAGCGCTGGCACTGACAACATTGCAGTGATTACCTCCAATATCTGCGGTACTATCAATCATGATGTCACGGCTTTCACCCGGAGCGAGTGTTCCTATTTCTTCAACAACTTCGCTACTACCACTTAGATGACTGATGCCAACAGGTAAAGTATCTGTAACAATCACCTCGTATGCACAGAAGTTGCCAATATTGGAAACTGTAATGTTCCATGGCACATCATCGCCGAGCATAACACGTTCGTTTGGAGTCGTTTTCACAATTGCTAGCTCTGGCACACCCACCAAAGTAGTGGTACAGGCATTTTGAATGGCTTCAATCGTTGCACAATTGCTAAGTTCCAGAGCCGATGTCGGCTTGACGACCAACTCTAGTGGTATCTCTGTACCATTAATAAGATTGTAAAGCGTCCATGTTACATCCTCACCAGAAACTTCTGCTTCTGGAGTACTCGAAACAAATGTACTCCCAGTGGGGATTTGCTCGCGAACAACCACCTGCTTTAGGTCCTGCTTTGCGGTCACTATATAATTATAGGCATATGGCTCATTAAGTGAGACGGTTGCAGGTGCAGACTTTTTTAGATCTACATCATACTGAACAATTGAATCCATCACCACGCCAGGATCACAATCTCCAACTGGCATGAGTTCTGGTTCTGATTCTCGAGAATCATGAATATGACGATTAGTCGATGGGTTCTTCAAATTAAATACTGTGCTTTGCGGAGAATCCGATACCGTAAAATTTTTACCTTTATCCGGTAGTCGATCAGCATTTAGTTGCACTACGGATGAGATTAAAATTCCTGTGAATACAGATATCCCTATTAGCTTTTTTATTAGTTTCATATTGTTTTTGTGTGTTTAAATCATGCACATTGCTAAAATCATTTTTGGATTAACAATCTATTTTAAGATGAGTCATGAAACTATGGGTACTATGCAACAAATCGAGTTGAAAAGAAAACAAGGCCCTACCTATGTACAACTTTACATATAAGTTACTCCAACGTGAACAAATATAGACAAAAAACGGCTGTGCAACTGCACAACCGTTACGATATAAAATACTGGAGAACGACCCTACTTAACCAAGTAGAAGAAATCCTTCACTTTAGCTGCCGTGTAATCACGATTGAGTTGTGCAATCATATCCAGAGATATGCTCTTCGGACAAACCGCCTCGCACTCACCAACATTCGTGCAACCTCCAAAGCCTTCACCATCCATAGTGCTCACCATAGCGAGCGCACGGCGATCCTTCTCTGGTTTACCCTGAGGCAAGCTGTTCATATGCGAGACCTTCGCAGCGGTGAACAACATCGCCGATGCATTCGGGCATGCCGCAACGCAAGCACCACAGCCTATGCAGGCTGCAGCATCCATCGCATAATCAGCTATACCTTTGGCAATTGGACTCGAATTAGCATCAACGGCGGTACCTGTGCGAGCAGTGATAAAACCTCCTGACTGGATAATCTTATCAAATGCGGTGCGGTCTGTGACTAGGTCTTTAATCACCGGAAATGGGGCCGCACGCCATGGCTCGATCGTGATGGTCTGGCCATCGTGGAAGTGGCGCATGTGCAACTGACAGGCAGTGGTGCCATTTTCCGGACCGTGCGGAATGCCATTAATCGTCAACGAGCAACTGCCGCAGATACCTTCGCGACAATCGTGATCAAATGCGACTGGCTCTTCGCCATTGGCAACCTGTTGCTCTGATAGGCAATCCAGCATTTCCAAGAAAGAAGATCCTTCGGAAACATCGTCGAGTACATACTCAACAAACTTGCCTTCGCTCTGGCTGTTTTTCTGCCGCCAAACTTTAAGTGTAAGTTTCATAATTCTGTCTTTGGTTGAATGTTACGCTTATTTGTAGCTGCGGGTTGCGAGTTTTACCTCTTCATATATGAGGGGTTCTTTGTGAAGTGCTGGATCAACATCATCTCCCTGATACTCCCACACACCAACGAAAGTGAACTGATCATCATTACGCTTGGCTTCGCCTTCACTGGTCTGGTGCTCAACACGGAAATGGCCACCGCACGACTCCTCGCGCATCAACGCATCACGACACATCAACTCACCAAATTCGATAAAATCAGCGACACGACCAGCACGCTCCAATTCTGGGTTCAACGAATGAGCATCCCCGACCACACGCACATTCGACCAGAACTCCTTGCGCAAATCTTGAATGTCTTTGATTGCTCCAAGCAATCCTTCCTTGTCACGCGCCATACCGCACTTGTCCCAAATAATTTGGCCAATACGTTTATGAAAAGAGCGCGGAGATTCAGTACCGTTGACCGACAATAGTGCGTCAATTCGGCTTTTAACATCCGATTCCACTTCGGCAAATGCCGGATGCTCGGTCGTCACAGTACCTGCTTTTGAAATACCTTGGGCAGCTAAATAATTACCGACCGTATACGGTAAAACGAAATAACCATCGGCAAGGCCCTGCATCAATGCAGAGGCACCGAGGCGATTCGCACCGTGATCAGAGAAGTTCGCCTCACCACCAACAAACATACCAGGTATGGAGCTCTGCAAGTTATAATCCACCCAAAGCCCTCCCATTGTGTAGTGCACCGCAGGGAAAATCATCATTGGCGTACTGTATGGATCGGCGCCTGTAATACAGTTATACATGTCGAACAAATTGCCGTAGCGTTCCTCAATTGCTTTGCGACCATCGCGCTTAATCGCATCGCGGAAGTCGAGAAACACGCCCAGTCCAGAGGCCGCGATACCGCGACCTTCATCACACGTTTCTTTCGCCGCACGCGAGGAAATGTCGCGTGGCGCAAGATTTCCAAAGCTGGGGTACTTGCGCTCCAAGAAGTAATCACGGTCATCCTCAGCCACCGCATTCGGGTCGAGTTTACCTTCGCGAATTTGTTGAGCCACGTCTTTACACATGGGCGCCCAAACACGACCATCATTGCGTAGTGACTCGGACATAAGCGTCAACTTCGACTGCTGATCACCATGAACTGGAATACAAGTTGGATGAATCTGTGTATAACATGGATTCGCAAAGCCAGCCCCGCGCTTATAAGCACGATATGCTGCAGTGACATTACAGCCCTGTGCATTGGTGGAGAGGAAAAATACATTACCATAACCACCAGTTGCCATCACCACTGCATCCGCGGCATGGCGAGACACCTCACCGGTGACCATGTTACGCACAATCACACCCTTAGCATGACCGTCGACTTTGACCACATCGAGCATCTCGTGACGGTTGTACATCTTCACCTTGCCTAAACCAATCTGCTTACTCAGCGCAGCATACGCGCCAAGCAGTAATTGTTGTCCAGTTTGCCCCCGCGCATAAAATGTGCGCGAAACCTGCGCACCGCCAAAGGAACGATTGGCAAGCATACCACCGTATTCACGCGCAAACGGCACACCTTGGGCGACACACTGGTCAATAATATCGCTACTCACCTCTGCGAGGCGATAGACGTTGGCTTCGCGCGCCCGATAGTCTCCGCCTTTAACTGTATCATAAAACAAACGACGCACAGAATCACCGTCGTTTTGATAATTTTTAGCTGCATTGATACCGCCTTGAGCAGCAATACTGTGCGCGCGCCGCGGGCTGTCCTGGTAACAGAAGCATGAAACATTGTAACCCTGCTCAGCAAGGCTCGCTGCCGCTGCGCCACCGGCAAGACCAGAACCAACAACAATTACGTTATACTTACGACGGTTGGCCGGATTGACCAACTGCATGTTAAACTTATGATTAGACCACTTTTCAGCCAGTGGTCCTTCAGGTATATTTGAATCTAGATTCATTCGTATTAGGCCCTATTTGTGAAGTTTTTCAATGATAGGATCAGTGACTTCGGAGCTCGAAGCATCACCCGTTTTTTTGAGCATGCCTGCCATGGAGGCGACAGGAATCACGGCGAATCCCAGGAAAACAACCACACCATAAATCAGCGCTAGCCGATCGAGGCGCTTACGCCACAGCTGATTGCGCAAGCCTACCGACTGAAACATACTACTTACACCGTGAATGAGATGCATGCACAATAGTCCTGTAGCTAAGATATAAAAAGCAGACACCCACCACACCTCAAAGCCTGCAATCATCATATCATTCACATTAAAGGTCATAACAGGCGCGCCATTCTTCAGTACCACTTCGCCATTCTTAACCAAAGCGACATCTTCGATCTGCTGGTCATATTCCATGCCAGGAACAGTCCGTACGGTGTAGTGCGCTATGTGGAAAATAATGAACGCTAGCAAAATGATACCACTGATGCGCATTGTCTTTGCTGCATAGGTCGCTTGTACTGATTTGTTCAACCCATACCCCTGCGGCCGCGCTTTACGATTATCTAGCGTGAGCGAAATTGCAGCCCAAATGTGGATGCCGATACAAGCCAGCAGAAAAAGTCGAATTCCCCAGAGCATCTCGACAGGCATCACATGATGCAGCTTATATGCATACGCGTTGATTACATCAGGACCCAAGAAAATCTGTAAATTGCCAAGCATGTGACCGAGCACAAACAACACAAGAATCAGACCAGTTAGGGCCATTAGGACTTTTCGACCAATGGTCGATTTTAGAAAGCTACACAGTGAACACATAATCTTCTACACGTAATAAATACCAGATTTCTATAGGCAACAGCCAGGTTTTCAAACTACTACACAAATAACGCAGTTATATTAGAGGTGCTAATAATCCTAATTAAGGGATGTAGTGATGAGGTGAACAAAATCGCTAATATCTACTTTTAAGGGACTACCAAACCATGAAGGCCATTAAAATAAAAAATGCTTATAATACTTTCATTTAAAAACAGGTACGCTTATTGCTCGTCTTCTTTTACAGAAACTTCCAAAAAGGGTTGCCAACCTAAAAGGGCAATCAATTGAATGCGACACCGAAGGCGGGTTTGCGTTGTGCATGCTTTCGACACTTTTTATTATGACGAAGTCAAACAACATGAAATACATTTTTGTCACTGGAGGCGTGGTCTCCTCGCTCGGTAAAGGGCTGACGGCTGGTGCGCTCGGAGCACTCTTGGAACAACGTGGACTGCGCGTGCGCATTCAGAAATTCGACCCTTACTTGAATGTCGACCCTGGCACGATGAGCCCCTTTCAGCACGGCGAGGTCTATGTGCTCGACGATGGCGCTGAGACGGACCTCGACCTCGGCCACTACGAGCGTTTCACATCTGGTAAACTCGGTAAGCTCAATAACCTCACTTCTGGACAAGTTTACGAAAACGTCATCAAAAAAGAGCGGCGTGGTGACTATCTCGGTGCCACTGTACAGGTGATCCCACACATCACCAATGAGATCAAACAACGTATCTACGATGGTGGCAGCGAAGATGTTGATGTGCTCATCACAGAGCTAGGTGGCACGATCGGTGATATTGAAGGCCTTCCATTCCTAGAAGCTATGCGTCAGTTCGCACTTGAGGTGGGTAGACAGGATATACTTTTCTTACATTGTACCCTGTTGCCCTACCTAAAAGCAGCTGGCGAACTCAAGACAAAGCCAAGCCAGCAGAGCGTCGCGAAACTTCGCGAAATTGGTATCCAGCCAGACATTCTCGTTTGTCGTACAGAGCAGCCAATGACCAATGAAATGCGTCAAAAGCTCTCTCTCTTTTGTAATGTACCAGTCAAATCCGTCATTGAAGAGCGCGACGTCGAGACTTCAATCTACGAGCTGCCTCTTGCACTCAAAGCTGAAAATGTTGATGACCTAGTCATTGATCACCTCAGCCTGCATGCACCAGATAGTGACATGAAAGTGTGGCACGATGTAGTGCGCCGGCTCAAAGCGCCGAGCCATAAAGTTGAAATCGGCGTGGTTGGCAAATACATCGAGCTGCAAGACGCCTACAAATCGGTCTACGAATCGATCATCCACGCAGGTATCGCCAACGACACTGCAGTCCGTATCGTCCGTCTGGACGCTGAAGAAATCGAGAAAGACCCAAAATCACACCTCAGCAACCTAGACGGTATTTTGATTCCAGGTGGCTTCGGCGACCGAGGCACTGAAGGAAAGATCGCGGCCGCTAAATTTGCTCGCGAGAATAATGTGCCATACTTCGGACTTTGTTTAGGTATGCAAATCGCAGTCATTGAATATGCACGCAACGTTGCTGGCCTCGAAGATGCGAACAGCTCGGAATTTAACGACCAAACACCGCATCCTGTCATCGCCATCATGGATGACCAAAAAGAGCTGACTACCAAGGGCGGAAACATGCGCCTAGGCGCCTGCCCGTGCAAGCTCGCTAAAGACAGCTTCAGTTACCATGCCTATGGCAAGGAGATGATCGATGAACGCCATCGCCATCGCTTCGAATTTAACAACGACTACCGCAAAACACTCGAAGACGCAGGTCTGCGTATCGGCGGCGTCAATCCAGAGCGAGATCTCGTCGAGATCGTTGAAATCCCCGATCACGCTTGGTATGTCGGCGTCCAGTTTCATCCAGAATTCAAATCCAAACCAAACGCGGCGCATCCGCTCTTCGCAAACTTTATTGCGGCGACGCTCAAATATAAAAAATAATACTAAGATCGTTCACGCGTTCGCCTTATTTACAAACCAGCGTCAGCGGCTTTATGCCGCATCGCTGGTTTTTTTTGTTTTTTGTATCCATGAATTGCCTTTATAACCAACTGCACTACCGAAACATATTATGTTACATAACAACTATCCAACACGACTCAAAGCCATCTGGGACGAGGCGATTGCAAAGTATCAATCCGGCAACCGTGAGGCAGATACTTTTTTCGATGATGCTAGCCTAGCTGACCTCGCTTCTATCGGTCTCAACCGAATGGATGTTTATGACCCAGTTGAAGATCATCTCAGCGGCGCAGACATTGACTTCTCTACCTTTCTATTGATTTCGGACGCACGGCGTGACTACTTCCTCAATAAGCAAAACGGCCTCCAATCAACCAACATACTCGACTCCAGCTCGCTACCCGCCAAAGACCTTGCAATCCGTGGCATCGTCTGGTTGCCGCGCATTATGCCCAAAGCGATCGCAAAACTTCGTGGTGAACTGCCTCCAGAAACAATGTATGGCTGTGGCGGTGATCGACGCTTTTTCGCGACCAACAATATTCATCCAGCGGAATTCCTGCGGGCAGCTTGGGCTTATGAAGACGAACCCGAGAAACTCATTGATTGGGTCGAAGTTCGCCATGCTGCATCAAATAGCTAATTCAACAAACCCCCAAACCCGCAATAAAGCCAAATTCAATGTTGAAAGTTCGACATGAAACGTTCGATGTTCAGTTAGATGGATAAACTTGCCGAAATCATGGCCGCCAAGCGGCTCGCTCTGCGCACTCAGATTCGCCCTGTACGTGACTCTGAACTCTCACGCCTAGCCGATATGCAGCGCCAAGGGGGCAGCTTCCTCGACGCCCTTGCCCGTAAAGACCGCCTCTCTGTAATTGCAGAGATCAAGCGAAAGTCGCCATCTGCTGGCGAGATTGTTGCCGCCAGCGTGAATGCAGACGATCAGGCGCGCAACTACATCAATGCGGGTGCCGACTGTCTGTCTGTGCTCACTGACACCGATTACTTTGGTGGCACTTTACAAGACCTCTGGGATGTCGTTGAATTTCTCGAAGTGCATGAGCGAACGACACCCTGCCTGCGCAAAGACTTTATGGTGCATCCTATTCAAGTCGTGGAAGCCGCCGAAGGCGGTGCGAGCTGCATTCTAATTATTGTCCGTGCCCTCGACGACGACGAAATCAAAGCCCTCCGTGATGCCGCCGGACTAGCAGGGCTCGATGCCCTCTATGAAATTCACGAGGAGCGAGAACTCGAAAAGGCACTCAAATTTGATCCACAGATCGTCGGCGTGAATAACCGAGACCTCAAGCGCTTCAAAACTGACCTTGCCGTATCTGAACTACTGATTCCACAGATACCGGATAACATCATCAAAGTCAGCGAGAGTGGTATTTTCGATATCGAAGATGCCGAACGTGCAAGCGCTTGCGGCGCGGATGCAATTCTAGTCGGCGAAGCACTGATGCGTTCTGAGGATACTGAGGCATTGATGGATGCGTTTCACCACGCATAAGAGAGCAAGAAGATTGAAAGCCGAACAGTGAGAATGTAGCTTTCACACTCTCATACCTTTTACCTCCCCACTTTTTTTTGCCATGCCACTTAGTCCTAAACAGACCCGCGCACTACTCGATCAGCTAGCGCATTTCCCTAATAAAAAATTGGGACAGAACTTTTTGATCGATGGCAATATCGTGCGCAAATCAATTGATATGGCTGAGCTCGATGCTAATAGCCACGTCGTCGAGGTAGGCCCCGGACTAGGCACACTCACCCGCGCGATCCTGAGTAGCGGCGCAACCGTATGGGCCGTCGAGCGTGATGCTACTCTCGCACAACATATTCGCGATAATATTGTTCCCGAACAACCCAAACTCCACCTAATCGAAGGCGACTGCCTCGATTACCCGCGCGCCGAACTTCCGATCCTGAAGGCTCAAAGTGACTTTAAAATTGTCGCCAATCTGCCCTACGCAGTCTCTACACCATGGATGGAAGCAATCATCTCTGGCCCACTGCCGCAGCGCATGGTGCTGATGCTACAGAAAGAAGCTGCCGACCGCTATGTCGCCAGCCACGGCAGCAAGGCCTTTGGTGCGATTTCGATTTTCTTGCAATCGGTCTATACCGCACACAGCAAACATCTGGTTTCCGCGCAATGCTTCCACCCAGCACCAAAAGTCGATTCTGCTCTCTTACGTCTAGACTTGCGGGAAGACGCCGTGCATTTCTCTGCAGCTGCCCGCGAATGTATCCGTGGGATCTTTACTCAACGCCGTAAACAACTCGGCGCCCTCTGCAAGCGCGCTACGCATACCGAGGCATTGGACTGGTTCAACACCCTCGTAGCAGAAGGCGTAAAACCTACAATTCGCCCCGAAGAGTTACCACTCGAACAATGGCAAAAGCTAGCCCATCGACTCGCCTAAGTGGATCGATGCGTACTTGATTCGCCAGCCCCAGTCGCCTAATCCTACTTCGTAATTCTCCTCTCGCCGTGCTTAGCCTGATCGCCAGACGTTTACTACAAGCCATCCCCACCTTATGGGTGGTGGCCTCCGTCACCTTTGTGCTGTTACGCTTCGCACCGGGTGGCCCGTTTGACGATGAAAAAAAACTGCCGCCTGAAATCAAAGCGCAGATTGAGGCGCACTATGGCCTGAATCAACCACTCTACCAGCAGTACTACAATTTTTTCCTAAATCTATGTAACGGAGATTTAGGGCCCTCATACAAATATCCGGGCTGGGACGTACAAGAAATCATTGCGCAATCCTTTCCCGTCTCGCTTGAACTTGGCTTTTGGGCACTGCTCATTGCCCTAGCGATTGGTATACCGATTGGTACACTCGCTGCGCTGAAACACAACCAACCTACTGAGACTGGCCTGATGGGCATCGCCATGATCGGCATTTGCCTGCCTTCGTTTGTGATTGGCCCAATTCTACTAATCGTCTTCAGCCTGCACCTTGAATGGTTTAATCCGCTGGGCTGGAGCTATGCGAGCGATCGCTTTATACCAGCGCTCACGCTTGGTCTACTGTATGCCGCCTACATCGCTCGCTTATCTCGTAGTGGTATGTTGGATGTAATGCAACACGACTATATTCGCACTGCTCGTGCGAAGGGATTAAAAGATAAAACTATCGTTCTGCGCCATGCATTACGCACTGCGTTGTATCCGGTGGTTGCATACATGGGCCCAGCAGCAGCTGGTTTGATTAGTGGCTCATTCGTTGTCGAAACCATTTTCTTTATTCCAGGCCTAGGGCCCTTCTTCGTGAATGCCGCGCTCAACAGGGACTATACGATGGTCATGGGCACGGTGCTTTTTTATGCCACTTTAATCATCAGCTTTAATTTACTCGTCGACATCATTCAAATGTGGCTCAACCCAAGGACGCGTAATGATTAAACAACGACGCGAAGCAGCAGCCAGTTCCGTCGCATCGAAATCCTTAGGGCAAGATGCCTGGGAGCGACTCAAACAAAACCGCATGGCACAAATTGGCGGTACACTCTTTATCTGTATCACTCTACTCTGCCTCATTGGTCCATCGCTAAGCAGCTATAGCTACGAGCAACAAGATCTTGCCTATGGTGCCCAAGGCCCTTCAAGCGAGCACTGGTTCGGTACGGATGATCTCGGCCGTGATTTGATGGTGCGCATCTTGGTCGGTGGACAAATCTCTATCGGAGTTGGTTTTGCCGCCACACTTATTGCATTGATTATCGGCGTCAGCTACGGCGCCTTTGCTGGCTATCGTGGTGGCGCTACCGAAGCACTCATGATGCGTATTGTGGATGCGGTCTATGCGCTGCCGTTTACAATGATGGTCATCATACTGACGGTCACCTTTGATAAGAAGAGCATCTTCCTGATCTTTATGGCGATTGGAGCGGTCGAGTGGTTGACCATGGCTCGCATCGTTCGTGGTCAAACCCGCGCACTGCGCAAACAACCCTTTGTCGAAGCAGCAATCGTAAGTGGGGCTAAACAAAGCCATATTTTACAGCGCCACATCCTGCCTAATTTACTGGGCCCAGTCATCGTCTATACCACACTGACCATTCCCGCTGTCATTTTACTGGAGTCGATCCTCAGCTTCCTCGGACTCGGCGTGCAACCACCAATGAGTTCATGGGGAATCCTAATCAGTGATGGCGCTGAAAAAATCGATATATACCCGTGGATGCTATTCTTCCCCGCACTCTTTTTCTCGGTCACTATCTTCGCACTCAACTTCATTGGTGACGGTCTGCGTGATGCGCTCGACCCTAAAGAATCAAAGTAGCAGCCCATGCATCTACGATTGCAGTGCCCTCATTTGCCTGAACCCGAAACTCGTATGTCCTATCGCTGCTTAACGGACTTAAAAGAAGCCGATCGTAGTACCTTTTATTTCACAGCACTCAAATACGCACACTACCTATGGCTGCATGGTCATGCAGGCCGTAGTATCTTAGCGCTCACCCGAGCCCTCTATGCAGATGTGCCAGAAGAAGCTGATATTCTCCAGCAATGGCCGCTGCCTTATGCCGCACTCAGATGGGTCACTGCCAACCACCAGGGGCATGACTACCCCGGTAATCCACGGATTAGTTTTCAACACCAAGCCACACGACTGCGCGGGGATCGGCAAGATCTACGGCGTGCTCGCGCTTGGGCGGCATGGGCATTGGTATGCTCCGCAAAACCTAAGCTCTTAGGAGACCACAGCCAAGGGATTGATGAGCCATCAATTGTTGAGATCGCCGCAAGCTTGGATCAGTATGGCCACCGCAAAGAACGCGCGCTCTGGCAAGCCACGCTCACCTGTTAGTTCTTAGTCTAGATGAGGTGTGTATTCGGGCACCAACGCCTGAATCGCCTGCTTCAGTTCGTTGGTATTACTGGTAGCAGTTGCCGATTTCAAAGTAGCAATCATGGCGCTGATCGAATCGGTAAGCTGATCCTCAGCCACAAACCGCATCACCCGCGCATGATTGGTTGGCTTGAGCGTCTCACTCAGATGTTGCACCTCTTCATAAAGCTTCTCACCTGGCTTCAGCCCTATGAAATCGATCAAAATATCCTCACCCTCTTTAAGGCCACTTAGAGCGATCATTTGACGCGCGACATCCACGATCTTGATCGATTCTCCCATATCTAAAACGAAGATTTCACCGCCTGCGCCTAGTGTGGCACTTTGCAGCACCAAACCAACCGCTTCATGAACCGTCATAAAAAAGCGGGTCACTTCGGAATCAGTTACTGTCACAGGGCCACCGGACTCAATTTGTCGTTTAAAAATTGGGATCACGCTACCCGAAGAGCCGAGCACATTACCGAATCGAACCGCCATAAATTTTGTCGTATTCCCTGGCACCGCTTGCTGCTCGAGGAGCGACAACTCGGCTAAGCGCTTGCTAGCACCCATCACGCTGGTTGGGTTGATCGCCTTATCAGTCGAAATGAATATGAACCGCTCCACACCTGCGGCGCTCGCGATACGAGCCAAATCCGCGGTCGCAAAGAAATTATTCTTTAGTGCTTCGCTGGGCTGTGCTTCCATTAAATTTACATGCTTATGGGCCGCCGCATGAAACACCACTTCAGGTTGAAAACGCTCAAACACTTTTTCAACCGCATCGGTCTCATGCACGTCCAGAATCATGGTTTGCGCGCGTTTGGATGTACCCTGCTCATGAAGCACTTGCTGTTGTAACTCAAATATCGCGAGCTCTGCCTGATCCACACAGAGCACCGCAGCGGGCGAATACTCTAGCACCTGAACGACCAATTCGCGACCAATACTACCACCCGCCCCAGTAATTAAAACACGCTTCCCTGTGAGCATAGAGCCGATCTGCTCCGAATTTAAATCAATCGTGTCACGTCCCAACAAATCCTCTAATTGGACTGGGCGTAACTGCGTCATGGTAGCACGACCACTCACTAAGTCAGTCAAAGCCGGCACGATATCCACAGCCAGTCCAGCTGCTCGCGCACTTTCTGCGACCGCACGCACACGACCGACCGAAGCGGAAGGAAATGCAATCACGACTTTAGTCGCGGCGTAGCGTTTCGCCACCTCCGCCAAACCATCGACAGTCTGCGCGACCAACACACCATGCACATAACGCCCAACCTTTTTAACATCATCATCGACAAAGGCAACTGGGCGCATCCCCAAGCGTGCCTTGTGCTTGAGCTCGGAGCAAAGTCCTGCACCGACCTCACCCGCTCCAACAATCAGTACGTTCTCGCCATCGTCCCACTTCAGCCAGTCCTCCAGACCACTGCTCGCCTTTACCCGTAGACCGACGCGCAGACCCGCCAATAGGATGAAACTAAGCAATAGATCAGTTAAAATCACCGCTCGTGGTGGCACCCCATTACCGCCGTACACATACCACATGGAAGCTAAAATACAGCTCACGACAAACAACCCTGTGGCGAGACGTAGCGCATCGGGCAATCGGAAATACGACAACACGCAATCAACCTGCCCCGCGGAGAATAGCAGCATTAATTTCAAGCCGACGACCCACCAAATGCTATTCATCAGATCGATTTTAAAATTAGCGGGCACGTTAAAATCAAAGCGCAATTGAAACGCAGCGTAATAGCTCAGCCCACACAGCAAAGCGTACAAGAGCAGCAAGCCGAGCGTTCGAAAGTTAAGATTACGTGTAAAAATACTCACAGTTGTTCAGTCACTCCATTCCCCCTACTGCGTTACAAAACACGCGCGCACACCCTCAATCACTTTCGATCGATCCGCCACACTCAGCGCCGAACCACTTGGTAAACACAGACCAGTCGCAAATAATCCTTCCGCGCATTCGCCGCCGATCGATGCACAATCCTGAAAAACGGGCTGCATGTGTAAGGGCTTCCACAATGGCCGCGCTTCCACATCTTCTGCCTCCAGTGCCGCAATCACCGCATCACGTGAACTGCCTCCTTCAACCGGATCAATGGTCATACACGTCAGCCAATAATTTGCCGCATCTGGATCTTCAATGGGCATAAACCTCACACCTGGCAGTTCTCCGAGAGCCGCACGATACGCTTCAAAGTGGGCTCGCTTTGCTGCAATACGGCGTGACAAATCATCCAACTGACTCAAGCCAAGTCCTGCCAAGACATTGCTCAAGCGATAGTTGTAGCCAAGCTCGCGATGCTCATAGTGCGCGACTGGCTCCCTAGCCTGGGTCGCCAGAAACCGTGCGCGATCAATCCAAGAGCCCTTGTCCGCCAGCAACATCCCGCCGCCTGAGGTTGTAATGATCTTGTTGCCGTTAAACGAGAAAAACGAAAATGCGCCCATTCCCCCAGCGGGACGCCCCTTATACGATGCCCCTAATGCCTCGGCGGCATCTTCGACGACTGGTATGCCATAGCGCTCACAAACAGCCAGAATCGGATCCATATCCGCACATTGACCGTATAGATGCACCACGATCACAGCTTTCGGCAATTCACCCGAAGCCGCACGCTCACCGAGTTCCAGCTCGAGTAACACTGGATCCATATTCCACGTCCTCGGCTCACTATCTACAAAGATTGGATCAGCGCCACAGTAGCAAATCGGATTTGCACTGGCCGCAAAGGTCAAGGTCGGGCAGATCACCGAATCACCCGGTTGCACGTTCAATAATTGAAGAGCAAGGTGAAGCGCAGCCGTGCCAGAGTTCAGCGCCACTGCATACTGGCGCTCAGCAAGCTCAGCCACAGCAGATTCAAATGCCTCCAAATCAGGGCCCACTGGAGCCACCCAATTCGACGTCAACACGGCATCCACGGCAGCATGATCGCGGGTACTAATGTCTGGGGGAGATAGGTAGATGCGGGGCATAGTCAGATGCAGTCTCCCACATTCAACCTATATTTCCATCTTTTTTCTCAAAGAAATCCGCTACTGCCAAAAAACTGTGGCAAAAACACCTAGGGCGGGACTTGTTCCGAGCGACTCGTCTCGGCGTAATGCAATGAAGACAGAAGCGACATGACCGACAGCGCAGCTGATCGGACCACCGCAGGTGAAAGTCTCGCCCAACGAAGTACCCAGGGCGGGACTTGAACCCGCACGCCATTACTGGCAAGGGATTTTAAGTCCCCAGTGTCTACCATTCCACCACCTGGGCATCGGTTGTGTCGTTAAACAAGCGCCGAAAAAAGCAACCTGCTCGGGCCTTGGCAAGTCTTGATCACGACGATTCAATTATTTCGAGAGATCGTAGATCGCGTAGCCGGCTAATGCATTGGGATCCTACCTCTGGCAGGCAACCTTGCCGAATAAGAAAGACATCAGCTATTTTCCTTCACTGAGCTATAATTGTTACACCCTTAGGAGATTTTTTGTGTCATAGGACTTACTTAAAATGGTTCCGATTAGCTGCAAGATTAGCATAATCAAGGGATTCACGATTCAATTAACCCTATATCCATACAACTCACTAAATGATGTAATTATGTCGACATTTCTTTAAATCACGCTGATTTATAGCGTACGATTGCTATGAAATTTAAATATCTGTTGTTTTTTTCGCTATTGCTTACCTCCATACAGGGGCAAACCATCGTTTACGTAGATAAAGATGCGCCCGAGGGTGGTGATGGGACCTCGTGGATGACTGCATTTAAATACCTCAACGATGCCCTCAGCGATGCAGGCATTGGACTCGGAGAGCACCACCTCTGGATCGCGGAAGGTACCTATTATACCGATGAGGGTGATCTCTACGCGAATGATGACCAAAACAGTAAATACGTAATCCCCTACACCGTGACCGCTGTTATTGGCGGGTTTTCCGGAACAGAGGAATCCGCTGATGCAGCTGACCCGGCTCGCTACCTGACCACCCTGTCTGGTCTTATTTTTGAGGAATACGGCGCGACTGGAATCGGTAGTTCATATCTGCTCGAGACCGAAGCGGGCTCTTCTGCTTTGCTGATAAAGGGTTTCACGATAACCAATTCTTCAGATCGAAGCGGCTGCTTAATTAGTATTTCCAATTCAACAGACCGCATACAAACGACCTTTGAGCAGTGCAATTTCTTGGATAATGAATCCACCCAGACTCTGATTGTTACGAGTGCCAGCGATACCGTACTGTTTCGAAATTGCCGTTTTGAAAGATGTCAAACCTCAGGCGGTTACTTGATCCAATACGGAAACTTTGAGTCCTGTTACTTCAATAAAAATAACTCTCTAAAAGCGATGCTGTATGTACCCGGCACCGTCGATCGCTGCTTTATTGCCGATAACACTACGACTTCTAATTCAACTAATCAAGACTACTCACTGATCTACCAACCAGACAATGTGTTCAACTCGCTACTCTACCGAAATGTAGCAGGAGGCCGTGGTATATTAGCAGCGAGCAATACACAGCTGATACATTCAACATTCATCGATAATTATAACTACCACAGCTATTCAGAAATATCTGGTAGCGTCACCGTGGGTAACTGTTTATTCTTCCGTAGCGGTATCAATTTCAGTTCGATTTTAGATACTGCGACCGTGGGTTATAAGTCGACGGTCAATCTTCCCGTAAAATCCGCTTTCTTTGGGATTTTTGATTACTATCCAGGCAGCTCCTTAGGGACTGATAACAATGGAACCTATGCTCGACTTTATTCTGTAAGTAATCAGGCCCCCTATGCAGGTAGCAGCGTATTTGAGTATGGTTTTTTCAAAACCTTTGAAGCGAATTTACCCTTAGGGGATCTATATGGATACCCAACTGCAGAACAACTAAATGGCCAAAGTGGCAGCGAATTTCTCACGAGCATGCGATCTATGCACGGCCGTACTTTGTGTAGTACTAATAATTATTCGTACATACCAGAGCTAACGCCCATAGTGTTGCCAGATTTAGTCATTCCCGATCCGTTTGTGAATTCCTCCGATCCACTCGGCCCCGACGGCCAACCTTTCACTGAGGATGATGGCTTACGCTTGAACCCTGACTCCCAATGGGCTGCTGAAGTGATCAATGTTACAACAATCACTGCAGACTATGAGTCGTATGATATTCTCGGAAATCCACGTATTGTGGGTGGTAGCATCGACTTGGGAGCTTATGAGTATGCTCCACTTCAAGATGCGGATGGTGATGGCATTGGTGATGCCAATGATGATTTTCCGAATGATCCTAATGAGACACTAGATACCGATGGTGACGGTCTGGGTGATAACGAAGACAGCGACGATGATGGCGACGGCGTCGACGATTCTGTAGAAATCGCTGCGGGTACTGACCCAAAGCAATATAATACAGCGTTCTACAATTTTGTGCAGACACTTGGCGCAGGTGCGTATGATGCCGATGATCTCGCCGAGTCAAGATTAGCGGGTCAAAGTGATGTGACATCGGAGCCCAACACATTCAGCCTGTACACCACTGGGCAACTGGCATCAGCAACTGAAGCCGCGCAGAGCCAGGGCCAAAGCGATGTTACCGCCGACCCCAACAGCTATGGATTGTACAGTGCGAACGATTTGTCTTCAGCCGAATCGACTTCGCGCACGCTCGGTCAGCAAGATGTCGTCAGCGATCCACTTAGCTATGGACTATACAGTCCTTCGTTCGTGACTGCTTTACTGGACTCTAGTCGTGAAGCTGGGCGCAGTGATGTCACCGCTGATCCGAGTTCATATGGATTGTATTCCAGCCAAGGGATCGTCGATTTAAGACCTGGTTCGATTCTACTTCAAGCCGGCGCTAATAATACCGCGGCTCTTCGGTTGCAAATCCAGCGCAGTACAGATCTAAGCAATTGGACCTCGCACACGGATGACTTAATTGAAGTCGAGATGCCAATGAGTGGTGATACCCAATTCTACCGCTTTGCGATGCCGCAGGAGTAGATTTCCTTCTAAAAAATCCAGGTATTAAACACCGCAGTCAATAGAGCACCATTGCGCCAAAGGACGTGCGCAAGTCTTGATCACGACGATTCGATTATTTCGAGAGATCGTAGATCGCATAGCCGGCTAATGCATTGGGAAGCACTGTGCATTCACTGGTCCAATTACCGGAAAGATAGACTCGGTTCTCGATCTTAATTTGCCGTGCTTGGCAAAATGCATCAAACTCGCTGACTGAAAATGGATTCGACGGCAGGGTCTCATACCATGCACGCGGATACACTTCATTGATGGTGCGTTGCCCTTTAAAGAGGAAATTCAGGCGATTCACCCAGAAGCCATGGTTGACGAAACCAACCGTCACGCGCTTGCCGACACGTAAGCCTTCTGCCAAGATCGCATCCGGATCGTCAACTAATTCAACCGAACGGCTGAAAATCACGCGATCAAACGCATTGTCATCGAATGTCGCCAATAGTGCACCCACATCACCATGATACGCGGGCACGCCTCGCTTTACACAGCTGAGGATGCGCTCAAAGCTAATATCCACACCGACACCATAGACTGACTTCTTTTGCTTCAAATACTCGAGTAGCACGCCTCTGCCACAGCCCAAATCGAGCACACGATCGCCCTCACCGACCCAGCGGGCGATGATTTGGTAATCGACTTGACGTCTCTTGTTACTGTGAGTCATAGCACTAACGATCCAAAAAAGTTCGTATCAAATTATAGAGTTCCGGCGAGCGCACGAGAAACGAGTCATGCCCAAAATCCATCTCCAACTCGGCGTAGGTCGCATCTTTGCCCAAGCGTAGTAGTGCCTCGGCAACTTCACGATTACCCTGCGGCGGGTAAAGCCAATCGGAGGTAAACCCAACGACTAACCCAGGGGCTGTTACTGCTGCGAGCGTATCATCCAGAGATACCGGACTATGTAAATCAAACCGATCGAGTGCTTTGGTGAGATATAAATACGTATTGGCGTCGAAGCGCCCGACAAAGCTTTGACCCTGATAGCGCAGATAACTCTCCACTTCAAATTCAACGTCAAAATGCTCTGCACCAGGCTCAACCGAACGGCGTTTACGGCCAAATTTCGCCTCCATTCCAGCATCCGACAAATAGGTAATGTGTGCCATCATCCGTGCCACTGACAAGCCATGGCCTGGCGGTGAATCTGGATCATAATTGCCATTGTCCCAGACTGGATCACGCACAATCGCCTGGCGCCCGGTATCATTAAACGCAATTGCCTGTGCATTGTGCCGCGCACAACAGGCCATCGCAATGTAGCGACCGACCCGATTGGGGAAGTCAATAGCCCATTGCAAGGTTTGCATCCCGCCCATACTCCCGCCGAGAACTGCATGCAAACAGTCGATACCCAGCGAGTCCACTAACAGACTCTGAGCCTTGACCATATCACGTACCGTCAATTTAGGAAAATCCAAGCGATAGCGCTGCCCTGTTTTTGGGTTGATCGAATACGGCCCCGATGACCCTGAGCACCCGCCCAAGGCATTAGAACAAATCACGAAATAGCGCGAGGTATCAATCGGCTTACCTGGCCCAATCACAAAATTCCACCAGCCGGGCTTACGCTCATCCATGCTATGAACACCGGCGCAGTGATGGTTACCGCTCAATGCATGGCAAATCAGAATTGCATTGTCCTTGGCTGCATTGAGATGGCCATAGGTTTCATAACGTAGCGACAGTTCTGGGATCGTGCCGCCAGACTCGAACTGAAAAGGTTCATTCGAAACGAAATCCTGAGACTCGACCAAGCCCACCTCGCCTTCGGCGGGAGCTTGCTGCGCTGCTTCAGAATCATTCATTTCTATACTCTAAAATCCTTTAATTTCAAAGAGACTGGTCACACTCGCATTACCGTGAATACGCTTTATCCCCTCTCCCAACAATTCCGCAACACTGAGCACGGTGATCGGCACGCCGTCACGCTGTTCAACCGGAGTGGTATCCGTAGTGATTAAGCGATCCAACAATCCACTGGAAAGTCGCTCGTAGCCCATATCGTTGAGTACCCCATGGCTGACTGCGGCCATGACGCTCTTCGCGCCATTTTTCTTCAATAATTCAGCCGCGGCGCACAAAGTACCTGCGGTCTCAGTCATGTCATCAACCAGAAGTATATCGCGCCCCTCAACATCGCCCACCAGCGAGGTCGCCTCCACGGTCTCTGCCGAAGTACGTCGTTTCGCAATAAAGCCGAGCGGTACATCTAGCATACCAGCATAGGCTGACGCCATCTTCATGCCACCAACATCGGGCGAAAAGAGCGTTAAATTGCTAGTGTCGATATTCTTCAAATACTCAAACAGGACAGGTGACGCGTAAAGATGATCCACTGGGATATCAAAGAAACCCTGAATCTGCTGCGCGTGAAGATCCACAGTTAACACTCGGGTCGCGCCTGCAGAAACCAACAAGTTGGCTACTAGCTTGGATGTAATTGGCACACGCGGCTGATCTTTCCGGTCTTGTCGAGCATAGCCGTAAAAAGGAATCACCGCAGTGATACTTCGAGCCGAAGCGCGACGAGCCGCATCAATCATAATGAACAACTCCATCAAATGCTGATTTGCCGGATTGCAAGTGGACTGGATTATAAAAATATCAGCACCGCGAATGTTCTCATTGATACGGACAAAACTCTCACCATCTGGAAAGCTAACTACCGTCGCATCGCCAAGAGGCACATCCAGATAGTCGCAAATATCTTTCGCCAATTTCGGGTTAGAATTTCCGCAGAATATTTTCAGTGAGCTTTCTTTCATATCAATTATCCATGTGTGTCACGTTTAGCTAAAGATTCGATACTTTTCTCCACTTTATCGAACCTTTTGAATAGGTCGGGAAGTCGTCGCTGTAAAACCATGATACGATTGTATAGCATCATAGGCTCACCTGTTGGACCACGCACCTTGGCATTCGGCTCCAGTGAATGTGGGACACCAGCTCCACCCGCAATCATCGCACCGTCCCCGATCTTTAAATGGCCAGCGACACCCGCTTGCCCTGCCAGCACGACACCGTCACCCAGCTCCGTGCTTCCACTGATCCCAGATTGCCCAATGATTAGGCAGTGCTTACCAATGCGCACATTATGGGCGATTTGTACCAAATTATCAATTTTGGTACCCGTACCAATCACCGTCGACCCAAATCGGGCTCGATCAATACTAGTATTTGCCCCGACATCCACATCTGCCTCAGTCACCACATTCCCGATCTGTGGCACTCGTTGATGAGCACCTTGGGTAAATTCATAGCCATAACCATCCGAGCCGATGACACAGCTTGGCAGGAGCCGATTACGTGGGCCGATCTCACAATAATCACCGACTACCACTTGTGAGAATATATGTGTTTCATCACCGATCTTAGCATACTTACCAATACTCACATGCGCTTCGAGTACTGCAGACCCAACGACTGCGCCTTTTCCGATGTAACAGAATGGACCGACCGACGCTGCCGGAGAAACTAGCGCATCTAAATCGACAAATGCTGTCGGATGCACTCCAACCTCAGCAGGTGGCTGCAAACTTTTCTCCATATCACGGCATAGCAACGCAAGTGCATAAGAGGGATTTTCCACCTTAATGTACAACTGCTTCGCCTTTGGAGCTTCGGTGTAATCTAGAGGTAGGAGCAACACAGACGCCGCTGAATCTGCTACCAACTCACGATATTTAGGGTTCCCTAAGAAAGACAAGTCACCTGCCACTGCCTCAGATAGCGAGCCGATACCTGTGATACTTCCTTGGTATTCACCAAAGCATTGCGCATCATCACCGACGATTTCCAAGATACGTTGAATAGAATAAGTAAATGGCATCTGCTAGGTAGAACAAAAAACCCTGTCCTAAGCGAGAACAGGGTTTTAGATATTGTAAATAATAAGAAGCTTACTGGGCGTTCAATACCGCAATGACAGCATCTGAGATCTCCAGTTCATCAGACGAGTATACGACAGAATTGATCGGCACAACGAGGTCGATGCCCTTGTCTTTCGCGACTTCCTTGACTGCCTCAACCGCTTTCTGCTGCAACGGTGCAAGCTCTTCTTGCTGGCCCTGCTGTGCAAGTTGCTGCGCTTGTTGACGGAACTGTTGTAACTCAACCTGTGCTGCCTGTAGTTGTGCTTGCAGACCAGCAATCTCAGCCTTGGCCTCGGCCTTCGCTTCATCACCTAATGCCGGGTTTTTAGCTTTAGCTTCTGCTTCACGCCCTTTGGTTACAATGGCTTCAAGATTTGATTGCATCTTTTTCATTTCTTCTTCTACAGGAGCGACTGAACCCTTGACCTTCTCGACTGCAGCCTGGAATTCAGTGTAATCATTAAGAATACGCTGTACGTTGACAGTAGCGACAACCGGAGTTTTTTGAGCGAACAGAGCTGCAGCGCAGAAAAGTGACGCAAGAATGAGAGTAATAGTTTTTTTCATATTATGTCGTTTTAGGTTATATTTTTGTAAATGTAAGCAAGATTAGAAGCGCGTGCCAAAAGAAAAATTAAACTGAGCGCCATTGTCTTCGGCGTCGTCAGGAACAGTAATCGGAATACCAAGATCTAATTTAAGTGGAGAACCCATCATAATGATACGTGCCCCAATACCCCAGTTGGACGCATAATTTGAAGGACTAAAATCATAATCGGACTCATTCACAAAGCCACAATCATAGAAAGCAACCAGACCCAAAGGTTCCGCAATTCTGAAGCCATATTCAAAAGATAACATACCGTAAGAATTACCACCAATGGCTTCATCCTCATCATCATTATCGCGCGGGCCTACGTCGCGGTGCTCAAAGCCACGTAAACTGTCAGGACCACCAAGGTAAAAGCGGTCATAAAATGGGACTTCATCACTGTTACTGTAGGTAGAAACAGTGCCAACACGCCCAATGATAGAGAATGTCTGTTCATAAAGATCAAAGGTTGGGATGAAATGAGCCGTGCGCGCCTCTAACTTCAGATAGTTTACATCACCGCCGAGGCCTGCCAGTTCCGACATCAAGGAAGTGCGATTTCCTCTACGCGTAAACATCAGGGAATCACGCGTATCACGAAGTAAGGTCAAGCCCACCTTAGACACAACATCCTTCTCGCCATCAGCCGCCTGAAACACATCGGCAATGCCGTCATTTGCGTCTGGGTAAGTGCCCATATTAACGTCAAAAATCTCTACGATCTCGAAACGGTATGACATACGCGCTTCAACCAACTCGAAAAGACGGCGGCGCAGATAGAGTTCAAAGCCGGTACGCAACTCATTGTAGTCACTACTGTTGTAGTCTGACTCACGGCGGAACAACTCGACCCCAAATGCTAAACGCTGCTCGAAAAGCCAAGGCTCCTCAAAGGCGACAATAACCTCATTACTCGTACTACCCAAGGAGGCTCGGAAACGGAACTTTTGACCGTCACCACGAAAGCCAGAACGCCAGTTAAATAGATCGAAATTACCCTGCGTGAGTTCGAAATAGACCACAGCACTCTCGACTGATCCAAAACCCGCACCAAAAGTGAAATTACCGGTACGCCCTTCACTCACTGTCACACTCAGATCACGCCGACCTGGAACATTTGTTGACTCAGGGTTCATTCGCACATCACCAAAGTAACGCGTATTACGCAAACGATTTTCACTCGTATTCATACGCTTCAAATCAAACACATCACCTGGACGAAGCGCCAACTCACGAATAATGACTCGAGTCTTGGTAATCGTGTTACCCTCTACCTTAATCGACTCGACATAGAATTTTTCACTCTCACGCACTCGGAACACGAGATCGATCGCACGAGTTTGCATATTCGGGACACGTTCCGCGCGTACACCCGCATCCAAATAACCTCGAGAGGTGTAATATTCGCGAATATCCGCTGCAGCAGCATCTACTTTTTCTGGGGAAAATGCTGTGCCAGATGCCACATCGACGACGCTCAAAAGTTCCCCTGAAGTATAAATAGTCGCATTCTCAATCGACATCTCCCCAAGCGTATAAAATTGGCCTTCAATCACTGGGATTGTGATCTCAAGATGTCCATCCGACTTGTAGGCGAGTACGACACTATCCTCATCCACAGTAATATCCAAATAGCCTTGGTTGCGGTAGTAGGTGCGGAGAAGCTCTAGATCCTCCTTAAACTTTTTTTGATCAAAGCGTCCGGAGCCGGTCAACCAAGAAAGCCAATCGCGTTTCTGAGTCTCAAGTACTTTGGCCAATTCCTTATCATCGATAGCTACATTCCCTTCAAAGAACAGTCCTTTGATCTTCACATTTGAACCTTCATCAATGTCATACAACACCACGGCATAACCAGTCGCCTCATCACGTTGAATTCGGTAATCGACAGTCACGTCTGGAAACCCTTTTTCCACATAGTAAGCCTCGATCTTGTCAGCGGCTTCACTCACTTGATATTCATCCAGTGGCAGGCCGGCTTCAAGCTCACCCTTCGAAGATAAACGCTCATTTTTGTACTTCTTGTTACCTGAATAAGCAATGCGCTCGATGGTATACTTGGGAATCACTTCAAAGATTACGATTACCGAGCCATCCTGAGCAGTCTCTACCTTGACTTCGACAAATTCGAAATGCCCCGTGCCATACAGTGTGCGTATCGATTGATCGACCAAAGCGGTATTATAATCCATACCCGCTCGCAACTGCACGTTACCGAAGACAAACTCCTCACTCACAGACTGGAAGCCATCGAACTCGACGCGCACTTCATTCACCTTGGGATACTCTTTAGTATCCTGAGCTGATAAAGACAATGAGCAGGTAATCACCAAAAGGCTGATGAGCGAGCAGCGTAGTATCTTAAAAAATCGCATTGGGTATTATATGTAAGTATTCGTTCGGGACTAGCGATGAAAATTTTCGTAGCGAGTATAACGACGCACGAAGGTTAAATCAACATCTCCGATTGGGCCATTACGCTGCTTAGCGATGATTAATTTTATGTGCTCTACATCGCTTGGCATTGCCCCATCCTGCACCGCTTCGTCATCATCACGCTTCTTTGGCCGATGTAATAGCAAGACAACGTCAGCATCTTGCTCAATCGAACCTGACTCACGCAAATCCGAGATACGAGGATCACGATTTTCTTTCTCAGACTCACGGTTTAGCTGACTGAGCACTACAACTGGCACACCAAGCTCCTTGGCCATACCCTTCATTCCTCGGGACATATCAGCAATTTGCTGCTCACGCGGCACGCGAGGATCTGAGCCGCGGATCAATTGTAAGTAGTCCACCACCACCAGTCCTAGCTTGTTTTTGGTATGTAGTCGGCGCGCCTTCGCACGGATATCTAAAATCGTAGAACTAGAATTATCGTCAATCCAGAGAGGCGACTGCTTCAACTCTTTGGTCGTCGTAACAATGTCGGCCATATCCTGCTTGGATACTACTCGGTCGCGGATGCGCTTCATGTCTACTCGCGAGCGGCTACAGATTAAGCGCATGGCCAAATCTTCCGCAGTCATTTCCAGACTAAATACAAGCACGCCAGCAGACTTGCGACCACCGTCAGGCAGCATGGCATGCTCTGCAAAGTTCATCGCCAATGAGGTCTTACCCACAGATGGGCGAGCGGCGAGCACGATCATCTGCCCAGGATGGAAACCATAGGTCATGCCATCCAAGTCGCGGAATCCAGATAACACACCATCGATATCATCCTTACCACTCAACAGCGCTTGAATGTTATTTACTGCTCCATCCAACGCCTCACGAATCGGAGTCGCTCCCTCAGTCACACGACCACTACTAATCTCAAAAATATCTTGCTCAATCTTCTCGATGAACGTGGACATGTCCTCTTGCTGCTCATAACAAGCCTCAATCGTTTCGCGAGAGGTACGAATTAGCCGACGTAGCAAATACTTTTCGTGAACAATACGAGTGAAGTAACGTGCGTGCGCCGGAGTCTCAATACGATTTTGAATCGCATAAATAGCTGCGATGCCACCGACATCTTCCTCCATGCCATTTTTGCGCAGGTAGTCCAGCAACAAGATCTCATCTATTGGATCACCCGTCTCATACAATGCGAGCAGTGCACGATAGAGCTCTTGGTGTGAGGTCTTGAAAAAATATGCGGGCGCAATCTTCGCCTCGATGCAATCTGTAAGGATCTCGCGACCGCCATCAATTAGACAAGCTGCGAGCAAGCCCTCTTCTGCCTCCACATTGTGAGGCTGCACACGGATCTCGTCAGAAACGCTATCCGACTTACGAGAATCACCACGAAACTTAGGCCCACTTTTGTCGCGACCGTATGAAGAGTTCGTGGAATCAGTCGGCATGGAACTGGCTAGTATCTAATCGTCCGCAATCAGTGGCTTAATCTTCGTCTTCCTCAGAAGCGTCTTCAGTCGCTGCTTCTTCAATCGGATTTTCAGAGACCACTTCAAATTTGAGCTCAGCTTCAACATCAGCATGCAACTTGATCGTCGCAGAATGTGAGCCAAGATCCTTGATCGGTTGTGCTAAACCGAGTTGCTTTTTAACCAACTCAACACCCTCTTCTTTGAGGCGCTCGATCAAATCACTCGCTGTCACAGCACCAAACATCTTGCCGCCCTCTCCGGTCTTCACCGCAATCGCAATGCTGATTTTGCCGATCTTTTCACTGAGTTCGCGAGCATTTTCAAACTCTTTCTGTTCACGAGCCTCGCGCGCTTTGAGTAGCGACTCGACGTGCTTTTTGTTTGCCTGAGTGATTGGCAAAGCTTGCTTGCGTGGAAGCAGGAAATTACGTGCATAACCTGCGCGCACTGTTACAGTGTCACCCTCGGCGCCAAGGCCATGGATGGGTTGAAGGAGGAGAACTTGTGAGTTAGCCATGATACGATCTTTAGTTTAAACTATAATAAAGGAGAAAAATTACTTAAAACGGCACGTCTTCATCGAGCGTGTCGTTGTCATTAGAGAAATTAGTTGCTGGAGCTGGTGATGCTTCAGGTTGGGCAGTCGTACGAGCTGGGGGCGAACTATTCTCATAGCCACTGGTATTGCCACCATCATTTTCTTCGCGTCCACCAATAAACTGAAAGTTCTCGAGCACCACACTAAGCTTACTGCGCTTTTGCCCATCAGATTCCCACTGATCCAGCTTTAAGCGGCCCTCGACCATAATCGGGCGCCCCTTGCGCATATACTTGCTAATTACCTCGGCTTGCTTGCCAAATGCATCGATGTCGACAAAAGTTGTCTCTTCGCGGCGTTCGCCATCCTTCGTCGAGTAAACTCGAGAAGTAGCCAGACCCAACTTGCAAATCGAATTACCATTAGCCGTCACACGTAATTCTGGATCACGAGTGAGGTTGCCCATTAGGATGACTTTATTGTATGAGGCCATGGCGTTTAAGTTGTTAGGTGAAAGCGTGCGACGTGTGCCGGATTAAACCGACTGAACAAAGATTCGGTTCACACGCTTGTCTAAGCAAAGCTTTTCTTGAAGCTGTGCGGGAGCAGTACCTGGGCCCTCGAAGTAAACCTCGAGGTAATGGCCTTGAGTAAAGCGACGATCAGCTGCACGAGCGAACTCACGCATACCAAGATCTTCGCTCTCAGTGACTGCTCCACCGAGTGAAGCGAGGATTTCTGTCAAATCAGCCAAAACTTTAGCAGAATCGTCTTCAGATTCGCGAAGGTCTAGGATGAAAGTAGTTTTGTAGTTATTCTTTGTCATTGCGCTCATGCGATGGTGCTGTGCGTTGGTTAATAATGTTCATGGCGATCTCAGGCTCTTTGTCAATTATGAGCTGGATATGCTCAAGGTAGCAAGGAGTCTGGGCTGCCAAAAGGTTTTGATCGTCCTTCGAAAAGTTACTCAGGACGTAATCTGCGAGGTCCATTTGTTTATGCGGCTTTGCTCCAACCCCAATGCGATAGCGCAAAAAGTCAGGCCCGATCTGCGCGAGCACATCAGTGATCCCGTTGTGACCTCCAGCACTACCACCTACACTTAATTTAGGCCTCCCGACTTCGAGAGTAATGTCGTCATATAAAGCGACAACTGAGGATGCTTGGAGCTTTCGATAGCGTAAAATCGCACTGATAGAACGTCCGCTAGCATTCATGAACGTCTGAGGTTTCACTAACAGGAGTTTACGCCCCATGTAAGAGGCAGTTGCGATTTCAGCCTCAAAACGGGCTTCCGTCTTCCACTCGGCACGTAGCTTAGCCGCCAGCTTTTCAACTAGAGCAAAACCCACATTGTGACGGGTGTTACGGTATTTTGTGCCTGGATTTCCCAGACCTGCAATGACCGCTATGGACATTTTTTGAAAGAACAAAGAGAGGAGCGCGGGCGCTCCTCTCGAGAAAGAGGATAATTACTCAGCGTCGCCTTCGGCTTCATCACTGACCTTGGTCGCAGGCACTTCGTCTGCAGCCACTTCAACTGCAGCTTCAGGTTCTTCAACTGCAACTGTTGGAGGCTGGCAGGAAACGATCACTTGAATCGGAGTACCTAGATATTCAACACCATCCACAACAGGAAGATCACTGATGTGAATCGCACCACCGACAGCGAGGTCCTTCACGTCGACCTCAATGTGATCAGGCAATTTTGATGGACGGCAACGAATTTCAACTTGATGTGTTTTGTGGTCAATCACACCACCTTCATTTTTTACCCCTATTGCATCTGCCTCACCGATTAGTTGCACTGGTACTTGAGCGACAAAGCTCTCACCGCGAGCAACTTCATGGAAATCAATGTGAGTGATGCAGTTTTTCACTGCGTTGCGCTGAATCTCTTGGATATGAGTCAAAGCAGTCTCGCCTTTCTCATCCACCAGTTCGATCAATGCTGCGCCGCCGCCGATCGAGCGTTTAAGCTCACGAAATTCCACTAATGAAAGCGAAACCGAGCGCGAGTTGCCTTTGCTGTATACGCAGGCTGGAATATTACCGTCCGCGCGGAGGCGGCGTGCGACGCCACGGCCCTTATTTTCGCGGTTTATGATGTTAAGTTTGAACTGATTCATTGTCTGTAAAATGAGAAGAAATATGCCCTTTTTAAGGAAATCTGTTTATGAGAAAGGCGCGGACAATAAAATAGGGCACCTGAAAAGCAACCTAAAGTTTGGCATTTTTTCAAAGTCGCTTTACGGGTGATTAAGACTTATCAAAGTGTCACAAAATTAGCTCAATAAAGCTCCAAGCAGCATTTTAACGTCTTTAAACATTCATGGCTCAAGATCCAACACCTCCTTTAACTCCCGAACGGCTCGCAGTCCTACGATCGATTGAATTCAATCAGGCTCCCTCACCAAGCTATATTGTCCAGCTTGACTGCCTTGAAGCGAACTGCGAACTCCTCAAATCCGTCTCTGATCGATGCGGCGCAAAAATCCTACTCGCACTTAAGGGCTTTGCCTGCCACAGTACCTTTCCGCTGATACGACGTTATTTAGCAGGAACCACATCCAGTGGCCTCCACGAAGCCCTGCTCGCAGAAGAGCTTTTTGGTCAAGAAGTCCACGTCTATTCGCCAGCTTACAAAGCCGCTGAACTTGAACAACTCAGTCACTTTGCACATAGCCTTGTATTTAACTCAGCGCAGCAACTAGCAAAAGGCATCGAGCAACTCGCTCTACACCACCGCCCTGAACTAGGCTTGCGGGTAAATCCTGAATATTCAGAAGTTGATACAGAGCTGTATGACCCCTGCTCCAGCGCGTCTCGGTTAGGCACCACTCGAGAAGCACTTGAACAAGCACTCAAAACACTTCCAAATAACCCGCTCAAACAACTGCACGGTCTCCACTTCCATGCACTTTGCGAACAAGATGCTGACACTTTGAAGCACACCGCCGATGCGTTTGATGCTAAATTTGGGGACCTCATCCCAGGACTTAAATGGCTTAACTTCGGTGGCGGTCACCATATCACTCGTCCCGGCTACAATATAGATCTCCTCTGCGCTACAGTACAGCAATTCCGCCAACGCTACGATGTCGATGTCTACCTCGAACCCGGTGAAGCTGTAGCACTGCACACTGGAGTGCTAGCAGTCACTGTCTTGGATATAATAGAAGCTGGCGGCCAGCAAATTGCGATTCTCGACACTTCGGCCACCTGTCATATGCCCGACGTACTAGAGATGCCCTACCGCCCTAACATTCTCGACGCCGAGGAAGCTGGTGCATTACCACACACGTATCGCCTTGGGGGGCTATCGTGCCTCGCAGGTGATATCATTGGTGACTACTCTTTCGCTAAGCCGCTTGAAATAGGGCAACGCATCGTTTTTTTAGATATGTCCCATTATACTATGGTAAAAAGCTCCACTTTTAACGGAGTGCCGCTCCCTGCAATATGTCTCCACAGCCATAAAGAAGGCCTGCAAGTCGTGCGTACCTTTGGCTATGCAAATTATCGGGACCGTCTTTCATGAGAGGTCACATTCTAATCCTATAATCCACTAAACATTTGTTTGATGAAAAAATTGACACCCTTTGAATTATTACTATGCATCGCATTGTTAGGTATTGCAATTGCCTCGACTTACACCATTCAAAAATTGCGATTACAACAATCGGCATACATGAAAACGACCATTGAAACTAATGAATGAAACTACTTGAACATCCCTTCATTCAAAGCATCTCCGAACAGCGCCGCGATGCACTGCTAGATGAAATTGAGATACTCAAGCTCAAGCACAGCGATATCATTTTCAGGCAAAACAGCAGCTCAGATGCACTTTACTTAATACTTGAAGGGAGTGTTTCATTTAACAAGCGGAAGCAAGATGGCTCGAATCAACACATCATCACCTCCGATGAGGGCAGTTCTTTTGGTGAAGTGGGCGTCTTTACAGAAGAAAAACGGGCCCTCGAGGCGATTGCAAAAACAGATTGTGTTATCGGTCGAGTACCAAAAAAGACCGCAAAAAAAATCATCGAAGACGCTGAGCCTGCTAAGCGAGTCCTAGACAGCGTCATCAAGCACTTAAGAAGTACGACCTCGCAGTACATGATAGAAATGATGCGTAAGGAGAAGCTCTCTTTGATAGGTACAATGATCTCTTCTATCCTGCATGACTTTAAAAACCCATTCTCAATCATCATGCTTGGGGCACACATCATAGAACAAAGGCATGGCGCAGACGACCCCAAGACTAAAGAAATATGCAAAAACATTGACGCCCAGCTTCGTCGCATGATGGACATGGCCAGTGATTTAGGCTCGTTTGCCCGTGGCGATAGTGAAATCCAGATTCGCCCAGTCTCAATCCATAAGCTCTTCCAACAATTTAAAGAACTCCACTCGCCCTTCTTCCATGAAGAAAATGTCAGCATAGAGATGCATGCCAATGGAGTATCTCTAGAAGCGGATGCGAATAAGCTTCTGCGTGTGCTGCAAAATCTCGTAGAAAATGCGATTGAAGCAATTCATCAAAGTAAAAAACCAGGCAAAATCGTCATTAACGCAACCGACAAGGGTCAAACTATCTACATCTCAATATCTGATGACGGCCCAGGGATACCCGACGAGATACAAAGCCGTTTCTTCGAACCCTTTGTCACTCATGGAAAAAACTCTGGGACAGGACTTGGTACTGCAATTGTTAGATCCATTGTTGATGCGCATCACGGTAATATTATCTTTTCCACAACCCGTGCCGGCACAATGTTTACCATTCAGCTACCTAAAGCTAGCAAGTGACTACGCCACCCTTGCCGTAATCGCATTGAATTCTACTTGCTGCGACAATAGCGCTGAGGCTTTTCCTAAGCAATTTAGTTTAATCGAACTGTAAGGCACTCAAGTAAACGTTTATACTAGATCTTAGAATCGAACTACTCAGGCTGATGATCATTGGCCTTTGACACCAAACAAAAAGGTACCTCAGCATAGATTATAAGTTAGCAGTATAACACTGTCTAACTACTAACGCCTAATTTGCCTAAGATTCGGTTTAAATCTTCGTTCCCGTAATACTCAATCGTAAGTTTCCCTTTCTTCGCGCCATGCTTGAGCATGCAGCGAGTGTTAAAGTGCTCGCCAATTCGCTTCTCGAGATCACGGATCACCGTTGCCTGCGCCTCTGCGTTTTTTGCCTTTGCTTGCTTGGTTGTGCCGCTGCTTTCTTTCAAGCGGCGAACCTGTTGCTCAGCCTCACGCACACTCATACCAGTTTCAATAATACGCCGCGCTAAGAGCCTACGATGCTCTTCACCTTCCAAACCAAGCAAGACTTTAGCATGCCCAGTCGAAATAAGTCGGCGGCTCAAGAAACCTTGAATCTCACTGCCAAGAGATAATAACCGAAGTGAATTAGCAATCGAAGCGCGGCCTTTACCTACACGTTCAGCAACAGCCTCTTGAGTTAGGTCAAAATCGCGTACTAAGCTAGCATAGCCCAAGGCTTCATCGATTGGGTTTAGATTCTCGCGCTGCAAATTCTCAATTAATGCCAACGTCGCGGAAGATGCATCGCTTGCCTCAATCACTCGAGCAGGCACGCTTTCTTGTTTAAGAAACTCAAACGCACGCAAACGTCGCTCCCCAGCAATCAACTCAAATTGCTTGCCCTTGGCACGCACCACGATCGGTTGCAGCAAACCTTCAGCCTTAATACTCCTCGCCAACTCTTCTACATGTTTCGGGTCAATCTCGCGGCGCGGCTGATACGGATTTGTGACCAAGTCTTTAATTGCAATATCACGGTAACCCAAATCAGAAACTGCCGCTGTTGCGGCAATGGGCGCTTGGGTCGGCGCTTGACCTTTAGATGAAGCCAAGGCTGATAACTCGGCCTTCTGCTTCGGCGCAGCACCCTTAGTTGGAGACGCTTTCTTTGCCGTCGCACTAGTGGTGCCAGTGATGAGACCACCTAGGCCACGACCGAGTCTACTTTTAGAATTTGCCATAATTATTGAGAAATAGGGATGAAAATTGTTTCGCCAACACGGAGATCCTTGGCCGGATTCGCAATCTTATTAGCATTTTGAATATACTTGACTGTAGAATTATGCTTGCGAGCAATGCCACTCAGCGTGTCTCCACTGCGCACAACATACGGCTTTCCAGTTTTTGGATAATCTTCTGAGAAATAAACTGGTTGTGCAATACTAGGCGTGCTGTCCACCGCATTTGCAACTGAATTGATCGCGGATTGAGTCTCTCTACCCAAGGCATTTATCTGGCGCGTCACCTCTGCAATAATTTGCTTTCTCTGCATGTCATCTGCCTGACGATACTCTCGACGCAGTGAATCAATCGCAGTCGAGAGACTAGAAAGTTGTGCTTGAACCTCATTATTTGAGGAAGCCGAGCTCACTTGAGCACGCAATCTCGTATTTTCACGGCGTAGATCTTCAATTTCGAGACGCAGTGTTTTAACCTGCTGAGCGAGTAAACCAACATCTTGGCTCAGGTTGGCAACAGAGACGCGCAAGCTACTAGACTGCGCGGCTACTGGGGTATTTACTATAAAGGCTCCTATAAAAATCGCGAGAGCTAGGCGAAAGTGCTTGATCATATGTACTTTAAAGATTGAAGCGCACAGCGAAAAGTCAAAGCCAGAAAAGAATGCGCCGCATAAAATCGCGGTGCTTGCCCTCGGGCACGGAGTACCTATATCTTTTGAATCATGGCCACGACTAGCAGCTACTGGGTACACGACCTCAGTCCCTTTCTTTTACGATTCCCAGAAAATCCACTCGGACTAGAGGGCATCCGCTACTACGGACTGGCCTACTTGCTAGGGTTCCTCTGTGCTTGGGGCCTACTACGCGCTTACGATGCACGCGGCAAATTCGCAATCCACTCAGATGCGCGCGCCTCACTCATGACCGCCGTCATTCTTGGAGTCATTCTAGGGGGCAGAGTCGGCTATATGCTACTCTATGATTTCGATGCTTTCCTACATAATCCTGCCCTGCTGCTTCGCGTTGATCAAGGCGGCATGGCTAGCCACGGTGGGTTCTTCGGCGTACTAATTGCAGTGTTCTGGTTTGCGAAGAGCTATCGCTACGATTTTTTCAGGCTCGGTGACATCATTGTTACCCTCGCTCCCCTAGGCTTATGTTTTGGGCGCATTGCTAATTTTATTAATGGCGAGCTCTGGGGGCGCGTTACCCACGTTTACTGGGCTGTTATTTTTCCAGGCAGTCCCACGGCCTACAATGCATCACTACAACTATTTACCCCTGAACCCCGCCACCCTTCACAACTCTATGCAGCCGTTCTCGAAGGTGTTCTGCTATTTGGATATACTCAATGGCGCTTCTGGCGCACCAAGTCGCCGCCGGGGCAGATCGCGGGTGAGTTCCTAGTTGCTTATGCGATCCTACGTATTTTCGGCGAACTGTTCAGAGAACCCGACGCAGCACTCATCCTCGGACTCAGCCGTGGACAGTTCTATTCAATCTTCATGGTTATGGCTGGCGCGGCTGTGATTTACATTGCCCGCAGCAGACGAGCACCAGTATCTACCTAGCGGAAACAAAGCACGGGGACATGGCAATTCCGGAGCAAGGCCGTGGTAGTGCTGCCAATCAAAAGCTCACGGATACGAGTATGCCCATAAGCGCCCGCCACTAATAGATCCACCTTAGTTTGCTTCACATAATCTGCAATTGCTGTTTCAGCTACACCGTTCAGGACCTGACAAGCTGGGTATAGGCTGAATCGATTCAGCATAACTTCAGCCTCAGCGAGCAATTTCGCTGCTTCATCTTCGAGGCGTCCTTCGTTGACTACAATTAACTGTAGATTGAATGCACTAAAGAGTTCTACCTTGGACATAAATTCAAGTGCCTCCTTACAACTGGGACTTCCATCATAAGCAACTGCGACATGATCGATCGGTCTAAACTTGCGTGGGGTTACCAAACAAGGCTTACTTGCCGAGCGGACCACACGCTCTAACATTGAGCCTAGGTGCTTAGTAGCAAAATTGACATTTTCTCCTCGCTTACCAAGGAGAACCAAATCCGCACGAGCAGCATAAGCATCAATAGCGTCGACCAGCAGGCCCGTCTCATGGTGAAACTGTACACGATCACTCAAACCTACAGCCTCGAATATAGACAGCGCCGAATTCTTTACAAATTCGGCCTTCTGCTCCTCGACCTCTTGTAAATGAGTCACCATTCCCTCAAATGGCTGTATTCCGAGACTCCCACTCAGATCCGCCACCACAGGAACCTCAAACTGCCTTAAATCCGTCACATACAATACTTCCACATGCGCTTTTGCTTGCTTCGCTAACCACGCACCGTAACGGCAGCATTCTTGGGAATAATTAGAGCCATCCGTGCATATAAGTAAATTTTTCATCATCTGCGAAGGGTTGGTTTAATTCCTTTCTAAGCGTCTAAAATATGCAAAGTGCGTCGCTAAATAGCAACGAAAAAGCCGCATTTCTTACGAAACACGGCTTAGGCAAAGGAAAGTCGTTCGATGCCTAAAATTTAAGCGTTGAGAACAAAGTCATCCGGTACGACGACATTTTTACATACCACTAGTACTCCATCACGAATCGCAAGATCAATCCCCTCTCCGAAACGATCTGGCAAGCCAGTTGGATCGAGTACCACGCGCTTACCTATACGCACATTTTTATCCAAAATAGCGTGACGGACGACACTCCCCTCCCCGACTCCAATATCAGGGCGCGTAGCCGCTACGTTCTCTTCCAAATCATCGGCAGTCTCGTATGAATCCGCGCCCATCATAATTACATTTTCCAGCTCAGCTCCATTATGAACCACCGAGCGGACACCGAGCGAACAACGTGTCAATGTACCATTGGTTACAATGCATCCATCAGCAACCACCGCACGATCTACTTTACAAGAATTCAACTTAGAAGCAGGAAGCAAACGAGCTCGTGTATAAATCTTCGCATCTTCATCAAAGAAATTAAACGGTGGCAGCTCATCGGTCAGGCTTAAGTTAGTATCGAAAAATGCCTTCACAGTTCCGATATCTTCCCAATATTCATCAAACACGTAGCTGCACATTTTCTCTTTGCCCAATAAGCCAGGTATAATCTCTTTACCAAAATCAGTGGTATCAGTAGCCAACGCATCGATCAGCGTCTTGGCGTTAAACACATAGATGCCCATCGACGCTAAGCAGTAATCATCACTGCCTGGATCATGCATCTTATCACGCACACTTTGTCCCACCGCGAGGCCTTTTATGACTTCAAGATCGGTCGGTTTCTCAACAAATTCTGTAATTTCGAGATTCTCATTGATACGCATTAAACCTAGGCCTTCTGCTTGATCCAAGCGAAGCGGTTTCGCGGTAATTGTGACTGCTGCTCCTGATGCATCATGCTCACGTACCACATCTGCGAGATCCATTCGATATAACTGATCGCCTGAAAGAATGACGTAGAGATCCTCCTCCCCTGAGCCATCAAAGTGATTCATGTTCTGACGCACTGCATCAGCAGTGCCTTGATACCAACCATCACTGGAGTCTGTTTGTTCCGCAGACAAAATATCTACACAACCTCCACCAAATGAATCAAATTTGTAAGACTCCTGAATGTGGCGATGCAACGAAGCAGTATTAAATTGCGTCAAAACATAAATTTGATTCATCCCCGCATTTAAGCAGTTGCTAATGGGGATATCAACTAGTCGATACTTCCCAGCAAGTGGCACGGCGGGCTTGCATCGCTCTTTAGTCAAAGGATTTAAGCGAGAGCCGCGACCGCCTCCCATAATAATGCAAATGATCTTACGTTTTTTCATATGTTTCTCTCCAAGGTTATTATGTCACCTATTGTCTTGAACAATAGCGTGTCTCTGCAATTAAATGAAGCTTTATGTGTGGAATAGTTGGATATATCGGCCGTGATCGAGCGGGCAGTGTCATCATAGATGGACTCAAGCGCCTAGAGTATCGTGGCTATGACTCATCAGGCATTGCCGTGCTGACAGATGGCGACATTAAACAAACCAAGCGTACCGGACGTGTCATTGAGTTGGAAACCGCGCTCGGGGAAGACTTAGGCGGGACACTCGGCATCAGCCACACTCGCTGGGCCACCCACGGTGACGTCACTGAGGTCAATGCCCATCCACATACCAGCAGCGATGGCAAAATCGCATTAGTACACAACGGCGTGATCGAGAATTACGTCGGCATGAAAAAATATTTAATTGATAAGGGCTACCAATTTAGCTCACAGACAGACTCTGAAGCACTCTGTAATCTAATCGCCTATCACTATGAAAAAGAGCCGGATGTGGCGGACAAAAACCGTTTTCTCGAAGCAGTTCGGAAAAGTCTACGTCATGTCGAAGGGACCTATGGGATTGCAGTGATCTGCACCGAAGCACCAGGCGAACTCATCGGCGCCCGAAAAGGCTCCCCCCTCATCTTGGGCTTGGGTAAAGGTGAAAACTTGCTCGCCAGCGACGTCAACGCACTCGCCCATTGCACGCAGAACGTGGTCTATTTGAATGATAATGAAGTCGTTCACCTCACCGACGACGATTTCTCAATCACCACAGTCAGCAGCAAGTCGGTTGAGGCCGTCATTCACCTTGTGGACTGGGATACCTCCGAAGCCGAACTAGGAAACTATGCTCACTTCATGGAAAAGGAAATTTTCGAGCAGCCCACATCGCTGCAAAACGGTATGCGCGGCCGCTTTTCGGACGACGCGAGTACTGCGGTTTTTGGTGGTTTGAATCTAAACCCTCAGGAACTTCGTCAAATTGACCGCATCCTTTTTCTTGCTTGTGGTACTGCCTGGCACTCTTGCCTAGTCGCGGAATATTTAATCGAACGTTTTGCTCGCATACCGGTCGAAGTCGAGTATGCATCGGAGTTTCGCTACCGCAACGCCCCGCTGGACAAGAACACGCTAGTGATCGCAATCAGCCAATCGGGCGAAACCATTGACACCTTGGGCGCCCTGCGCGAAGCGAAACGTAAAGGCTACCGCACTCTGGCTATTAACAACAGTGTAGGATCAACCATTGCGCGCGAAAGCGACGGCGGCATCTACCAACATGCAGGCCCTGAAATCGGTGTAGCATCGACCAAAGCATTTACTTCGCAGATCATGATTTGCGCCATGCTGGCGCTCTACCTTGGGCGACTCCGCGACTTGAGCTACGGCGATGGAGTCGATATTGTTAAAGCACTCAAAGCGGTGCCGTCTCAAGTTGAAGAGATCCTCAAGCAAAACGATCAAATCAAAGCGCTCGCCAAAAAATACGCGAAATACGATGATTGCCTCTTTCTTGGCCGGCAGCTTATGTTCCCGATCGCGCTAGAGGGGGCACTCAAACTCAAAGAGATTTCCTATATTCACGCTGAAGGTTATCCCGCAGCAGAAATGAAGCATGGCCCCATCGCATTAATTTGCGAAGAGTGTCCGAGCGTGTTCCTCGCTACGAGTGGTGAGATCTTCCACAAGAGCCTCGCTAACGTTCAAGAAGTTAAAGCGCGTAATGGTAAGGTCATCTGCATCGCGACCAAAGACTGCGACATCCCCGAGGGCTTGGTCGATGACTCCGTCATTGTCCCGGAGTGCCATGAAATCGTAAAACCGATCTTAATGAGCATCCCGATTCAACTCTTTAGCTACCATGTTGCGCTGGAACGTGGCTGCGATGTCGATAAGCCGCGTAACCTAGCAAAGTCAGTCACGGTGGAATAGGTCGAAACGCGGACGTAATTGCTTGCTCGTCCAAACAAACCGCCAAGGGATGGCCACCCATTCAGCTCCAGCATAGTCGACGCCCACTCTTGGTTTGGCAACAATCTCTTCTGCCCTAATTTCGTCTAAACTCGCCTCTAACCAGAGCCCACCCACGCGAGTCAGCAGCTGGTTGTTCAATGCACTGGAAATTTGAAAGTGCTTGGTCAAACGCCCAGGCCCCTCGACTCCTTCAACTGCTCGAATCAATACTGCCGCAGGGTAGCCTTGCTCTCGCGTGGTAATATTAAGCAGCCAGTGGACACCATAGCAGAGATAGATATAGGTGTGACCGGGTGGGCCGAACATCACAACATTACGAGTCGTCGGTCCCTTACTCGCATGCGATGCTCGGTCTTCCAAGCCATCGTATGCCTCAGTTTCACAAATACGCGCACGAATAATTTTGCCGGAATCAAGGCGCCTGCAGAGCTGTTTGCCCAACAACTCGCGAGCCACATCGAGCGTGGGTCGATTAAAAAACGCTTTGCCTAGCACTCGCGCCATCAGAAAGTACGCTCTTTGGTATCAATCACCAGTGTGACGGGCCCGTCATTTTGTGCCTCGATGTCCATCTGCTCTCCAAAGCAACCAGTCGGTACTGGCTTACCTAATGCAGCCGATAGTTGACCCACAAATTCTTCGTACAACAACACTGCCTGCGCTGGGGGAGCCGCGCGGTTAAACGACGGTCGATTGCCCTTCTTTAAGCTACCATATAAAGTGAACTGGCTGATCACTAGTGCCTGTCCCTTAATATCCAGTAATGAACCATCCATTCGCCCTGTAGCGCACTCAAAAATCCGCAACTTTATAATTCGCTCGACCAACCACTCAATGTCCTCAGCACAGTCGTTTTTTCCGATGCCTAAAAAAACCAACAATCCAGCCCGAATCTCGCCGACTATAGCCATATTTACAACCACAGATGCTTTAGATACACGTTGAATCACTGCTCGCATTACTGATGATCAAAAGGCCTCAAATAAAAGTTGATGGCCAGCAGAATCTGCCTGAATTGTATAAACATAATAATCCTGCGAATCCCGCAGGAAATATTGCCTTCATCTGAATTTACCTTAAGACTTTTAAACTTAGTCATGAAAAAGTCGACACACACCGAGCTAGACGACCACAGCAAGCTCCTCAAAGCATCTCCTGAACGTCTCTTTGAAGGCCTCATGGAGCAAACTGCGGACCGCATCTATATTAAAGATACAAACAGTCGCTTTGTCGCAGTTAGCCAAGCACTCGCAGACATGCACGGCTTCACCAACCGACATGACCTCGAAGGGCTGAGTGATTTTGATCTATTTTCGATTGAACACGCCCAACAAGCGTTCAACGACGAACAAAAAATCATCGAAACCAGCCAGCCGATGATTAATATCATAGAGAAAGAAACGTGGCCCGATGGCACCACAACTTGGGTTACCTCGAGCAAAGCTCCTTTAAACCTGAGTTCAGGCAAAGTAGCTGGTATTTTAGGCATCTCACGAGATATCACCGAACAAAAAATCGCTCAAGAAAAACTCGCGCAGAGTGAACTACGCTTGCGTGAACAAAACCAAGTGATGCGCTCTGATTACGAAAGTGCCCACAAAGTACAAAGCGTGATGATTCCGGGACGAGTGCCAAACATCGACCACATCAATATCGCCTACCTATGGAAACCAATGACCTCGGTCGGCGGTGACATTATCAGCTTTCCCCGAAATCCTCAAAAATGTCTTCTTTTTTACATGGGCGATGTCTGTGGCCATGGAGCAACGGCAGCATTCTACACGGTCCTGCTCAAGTACTTAACCTCGCATGAAGCAGAAGTTTACGACGACGAGCCCGCAGACTTTTTAAACGCGGTTAACCGCGAAATCACTGGCCGTCTAGGCTCAGGCTTTGTGACTGGCATGGCTGGTCATTTTGGTCCAAGAGAGGACGATGGCAGCCGTATCCTCCACCTATCTAATTGTGGGCATCCGCTCAATCTAGTTTACCGTGCCGCATCTCATAGCATGGAATCAATCACTCTGCCGACAGCGATGGTCATGGGCCTTCCTGGAGGCGAAGCATCCGACACTTTTAAACTCAAACTACATCAAGGCGATCGTTTCTATACGTACACCGACGGTATCTTGGAAGCAAGCAACCCTGCAGGCGAGGAATTTACCCGTCAAGGTTTGGAGCAGTGTTTATTAAAAAACGTCGATAAACCCTTACAAGCAACGCTCGACATCCTTTACGATACCGTTGCCAAGTTTACCGGGCAACCAACTCAACAAGACGATATTACACTTCTCGCATTCGAACTGACCTAGTGTGAAGTACGCTAAATTCGCACCATTATAACGAGGCCTTTGAAGGGATATGGAACGGTGCTATTTTAATAGCTCTGACTGTTCGGTATATGTCTAATTCAACGCCTGTTAGAACCACAGATGAACACCGATAAACACGGATTTAATAGTTCGTTTCATTCAGAATATCCGTGTTTATCGGTGTCCATCTGTGGTTTATAAATACACTAACTTAGCGTGCTCCACACTAGGACTTCGCCGCCTGATCTACGACACTCAATAGATAAGCCGCTGCGGTTTCTGTGCGTAATACGTTCGCCCCAAGCCGCACTGCGTTAAAACCGGACGAACGCAGTAATTCATACTCTGCAATCGAAAAATCCCCTGCGGGACCGACCGCAACCACCACTTCCTCGTGTGGTCCTGCAGTCTTCAGCATTTCTAATAAAGGACGACTCTCTTTCTCCAGACTGGCAACGATCCGCAACGAGCCAGCTGTATCTGGATTTGACTCTAGCCAATCACTAATACGGCATGGCTCGAATAAGTCGGGCAAGTAACTCAGACCGCACTGTTTGCAGGCCTCGATCATCGTCAGTTGCCACTTTTCCATCTTCTGCGCAGCGTGCTCTCCTTGATCAGTAAATACGGGTTGAATCACCGACGCGCCAATCTCTGTCGCCATGCGTAGGATCAGATCCATCGCTCTACCTTTAGCCACAGACTGCAGTAGTGTTACCCGCGGCGTTACAGGCGCCTGTCGTTTGACTGACTCCACCGCCACACGCACCGCCTTAGCAGCAGCGAGCTCGATCGTGCCGAGGTAGCGAGCCCCTTTACCGTCGAGCACCTCAATCGTCGCCCCCACCTTGGCTCGAAATACACGCACCAAATGATGACTCTCCCGAACGTCCAAAATTAGGAAGCCCTCGCCTACCGTTGCTTCAGGAAATAAAAAAGATCGATATTGTGCCATCGCAGCAACTTGACGCGTTCTTTCACCACAGACAAGCCCCCACTCTCGAAGACTTTAAGGGATAACAACAATACTATTTATACACAATCAATTAAGCTCTCTCATAGCAAAAACCTAAACGGAAGCATCATCAGGCTATACAAGTGACTATTTTGGTAGTTATTTAGAATTATTCTAATTAGCACTTGCTATTACCTTCTTTCGGGCTTTCTTGCTACTCGGTCTCATTATTGCTGCTCGGTAGATTATTCCGACTCAGACTTTGCGATAAAAAGACACTTCACTACTTTCAAAAATGCAACTTTCACCACAATATAAAGAGCTCTTGGATGACGCTCTGGAGCGCAGTGGCCAGCGCTCAACCAAGCAGCGCGAACACGTGTTTGCGCTTCTGCTGGAGAAGCGTGACCATCCGACCGCAGATGAAATCTTTGCACGCGCTCGTCAAGGTATGCCCTCAATATCTCTCGCGACCGTGTATAACTGCTTGGAAACACTTACCGAAACGAGCTTGATTCGTCAGGTCAATTTTGAGCGAGAGTCGACTCGCTACTGCCCGAACCTAACACAGCATGCTCACTTCTATTGCCGAGAAAGCGGCGAAATCGTCGACGTTGAGCTCTCTGAAAAGCTGATCACTGAGCTCATGGCAGCACTGCCTGAAGGCTTCTCCGCTCAACACATTGATATTGCTTACGATGGCTCCTGTAATGACTGCCACGAATAATTTTTACTAATTCAAAACTCACCATTCTAAATTCACCATTTTTATGAACACGCTCGAAATAAAAAACCTCAATGTCTCCATCGATGGCCAAGCCATCCTTAAAGATTTCAACCTCACCATTCCTAAAGGCGAAGTGCATGCGCTCATGGGCCCAAATGGTACGGGTAAGAGTACGCTCGCTAAGGTGATGGCAGGCCACGAGGATTACACTGTCGAAAGTGGCGAAGTGCTGCTCGACGGCGTCAATATTCTCGGCGAAGAGCCTGACCAAATCGCTAAAGCAGGCCTATTTCTTGCATTTCAATATCCGCTCGAAATTCCTGGTGTCTCAATCGCCAACTTCATTCGCGCCGCACGCCAAGCACGCCTGCCTGAAGGCGAAGAAATCAATGCGGTCGAGTACTATAAGGAACTCTACGCGAAAATGGACGCGCTCAAAATGGATCGCAAGTTCACTGCCCGCTCACTGAATGAAGGATTTTCAGGTGGTGAAAAGAAACGCTGTGAAATTCTACAAATGTCGATGCTTGAGCCAAAGTACTGCGTCATGGATGAGACTGATTCCGGCCTCGACATCGATGCACTCCGCATTGTTTCCGAAGGAGTCAATATGATGCGTGCTGAAGATCGGGCATTTTTGATCATCACCCACTACCAGCGCTTACTTGATTACATCGTCCCCGACGTGGTCCACGTCATGTTCGACGGCCGCATTGTTCATAGCGGCGATGCCGAACTTGCTAAAGAACTTGAGTCCAAGGGCTACGACTGGGTCAAAGAAGAATTCGCTGGCGCGACTGCATAGCCAGATTCGGCACCAATCATCGTAATTTCAAATTTCTAATTTAAACATTATGTCCGATACAGACATCCAAGACGAAGCCATCAACGTCGATACCGAGAAAGGAAACTTCAAGTATCCTGAAAACTACGAGTTCGACGCCGGAGTAGGTCTCAACGAAGACACCGTCAAATACATCTCCAAAGTCAAAAAAGAAGCTCCATGGATCTTGGACTTTCGCCTCAAGGCACTTGAGATCTTCAGCAAGAAGCCAATGCCAACTAAGTGGGCCGACCAAGATCTCGACAATATCAAGTTTGACGAGATCCGCTACTACCTGTCCAAAGGTCAGCAGCCAGCTCGATCTTGGGACGACGTACCCGACGACGTGAAGGAAACCTTCGAGCGACTTGGCATCCCTGAGCAAGAGCGCAAATTTCTCGCTGGCGTGGAGGCACAGTTCGACTCAGAGGCCTCCTATTCTCGCATGAAAGAAGATCTGGAGAAAGAAGGTGTGATTTTTGTCGGCTCATCCGAAGGTCTCGAAAAGTACCCAGAGATCTTTAAACCTTATTTTGGTAAAGTCATCCCCACCTCGGACAACAAGTTCTCAGCACTCAACAGTGCGACCTTCTCTGGCGGTAGTTTCATCTACGTACCCAAGGGCGTAAAGCTTAAGCAACCACTACAAGCCTATTTCCGAATTAACGCGGAAAACTTCGGACAGTTTGAGCGCACGTTAATCATCGCTGACGAAGACTCCGAAATCACCTACATGGAGGGCTGTACTGCTCCCAAGTTTGAAACTGCGACACTACACAGCGCAGTGGTTGAACTGGTCGCATTAAAAAATGCTAAAATTCAATATATCACCGTACAAAACTGGTCTTCCAACGTATTCAACTTAGTCACCAAGCGTGGCATGGCTGATGAAGGTGCCGAGGTGAAATGGATCGACTGTAACATTGGATCTCGCCTGACTATGAAATATCCTGGCGTGGTACTCAAGGGCAAGGGCGCACGAGGTGAAGTGCTCTCGATCGCACTCGCCAACGACGGCCAGCACCAAGACACTGGGGCGAAAATGATGCACCTAGCGGACAACACCACGAGCAACATCATCTCCAAGTCGATCTCGATCGGCGAAGGACGCTCCACCTACCGCGGGCAGGTGCACATGCCCAAGCACCTTAAGAATTGTAAGAATAATACCGAGTGTGATGCATTGTTAATCAATACCAACAGTCGCACCGACACCTACCCTGCGATCACCACGCGTGGTGAAAACAACACCGTACAGCATGAAGCCAGTGTTTCGAAAGTGAGCGCCGAGCAAATCTTCTATATGATGCAGCGCGGTCTCTCCGAAGGTGAGGCTATGAGCCTCGCAGTGAATGGCTTTGTCAACGAACTGATGAAGGCCTTCCCCATGGAGTACTCTGTTGAGCTCAAACGACTCATCGATATGGAGATGGAAGGTTCGGTCGGGTAAGCCCCGATTCAACACAAACTGCGCACAGACACTTTTGAAAATCGAATGAATACCACTTTGGAAACTCCAACTGACACGCTTTCTGCCAACGAACCTGAATGGCTCTCCACCCTTCGCAATGAGGGTAAGGCTCAATTCGACATCCTTCCGGCACCCACCGCACGAGACGAACGCTGGCGCTTTGCCTCCGTAGGCAAGCTTAGCATCGCCGGCTTTGCGCCAGCTTCAGCCCCCACAGCCGATAAACTTGCCGAGCTCGTCAAACGCTCCAACCTTGTGAGTGAGCGCGCGGGGCAACTCGTCTACGCCGATGATACACAGGCACAGTTCGAAGGTATCAGCGAAGCGCTTGCAGCAAAAGGTGTGATCTACCTGCCTGTACTCGAAGCCATCGAACAGCACCCAGAATTAATGCAGAAATATTTCCTACAAGAGTCGACTGAACTTGGCTCTGAGAAATATTTTGGCCTGCACGCTCAACTTGTTAAAGCAGGTTCGATTCTCTACGTCCCTAAAGGCGTCGAGATTGAACAACCCTTCGTCAACTACTACTGGACCAGCAGTGAAAAGGCCGCGGTTTTTCCACATACACTGATCATTGCCGAGGAGAATGCTAAAGCGTCTGTAGTCGACATCTTCTTTTCCGAAACGGAGGACAACCAAGCTTTGAACGTCTCTGTCTCCAACATTCACGCAGCCAGCGGAGCCAATATATTCCGCAAGGTCGTACAGGATTGGAACGAAAAAACTGTCTCCTTCCAGCTCGACACCACCGTCGCCGACCGTGACACCCTTGTGAAAAACCTCGCCGTTAACATTGGTGCAGAGCGCGCTCGTTTTGAAAACCAAACACGTATCGAGGGTCCGGGTGCTGACGTAAAGATGTACTCACTCACTGTCGCTGAGGAGTCGCAGGAATTTGACCAACGCACCTTCCAGACTCATAATGCTGGTAATGCGGTCTCCGACCTACTCTATAAAAATGCGCTACTCGACAAGGCGCGCACCATCTTCTCCGGTCTGATTAAAGTCGCTGAAGGTGCACAACAAACCGACGCATATCAAACCAACCGCAACTTACTACTCGACCCAACCGCAGAGGCCAATGCCCTCCCCGGCCTAGAGATTCTTGCTAATGATGTGAAATGCTCACACGGCGCTACTACTGGTAATGTTGATGCTGAGGAACTGTTCTACATGATGCAGCGTGGAATCGCCAAGCGCGATGCCATGAAACTCATGGTGTTTGGTTTCTTTGAAGAAGTTATTGAAAAAGTCGACAGCGATGAACTCGCCGACAATCTTCGTGAGCTCATACGCAAAAAGTTTGAGTCTAAAATCCACTAATACGCTTCAACAGACTACAAATCTCGAATTTACTCTGCACTTTGCTTAGTGTAAGGTTAGAAGTTGAATCATTTCTCCAGTCTCTACAAAACTACTCACCACTTTAAATGGACGATCAAGTCACACTCACCCGCGAAGTTGAAGTCACACTCATCCCGCAAGGCACACCCATGACCTTGCCAGAAGGTGAGACAGTAACCATCACCCATCGGCTTGGCGGCAATTTCACCGTCATGACCCACAACGGAATGTTTCGCGTCAGTGGAGCCAACGCTGATGCACTCGGTGAAGAAGTCTCCAGCGCTGCAAAGTCTGCTGAGGCTGAAGGCGGGAATGGCCCAGTCAACACCGCTGACCTTTGGGAGGCGCTCAAGACCGTGTTCGACCCAGAGATACCGGTCAACATCGTCGACCTCGGTCTTGTCTATTCGCTCGAATGTAACGAACGCGAAGAAGGCGGACATAAAGTCGATATGCAAATGACACTGACCGCTCCAGGTTGTGGCATGGGGCCAGTCATCGCAGAAGACGCACAAATGCGACTCCAAAGTGTTCCCGGTGTTTCTGAAGCGGAAGTCGAAATCGTTTGGGATCCACCTTGGAACCAAGATATGATCACAGAAGAAGGCAAAATGGTGCTGGGGCTGATCTAAATTATTTTAGCTCAAATTTCACAAAGCGAAACGTGTAAACGTTTCGCTTTTTTTTGTACATCGAGCACCCGTTAAACTCCTCGTTTATAACATCTAAGATACCTAACCACTCTCGATAAGAACATTCAGATTCTAACATTAGGATATATTTAGGATTGTTTTTAAGAATTGAATAATCGCGAAATAATACTTAGTTTATTAGCGTTATTTAACGTATAAACTTTTCCTATGAAAATTAGAACCATTACTTCCTTCTTGTTAATTACTGCTACATTGAGTGCTATCGCAACGACTTCTCCTACTCCGGTTGAAATCGTTTTCAACTTCACTAACAGCACTATTAATGGTAACAATACACTTGGCACCAATTTTAGAAATGATGTCGATGGTCAAACAGCAGCTATAATTCATCTAAATACAATAGTAGCGGGACTCACACTAACAGTCACTGCCTCACAATCTGACATCAGCAATACGGCAAACGGCTTGGGAATTACATCTGGTGGCACTCTCAATACTTTCGGTGATGCCCTGCAATTTAGTTTCAATCAAATGATTACCCTGGACTCATTAAAAATGGGTGATTTCACAGGAACAGGACAGCTAGGTGAGGATATTGTATCCATCTTGTATTCAAACACGAATCCAAGCATCACACTGAGCGACGAAGATTTCGATGACAAGATCAGCAACACGATCGTTTTTTCCTCCGACAACAGTCTTGCACCTAATCAACTTTTTACCATCCGCCGTGAAGATGGCGACTTTGCAATTGAAGGCTTTGGCGTTACAATCGTCCCTGAAAATAATCAATACGTGCTACTAAGCAGTCTCTTTGTACTGTCTTTCTCAATTTTACGCCGCCGTAAAATCTGAAAGTTAGTTCAATCCAAAACTAGGTCAACGATCACCATCAGCCTATCGCAGACTGCTTGGTACATCTACAAGTAATCAGTTACAACAAGGTGTGAATATCGACGACTTTCATGCCTGCACTCATCGCAGACTCCATACCCAGTTTGGTATCCTCAAATGCATGGCATTGTTTCGGGTCGACACCAATCAGCTCTGCAGCTCGTAGGTAAGTATCAGGCGCTGGTTTTGAATGTACCACGCACTCAGCACCGACAACTGCCTCAAACCAGTCACGCATACCTAGTGAATTTAAAATAATCTCTGCCACCCAGCCCATGCTACCCGTAGCAATCGCCATTGGCATGTGTGCACGATGCGCCTCTGCAATCGCTTTAACTGGCAACACTGGTTGCACCTCACCCAATAGCTCCAAAAATAAATTTTCCTTGGCATCTGCTATGGCCACAGCATCCACAGACAGGCCCTGCTCTTGGGCCAACAATTCGATGATTTCTGCAGCCGGAACACCACCAAGTGCGTAAAAACGATCCAGTGAAAGTAGCAAACCATGCGCTGCCATTGATCGTGACCACGCCTCGAAATGTGTCGGCATGGTATCAGCTAAAGTACCGTCTAGGTCGAAGATTAAGCCAGCATACTGATGGTGCAGATTTTGCATGCGACTTATTAACAAGCCTAGCTCCTTCATAGCAAGGGAAACCTGATGTAGAAGAAGGCTCGCCACTCGCATTTTTTTGCTTTCTGTTAGTGGCCTAAAATCACACTCTTATGCTACGCTCATTACGAAACGCTTTTTTCACCGGCATCGTCGTTATTTTGCCACTCGGCGTCACGATGATCGTCATCCGATTCTTACTCGAAAAAATCGGCACACCTGCAAGTCGTTATTTCTTTTGGTTTCTTGATACAGAACTACGAACTATGCCTATCATAGAACTCTCCCTAGAGTTCATCTCGGTTTTATTTGTCCTACTAATCATCACCCTACTAGGCTATGGCTCACGCATCTACCTCGGGCGTATGTTACTCAATAGCCTCGAACTGCTTCTCGACCGCGTGCCCTTAATTAACTCGATCTACCGCTCGGTAAAACAGATTGTGCAGACCTTCAATCAACAAAAGAAAGCCGTCTTTCAAGAAGTTGTGCTGCTTGAATACCCACGTAAGAAATGCTACGTGCTCGGCTTTTTAACCAGTACCGCTATGGGCGAAACTCAAGATGCCACGACTGAACACATCGTCAACGTCTTCGTCCCTACCACCCCGAATCCAACCAGTGGATTCCTGCTCATGCTTCCTGAAGAAGACATTACCCGCCTGAATATGAGCATTGCTGACGGCATGAAACTGATTATCTCAGGTGGTGCAGTCGTACCCGACGGCAAAGCCGACAACACTGTGCTGATCAATAATCCTGCCGAGCCGATTGCGAGCGCATGAGTCGCCCAGCTATCACCGAACGTGCACTCGTATTGCGGATCGCTCACAGCGGTGAATCCTTTCATAAAATCGATCTACTGAGCCTCCAGACTGGTGCCTTTTTATGTCTGAAACGAGTCTCCAAAAAAGCGCAGACCGCAGCGCCTGACCTATTCGACACGGCAGACATCCATCTCGAGAGTTCCAAACAAGGGACATTGCGTTTTATAAACGACTACGAACTCATACACCGCCGCAACGCGATTGGGCGCTCCTACCGGAAACTACAATTCGCATCGGATTTTTGTACCCTGATCGCACTCAATGGCCCACACATGGCCGACCCTGTATCACTCTATCAAATCACTGAGCGTACGCTGAATGCTTTCACCGAGCGAGACATGCCAGCGATTGTCTTTCTTAAAGCAATCTACTTGTTACTTAAAGACGATGGCTATCCGGTACGCGAATCTTGGTGGCCACAATTACCAAGTCACCTACGCGAAGCGGCAGCACAACTCATAAATCAGCCCACACCAGACAGCGCTACAGCTGAGCGGCTTAAAGTATGTGAGCAAATTAGCCAGCACCTCTGTCATTGGCTGCGCCGCGAAACTGACCTCATGCTGCCCAGCGGACTACAATAATTTTATTAGAGCCTATGGCTTCCCTAAATTATTTACCACCTGCATTGTAACGTTCGATCCACATCGTGCTCCAAGCATCGTAATCACCCACCTCAATGTGTGCACGTGCCTGCGCCATTAAATCTAGGAAAAAATGGGTATTATGAATCGAGAGTAAAGTGTGTGCCAGTAGTTCTTTAGCCATCACCAAGTGGCGCAAATAGGCGCGACTAAAATTACGACAAGTATAGTTGTCGGCTTCCATGATCGGCTTCGGATCGATTTTAAAGCGTTCATTCTTCAAATTAAGGACACCTTCAGGCGTGAAAACCGAGGCGTGGCGCGCCAGTCGAGTCGGCATCACACAATCAAACATATCCATCCCTAGACCCACCATTTTCAATAATTGAGGTGGTGTGCCTACTCCCATCACATAGCGCGGCTTCTCTTTTGGCATCACCGGCGCCGTCGCAGCAACCTGACGAATCATCTCCTCCTCAGGCTCTCCAACGCTTACCCCGCCAATCGCGTAACCAGGGAAATCCATTTTTGCTAATTCGCGCCCACAATGCTGACGCAAATCATCATACACAGAGCCTTGGATGATTCCAAACACATGATGACCAGACTCTAGAAAACCATCATTGGTCGCATGCTCCAAAAATTCACCGGCCCAGCGAATCGTGCGAGCCACAGCGGCTTCACACTCCCCGCGCTCACAGGGATACGGCGGGCATTCATCAAGCACCATAGCAATATCAGTATCGAGATTTTTCTGTATCTCGTAGCAATTCTTCGGTCCGAGGAACAGTTTACGCCCATCCAAATGTGAACGAAAATCGATGCCCTGCTCCGTAATCTTGCGTAATTTAGAAAGACTAAATACCTGAAAGCCACCACTATCAGTCAAAATAGGCCCTTTCCAGTTCATGAACTTATGTAACCCGCCCATCTCCTGCACGAGCTCAGAGCCAGGGCGGATATTTAGGTGATAAGTGTTGCCCAAAATGATTTGCGACCCAACTGCTTCGATCTGCGCAGGCGTCATTCCTTTGACGGTCGCCTGAGTACCGACAGGCATGAATATTGGAGTCTGAATATCACCATGGCGTGTTTTCAAGACACCACGACGAGCCGAACCAGATTCTTTAAGCAAAGTAAACATGGCGTCGAACGTTGAACACCCATCGTCTAACTTCCAACATCCAATTATTTAATTTTATGCTTAAAGGTATTCGAAGTTCGACGTTGAATGTTCAGGGTTCGACGTTCTTAGTGAAATATTCCTATGAGTCTCGACATTCCCAGCATCCAAGAAATTGACGGCAACGGCCTGCGCATCGCCATCATCGCCTCTCGCTACAATGAGGCGCTAGTCGACTCGCTGGTGCATCATGCCTGCGCCACACTAACTGCAGCAGGCGCTGAAGCACCACTGATCGAGCGTGTTCCTGGTGCCGCTGAACTTCCCTTTGCAGCCTCAACACTCGCACACCATTCCTTATTTGATGCCATCATCGTGATTGGAGTCGTCATCGCAGGTGACACCAATCATCACGAAATTATCGGCAATAGCACTGCCAGTGCACTACTCAATATTAGCACTTCGCAGAAAGTGCCTGTCATTAATGGCATTCTCGTTGTTAATAATCTCGCCCAAGCAGAGGCCCGTACTGGCGAAACCATCAACCGCGGCAAAGAATTTGCCCAAGCAGCCCTAGAAATGGCTCAATTTACAAAAAAATGGAAGACCAAGAACCAGTAACTCGCCGCTCACAACGTCGTGAAAACCGTATGAGCACTATTCAATTCCTATATCAGTGGGAATCGAACAAGCCAGATATTCTTGCAGATGATATCTGTCAGTTCTTCGAACACCAAGAAGAAGAACGTGCTTACTACGCCTTTGCAGAAGAGCTCTCGATCGGCACGATTGAACACATCGAAGAAATCGATAAACATATTAAAGAGCATGCCAACAACTGGTCATTTGATCGTATCGCCAAGGTCGATCTCGCAATTCTTCGCCTCGCTATTTACGAACTGCTGTTTCGCACAGATATTCCACCAATCGTCAGTATCAATGAAGCAATCGACCTGAGTAAAGTTTTCTCCACCCCAGACTCGAAGCGTTTCGTAAACGGTATTCTAGATAAGATGAAAGGCAAAATTACACGTCCACTGCGTAAGGCAGTCGACTAATTCATTACTGCTATGCGTAGTCTCTTTAATAAATTCAAAGAGGGGCTCAAGCGCCAGACCCCCACTTTTCACCAAGCTTTTGAGAATATCTTTTCTGGTGCTAAATTGGACCAAGATGCGCTCGACCAACTCGAAGAAGCGCTCTACACAGCCGACTTTGGCGTCGAGACTGTAGAAGAAATAATCGAAGAAATCCAAGTCGCCTACAAAGCCGATAAAGAAATGCGTAGCCAAGAAGCTGCCAAGATTGGTGCCACAGTTCTCACACGCGTGCTTGAAGGCGCTGAAGGAACGGTGGTTGTCGGACAAAATAAGCCCGAAGTAATTTGCCTGATCGGCGTCAATGGATCTGGCAAAACCACTACTACCGCCAAGCTCGGCTATCTGTATCAGAACGAAGGATACAGCTTATTGATTGGTGCATGCGACACCTTTCGCGCTGCAGCGAACGAGCAAATTAAACACTGGGCAGATAAACTTAATATTGACATCGTTGCCAGCCATCACGGAGCAGACTCCGCAGCCGTTGCTTTTGATGCATATGAAGCTGCACAAAGTCGCGGTCGCGATATCGTCATTCTCGACACAGCCGGGCGCCTGCACACAAAAAGTAATTTAATGAAGGAACTGGAGAAGCTCAAACGCGTCATCCAGAAACAAGATCCCGACGCGCCTCACCATAGCTGGTTGGTGGTCGATGGCAGTCTTGGCTCCAACTCGATCGAGCAAGCGCGAGTTTTTAATGAGAGCTTCCCGCTAACAGGATTAATCATTACTAAGCTCGATGGCACCAGTCGCGGCGGTGCACTCGTCGGCATTTACCGTGAGCTAAAACTACCAATCTATTTCGTCGGACTCGGTGAGCAACCGGATGACCTGCAGCCCTTTTCTGCGAAAAACTATGCCAACGCCATATTCGGTATTACTGATAACGAAGCGTAATGGCTTTGCTTGCAAAAACCACGCCCAGCCCAAACACTATAAACCTATCAAGCTTTCGCCTCGGCTAATAACTACCTATGAGCACCACCGCACAACTCACTGTCGAACTCGCTGAACGCGCTTATCCTATCCATTTTAGTGACAGTCTCAACCCACTGCAAAAGGATGTCGCTGCATTGCGTGCTGCTAATCGGAGTATCCGAGTGCTCAGTGATGCCAAGGTACTAGATGCTCAGCCAGATATACTGGTCAAAGCCGGCTTCAAGCGAGAAGAGATTCTGAGCCTCCCATCTGGGGAAACAACCAAATCAATCGAGCACCTGAGTCAATCACTCAGCTTTTTGGCAACCGATTCGATGAATCGTGACTGCAGCCTATTTGCCTTTGGAGGTGGAGTCATTGGCGATCTCGCTGGCTATGTAGCTGCCAGCTACCTTCGCGGCATTGATTTTTATCAAATTCCAACGACCCTTCTCTCAATGGTCGACAGCTCAGTCGGTGGTAAAACAGGGATTAATCTACCTGAAGGTAAAAACCTCGTTGGCGCTTTTTGGCAGCCTAAGGCGGTATATATTAATACTGCGCTGCTGGAGACTTTACCCCCTCGTGAATTCGCGGCTGGTTTGGCTGAAGTCATTAAATACGGTATGCTTTATGACCTCGATTTTTTTAAAGAACTAGAGAAAGTGAATACACTCACTGCCAATGCTCCGGAACTTGCTGGTGTCGTTCGCCGCTGCTGCGCCATCAAAGCTGAAATTGTAGTTAACGACGAAAAAGAGACAGCCAGCTCTGGCGGACGCGCACTCTTAAACCTCGGACATACCTTTGCACATGCCATCGAGAACGTGGCTGGCTATGGACATTATTTACACGGGGAGGCGGTCGCGATCGGACTTAACCTTGCCACACAACTATCAGTTAAACTCGGGCAACTGAAGGCCGCTGATATTGATCGAGTCAAAGCACTGATTGAGCGATGCAATCTTCCTACTCAACTGCACAACCCGCTCTCTATTATCGAACTAATGGCTGCGATGCAGAAAGATAAAAAGAATCGGGCTGGCAAACTTCGATTTGTAAGCATGCAGACAATCGGCGAAGCCATCACAACAGAAGAAGTCGATTATGCCCTCATCGAATCGCTCTGGCAAGAAGTCGGAGCGAAATAAGTGTATGTAGCTATCGATCCAACACAGCAATCTATCCGGGGAGCACACCAGAACCGTGTTTAGTTGCAGCAGTATTGATCAACCCCATTGTTTCAACTATTTCGAGTGCATGAGCGCACAGAGAAGTCAAATGTACTCATAAACGAATCACCATAAATTGCTTTCTACCAGAGCTCCAAATATAGAGCCGATTTATACCTTGTTGGAGTTGCAGATTTAGTTCAGCGGGGCTAGTGACCGACTGACCATTCACCTCTAGCACTACCATACCAACAGACATCAGAGCTGCATAGGGCGACTCAGGAAGGAGATCACTTACCAACACACCCACCACTTCATCTGGGATAGAGAGAGCCTTGCGACTACTTGGATCAATCGATTCAAATAGCACACCCTCGAGAATTTCCTGTTCAGCTGCGGAGCTTACAAGGGAACCAGTTAAACTACCGAGCACAACCGGCAGATGCAGAGATTCACCTTCACGGATAAGCTCTACGGCCACCTTTCGACCCGGTCGCATTTGAGAAACCACCAAGCGTAATTGTGGCGCTGATTCGATCTCAACATCATCTACCTGCATAATAATATCACCGTGCTTGATACCTGCCTTATCTGCGGGGGAATCCAACTGCACTTGATTCACCAAAGCGCCTCGCGTAGAGGGTAAATTAAATGCATCAGCCAAGTCAGGCGTAAGATTAACTGGTAACAACCCAAGCAAGCCACGTGGGACTTCACCACTCTCGATCAAATTCGTTACCACATTAAGTGCCATATCTGAAGGGATCGCAAAACCGATGCCGATGCTACCTCCAGTGCGTGAAACAATTGCAGTATTAATACCCACTAAACGGCCAGCTGCATCGATCAATGCACCCCCTGAGTTCCCCTGATTGACTGCCGCATCGGTCTGTATGAAATTTTCATACGAACCTGCACCTAATATTCCAAAGGAGTCACGTCCCAGAGCAGACACAATTCCCTGCGTGGCGGTAAGACCCACATCCAATGGATTACCAATCGCAAAAACTATATCTCCAACACGTAAGTTGCTACTGTCGGCAACTGTTACAGCAGGCAACGCTTCCTCAGGCTCGATTTTGAGAATTGCAACATCAGTCTTTTTATCTGAACCAACTAAAGTCGCTACATATTCGACACCATCGCTCAAGCGCACACGGATCTCATCTGCAGCTCGGCCACGCTGTACTTGAACCACATGATGATTGGTTACAATATAACCGTCTTCTGAAATAATCACACCTGAACCGACTCCGACTTGCTGTAAGCGCTCCTGTGGCTCGACGCCTACACTGGACTCTGGTACTGGCCGACCAAAGTAGCGAAACAACTCCTGCATACCTTCTGGCGCACGTTGATAATAAGAGGGTTGTACAATCCGCGAAGTATAGACGGCTACAACCGAAGGCGTCGCTTCTGCTAACACATCCGCGTACGAAACGAGCGGGACTTCCTTGACCGCAGCCACTGCCCGCGAGTCTTGATGAATCCGTAGTACCGGATTTTTATTCGCTGCAAACAACGACGAAACAATCAGACTGCTAAAGAATAAAAGAGATGTATTTTTCATAAGATAATTGATTGCTCATTAACGACAGAAATCAGGCATTTGAGTTCCTTAAGATTTACGCTTCGTAAAAAAAAATCAGACTCCTACACTCAAAGACACTTTAAATAGTCTAGCACTTATCACTATCTTGCAGGATTCATTTCTCCAGCATAGCTGAAACCTACATACGACCGATCATTTCGATACGAAAATCCTCTAATCGACGCACCACTGCCGCAGGATCATTAATTTGCAACACCTCTTCGACCAACGCCTGTGCATCTGCCATTGTTGTATTACGAATAAGATATTTGACCTCAGGAAGCATCGACGAGGTTAAGCTCAATGAGCTTGCTCCCATGCCGACCAATAAGCTCGCATACAAAGGGTCACCAGCAATCTCACCACAAACACTCACGGCCTTACCAAGCCGGTTGGCCTCATCAATAATAGTCTTCAAGGTACGAAGCACTGCAGGGTGCGCAGGCTCATAAAGATGAGCCACACGATCGTTCAAACGATCCACTGCCATTAAGTATTGGATTAGGTCATTAGTACCGATACTGAAAAAGTCAGCTTCTTCTGCAAGTAGATCAATAATCGCCGCGGCACTAGGAATTTCTACCATTGCACCCACCTCGATCGATTCATCAAAAGCAATATTCTCAGCGCGTAATTCTGACTTAACCATTTCCAGCATTTGGTTGGCGCGCTTTAGCTCCGATAGACCACTGATCATTGGATACATGATCTTAATATTACCCAACGCACTGGCTCGAAGAATTGCTCGTAACTGAGTGTTGAAAATATCCTGATTCTCTAAGCAGAATCGAATCGCTCGGAATCCCATAAACGAATTGTCTTCCTGTTCATTACCATCACCCAGAGTTTTATCGCCACCAATATCTAGAGTGCGAATAATTACTGGTTGGTCACCAGCCCCCTGTGCCACCGCCGCATATTCATCATATTGCACTGCCTCTGGTGGATAGCCATGATGCCTTAGGAAAATACCCTCAGTCCGGAATAGTCCAACACCATTTGAATGCATTGCCAAAGCTTGGTCCATCTCCTGTGCTCCCTCAATGTTCGACATCAAAGCAATCGCGGTACCATCCTTGGTCTCGCTCGGTTCTGAGATTACAGAATTGTAAATCTCGTCTAGCTTTCGGCGCTGGCTCGCTAGTTTACCATAGTTTAATAGACGCTCCTCAGAGGGATTGATCACTACGATGCCATCATATCCATCCACCAAAATACGATCACCGCTTTGTATCTTCTTCGTCGCATCGTGTAAACCAACCACAGCCGGAATTCGCAGCGAACGTGCCATAATCACTGAATGGCTGGTTTGACCACCCGCATCTGTGATAAATCCCAACAACTTGGTACGATCCATATCCGCAGTATCGGACGGCGTGATATCTTCAGAAACTATAATACTTTGAGCCGCCAAATCTCCTAGATTGGACTTTTTTAACCCAATCATATTCTGCAACAGGCGCCGCGAAACATCCTGAATATCAGTCACGCGCTCTTTCAGGTACTCATCTTCCATCGAGCTGAAGAACGAAATATAGCGTTGTGCGATTTTATTGTAACAACTTTCGACGTTCTTGTTCGTGGTGCGCAACTCTGAGTTAACCTCATCGAGCAAGGCGCTGTCCTCCAATACCATCAAGTGCGCATCAAAAATACGTGCCTCCCCCTCGCCTAAAGACGCTGCCACCTTGTTTCGCACTCCGGTGATCTCTTCACGCGTCCGAATGATCGCTTGATCAAAGCGCTCAATCTCAGCATCAATAGCTTCTGGCTTCAGATCATAAGACGGTACATCCAGCTCCTTTTGAAGATACAACATTGCAGTTCCATGGGCGACCCCATGAGATGCAGCGATACCTTCAAGGACAATTTCGTCTTTAGCTAATTGTTCTGGCACTAATAATATGGGCTGACCGAGTTAAATGAGGATAGGATTAAACCAAAGAACTAGAAATATGACTTTCAACTCAGCTAATTGAAGTTTCAACCCAAAAGACAGTTTCACCCCACGCATCTCGGACAATTCGTTGAATTTCCCCTGCTGCAGGGCCATTTTTTTCGAGCAAAGCAAAACAGCAACTCCCGCTGCCACTCATCAAACACGCTGCTCCCACATCACGTAGTTGCTCTAATAAGGTCGAAATCGCTAAGTATTTTTGCCCCACTGGTACTTCAAACGAATTATATAGCAGATCTGCCAAAGCGCCCTGTTGTATGTAGCGCTCAATACGAGCCGCGCCATTAGCCACTGGTTCGTAAGTTTTTGGCGCACCTGCTGTTAAACACTCATAGGCCCATGGGGTTTTCACAGCGAAATCAGGACAAAACAACACCAGTCGTTTACCTCGCAAACCTGCTGCTACAGATGCAACCAATGGCTCAACCACCTCGCCACGGCCAGATATCAAAGCTGGCGCGGACTCAACAAAAAACGGACAATCTGAGCCCAACTCAGCGGCAATCTCATGCAACTCAGCATTACTAAACGGCACACCTAAAAGTTGGTTCATACCACGTAACGCAACTGCAGCATTACCACTGCCGCCACCAAGCCCTGCACCCATTGGAATTTGCTTATCTAAAGTAAACTCAAAAAATACCTCGCGACAGAGACGTTCACGTATCGCCGCAGCCGCCTTCAAAACCAAGTTTTCGGGACCCAGTGGCACCACAGGATCGGAGCAATGCAGAACGTCTTCAGCCCTACTCGGGCGAATCGTCAGCGTGTCCCCAAAGCCCAAAGCCACAACTAATGAAGTCAGCGCATGAAATCCATCTGCACGCTCTCCGTGTACAGATAACATTAAATTTATTTTAGCGGGCGATGGCAGCCTCAATTCGCTGGTAGAAGTTTTAGCATTGATAGACACGCTCTATTAATGAAGCGACTTTTCACCCGCGCCGAGAAAAAATCGTAGTTTTACAAATTGCCTCCGACCGCTCTACTTACCATGTTTTCCATTATGTCAGACCAAAATCCTTGTAAACTTATCCTAGCACTCGATCTCGAAACACGCGAAGAAGCCTTTGCTATGCTGGATCGACTCGGTGATTCGCTTGAGTGGGTCAAAGTCGGCCTGCAGCTCTTTACCGCCTACGGTCCAAATTTCGTACGTGAAATTGCCGACCGCGGTTATAAAGTATTTCTCGATTTAAAACTCTACGATATCCCCAACACCGTAGCCAAAGCGGTACAAAGTATCGCGACCCTACCAGTCGAACTACTCACACTCCATGCTTCCGGGGGAGCTGAAATGCTGGAATGGGCGAACAAAGCTCGTGCTGACTATTCCCCAAACCTAAATTTACTTGCTGTCACTGTACTTACTTCAATGGACGAGGCACAATTGCGCAGCCTTAACGTACTCTCCACCACTGAAGCACACGTAAAACATTTGGCTGACCTTAGCTTGAATGCAGGCATACAAGGGTTGGTTTGCTCTTCACTAGAACTTTCGCCTCTGCGTGCTCGCTTTGGCAACGACCCAATCATTGTGACACCTGGCATTCGCCCAAAAGGAAGTTCCGCAGACGAACAAAAGCGCATTATGACGCCACACGCGGCTGCAACCGCTGGATCCAGCTATATTGTCGTTGGGCGTCCGATACTTAAGGCTGACGATCCTGCAGCAACCGCAGCAGCCATACGAGCAGAGCTAAACGTTGCCTCGTAACACCCTCGCTAAACTGGACTACGTCTGACGAATACACTTAATCACTGCAACTAGTCGGCTGCTGACCAGCGCGCTCACTCATAATCTCACCCCTTAATATCACTACTACACACTCATCCACCGCCATCTTACTCGCAGCCGGCAGCGGCTCGCGGATGCAAGATGCCGTCCAAGATAAAGTACTGGAGCCACTCAACGGTTTGCCAGTGCTATGCCATAGTGTACTCACTTTTTTAGCCAGTAATTGCATCGATCGCATCACGATCGTCTATCGAGACCAATTACAAAAGACTAAACTACTCGCTGCATTGAGCGACATTGACCTACAAAACATTCCGATTGATTGGACACTTGGCGGCGCCGAACGCCAAGACTCGGTATACAATGCGCTACACATGCAGCCAACATCTTGCACTCATGTACTTATTCATGACAGCGCTCGACCACTCATATCGATCAAATCCATCCGAGCGCTTCATCGCGCTGCCATCCGAGACAGCGCTGCTACCCTAGCCCACCCCGTCGTCGACACCATTAAACGTATTGCTGACCCCAAACAACTGAATCAAACTGAACTTGAAGATCTAGAGCGCTCCCGACTCTGGGCAATGGAAACCCCTCAAGCATTCGCACTGCCCGAAATCCTCAAAGCATATAAGCATGTGCGCATTAATAAGCTGCATATTACAGACGATACCGCAGCGGTTGCACGCATCGGCCTAAAGACCACTCTAGTTGCCAACGACACTCCAAACATCAAGATTACTACGGCGGATGATCTCAGTTACGCAGCTTGGCTACTGCATAGGGACAGCTAAAGAGCCATTGGTATGGCTTTTTTTATTCCTAATCGCTCTATGCTTTTCAATGCGTTGAAAAATTGTTGATCTTATTGCTATGATCGGACTCATCGAAAACGCAGGAGGCACCCCCATGGCAGCGGGCTACCTTGTCACGCTCGTTGATTCGATTTTTAAAGAAGGTGGGCATTTGCAAGATGTTTTGGGTCTCGATCATCGTCCGCAACAAGCTGCAATGGCCCTAAGCACGGCACAATCCCTCGAGACCAATAAGCCACTCCTTTTCGAAGCTGGCACGGGCGTCGGTAAAAGTCTTGCCTACCTCATCCCTGGACTCATCCATTCAGTCAACTCCGAACGCCCACTAATCGTCTCTAGCCATACGATCACCCTGCAAGAGCAGATTCGTAGCAAAGATCTTAAAATTTGCCGCCAACTCTTTAACGCGGTCCCAGAGCTAAAGCGCTATGCCGAATTCAAGACCGCACTGATGGTCGGCAAAGGTAACTACTGCTGTACTACCCGCCTAGGCAATGCCCTCAAAGATGCTCAATCTTCCAAACAAACTGAATTACTCGAGGACGATGCCAAAAAAGAACTTATCCGCTTAGCAAACTGGTCTGCTTCAAGTAAGAACGGGATCGTGCAGGAACTCTCACCCAGTCCACTCCCGGATGTGTGGGAAATAGTCAATGCAGACAGTTCAACGTGCTCGAAAAAGAACTGCGATCCTGCCACCTGCTTCTACCAACGCGCACGCAAGAAGCTGCTCACATCCAACTGTGTCATCGTCAATCATAGCTTACTTTTTGCGCTTATAAACGCAGGAATGCCCCCAAATGGGGATGCTCGCGGCATTCTCTTACCCGATGATTTCGTCGTATTAGACGAAGCGCACCGTATTCCTGCCATCGCAACCGACCATTTCGGCATCCATGTCAGCTCATATGCGGTCGATCGGGCACTCAAACGTATCTATAACCCTCGTACCAACCGCGGTATTCTGCGAAAACACGGGCAAAAGTGGGATCACGATGCAGTCGACAATGCGATCGATGCTGCAGGAGAATTCTTTAGCTATCTCGGTGATAACTTCCTGACGCAACGTTCCATTCTGCGTATCCATCAAGCAGACTTCTGCGATAACATACTTTCTGGGCCGCTCAAAGAAGTCGCGGAACGGCTAGGTGCCATTATTCAAAAAAGTGATAATGAACGCGTTCAAGACGAGCTCAAAGATCACCGTCGGCGCATTCTCGGCTATCGCGATACCATCAATGGCTTTGTCACTCTCGCAGAGGACGACCACGTGCACTGGCTTGAGCGTGGTGGTAAAAAAGGTCAACTCATCACCCTGCGGAGCGCCCCACTTAACGTTGCCCCATATTTACGCGAAGCACTTTTTAGTCGGCAAACCGCAGCCATCCTGACCAGTGCCACACTCTCCGATGGAACCAGTATAGATACTTTCCAAGAAAAAGTCGGAGGTCAAATCGCCGAGACTGAAGTAGAGTATTCACCATTCAACTACAAAGAAAACTGTCGCGTTTACATTGCCAGTGATGCTCCTACTCCTGAGCCTGGGCAAGGGCGACTGGACCTAGACTACTTAGCAAATATGATCTGTTGGCATAGTCGAAATGTTAGCGGCGGCACTCTTGTACTCTTCACCAGTCACTTCGACCTACGCCAAGTTCATAAACGTACTGAAACTTTCTTCGATAAAATCGAACGACCACTCTTTAGCCAAGGGCATGGTATCGATCGTAGCGAGCTAACTCGTAAATTTGCCGAAGCTGGTAATGGGGTGCTCTTTGGGACTGACAGCTTTTGGACTGGCATCGATGTCCCTGGGCCAGCGCTCTCTCAAGTAATCATTACTCGTTTGCCATTTGACAACCCGAGTCATCCGGTCAGCGAGGCACGTAGCGAATATATTCGCGAACAAGGTGGCAACCCCTTTGCAGAAATGACCATTCCTGAAGCATTGGTTAAATTTCGTCAAGGTATCGGCCGCCTAATTCGGCGCCACGAGGACTCCGGTAATATTATTGTACTCGATTCGCGTATTTTATCTAAGACCTATGGTCAGCGCTTCCTCGACGCACTTCCAGTGAAAGACTTTAAGCGCTTTAACCGCGACAACCGCAGCCATATCTTTCAATAATATAGCATGCTATTGATTAACTATTTTGCAGATCTATTTTAGTTACTATGCACATTTCATCATACGGCATCACACACCAAGGAAAAGTACGCAGGTCCAATCAAGATGCGTTTCTAATCGACGATGCTCATAATATATTTGCCGTCGCTGACGGACTAGGCGGACTCCCAGGTGGCGCAGAAGCCAGCACGCGAATCATTGAACTGATTAAGCGAGCCTACAAGCATATCGACGCAGAAGAAGAACGCGCAGATCTGAGCGAACTGGTCATCGAAATCAACCGAGTCCTCAGAAAAGAAGGTAATGTAGCGTATCCAGCCACCGGTTTTGGTAGCACCCTGACTATGAATCAGGTCATCGGCGACCAATTATTCATCGCACATGTCGGTGACTCGGCAACTTACCACCTACATGACGACGACTTTAATAAGCTCACAACTGACCATACCATGGAGCAAAGCTTCATCGAGCGTATTGGCCAAGCTGACAGCGCAATGATGCCGCCGGAGTATTCGCATACACTGACACGGTGCGTTGGTCAAAACCAAGAACTACACGTCGATCAATCACGCTGCACAATCGCCTCTGGCGACCGGTTATTACTTTGCACTGATGGTCTCAACAAAGTTGTCGAAGAGTCAAAAATCCACACGATCTTGAAGTCGGATGCGAGTACTCAAACCATCTGCCAAAGACTGGTTGGTCTTGCCATCGCCGAGGGTGGTCCCGACAACATCACCGCAGTTGTGGCATGCATCCAATAATGCTCGATACTAAAAACTTACATTTTATAAAAATACGTTTAAACAAAACAGGTCACGAATGAAAAAATCTGAAATCTTTCTGCCTAAGGTCATAACTAAGCCAGACAATATGCTCTTTCGCTTCAGCCTTGGGCAAGCACTCTATGACGAAGGCACCACACAGGCCGCGATTCCACATCTGCAGCGCTGCGCCGAATCTCGCAACGACTGGATGCTACCCCGAATATTACTTGGCAAAGCACTCCTTCAGCACGACCAAGCCGACGCTGCTAAGCCGATCCTAGAAGACGCGCTGGAACTCGCCATCTCACAGCACCACGACGAGCCAGCCGCAGAACTCCGCAACATTCTCGAAGACCTCTAGGCCGCGCTACCTTGCCAACCGAGCCTAAGCTAATGACTCTCCAATTATCTGTGGGCTTCGAAAGCAAAGCTTGTAAAACAAATGAACACGCATCGACTCATTTCAGTTCTACTGATTCTACCAACAGTTGCGCTGTTCAAATCATGCAGATGGGTTCAGCCCAAATTAATACTGGGATACCTGGTCTTAATTTCGATCATTACTGTTCTTACTTATTGGCATGATAAACGTCGTGCAAGAGCCGGTAGCCCACGCGTACCTGAATCGACCTTACACTTCCTCGAATTTTTTGGTGGTTGGCCAATAGCCTACCTTGCCCAACAGAAGCTACGCCACAAAACGATCAAACGCAGTTATCAAGCAATTTTTTGGTCTATTGTGGGGCTCTATCAATACCTTTCACTCGAAGTAATCTTTCAGTGGCGGGTACTTCATACCTTTGTCACATTATTTCGATAAAACGCAGTCTGTGAGTCTCCATACGATCACATCTCATTGACCGACTCAAAATTCTCGTCACGCCTACTTTCACACCCCATCCTCTGAACCCATGCCTAAAAGCGTTGCGATACATCTAGATTGGAATCTGCCACTACTCCCTGCCATCACGCAGCAACTCTTAGCAGATAACAACGACGACTTTATAGACCTCAGCCACCTGCTCGTTATAGTACCCACCGTACAATCGGGGCGTCGCTTGCGCGAGGCACTCGCACTGGCGAGTGGACAGAGTGGCTTATTTCCACCAGAAATCGTTACACCTGACGTCTTCCTCAGCCAAACAATCAAGGACCAGCCCATTGCAAGTGAGGAAGCCGCCACCGCTGCTTGGGTTACCGTGCTGGGAGCAATCAACTGTGCACACTTTAACGCACTCTTCCCCATCGCACCCGAGCAAAATATAGGCTGGCAACTCGGCATGGCAGAACGCCTGATGCAATTGCGCAACGAACTCGGCGAAGAAGGTCTCGACTTTGCCCTCACAGCACAACGTACTGCGGAAAATGGCCTCGAACCCGCCCGCTGGAGTGAACTCGCCCGTTTAGAGGGACTCTACCTCGATCAGCTACAACTACGCGCACTGAAAGATCCCAAGCTTGCGCGCCGCGAAGCCGCCCAAACCTATACCCCTGCACCTGCGATTAAACGTATCATACTCGCAGCCACTCCGGATCCTCAGCCACTACCACTCCAAGCGCTGGAACAGGCGACACTACATACTTGTGTAGAAATCTGGATTTATGGACCTGAAGACGCTGAATTTGACTGCTGGGGTCGGCCTATCACTGATCACTGGACACAGCGAGCGCTTAATCTTGAGGCTTGGAACTGCCAATTACACACGCATACCTCACAAAAATCCGTAGCCAAATGGATCGCAAATACTATGGATGGCACCACACCGGAGTCGGTGCTGGTTGGACTCGCAGACCCCTCTCTTAACCCCGCGGTAAGTGATGCACTTAACCGCAGGCACATACCCAGCTATGACCCTGAAGGCGAACCACTCCATATCGGTAGCGTTGGTCGACTTACAGAACTACTCTGCCAACTCTGTGAAGACCGTAGTATGTCCACCATACGTACGCTCCTACAACACCCCGATATTCAAGAATGGCTGGGCCTCGCTAACGACTGTAACCGTGTACTGCGTAAACTCGACCGCGTATTCGAACAGCATCTGGCTTCCGACCTGAGTGCACTCATACAGTTCTCCAGACAAGAAACATTTCATGTGTTGCGTAAGCCTCTGGCTAAGATTGATCAACTTGCAACCGACTTAGCAAGTGGCAGCAGCTTCAATAAAGCACTCGCACACGCACTGCAAAAAATTTATGCAGACAAAAAAATTGAAACGACTGGATCAGCCAATACTCAATGGAAAGAACGGGCCGATGCCATCCGCAAAATCCTAGCCGCCGCAGGCGATGCCGAGGTCCTCTTCCCTAAACTGCCAAAAGATTTTAGCCGCTCTGCATTTCGACACAATTTGCAAGGCAGTCGCGTCTACCCCGATCGTCCTCGCGCAGCTCACGACTTGCTAGGATGGCTCGAACTACTTTGGAATGATGCTCCTCACCTAATACTCGCCGGACTCAATGAAGGTATCGTACCTGAATCAATCAATGGTGATGCCTTCCTACCCGAAGCACTTAGGGAAGAACTTGGCTTACGTACTAACGCACATCGCTTCGCCCGAGACGCCTACCTACTCGAAGCGCTCTGTCGGAGACGAACTGGCACATGCGGTCGCATCGATATACTGGTACCTCAAGCCGCAGATGACCACACACCACTGAGACCTTCGCGTATTCTCTTTCAAGGTAGTGACAATACACTACTCAGTCGCACGCGACAACTGTTTCACCAGACTCAAGATGGCAGTCCTGTAGTCGAGCATAGCCTAGCATGGCAACTATCCCCTCCTCCTGACTTGCCAATGCCGACCACCCTGTCTGTTAGCGCGTTTAAGAGCTACCTGCAATGCCCATTCCGTTTTTTTCTCCACCATATCCTAGACATGCGCGCGCTCGATGTCGAAACACGAGAACTCAACCCTGCAGCGTTTGGCAACCTCTTTCACGACACAGTTGACCATCTAAATGGTCATACCTTTGACAACCATACAGAACTAGAGAAACTCACCAAAAATCTGCATGGTATTGCTGAGCAACTATTACACAAACGTTATGGCGAAAGGCTTTCCTTTGCCATACGCCTACAAAATGAAGCACTCATGGCACGGCTCAGCGCTTTCTGCCAGCGACAATTAGCGGACTGCCAGATGAATGGTAGTACTAGCATTTTGAATACCGAAGAAGGATTTGAATTCCCGCTTAACAATCTCACTGTAAAAGGTCGTATCGATAGAATCGATCAGCATAAAGATCGTCTGGAGCTCATTGATTACAAAACCAGTAACTCACCAGCCAATCCAGAAAAAACGCATCTAGCGGTAGTCGCAAAAAAGGAGCCACCTGAGCACCTGCCCGATGCTGCCTTTTTCAAGCATGAAGGAAAAACCTATCGCTGGATTGATCTTCAGCTGCCCCTTTATCTCCTAGCCAAAAACAGTGATAGTGCCGAACGACCTAGTATCGCATATTTTAACCTTAGCCAAACACTGGATAAGAGCGGTATCGAACGCTGGGATGGATTCACCCAAAGCCATCTAGACTCTGCCGTCGCTTGCGCAAACGCAGTAATCGATCAAATCAGAGCTGGAATTTTTTGGCCACCCAACCAAGACATCCACGAAGCCTATGATGACTTCGTAGACCTTTTTCCAGACGGCATTGAAAACTCGGTTAATGCTAAGGCCTTTGAACAGTACCAATTTAAAGTGACACCGTAACGGATTCAATAATCGACACCGCACCGAGCTGTGAAGGTCTCGGCATAAATAAAATCGATTTACGGGCCATTAAAGAATTACGTAACTAAATAGGTATGACCACGTAGCAGCTCGGCATATTCATCCAACATTCGTGTGCCTTCACGTGGCTTAATAATGTCCGCCTTCGTGGCACGGTCAATTTGCTTTTTCAACTGACGTGTCAGAATGTGCCCGTCGTATTGCGTAAAGCCAAGCACGTCATTCACGGTAAAGCCTTTAATACTGTCTTCGATGTAAAACCCATCTTCTTCGTCGTCTTCCAGGAAAACATGCACCTCATCCACGCGACCGAACAGATTATGCAAATCACCCATAATGTCTTGATAGGCACCTACAAGAAATACCCCTAAATAATAAGGCTGCTTTGCATCGAGCGGATGAAGCCGAATAGTTTTACGCACATCTTCAACATCGGTAAATTCAGAAACCTTACCTTCACTATCACAAGTAATATCAACTAGTGTCGCATCCACATCCGGAGATTCATTGAGACGATGCAGTGGCGCAATTGGAAACAGTTGGTCACATGCCCAATGGTCGATTAACGATTGGAATACTGAAAAATTACAGACGTATTGTTCAGCCATCATCTGCGGTAATGACTCTAACTCCTCGGGTGTATAATTTGCCTGCTTACCAAGATCTGAGAGTTCTTTACATATTTTCCAATAGGTTGCATCCGCCTCAGCTTTCTCAGTCAAGTTCAAGTAACCCAGCGAAAACAAATTATTTGTCTCTTCCTTTTTTTGTTGAGCATCATGAAATCGCTCCAATGGGCTAGATCCATGTTGATTCAGCAAAATTGCTTCCAACTCCACTAGTATTGGATTTCGTTTCTTTTTACTCGCCAGCTTAGGACTCACTGAGGTCTTTGAAATGCGATCACATACTTGGGTGACTAAGATCGAATGCGGGGCAACGATCGAGCGGCCACTTTCAGTCACAATATCGGGGACTGCTACGCCAGCATCTGCACAGACTGACTTGATATTATAAACGACATCGCGTGCATATTCACGCATGGTATAGTTCATCGAGCTTTCATAATTACTTCGAGAGCCATCGTAATCAATTCCAAGTCCACCTCCTACATCCAACAATCTCATGGGAAACCCCATCTTTTTAAGCTCACAAAAGAATCGAGTCGCTTCGACAGTTGCCTTTTTAATGGTCTGAATATTCGGCACCTGTGAACCGATATGGAAATGAATTAGCTGTAAGCAATCGTCCAAGCCAGCGCGCTTCAAACGCCTAGAAGCATCAATGATTTCAGGGCTAGTCAGACCAAACTTGGCATCCTCTCCTGAGGAACTGGCCCACTTGCCCTCACCGGCAGTCGACAATTTGACTCGAAACCCAATTAACGGACGTACTCCCAACTTCTTACTAATCTGAATAATTCGGGGAACTTCACTCAGCTGTTCGACTACTAAAAATATCTCTTTGCCCAAACGCCGTCCTTGTAGCGCGAGTTTAATAAATTCGTTATCCTTGTAGCCATTGCATATAATCAATGACTCTGGATCTTTATGCATCGCAAGAGCAATCATTAGCTCAGGCTTACTTCCACATTCCAGACCGAAGTGATACGCCTTACCCGCATCACGTATCTCTTCAATCACTTCACGCAGTTGATTTACCTTAATTGGGAATACGCCTCGATAGCTACCTTGATAATCTTCATTCTGTATCGCCTGTGTAAATAACTCATTCAACTCAACCACGCGCGTGCGTAAAAGATCCTGGATACGAATCGTCAGTGGTGGTTTCAACCCCTTCCCAATTGCTTCTGTCACAATATCATGAATACGAATACTGCGCTGATCTCCTGATGGATGCACCAGCATGAACCCATCCTCATCGACCGAGAAATGCCCTCCACCCCAGCGCTTGAGACCATAGTATTTTTCGGCGGATGCCACCGTCCATTCGAAATCTTTAGTGTCAGTATTTTGCTTCATTTAAACCACATCATCAAAAGTAATTACACGCGATAAATGACGGATCATGCAGCCATTAGAAAGCAAAAAAGGAAGCGACGAACATCGCTTCCTTTAAAAAATTCAGACCCGTAGCAAACGAATCGTTCGGCACCTTCTAGATTAAAGAGGAATATGCCTCAGGCTTCATTAAATCGGCAACTTGAGACACATCCGATAAACGAATTTTTAGCAGCCAGCCTTTCACGAATGCTTCTTGATTAACGAGCTCTGGAGCAGAATCAACTTCTTCGTTGATTTCAACAATCTCGCCGCTAACCGGCATATAAAGGTCGGATGCTGCCTTGACTGACTCAACAACGCCAAAAGTGTCACCAATTTGAAGTGTATCACCCTCCTCAGGAAACTCGACAAATGTGATGTCACCAAGACTCTCTTGCGCATAATCAGTTATGCCGACAGTGGCAGTGCCATCATCATGCAACTTGATCCATTCGTGATCTTTGGTATAAAGGAGGTCGGTGGGTAGTTCGCTCATTAAAACCAGAAAAACCGAAAAGAATATCGAGGGTCAATGCTTCTTATTCGAAGAATGCAATGATCTGCTCAATAATGTACTTGTGCTCGAGTGGTGTAATTTCACCATTCTCCAGGCGCTTATCAGCATCTAGAGCTCTTTTTGCCATACGCTCAAATGGATCAGTGCCGATCGAGTTCGGTACTAGATCACTCTGCATCTTAGCCTCCATTACTTTCGGCTCTAAATCAACATAGTAGCCAAGATCTTCTGATAAACCAAAACGAACAAAATTCTCGGCCTTGTCGTTTGGCACAGGGGTGAAGAACTTAACTGCAGAATTAAAGCCATTTTTCTCAAGACGAATCTCGTGGCTTACTTTACGCGGCAAATCTAATGTTATCGGCGTGATGCCTACAGGTACTCCATCTATGTAAACACTGGCCTCAGTTGGAAAAGACAGAATGACTACCCCTTGAGGCGTACCTTTTTCAAACGAAGCACATGCCGTAAAAAATAAAGATGCGAGGATAGCTAAAATGGTGTTACGAAGTGATTTCATGGGATAAAACGAAAATATTGTAAAGTACTCCACGAACATATCTCGTGAGCAGATAAACGGTCAAGACTTTAGAAAAATTACTTCTAAAACAGGCTCGTGTCTCTCTTAAAACCACTAAATGTGCTTGAACTAAGCCACTGGCCTCACTCAACATAGAATTTCAAGTCAACGATCATGATCAAGGAAGTAATTCTTATTTCCAACGTTTGGCTATCAGCAAATGACCTTCACATTCACCCTAGCAATCTTCTTTACGATTGGAGTGTCTGCACTCTGCTCAATCCTGGAGGCCATGATTTTAAGCACCACTACTGCAGAAATTGAGGCGCTTAAGAAATCACACTTAAAACGTGGAGAAAAACTGGAGAAATATAAGGTTGAGCTTGAGGAGACCAGTTCTGCCATACTAAGCCTCAATACCATAGCTAATACACTAGGTGCGACTATGGTAGGCGGACTCGCAGTAAAGATCTGGCCAGAAGATGCGAATATTCTCTTCAAAATCTCCTCCGCCATGGCGCTCGCGATCCTCTTTTTCTCAGAAATCCTGCCTAAAAATATGGGCGTGCTTTACCGCCCCGCCCTGCAACCGGTCCTCATCTACCCACTCACATGGGTGCGCGCAATCATGGCTCCGATATCAGGAATCGTCGCGGTTATCGTTCGCGTGCTACTTAAACCAGCAGAAAGCACCACCGATAGTGATGAGGAGATTCTACTCTTAGCAGAAAAGAGCGCCAAAGAAGGCACACTCACCTCAAACGAGCGAGAAGTGATCCATAACGCACTCAGTCTCGACGAAGTACAAGTCGACCAAATTATGACTCCTCGGACCGTTCTTTATACGATCGATGAATCAGAAACTGTTGGTTCCCTATTTAAACAAGAGAATAATCTACCATTTGCACGTATCCCAATTTACCGCGATGAGTCCGAAAATATAACTGGTATCGTTCGACGCAGGGATATTCTCAGCGCCAAAGCAAATGGGCAGGACAGCTTGCCCATTGTAGAGATGGCAACCGAGATCATCTATATTCCAGACAATGCAAGCGTCGACGATGCTCTGCAGATGCTACTTAAAAAACACCAACAACTAGCCATGACCGTCGATGAGTTTGGCACGATCTCTGGTGTAATCACGATGGAAGACGTGATCGAACATATCATTGGCCAAGAAATATTCGAAGACGACGATCCCGCAGTCGATATGCGTGAACTCGCTCGACGCCAACAGTTTGCGACCAAACATAAGAGCCGGAAAAGCTGATCAAATAAGCCTAGCCACTCTATATATACATAAAATTCGCTCAGCCTCCTACTACGTGCGGCGTAAGCTCTCTGCATACGCCCGAGCGAAATAGGTCAAAATCATATTCGCACCCGCTCGACGAATCGCCAACAACGATTCAACACGGCAACGCTCAAGGTCAAGCCAACCATTCTGCGCAGCAGCCTGAATCTGCGCATACTCGCCAGACACCTGGTAGGCAGCGAGCGGTAACTCTGTCGCATCACGCACTTCACGGATAATATCTAAATACGGCCCCGCAGGTTTTACCATGAGAACATCCGCACCTTCTCCCTCATCCAGCGCCACCTCTACCAAGGCCTCACGACGATTGCCAGGGTTTAACTGATAACTTCGCTTGTCTAGCAAATGTGTACCCGCGCTGCTGGCACTGCCCACAGCATCTCGGAATGGCCCATAAAAAGCGGAAGCAAATTTGGCTGAATATGCCATAATACTTGTCTTTTCGAAATGGTTTTTATCCAAAGCCTCACGAATTGCACCCACGCGACCATCCATCATATCTGAGGGAGCTACAAAATCGGCACCCGCTTCAGCAGCCAGCACAGCCATTTCCGCAAGTATTTCAACCGTTGCATCATTAATCAAGTCACCTGCCTGCACATCAAATAAACCATCATGACCATGCACTGTGTATGGATCTAGGGCCAAATCGGTAATCACTACCATCTCAGGCACCTCGTTTTTGATTGTACGAATTGCACGCAACACAAGGGTCTCAGGGTTGAGCGCCTCACGCCCATTATCCGTTTTTAAAGAATTATCCAATTTTGGAAACAACGCCACAGCAGGTATGCCTAAGTCAGCCAACTCTCGGCACTCTTGTACTAGCAAGGGAATTGTTAGACGGGAAATGCCAGGCATCGATTCAATCGCTTCAGATGCACCGTCACCATCAATCACAAACAAAGGCTGAATCAAATTGTGCACATGTAAGTCCGTCTCATTCGCCATGGCACGCAATGCAGCAGTGCGTCGCAATCGACGAGGGCGATGAGTTAGATCTAAGCGAAAGTCAAAATCAGCAGTCATGCATAGCACCATGACAAGTCCCCGAATCATTTCAAGCCGAACTCTCAGGTCTTGGTCTTGGGGATTTATGCTTCACACAATAGTTTTCACCAGTCACTCTTTTCGTTTTTAAACTCTAAGCTCTCAACTCTCAGCTTTTTAATGCCTGTCCAACTTTACGACACACTCAGCCGATCAATTAAGCCTCTCGCGCCCGCTAACAGTCAACCACTGCGTTTCTACTGCTGCGGACCGACTGTTTACGGCCCAGCACACATTGGCAACTTCCGTACTTTTTTAATACAGGACGTACTGCGTCGAGTCGTTGAAGCCGACGGTATTGAGGTGCAACACGTGCGTAATATTACCGACGTCGACGACAAAACGATTCGCGGCTCGATCGAAGCAGGCCTTTCCTTGGGCGAATTCACCGCCAAATGGACCGCCAAATTCCACACTGACTGTGAGGCGCTCAATATGCATCCGCCGAGCATCGAGCCAAGTGCCGTCGCGCATATTGCAGATCAAATCGCCCTAGTTGAGACGCTCATTGAAAAAGGCCATGCCTACGCGACCGATGACGGCTCAGTCTATTTTCGCGTCAACTCCTTCGATGACTACGGTCGCCTCTCTCGCCTCAAGCAGCGCGAATTGAAGACTCAAACCGAAAATTCTGCAGGCGAAGTCAACGACGCCGATGAGTATGACCGCGAGTCAGTCACCGACTTCGCCCTCTGGAAAGGCCGCAAAGCCGAAGATAAAGGCAACTACTGGACCAGCCCCTGGGGTGAAGGACGCCCTGGCTGGCACCTGGAGTGTAGCGCCATGGTCGACGCAGCCTTTGACGGCGAGACCATTGACCTCCACGGCGGCGGTATCGACCTATGCTTTCCGCACCACGAAAATGAGATTGCACAGTCCGAATGCGCCCACGGCCACGACTTTTGCAAGCATTGGTTCCATAGCGCCCACTTGATGGTTGAGGGTGCCAAGATGTCCAAAAGCCTCGGCAACCTCTACACGCTGGACGATCTGCAGCAACAAGGCTTCAGCCCGATGGTCGTACGCTACACACTGATCGCTGGCAGCTATCGCCAGCAGCTCAACTTCACTTTCGACGGTCTGCACGCCTCACACAGCGGACTCAGCAAAATCGAGCGTTTTGCCGAGTCACTACTCGCAGTCACTGGCGAAGACAAGGCAGCGATGCATCACTACATCACCGCCGACGCGCCCGATGATTTCGGCCGCTTGGTTAAGGCGTGGGACGCCCTGCGCAACAACCTCAACACCGCAGCCTGCCTGGGTGCGATCTTTGGCGTGATCGGCTCCAACCCCGCGGCATCACTCAATGCGGACGGCGCCCGCGCAATGCTCAAAGCACTAGGCACATTACTTTACGCGCTCGGCTTGCAACTCTTCTCCGTCGAACAAGCGACGGTCGACGCACCCGACGACATCGTCGCCCTCGCCCAAGCCCGCTGGGACGCCAAGCAAGGCAAAGACTGGGCCAAAGCCGACCAACTACGCGACGCCTTGCTCGCTGAGGGCTGGGTAGTGAAAGACCAAAAAGACGGCTTTGATCTAGAGGCTCAATAATTATTCGATCGAACGCACCAAGCGCTTTTTAACATCACACCAACCATGCCCTCACTTACACTTCAAACTATCGGCACACGAACTTCCAGATGGGGCGAAGGCCCGATCTGGTGGCAGGATCAACTTATCTACGTCGACATCGAAGCGCACACACTGATCCGCTTGGATCCTAAAACCGGCACTGAGCAAACCTGGAATGTCGGCGAGCGCATCGGTACCGTCGTGCCGCGCGCCAGCGGCGGCGTGCTCTACGCCGGCGACACCGGTATCGTGGCGCTCGATTTAGGCACCGGCGCCAAGCAAGCCTTAGCCGACCCCGAGCCCGAAAAACGCGCGACCAACCGTTTCAACGACGGCAAATGCGACCCCGCGGGCCGCTTCTGGGCAGGCACCCTCAGCCTGGTTAAAAACATCGGCGACGCCAACCTCTACATGCTCGATACCGACGGCACGCTGCAGCTCAAAGTCGACGAGGTGACCAATTCGAACGGCATTTGCTGGAGCACCGATGCCACCACGATGTATTACATCGACACCATGACCAAGCAGATCCGCGCCTACGATTACGACAACGCCAGCGGCGCGATCAGCAACGCCACCATCGCGGTCGATACCGATGCTCTCGGCTACGCTAGCTCCCCAGACGGCATGACGATCGACGCCAACGGTAACCTCTGGGTAGCGTTTTGCCACGGTGGTTGCGTCTCTTGCTTTGATCCGACTACTGGCAATGAACTTCGCAAAGTGGAACTACCTTGCCTCGAAACCACTGCCTGTGCCTTCGGCGGGCCGAACCTCGATCGCTTGTTCGTCACCACGGGGATTCACAGTAAACTCGAAGAAGCCGACGCCGGCAAAGTCTTCGTGATCGACGGCCTCGGTGTGCAAGGCGTGCCCGCATTTGCATACAATGGCTAGGACAATCAACGAATCCAGCATTGACTCTATAACTTCTAGCACCTCACTCCTCAATCCTTAAATATTATGAAAGAAATGTCACCACTCGAGGAACTCCGCCACTCTTGCTCGCACGTGCTCGCTACTGCCATCCTGCGCCTCTACCCAGAAACGCAACTCGACATCGGCCCACCTACGGATAACGGATTTTATTACGATATCGACCTCGACAAAAAACTCGATGCCGACGACCTCGAAGCCATTGAGGCCGAGATGAAAAAGGTAATTAAAGAGAACCAACGTTTCACTCGGATCGAATGCTCACGCGCGGAAGCGATTGAAAAAATCCATGCTTCCGGCCAAGCCACCTACAAACTGGGGCGCTTGGACGACGTACCTGACGGGGAACAAGTCAGCTTCTACCAGAACGGCGAATTCATCGATCTGTGTGCGGGTCCCCACGTCGGCTATACCAAGAAGATCAAGGCTTTTAAGCTGCTCTCTATTGCCGGCGCCTATCACCGCGGTGATGAGAATAACAAGCAATTGCAACGTGTCTATGGCACCGCCTTTCCAAGCAAGGATGAGCTCAACGAATACATGACGCGCCTCGAAGAGGCTCGGGCTCGCGATCATCGTAAACTAGGCAAGGACCTAAAGCTGTTCCATATCGATGAAGCAGTTGGTGCAGGCCTGACTTTGTGGACACCGAATGGTGCTGTCATCCGTCAAGAGCTACAAAACTTTATCTCCGAGGAGCTGCGCATGGCCGACTACGATCAGGTCTTCACACCGCACATTGGTAAGCTCGGGCTGTACCGTACTTCTGGCCACTTCCCATACTACAAGGAGTCGCAGTTTCCGCCGATCGTAGAACCGGGCACCGTGGAGCGCCTTGCTCAAGAAGGTTGCTCCTGCGCCGACCTGTCTAACCAGCTCGACTCGGGCGAAATTGACGGCTACCTACTGAAGCCAATGAACTGCCCGATGCACATCAAAGTATTCGACAGTCAACCACACTCTTACCGAGACCTACCCGTACGCCTTGCCGAATTCGGCACCGTTTACCGCTGGGAGCAATCGGGCGAGCTAAATGGCATGACTCGTGTGCGTGGCTTCACGCAAGACGACGCCCATCTATTTTGCACCGAAGATCAAATCGGCCAGGAAATCAAAGGCTGCCTCGATCTAGTAAAACTGGTTTTCACCACCCTAGGAATGAGTGAGTATCGGGTGCGTATCGGCCTGCGTGATCCTGACTCAACCAAATATGTGGGCGATGCCGCCAAGTGGGATAAAGCAGAAGACGCCCTCCGCGAAGCCGCTCAAACATTAGGAGTCGACTATATCGAAGAGCCTGGCGAGGCAGCCTTCTACGGCCCGAAGATCGACTTCGTAGTCAAAGATGTGATTGGTCGCGAATGGCAACTCGGCACCGTACAGGTCGATTACAATCTACCTGAACGCTTCGACCTTAACTACATTGGCGCAGATAACGAGAAACACCGCCCCGTCATGATTCACCGCGCGCCATTCGGCTCGATGGAACGTTTCTGTGGCGTATTGATCGAGCACTTCGCCGGCAGCTTTCCGACTTGGCTGGCACCAGAGCAAGTTCGCATCTTACCGATGAATGACGATCTTGTTCCGCAGGCACGTGAAATCGAGAAACTGCTCAAGACCGCAAAGATCCGCGTCACCGTCGACGCCATCGCCGACAAACTCGGCGCCAAAATTCGCAAGTGCCACATTGATAAAGTGCCACATTTCCTAGTGCTTGGCCGCAAGGAAGCCGAAGACGGTTTGGTCAAGGTCAATTCCCGAGCGAATAAAGCACTCGAAGGTCTTAAGACGCCTACTGAATTCATGGGTGAACTCCTGCAGAATATTGCTGACAAAACATTGCCGGATGCAAAGGAATAATTCTTGCGCCATGTAAAACTAGCATTAAAAATGCACTTTATGGTGCAATTATTTTTATTTCTAATCGTGGTTACATGCATCTGCATGTTTGGGTGCAAGCCTCCGCCCGAGCACACAACCTTACCAACTGAAGATACTAAATATACTGAAGTGGTTCAGCAAAAGGTGGAGATTTCAGCAGAAGCGGAACAAGTAATTCCTTCACCTACTTCAAAAGAATATTCCCTCTCACTGCTGTCAGGCCCGTGGGAAAAATACTTAAACGTTCCGCCCACAATATTAATCTTCAATCAGTTCTCAAAGGGGATTAAAGAGCTACTTGAAGAAGAACAAGAACTCATCAAGTCGGTTTTAGATGCAAATGCTGACCTCGCCCAAACCAGTGAACACAGTGCGCTGAATGACAGACTTGATCAATTAAAGGCTGCCGTACCTAGCGCAGAAACCAGTAGCGGCTATGTAAGAACTCGAAAGCATTACAAAAGAACTTACATCAGCGGCGATACAATATATACAAATTCCTACCCTTATTCTTCTAGCTACTCAGTTTTTTATTCTAAACAAAAAAGTAGCTCCCCAGATTTAGTTCGATCAGTTACTGGCATTGTCGTTAATGCCTCACTAGATGACATAGATCAGCGAATTGATGCCCTTCAGCATACTATTTCAACTTGGACTAGACGCACCTCAACTATGAGCAACAACGGAACTGCTGGCATTATGCGCGATGCCAATGAGGCCTACATTGAGGGCCTTAAAAGCTACACTTTGGATTTTATAGAGATTCGAAAAGCACTAAATAAAATTAAACAAAAACAAGCACAAATAACTCAGAATAAAGAAACCATATTACAAAATTGGAAGACCTTCGAATCTTCGCGACTCAGTGTTCTTAAAAACTATCTTGAGAATAATGCCATCGATATCATAGACCCTATGAATAAACATAACTATGCTCTGAATGACGCACAGCTCAAAAAAACACTTATTCTTTCCTGCCAAATAGGTCCTCGCGTCGTATATTTTAAGCTAGCTGAACATCACCACCCAGATCATCCTTTTATGCTGGTCAATCTAACTGGTGCAAACACCGAATAAAACGATATTCATTAATCATATAGCCGGCTATCCTTATTTTCAGGCATGATTAGTGCTTACATATTGCAATCTGAAACTAGCATATCCAAATTTATCATAATGAAACTTGTCGTAGCCTTCTCTTTATTCTCCATCACGCAACTTGCTACTGCTCACACGACTGGGCACAGCTCAGATGGCGCACAAACCATCCAGCATCTACTCACCTCGACTGATCACTTGTTGGTGATCGGTTCAATCGTTGGAATACTCAGCCTCTCTGCGGTTAAGCAACTTAGTGCCCGTAGACACTAAGTTCGTACCCAACAAACGATCATAATGAGCCCTCTGGTAGTTCTCTGTTCTACCGGAGCCGCAGCTCTCTACGCGTCGGGATCTTTGCAGATCAAGCGTGCACTCACCAGCGGTGCACAGAATCGGCGAGCTATTGCTGTCACCAATATTGCAATGGCACTATGGAGTCTGCCGCTTTTTTTTGTCTCTCGCGGGGACTTCGAATTTCAGGCGTGGTTGACCGCAGTCTTTGCTGGAATCGCGCTATTCCTAGGTCGTATTTTGTCAGTCAAAGCACTCGAAGTCGGTGACCTTTCGATCGTTGGGCCGTTGCTCGGCATGAAGACCCTACTGGTGGCGATCTTTTCATTTTCAACGGGGCAGACAGAACTATCACCTTGGCTTTGGGCCGCCGCTATCGCAGCCACTGCGGGTGTTACACTGCTGCAAAAAGGCCCTGCTCAGCTCAGTAAAAACAGGCGTTTGGCGGCGCTCTATGCCGCTGGGGCAAGCATTCTCTTCGCAAGCTGTGACATTCTTGTAGTCGAAGCCCGCGGGCAACTTGGTATCGGTTGGCTATCACCTACGCTGTTTGTCACCGTGGCACTACTTGTCCCGCTGCTTGGTAAACAACGAAAGCCTCCTGAAGAGGCACAGAAACCACTCTATTTAGGCGCAGCGATCATGGGCTTTCAAACTTCGCTAGTTATCTTCCTTATTGGATATACAGGACAAGCGGTATTGATCAATATCGTCTACTCTTCGCGAGCCCTGTGGACAGTCATCATTGATCGTTTCTTTGGCCGTGGTGATGAAGTTGAAGCGTTTTTTAAAACTCGCCTACTTGGAGCAGCACTGTTGTTAACTGCGATCGTCATCGTCATCTTCCAACGCTAAACATTTAGCGCTCGATTCAGTTTACCTGAGACAAAGCCTTCCTCATCAAGCTCGACCCGATCAAAGCCAAGCGCGAGCACCTGAGGCACTAGTTCTGCCGCTTGAGACTGCAGACATTTTACGTCCTCCTGTGGCACTTCAATCCGAGCAGCTTCGCCCATGTGGCGTACACGATTAACAGGAAATCCAGCGACTTTCAGCAAGGCTTCAGCAGCTTCAATCTGACGCAACTTCTCAACGGTAATATTTTCTCCGTAAGGTACTCGCGATGCTAGACATGGGCTCGCAGGTTTATTCCAGCAAGATAATTGAAAGTGCTCTGCCAAAACGCGCACATCTTCCTTGGTCAAACCACACTCAGCTAGAGGCGAATGTACTTGAAACTCTTCTGCAGCCTTCAAACCTGGGCGATAGTCTCCATGATCATCCACATTCGTTCCATTTAGCACCCACCAATTCGGATATATGTCACGTAAGCCTGCCAGCTCATCGTACAGCGTATGTTTACAATAGTAGCAGCGATTCGAAGGATTACTAAAGTAATCAGCATTTTGCATCTCTTGCGTGGTAATCACCTTTAGCGGCAAGTGATACAATCGTGCAAACTCCTTCGCGTCCGCAAGATCAGATAGCTTTAAGCTAGGCGACGCAGAAATGACTGCGAGCACCGAATCACGGCCTAAAAAATGCTGCGCCACAAATGCAGTCAACGAGCTGTCAACTCCCCCGGAAAATGCAATCAAAGCACCAGGGCACTTTGCAAACCATGCTTCTAATTTCTGCAACGCTTCCATATTGCCAATAGCTTGTGGGCAAATATCGCGCTGTCAACTTGCACTCGCCGCCTGGATAGCTATCAACAAGTGCAATATGCCTACTCTACTTTATCAATGCCCCGCAGGTCTCAGTGGTGATATGAACCTTGGAGCGATGATCGCTCTGGGTGTCGACCCCGCTCAGCTCATCTCAGAATTGCAAAAGTTGCCCTACTCGGGTTGGTCGCTCCATTTTGAACAAGACCAGCGACAAGGTATTAGCGGCATCCGTTGCGACGTTCGCCTGGACTCGGCTAGTGTCCACCAAGATCCGCTTAACTCGGTTCAGTCGCTACTCCCCGACACCTCACCACACAACTTAATTGAACACCCCAAACAGGATCACGGCCACCGGCACTACTGCGATATTCGCGACGCCATCATCGCCAGTGAGCTAAATCCACGAGTGAAGCACGATGCAATCGCCTGTTTTCAAGCCTTGGCTAACGCAGAAAGTGCAGTACATGGCATCGAGCCAGAAGCAGTGCACTTCCATGAGGTCGGCGCGATCGATTCGATTATCGACATTGTCGGTGCCGCGATCTGCTGGGATCTACTCAATATTGACCGCGTCATCTGCAGCACACTGGAGGTTGGCGGTGGCATGGTGCAGTGCGCCCACGGTCGGATGCCTGTGCCTGCTCCTGCAACGGCTCGGCTACTGCAAGGCAAGCCTTTCACCAGTGGCGGCACCAACAAAGAAGCAACTACGCCTACTGGGGCCACTCTACTCATCGGTAAACAAGCTGAATTTAGTGCGACCAGCAGCGGCATACAACTCAAAGCAGCTATCGGTATTGGCCAACGAAATGATGCCAAACTAGCCAATGCTGTGTATGTTTCACTCATCGATGAATCAACAAACGCAAGTAGCTACGAGCACGATCAAATCATCGAACTAGCAACAAATATTGATGACATGAGCGCTGAGGCAATCAGCTATCTGAGCGAACAATTACTCGCTGGCTGCGCATTAGATGTCTGGCAAACCTCAGCCACCTTCAAGAAAGGCCGCTTAGGTGTCGTACTCCATGTATTGGCAACTGCAACTGCAGTCGATCATCTCGAAACGATTCTCTTTACCCACAGTCGCACTTTAGGCATTCGTCGCCAAACGTGGCAACGCAACAAACTGAAGCGTACGCTCATCACCCTCAACACACAATGGGGGCCCGTTCACGTAAAACAAGCAGCAGGTCCGAACGAACTCACACGCCACAAGTTTGAATACGAGGACTGCGCACGCATTGCCGAATCTACTGGGCAATCCATTGCCGCGGTGAAATCTATACTGGAATCCGACTACGCAAAACACATTGGCCAACCGCATGAACACTAGAAAAATTTTAGAGCAAGTTAAGAGTGGCAGCATTGATATAGAGGACGCTGTTCACCAGCTCCAAGGCTTTGAAGATCTCGGCCACAGCCGTGTCGATCTGCACCGCGCGGAGCGCAACGGCACCGCTGAGGTCATCTACGGCGAAGGTAAAACATCGGAGCAGATTATTGAAATCATGCAAAGCCTGATCGCACATCAGCAAAATGTGCTCGTTACACGTATCAACGAGCTCACCGCACAGCAAATCATTCAGCACATACCTGAAGCCATTTATGATGCTGTCACAAGGCTCTTACGATTCGAAATTAAGCCACTCAAAAAGACCGCAACAAAAGTCGCAATTATCTGCGCAGGCACATCGGACCTACCAGTTGCCGAAGAAGCGCGCATCACAGCTGAATTTTTCGGTAATACAGTGGAGCAGGTATACGATGCGGGTGTTGCTGGGCTACATCGCTTGCTCGCCAGTCTGGATACGATTAATAGTTGCAAGGTCGTGATAGTCGTTGCTGGGATGGAGGGCGCACTGCCCAGTGTCGTTGGTGGCCTTATTAAATCACCGATTATCGCAGTGCCTACCAGCGTCGGCTATGGTGCCAACTTTGGCGGCCTATCGGCGCTGCTCGGTATGCTCAATAGCTGTGCAAGCGGTGTCAGTGTGGTCAACATCGACAACGGCTTCGGCGCCGGCTTTATAGCCAATCGCATCAATCGGCTGTAGTTTCTCAGTCCGCTAACCTATCGGCCCGAAGTACCTCAGCTTAGCCCAAGCCCAGCGCCATAGACTTTCGCGCCATGCTGCAGCGCAGCAAAATTTGGCGTACCTGGCCGGCCATCGATACGCGCATACTCGGCACGCTGTTCTGCAGTCAGAGGTGCAGCTGCGGTTCCTGCGACTGCTTGGTCGACATACTCTAATTTATCCACCCCCACAAGATGTGTGCAGACCTGAGAATAGCTCAATGAATACTGCAAAACCTCCTGCACATTTGTCTGCCCATGTAGCTCTGTGCGCCGACTACCGCCGAAGCCCTTCATTCCCAAAATAGCGATATTTTTTTCCTCACAAAGTGGGATTACCTGCGACTCAAACATCCTTGATTGCAACGCACCCACCACGGAAACAGGCATCAAAGTCGCATCCCATTCGTAGCCACGATGAATCATCTCGACGTGTAGTGCCGGATCTGTGTGTCCCGTAAAACCAGAATAACGTATCTTACCCTGCCGCTTCGCCAGCTCAATTGCTTCAATGGCCCCTTCCTCTCGATAGGCATCCTCGACATCATCTTTAGAAATATGATGCATCATCCATAGATCTAAGTGGTCGGTCTTCAAACGACGCAGTGAATCTTCTAGCATCTTCATGGCACCAGCCACATCAGGCGTCGCACCGTTACCATGGTAATTGCAAAACTTTGACATCAGAAAGACTTTATCACGCCGCCCCGCCAATGCCTTACCCATGTACTCTTCTGCCTCTCCTCCATGATAGTCCCAAGCATTGTCAAAAAAGTTCACACCGAGGTCGACGGCTCGGTGCGTGATCTCATTTGCCTCCTTTTGAGAACCCGACAAATAGAGGGTATGTCCACCCATTCCTACTACAGTGATTAGATCGTCATGACGGCCAAATTTCCGTTTTGGAATTTGAGTCGCTTCAGCAGCCGCAGCGTAGCCTGCGGGATTGGTAGCATACAATGCAGAACCAATGGATAATTTCAGGAAGTTTCGACGGGACTGTTGCATGTCTATTGATAAATCACCCATACCGATAGTGGTCAAATATTGTCTTTATTTTTTGAACATAAAATCATCAAAAAACCAGATCCCACATAACACCTTATACAGGATACTCCTCCCTTTAGTCTTGCTGATTAGCTTCCATCTGCCCATTAGTCCCTAAAATATAATTCGATATGGAAGACAGCACACCACTCTCTAGCGCAGAAAAGAAAGAACTCCGAGGCATCGGCCAACGCCTCAAGCCGCATGTGCACATCGGTAAGCAAGGTCTAACTTTGACAGTATCCAACGAAATTGAGACTGCACTACTCAAAAACGGACTGATCAAAATACGCTTTGAAACGGATCGCGAAACGATTAAAATATATTGCTTAGAAATCGCTAAAACGCGTCAATGCGAAGATGTTGGCGGGGTAGGAAAAACCCGTATCTTCTTCCGTAACATGCCTGAAAAAGAACCTAATTAGTCAAATAGTTAGCCAGTAGGAGGCTCCACTTTAAAAAAAAACGACACGCCAATAGGCATGTCGTTTTTTTATATTTCTCATCCAGCTAGGCTAGGCGCACTGTTTCTCAGGTTACTTTTTCATGAGAATAAATAATCCGAGTTAAGCTGTAGTACTAAGAAAAATTATAAAAATATAATAAATGGAAGCGCAACAACTAGGCTAATTGCTGTCAACATCCCGCAGAAAGTTAACTGCACCAGAAATCCCATAGCCGAGCCAATCGGTTTTTTTCGCTTAGTATTCATCCAACGCCCAAAAAGCAAGACCCCGACAAGGAAAAGAATCAGTAACTGCAAAATATTACCATTTTCGCTGGTTAGCGAGTTATGCGAATTAACCGCACTTACCTTGATAAAGCTCACAACAAGATGAACTGAAAATAAAGCCATCAACAGTGAGTAAGCTTTATGGTAGCGTAAATTTCTGCCGCAAACCAATCTATAGGCCCATTGTAGGACTAACGCAGCAATCATCAGCACAATCGCGATTGTTGAGTATTCGACATACCATGGAATATAAATAAGGTTACTTAACATAAATCATCAAAAAATAATTAATAAAACGTTATAAATATTTTATCTGATTAAAATCTAAAAATGATTAATCGATTATTTTAACTTATCTTTCACATTCGCTTTCACTTGCCGTAGTGCCTCTTTCAGCACAAAGTGCTTACATGTCTGATTATAAAACTGTCCAGGAGATCAAGGGGATTGATGTCAATATTGCTGCCCGCTTTCGTTGCATCCTCATTTTACGCCGCAAAACCACAAAAACGGCTAAAACTGGTAACCCCTTCCTTAGTATCGAACTTGGAGACAGCAGCGGTAGCTTCACTGCCAATTGCTTTGATGGCACTGATATCTATACCGCTATCGATGCCGCGCCAGAGGGCACGATTTTACGTGTTGCTGGCAAGACTGAATATTGGCAAGACCGCTTCTCCCCAAAGCTTCAAGCCGCCGAGGCTATCGATGCCGCCGAGGCCGCGGATGAGGGAGTTATGGCTAACCTTATCGAAACACCACCGGAAGCCGAAGATGTGCTTTGGGGACATCTCCTCGATGCCGTTGCCGCTATCCAGCATCCACAGCTAAAAGAAACCGTACAGCGTGTACTCGACGAACTCGGCGAACATTTCCGTAAGTGCCCTGCAGCGGTTAACATGCATCATGCTTATTACAACGGCCTGCTAGAGCACACAACACACATGGTGCGCGCGGCACGAGCGTTGTTACCACTTTACACCGAAGTTGACGCTGATCTAGCTATTGCTGGTATTATCCTCCATGATGTCGGTAAGCTTGAAGAGTACGAAGGTGAATATGCTGCCAAGGTTAGCCGTATCGGCACCTTACAGGGGCATGTCGTCATCGGATTTCGCATCGCTCGCAAGGCTGCAATCATGTCCAAGCTCAATGCCGATCTAACTGAGCGACTCGAGCATATCATCCTCAGCCACCAAGGCGAAAAAGCTTGGGGTGCAGCAGCCATGGCCGCAACTCCGGAGGCAGTGTTTGTCTCGATGGTGGATAATCTCGATGCAAAAATGGGCATGGTTCAGCGCGTACTACGCAACACGCCTAAGAGCGAAGAATTCTCCGACTACCTAGCTGGCTTACAAACACGTTTGCTGACCACACCACCCGACAAGAGCTAAGGGTCACTATCGCTGACACTTCGGGCAATAGAAACTGTTACGTTGGCCTATGTTAATTGAACGAATTGCGGTGCCACAGACCTGGCAGGGATCGCCCTTGTTGCCATAAACTTTGAGCTCGATTCGAAAATAGCCGGGTTTGCCATCTGCACCGAGGAAGTCACGCAGTGTCGTGCCACCCTTTTTAATTGCACGTGCAAGCACGGCCTTAACATGCACACCAAGTTCCAGGTAACGCGCGCGACTCACCCTGCCAGCAGCTCTGCGAGGATCGATACCCGCCATGAATAAAGCCTCATTCGCGTAAATATTACCTACTCCCACTACCACCGCGTTGGTCATTATAAAATTCTTCACTGCGACTGTTCGTCCGCGTGAAAGTTGAAACAAGCGCTCGCCATCAAATGCATCCGAGAGCGGCTCTGGTCCCATACCCTGCATTAATTTGAGTGGATCGTCATCCACCGCTTGCCAAAGACAAGCACCGAAACGGCGTGGATCATTCAGTCGCAAGCAATTTCCATCTTCCAGAACGATATCAAGGTGATCGTGTTTCAACACAGGTTTATCTGACGGCTGTACAGTCAAACTACCAGACATCCCTAGATGTAGTATGATAGTACCTACAGTTGTATCGAATAATAAATATTTAGCGCGACGTCGAACAGAGAAGACTGTCTGCCCAACAGCTGCCTGCAGCCTGTCGGGTATAGGCCAGCGCAACCGAGGCTGTCGCACGATAATTTTTGTTATGCGTAAGCCCTCCACATGGGGGGCAATTCCACGACGCGTGGTTTCGACTTCAGGCAATTCTGGCATGTAGCCAATCTATGCCTTGAATGCTAAAAATAACAATCTTACATTTACTTTTTAACTAACGTTAATTAACTTATTTAATATGATTAAATACATACTCCACATACTGAATGTGCTCACACTCACAGTCCTTAGCACAATTTCCATACACGCTGCAGAGCGCAAAATCCAGCTCGCTTCAGACGTCTGGCCACCCTTTACCAATGAGGATGGTAAAGCTCGCCTTGCCACAGAGATCGTGCACCTAGCGCTCACACGATCAGGGTATACGCCCGAAACCACTCTGCTTGATAAATGGACAGTGACATCAGATCTCAAGGCAGAAAAATATGATGGTTGCGGCGCAATCTGGAAATCCGTAGAGCGGGAGAAATACCTTCTCTTCTCAAAGCCTTATTTAGAAAGCCGGCTACATCTCGTTGGTAAAAAAGGCAGCGATGTAAGCATCACCGACCTATCAGCCCTGGAGGGTAAGCGTATCGCGCTCGTAAAAGACTATGCCTATGGTTCACTAGTTGATGATTGTGAAAGGCTGGAAGTCATCTACGGCAATAACGATATTGATAACCTTAAAATGCTGATCAGCGATAAGGCTGACTACACCCTTGTTGACGCACTCCTTATTCAACACGCAAAAAGGGAACAAGCCGAGAAATGTGAAGAATTTTTGGCATTTAGTGCAGATCCGCTAACCATCAACCCTGTGCATCTGGCACTACGTAAGAACCTTCCGAATGCAGCGAAGATCCTCGAGCAATTTAATCAGACTATCCGCTTGATGCAGGCCGATGGTACTTACAACCGCTTGCTACGCCTCAAGTCCATTGCGATTGATATTGATGACAACGGTGAAAAGGAACTTGTGCTCAATGGCATGGAACTCGAACTCGCTACTATTTCCAGCGGCTACGAAATTTTTTCCAACGATAAGAAATTGCCCCCGAAAACCCGCTACTCCATCCGCGACCAAATCTACAATGGTTGGGACGAGATCCCAGATGATTACCGGGGCACTGATAATGTGATCCCTGACACACGTGCAGAGGGCTTCAATCTGTTCGGCGGTGACTTCTAAGAGTTTTGTAGAACACACTTCACTCAAGACCCTAAACAAAAATGAAGCAGGCTTTAAAAAAGAAACTCTATTACACTAAGTTACTCAACGGCCTTTAAGGGCTTCAAACTCGGAAAGAGGATCGTGTCGCGAATACTTTCTGCTCCAGTAAGTAATATAATCAAACGATCAATTCCGAGGCCCATACCTCCAGCTGGTGGCATCCCATGCTCAAGTGCATTGAGAAAGTCCGTGTCCATATCCTGTACCTCTTCACCGACTTGATCGGCAAACATCTTACGCTGAATGATCGGGTCATTTTGCTCAGAATATGCAGGCGCAATTTCCTGCCCATTGATGCAAAGCTCAAACACATCAATCGTGCTGTCGTCATCCACTGTGATCTTCGCCAATGGGCAGAGCTCCTTAGGAATGTGTGTCACAAAGGTCGGCTGAATTAAAGTCGGCTCAATAATCTTCTCAAAGACATTATTGGAGATCTCGTAATCTTCGAGCTCACCGTCGACTTCTATATTTAGCGCACGCGCCTTTTTCAGCTTAGTATCACGGTCGTAGCTGAACCAGTCAGCATCGCCCGTTGCTTCGATAATGAGATCCTTATACTTGGCTTCACGCCAATCGCCATCGAGATTTATTACAGTGCCATCGGGACGGGCGATTTCGAGCGAACCGATCACCGTCTTCGCGACGTGCTGAATCAGGCCCTGCGTCAGCTCCATCATCCCACGAAAGTCGGTGTAGGCTTGGTAAAGCTCTAACATGGTAAACTCTGGATTGTGACGACGCGATAACCCTTCGTTACGAAAAACCCGCCCGATCTCAAACACACGGTCTTCACCAGCTACTAGCATGCGCTTGAGATAAAGCTCTAGCGCGATTCGCATGTAGAACTGGCAATCGAGCGCGTTAGAGTGCGTGATAAAGGGACGTGCTGCGGCACCGCCTGCGACACTCTGAAGCATCGGGGTTTCGACCTCCGTAAAACTACGATCCCACAGATACTTACGCATCTCTTGAATAATCTTCGCACGGTGACGAAAACGCTCGCGAGACTCTTGATTCACGATCAAGTCTAAGTAACGCTGGCGATAAATCTTGTCATCATCAGTGAGGCCTGCCCACTTTTCAGGGAGCGGACGTAGTGACTTTGACACCAAGGTGTAACTTGCGGCGCGCACGGTAATTTCACCTGTCTTGGTTTTGAAGAGCTTGCCAGTGACACCGATGATATCGCCCAAATCGAGCATTTTTTTGAAATATGTGTTGTATTCACCTTCAGGTAATTCGTCGCGCGTAACGTAACACTGAATCGGGCCATCGCTGTCTTGAATTTTAATAAAGCTGGCCTTGCCCATCACTCGAAAGACTGTGATACGCCCTGCGACAGATACCTCAACTTGGTCTTCGTCGGCGACACCTTCTTTATAAAGTTTAACTGCCTCGCTGGATGTATGCGTCTGCACGCAATTTGCCTGGAAAGGGTTACGCCCTTCCTTGCAAAGATTCTCGAGCTTTTGGAGGCGGACTGCATAGAGATCATGCGAATTGTCCTGATTGGCTGTCTTGTCTGTCATAACGAAAGCAGGCGAAAATGCGCCAGCACTCCAAAATGGCAATTGTAAATATTCAAAAGGGCTTGCAAGTCTCCTGCGGTCGATTGACCTCGCACCACTCGGCGAGGCACTCATCTCCCCCAGTGTCCAAGCTGCCACGCAGCACGCAGGCAATACATGGCTCAACGAGCCAGCGGACTTCGAGCTAAAGGTTGTCAGCACAGTTCTTACGGAAGTGCCCACTACGTGCTCAATCCGTAACATCCGAACTTTTTAAAAATCAAAATCAGAGCTGCTCGGCCGTTCGCGTTTGATCCTCGGCTGTAAGCAAAGTATAGCACTTTTCGTGGCGTGCGAGTTTACTCGCGCTCACAGTGCCCCTCAGCCCAGCTCGACGCAGGCCCGCTCGCCACGCAATCCCTCAAGCACACCCTGATCACACTAGACTATGATTGAGAAATCATTCTGCCGTAAATCATTCTGCCAAATTAGCGTCTGAGTGATCGGCACGGATTCAGCGACCAAGCATAAATTCCAATACGCATCCTCAATCCCTCAATAAACAACTTTTTCAGACTTCCAGTCTGAAAGAGTTTCCGCATCGTACTGCACAATGACTTGGATCGAATACACTGCACTTAGTATCTCCAGCTTAATTTTTCTGCTTGGACTCGCAAGCTCACTACTCCCTGTAGTGCCAGGTAGTTTAATTGTATGGTCTGGAGTCATCATCCATAAGCTTTGGCTCGGTGATGCCTCAGTCAGCTGGAAGGTCGTCATCATTACCGGCCTCATTACACTAGTTGCCCAAGCCACGGACTTTTTAATGAGCGTATGGGGCGCTCGAAAATTCGGTGCTTCGTGTAAAGGAGCCGTCGGTGCCTTGCTAGGTGCTTTTATTGGTTTTTTCCTCCCGCCGCCATTATTATGGCTAGTCCTTGGCCCAATTATCGGAGCAATCATTGGTGAGCTATGTGCTGGGCGTACTCTCCAAGCAGGCAGCAAAGCCGGACTTGGCGCCATCATCGGCGGCATCATTGCATTTGCCCTAAAATTTGGCTTTAGCTTGTTGGTCGTAGCACTCTTTTACCTCGATCTTGTGATTTAAAAAGCACACAAACAACTCAACTCTTGGCAAAGAGTAAGCGTAAGCTGTTTAGGCAAACCACGACTGTGCTTCCTTCGTGGGCAAAGACGCCGACACTTAAAGGGATCCAGCCAAGTATCGCCGCAGACACCATCAGTACCACTGTGCCCAAAGCTATCGCTAAATTCTGGCGAATAATCAGGCGCGCTCGATGGCTCAAATCCGTCGCCGCAAGATAGTTATCAATCCGATCTTTCATCAGCACCACTTCACTCTGCTCCAAAGCGGCATCACTCCCGCGAGCGCCCATGGCAACAGATACATAAGCAGCCGCGAGACTCGGTGCATCATTCACACCATCGCCTACCATTGCGACTTTATAGCCTTGCTTTGAATACTCAAGAATCGCCGCCACCTTATCATCTGGAGTCAAGCCTGAGCGCACTTCTTTAATACCAATCTCACGGCCGACGGATTCTGCAGCACCGCGTCGATCTCCTGTCAGCATTACCGTATGAACCCCCATACTATTTAACCTAGCTAGGATTGGCTGTGATTCTGTGCGGATTTGATCTTTCAGTAATATCCGAGCAATTAAATCATCTTTTAAAATCCAGTTCTCAGAAAAGCGCGGCTCTGGCTCTGGCACTCCTAATATCCACTCTGCAAGCGGACCATCAGCCAACAACTCACGACGCCCCAACACGCACAATGTTTCACCCTCGCGACCTTGTACTCCTTTGCCGCTCATTGCCTGGAAATCCTCAATCACTCGCGGCTTTAGCCCTTGAGCGATAGCATATTTTTTAATCGCTCGACCAATTGGGTGTGAACCATGCGTCTCCAATGAATACGCCAATTCAGCTGCCTCTCGCTCACGTCCAGGTGGAAAACTCTCAACCGAATCCACCTCCATCTCGCCAGTCGTCAATGTCCCTGTCTTGTCCAAGGCGACTAGATCCACTTCCGCCATTTTCTCAATCGCTGCACCACCACGAAACAAAATGCCATGCCGCGCTCCCCATGCGATCGCTGCTAAAATTGCCGAGGGGATTGAGAGCACCAATGCACACGGACTTGCAACCACTAGCAATGTCATCGCACGGTAAAATGCCGAGAACCCAGCCTCTGAATTGACAAAAGGCGCAATCCCAAATCCAAGCCACCACACAAAAAACATAGCAATCGTAAGTGACAAAATACCGATTGTATAACGTGTGCCAAACTTATCAGTGAAGCGCTGACTAGGGGCTTTCAAATGCTGGGCTTCACGAATGAGACGGATGACGTTCTGTAGCGCACTCTCCCCCACCGGTCTCAACACGCGCGCATCGACCGCTCCCCATAGATTAATTGTACCGCTTAGAACAGTATCGCCAATAAACTTCGTAACTGGATGAGCCTCACCAGTGAGGTTCGACTCATCAGCGGCACTCTTGCCTTTAATTACTTCGGCATCGACCGGGAACTGTGACCCTGGCTTCACTACAATAATATCGCCTATGTTGACTGTCGCAACGGGCACTTGACGCTCCCCGCCACGATCATCTCGCAGCGTCGCAGACTTCGGCGCTGCATCAAATAAACTATCAATCTCACGTCGTGTTCGATACAGCGCAAAATGTTCCAATGCACCGGAAAATGAAAACAAAAACAACAACAGCGCCCCTTCAGCCCATGCGCCAATAAGCGCGGCACCGAGAGCCACCGCTAACATCAAAAAGTGGATATCTAGCTCACCCTTAGGCAGACCTTTTTTAGCATCGTCAAAAGCATCCCAACCACCTGCGACCATCGCACCAATATAAAACAATACTGATAACCACGGCGGTGCAGTCTCGACAGACGATATCATCCATCCAGAAAGTCCCAGCACGGCGCAACCACCAGCAAGAATAGACAATAAACGCCACTCTTCACCAGTCTCAGCATCATCCTCTTTAATCGCTGGCCACTCTAACTCTCGCCAACGCCATAAAATCGGCGCAGTCAAACAAGTCGCTTTTTCCAAAAGAAACTCCCCACTAGAATCAATTTTGATCGAGACGCCTACCACCGTATGATTCTCATTCTCTAACTCGATCAAGCGAATTGTCTCAGTCAGATTCGCTTGCAACACTTCCATATCGACAATCCCAAGTGTTGCGATGCTGACCTTCTGAGACTCTGAATCAACACGCAGCGCCTCTACTGCATTATTTTGCTGTAAGAATCGAGCCAAACCTACCGCCCAAGTCTCTTTATTAAGAAGCTTTTGATCCGAAATCATACCCTATCAAAATTTATCTCATTTAAGCATCTCTGCAAGTGATAAGAATCATCGATACTTAGTCGAATTTTATCAAAAAGACTACTAGGCACTTTACTGTTAAAACCTACACTCGCTAATCTGGTATTGCCAATACTCACTCTAAAAAACTACCGAAGTCGAGTTCACTCAGCCTCGAAGCGACCAAGCTTCTGCACGAATATGCCCTGTCGCGGCGCGCAAAAAAGCACAATAAAAAAGAGCACGCCGGCCATCACCGCCATCATGCCCGAAGTGGATGTCGCCTCAACCACTGAAGGATCAATTCCCATCCAGCCTGGTAAAAAAATCGCCGATACATGTCCCAGAGCTGCTGAAAGTGCAGCGAATATAGCGCTGATGACCACCATCCAATGCAACTGATCTGTCAACAAATGCGCCGTGGCAGCCGGGACAATTAACATCGCTATTACTATAATACTGCCCACCGCCTCAAACGCAGCCACCGTCGTAATCGCAACCAAAGTCATTAACATGTAGTGCATCAAGTTCGCATTGATACCCATTGTGGTAGCGAGTTCGGAATCAAACGATGCAATCCGCAACTCCTTGAAAAACAAAACCACAAACAGCAGATTCATCGCGCACACCGCAGACAAAACCAATGCCGATCGCGGCACTTGCAGCACCGAACCAAACAACTCAGGACGCCAGACCACATCCAACGGCGTGAGCTCAATCGCACCATACAATACACAACTCGCATCGAGGTCCACATGATCAGCAGCTTGAACTATTAACAATAGCCCAACAGCAAACAGTGTCGTAAAGACGATTCCCATCGAAGCCCCCTCATCCACTTTGCCAAAGCGGCTCACCCACTGAGTAAACAATGCGGTCAAAATACCAACGACTGCCGCACCAATAAACATTGTCAGACTCGCGCGAGCACCAGTAATCAAAAATGCGATCGCCAATCCGGGAAGCACTGCATGGCTAATGGCATCACCCATCATACTCATCTTTCGCAACACTAAAAAGTTCCCCAATAACGCACAAGCAACCGCTGCCAAAATGCTAATTAACACAATCCATGTATCTATGATATACCAAGTCATTGCTTCAAATTGAGGGTGAAAGTGATAAATAAGTTCATGCCTAATTAAATACTAATCTCCAGGAGTAATTGGATGTGGGCTTGCGGGCACCTCCAGTCCACTTGTGATCCTAAGTTTAATTAATTTTGCTTCTAGTAATGCGACCAATTTCTCACCCAACACATGCTCCACCGCATCCGCATCACGATCCACTCGACTTGTTGCTACGTCGGCATACTCGATCAAATACAACTCCCACAAACGGTGGTTACGCGTGACTTGAGCTGCAGCGTCTAAACCAGCACGAGTCAAAGTAATCATATCCCTATCATTAACGGCATCAATTAGACCCTCCTGGTATGCCAGCCTTAAAGAACTTCGCAACTGACGATCACTCCAAGTGCGTCGCCCACGTACCTTACGAAATGGCACGGAGCGAATCAACACGTCATCCGTGGGCCCTGCATCTGCTTCTAGAATCTCATACAAAGCACGTAATAAATGTTGGCGCCCAACACTGCGCTTCAGCTTAAGCTGCCTGAGATAGCGCACCAGCACGCCTCGCTTAGTTCCAAACAACAGACTTAGTAGAAAAAACGCCGCAGCGACTAGTACAATCAAAGCTCCAGCCGGCAGGTTTGGAATCAATGCGCTCAAACTCGCGCCCATCCAGCCGCTCACTCCACCGATCAGTGCAGACAGTAATAGCATTTGATCCAAACGATCCGTCCAAAATCGCGCAGCTGCAGCTGGTGTAATCAAAAAAGCTATGATCAGAATAAGTCCCACTGCTTGTAGACCAGCCACCGTAACCAAAGTCACCAGAGCTAGTAACAAAACATCCAAGCGCTTTACAGGCCAGCCTTGTGCAGCCGCATACACTTCATCAAAACAGAGCAATCGGAATTCTTTAAATAACAATCCCGAAAGACTCAGCACACAAACCGTCACTGCGGTTAATAGTCTAAAGTCACTAAGGACCATCGATGCAGTCTTACCATAGATAAAAGACTCCAAGCCAGCAGCTGCTCCACTGGGCATCTTGGTGACGATTGTTAACAGCGCAACACCTGCCCCAAAGAATACGCTCAACACGATACCCATTGCCGCATCGTCCTTAATACGTGAATGATTGCGAATGAACAGCACCGTCGCGCATCCCAATACTCCCGTTGTAGTTGCACCCAACAATAATAACGGTAGCGACTTGCCTTGCCCACCAAGCATGACACCAACAAAAAAAGCCAAACACACACCCGGCAAGGTCGCATGTGACAGTGTATCACCCATCAAGGAACGTTTACGCAACAGGAGAAAGCCACCCATCAAACCACAAGCACAACCGAGCAACATGGTGCAAATGACGACCAGTCGCGTATTGTAATTTCGTAACAGTAGAACGTCTATGATCTCTGAAATTTCAAACATGGTAAGTTAAGAAATACGAGTGGAAAACTAAATACATAGCAGGCTTCGCAAGCAAAACACCTATATTGATTTCGCTAATTCCTCCGCGGCTTCGCTCAACAATGAAAGTTTTCCACCATAAGTCTTGCGTAAATTTTCTTCAGTAAAAACGTCTTTAGTTGGACCAGCCGCGACCACACGCATATTTAGCAATACCGTCCAATCAAAATACTGTGGCACTGTTGCCAAATCATGGTGTACCACGAGGCATGTTTTACCGCGTTGTTGCAGCTCTTTCAGTAATTCAACAATCGCTTGCTCTGTTGCCGCATCCACCGCCGCAAATGGTTCATCCATGAAATAAACATCTGCATCCTGTACCAATGCTCGTGCTAAGAAAGTACGCTGCTGTTGCCCACCCGAAAGCTGACTGATCTGGCGATGCGCATAGTCTGCCAATCCGACACGATCTAGAGCATCTAGCGCTAAAGCCTTTGAACGTTTATTCACTCGTCGAAACCAACCAAGTTTTCCATAGGTGCCCATAGCAACTACATCTAGCGCACTTACCGGGAAGTCCCAATCCACACTCTCACGCTGCGGCACGTAGCCCACGCGCTTTCGCGACTGACTATAGGTTTCGCCGTACATCGTAATTTCCCCAGACGTACGTGGGATAAGGTCGAGACAGGCTTTAATCAATGTGCTTTTGCCTGCTCCATTGGGTCCGACTATACTGACTAGTTTACCCTCTGGTATCTCGAGATCAATATCCCACACCACTGGCTTACGATGATAGGCTACAGTCAAATCACGGACCGCCAGTGGCAGCACTGACGCCTCAACTGGTTGTCGACATTTTTTGGATACAGTACTCATATTGTAATTCAGTTAATGCGCCACTCCACTGAGCTTACCCTGCATACCGGCTTCAGGTGCGACACCACCAAGTGCGCGGGTAATAGTCGTAATATTGTGATCAATCATACCAATATAGGTGCCTTCGTAGCTACCAAGTGTACCCATAGCATCTGAAAATAGCGACCCACCGATAACCACAGTATGACCACGTGCATTCGCACCTTCAACTAGAGCACGCACATTCTTATCCGCAACAGATGTCTCTACAAATACTGCTGGAATTTGCTGCTCCACTATATAGTTCACCAACTCTTCTAGATCACGAACACCGGCCTCCGACTCGGTGCTCACTCCTTGAATACCTCGCACAGTCAATCCAGTCGCTCGACCTAAGTACTGAAATGCATCATGGGCAGTCACCAATACACGTTGCATTTCAGGGATCGATGCAATCGACTGCTGTACATACCTATCCAACCGTTCTAATTGCTTGATATACTGCTGTGCGTTATGCTTATAAATTTCCGTATGCTCTGGATCGAATGCTGAAAGAGTATCAACGACGACTGGCACAGCTCGCATCCAGCCACGAACATCCATCCAAATATGCGGGTCTGTGTACTCGGAGCCGTCGTCTTTATTCAGCAGGTAATCCGGATCCTCTAGTACCGCCTCTGTGACTGCCTGCACTTGCTTACCTGCGCCAGATACGCGTACCAACACATCCGTCATTTTACCTTCGAGCAGCAAACCATTGTAAAAGACCACATCCGCGCCACTAAGCTTGACCACATCACTGCGCGTCGGCTTATACAAGTGCGGGTCAACACCTTCGCCTATAATCCCTGACACTTTGGCATAATCGCCAGCGACATTACGTACTACGTCAGTTATCATTCCAACGGTGCAGACTACGGTATAAGAACCCGGCTTATCTGCGTCAGATGCAGCAGGCTGCGGCCTACATCCTACCATCGATAATGCTGTACAGTAGGCTGCTAAAAATAAATATAATGGTTTATCAAAAATCATACTTTGATTAATCAAAGTATACGCCATCAATAATGTCAACTTGCAATCAGTGAATGTGAATCAATAGTAAACAATGTGTTAAGTTTTACGCATACCCGACTCCCACTAATCCTACTGCTCTCTGTAGTGATGGCAGGATACAATTTTAGCCGCTATTCAAACTCTCAAATTCAATCGGATCAGCCCGACAATCAATCGCGTGCTTCAGCCCAACTCACAAAAAGAGCAACGACGCAGTTCCAACCAGCGCTAACACCCGTTACCTCGCAACAAAAGGCAATCTTCAACACCGAGCACATGCACGTACTCGAAAATACAGAAGACGGGACCCTTTTTCAGCTTTCGCCCACCTCATCAATCGACTGGGAATCTATAGAAGTAGGAGATTCATTCACATGGGACATCGCTCAGGAGTATCGCATCAATGGCATCGTCGATTCACTCCATCAAACTGAACAAAGTATTTCCTTCGGAATCACACTAGATTCGCGGCGCGGACGAGTCGCATTTCAAAAAAATAACAGCCGCCAAATTGCTCGCCTTTTTTTCACGAAGCAACGCATTGCACACCGACTGGAAAATGATGGCACAGGCTGGCAACTCTTAGAAACCACAGTGAGCGAATTACGCTGTGCCAGCTCACTTGCAAATTACCCGGTAACAATTGAGCATGCATTTCCAAAGAAAGTTCAATCGACGGCATTCATATCGCAAAATTCAACATCAACGACTCTTACTGCTACCGATTTTGAAAGCCGCCCTGGCGCTCCAACGGTGATCTATTGTGATTTCGACGGTGAGACAATCAACCAACCCGACTGGAGCGCAAATACAATCACGGCAGCCCCTTCTGGTTTTTCGAATCTTCAAGTTGCTTCTATTATGCAGATGGTAGCCGAAGATTTTGCTCCGTTCGACGTCAATGTCACCAATGTTCGTTCGGTATTTGATAACACTGACAGCCAAAAAAGAGTGATGGTAATATCCACCCCGACTGACGATGCACAACCAGATTCTGGCGGTGTCGCATTCTTGGATTCTTTTATCGACGATCTAGTTTGCTGGAATTTCAACTTAAACGATACGATTAGTGCGGCTGACACCATTTCACATGAGGTCGGACACACTCTCAATCTCGAGCATGATGGCTATCAAGACTCAGAGGGCAGAGAGGAATACTACGATGGACACAGTGCCGGCAAAGAATTTTGGGTGCCGATCATGGGCTCCGCCAACTCACCAACAATCTCCCAGTGGAGTAAAGGGGAATACTTCAACGCCAACCAAACTGAAGACGATTTGGTGATAATGTCTCAGTACGGCATTTCCTTTAGGATCGACGACTTCGGGAATAGCTCTGACACAGCACACACGATTACCCTCGGTCAACAAATTATAGCACTTGATGGTATCATTAATCAGCGTAACGATATTGACGTCTTTACGATAGAGTTCACGGACCTTGGCCAAATACGATTTGAAACCGTTGCCGGTTCTCTGTCGACTAACCTAGATGTAAGGATGCGTATCTACGACTCAAGCAACGAGCTATTAATAGACTACGATAGCGAGCAAACCAAAAAAGCAGCCGCAGATTTAACCTTACAAGCTGGAACTTACCAAGTTTGGATCGAAGGAGATAGCAACGGATCACCGAACTCCAATCCGCCAACGGGTTGGACCGACTACGGTAGCCTCGGAGCCTACACGCTAACCCTTACCCCAGCACCGCCCTCACGAGCTGCCGCTCTGGACAACTACGGAATATCACTTACAGACTCTGGCAATTCGCCTTGGTTCACCCAATCTGCTGTATCATACGATGGTTTTGATGCTCTGCAAAGTGGAACCATTACAGATGACGAATCTTCAAATTTTGTAATTACCCAACAAACAACCAGTATCAACTTCCACTTTAAGGTTAGCTCGGAACAAAATTTTGATTTCCTTCAATTCAGAATCAACGGCCAACTGGAAAAACAATGGAGCGGCGAAATAAGTTGGGCTCAGTACACAAAAACGGGGCTCTCAAACTCAACGCACACTTTCGAATGGCGCTACGTAAAAGATGATATCGTGAGTGATGGACAAGACAGCGCTTGGATCGATACTCTCGAATTCAGCGACGACAGCAACTATGCGAGCTGGGCAAATTACAATTCTACTTCGGCCAGTGGCTCGACCGACGAGAATGGCAACGGCACCCTAGACCTACTTGACTACGCAATAGTCGGCTACAATTCAGTAGGGCTCTCTCAAGGACAAATCGTCGTATTACCGTCAAATCGTGAACTACAGTTCTACCGGAACCCAGCACGAGCTGACATCGTCATCCGCATACAGGTCACTGACTCATTAGAAACATGGGAAACCGTCGCAGTGAGTCAGGATGGTAATAACTTCTATACAAAAACAGGCGTCAGTGTCACACAGACCACAATCGACAGCCAAACTCAGCAAATCAGCCTCAATCTATCCGCTGAATCAAACACAAAGAAATTCGCCCGAGTGATTGTCAGCAAGCAGTAGCGTTCAGCACTATTTTTATATTCAAGGTTCGGTAGTAGCATCAACCAGAGACTACAATGCTACATGCTAACTGGCGTTACACTTTACTATCTGTTATCGAGTAGCCAGGAAGCAGTGCGTTGTCTCCACGTTTCAATTAAAACCATCAGTCTCAAGCAGCGTACCGGACACGACACTCAAAATGCGGGGCTGCCCGGCTTCGAAACGAATCACTTGGCCAGCACTCAGAGATTGTCGGTTAAGATTGAACACATCACTCTCCGCCAAAACCTGACGACTACCTTCAGGCTTTACTGTAGGCGATTCAAAGACGTTAAAATGGGTGCTCCGCAATGTCTCTTCGATATGCAGCTCACGTGGCGTGCTATCCAGCCCCAGACGCCCTAGTCATAAACTCGGTAAGTCGTGTCCGAATTCTGCTGGATTTTAAGAATCTGATTATTACTATTCCAATCGCTCCAAGGGTCACTTAAATGACCACCATATTATCCGGCAGCCCAAATGGAATAATTACTCTCCCTTGGTCCCACACCAAGAATGTAGTCGATTTCAAAATCACGCGATGTCACCCCATCAGTGGCAACAAGCTCATTATATTCTGAATCAAAAAATCGTCCATGGGTGGTGCTGCCTAAGTTCAGTATTTCAAATAGAACGACTTCGTCGCCATTCAAGTATTACTCAAGTAGCGATTTGCCTGCCTAAGGCCGCCGAGCGCCCTCTGATCATCACTGGTTGCGATAACGAATAGGAGAAATGCCCTCCTGCTTCTTAAATGTATTACTGAAGTGAGGCGCATGACAGAATCCGGTCAATGCAGCGATCGTCTCGATGGTCTCATTCGTGTAGTTAAGCATGCGTTTGGCCTCTTGAATACGGATGCCAATCAAATGCTCGCGGATGCTACTGTGCATACTCTCACGAAAACGAACCTCTAGGCTGCGCCGACTGACTCCAAACATTTCAGCCAGTTCCACGGTGCCAATCGAATGCTTGAAGTGCGTCTTCAGGTATTCCAGCAGCTCGCGGATCAATGGGTCACTCACTGCGAGCGCATTCGTGCTTTGACGAACCGCTATGCCGCGAGGTGGTATCAACTTCAATCGCTGTTCGAGCGTTTGGCCGTCCATCAGACGGTCGAGCATTGCCGCACCCTCATAGCCAATCGTCTTTAAATCATGACGCACGCTCGATAGTGGCACTGCTTGATTTTCGCAAATTAGTTTGTTATCATCCGCACCTAAAATCGCGATGTCGTCAGGCACACGCAGTCCGGAATCCATGCATAAGTTCGACAGCCAGACCGAATCATAATCACTTTTGGTGTAAATCGCGCAGGGTTTCGGCAACGCCTTGAGCCGCTTAGAAATGTAAACCGCATCTTGGGGACGCGTCGTATCGAGCCGTATGCAAGTGAGACCTGCATCGGCCAAGCGCTGACTATAGGCGATATAACGCGCACGACTGACTGGATTACTGGCCAGTGCGAACCATGCACAATGACGATGCCCTAGACTTAAGAAATGCTCCGCGCCTGCTCGACCCAATGCCGGATTATCCGCCGCCACGCGCGGTAAGTCGATGTCCTCACGCCAAATTGATAGATCTACAATCGGCACCTTCGCCTGTAAAACAAACTCCTCTAAAGCCCGACTATTATTCAAAGAGGTAATGATGCCATCGCCTTGCCAGTGCTCAGGCAGCTGAAAGTCCTTCAAGATACTGACATTCAAATGCCAACCATGCTGCCCCGCATATTGCGCAATGCCCTCATGCGCCGACTGGTCATAGCTCCCCAAGACCATTAGCACATGTTTGTTTTTTACCATTTACGCATTAATGCAATATTTCCCTAAATTATGCAATTATAATCTCCATAATATTCCCCTAGTATTCATCTATCAAAGAACAGTATCGTGATTTGTGCACTCCACTTTTCAAATCAACAGAACACGTCAGGACACACACTTATTATGGCTATCGACATCAAATCTTCCGACTCTTGTGATTACGCATGCCTCTCTCTTGGAGAGGTGATGCTCCGTCTCGACCCCGGCGAAAGCCGTGCGCATACCGCGCGTCAATTTACGGCCTGGGAAGGTGGCGGCGAATACAACGTCGCTCGCGGATTGCGACGTTGCTTCGGTCTGAAGACAGGCGTAGTGACCGCATTAGCAGACAATCCAGTTGGCCGTCTTGTCGAAGACTTCATCATGCAAGGTGGCGTGGATACAGACCTTATCGAATGGGTGGACTACGATGGCATCGGTCGCACCGTTCGCAACGGTCTCAACTTCACCGAGCGTGGCTTCGGCATCCGCGGCGCAGTGGGTTGCCGGATCGTGGCAATACCGCAGCGAGCCAGCTCAAGATCGGTGACATCAATTGGGAGGAAATCTTCGGCAAACGCGGCGTACAGTGGTTCCACACGGGCGGGATCTACGCCGCACTGAGTGAGACGACTCCGGATGTCGTGCTCGAAGCAGTCAAATGCGCGAAGAAGCATGGCACGATCGTGAGTTACGATTTGAACTACCGCCCATCGTTGTGGAAAGACTTCGGTGGACTCGCCAAGTGCCAAGAGGTGAATCGCGAGATCGCAAAATATGTCGATGTGATGATCGGCAATGAGGAAGACTTTACCGCATGTCTCGGCTTCGAAATTGAGGGGGTTGATGAGAACATCTCACACATCCCAGTTGAAGCGTTTAAGACCATGATCTCTAGTGCTATTAAGGAATTTCCAAACTTCAAAGCCACTGCCACAACACTGCGAGCGGTGAAGACTGCGACCGTCAATGACTGGGCGGCCATGGCTTGGCACGACGGCGTGTTCTACGAATCGATCAAATTCCCCGGCCTTGAGATTCTCGACCGCGTCGGCGGTGGCGATAGTTTCGCATCCGGCCTCATCTACGGCTTCCTCACCGAGAACGATCCTCAGGAAGCAGTCGACTACGGTTGCGTGCACGGCGCACTTGCGATGACGACTCCAGGCGACACCACAATGGCTTCGCTCAAAGAAGTGAAAAAGATCAAAGCCGGCGGCGGCGCTCGCGTGGATCGCTAAGCAACGTTCCGCTATCAATCATCATTCATTAATCATCAGTTTTTAAAATTATGTCATCACTCGATCAATTCCCAGTCATTCCCGTCATCGTTATCGATCACGTTGAGGATGCGAAACCACTCGCTAACGCACTACTCGAAGGCGGCCTTAATATTATCGAAGTCACCTTCCGCACAGCTGCTGCGGCAGGAGCCATCGAGTCCATCGCCAATGCATTTCCTGAAATGCTCGTTGGCGCGGGCACTGTGGTGACCCCTGAACAAGCGAAAATCGCGATCGACTCAGGCAGTAAGTTCGGCCTAGCGCCTGGCACAGATACAGAAACGATCGCTTACAGTAACGGCACATTCAGTTGACCAGAGTTGCAGAAGCACAAAAAGGGGGAATGGGGTTTAAAGATCCGAGCGATCCACCGTCACTCTTCAATCGTTCCCGGACAGACGGAATTACTAAGGAATCTAAAAAGGGGGCATTCCGTAGGTTTTATATATAAATATACGGAATGCCCCCTACTGCTCCAAAAAATTAGGCACTACAAATGACCTAAAAACCTCACCGAAAACAACTTGCGCAACCACAAAAAAGGGTGAAAGTAGCATGTTTCTCGCAAAAATAACTATTTAATATAAAGGCAACGATAAACTCGGACTAACTCTTTAGCGGTCTCAACAAAATAAGTTATCTCAATTCAACTGCATAAGCTCGAAGCGCGGCCCCCTCATGCTCTCTCAGCAAACGCATCCGGACTTCACCAGTCTCACCCTCTCCAATCGCATAAATAAAATAAATATCACGATGAGTGCGGACCGGAAAAATCCGCGTATTCATCCCCTTGTAGAGTCCATCATCCATATGGCTGGCGATGCGCAAGCTGACATTCAAGCTTTCTGGAGCAAACCCATGGATATGACTTTTAAAGGACGCCAGTTCCAGACGTTCCTGCGTTCCCGCATCAAGCAGTAGAATCAGTGGGTGGCCTGATAGGTTCACAAACATGCACGACCCGCCAGAAAGCTGTTCAAGACTATCTTCAACCGCAAAGACCCCTCAGTCACCACCGCAGCGGCTCTGGCTCCGTCTGTGGCATCCAGCAACTTGGCTTTGAGACTTTTTACCGGCACGCCCGGGCGCGTCGGGTTCAGAAGCGTGAGAAACTCGGCAGGGCCGACAATTGCATGCCGTCGCCACGGTTCCGAACGGCCGCGACTTCCCCATCCAGAAACCACTTGTCCCGGTAGTCGCCGGTGCAGTCATCAAAGAAAACGGTTTCCCATTCGCCGTCCAGCCCTGCCGCATACGCGGCCTCGTCCTCGCTTATCTGTTGATTTGTCATATTAGCCGACAACCCTCAATTAGAGCAGTGTGATACGCAAACCAATAGGCATTCAACGAGTTACTGATCTTCATTCTCAGGCGGTACGCAGCCTATAGACAGCCGGCTGCTTCAATCTACTTGGCTCAACGAAATGATGGCGTTCGTCCACATCACTCAAATATTAACGAGCGGCGACACTTGAGGAATATTAACGTTCTACCACATTTATTACACTCAGAGTATGAACATCACTAGCGTTGAAACTCTTTTCGGTCCAGAAGGTCGATAATTTGAGTGAATATAAGGCGGCCAGTATTCTTCCCTTATTGAGAATGAAACATGGCCAATTATGCCAGCTCGCTCAAATGCGTGACACGCCTTTTTCTTTATTAGCTGCTTAAAATGAACCACCTACAAAACCTCAACCTGTCCTTAACTGGACACTCGTGAGTTTTTATAATAATCATTGACAAGCAGGTGCGCACTGCAGAGCGCTCACAATACAAGCTGCTTTCCTAGAAAAGCAGCGTGTAAAGATTTCACCTTCAAACAGATCAATTAAGCCGGAGATGGAGCAGGCGCTTCATCCGCGGCGAGACCATCCTTATCGTCGTCTTCACCTGTCTTCGCTAGAATAGCTCCGGCATCAGCCTCTTCAGGCTCAGGCTCAACGGGCTCAATTTCACGCTTAATCACTGGCGAGAGCATTTCACCATGATCGAGTATCTCTTTCACATGAACCCCATCGATCGTTTCGTGCTCAAGCAAGGCATCTGCCATGGTATCCAAAGCCGCTCGGTGCTCATTTAAAATTTCCAGCGAACGCTCATATTGCGCCTGCACGATCTCATGAATTTTTTTATCAATACGTTGTGCAGTCTGCTCGCTGTAATTTTTTGAGCCGTCACTCTGAGTGCCCATGTATGCATGACTCTGGCTCTCACCAAAAGCAATCGGGCCGAGATCAGTCATACCCCAATCACACACCATGTGCCGCGCAGTTGAAGTGACCATACGAATGTCTCCGGAAGCGCCACTGGTAATGTCACCCATCACGATTTCTTCAGCCGAACGCCCTCCCATGCCGCAACAGATTTGATTCAGTAGGCGGCGCTTTGAGTGATTTAATAAATCCTTCTTCGGCATAAACATGGTTGAACCCAAACTCTGCCCTCGTGGAATAATCGTCACTTTGTGCACCGGCATGTGGCCATCGTCGACGACAGCCTGTACCAAGGCATGACCTGCCTCGTGATACGCAGTAATCTTGCGGTCTTCGTCATCCATCAGTTTACGCCGCTCGCGACCAAATGAGATCTTGTCGCGCGCTTCATCAAGGTCGTTCATTTCAACCACATGCTTATTATAGCGCGCCGCGATCAGTGCCCCCTCATTCAAAAGATTCGCCAAGTCCGCACCTGAGAAACCTGGTGTATTGCGTGCGACATGCTCGAGATTCACCTCCTCAGAAAGGGCGATCTTCTTGGCATGCACCAGCAAGATCTCATGACGACCATTAAGATCGGGCAGATCAATTGTCACTTGACGGTCAAAGCGTCCAGGACGAAGCAACGCAGAATCGAGCACATCCGGACGATTCGTTGCTGCAATGATAATTACCCCTTCGTGACCATCAAATCCGTCCATCTCTACCAAGAGAGAATTCAAAGTCTGCTCGCGCTCGTCATTACCACCGCCGACACCCGCTCCACGTTGACGGCCGACTGCGTCGATCTCGTCAATAAATACAATACAGGGTGCATTCTTTCGGCCTTGCTCAAACATATCGCGCACACGCGCCGCGCCGACACCGACAAACATCTCGACAAAATCCGAACCACTGATCGAGAAAAACGGCACCTCCGCCTCACCCGCGACTGCCTTGGCCAACAAGGTCTTACCTGTACCCGGAGGGCCAACCATCAACACACCCTTTGGTATGCGGCCACCGATACGTTGAAATTTCTTAGGATCTTTGAGGAAATCAACGACTTCGCTAACCTCTTCCTTCGCCTCGTCGCAACCCGCGACATCTTTAAACGTCAACGAGTCTTTATCGCGCGTAAGCATTTTCGCTTTGCTTTTACCGAAACTCATCGCGCCCTTGCCCGCACTCTTCAGTTGACGTACGAATAAGAAATAGAGCAGCCCAATGATTAACAAAAATGGCAAAAAGCTGATCAAAATATCCTGGAGTGCCGTACTGCGGCGGCTCTCTTTCAACACCGTGCGCACTAGGTCGAAATCTTTTTCCAGCAAGCGGCCCTCGGCAGAAAAAGGCACTTTTTGAGGCACTGTCTCTTCGGACAGGGTCTCATCATACTTCGGATTCTGCATCTTACCTGAAATGATATAGCCTGCTTCCCCGAGCGATGGATCTGGCTTCATTACGCCGTCGCCTTGCTGAATCTGACCGTCTTTCACGGCTTTCACCAACTGACTAATTGTTAAGCGCTCATGATTGGCGCCTGCGCCAGGTTGTGCGAACCAGAGCGCGATAATCGCCGTAATAATGACCAAAAAAATGAGCAATACTTTAGGATTAAAGCGCTCTGGTTGACCGTTATTTCCGGATTCTTTGTTTTGTGGCGTGTTTTGCTGTGACATTTATGCGGATCAAGTTGGTTCTCTCTGTTCGTAAGTCAACCTAAGAGCCTCCTTCGTTGAGGCACTTATTTTCAAAGTATTAGCGGGTGGAAAACCGGGCACCCAGATAATTTCTGCAGAATTAGATAAGACCAGCGGCAGGAGTTTTCGTTCCTTTACTGCTATTTTTCGGTCAATGAACCAGTCTTTAAGCTTCTTCATGCCTGGCGCACCAATCGGCCGGAAGCGATCCCCCGGCTGCCAGCCGCGCACATGAAGGCCCTGACCAGACTCGTTCACGATGTAAGCTTCGCAGCACTCATCCACAGCGCCAGTCATAATGCGTCGACGTAAATCATCATTCAGCTCGACCGCTTCGATGCTAAATGAAGCACCGCTAGAGAGAATGACCGACTCCCCAATCTCAACCAAACATGTATCTAGTGAGGCGTCATCCACTTGCGCCAATTCTAGCTGCACCTGCACCTCGTCGAGCACGATGTAAAATGCGCCCGCACTCAAACGATTCACTGCCTTTTTGGCATAAACCGCATTCAGCAATAGATCCATAGCCGGCGCACTGACGGACTGAATCAAATCATGATCACCCAACCACGCTGATAGAGCGCGTCGCGTCAAAGCTCGCGGTGCCAAACGCAGCGCTCCACGCTGCAAGGAACTGCCCCCAGTAAACGCATCTGGAATCAGCACCCGTGCCAACGCATCCAACGCATTGGCATCTTCTTCCAATAATCTCCGAGATCGCGCTGAACCTTCTGCTACATCACGCCCCAAAGCAGCGCCTAGTTCTGGGATTACAGTATGCCGCAACGCATTACGAGCGATCCTAACATCCTCATTAGAAATATCCTCGCGCCAAGGAATTTCGCACGCATTCAACGCCATGCGAATCGCCCCAGCCCTCATGTACAACACTGGCCGCACATGGGTCGGGTAATGCTCAAAAAAATGAATCGGACGCGGCGCTGCCAGTCCATCTGCGCCACTACCACGAACCAGTCGTTGCAGCTGAGTCTCTAAAATATCATCAAGCTGATGCCCAAATGCAATAGCCTGACAATGGTGCGCCTGTGCTGCGGCGCGCAAAAAATCCAGCCGCAGCGCACGCGCCGTTGTTTCGGTAAAAGCCGCCTCATGCTCGGGCCTAGCGGCAGAGACATACTGACAGCCCAACTGCTGCGCCAGCACCTCAACAAATTGCGCGTCCAACTCTGAATCGGCACCGCGCCAGCGATGATTGTAATGGCCAACGACTAACTCAATGCCTAGCTGCGGAGCCTGCGTCCATAGCAGACAAAGCAAAAAAACTGAATCCGCCCCACCCGAGCATGCCACCAATACCCGCTCGCACGAATCACCACCGAACAATTCACACACTGCATCTTGCAACAGCTGCTCATCCATATGCGCCGACAAAGCGTAAGCCGCGTCAGGCCAATTAATAGATTGAATGGAATTCGTCATTAAACCCTCAAGTTGGCAGGACTTTCCAGTAAACATCAAGTCTATAGAAATTATCGCGTACAGACTATTACTGAATCATGCAGCTACCATGTTTTAGCAATAATACATAGGATGACTTCCAACCCTGTAAGAATCGACTGCGCTCAATATATTTTAACCTCTTTTAAACTTTTTACTGGAATAAATGACCCGCAGGTCGTTCTTATTAATGCGAAGAGTTTGTCATCCCTACTGATTTGGGGTACGATATTCTATACAATGCGTTGGTTTATTTGCAGTTTTTTGATGATCGTGACGTTCATGGGTTTATCCCTGAACGCACAAGATTGCTTGTGTTCACATGCAGGCGATACGAACGCGAGCATTGAGGCTGTTCCATGCTGTCAGGAATTATCCTCGGAATGCTGTCTCAAACACAGCAGCCAAAGTGTGCCCAGTCAGCCATTTTTGAGCATAATTCCCCAAGTCGATTCGATTTATATAGCACGGTCAACTACACGAATACTGTCTAAAAAATCAGCAAGTCAACTACCGCAGACTGTCAGCACTCATACAGGCAGTCACCCGCCTCCGCTGCGCTCTCAACAGTATCGCTGCCACGTCCAGTCCTGGCTAATCTGATTTTGTGATTCATCCTATACCGTACGGCCGTCGTAGACGTGTCGTGTGGTCGTAACGTGTCGATCCTTGAGTCGGCAGCACTACAAATGAATCACAAAATATGGTCCAAGTATCTGATCTTTATACACCTAAACCGGGCAATTCATCTCCCCAGAGTCATCGCCAATACTCGCTGCAGCGACTAGCTAAATACTTGCCAATCGCACTGCTGGTCGCGTTTCTCCTATTGTTGGCACTGCTATTTGGTGAGCGACTAATCCCCGCCCGCCTAGTACAACTTGAGTCGGTCGTCACCCAACGTTCCCGAGCTACGAGTCAGCCCTCTCCAACGGCGCAAAACCAAGCGACTCTGACTTTCGATGGTGACCCTGTATTTCAGGCCTCGGGCTGGATCGAGTCGGCGCCACAACTAGTTCGAGCCGTAGCGCTCAATGACGGCTTTGTAGATACAGTCCACGTATTAGAAGGCGAGACGGTCATCAAAGGACAGTTGCTAGTAGAATTAGTCAGCGCCGACGCACAGTTAGACCTCGATTCCGCCGAAGCCGCACACGCCCAGCAGGCCGCAGCTTTATCTGAAAAGCAAGCCATGATTAAAGCCACCCAAGCGGAGCTTCAACGCTTGAGCGAGGAAGTCGAGATCGAACATGCCCGCCTGGAGGAATTGCGTGACGATCAAACTCGACTCAGCTCTGCTGGAGGTAACAGTGTTCCTGAACAAGCAATCACGCAGTCGCGCCTGCGGGTCTTAACCCAGCTTGCCATGATAAAAGCGCTGGAGGCAAAGGGCGGTGAATTGAACGCTACTCTCGAAGCACGTACTGCAGCCGTTTTAAGCAGCCGATATAAACTGCAAGCTGCAGCAACAGACCTAGCTCGCAAACAACTCGCGCTTGACCGCATGAAAATTCGCAGCTCGATAGACGGGATCATTCAGAAATTGTTTGTCAGCCCGGGCATGAAACGCTTCGCAATGATGGACGATCCCGAGTCCGCTACGATCGCTACTCTATTCAAACCCAGTGCTCTGCAAGCCCGTATCGATGTACCACTCGACGAAGCGGCACAACTACACATCGGTCAAGCAGTGCGCCTACGCAGCGTATTTCTCCGAGACAAAATCCTGAAAGGTCAAGTCAGTAGAATTGAGGGGCAAGCAGACCTGCAACGCAACACGTTGCAAGTTAAAGTGGAACTACTGAACCCAGATGCTGGCCTTCGCCCCGAGATGCTCTGCCGCGCAGAATTTCTAGCACCGCGAACAGGTAAGCGAACCACACCTAACAATGATCGAATCAGTATCTATATACCCGCCAACGCTATTATTAATCGAGACAACAACACCGCGGTCTGGACGCTGGATAGAACTGGTAAACGAGTGAGCTTACAACCAGTACACCTAGCTCCCGAAGGTCGCGAGGGTTACCTGCAAGTGCTGGAAGGACTTCAACCTGGCGCACACGTGGTAGTTAACCCACCCGCAGACTTGCAGCACGGCGAGCGTATACGAAGGCAAAACGAATCTGCCAAAAAATTTAAAAAATGAACACACTTCCATCTCATAATCTGATCCGTTGCCGCGGGCTCTCTAAGACCTATCGCAAGGGCACTACCACAGTCACACCACTCGAAGCGCTTGACCTAGATGTCGCGCGCGGCGAATTCCTAGCGCTAATGGGTCCCTCGGGTTCTGGCAAAACCACCCTTCTTAATCTCATTGCAGGGATCGACCACCCCACCTCTGGTGAACTCTGGATAGGCGAGCGTAATCTCGCCACTTTATCGCGAGGCGCGCTCACCAGCTGGCGGGCACGGAATTGTGGCTATATCTTTCAACTCTATCATCTAGTTCCTATTTTAACAGCTTTCGAAAATGTGGAACTACCGCTACTACTTAACCCTGCGCTCAGCCGTGTTGAGCGGCGTGCACGCGTTCACTCGGCACTGGATCTTGTCGGCTTATCTGATCGCTTAAATCACCGACCAAGTGAACTCTCAGGCGGGCAGGAGCAACGCGTCGCAATTGCCCGTGCGATTGTGACTGATCCCGAATTGCTAGTGGCAGACGAGCCGACCGGCGATCTCGACCGCGAATCTGCCAAATCGATTCTGCAATTAATGAGCGAACTCTCTGCAGACCTCGGTAAAACCATTGTCATGGTCACGCACGATGCGATCGCAGCCGCAGCAGCCAGCCGTACCTTACACTTGGAAAAGGGCCAACTGATTGAACAAAGCCGTATCAGTAAAGCCGATACAAATCCCAACGGATGAAACTTCGCCACATATTCAATTTAGCAATCAAACAAGTACTTAGACACCGTGTACGGAGTCTCTTAACACTCGCAGGAGTCGGCGCAGGCATGTTTTTATTTACATCGGTACAGACGATGCAGCACTCGCTAACTCGCGTCATCCAAAGCGGCGCAGACGATACGGTATTAGTCGTCTATAGGGAGAATCGATTCTGCCCGATGACCTCGCGTCTACCGGAGCATTACCTACGTGAAATCCAACGTATCCCTGGCGTGGAGGAAGCCATTCCAATTCAAATTGCCGTCAACAACTGCGGTGCCAGCCTTGATGTGATCACCTTCCGCGGCGTGCCACCTGCAACGCTCAGTCGCTATAACCCAGACCTCCAGGTCCTGAGCGGGTCAATGGAGCGATGGCAATCACGCAGCGATGCCGCACTAGTGGGTGAGCAATTGGCCCGCCAGCGCGGCCTAAGCCCCGGCGATACCTTTGAAGCAGTGGGCGTCCGCGTATGGGTCGCAGGCATCGTAAGCTCTCCTTTGCAGCAAGACAACAATGTGGCCTACGTCCACTTGCCGTTTCTACAACAGTCGTCACGAGTTGGGCTGGGTACGGTGACTCAGTTTAATGTACGCGTCCGCGATGCTTTGCAAAGTGCCTCGGTAGCGCAAGCGATTGATGACCTGTTTGCCGCGGATCAGGCGCCCACTACCACCCGCCCCGAAAAAGCATTTTTTATGCAGACCGCGCATGATATGATTGAAATGATTCACTTCACTCGCTGGATCGGCCTCGGAGCCGTAATGGCAGTGCTGGGACTGGTCGCCAATTCACTGCTGTTGGCTGCGAGTGGACGGGTACAAGAAAGCGCTGTGCTTCAGACGATTGGTTATTCACGGAGTGCGATTAGCTCCATAATGATCGGCGAAGGTGCAGTGCTCGGTTTGGCGGGCGGACTCATCGGCAGCTTGGGAGCGACGCTGTTTTTTTATCTGCAGAGTTACACCATCGGCAACGAGGGTCTGGTGCTCGCGTTGGTACCAAGCCTGAACGTCACTACCAAGGCGCTAACTATTGCCTGTGCACTGGGCTTGGTTGCATCTCTCTGGCCGGCATGGACTGCGGCAAAACATCCACTAGTTGAATCGCTTCGCAGATAAACAATGAAAAGATTACAGCTATCACTCCTACCTTTCGCGTATGCAACGCGTAATCTGTTGCGTGACATTCCGCGCCTTTTACAGATTGTAGCTGGCTCTGGCGCGGTGGTCTTTCTCATCTTCGCCGCGGGTGCCTTTAACGAGGGAATGAAATCGATGCTGCTAGCCAGTGGCTCCGTGCATAATGTTATGTTGCTCAGTGCTGGTTCTGAGGAAAGTGTTGAGCGTAGCGAAATTGACGTGCAAGTCGAGTCGCTGGCGACTGCCGGTATTCGAGGGATCGATACTCGCTTAGGGCAACCGGCGGTGTCGGGAGAGGTGCACTTTATGGGCGAACTCTCCACCGTTGAAGGAGGCAAACAGCAGGCACTTCTGCGGGGCATCACCCCCGCGGCTTTCGAAGTGCATCGCGATGTGCGAATCATCGCTGGTGAATTCCCCCGTGTCGGTGAAATTCTCGTCGGCAAACAAGCCTATCACATACTTGGTACATCGATCGAAGCCATACACCCGGGCGTAGCAATAGAATTTGAAGGTCAACACTTCACGGTATCGGGCATCTTCGCAGCTCCGGGCACAGTCATGGAGTCCGAGGTCTGGTTTGACCGCAGTGATCTGATGACGATGACTCAGCGCGAATCGCTCTCTTGTGTGATCGTTCGCTTGCAACAACCCGAAGGTTACTCCGCAGCAGATCTCTTTGCTAAACAACGTCTGGACCTGGAACTGAGTGCCATTCGCGAAGCAGTCTACTACGATACACTGTCGGGCTTCTTTGCCCCTATTCGAGCAATGACTTGGCTGACTGCGGGGCTCATTGCCGCAGGTGCCATCTTTGGTGGCTTTAATCTACTCTATGCCGCGTTTGCTGCGCGTATCCGTGAACTGGCGACATTGCAGGCTATTGGCTTCCGACGCACTGCAGTATGCATTTCACTCATCCAAGAGAGCCTATTGGCAACCTTAAGCGGGACCTTGCTAGCCGCCTTTGCAGCCGTATTGCTACTCGAAGGTCGTAGCGTACAGTTCTCGATTGGCACCTTCTCGTTGGAACTCAGTGGTAGCGTGCTCAGCTCTGGTTTACTAACCGGGTTACTACTAGGCGTACTCGGTGCAGTGCCTCCTGCAATTCGCTGCCTGACTGCTCCACTGCCCAGTACGCTGCGCTCCTGACTTTGAATCTTAATCCTATCGAACTTATATCTAATTTATGCATCCAAATAATCATCATCTATCACTCATAATTGTAGCCATTCTCAGCAGCTTGGTTCTTATGTTAACTGCTTGTGGACCTAGTGATTCGGCAAGTATCAGTCAAACATCGAAGGATGACATCCTCGCCACGATGCAACTCTCAGAAGCTCCAAAAAATGTACTCAGTGTTGCTAGTGTTCGTGCACAGGCCAATCCCGGAACCTCGATCTCAGTGCGCGGACAAATCGGTGGCACACGTCTACCCTTTGTGGAAGGCTATGCAGGCTTTGTTTTAGCCGACCAGGAACTCGTGTTTTGCGACGAAATGGGCGATGACCATTGTGATACGCCGTGGGACGCTTGCTGCGAAGATCCTGATAGACTGAAGGCTATGCGCGTCTCCGTACAATTTATCGATGCGATCGGCAATCCGATTCAACAGAATTTGCAAACAAGCATCGGTCTCAACGAACTCGACGAAGTCGTTGTTATCGGCACCGTTGCTGAATCATCCACTCCTACAAACGTAATCATCGAAGCAACGGCTTTATACAAATAATCATACTCTATCCTAATCTTTAGCTAGTTGTGATTGTTTGGATCTGCATCGCATGAAGCGACCATCCTAGATTAAAAGTAGCTGAGACGCCATGCATCCTAGCCTCGCTCGTCGTTAGGATAACTCCCCAACCATTTAATCAATGGGCAGTGGCCCTCCAAGTCAGCCAACGCTGCCTGTACCGGCTCGTCTTCGTAGTGACCAACCAAATCAATGAAGAAGAAATAATCCCAAGCTTTTTTACGGCTGGGGCGTGATTCAATTTTACTGAGATTAATGCCGCGCGAGGCAAATGCCTTTAAGGTTTGCTCCAAGGCGCCAGGCTCATCTTTAAGAGAGATCACCAAACTGGTCTTATCCCGGCCATCCCCGAGTGGCTTTGCACGTGTCTTACCAACCACCAAGAAGCGAGTTACATTATCATCCCGGTCCTGAATGCCATGTATCTGTATCGGCACTGCGTAACGTTGCGCGGAGAGCGCACTAGCCACCGCCGCAACACGTGGATCCTGCTTCGCAGTGCGCACTGCATCGGCGGTGCTGACAACGTCAGTCAAAGTGGCATTTGGCACATTGACGCGCAGCCATTCACGGCATTGCCCGAGTGCTTGATCCTTAGAGCGGACTTCCGTGATTTGATCCAGTTCTGATTGCGAGATCAGGCAGTGCTCAATCGGCAAATATACTTGCGAGCAAATATGCAGATCCGACTCGACCAACATATCCATCGAGTGAAAGACCGCGCCTTCAGTTGAATTTTCAATCGGCACCACGCCGTAATCGGCGCTACCGCTTTCGACCTCGGCGAAAACATCAGGAATGGTCTTGATCGCACGATAGTCCAAGCTCACGCCGAAGTTGCAAATCGCAGCCTGATGCGTGTAAGTCGCTTCTGGCCCGAGGTAACCGATCACTAGCTTTTTCTCAAGTGCGATGGACCCAGAGATGACCTCGCGGTAAACGGATTGCAGTGTTTGGTTATTAATCGGCCCTGGATTGAGGCCAGCTACTTTCGCCATGACCTGTGCCTCTCGGGTCGGGTCATAATAGTCTGCGCCATTGGCATGCTTGATAGTGCCAATCTCTCCCGCATGTTGTACACGTTTATTCAAAAGTTGGACAATCTCTAGATCCAGGGCATCGACCTTGTCAGTTGCAGTGGCGACGGCATCTGGAGCAAGGCCCGCGAGCATCATTGCACGATAGATCGCTTGTAATGTCGCATCTGTCAGTGGCCCTCGGTTAAACGCCGCCACTTTGGCGAGTACCTGTTCCTCGTCGAGACCGCCATCTTGGCGCACACGCTGGTTGAGCAACTGCACAACTTGCTGGTCAATCGCGTCAATCGCATCACGATTACGCTGTAACTTGGCGTTCATATCTTCAGACATTTGGTTCCTTCTATTCGGGTGCAGATTCTTGAGCAGCATCGCTCTCAGCAGTCTCATTTTGCCAATCGACTTCGACAAAAGTTTCATCTAAGGGTAATTCATCGGGGTTTCGCACCTTGGCAAGACCCATATCTTCGTCGGTAATTGCTTGTTCGGGCTCCTCGCTGCTGCGCATCCAATCATCAATCTGATGGTTGCTCAGTACATCTGAAGCTGGTAACTCGGCAAGCTCCTTGATTCCAGTAAACTCTAGAAATTTCTCGGTAGTCCCATATTGAATCGGACGCCCAGGCAACTCTGCACGCCCCGTCACTAGCACCAGTTCCAACTCAATCAGCCGATTGAGCGGGCCATCTACCGAGACCCCACGAATCACCTCCATCTCGGCACGAGTCACTGGCTGGCGGTAGGCAACGATTGCCATCGTCTCCAGCGCAGCAGGACTCAGCTTCATGGGCCGCGGCTCTCCACGTAGGAGGCGAACGAACTCGGCAAACTGAGGCGCAGTGACGATTTGAAAGCCGCTCGGCCCCTCGATCAGCCGATACGCCTTATCCTGAACCTCTGCCTCATCCATCAACTGGGCAAGGGCCGCCTCAATTTGCTCGGGTTGAACACGCTCTGAAATAGGCTCAACCTCATCGACTAGCGCTTCTTCGCTTTGATCAGCCTCGGCAGCTTCAACCAGACCTGAGTGATAGCGGGCAAAGATTTTTACAAATTCCTTCACTGTAATCGGCTCCGCATTGGAAAGCAAAAGTGCTTCAAGCGTCTTTTTAAGATCAAATTCTATAGTCATAGTGGGTATTAAAATGCAGAATTAAGGCGATGAAGAGTAAAAAGGGTGTTGTCGAGGTTCCAGCTATTCATTCTTATCTCCGCTTTTCTGCAACGAGAATCCTATTTTTCGGACTATTTTAATCCGCTCATTATTTTATCATGGCATCCAATAATACACGTCAACACTCCTCTATTGTGGTCGATGGCAACGACCGCGCCCCTGCTCGCTCGATGTTACGCGCTGTCGGCTTTCAAGACGAAGACTTCCAAAAGCCACAGATTGGCGTAGCTGGCTCACCCAGCGATTTGACCCCTTGTAATATGCATTTGGGCGAACTTGCGGCACATGCAACCACAGGGATCAATAATGCAGGCGGCAAAGCCATTAACTTTAGCACCATTACCGTTTCCGATGGTATCAGCATGGGTACAAAGGGTATGCGCTACAGCCTCGTCTCGCGTGACGTGATCGCTGACTCGATCGAAACTGTGGTTGCTGCAGAAGGCTTCGATGGTCTGGTCGCCATCGGAGGTTGTGATAAAAATATGCCTGGCTGCATGATCGCCCTCGCACGCCTCAATCGGCCTGCTGTGTTTGTGTATGGCGGCACGATTTTGCCGGGGCTGATGCCACACGATGAAGAAGAGCAGCGCAATCCGATGGATATTGTCTCAGTATTTGAAGCAGTCGGCAAGCATGCCAAGGGGGAACTCACCGACGAGGAACTCAAAGAAGTTGAAAAATATGCCATTCCAGGCGCCGGTTCGTGCGGCGGCATGTACACCGCCAACACTATGGCCAGCGCGATTGAAGCGCTCGGGATGAGCCTCCCTGGTAGCTCAGCGCAAGTAGCCATCGGCCAACCAAAGCGTAAGGACTGCGAAAACGCGGGCGCAGCGGTACTCAAACTACTCGAGCTAGACCTTAAGCCTCGCGACATCATGACGCGTAAGGCCTTTGAAAATGCAATTACCACCTGTTTAGCGCTTGGTGGTTCGACCAATTTAATTCTGCACCTACTCGCGATCGCGCACTCGGCAGATGTGGACCTGACGATCGACGATTTCAAAACTATCGGCGAGCGCGTGCCACTGCTAGCAGACCTCAAACCATTTGGTAAATACAACATGAGCCATCTCATTCGTATCGGCGGCATTCGCCCGATGATGAAGATGCTACTCGACCGCGGCATGCTGCATGGCGATTGCCTCACCGTCACCGGCGAAACCATTGCCGAGTCGCTGCAAGATGTTCAGCCGTACGCAAGTTTCCCTGACGAGCAAGATATCATTCGCCCGTTCGATCAGCCGATTAAAGCGTCGACTCACCTTCGTATCCTGCGCGGCAATCTCGCCCCTGAAGGTGCTGTTGGTAAGATCACTGGCAAAGAAGGACTCTACTTTAAAGGCACTGCCAAAGTCTATGAAGGCGAGGAAGACGCGCTCATCGGCATTCTCCGCGGCGATGTCGTCGCTGGTGATGTCGTTGTCATCCGTAACGAGGGTCCTGTCGGTGGCCCAGGCATGCGCGAAATGCTCTCGCCTACCAGCGCAGTTGCGGGACGCGGTTTGATTCAAGAAGTCGCGCTCATCACTGATGGTCGCTTCTCCGGGGGCAGCCATGGGTTTGATGTGGGGCACATCACTCCAGAAGCAGCTAAAGGTGGCCCGATTGGTATCGTAAAAGAAGGTGACCAAATCGAGATCGATGCCGTCAAAAATACTATCAGTGTATTGATTGACGATGCAGAGTATGATGCGCGCATGGCAGCCTTTAAACCCACTGGCGCAGGTTCAAAACGCGGAATTCTCGGTAAATATGCCGCAACGGTGGCCACTGCATCTGAAGGCGCAGTCACAGATAAACACTTGTAATATTAACCACTGGTGTACTCCTCAAGAACCCATCGTAAACAACTATTTAACGATGCACTTAACTAATCTGCCATCTTGGCAGACCGTCCTTTAATTAAACAAACATCATGTCTTGGAACCGTTTCAAACAACACTACCTCAACATTAACGAGCTCGATTTCGCAATCGACATCAGCCGCATCAACTTCGGCGACAACTTCTTCGCTGAGATGGATCCTCAGATGCAAGCAGCATATGCCGCGATGCAAGCCCTCGAAGGTGGAGCAATCTCCAACCCAGACGAAGGTCGAATGGTCGGCCATTATTGGTTACGGAACGCAGCACTGGCACCCAACGCTGAAATCGGTGCAGAAATCGAAGCCTGTTTAACCAAAATCAAGCAAATCGCTTCAAATGTGCACACTGGCGAAATTCAAGGTGCCAATGGGGCATTCAAGAACCTACTCGTCATCGGTATCGGAGGTTCTGCACTTGGTCCTCAATTTGTTGCAGACGCACTGGGCAGTCCGAAAACCGACAAAATCAAGCTCTTCTTCTTCGACAACACCGACCCTAACGGCCTCGACCGTACACTTGAGGCACTTGATGGTGAACTGGGGCAGACCTTATCTGTCGTAATTTCAAAATCAGGTGGCACCCCTGAGACCCGAAACGGCATGCTCGAAGCAGAAACGGCATACAAAGCCGCAGGCCTAAATTTTGCACAACACGCCATGGCCATTACTGGTGATGGCAGTAAACTACATCACTATTCAAAAGAAAACAACTGGCTCGACTTTCTTCCCATGTGGGACTGGGTCGGTGGTCGCACCTCGGAACTTGCAGCTGTTGGGCTTTTCCCTGCGGCGATCCAAGGGCTCGACATTGATCGTATACTCGCAGGTGCCGCAGCCATGGATGTCACAACACGCTCAACTAATACCGCAAACAATCCTGCGGCACTGCTTGCTCTAATGTGGTATTTCGCAACAGACGGCAAGGGCTCGAAAGACATGGTCGTGCTTCCTTACAAAGATCGTCTCATGCTTTTTTCAAAATACTTGCAGCAGCTCGTGATGGAATCGCTTGGTAAAGAAAAAGACTTAGACGGCAATGTGGTCCACCAAGGGATCGCGGTTTACGGCAATAAAGGCTCAACAGACCAACACGCATACGTACAGCAACTTCGTGAAGGCGTGCACAACTTCTTCGCCACATTTATCGAAGTCCTGAAGGACCGTGAAGGTGACTCCATCGAGGTCGAAGATGGCTTCACCTCTGGCGACTTTTTGCAAGGCTTCTTCCTTGGTACACGCGACGCTTTGTACGACAACGGCCGTCAGTCGATCACGATCACGATCAAGGACGTTACTCCCGAGGCCATCGGCCAACTCATTGCACTGTTTGAGCGTGCCGTTGGGCTCTATGCTAGTCTTGTCAATATCAACGCTTATCACCAACCTGGAGTTGAAGCAGGCAAGGCTGCCGCCGCGACCGTACTTGAAATAGAACAGAAAGTCCTGGCTGAGATCAGCTCAAATGGCAAAAATGCACACACTGCCGCTGAAATTGCCGCAAAGTTGGGTCTTGAATCACAGTGCGAATTGATTTTTAAATTATTGATTCGATTGGCAACTAACAAACGTGAAGTTAGCGCTAATATCAAAACCCCCATTCACGAAACACAGTTTTTCTCTGCGTAACATCGCTTGAGCCCCCTTAAAATATCATAAAATGAAAAGTCTATCACTCATTCTCCGAATTGTCGCTATTCTCGCCGCTTGCGCAGCAGCAGCTCTTTTCTTTGTATCCAAAGGTAAACTAGCGGAACAACAAACTCAGCTTGAACAAGCGCGCAAAGAAACACAAACGATACAAGCTGAACTAGAGACTGCTAACAGTAGCATTGCTACAATTAGTACGCAGCTAGCTTCTGAGCGCAAAGCTCTGGCAGAAACCAAAGAAAAGTTCGAATCCTCTCGTAGTCAGGTGTACACTGCAAAACAGGAAGTAAGCCGCACTCAGCAGCAACTACGACAAGCAAAAGCTACGATCAGCAGTCTGGAAAGCCAATCGACTCAGCTTCGTTCCGACCTAGTCAAAACAGAAAAAACATTAGCGATTTCAAGCAAAGAATCGGAACTGGCTCAGCTCAATGAACGCGTGGAAGAACTGACTAAAGTGAACGACTCACTCAAGCAAGACCTACTCTCCGCCGAAGCTCTTGCTCAAAGTAAAAAAAGCTCGAGTGCCGACGCTAATCGCCGCAGTGAACAACTGGGCTCAGGTGGGTATCAAAGTACTTTTAAGGCAAGCACCACACCTGCAGCACAAGCAGCATCGATTGGCTCGGAGACTTCCGTCGCCGCCATCAGTAGTAGAGACGGCATTATCGTTCTTGATGATGCACAAAAGATCGGCCTAACAGTCGGTGCTGAAGTCACCCTTATTCAAGGTTTAACTGCGCTGGGTAAAATTCAAGTCACCAAAGTCACCGAGCAACTTGCGGTAGCCAATATTCTACCTGGCACCAGACTCAAACTCGCTGTGGGTGATAGCGTCAAAATTCTCTTCTAATTCAATCTGCGTACTCAACTCATGATGACCATACGTCTACTAATCATTCTAGCACTCTCGCTCTGTGCACTAGCTACTAGCGGTTGCTTCGACACTAACCCAGACGACCAAGAATTGCCTTGGTCCCGACCCGCGGACTGGGAAGGTGGCGCCCCAGGATTTGGTGGCTAACCAGCAACTAGATCGAATTATATAATTTTAAGCGCCTTCATCCAAACTATGAAGGCGCTTTTTTATAACAACTCTTTCAAGCCACTCACATTTAAGCGCATATGCCAGACACAGGAACTCTCACCCTCGTCGCCGCTCCAATCGGTAACCTATCCGACATCACTCCCCGCGCGGTCGATGTACTTACCACTGCCAGCTTCATCGCCTGTGAAGACACACGAGTAACTGGCAAACTTTTAAGCAAGCTCGAGATCGAAAATAACGGTAAACTCATCTCCTACCGCGAAGAAAATGAAAGTTATATGGCAGGCGAAATCGCTGACCGAATGGAAGCCGGCGAGCACATCGCACTGATTGCTGACGCGGGCACTCCAGCCATCAGTGATCCTGGCTTTAGGCTCGTGCGCGAATGCCGCAAGCGAGGCCTAAAGGTCACCACCGCGCCTGGAGTAAGCGCAGTCATCACTGCACTTTCACTCTCTGGACTCCCCAGTGATGCATTCCTCTACGTCGGCTTCCTAGCCCCAAAAAGCGCCGCACGTAAACGCTTTTTCGAAGCGAACCAAACCAACGACTATACCATCATCATTTATGAATCTTGCCATCGTATTGGCAAATTCCTGAACGACTTAGTCAGTACACTTGGCCCCGATCGCTGCATAAGTGTCTGTCGCGAGCTCACCAAACTACATGAGACGATATATACTGGCCCCGCCAGCGAAGTACGAGACCGTGTGGCAGACGGTAGCCAAAAAGGAGAATTCGTCATCTGCATCGCCAAGGATGGGTTTGAATTATAAGGAGTCCCCACAAGTTTTGGCGGCTTTCTATTTCCAACCATACGCGAGAAATTGGCACATAATATCGATACCTTTAAGAGCCATGTGTATACTAAAAAGCCTCAGTTATTTCTAACTGAGACTTTGATAGTAAAGTTGCTTACAGCCGATTGCTTAGCCTGCAGTCGCACTGATCATTTCTTCGCGTGCTTTTTCAGCCAGCGGCGTGCTTAGGTAGCGTTCACCAAAACTGCAACCGATAGTTACAATGGTCTTACCCGCCATTTCCGGGCGCTTCGCAAGCTGAATAGCAGCAAAGACATTAGCGCCAGTTGAGATACCACCAAGAATGCCGTCTTGCTCTGCCAACTGCCGGGCAGTCGCAAACGCATCTTCATTAGAAACCTTAATCACATCATCGATTATCTCAGTGTTGCAGTTTTTAGGAATGAACCCAGCGCCGATCCCTTGGATCTTATGCGGCCCAGGATTGCCACCAGAAATAACCGGACTAGCTTCAGGCTCAACTGCCACTGTATAAAGTTCCTTGCGGGCTTTAATTACTTCGGACACTCCGGTGATCGTGCCGCCAGTGCCGACGCCCGCAACAAACGCATCAATTTTACCATCAGTTGCAGACCAAATTTCTTCAGCAGTCGTCTGGCGATGGGCTTCAGGATTTGCTGGATTTTCAAACTGCTGCGGCATGAATGCCTTTTCGCCATATTCCTCAACCAGTTCACCTGCGCGTGCAATCGCGCCACCCATTCCCTTTGGCCCAGGAGTTAACACGATCTCAGCGCCTAACATACGTAGTAGCACGCGGCGCTCGACTGACATTGTCTCTGGCATTGTTAGAATCAACTTATAGCCCTTGGCCGCGCACACAAATGCCAGTGCGATCCCAGTGTTTCCAGAGGTAGGCTCGATAATAATACTGCCTTTACCGATCTTACCATCGCGCTCAGCCGCCTCTATCATTGCGCGACCAATACGATCCTTGACGCTCGCGAGTGGATTGAAAAACTCACATTTAAGATAAATATCTGCATGCAGACCGGCGACTGTCTTATTAATTTTAACCAGTGGAGTCTCTCCGACTGTTTCGATAATAGAGTTATATAATTTGCTGCTCATAATTTAGATGGTAAGAGATTAAAAGATTGAGTGTATAAACACATATCGATTCCTAAACGAAGCAAGCTTTGATCGCAATTCTTCAAGTAGTCCCTAAATTACTCATTTCGCAAAAAAAAGCACCGTCAAGCGGTGCTGAAAAGTGACTCTAGATGAATTTAACTATCGACGACGTGGACCAAAGCTACGCCGTGGAGCATTACGCTGCACATGAGCGTTGCGCAAACGATAAACAATTCGTGCTTTATCCAAATCGTATGGGCTCATCTCCATTTTGACTGTATCACCTGTGGTGATCTTAATGAAGTGCTTGCGCAACTTCCCTGAGATGTGTGCGAGCACTTGGTGCCCATTCGCCAATTCCACTCGGAACATAGTGCCCGGGAGGACGGCAACAATTTTGCCTTCGACTTCTACGTAGTCTTCGCTTTGTGCTTTAGCCATAAATGATCAATAAGAAAATCGGGAGGGAAGCGGTTTAAGACCGAAAGTCAAGGACTCTCTTATTCTGATTAATATGATAAAAGTCCAACGCGCGCCCTCATATCCTTAAAGGTACTAGCCTTGCTCACAGCAAAATAACACTTTTTACTTTCATACCTTCACACTTATATGACCATGCAATCACTCTGCCCATTTGAAAAGATCTTCCCATCTGCACTCAAGCGAGATGCCGATTATTTCATGACGCATGCCTACAACGAGGCAATCGAAGCATGGAAGAAAGATGAAGTACCAATAGGAGCAGTCATTGAACATAAAGGTCAAATCATCGCCTCTGCGCACAATCAATCGCGCTCTACGAATGACCCAACCGCCCATGCCGAAATCCTTGCAATCTCACAAGCGGCGAGCTTTATCGGTGATTGGCGACTGAACGAATGCGCGCTCTACGTCACAAAAGAGCCTTGCCCGATGTGCTCGGGAGCACTTGTCATCTCTCGGATCGGCAAAGTTTATTACGGCCTACCCGACCCGAAAATGGGCTGTGTTGGTGGCGCTACTGACCTTGGAGCACTTCCAGAGAGCAACCATAAATTCGAATCGGTGGGCGGCGTGTTGGAAACACTGAATCATGAAATCCTCAAGGCCTTCTTTGATATGAAGCGACAGGCAAATGCGACTAAAAAGGCCAACGCGCTTAAAGAAACCGCACAATCTACCAATAATGACGAAGAATAACGCCAGTCACAGCCAAAAAAAGGCGATGCCAACCGCATCTCCCATTTGACACCCTGCTCAGAAGCCCACAACTTTTAGCACTCTCATTTTAACTAAAATAGAAAATAATAGATCATGCCACACGAACTACCAGAACTCCCATATGCTTACACCGCACTCGAGCCACACTTCGATGCGCGTACCATGGAAATCCACCACAGCAAGCACCACAACGCTTACGTTACCAACCTCAATGCAGCCCTACAAGGTACTGGACTTGAAGATAAAACTCTCTGTGAAATAATCAGTAACCTCGATGCTGTGCCCGCCGAAAAGCGCGGTGCTGTGCGCAACAATGGTGGTGGCCATGCCAACCACAGCTTTTTTTGGAAAATTCTCAGCCCCAACGGCGGTGGAGCTCCGGTCGGTGAACTTGCATCTGCAATCGACACTGAACTAGGTGGTTTCGACGCCTTTAAAGATGCATTTGCTAAGGCAGGTGCCACTCGCTTCGGTTCAGGATGGGCATGGCTCATCGTTAATAAAGACGGCAAGCTAACGGTCACTTCGACACCCAATCAAGACGCTCCTTGCATGGGCAACGAAGTCGACGAACAAGGAACCGCAGTGATAGGTCTCGATGTTTGGGAGCACGCTTACTACTTAAACTATCAGAATCTTCGCCCGAAGTACATCGAAGCATTCTGGAACGTTGTCGACTGGAGCGCAGCAGAAGCAAACTACCAAGCAGCTAAAGCGAACGACAGTTGCGCTAACTAGAGCATCACACTTCTATGCTAAAGCCGCTGGTTCATACCAGCGGCTTTTTTGTGCCTACACCCAGCGCGACTTTGATTACTGAGCCGGGTAACGCCATGCCAGCAAACGGCTAATTTTCTGCCCCTGCGCCATCGGGATCTCTCGCACCGTTTCAACACCACAGCGCAGCAGCAACTTCTTTAAAGCAGGCAAATGGGCACCTTTAGATACCAAACTGGTAAACCAGCCGACTTGATTCGCATAAACCATACTCTCACAAATCATCTGTGTAATAAACGCTAGCTCACCACCAGCACAATAGAGCTCCGCGCCTTGCCCCCCAAAATTCAGAGGCGCAGCACCTTTTACCACTGACGCAGTGCGGAGATTCTTTACCTTGCGCTGCGAGCCTGCCTGAGCCGCTTCGATCGAGCTATGAAACGGTGGGTTACAGATCGTAAGATCATACGATTCCCCTTTGCGCAAAATGCCTTTAAAAATAGCACTCGGCTGCTTTTGTTCGACTACCTTGATTAACTTATGCAGGGATGGATTGGCTTCCACAATTAAGCGTGCTGACTTCACCGACACAGGGTCAATATCAGTCCCGACAAATTTCCACCCGTAGCTCTGGCTACCGAGAATCGGATAGATACAATTTGCCCCAGTGCCAATATCCAACACCCGCACTCTCCTGCCCTCCGGCACTTTCCCGCCGTTTGATTCTGCAAGAAGATCTGCCACATAGTGAATATAATCGGCGCGTCCCGGAATGGGAGGACATAAATACCCGGTCGGAATCATCCAATGCTGCACCTGATAATACTCTGCCAATAAGGCCCGATTTAAGCACAGAACCGCTAAAGGATCACTAAAATCAATCGACGGCTCTCCGAGCATACTCACATTCACATGAGCGCGAAGTGCAGGCAACGCCTTGCAGAGTACCCCGAAATCATAACGCCCTTGATGCAGGTTACGTGGGTGCAACCGCGCTGTCTTCGAGCTCTGTTTTTTGGGGCTAGGCATCTCAAGGTATCTTCAAGGCAACACAGCCCACATTTCATAATTAAGCCATGTAAAAAACACTCCAGACCGTTCTATTTTTGAAAAATCTGGTAAGGGGTTGATCCCTGATATATTGCTGGTATCAATAAAAAGCGCTATTCTAATCATACCCATAACCATGCATCCTGAAATCCACTGACTCTTCCACTTCTGCTTGGAAAAATCGTGAACGAGGTATGATCTCCATGGATAACTCACTTCAAAGGCTACTTGACGACGGTGTCATCTCAAAATCGGAGGCACATATGAAAGCAATCAATATAGCACTGTTTAAAACTTAGTCATATCATCGCTTAGCTTCCCCGAACTAGTATGAAAAAAATCAAAGCATTGATCTATGCTGCACTCGGAATTATGATGAGTATGAGTGCTGCTCGGCAAGAGAACTACCTTATGGCAGCGGGTATTGGATTTTTTGTTGCCTGTGCGATTGCCATCACCCTGACCTCAATTGGTCGATTGCAAATCACTTGGGACGAACTAGGTGTTACACTCAGTAAAAAACCAAAACCACCAATACTCCTGCAGTGGGCAGACATGCAAAAACTCAAAGTCGACCATCTCGGCTATCACATTCAGACACGCCAAACAAATTTTCGCATCAGTAAGGACAAAATGCCCAAGGAGCTTTTAAAAAAAATACGGAACAGTATTCGGGCAAACAAACAAACGACTCTATAAAGTATGTGTCCTAATAAGTGCAGACCAAATGCTGCTTAATCACGAGTCACTCGTGCTAAGCGAAATCGGCACATCAAATACAGAAAGATCACTGTCGCGAACACGCAAGCGAGCAACCACATCGGCTGGTTGTGTCGGAGAACAAATTAAAAACAACTCCGCGCCATCCTCACTTTCCAAACCCATCCATAAAGAAACGGATTTATAATGATTCAACAACCAGCCAATTGACTCATGTATCTCATACCCATCAGTCGGCAGTTCGTAAAAATCTGCTTGTCGATTACTGTGCGACCAAATAACGGTCGGTGGATTTGTAAGAATTTCAGACACACCAATATCTGTAGGGTGCTTCTATTGAAAATACAAGTTTTCCGAATAAAAAAATACTTTTTTTTACAAACTTTAGTCTACGAATCATTCTCATTATTTTTTGAGGATGCCTTATTACCTAACGCTATTCGCTTGACCACTTCGGCTGCTAAGAAAAATCCAAAAGTTCCGGTCAAATAAGTCGCAGAGCCAAACCCCTCATCGCAATTTAATCGATAGTCAGCACCAGTTTCTCGATCACAAGTAACAGTTCCTTGACTAGTCGGATAAACCGGCAACTCATCTGTGAAAACACAATCGATCTTAAACTTCTGACGCTTGAACATCGGAAAGCCATACTGCTGTCGCAATCGTTTGCGTACCTGCAACAATAAAGAATCATTAATCGATCGCGCCAAATCTGCTATTTGCACACGTGAGGGGTCGATACGTCCCCCCGCACCACCACAGGTGATTAGATTCAACCCGCGCGCGCGCGCCTCAGCGATCAACAAGCATTTGTACTTCGTACTATCAATCGCATCGATTATATAATCATACCTCGGCTCTAATAGACGATCCATCGATGACTCCGTCAAAAAGCACTCTTCAACCACCACTTCGCAACTAGGCGAAATCTTAACCACGCGTTCAGCCAACAACACCGCTTTGGAGCGACCAATTGTATCGCTTAAAGCATGCAGCTGCCGATTCACATTGCTCAGGCAGACCTCATCCATATCCACCAACGTCAATTTGCCAATCCCGGTGCGCGCCAAGGCTTCAACGGCCCACGAGCCGACCCCACCCAAGCCGATCACACAAACATGCGCCTGCGAAAGTCGCTTCAACCCATCGACTCCATACAAACGCCCAATCGCGCCAAACCGTGCTTCATATTCTGACATTAGAGAGGAATTAGAAGATCCCCTTGGGATTTAGAAGCCAAAATTATAAAATATATATTTGATACCAACAATTAAATGATCAGTTCGTGCTCATTAAAAGATAAAGTCATCAGCCTGTTTATTTCATCATGAAGCTAAAGTTAAAACTTTTTGTTGCGTTAATTAAATCCTGTGTAATAAGCAAATTATATACATCATAATACGTAACATTATATACATCATAATACGTAACATTATGCTCTCAGTATAGTTAATTTGTTAAAAACTCATTTATGAATAAAATAATTACACTATATTCGTGGTTTATATTATTCATTATGGTCAATGCAAACTCGATTGAACAAACTGAAGTAGCATCGAACTTGTACATACAAAAGAACTCAAAAGCAGTACAAAAAACAGTGCCCGTCTACTGCCACAACAACGAATCTTATTTGGCAGAATCGGGGAAATACCCTTCCCTGTTAAATAGCGATCAAAATACTACTTCAAGTTGCATCGAATCTTCGACAACTAGATGTATCGATTACAATACTAAAACTAATATTAAAGATCTCTATTCTTACAATTACAGTTCAACACCTATAATAAGTCCGAAAGTCAGATTTAATAACGAAGCTCTATGCAAAGAAAAAACTACAGAAAGCACTCAAATTAATGAATTTGAATCAATTTTATTAGACACATTACCTGCGGCTGCGGATCAACAGATAATCCAAAAAATATTGGCTATTTTGAACAAATTAAATGTGTGCCGGAGCCTGACAATTTACGGACCTAAAGATGCTTACTTTTATTTTGAGGATTTAAATTTATTGTGCCATGCGCTAGAACGAAAACTCCCGCAATCCAATTCAGAATCGCAAATGCCGCCTGCTTTAAGCCTATTGATTAGCTCATCAAATTCAAAACTAAACACGCACCCAGCTCGCCTCAAGGCAATCCGTATGCCATTCTTCAGTCCTGTTAGCGGACACCGAATTGCTTCTCTAAGGTTTAAATCTATTTCGACTGTTTACAAAAGATTTGGGCCCTTCCGTATACCTATGAAAGGTGCAATACTAGAAGGCGCAGAACTAATTATCACATCGCCCTAAACTTATGTTCAAACTAACGCACGTTCTTCTACTTATGGCCACAAGTAGTTCTCTCACCGCAAATACTGCGCAATTATCTCAAGCTCGCAGCGATCTACTTGCTGGAAACCTCACCACAGCTAATCAGGCTTTAGCTACAATCATAGCCAGCACACCGCAAAACACCGAAGCGCGCTTGCTTAAGTGCCTGTCTGAAATCAGCCTCTTCGTGGAAAATGACCTCGCCGATTTTCTCATCAATTCTTTGGGAGCCGACGCTAGTCGGACTGCCGAGGCCTTGGATCTTTCTGCACTGCTTTCAACCACTGGAAGCAATTCAGGCAATTCATTGCCGATCATCGATCCCAACAACCTTGGAAGCGAACTCTATCAGTGGACCCGTCCGTCCCACGGCGGTAACTTGATCGCGGAACTGTTCAACTACAGCATAGGAAGTGAATCAACGGTCAGCATGACCCGCGTAGGGAGCCACTTCCGCACTCCGAATGGTGTGCGCCGCTGCGCAATTTCATTTCGTTTCAGCGGTGATGTCGAGGAACAGGTCAATTTTCAGCTTTCATTTACCCACTCAAACTACAATGCCCCGCTGAAGGTCTACTTTAATGGTATCGAGATTGGCCAATTTCAAAGCGGCTCGGGTTATATCGACCTAGGAGATTCATCCGCCTACCTCAGCGGCGACTATGTCTCCGTGCGCATGCAACCCGGCGACCTTATTTCCTTTGAAGTTGAACAAGAAAGCAATTCTGGCACGACAGGAATGTCGCCTACCGAACTCACGATCACGGCAATTGATCCATGGGTTTTAGATTTTGAAACTGGCATTCTGTACAACTCCTATTTTCCCGAAATACAGGCGGGTGCGGATCTGAGCGACCTGCGGAATTTCTTCCTGCGCGGAAGTGACGGCTTTGGATCTTTGCTCAACTCGATTAAAACTCACTTAGAAGCAATACCTGCCGACGGAAGTGCCACTTTTCTGCCCAGCGACACTGGCATGCCAGTTGACCTGATCGTCGAGGCCATGGATGTCCAGATGCTCCTTGCGGCAGTCGATTGCTTACACGCATTACAGGTCCTGTGTGACGCTTACGACTACGCTCTAGAAATCAGTCAAACAAATTATCAAGAGCTGCTTGATGACTTACGGACTGTCGAGGACTTCAAACGACTACTGCCCTCGCTTTTTGAGCGTCGCGATACTCCCGATGTTCAAGTCACGCAGGCGAAGGCTTTGATTACCTCTGCCTTAAATCGCTACCTTAATAATGAGGCTGTTCTTTGGAACCGAACCAGTGGGCTTTACAGCTCTTATTTATTTGAAATCGACAGCACTCAAGAAGCACTTAACCAAGAAGATTGGTCATCGGCGGTTTCCAGCGCGATTTCCAGTCTCTCCAACTACACTCCTGCTGCAAATATCAGTCCCAGCGTGAAGAGCGGCTATGAATTCACTTTAGCCCCACTCTTTGGGGCTACCGCATTCGATTTTAAAGACGTACTTTTAGCGGTGGATTGGGATCGAGGTGAAGGCGATGATTACACTCCGTATGATTTCTTCGCCGAAAATGGTTTTACCCGTAAGCTTTTACCGCGACACTTTGACGGAATGTGCCTCGTACGCTTTAACCAGCTCGGTGAAGTCCACGAAGCTGACCTCATCTACGCAAGCGACGCTCAAGTCTCAGCGTATCGAAATACGGGTTACAATTGGTATTACGATGATCAGCCTTTTGATCCTTTCGATGGTAGCCTAGTTCTTTCCCCATCGCGCACGACGCTGCGCTACACAAGCGATGCTACCAGCGATGACACTTACGAATATATTCAACTCTCCGCAGACACCACCTATGGCGGCACATGGGATATGCTTGAATCCGGCTCTGAATCTACTGTTTCCGGCGGTAGATACGTGTTTTACCCTGGTGTACTGGACATGGACAACGATGGTATGCCAGATGGACAACAATTGATTCATGGCTTCCGTGTCCTTCCCCCGGCATCGCTCTCCAGCAATGCTATAGCCCAATCAGCATATGGACTTTCGAGCGCACACCAACCAGCGATTTTGGGAGGTAAGATTTTAGTCACAGATGCAGACCCAAGTAGCTTATCGACGAACAGCATGGGCTATTATGATTCGCCTGATTTCTATGCACTTCAATTCAACAGCAACTCGAAAATTTCATTTCGAGATTATCAGAACACGACTGGCCCTAAATTGCGGCACCTAGACTATCATTATTCAGCGCGCACTGCTCGAATTGGGCTTGAGGAGTATGATCCAGACCTACCGATGTATAATTTGCCAGGAGCAATCGTGACCTTCTATAAATCAACCTACGAGGGCGCCGGCTTTAGCTTTCCTGCTAGCGATAATCATCATGCGGGGCAACAACAAGCGAAGTATTTTAATTTCAGTCTATATCCGGCCAGCCTCGATCTCGACAAAGATGGTTTGCCGGATGGCGATGGCATTGCGCTAGCACAAGATCTCGATTTAGACCAACTGCCACGACGTACCGATATCGAGACCACAGCGAACCAAGGCGTCGATGCCGATGAGGATGGCTTGCCTGACATCCTCGAAGCAAAGTTCGGCGGCAGCGGCACCGATCCGAATGATACGCACTTAACAGCCGCCTATCTAATTGAGAATGATTTGTATACCGAGAGTGAGGCCCAGTCTCTGAGCGTCACAGAGGGCATCAATCAAGTCGTCAATGATCCCACTAGCTACAATCTATACACTGCGGATAGTATTAAGGAATTGAACTTATCAAGGATGACTATTGGTCCTATTTACGGCGATAAAATCGACGTAAATTACACCATTGAAGAGTCTCAAACGCTTGGTGAATGGTCCACTTTTACGACTGGCACCATCGAATTGCCACTCACCAAAGATATTAATTTTGTACGAATGCGCGTTGGAGACTAAAATAGCTCTATACTACTGTATCCGTAATACGCGAATAAGTGTTATCCAAAACCTAGTAACTTTTAGTTATTTCTAGTGTATTGTAAAGGACCCTATTAGCCACACTTGTTACACAAAGAAATTTTCAACTTCCTACTTCTCAGTTTATGGCTAACATCTTCCCATGCCTACCCTCTCCGAAATTGTCGCGTTTTGTGATCAACGTACCCGCCAAACTGAAATTAAAGACTTCCCCGGCGCTTACAACGGCCTGCAAGTTGAGAACCTCGGACAGGTTACCAAGATCGGTGCTGCCGTCGATGCGGGTCAAATCCCCTTTGAGCAAGCCATCGCCGCTGATGTCGATTTCCTGATCTGCCACCACGGGCTCTTTTGGACTCCGTCGATTCCACTCACCAGCAGCAGCTATAAGAAGATAAAGACCGCTCTCGACGGCAATCTGGCGGTCTACGGCGCTCACCTGCCTCTTGATTGCCACCCTGAAATTGGCAACAACGCACTTCTAGCGGAGGCGTTGGGACTTACGAAAATCGGCGGCTGTGTGCAGTACGAAGGCAATGACATCGCCACCATCACAAATGCTCCCGCAGGAGGACGCGCCGCACTGACTGCAAAGCTCAAAGCACTCTTCCCCAGCACCTACCATGCGATTGAATATGGTAGTGAGCAGCCGCAACGCATCGCCATCCTCACTGGCAGTGGGCAAAGTGCGGTCGATGCGCTCAAAGCCAACAATATCGACACGCTGATCACTGGCGAACTGCGCCAACATCATTTTAATATGGCACAAGAGCTTGGCCTGAATCTCTACCCCTGTGGCCATTACGCCACTGAAGTATTTGGAGTTAAAGCACTTGCCAAAGAAACTGCGGAGCATTTTGGTCTTGATTGGACCTTTATAGAAACGCCCTGCATGCTTTAATGTGGATTGCAAAGCCTGCACAACTGCTATCTCTTCTACACAACCTCGATTAATTAATGAAACGCATAGTCATCATCAACGGCCCCAACTTGGATCGCCTCGGCAAACGCGAACCGTCCATCTACGGCGATCGAACTCTCACTGACTTAGAAAACCTGCTCACGGAAGCGGCCGCTAAATTGCAGGTTGAAGTGCAGTTTTATCAATCCAATCACGAGGGCTTTATTATCGATGAGATTGGCGAATTCACAGACGCTGAGGTGTTCGGCCTCATTATTAATCCTGGGGCGCTGACTCATACCAGCCTCGCACTGCGCGACGCAATTGCTGGCAGCGACCTCCCTGTGGTCGAGGTCCATATCAGTAATATCTACAATCGTGAATCCATTCGTCAGCACTCGATGACTGCTGAGGCCTGCATTGGAGTCATCTGCGGACTAGGCTTAGACGGCTATGTCGCCGCGCTCAAACATTTAGCGAAACTTGATTAATCAAATCGCCTCAACTAAACGAAAATAACAAACAGAATAGAATACTATTATGGCAGATGAACCCAAAGGACTAAACAAACCAGTTAAACTTAAAGCAGACCTCGCGGCATTCCTCGGAGCCACAGCGCTTCCACGCACAGAGATCACTAAGAAGCTCTGGGACTACATCAAAGAAAACGGTCTCCAAACTAAGACCGAGAACGGCGCTCCGCAAAATGCAGGCAAGTTCATTGTAGCCGACGCTAAAATGCTGCCAGTACTTCGCAACACAAACTCAACCAGCAAATCTGGTAAAGTCACAGATTTTACCAACCTTAAGGAAGGCCAGACCATCAACATGATGCAAATGGCTGCTGTTGTTGGTGCCAACGTCGAATAAGACGCACCAAAGATACATTACTTCACACGGTTGCTTCCTCGCGGAGGCAGCCGTTTTTTGTGCCCCATTAATGCTTAATTGGGTGGAAGTAACTTGGCGAGTTCTTCGATATCTGAAAAGTGCTCACGCAGGTCTTTAGCACTGCCAAGATTACCAAGAGTGCTCTCAAAAAGCTCACGCTTCTCAGCTTTTAGGTGCTGAATGCGTTCCTCAATCGTGCCTTGTGTAATCATTCGATAAACAAAGACGCGTTTGCGCTGACCGATACGATGCACGCGATCGACCGCTTGATTCTCGACTGCCGGGTTCCACCACGGATCGAGTAAAAATACATAGTCCGCTGCATGCAGTGTAATCCCTGTGCCCCCTGCTTTCAAGCTTACTAAAATCACAGCTGGCCCTTGCTTCGCTTGAAAAGACTCCACTGGCTTCGAACGATTCTTTGTATGCCCGGTTAACTCATACAAATTAATCTCTGGGAATGCATCCTGAATTAATGGCTTCACTCGCTTAAGTAGCTGCACAAATTGACTGAAAATCACGACTTTGCGCGCCCCATTACCTGTAAGTGCCTCACCCAAGCGCGTGAGTAAAATCTGAATCTTACCACTGTGTTGTGGGCTTGTTTCGACACCTGGAATAATTCCCGGATCACAACACGCCTGCCTTAAACGGGTCAGCAGTGTAAAGAAATTCATCGAATTAGACTGCATCGCAAGCTGCAAATCATTCCCCATCTCTTCGCGCCCCTTATTTAACAAGCCTTCATAGATCTGGCGCTGTATTTCAGTGATCGGGCACACCAAATCCATCTCTACTTTTGGCGGAAGATCTTTGCCTACCTTATCCTTCATGCGGCGCAATAAAAACGGCGCGATCTGTTTACGCAAACGTTGCTCCAAACTCTTGCGTACCGACATATCCTGTGAAGTTGCGGCATCTTCAAATCGTCGACGCGAACCTAGCAAACCAGGCATAATGAAACGAAATAAAGTCCACACATCTAACAAACGATTCTCAATCGGCGTGCCCGTCAGTGCGAGTCGACACTTTGCCTGTATCGCACAACAAGCATGCGTGACCTTCGCTTCTGGATTCTTAATTTGCTGTGCCTCATCGAGCACTGCGTAACCAAATTCAAAGTCGTCTAATAGATGCTTATGACGTCGCAATTGTGTATAGCTGGCAATCCACAATTTAGTCTTACCCTGAGGAGAATTAACGAATGTTTCATCACTGCGTAATACCGCGGTATTCAATTGTGGATACCAATGCTTTACTTCATTCTCCCAAACAGGCACCACACTCGCTGGGCAAACAATCAAATTATGCATTCCTTCATAAGGATAGGAGTTCAGCAACGTCAATACTTGCAGCGTCTTCCCAAGGCCCATCTCATCTGCCAATAAACCATGACAATTCTGCGCACGTAAATTGGCCATCCAACGCACACCATATCGCTGATAGGGACGCAAAAAATCCGGTAATTCCAGCTCTAATCCGCTGGTGCGATCATTAACGCTAGACTCTTGTGCCTCAAGCCCTGCGCGCCATTCCTGCAACTCCTGCTCCAAGTCGAGCTCAGCGCCTCGATCTCCAAATAGAGAAAATACCATATAGCGAGGCCATGTCTGCGCAGCTTCCGATCCGCATGCAGCAGCTACTCGCCACTCCGCCAACGCATCGGTCTGCTCCTCCGCAATACGCACCAGCCCCATACCTTTCACAATATGAGTACCACGCCCAATCTTAGCTAACCGCTCAGTGTCTTCTGCATCAAGCCATCGCTTACCCAATTTAAAGCGCCAGTCGACACGCATGTCTGTCTTACCTGCCGATTCAACACGCCCAATCACCTTAACCTGCTTCTCTCCTTCAGCCATCGCCTGCGCATCAAGATCTAGATCCATATAACCGAAAATAGCTTCCCAACGTTTACACGTATGCGAAAAAAACGGTGCGATCTGCTCAGGATTCCGCATCAGAAAATCATTTGATTCGCGACGGAAATTAAAGCCGACTTCTTTGGCAATGGCAGTCAGACGGACTAACAATTCGCGCTCTCCACTGCTCATTGAGTTGCCATCTGTTTGGAGTGCCTCCTCTCGAGAAAAGTCGGAGTTCACCCAATACGCGGTCATCCGCAAACCTGACCCCAGACCTTCTAAACGAGGTGTCAACCGACGAGTCGATGGTTCTACACACGGCGTGCCTACTTGAGACTTCGCCTGCTCGCCCTCACTGGCCTCCTCTAATGCCGCAGATGTTTCAGGATCGGAGGTAACTTCTAGCTCATAAGGTAATGGGGCAATTTCATCTGCAATGAGCTCCTCAATTTCATACAATCCCCCGACTGCAACAGCATCGCCCAGCGCTTGATCCTCAGTCGAACAACGTACAATCGGTCCATCTTTAGTCCAATCCACCACAGCATAACAGGTATCCTTACGCGCAAATGCACAATGCACAATCGCATCTTTATCTGCTAACTCGACTCCTGATATTTGCCCTTTCCGATATATTTCGCGCCCGCGGTGGAGTGCCTCGTCCGAGAAGAACATTTCCCACTCGAGTCCAACATTCTCGAACCACACTTCAAGGGCGACTTGATTATACACACGACTAGTAGCTCGGGTAGACATAAAGAAATAATGAACCGTCTATGGTAGCTCTTTTTAAAACCTCGCCGCAAGGATTTAAGCGTAGAAATTCTTTGTTCAAAAAAGAAATTCGGCAGCGCAATATCGTAAACAAGTTCACCTTCACCTATAGGAAAGTAGTGCTTGGCTTAGTCACTGAACTGACTTGCATGACTTACCCTGAAAAAGTGCAGGAAAAACGGACTTCCCACAACCGCGTTCACCCACTAAAAGCCCCTCAATGGACAGCTCCCTATTTGACTACCATCTCCCGATCGAACGTATCGCCCAAGAGCCCGCCACTCAGCGCGATGCCTCGCGCCTAATGGTTGTAGATCGCAAGACTCGACAGATCACACACACCAGTTTTGCACAAATCGGCGAATATCTGCCAAACAATGCTCGGTTTTTTCGCAACAATGCTGCGGTGCTTAAAGCACGTATCTTTGGTCAGCGTCCCACAGGCGGCAAAGTCGAATGCCTCTTACTTCAACCAGCCGAAGATGCCATCACCTGGTGGTGTCTTCTACGCCCAGGTAAGAAAACCCTCCAAGGCGGCACCTTTGGTGTAGAAGGTGAATTTACTGCAGAAGTCCTGAACGCAGGTGAAAATGGCAATTATCGAGTGCGATTCCATCCGGTCCGAGACGAATCCGTCACCGACCTTTCCGAGCGTCTCGGTATCATGCCACTCCCTCCTTATATTGAGCGAAGCATCGACGACCCCCGTCGAAGTGCTGATAACGAACGCTACCAAACTGTCTACGCCGACTACGACAAGCGTGTCGCTGTAGCGGCTCCGACTGCAGGCCTCCATTTTACGCCCGATCTAATCCATCAGCTTGAAGCTCGCGGGGCGCAGTTCCATGACCTAACACTTCAAGTCGGGATCGGCACTTTTCACCCAATCCAGGTCGATAACATCTTGGATCACAACATTCATCACGAATGGTACGAGATCCCCGCCAGCGCCTACAACGCCCTTCAACAAACGAGTCCAGGTCCTCGAGTCGCGGTGGGCACCACCTCGGTCCGCTCGATCGAAGACGCAATGCGCCGCGTCCAAGTACAATCAAGCAATTGCCTAACTCCCTCTGGATCTGTACAAGCCGAAGCAGATATTTTTATCTACCCACCGGCAGACTTTCTTGCGGTTGATGCCTTGATCACTAACTTTCACCTACCTAAATCCACGCTACTCTGTCTCGTTTCGGGGTTTTTAAGTCCTGGCGATAATTCAGGCATTCAATGGTTATTAGAACTTTACGCGGAGGCCATCGCGCATAACTATAATTTTTATAGCTACGGTGATGCGATGCTCATACGTTAGCTTAGCTATTTAAATCGCTTAATTTTTTTGGGAATAAAGAATCCTTTAATTGCCTCACATGACCATAAAATCAACTAATTTGACTTTTGAAGACATCGTGAGTGCCTACTACCAACCGCTTTATCGATTTGGCTACAGTCTAGCTAAAAACGAGCATGAAGCCAGCGATTTAGCCCAACAGACCTTTTTTATTTATGCAGAAAAAGGTGATTCACTGCGTGATCAATCGAAAGTAAAATCTTGGCTCTTTACCACACTTTACCGCGAATTCCTTCGCCATCGGCGTAAAGACTCACGCACCGATAGTTTTGAACCAGAGATACTCGAAGCCACGATCGGCCACGAAGACTCGCACATTTGCCGCAGCATAGATGCCAATCTTGCGGTTCAAGCACTCAAAGAGATCGACGAAGTCTACCAAAAGCCAGTCGCGCTCTTTTACTTAAAAGATCTATCGTATAAAGAAATCGCCGAGATCCTTGATGTCCCCATCGGCACCATAATGTCGCGCCTATCCCGCGGAAAGTCACAACTGCGCGAGATCTTTAAACGCAAAGAAGCGGAAACCAACCCAAGCACATTTTAAGTTATGGACCGCGAAGAAGCAAAAAATATCTTACAACTCTGCCGTCCAGATAATCTCGACGACCGCAACGATCCGCTCATCGCCGAAGCACTGGAGCTACTGCGCGAAGACGCAGAACTCAGCGCCTGGTTCAAAGAGCAACAAGCAATGGATTCAGTAATCAGTGCCGAATTCTGTAAAATCGAAGCCTCGGCTCACCAGCAAGCATCCACCCTCGTGGCGATGAAAGCGCATGCGGCACAATCAATATTGTTGCAAGGCGACGTCGTCGATCAGACTACAGACCAAGTAGAGCAAAGCTTACCATTTCCCGGGAATAATCGCCCATGGTCCCGCCCATGGATAGCTGCTGCCGCTGCCTTAGCTGTCGCGGGAGCATTTTTAGCGGTGCCACGTCAAACACCTCAGCCGCAGTTAGTTAGCAATGATACGACAGCGGCTGAACGAACCATCGCTACCGCAGGTGTGCCCAACGTCATCCACTTTTTGGCAGAGCAAATCCGTGATTTTAACCTCTCTAGGTTTGATAAGCGTGCTGACGAAGTCAGTGAACTTCAAAGCCATCTAGCAGGGATGGGGATGCCCACACCTGCACACATACCAGAGCAACTCGAAGCGCTGAAAACGCTCGGTTGCATCACCTTTGACTACAACGGCGTGAATCTGAGCATGATCTGTTTTACAAATGGACGAGCCTATCATCTCATCACCGTTGAAAAAGCAAGCTTTCCGAAAGAATGCTCACCTTGTGAAAAGCAGAAGACCAAAAGCTATGAGTGCGACAAGCAGGCATTTAAAATCTGGTCCGAAGGTGAGCAAATTTTCATACTCACCACCACAGGCACACAAGAAGACATTCCCAAACTGCCGGAATTCATCTGAACTGCGTCGTCCTTTGTTTTACCACTCACTCTGATAGTAAAAAAGACTGTTTTCACTAAGAAAGGTTGCAAACTGTGGAAGTCGCTTCTATCATGATATTGCTTTGATAATTGGGCATTCAATATTAGATAAAACCTCCAAAATATTAATTTTGGATCTGTGTTTAATACCGCTAGTCATTATAGGTGTCACCAAATCAAAATTAGCCAGCAGCCTGAGTCATTGTGATTCTAGATTGTTGGCTTTTTTTGTTTGCTCAACTCTTCAAAGCGGCGGAGTCAACCGTCTCCGTTAACAGAGAACCCACAATAGAAAAGGAATAATAAAATATGAAGCAGCATGATATCATCATCTCCGGTTTGAATATGGATCTCACCGATGCGATCAAAAATGTGGTTCACGCAAAAGCAGAAAAACTCTTCGAACACGAAGATAAGATCGTCCGCATGCGTGTGGAACTAGAATTCGACCCTCACCAGAGCACCCACGAAAATGAATTTATTGCAAAAGGTCAGCTTGAAGTACGAGGCAATGACCACATCGCGCATGCAGAAACCAACGACCTTTATAAATCAATTGATGAGATGGTTAACAAGCTCGACCGGATGCTGAGGCGGCGCTCACGTCTAAAAAAAGTCAAACGCAAGGACACGCATATCATCGATATCCCTGCTGAAATACCAAAAGCTGTTTAAGAATAGCACCTCGGATTTTCTGATCCTAGCCACAAGCCCGACTCTCTACAGTGAGTCGGGCTTGCTTTTTTGTAGATCTTCGCAAATCTGTATGCTTATGCCTGCATACATCTATCAAGTTCTTCATGTCATTGGAATCATCATGCTCTTCACGGGCTACGGCGCGCTGTTAGCTCGCAGCCTCGCCGGCAGTGACAACCCATCCTTACGCAAGCTCGGCTCCATCACTAGTGGAATCGGCCTACTGCTCATCCTAGTAGCTGGATTTGCCATGATTTCGAAGCTCGGCCACAGTTTCAGCGCTCCATGGCTAATCGGAAAAATGCTGATTTGGCTAATACTCGGCGCGGCCATTGTACTGATTAACCGAAAACCAGCACTCGCCAAAAGACTGTGGTGGAGTATCATCGCACTTGGTGCACTGGCAGCAGTTTTGGTCTACATCGTGCGCTTTCAGACCTAATTCTAAGGCCCTTCAAAAAAAATCACTCTTTTGCAAAGTTCTGCTTGATCTCAAGCGCCCACTTTGTCTTTATCCCGGCTTCTCTAAAAGCACCCGTAGCTCAATTGGATAGAGCGCCTGACTACGAATCAGGAGGTTGGGGGTTCAAGTCCCTCCGGGTGTACCATTTTTAGAAACCCTGAGCTTAACAACTTAGGGTTTTTTTGGGCCTAATTTTTTATCTAGACCCAGCAAAAAATTAACAATTACGGTGTTTGTTCGACGCCTGGGTCATGTGTCAAACTTAGCAGTAAGAGTCACTTACTCTCTTCGAATATAATTCTTACAGGGGCGCATTAAATATGCCTACTCAGCGTAAGCACCCGATTCGCAGCACTACTTGTATTCCTTTGTCGCAAACGATGAGAAATAAAACGCGCTAGTTCCAATCAAGTGCACCGTGAATAGATCATAAATCTCACACATCGCACAATTGTCCTTCTCCTCACCAGTTACTTGACGCTCAAGATATTCACTTTACTAGCAACGCTTCTTTCTGAGCGCGACTGAGTTGCTTAATTCTCCACTCTTCCTTCTGCGCCTCAGAGCGAGTGCCGACCGCGCGCATGTAGACAATTTTTAGTGGCAAGCGTCCACGCAAATATTTTGCCGTTTTAGGACCTTGCAATGAGTGCTCCTCAAACCGACGCGCGACATCTGTCGCCACGCCCGTGTATAAAGTACCATCTCCACAACGTATTATGTAAATATTCCAAACCATAAAAATAACTCTGCCTTATTCTATAAAGTATCGATAAGACTCCACCCATCACAATCGAGTCAAAACGTATGGCTGTTAGGCGAGCACATCAGTCATTCGACCATCCACATAATACCACTGGCCTCCACTCCGGCGGAACCTCGACAGCTCATGGTGGATCGCACGCACTCCTTCTTGAATATAACTAGCCTGAAACTCAATCTTTCCAGTCTTATCATTAGGCCCTCCTTGCGACGCTGCCTTTAGTTCTAACCCAATCCATTGAATCGAGTCCGCCGTCGACTTATAAGTTACCCACAGGTCCGTAGTGCGTGCAGCTGGCAAAGTCGTCTCGACCAAATAATCAATCTTTTCATACACATAGGCGCAGTATCGCGACCGCATCAAAGCCGCGGCGGTCGATGGAATTGCCTTTCTTAGATGAAACGGTTCGCAACACTCAACATACGTCCGCCCACTGCCGCAAGCACACGAAAAATTCGTATCAGTCATAGGCACACCGTAGCCGATTCGACTCAGATTGAAACCATGAATCGGACAATTTCCCTAAAAGAGAGATGCCCTATTTACTGACCATTGACTCAGTATTTTAAATACCCACTCACTGGCAACCAACTACAGGTCTCCACGCTCCACACTTGCACTCCGGCTCCCAACCCGAATGCTCACGCATATGGACTTCCCGCTCAAGCCACTAACACAGATCACTGACCCCGATGCTCTCATGGAGCACTTTCTCGAGTATGCATTGGCGAAAGGTCTCGAACTCTACCCAGCCCAAGAAGAAGCGATTCTAGAAATATTTGCGGGTAAAAATGTCATCCTAAACACCCCCACAGGCTCGGGCAAATCGCTCGTCGCTGCCGCACTTCACTTCCTCTCCGCATCGCAAGGTCGCCAATCCGTCTACACTTGTCCAATCAAAGCCCTCGTTAATGAAAAATTCCTTTCACTATGCCGAGATTTTGGACCTGAAAATGTTGGTATGATGACTGGAGATGCGAGCGTCAACCGCGGCGCACCCATCCTCTGCTGCACGGCTGAAATCCTTGCCAATATCGCCCTACGCGATGGCGCTAAAGCTAACGTTCACGACGTAATAATGGATGAATTTCACTACTACTCCGACGTCGAACGCGGTGGGGCATGGCAAGCCCCTTTACTCACACTACCACAATCCCGCTTCCTACTCATCTCCGCCACCCTCGGGGAAACGGGCTTCTTTGAGCGCGAGATAGAGCGCGTCACTGGTAATGAAGCGGTCACAGTCTCCAGTACGGAGCGCCCCGTGCCACTTGAATTCACCTACGTCGAAGACCCCTTAACCGAGACCCTAGAAAAGCTCCAAACTGCCAATAAATTCCCGGTCTATATCGTTCATTTCACTCAACGCTCTGCTTCCGACACCGCGCAAAGCATACTCAGCCTGAATGTCTGCAGCAAAGATGAAAAAGCGCAAATTACCGAAGCATTGCAAGGGACTCCGTTTACTAGCCCCTTCGGTAAAGAGATCAAAAAACTACTCCGGAGTGGCATTGGATTGCACCATGCTGGTCTGCTGCCAAAATATCGTGTATTGATTGAAAAACTCGCTCAAAAAGGCCTTCTCAAAGTCATCTGTGGTACAGATACCCTAGGCGTTGGAGTCAATGTACCAATTCGAACTGTGCTCTTCACTCAGCTTTGTAAATACGGCGGCGTAAAAACAGGCATACTCACCGCCCGCGACTTCCACCAAATTAGTGGTCGTGCTGGGCGCAAGGGATTCGACGACCAAGGCTATGTCATTGCCATGGCGCCGGAACACGTAATCGAGAATAAACGCCTGGAGGCCAAAGCAGCAGGTGATCCAAAAAAGAAAAAGAAATTGGTTAAGCGCAAACCACCGGAGCGTGGCTACGTGCATTGGGATGAGCAAACCTTTACCCGTCTACAAAGCGCTCCGGCTGAACCACTTAAATCTACTTTTAAAGTCTCGCATGGGATGTTGCTCAACGTCCTATCACGCACGGGTGATGGCTGCGCCGCAATGCGGGCAATAATTAACGATTGCCACAACAACGACAGCTCCAAGGCGGCAATGCGCACACAATCCTTTCAACTATTCCGCGCGTTGGTCGACCGTAACATCATCGAGATTCAGCCCAAAGGAGCTAAGCAGAAATTACGCGTCAACGTTGAGCTTCAAGACGAGTTTTCACTCAACCAAACGCTCGCGCTGTACTGCATCGACACCCTCGGCCTGCTCGATACCACAGCAGCAGGTTACGAGCTTAAATTACTCAGCCTCGTCGAGTCCATCCTCGAAAACCCAGACATCATTTTGCGCAAGCAAGTCGACAAGCTAAAGAGCGATAAATTTGCTGAGTTGAAAGCAGCTGGTATCGAATACGACGAGCGCATCGAAGCGCTTGAAAAGGTCGAATATTACAAGCCTGAAAGTGAGTTCATATACGAGACCTACAATCGCTTTGCTGCAGAACACCCATGGGTAGGCTCCGAAAATATTAAGCCCAAATCCATCGCACGCGAGATGTATGAAGGCTACAGTAGCTTTGCTGATTACATCAAAAAATACAGTCTGATGCGCGCCGAGGGTCTACTACTGCGCCACCTCACAAATGTTTACCGTGTTTTGGAAAACACAGTACCTCCCGCCTTCAAAACAGAACCAGTAAATGACGTAATCACCTACATCGAAACACTGTTGCGTATGACTGACTCAAGCCTACTCGATGAATGGGAAACTCTCAAAAACCCCGACCATCAAACTAAATCCGATGAGTCGCTCCCCGCGACTAAGGGCCCGATGGATATCACTCGTGACCGTGAAGCCTTTACCCGCCACGTGCGAAACGAGGTCTTTCGCTTTTTTCGTATGCTTGCCAATAAAGAATATAAGGAAATCGATGAAGCCTTTGAGCTCGATAGAATGTTTCCTGAAGCAAAATGGAAATACACCGCACTTGGCGAAGCCATGGATGCCTATTATGCAACTCATGATTGGATCCGACTCGACCCCGAAGCACGCAACAAAAGCCACACTAAAATTACCGAGTCCGATGACCGCCAAACTTGGACCATCGAACAGGTATTGGTCGACCCCGAAGCGCTCAACGATTTTCAATTTGTATTTGAACTATCGGTACAGCAATCGAAAGAATCAGGAGTAGTCAAAGTCGTACCATTGAAACTCCATTCGATTGTGAGCTAATACTTAAACTAAAAGCATATCACGGCATAGGGTCGGCGCTAAGGCCTTTACAACGCAGCACATGCAAAGTCACTTCTGGCATGCAATTCAAGCGCACCGGCAAACCTGAAGCACCGGTCCCTCGACTCGTATAACCCTGCAACTGCGCTTCACGCCATGCGCCTGACAGTAGGCGTCGCGGGGAACTATGATCATGCACTATAATACGCCCGCCTGGTAGACAGATTTGCCCCCCGTGGGTGTGTCCTGCGAGTAAAAAATCAACCCCATATTGCGTGGCCTCATCATACGTTTGCGGCGAATGCGACAATAGGACTTTGCACACATCCTCTGGTACACCGTTTAAAGCATGCTCAAAGTTATGACTCTGGTAAAAATTGGGATCATCGATCCCAACTAAATATAAAGCGGCGTCACCGCGCTCAATCACCTCAGTCTCATTAAGCAAAAACTTGATGCCTGCGGCTTCCATCTCAGGCACTTTTACTAGGGAATCATGATTGCCTAAAACCGCATAACGTGGCTTCTGCACATCTCTTAACAAATCCAATGTCGCAGCTGTCGCACTGGAATGATCACTAAACGTGCAAGTGCGGAAATCTCCTGTTAGCGCCATGATATCATACTCTAAAGGTGCAATTACACGGCGTACAGCGATTGGGAAATCGGGGTGCAGATCAGTATGCAGATCAGACAGTTGCAATATCGTAAAGCCATCAAATGCGGGCGGTAAACGCTCCAACTCCACCTCATTTCGAACGACTTGAATATTAAAATAGTTACGATGCGCGCGGCTCCAAAGTCCAGTCAACTTTAAGCAGCGTCGAATGAATCCATACAGATCCCAAAGATGCTCAAAACGAAACCATCCTCGCCCCTGTCTCTCTCCTCGTCGTTCGAGCATCTGCCTCTCAGCTTTGAGTCGCGCAGTGTATTCAACCTCACCCATGCGCTCAGACAACACTTTTAAAGCAAGGTCTGCTGAACTATCTGCTGTTTGTTTTGGCATGCTTACGTAACAAAAAAAACGCAGCTGCATTCCGACTGCGATTATAAACCCGCTTAAAAGGTCAATTTAAGTATGAGCGTATCACCAACAATCTACTGCTCGCTGCACGAGTTCAATTAGTTAACGCTACAAGCTTTACTCCCATGGAATTCAGCCTAACGTGCCACTCATGACAACGGCACAGAAGCACTCAGACGCCTTCGACAGCATCGAATCCGCTATCCGCGACATCGCAGAGGGCAAAATGGTCATTGTAACTGATGATGAATCTCGTGAAAACGAGGGCGATTTAATCATGGCTGCATCTAAGGTCACTCCAGAAGCGGTCAATCAAATGGCGCTCCACGCCCGTGGCCTAATTTGCGTGCCGATGTTAGGGCATCAATTGCGTCGCCTAGGTATTAGTCCGATGGCCTCAGAAAACCGCGAATCGCACCAGACCGACTTTGCTATCTCAGTCGATGCAGCAGAAGGAATCACTACTGGTATCAGCGCTTATGATCGTGCTGAGACAATTCGTATTTTATCCGACCCAACCTCTCAACCAGATATGCTGGTTCAACCCGGCCATGTTTTCCCACTTCGCGCCCGCCCAGGCGGTGTGCTCCAACGCGCCGGACACACTGAAGCTGCAGTCGATTTAGCACAGCTCGCAGGCCTGCATCCAAGCGGTGTAATTTGTGAAATTCTTAATGAAGACGGGACCCTAGCGCGCGTGCCTGATCTGATTGAATATAAGATAAAACATGATCTAAAAATGATCTCGATCGCAGATTTGATCGAATATCGCCATACTCGCGACCGCCTAGTCGAGCACGTATTGACACGCCCTTTTAAATCCGAATTTGGCACATTCGACCTTCACATATTCCGCAGTATTCTCGATGATCGCCAACACATTGCACTCACCATGGGCGAGCTGAATGCCAAACCGACACTCGTGCGTGTACAGAGTGAAAATTTGCTGACCGATGTTTTTCGCTCTACTGAGCTGAGCGGCTACCACTCAATGACTGCTGCAATGCAAAAAATCGCTGATGCCCAACACGGAGCGCTACTCTATATAGAGCAACCTAAAGGCGGCATCGCAGTCATTGAGGGCAACAAACAGGCGACACCGAAGGATGTTGGCCCGACCAAAATGGACTTCCGCGACTATGGCATCGGCGCTCAGATACTCGTAGCACTTGGCCTAAGCAAGATTCGCCTCCTTTCCAGCACCACCCGCAAGGTAGTCGGCCTCGATGGCTACGATCTGGAAATCGTCGAGCAAATCGAAGTTTAGATACAAAATATTCTAATTTTAGTAAAACTCCTTATAATCAATAACCATGCCTAAAAAAGTAGATGTAGCGGTCATTCTCTCTGGTTGCGGTGTATACGACGGCTCAGAAATACACGAATCAGTACTCACCTTACTTGCACTCGCACGAGCAGGGGCCTCTGTCACCTTTGCCGCCCCCGACATCGCCCAACGCCACGTGATCAATCATGCTACAGGTGAAATCACCGAGGACGAAGATCGTAATGTTCTGGAGGAAGCCGCACGCATTGCTCGAGGCGACATTCAGCCAATCGAGGCACTTAAACTCGACGAACTGGATGCGATCCTCTTTGTCGGTGGCTTTGGGGTCGCAAAGAACCTCTCCAGCCTCGCTTTTGATGGTATAACCTACGATATAGACCCTATTATCAATCAATTGATCCAAGAAGCCCATCAGGCCCGCAAGGTACTTGGCTTTATATGCATCGCACCGACGCTCGCCGCTGCCGCCCTCGGGAGCAAAAAAGTACAGCTTACGATTGGCAACGATACAGATACCGCGGCAATCATGGAGGCTAAAGGCGCTCAACATATTAATTGCCCAGTCGATGGAATCGTCGTCGATGCAGCGAATCTCGTAGTTACCACACCTGCTTATATGCTCGCAGAAGACATCCTGCAGGCAGAGTCTAGCATCAATAAATTGGTGGCTGAAGTGCTCCAACTCGCCCAATCTCTCAAAAATTAACCTGATTGAATACTTGACGAGCTGATTTTAGGCTCTTTAATCCGCGCCCTTTAGAAGACATCGCACGACACACAATTTTTCACATTAGTAAACAAATCTCATGGGACAGCCAAAACGCAAACAATCCAAGCAACGCAGCCGCAAGCGCCGTGGTGCAGTCACTTACCAATTGCCACAACTGGCAAAAGACCCACAGGACGGCACTCTCTTCCGCCCTCACCGCGTCAATCCGGCCAACGGACTTTATCGTGGTCGCCAAGTTCTAGACGTTGAGGTCTAAGGCTGCGACTGGTCGCTATCACTTTATACTTATAACCACCTATGGGCGAGAGCGCAGTCAACTGCACCATTGCAGTCGACACCATGGGGGGAGACAAAGGGCCCACTGAGTTTATCCGTGGGCTTTTTTATGCCATCGAAGAGCTGAAGCTTGAATGTAACTTCGTGCTGGTCGGCAATAAGCGGCTGATCGAGCGGCTGCTGACAGTTGGCAAGCTCGACGCGTATCAAGATCGGATCAAAGTCATTCACAGTACCCAAGTAATCGGGATGAATGAAAAGCCGATTCAGGCGATTAAGAGCAAGAAAGATTCCTCGATGGTGCAAGCCATCGCCCAGCTTAAAAACAATGAAGCCGATGCCGTTGTCAGCTGTGGCAATACCGGCGCGCTCATGGCCTGCGGCACGCTCCGCCTGCGTCAGATCGCAGGCGTCGATCGCCCCGCACTGGGCATCATCGTCCCCAGCAAGCAAGGACCCTTCGTGTTAACTGATGTAGGCGCTAATCCCGAATCCACTGCGGAGCATTTAGTACACAACGCGGTACTCGGCTCAAACTACGCCAAAGCAGCACTCAACCTCACCCATCCTCGCGTGGCACTCCTCACGATTGGTACTGAAGAAGGCAAAGGCACTGCATTAACCAATCAAACCCACACCCAACTCCAAAAAATTAACGGCGTCATCAACTATGTCGGACCAATAGAGGGCTTTCAACTCTTTGATGGAGAGGTCGATGTGGTCGTGTGCGACGGGTTTGTCGGTAACATCGTTCTTAAATCCAGTGAAGCGCTCTTTGGTTTTATTAGCACCACTTTGCGCGAGGCGCTCGTTCGCAATGTGAAACGTAAAATTGGTGCAGTGCTCTCTAAATCTGCTTTCAAAGACATGAAAACACGTCTCGGCCCGGACCAACACGCCGGTGCACCGCTGCTTGGTCTAAAAGGTAATATTTTAAAAGCACACGGCTCCTCTAATTTTGTGGCGATTGCGAACGCCTTACGTATCGCTCAAGAGGTCGTTACACATGATATGATTGACTCCATCGGCAGTGAGATCAATCAATGCAACGCATTGAACACCCATTGCGAAGAAGAGAACGCTTCAAATTAAGCACCTAGCACTCTCTGAGACGCAGAGACACTTTACATACTTTCATGCCTAGCCATCCTAACTCAGTCACGATCATCGGCACCGGCTCGTACGCACCATCCAACGTTGTGACCAACGATGACATGGCCAAAATCGTCGATACATCCGACGAGTGGATTCGCACCCGTAGCGGCATCAGCGCTCGTCACTTTGCTGCCGCAGGCGAAACTACCAGTGATATGGCCTGCGCCGCAGCCGAACGTGCGATCGAAGCAGCTGGTATCGAACATAACGAGATCGATCTGATCATCGTTGCTACGATGACGCCTGACATGCCCTTCCCCTCTACCGCCTGCCTAATTCAGAGTAAGCTTGGTCTGCCAAATGTCACTACCTTTGATATGCAGGCAGCATGCTCAGGCTTCGTTTATGCACTGAGTGTGGCGAACTCAATGCTGCTCTCGGGTAACTTTAATAAAGCACTCGTCATCGGTGCAGAAAAAATGAGCGGCATCCTAGATTTTGAAGACCGCACTACTTGTGTACTCTTTGGTGATGGCGCAGGTGCTGCCGTGCTCAGCGCAGAGCAAACCACTGAAAAAGTCGGCATACTGGGTGTCCTCGGCGGTGCAGATGGCTCCAATCCTAGTCTGCTCCAACAACCTGCCGGTGGCTCCGCAATTCCAGCCACGGCCGAATCAATCGCCAGTCGTCAGCATTTCCTCAAGATGAATGGCAAAGAGATCTTCAAGGCGGCTGTTCGTGTGATGGGCCAAGCCAGTACTGATATCATTGAGCAACAAAGCTATAATCCTGAGGATCTTAACCTTGTCATCCCGCACCAAGCTAACATGCGTATCATTGAAAGTCTGGCGAAGCGCTTAAGTATACCAATGGAAAAATTCCATAATAACTTGGATCGCTATGGCAACACATCGGCCGCCTCCGTGCCGATCGCACTGGATGAAGCCTATCGTGCTGGGCGCATCCAATCAGGAGACCTCATACTTTTAGTCGCGTTCGGGGCAGGCTTGACGTGGGGCTCAACCCTGATCAAATGGCAATAACTTTATGTATCGCTTACTTTCATTAATTCTCGCCCTTGGGTTACTCGTAAGCCCATCATTGCAGGCGCTCTCTTTAAACCCTCTCGATTGGTTCGAAGGCGCTGAAGTAACCAACATTGATGCCAGTGACCAAAGCAACGAAATTGCTGAATCTCTGCTTGAAACCGCAAAGGCAAAATACGCGGCAGGCAAGCTGCGCTCTGCTAAGCGCACGCTAAAGAAGATTATCAAAGAGCACTCCGCGGCCCCAGCTGCAGGTGAAGCACTGACAATCCGTGCCCGGATATACATGTCAAAAAGTCTCTGGATAAAGGGCTTCGATGATCTTCAGAAAGTCGTCACCAAACATGCTAACTACGAAAAATTCGATCGTGTGATCGCAGATCAGTTTGACTGCGCTACAGCATTGATGGAAGGCGCTCGGGGACGAATTCTTTGGATATTTCCGGGATTCAGACAATACGGAACCTCGGCCAAACAATTTGAGCAAATCGTACGCAATGCTCCTTACAGTGACTACGCACCTCTAGCGCTGATGAATATTGCACTGGTTTCCGAACAAATCAACGAGCCTGAAGAGGCGATCGATGCACTCGACCGCCTGATCAATTACTACCCGCAAAGCATGCTAGCGCCTGATGCTTATTACAATTTAGCGCAAACCTACTCTGACCTCGTCGAAGGATATGAATACGACCAAGGCTCCACGCGACGCGCAATCAGCTATTACGAAGACTTCCTAATTCTATTTCCAAGCAGTCATTTAACTGGTGAAATCGAAGCAAACCTCAGGAATATGGAAAATCTGCTCGCCAGCAGTCGCCTGAATCTTGGTGATTTCTACTATTATTTTCGCAACAACAATACTGCAGCGCTAGTTTTCTACAACGAAGCGATCACGATCGAACCAGACTCTGAAGCCGCCGCAGAAGCACGACTACGTATAGCGGATATCGAATCGGGTGTGCGCCCAACTAATAAAGCCAGCATCCTTCGTAAATTACTTAGAGCGGAGTAATTATCATCCCAATTGAAAGAGCCCGCACGTATGCACACGACCTCACAGCAATCAACAAGTGTTCGCGCCCTTCTATTCTTTGGCACAATCCTCGTGCTCGGCCTGCTCTCTGGTTGCGCCAATTACCAACTCGGCTCATCTGCTGAAATTCCGTTCAAGTCACTCTACATTAAGCCTGCGACCAACCATAGCTTTGCACCCCAGGCACAACCGATCATCAGCGCTCAACTGCGTGAAACATTCATTCGCGATGCTCGCGTCAAACTTGTAGCTCACGAACAAGATGCGGATGCAGTCCTCTACGTTGACCTTACCGAATACGATAGTAATGCAGCCGCTCGTAATAGTAACGACACTGTGCGAGCGAATAGCTTTAATATCCGCTTGTCTGCTGAGATCTCACTCTACGATCAACACAAAGGTTGTTACCTGTTCCAAGAACGAGCGATCCGAGCATCGACAATCGCTTACACCGGGAACCCTCACACTGAGGGCGGAATTATCTCCTACCAACAAAGCGAGCGCCAAGCAATGCCACTGCTTGCTCGCGAACTAGCTCGCCAAATTACGGACGAGGTACTTAGTCCTTGGTAAGCCTTTGAGGCTCAATCAACTTTCTACAAAAAAAGGGCGGTGAACTGATTCACCGCCCTTTTTGTTTTTTAGAAAACCTAGACCTGCGCCGGATCCACAAATTCAAGCGTGCCGTCTTCGTTTAAGCGGCGGTAGTAACAACCCGAACGTGCTACGCCGTCCTTATTCTTAGTATGGCAAGCTCCCTGTCCTGCTGGAGTTACAATATAGAGAATCGAATTCTGCTCACAATTGACGCGAATATCCTCGATCTTCAGATAGTCCCCACTGGTCTTGCCTTTGATCCAGAGCTCGTTACGACTGGTACTCCAGAAAGTGGCCATCCCACATTCGCGTGCCGTCTGCAGCGCCAATTTATTAGCATAACCGACAATCAATACCTCACCAGTCTTTCCATCTTGAGCGATTGCTGGCAACACGTCTGTGCCGCAGTTGGCGACCTTCAGAAGTTTTGTAAAATCAAGATCGAGCCCACAGCCCTGTTCTAATTCTTCGTGTGACATAACTACGGAATAAGCGACTGCAGGACGCCCAAGTCCAGTTTCAATTTAAGTTATACATAGCGGGAAAGTAAATAATTCATCGTCCATCACCTATTTTTCCTTTCAATCCACTCGCATCCGTCCATCGTGAAATTCCAGTATCTACAATAATCAGTGCGCATGCACTTCAAAACATACAGTTATGACTACCACAGCTCACACCGCTGAAATTCTCTCTCAAGCTGCAAACGAAGCACGCGGACTTGCGATCGATGCGATCCACGCCTGCAGCTCCGGCCATTTAGGTCTTCCTTTAGGCTGTGCAGAAATCGGCGCTGTCCTATTTGGTGACGGTGGCATACGCTACAACCCCGCAGCACCCAAGTGGCTCAACCGCGACCGCTTTGTACTCTCTGGCGGACATGGTTCAATGTTTGTTTACTCATGGCTACACCTTGCCGGCTATGATCTCTCAATCGAACAAGTGAAAAACTTCCGCGTGCTCGGTTCTGAGACTCCAGGCCATCCTGAATTTGGCGACACTGCAGGCGTTGAAGCCACGACTGGACCACTCGGTCAAGGGATTGGTAATGCAGTTGGCTACGCGCTCTCTGGGAAACGCGCTGCAGCCAAATTCAACACTGCAGATCACACGCTCTTCGATCAACATATCTTCGCACTCAACGGTGATGGTTGCCTACAGGAAGGGGTTGCAAAAGAAGCCATCGCTTTTGCTGGGCACAACAAGCTGGATAACCTAATCCTCATCTATGACTCCAATGACGTCACGCTCGATGCGATGGCAACGCAGTCACAAAGCGAGGATGCGGAAGCCTACTTTATCTCACAAAGCTGGGATGCGATCACCATCGACGGTCACAATCTGACTGCGATTAAGGAAGCCGTCGCCCACGCGAAGTCCAATGACAACGGCAAGCCTAAGGTTATCATCGCAAAAACCACAATTGGTAAAGGAATACCTGAAGTGCAAGGCACTGCTGCCGGTCACGGTGAAGGCGGCGCTAAATTTGCCGCGCAAGCACGTAAGGGGCTCGATCTTCCTGATCAAACTTTCTATGTCTCCACAGAGGTTCGGGCGCACTTTGCAGCACAAGCTGAAGCAGGCAAAGCAGCCAATGTCGAGTGGGATGCGACCTACGCAGCATGGGCTACAGCCAATCCAACGCTTGCTGCTGAGCTTGACGCATCCGTTAAGGGTGAGATTCCTGCTGATCTCGTCAGCCGTATCCCTGAGTTCGAAGCGGGCACCGGTGCTGCAACACGTGCCTCAGGTGGAGTGGTCATGCAGTCACTAGCTAAAGAGGTACCGCAAGTCATCACCGGCTCGGCCGACCTCTATGGCTCAACCAAAAATTATATCAAAGACGGTGGCGACTTCTCCGCGGAAAACTTCGGTGGACGTAATATCTGGTTTGGTATTCGTGAGCACGCAATGGGTGCAATCTGCAATGGTATCGCCTACGATGGTCTATTCCGCGCTAGTGGTGCGACCTTCCTAGTCTTCGCTGACTATCTTCGCCCAGCAATCCGCCTTGCAAGCCTAGCCAAGTTACCCGTGACTTATATCTTCACACACGATTCTGTCGGTGTGGGTGAAGACGGCCCAACTCACCAACCTGTCGAAACTGTCAGTGGCTTGCGCGTGATTCCAAATCTGGACGTCATTCGCCCATCTGATGCTGAAGAAACGGCCGCAGCTTTTGCTGCAGCTACACTTCGTCAAGACGGCCCAACTGCATTAATTCTGACTCGCCAAAACATCCCTGCGAACGACAGCGTGAGCATCGAAGATCGTCGTGAAGGGACACTGAAAGGTGGTTACATCGCGAAACAAGAAACTGGAGAGCTTAAGCTAATTATCCTCGCTACTGGCTCTGAAGTGCAACACGCACTCGGTGCAGCCGAACAACTTGGCGCTGGCGTGCGCGTAGTGTCTCTTCCATGCTTCGAGCGTTTCGAGCGTCAATCCGCGGACTACATAGAAAGTATTCTTCCTGCCAGCTGCACCGCCCGCGTAGCGGTCGAAGCTGGCGTCTCAAATACATGGGGCAAGTATGTCGGGCTCACTGGCAAAACTGTCTGCATTGACCGCTTTGGTATTTCCGCTCCTGGCGACACTGTGATGGCCGAGCTAGGTATGTCTGCCGACAATGTCGCTGCTGTTGCCAAAGAGCTACTCTAAGCTAGAGTATTCATCTTATTTCAAAAGGCCGTCCTGTAAAGGATGGCCTTTTTTGGCTATACGGAATCCTCAACTCTACCATACAAACGTTCAACCACTTAATCAAAGTGAGCATCTGTAACAGCAAATCTCAGTAATCAGAATCAATCGTTTCTTGTCACAGTAAAACGATGTGCCACAGGTTGATTTACTTGATACAGCTCATGATGCAACTGGTTCAACGCTTCATGTATTTCGTCCTCTTCTCCACGGACATTGGAATACTCTGCATACTGAGTCTTCACGTAGCCATACCATGACTCTCCTTCTATCTTCTTTAGCTTAGTATCGAGAAAGGCTGTGACTGCATCCGTATCCTCTAAATCAACATCAGATTGCGATAATCCACTACTATAAAACACATAAGCAGCGCTACGGAGGCGACCTTGATGTCGCATCTGCTGGTCATTGAGCTGCTTGACCTTAAGTGACTGCTGCATTTGCGGAGTGTTTTCAAGGGTTGCTAAGTTGATACCCTGCTCTAGGGCCTCCGCGGACCAAGTGCCGAGTCTGACGGCGTCAATCGAGAGAGTATAATTCCCTGCTATTAAATCTTGAATCACGAGGATTTGTTGATTCATCTCCGCTTCGAACGGCACTAATGCCAGTCCTTTTGCAATACCATCTGTCTGCGGAAATGGCAACGCGCCCTCCAAGGCAGTAAACCTGATCGCTCTACTGGTTGACTGAAGGTCCGAGACAGTTGCATTCATTGATTCAACGACCGAACGATTGCGTGCATTCAACACCATTTTGGAAACCAATTGCGGAACTGCCTGCGCTTTGAGGAATTCATACGCCATCACCACATGCCCATAGTGCCAGTCTGGATGCACACGATCGGCGCCAACGATTGTGTTAGCAGAATCCAACTGTTGAAGGTCGGTATTGATCGCAAGCATCGCACTGTAAAAATCGACTGTGCCCTGCGTTCTGGCCGCAGCCGATTCTTTTATAAAATCTGCGCACTGACCTAACCCATCATTCGCTCCAAACTCATTCTTACGCTTCAGCACTGCAGTCTGATCGTAGATCGATGGTGTAATGAAAATCACCTCACTCTGAATCGCATCAAAGCGACCCACCAGTTTCGTTATGTCTGACTTGTAGGTATCAATATAGTGCTGCTGCTGCGCCAACGAAGCCGCATCGGTTTTGTCAGCTCCATAGAGCCAACGACCAATATCATTCATCCCTAGCATCAATGTCGATACCGTCGGCTTCGCAGTGGCAATATCTTCTTCAAATCGTTGTAGGACATGCGAGGCCTTATCACCACTGATCCCCTTGTTCCAGACCTGAAAATTACGGTCGGGAAAACGCGTTAAATAATAGAGGTACACATAGGAGTGATAGCTGCCGCCATGAGTGATACTATCGCCGACAAAGCACACGCGATCACCGTCTTGGAACTGCGGTACGAGCTGTGCTGAAATACCATTACTCGCACCGAACAAATAAAGCGCAAAAAAAAGCCACACTGAGACTACTTTTATCATAACATAACAGATTAGATTTCTAATTAAAAAACAGGAGTTAAACTAGTTCCGTGCCAACCTTTATATGAATCCAGCTGATTGCGGAAGCACTTCTATCTTTAGGGGCACACAATAAACGAACCTTCACCAAAGATTGTTTTGCAGAGTCAACCGTAATAAAAATTACTCCCCAAGATCCAAATCAATGGTCAACTTTCGACGTACCGTATCCGGCAATGCGAACAAGCTCTGGTCACGCAATTGTGAGGCAACTTCATCACTCAGTAAAACTCGCAGGACTTGCTTCAAACGCGCTTCATCTCGCTCGTTATAAACCGTGTAGAAAGCCAATCGAATTGGATAATCACCATAGTGCACATTATCATCGGTTGGACCAAATGCAGGGCCATCCGCTTCGGCAGAAATCATCAATGCCTTTAACTTAGAACTCTCCGGCAATCTTGGCATAATGGCGATTGAAGCCGCATCTGATAACAATAAGCCTTCCACTTCAGAATCTTTAACTGGGACAACTGTCGTCTTCATCTGACCACCGCGCAACACCGAGAATTTAAATAACTCGAGCGAGATACTCGAATCCGTTTGCGTCGCCATAGTCTTGATCGAGCGATTACCCCAACCAGACAAACCCAAATCTCCCCAAGAGGTGAAATGATTCTCTTCATCCGAGCCAAAAATTCCACCCAGTCGTGACAAGCTGATTTCATTAATCGGGTTACTCTTATTCACCGCAACTACAGCCACATCGTAAGCAAATGGACAGATACGAAACTCTTCACGCGGTATTTCCCCCTCCTCCGGAACGGCAATAATAGCCAAATCGATTTCATCGGAACGCAAGCGATCCAGTGCCGGTATACTACCAATGCTATCAACCTTAAACTCAATCGAATGCTCATCTCCGTATATTTGAAGCGGTCCAGATATATAATCGGCAAGTAAATCGGAGGCTGCGATACGAATTTCTTGAGCTGAAACTGGTATTGCCACTGCTACGGCAAAAAGAAAAAAGAGAAGGCGAGTAGACATAGTTACAATAATCGTAGAGATAAAGTTATATTCACTATGTCTGGCGCAGCCACAAGCAGAGTCAAACCCTAAGCACTTTCTTGGTATCCCTATTTAGTGGCTACTTATCAACATCTAACTCGGGCCATTGTATGAGCTTGCGATGCAACGTACGGCGGCTAATGCCCATCATCTCAGCTGCTCGCGTACGATTCCCACTGGCTTTAATTAATGCATTGCGCAGCAACCGCTTCTCATTCGCCTCTTTGCTCAATGTCGAACTATTAGTTAAAGGCGTGGCGGCTAACGGGTCGTCATCCTGTATTTGGTACTTCAGATCAAGATCATACTCAGTGACTTCATTGCCACGCTTAAGCACAACGATATTTTCGCAAAAGTTACGGAGTTCGCGAATATTCCCTGGCCAACGGTATGCCCGCAGTAGATCCTGAACACCGTCAGTTAATCGCACTGGATCCACGCCATTTTCATCACTAAACTGCGCGATATAGTGATTCAACAAAATCAGCAAATCGTCCTGTCGGTCTCGTAAGGCGGGTAACTGAATTGTCACGACGTTCAACCGATACAATAGATCTTCACGAAATTCGCCAGTCTTCGACATTGCCTCAAGGTTACGATTGGTCGCACACACTAAACGTACATCGACCTGCACGGGCTTCGAACTTCCTAAACGCTCAAAACTGCGCGTCTCTAGAAAGCGCAATAGTTTCACCTGAGTAGACGCATCAATCTCGCCAATTTCATCTAAAAACAAGGTGCCTCCATCCGCTGCCTCAAAACGTCCGATTCGCCGCTCTGTAGCACCAGTGAACGCTCCTTTTTCATGCCCGAAGAGCTCGCTCTCGAGCAGGTTGGCTGCCAACGCCGCACAATGTACTGGCACAAATGGTTGACGCTCGCGGGTGCTGTTCTGATGAATCGCTTGAGCGATCAACTCCTTACCCGTGCCAGTCTCCCCCTGGAGTAAGACCGTCGCCCGCGATGGCGCCACCAATTTTACCTTATCCAAGACATCGGTCAACACTGGCGAACTTCCAATAATGCCGCTGAAACTATACTTCTTATCTAAACGCTCATGCAGCACCTCATTCTCCGCCTCAATCGTACGTGATTGAAGCGCACGTTTAATAATAATCTCTAATTTTTCCAAACTCACTGGCTTGGTCAAAAAATCAAACGCACCCCGCCGCATCGCCTCCACGGCAGTTTCGACATTACCATAAGCCGTCATCATGATACAAATAGGTCGGTTAGGTAATGCAATTGCATGGTCGATTACCTTCAGCCCAGATTTACCCGCCATGCGTAAATCCGTCAAAACCACATCAAAGGTTTCCGCTTCCATCAGATTGAACGCTTCCTCAGCGCCCGAGGCCATGTAAATTTCATAGTCCTCTTCTAAAGCTAAACTCAACCCATCTCGGGTGTTTTTTTCATCATCTACAATCAATATGGTTGCTCGCATGTGAGACAATTAGGCACATTTAATCTTAAAATGCAATTTCGCATTATTTTCTAGGAAACCTCTTGCACGTTACTTTGTCATTGATCTCCTACAGTTAGTTATTTTTGCAATTTTAATTCCTATGAGTACAGAACCCAGTCCCACGCCCCCTCCTTCTAACGAAGCCCTAGAATCTGCTATCGCATGGATCCCGACCCTGCGCCAAGAAATCGCCCGCGTAATTGTCGGCCAGCGTTACCTAGTGGACCGCCTCATTGTTGGTCTACTCGCTAATGGACATGTGTTACTCGAAGGAGTGCCCGGCCTGGCTAAGACCTTAAGTATTCGCACACTAGCGACCGCAACCGATGCCGATTTTAAACGTATACAATTCACGCCTGACCTGCTGCCAGCAGACGTAATCGGGACGCTCATCTACAGCCCAAAGGACAGCACCTTTCACACGCGCAAGGGCCCAATTTTTGCGAATCTGGTACTTGCTGATGAAATCAATCGCGCGCCGGCCAAGGTGCAAAGCGCCCTACTCGAAGCAATGCAGGAACACCAAGTCACCATCGGTGATGCCACCTACCCTTTGCCCGAGCCGTTCCTAGTGCTCGCTACAGAAAATCCAATCGACCAAGAGGGCACCTACCCATTGCCAGAAGCACAAGTTGACCGATTCATGCTCAAGCTTAAAGTCGGTTACCCAAGTAAGGCTGACGAACGTGAAATTCTAGATCGCATGGCCTCCACCGATCCTAATCTAACCGTAGATGCGGTGACCTCTCTAGACGCGATCCGAGAAGCGCGTAAACATGTCAACGATGTCTATGTTGACCCGAAGATTCGTGACTACATCGTTAACCTCATCCTCGCCACGCGTTCGCCTGAGGACTATCAGCTCAAGCTCGGGCACTACATACAATTTGGTGCCAGTCCGCGGGCGACCATCAGCCTCACTTTAGCGTCCAAGGCATGGGCACTGATGCAAGGTCGCTCGTATGTCATCCCACAAGATATTAAAGAAATCGGCATGGATGTGCTACGCCACCGTGTGATCCCCAGCTACGAAGCTGAGGCTGAGGAAATCTCCAGCGAAGAGCTAGTCTCCTCTATTTTCGAAGCGATTCCAGTTCCTTAGGGAATTTCAGGATCCCTCAAGTCTAAAGTCTAAGCAATGACTCCGGCAGATATCATCAAAAAAGTACGCCGCCTTGAGATCCGCGCGCGTCACCTTGTGACGGATTCGGTCACAGGTGCATACCACAGTTCCTTTAAAGGCCGCGGGATGGACTTTGAGGAGGTACGTGAGTATGCCATCGGCGATGATGTACGAACCATTGACTGGAATGTTAGTGCGAAGATGGATCGACCGTTCGTCAAAGTCTTCCGCGAAGAGCGTGAGATGACACTAATCCTACTGATCGATGTCAGCGCCTCAGGAGTGTTTGGCTCAGTCGAGCAAAGTAAGCGTGAACGTGCCGCGGAAATCGCAAGCGTACTGGCGTTCTCGGCCACTCAAAACAACGACAAGGTCGGCGTGCTACTCTATACCGATGAAGTTGAGCACTACATCCCACCGAAGAAAGGGCGTCGCCACATCCTTCGCGTGATTCGCGACATCTTATTTTTTAAGCCCAATGGGCGAGGCACTTCCCACAAAACCGCGCTCGAATATCTCAATCGCGTGCAACGGCGTAAGACTGTCGTCTTCATGATTTCCGATTTTCTGGATCTAGCACCCGGCACCCTCCTTTTCGACAAACTCGCACTCACCAATCAGCATCATGACTTAATTAGCATTGCACTGAGCGATCCCCGTGAAAGCGCACTGCCAGAAGTCGGCCTAATTACACTCGAAGACGCTGAAACCGGTGAAATGGTCGAAATCGATACTAGCAATAAAAGTACACGTAAGCGCTACGCCTCACTCGCTCAGGAGCGCCAACAAAATTTCAGCAATCAAATGCGCAAAAAAGGGCTCGACTGGATACAAGCCTGCACTGACCAACCCTACCTCCCCGCACTGCGCAATCTCTTTGCCCGACGCGCCAGCCGCCACTAACCGCAAAGCTCAACACCTCAACCCCAACAAATTTCAATTCTCCACCTGATGTTTTTCGCACAACTTCAAGTACCACCAGGACAACTCCCCGACCTACCCCCGGGGCCAGCTCTTGAGCGTGCACGCGGACCCATCGAAATACCACCTTACGAACCGTGGCAAATCGGGCTGATGATTGGCCTCGCGGCACTCGCCCTAGGATTACTAATTTACTGTATCGTCTTCATCATACGCGGACGTCGTGCCCGTACCCCACAACTCTCGGCAAGCACCACTGCACTGGCAGAACTCCAGGCAGCAGCCGAGCTGACAACCATTGATGACGAGCGCTTCGCGGTACTTAGCTCACTCGCTTTACGCCGCTACTTTGAAGTCGGTAAACACATTCCTTCCCTGGGCCGCACCACATTCGAATTCCTACACGCGCTGGACGCTGATCCACAACTCAACTCAGACGCGCGCGCCTCACTTAGCGAATTCCTAGAGCATTGTGACCAAGTCAAATTCGCTCGCGCCTCGCTCTCTACAGACGCACGCAACGCACTCACTGAGAGTGCGATTCAACTGGTACACGAACTCGAACGCCATAACGCAGCAACATCCGCAGAGGCCACGACGACATGAGCTTCTTTCAATTTCAAAACCCAGAGTACTTTTTCCTGCTGTTGTTATTACCCATCATCGCGTGGTGGGCAGGCCGTATGGGGCCAGAAGCCGCTATGCGTTTTTCGAGTACTTCATTAGTCAAAGCAGTCAGCCGCTCCAGGCGTAGCCTGCCAGGGCGCTTTCTAATCGGACTGCGTATCCTCGCACTCGCCGCACTGATTACCGCACTCGCTCGTCCTCAAATGGGTAAGATGAATGATACCACTGACGCCGACGGAATCGATATAGTCGTGACACTCGACCTCTCTGGTTCAATGCGAGCACTGGATTTATCCACCCAAAAGAATATTGTCACGCGCCTGGATGCCGCAAAAAAAGTCGTACGCGAATTCATTGAAAAACGCCCCTACGACCGCATCGGACTGGTCGCCTTCGCCGCTGATGCCTATGTCGTCAGCCCACTCACCCTAAATCATGATTGGCTTAAGAAAAACCTTGATCGACTCGAACTCGGCGAGATCGACGGAGCCGGCACTGCCATCGGCACCGCACTTGGCGCGAGCGTCAATCGCCTGCGAGATCATGAAGCTCGTAGCCATATTGTCATTCTGCTCACCGATGGTGAAAACAACGCGGGGCAAATCACTCCGATTGGCGCTGCAGAAGCAGCCAAAAGCTATGGTGTCAAAGTCTACACGATCGCAACTGGACAGAAAGGCCGCGTGCCGATTCCAGAAATGACACGCAACAATCGAGTGATGCGCGACAAAGATGGTCAGCCAATCTATCGTGGACGTGCGGAAAACTCAAACTACAACGAAGCCGAGCTCAATGAAATCGCTGAAATGACAGGCGGGCTCTTTTTCAAAGCCACCGAAGACGGCGACCTTGAACGCATTTATGCAGAGATCGACGCACTCGAAACAACGACTATCGAGCTACGCACCTATGCCACCTTTACCGAATACTTCTTCTGGCCGGCAGCACTCGGGCTCGCCTTCCTTGCTTTAGAACAACTCTTACGCAATACGCGTTACCGTCGCCTGCCATGACTTTTGAAAATCAGATCTGGCTTACCCTCACGCCCCTAATCGTACTACTTTTTGCGGGGTTGTTCGCCTTTGGCCTGCGTCGCCGCGAAGCACTACTCAGCCGCTTTGCAGCAGCTCGCTTACTCGATCAACTCACCGAAAAAGCCAGTCACCAGCGTACTCTACTTAAAGCAGCACTCATCCTACTTGCTTTTGCACTGATCGGTATTTCACTCGCCCGCCCACAATATGGAGTCGACTGGATCGAGCGCAAAGCTCGCGGCTTGGATATCGTCTTCGTGCTAGATAGTTCAAAGAGTATGCTCGCTACCGATCTGCGCCCTACACGTTTGGACCGCGCCAAACTGGCTATCATTGATCTGCTCAAACGACTCGAAAGTGACCGCATCGGACTGGTCGCATTTGCTGGTAATGCCTTTCTGCAAACGCCCCCGACGTTGGATTACGCTGCTTTTCGAGAGAACCTTGATGCGATTGGCTACAGTAGTATCTCACGCGGCGGTAGCGATATTGGCCGAGCCATACGCGAAGCCGCCAAGGCGTTTCCTAAGGACAACAGTTTCAAAGTCGTCGTGTTACTCACCGACGGTGAAGATCAGCAACAAGATGTAATTACCGCCGCTCGCGAAGTCGCCGACGAAGGGATTAAAGTCTATACCATTGGCATCGGCACCCCAGAGGGCGATTACCTTAAAATTCGCAATGCTCAGGGCGACGACGAATTTATCCGCGACTCCAGCGGCCAACCAGTGCGTAGTCAACTCGATGAAACCACTCTACAAAAAATCGCCCAACTTACGGGCGGGAGCTACAGTCGTCTAAGTGATCAATCGCTAAATACACTCTACAACTCTGTGCTCGCGACGCTTCCTCGTGAAGAGCGCCAATCTGAACTGCAAGAGGCGCGCATTGAACGGTACCAGTGGGCATTATCCATAGCCTGCATTCTAATGGTAGTGGAAATCTTCATACGCCGACGAAGTAACCTATCTCTATCATTACTGCTCCTCCTCTCCGCCTCGTCAGTCTGCACACCTATCCGCAGTGAAGCGCAAGATCTCCCAGTAAAAGAGATTCAGGAGTTACCAATGCCAGTTGCTGAAGATACACCAGAGATACTTGTCGCAGCGCCCGAAACCGATCCTCGCATTCTCTACAATCAAGCTCACCACCAACTCACTACTGGCAACTACGAACAAGCCACTCAGCTTCTTGAACAAGCCATTGAGTACAGCACTCAGCGCTCACTGCAGCGAGATGCCCTCTACAACATGGCACACGCCTCTAACCAAATAGGCGAAACCGCACTACAAGACCAAGACTTCGAAGGCGCAATCGAACGCTGGAAGCAAGCCGAAGCACTGTTTCAATCCGCCAACGAAATCGACTCGAACGACGCCAACGAAATCGACTCGAACGACGCCAACAGCCTCGAAGATGCAGCTGCAACTGCAGCACGACGCACCGCACTCGAAGACTTCCTCAAGCAGCAGGAACAACAGGAGCAATCTTCCCAAGAAGATGAGCAGGAGCAGCAAGAATCTGAAGACTCGTCAGATTCTGAAGAAGGTGAAGACAATCAAGAATCATCAGATGGAGAGGATTCCTCTGGCGACGACCAAGAACCGTCCGAGGACTCGCAAACAGCCGATGAAGACTCTGAATCGGAGCAAGGCCAAAGTAGTGATGCGTCCGACCAGCCATCAGAGTCAGAAGGTGAAGATGAAGGTTCCGAATCTGATGGCCAATCTGGAGAGCAAGAATCAGAATCCACTCGCAACCCTGCCGAGAATATGGAGCAACAAGCCGAAGACGCCGAAGACAGCACTGGCTCCGAAAACGAAGCACTCCCTGCAGAAGATTCAACGGCTAACCAAGCAACGGCAGGCGAAGCAGGCAGCGACGGTGAAGCCGCCGAAATGACGGTGCAAGGCATGAGCATCAGTGAAGCTCAAGACCTGCTCGATAGTCTGCGCGGCGAAGAGCGGCTACTCCCCTTTTCCGAACCTTCCGAGGCAACACAACGTTCAAATCGCAATCGTGACATTCGCGACTGGTAACTCTCTTTTTTTTAAATTCTCATGCACCTACGAAACGTATTACTCATATTTACCCTGATGGTCACTGTGATCCTCCAGGCCGAGATCCGTGTCCATACTCGTTTTGAACCACCGCGTGTCGCAGTCGGCAGCGCTTCAAAATACATTGTCGAAATCGTTGAAACCGACAACAGCATTAAGCCTGTCGTAGAACCTGTTACAACGCTACCCATCCCCTCCACTGGCGGACTCAACTTGCGTAATGGCCGAACCTCCAGCAGTCAATCGACCAAGATCATCAATGGAGCACGTAGCTATAAGAGTACACAACAACTAATAATCGATGCCGTTGCCCCAGAAAGCGGCAGCTTTTCTATTCCTGAATTCATCTTCGAGTACAAAGGTGCCCGCTTACAAGCTCCGGCAGCGACGCTCGAAGTCGTTGCACGCTCTGCGGACGCGACACCGACAATCGATGAGCTTATTTTTCTAAAAACAGATGCCCCCGATCAACTCTACGTTGGCGAAACTACCCCGATTACATTAAAGCTCTACGTCTCCAGCACTGTACAAATGCGCGGCCTCAATGCATTCGAACGCACTGCTGATGGGTTTACTATCAGTGACCTGCCAGAAGAATCCAATGAGACTATCGAGATGCTAAACGGTAGGCGCTACCGTGTTTACAGCTGGCCACTGATAATCACCCCGATCAGCTCGGGGCAACAGGATCTAAATTTTCAATTCACACTTTCGGCGCAAATGCCCGATCAACGCAATGCCACTCCTTCACCCTTTGGACAAAGTATTTTTGATAACTTCTTTGGCCGCACCGAACGCTTTAACATCTACACTGAACCAACGCAAATTGACGTGCGTCGACTCCCCGCGGAAGGTAGACCCGACAGCTTTTCCGGAGCGATAGGGATGTTTAATATGCAGGTCACCGCAGACTCTGATTCCACCCGTGTTGGAGAACCGATCATGCTTTCCTTAAAAGTCAGCGGCCAAGGTAACTTCGACCGCATTAAAAGCCCAGACATGCCGTCAACCTCAGGTTGGCGGAACTATGAGCCGGAAGCCGCATTCGACCAAGATAGCTCAAACCCGCGCAAGGGTGTGAAGCGCTTCGATTATGTTTTTATTCCGGAAAATTCAGGAGCACTCGATCTACCAGCAGTCAGCTTCTCTTTCTTCGACCCTAAAATCCAAGAGTACGTCGAACTCACCAGTCCAGCTCTCACAATACAAGTCGCTCCGTCAGAGCATCTAATTACCCCCCTTACCCCCCCACAGCAAGCTACAGTCGAGACTGCGCCCGTAATCCAATTAATCAAACAACTCAACCCTGAGGAAATGCTCGTCACCCTCGACTACCGTCCGCGGAAAGGACGAGTCATTGAACCCGACCTCCTGCGTAGCACATGGTTCTACACGCTCAACATCGCAGGGATTTTAGTATTGGGTGCATCTATATTTTGGTGCTACAGGCGCAAGTGCGATCAAGAAAATCCAGACTTCGCTCTGATCCAAACTGTGAAACAGGCGCTTAAAGCGACGCTTAAACAAGCAGAAAGCAATGATGCCGTCACGTTCTTCCATAGTGCACAACAAGCGATTCGCTTGGCAACCACAGTACGAGTAAAATGCGATCTCCGCACTGCTAATTTTGAGCAACTCGAAAGTCAGTTCCAACGAATCGGACTTACCGAGTCAATCATCACAGACGCACGCCAACTTTTTGATGTGGCTGACGCACATCGCTTCTCTGGCCGCAGCGAAAGCACCGATCTGCAAATCGCCCGCAATCAACTCACCACGATTCTGAAAGCACTATGAGTACATATCTTCGCATTTTACTACTCTACTTCGTCACCACAATCGCAGCCTTGGCGACGAGTCCTGCCTTTGAGCAAGGCATCGAATCGTATCAAAACAATGAATACGATTCTGCACAGGCTCAATTTACTAGCGCAATTGAAGACGACGAAACTGCAGCCGCTCAACATAACCTTGCGCTGACCTACCTGCAACTTGGCTCACCCGCTTTAGCTATTTGGCATCTGGAACGCGCGCAACTTCTCGCGCCATTAAATGCTGACTACCGCTTTAAGCTTGAAGCGGTTCGCCAACAAATAGGACTCTTTGCAGGTGCTCCCAAATGGTATACGCTCGCAAGCCAGTCATTGCCCACTAACGTATGGCTCATTATTGCCAGCATCAGCATCTGGCTCTTTTTATTACTTTGGATGCTACCTTCCATCACTGGCATTAAGCCTAGCATTAAAATTAAGTCGCTGCGCTTTCTGACGCTTATAGCACTCTTACTTGCACTGCCCTCAGCTTGGCTCAACCTACGTATGATTGAGGCTGGCACGGTCATCGCAAATGAGTCAGTTAGCCTGCATGCCGCACCGGCCTCAGCGGCCCCAGAAAGTGGGATCGCACGTGCAGGTGAACGCGCACGGATCATCGATACCTACAAGCATTTCTACGAAGTCGAAACCGAAGGCCTTGCAACCGGCTGGATCTCGAAAGATGTGTTTCGACCATTCGTGGATTAAGCTAACCCAAACGCAACGCTGGCTCGATACTGATTGCCTCGCTGCGTGTACCACTCGGATCGGCGAAGGCCGCGAAGGCAATCATCGCGGCATTGTCACCGGTATGCTTTGGCTCAGCAATGAGACATGGGAGGCGGTAGCGTTTAGCGAGTCGTTGCATCGCCGCGCGCAATGCTTTGTTGTTTGAAACACCGCCCGACAAGCCGAGGCTTTGATAGGAAGATGTCTCCAAGATATGTTTGGTTTTACCGCACAATTGATCAATCACTGCACGTTGGTAAGAGGCGCAGATGTCTGGCATGGCCGCAGCAAGCTCGGCATCATCCATCTTTTCCATACGATAACGTAAACTCGTCTTAAGACCAGAAAAGCTGAAGCGCCGCTCATTACGCGGTGCGATTGACTTGGGGAAATCAAATGCATTTGAATTTCCAGAGGTTGCGATTTTTTCGACATGCGGACCTCCTGGGTATGGCAGCCCGAGTAGCTTCGCCCCCTTGTCTAGAGCTTCACCGGCAGCGTCATCAACAGTCTCGGCAAGCACAGTAAGCTGCTTTGCTTTATTGATCTCAAATAAGATCGTGTTGCCACCTGAAACCACCAGACCTAGATGTGGCAGTAAGTCCTCAAAAGCCTCTGTGAATTCTGCGGGTTGAGTGTGATGTAATGCAATGAAAGGCGAATACGCGTGACCGCGCAAATGGTTCACCCCGCGTAAAGGGACGTTCCAAGCCAACGCCAGACTCTTGGCAAACGCGATCCCAAGCGCAAGACAGCCAGCGAGCCCTGGCCCCTGCGTTACAACGATCTCAGTGATCTCGGATTCACGTTTAAGAATGTCGGTAGCAGCCAACAATGGGAAGAAATTCTTTAAATGCTCGCGACTCGCAAGATCTGGCACCACACCGCCATATTCTTGATGTAAACTGATTTGACTGTGCACCCACTCACCTTCGATCCCACTGACAGGGTCGAACAATGCGAGTGCGGACTCATCGCAGGAACTTTCAATGGCTAGAATCATTGTTACAAAATATTATCTCGAAACCACGAATGTACACCAATGTAGTCGAATTCAAATACATAAAGGTCGGCTACAGTTTCTCCTATCGCTTTATAGGCAGTGCAGAGCCTCATTCAGTCACACCAATCAGCGCTAAGCATTTGCTAGCCGACGAGTGCCATATTTTATTGGGGCGACGCCAAAGGCTCGGGTAAAATCGGCGTGACTCAAGTTGCTCGAGTGATACTTCTGCAAAGTCAATAAATTCGCTACTTGGTGGCTCTGTTCGACAGTGACATCTAGTTAGACACCTATGGCATTGATGATTTCTGCGACATAATATAATCCATTACTTAGGCACTTTAATCAGGATTGGAGGAGTGTTTGCCACTTATTTCACATTTACACTCGACTACTCGCACGTAGCTTCGTTGATCAAAGGCAATGAATGAGTCCGACAAGCAACTATGGAACCTGCTGCAGGCGCGCTGTAGCAACGGCCCGATCAGTTATCGTGACTACATCGATCTAGTTCTGTATACTAAAGATGTTGGCTACTACAAGCGAACGCGAGCGCGCGTCGGCCGAAGCGCTGATCGCGATTTCTACACCGCCGAGAGCCTCGGACAAGTCTTTGCACGACTGGTAACCACCGCAGTACATGATCTGCTCGGTGCAGACACCGCCAAGCAATCTACCTTTATCGAAATCGCCGCCGAGCCGGGCGCTGAGCTACTGAGCCACCTAGGGGAATCATCGCCCTTCGCCAGCAGTCAGGTCATTCGACAAGGCGACCGTATTCAAGCCGATGGACCAGTCGCAATCTTTGCCAATGAATGGCTTGATGCCCTGCCCTTTCACCGCTTGATCTTTTCCAATAAACAATGGCATGAGCGCGGCGTGCAGCTCTCCGCTGACGGTAAGCTCGAAGATGTCATGCTAGATGCCCTGAGCCCTGACGTCAAAGCGATCCAAGGACGTCTCCCAGTAAATGCGCTCGAAGGCTACGAACTAGACCTACCACTGGCTGCCGAAGCTGCAATAGCGGACCTACTGGCTCAGGACTGGACTGGCATACTCTTACTCTTTGACTATGGCAAAACATGGCAGGCCCTGTCGACCGATTGCCCGGTCGGCACCGCACGCACCTATCAGGCACACTCTCAGGGCAATGATCTACTCGATCAACCCGGCAATAAAGATGTCACTTGCGATGTCTGCTGGGATCCACTGGCCGATTTATTGAGCCAAAATGGCCTCGAATCCGTGACCTTGGAGACACAGGAGTCGTTCCTAGTGCAGCGGGCTCAACGTGTGGCAGAATCGATCATTACTGACGCCGCAGGCGTATTCAGTACACAACGGCAAACCCTGATGGAGTTGATTCATCCCGCACACATGGGCCGACGCTTCCAAGTATTATGGGGGATTCGGCGTGGCTGATTTTTTTATAGAAAAAGGCTTGCTAGGTTGGCACAGACCCCTACTTTCCTGCCCTTCATAACTTTAATCAAGGAACTCTCATGTCACGTATTTGCGCAATCACAGGTAAACGCCCCGTCAAAGGTGGTATCATCATCCGTAAGGGTCTCACCAAGAAAAGTGGTGGTATCGGTACCAGCCTCGTTAAAAACACGAAGCGCCGTTTCCGTCCAAACGTTCAGCGCATTCGCGTCAAGCTCCCTAGCGGACAAGTAAAGCGTATGTGGGTCTCGGTGAAGGCGATCAAGGCTGGCCTCGTTGAAAAGGCTTAAAGCTCAGACAGCTTACAATTTTTCAAAAGCCTCGGTAAATCACCGAGGCTTTTTTGGGCATAGAAGACGGCATTCAGCGCTTAAATTATAGGATCTAGCTGATCGGTAATTACAGACGTAGACACCCTGTATTGAGCCTACACAGAAAATTGTCAGCTTGCCTGACACCGAAACACAGGCATCGTCCTGAGTTTCTTTTTTACCGCCGAACACCATTAAGACCAACCTACAGCCGACATACACTGGAGACCTGCCGATCCATGCGCGACGCGAGGAGATTATCCACGCCATCCGGGAGCACCAAATTGTAATCATCGCCGGTGAGACTGGATCCGGAAAGACTACCCAGATACCAAAGTTTCTAGTCGATGCGGGCTACGGAAAAACAGGTCTGATCGGCTGCACCCAGCCACGGCGTGTCGCCGCTCTCTCAGTGGCGCAACGTATCGCCGAAGAGCTCAAAGTACACTACGGCCACGAGGTCGGTGCCAAGATTCGTTTCACCGACCAGACTCGCAAGGACACCGCAATCAAAGTCATGACTGACGGTATCTTGCTCAACGAGATTCAAGACGACCCGATGCTACGTGCCTATGAAGCAATCATTATTGACGAAGCACACGAACGCAGCCTCAACATCGACTTTATCCTCGGCTGCCTGCGCCAACTCGCCAAACAACGCAAAGATCTAAAGATTGTCATCACCTCCGCGACGATCGACACTGAGAGTTTCTCCAACGCCTTCGATCGTGCTCCGATCATCGAGGTATCCGGTCGCATGTATCCAGTGGATACTTATTACCGGCCCATCGAAGCGATGAACGAAGATAACGGCGATTTTACGATGATCGAAGCCGCCGCTGAGCAAGTTACTGAGATTATCAATCACAACCTCGAAGGCGACATCCTTGTATTTCTGCCCGGCGAGCGGGACATCCACGAGCTTCGACGGCATCTCGAAGACAGCCCCGCCCGCAGCTGCGATATACTGCCGCTGTTTGGTCGCCTCGCCAACGCCGATCAGCAACGCATCTTTCACCCGCAAGGTCGCCGCCGCATTATCCTATCGACTAACATCGCCGAAACCTCGCTCACCGTGCCCGGCATCCGCTACGTCGTCGATACAGGCCTGGCACGCATCAGCCGCTATAGCCCACACTCGCGCACACAGCGCTTACCAATTGAACCGATTGCCCAATCGAGCGCGAACCAACGAATGGGCCGCTGCGGTCGGGTGAGTAACGGGGTTTGCTACCGTTTATATTCAGAACAAGACTTCCTCAGCCGCCCCGAATTTACTACGCCGGAGATCCATCGGTCCAATCTCGCGTCCGTGATCCTGCGCATGCTCGCCTTTCGACTAGGCGACATCCGCACTTTCCCTTTTATTGATCCACCAGCCGATAACGCCATCCGTGGTGGCTACCGACTTCTAGAAGAACTCGATGCCGTCTATGTCGACCAGCGTAGTGATAACGAAGACTCCTATCGGCTCACCAAGCTCGGCCGCCGCTTGGCCAAAATTCCGGTTGATCCGACCGTCGCACGCATGTTGCTGCAAGCAAAAGAGGAACATGCGGTCGAAGACGTACTCGTCATCGCCTCGGGCCTGTCAATTCAAGACCCCCGCGAACGTCCCTCAGAAATGGCCAAGGAAGCAGACGAAATGCAAAAATGCTTTATCCATAAAGAATCAGACTTCCTCACGCTACTCAATATATGGACTACCTACCACGACCAGATGGAGCGCCTCTCCCAAGGCCAACTCCGTAAATTCTGCAAGCAACACTTCATCTCCTATCAACGTATGCGCGAGTGGCGCGACGTACATCACCAGCTTGAGCGGGTGCTTAAAACCCTTAAGATCCTGCCTACTGGCAAAGTCGAATCCGGCAGCAATCAACAAGCAACAACCAACAAACAACACCTTACTGAGGCCAACTACGCCGCCATTCATCGATCCATTCTTTCAGGGCTGCTTAGCAACATCGCTGTTAAAGAAGATGCACACAATTATCGCGGTCCTCGTAACCGCAAAGCCCTACTCTTCCCTGGTTCTGGGTTATTCGATCACGAATCAGCCAAAAAACAGCGCAAAGCTGCCTACGCCAAAAAAGCCAAACCGAAACCTGCCAAGACCACCGCGCCCGCATGGATCGTCTGCGGCGAATGGATGGAAACCAGTCGCCTGTTTGCGCGCACCGCAGCGAAGGTCGAAGTGCAATGGATCGAAGCCATCGCTGGTGATCTGTTGAAGCTCAAGCACACCGAGCCATTTTGGAGTACCAAATCCGCCGCCGCATTGTGCAAGCAACGTAAGGTGCTCTTCGGCCTCGAGATCGGCCGCAACAATGTTAGTCTCAGTCGTATCGATCCTGAGGAATCAACTGACATCTTCGTGCGCAACGGCCTTATCGAACTCGGTATTCGTGAGCGACCCGACTTCATACAGCAAAACACCGAAGTTAGCGCGCGTGCCGAATCCGAACTCGCGCGCCGGCGCCTCGGTTCTGGTTTCGCCGTCGAAGATCGGCTCTTCGACTTCTACCGTCGACGCCTCAATGCCGTCGGTTCCTATGCCGAGCTACGAAGCTTTGCGAAGCGTGAGCACGGCGGATGTCTCGACTTTCTCAAAGCTAATATTGACGACCTCTTGCCCGAAAAAGAGCAAGACGACAGCGTCGAAGCATTTCCAAAATCGCTTGCAATCGGTGGCAGCGAACTACCCCTGCGCTATCGACACGAACCCGGTGGCAAAGCCGACGGTGTGACACTTCACGTACCACTGACACAACTCGGTGCCATCCAACAGGGCACGCTTGATTGGGCTGTCCCAGGTCACTTGGTAGAAAAAATTGAAAGCCTATTGCGCGGCCTGCCAAAGCAGATCCGCATACAACTGCACCCGCTCAAAGAACGCGCCGCAGAGCTCTCTGAGCAACTCAAGCCATCAGCTCGTTCCCTGCGCGAACAACTCGCCGATACTTTGCGCGATCTATATCAAATACACACCTATAAAGACGACTGGTTAAAGACCGAAATGCCGGACTACTTGCAACCACGTATTCAAATTGAAAATACAAAGGGCGAGTTTCTTGCCGACAGCCGTGACCTCCACACACTCCGCACCACACTAGAAAGCGCTGCCAAAGAAGTCTCAACGGGCAACGGCCTAGACGCGATTCCCGCATGGCAACAAGCCACTGCGCAGCATGAACGCGAAAATTTAAGTAGCTGGGAGTTTGGGGACCTGCCAATGGAGATTGATCTCAGTGGTGATTCAGGCCTACCGCTCAAAGCCTACCCTGCTCTCGTTAAAGAAGGCGAACGCGTGCACCTACGCCTCCTGCCAGATGCTGCCGCCGCACTTGAAGCCACTCGACATGGCTGGCCCGCACTCGCCACCACAGTCATGGGCCGCGACATTGCATGGCTACGCAACAATCTCAAAGATCTCAAACAGCTCGGCGCCCTACTCCTGCCCCTCGGTAACTTTGACAGCATCAAAACCAGCGCATGGAATCATCTACAGCGTCACCTCTTCCGCTGTGGCGAATACTTGCCCCTCAAAGAGTCACGTTTTAAAAAAGGCCTCGTCCGCGCCGACGATGAGCGCCGCGGCATCGTCCCAAAGCTCTGCGATCAATTACGCGCGCTCTTGGATGCACGCCAAGCGGTCATGCTACTGCTCGAGCAAAAAAAGACCAGCACCGCCATCGTCTATCCTGGAATGCGCGCGCAACTGGATAGCATCGCACCCGCCGATTTACTGGATCAGTACACTTTCAGCGAACTGCCGCACCTTACCCGCTACCTCAAAGCGATGCGTCTGCGCGCGGAGCGAGCGAAAGACAGTATTCAGCGCGACATCGAAAAATCTAAACGCGTGGCTCCATTTGAAGCCCGCAGTGCTGCACTACTCAAATTAGCCAAGACCCCGGCTCAGCAGGGCGAGGTAAAAACCTACCGCATCCTACTCGAAGAGTTTAAGGTCTCCGTCTACGCGCAAGAATTAGGCACGGCTCAAAAAGCTTCTGAGAAACGACTGGATAATTTAGCTGAGGCAATTGAGCGTCTGTTGAAATAATGCGCCTGCAAGGAAGTAGCATCGTATCTGATAATCTTGCATCCCTCAGCCATTCGAGCTTTGCTGGCACTTTATGGATCCGACATCAACTACGACTCAGCCGAACCCAACACCTTCAGCAGAAAACCACTGGCCAGCACTGTTGCGTGGCTCCGTGCTGAGCAGTGCACAGTCGAAGCACGTGCAGTACATCTCGCTAGCCGATCGCCGTGCGCAGGTCGTCATCACTATCAATGCCTTTTTAATTCCGATCGCGATCTCTGCCTACCAAATTCAAGAAATTCGTATCGGTATCACACTCTACGTAATAGCAGCAGCACTAAGCATTTTTTTTGCTGTAATATGCCTCATGCCCAAACGCTACCAAAGGGACGCGACCGGCAAAACAAATCTTCTGCACTTCTCGGGTATCTGGTTGCATGATGAAGCCACCTATAAAGCACTGATGCGGGACTCATTGGAAAATCGCAACTCGATCACAGAGCTAATGGTCTCTGATATTTATCATCTCAGTCATGACGTACTACGACCCAAATTTCGCTGGATGCGCCTAAGTTTCTATGCCTTCCTCACGGGCTTGTTCAGCGCGCTACTATTTATTGCACTCCCGCTGGCACTGTAACTGGCCACGCTGCATATTACAGCGCAGTACCAGATTGAACTTTGCACGCACCACAGATACAGACCGCTGCACCATCAGTTGTCTTATAGCGGAAGTGCCTTTCGGGATGAGTCTTATCAGTCGCACCGCACTGCGCACAGGTATGAAAAGCCGCGTTGTCCCGCTCAACTTTTTCCTTCACAAAGGCCTTACGGCGCTGGCTACTCTCAACCAAATTTGATAGATCCTTGCGAAAAAACAGGAGAAAGTTAATCAACGGCCCAATGAGCGCAATGCGATGACCCCAAGACGGTGCGCCTAAAAAGGAGAATGCCGTCATCGCGACTGCGAACCAAGCCAACCATTTCACCTTCACTGGCAAGATAAGCATGATCGCAAATTCCACATTCGGATGGTTGACTGCAAAGGCGAGAAAGACACTCAAATACAGAAAGTCGGGGAAGATAATTATCGTCGCCGCGGGAGAGATAAACTGACCCATAAATGCCGCTGCAATGGTAAAGATCACACCGCAAAGCAAATACAGATTGAGGCGAAACGCGCCCCAGATCTGCTCAAGTGCCGAACTCATCATCCAGAAAATATACCAGAAAAATGCCAGAAACAAAGCGCTCAATGCCCCACCTGCTATGTTCGGCGGCGCAATAAGAAATGAAAACAAGCGCCACCACTCACCGCCCAGCACCGCCTTCGGAATGAGCGGCAAAGTTATAAATGAAATCTGCTGGCTAATCACCAGCGCATAGACTACCAGTTGCGCAATGATGACATAAAGTACCACATTGGGCACTGCCCAATGCCCAAAGCGCTTCTCTAATTTATCTACAAAAGTCATGGCTTATCTATCAGAGGCAGTCTATCGAAGGGCAAGCGAAAGCAGCAGAAATCATACGAAGAACATCCTCTGATTATCACCGATACTCCTTAAAAAAAGAAGTGCAGCAGCAGATGCAAGACGATGCAGGAAGCAACGCCCGCCGCAAGATCGTCTACCACGCAACCAAGACCACCTGGCAAATTCTGCAATTTCGATATGCCAAACGGCTTGGCAATATCGAATATTCGGAAGAGCACGAAGCCTGCGGCCAGAACCGGCCATCCTCCATGTTGCTCAATCAGTCCCTGCGGACCACTCATCCCTAAAAAAACCAATGGCACTGCGATCAATTCATCCAGAATAATCATTCCCGGATCACGCATCTGCAAGCGCTGCTCGGCAGTATCGCAAATCCCCACAGCAAAATAAATCAGCAAAGCCATGAAGAATAAATACCCGAGCGGGGTCGCGTTATAAAACAGGACACAATACAGGCCGATACCTGCAACGCTGCCCACTGTACCCGGACCTTTTTTAACCAGACCCAGCGGACCCAGTGTGGCAAGGTTCACGACCAAAAGAGTCGGTAGAAAATGAGTCCATGGAAAATAGCGCTGTAACTTATTCACTTTTTTGTTCGTCCTCCCCGATAAATACCGACCAATATTTGATCATATACACTGTACCCGACGTCACAGTCAGAACCGCTGCCAATACAAAGAACAGTACACCAGCCCAGTGCAGAATTGCGTCGAAGGAATAGCCGAAAATCTCCGGAAAAAGAGTTGGAAAGTCCTTACGAATCGCAATCGCTAACAGTAAGAGGATCGCAGACACAATCTGTGAAACTGTTTTGTGCTTCCCCGATTTCTCAGCGGCAAGAATAATACCTGAGCTGGCGGCCACCAAGCGAAGGCCTGTGATCAGGAATTCTCGACTCAAAATAAGCAGCAGTAAAAACAGCGACCATAATCCAGGTAACTCACCAAGCACCACCATCGTAATAAACAGGCCTACCATAAATACCTTATCAGTAAGCGCATCCATCAGCTTGCCAAAATTAGAGACTAAGCCCTGCTTGCGCGCGACGTAACCGTCTGCCCAATCAGTAATCGCACCAATCACGAACAGAACAAAAGCCATCGTACTGGCACCAGTCATTGGAAAATACAAGAGTGCGACGACTCCAAAGATGATTGGAATACGCGAGAGTGTCAGTAGGTTTGGTAAATTCACAACGTAGAGGGTGGCAATTAGGTGGCCTATCGGCTAGCCAAAAATACAGCGGTTTTTTTGAGGTGATTAAACTGCGCTCAGGAAGAACCTTGCATCGCTGGGGCCAACTCTATGCCTCATATCCGCAACTCTCTGGAATCACAAACTATCTCAGTTGATCAAGCTAGATGCGCTTAAAGTTGGACTTCTGGCACAATATGGACTGAATCCTCCCTTTATCATGAAAATAGCAATCTATCCGGGCTCGTTTGATCCAGTCACCAATGGACATCTTGATGTGATCAATCGCGGGCGACATATCTTTGACAAGGTTGTTGTCGCAGTGGCGCGCAATCTCAGCAAAGACCCGCTCTTTACACCTGAAGAGCGCGTTGAGTTAATTAAAGCCAATGTGCAAAATCGGCCCAACATTGATGTCATTGCGTTTGATGGCCTGATCGTTGATCTCGCCGAAAAACTCAATGCAATTGCGCTGATTCGTGGACTTCGAGCGGTCTCCGACTTCGAGCATGAGTTTCAAATGGCACAAATGAACAGGCACTTAGCGGACAAGATTGAGACGATTTTCCTGATGCCCAATGAGCAATACTTCTTCACCAGCTCAAACCTAGTGAAGCAGGTCTTTAAATTTACCGATCGAGAAAAACACTTAATCCCCGCCAACGTGCACGCTGCACTTTCAAAAAAGTTCGGACATACTAAATAATTTTATAACTAGTCGTTCAAAGTTAGGATTTTAAAGTGAGTCACCGAAGTACGAGATTCTCACAATAACCCGCAGCCTTTCCAGTACTTTTTAAATCCGAAGAATCAAACTCCTAGTACCTGACTTCTATCTCTTAATTTCTGACTTCCGCATCTAAATCATATGGCAGCTGACGCAGTATCCTCCACTCCCCAGGCAACCCGAGGTAAACGTACACTTGGGATTATTTTCCTTACACTCTTTCTGGATCTGGTCGGATTCTCAATTATCTTTCCATTGTTCCCCGCGATGCTCGACTATTACCTCCCCAATGGTGCAGGTGATGGGAGCTTGCTTGGCCAGTTAATCGCCCCACTCTCCGCTTGGGCAGAGCGCAGTGGCGCTGAAGATCCTCGGCTGATGACTGCTGTGCTATTTGGCGGTGTATTGGGTTCACTCTATTCCATCCTTCAATTTGTATGCGCACCGCTCTGGGGTGCCTACTCCGATCGCGTCGGTCGACGCAAGGTCCTGCTCATTACTATTGCTGGGCTCGCACTCAGCTATGCCGCATGGTTTTTTGCTGCCTCGTTTTGGGTACTGGTATTGGCACGTATACTCGGTGGTGCAATGGGCGGGAACCTCTCGGTCGCCACCGCTGCAGTCGCTGACAGCACCACTCGAGAAAAGCGTTCCAGCGGCCTCGCAATCATAGGTATTGCGTTTGGCCTGGGCTTCATCGTCGGCCCCGGAATTGGTGGTTTATTTGCTAAACTCAACCTAATTGAGATGGCGCCCTCACTCGCCAAGTTCGGCGTGAACCCATTTTCTGCGCCAGCTTTGGTCAGTTTTGTGCTGACGATATTTAACCTGCTCTGGGTCGCGCGTAGCTTCAAAGAAACCCTTCCTCCCGAAAAACGCGACCAGACTAAATCAGACCGCAAAGGCATACCCGTATTTCGTCTCTTTAAAAGTCCCTCGCCCGCAACACGGCGCACCAACTTGGTGTATTTAATCTACATGCTCGCATTCAGTGGGATGGAATTCACCCTCACATTTTTGGCAGTCGAACGCTTCCAGTTTTCTCCTGCTCAGAACGGTGGCATGTTTGTCTTCATCGGCTTTGTATTGATCCTTGTGCAAGGTGGCATTGTCCGCCGACTAGCAGGCCCAGTTGGCGAGAAACGTCTAGCAATAGCTGGTATGGTTTGCGGCATCGCAGCCTTTCTCGTCTTAGCGATAGCCCTGCACCTCGGTTTATTTTTTGGTGCGCTTGCGCTCATGGCCTTCTCAATTGGGTTAGTATCGCCGACTCTCAATGCACTGGTCTCACTCTATACCAAGGAAGCGGAACAAGGCGCCGCAATCGGAGTCTTCCGCTCCGCGGGGTCACTCGCACGAGCGATCGGCCCCCTGCTGGCCGCATTCGCTTACTTCGCATATGGATCTAAAAGCGCTTATATGTTTGGTGCTATTATCCTGCTGCTGCCTTTCTTTCTCGCGCTTAAGCTTCCTAAACCTACCCAAAATGGGCATTAACAATACGAGTTCTTACGAAACTACCAAAACACACTCTAGTGTTGTAAAAGAATATAACTCCTCAAATATACTCGCCTTCTGAAAAGACACAGCCTTTTCGTAAGTTTCCCTTAACCTGAAAATAAAAAAGACAACATAAATCAATCATGCCAGTAGCAACACCCAAGCAATACGCCGCGATGCTCGATGCCGCCCAAAAAGGCAACTACGCCTATCCAGCAGTCAATATCACATCGCTCACCACGATCAACGCAGCGTTAAAATCATTCGCCGACGCTAAGTCCGACGGCATCATCCAAGTTTCCACAGGAGGCGGCCAGTTCGCGTCTGGTCTCGATGTAGCAGATGCAGCCTTCGGCGCGATCGTACTTGCCGAAGCCACACACTTGCTCGCTGAAAAGTACGACGTACTCGTCGCGCTTCACACTGACCACTGTCACCCTGAAAAGGTTGAAGGTTTCCTCAAGCCACTGCTTGAAGCATCTCGCAAGCGCATCGCAGATGGCAAAGGGCCACTCTTCCAATCTCACATGTTCGACGGTTCTGTCGTAGAACTCGACGAAAACTTGAAGATCTCCAAGGAGCTTCTTAAGGAGTGCGCTGAGCTAGATATCATCCTCGAAGTTGAAGCAGGTTGCGTCGGCGGCGAAGAAGACGGTCACGACACATCTGGTCTTCCTGCAGAAAAACTCTACACCACGCCCGAAGACATGGTCGAAGTTTACGAAGCACTCCAGCCAATTGGTCGCTTCCTCTTCGCTGCGACATTTGGTAATGTGCATGGTGCTTATAAGCCAGGTTCGGTACAGCTCAAGCCTACCATCCTTCGCGATGGTCAAAAAGCTGTGACTGACAAGCATGGTGACGATGCATTCATGGACCTCGTGTTCCACGGTGGTTCGGGCTCTGAACTCAGTGATATTCGTGAAACCCTCGGCTATGGTGTCGTGAAGATGAACATCGACACGGATACACAGTATGCATTCACACGCCCAATCGTGACTCACATCTGCGGCAACATTGAAGGTGTGCTAAAGATCGACGGCGAAGTCGGCAACAAGAAGACCTACGACCCACGCGGCTTCCTCAAGAAGGGTGAAGCCAGCATGGCAGCACGTCTCGTTCAGGCCGCAGAAGATCTTTGCTCCAACGGCAAGACAATCTTCGGGACTGTCTAAAGCAAATTCAAGGCATTCATTTCACCTGGGGTTGGCCGCTTTTTGCGTCCAACTCCTTTTTTTGGAGAGCACACAATTGATGCACTTTCCGGGTAATGAAAATGGCTATTCGATGCCCAGTTTCAGACGCCCTTCCGTCGAGATCATATGCGGTGTCCAAGGCGGATCCCAGACGATATCGACCTGTGCAGAAGACACATCCTTAAGCGCTTCGATACGGGTCTTTGCATCATCGGCGATGACTGGTCCCATACCGCAACCTTGAGCAGTGAGGGTCATCTTAACGCTAATGGCATGCTGCCCAACAGCATCTGCGGTAGCCACCTGCATATCGTAAATTAAGCCAAGGTCGACGATATTGACTGGGATCTCAGGGTCGAAGCAGCCCTTCATCGCCTCCCAAACTTGATCATCGCTAAACGGCTCACTACCCTGCGCCACCTCTGCAGCTTTTGCTGCGGCATCGAGTTCTGCTTGGGCTGCTTTGCCCAATGCATCCCAATCTTTACTTGCAAGACGAAAGAGACCTGAATCTGTTCGAATAGTGACCGTGCCACCCAGCGCCTGTGAAATCACCGCGCGAGTTCCAGCTGGCAACATCTGCTCCTCCCCTGCAGGAATCACCGTAGCAGTTGTATCGCGGACAAGTATTAATTCTTCATTAAAATTCATACTCGCAACAACACTCATATTCAAGGGCATGTCAATGCGCGGTGCCTGTGGATATCATTCGGAATACTTATTTTCAAAATTTTTCCATTAATTCACTTGGCAATCTAGGGAAGTAACACAAGCCTTCCGGTTCGTTAAATTTCTCCCTTAGTTTCATCTCTCTGCAATCCTTATAATGTCTATCTTATCAGTATCGGCCTACTGCCGTCTGGTCATTGCGTTTATCTGCCTGTTCCCTTTCTCGGCACAATCGGCAGCGTCTAAAGAAGAGCCAATCGACTTAAGTATCATCGAGCAAAGTGATGCGCTGCATCCCTTCATGAGCTTTCCGCAGCGACAGGCTTATGCACAAGCAGCAGAACTCGTCGAGCAAGGGCAGTCCGATATTCGCAGTGGCCAAAATCTTCAACTGCAGAAGCCTTCAGCGCTAGATCCAAATAGAGATCTCAAGCCGATTCACGAGCGTGGTGAGCGCCTAAAAATAGAAGGCCAAGCAAAAATTAATGAAGGGCAACGGCAACTCGTCGCAATCTTAACTTTGGTACAGACCCAACGAACGTCTGAAATGGCGATAGCAGCCACCAAATATAATTTCGAGCTGATCGAATTCAATTATCAAACAGCTCTTCAACAGGCAGCACTACAAACACTTGAAACATGCCGTGCCGCGGACTACCAAAACATTTTTTTTGATTGCATGCAGCTGGTTCAATCCGAGCAAACCACTAAGGCTCCACCGACCATTCACAATGCGCTGTATGATACCCTAATCCAAGCAGACGGCACACAATTTAACCTCAAAGTATCTCATAATCTCAAACTCCAACGAGACGCAAACACTGGCAAAACCTCTTTTCACTACGATAATGCCGAAGCATTCGACGGTGAGAAGAATGCCCTCCTCGCCATTGAACTGATCGCCCCTGGAGAAGGAGATGACGCCGTACTAGCACTGCGCGCCTTTGACATGCATTCGCAGCAACTCATCAGTAGCGTGCTCTTCGCCATCACAGATGCGAGTAACGTGCTTAACACAAAAGCCGCTGAGCCAAAATCAAATACCATTCCGACGATCCCTGATCGAGTGAGTTTTAGCGACCCTAATCAAATCATCGACAAACTTGCCGGGCTCAAATCTCCCTATCAGTTCGAAATACTCAGCGCCCATCCGACAAACGCACATTCCATCTTAGTCAGTAGTCTACTGAAAGACACCCTTTTCAAGCACTCATCGATTATATTGGTCGAAAGTGATTTTATTCAACGCACCTACATTCCTACGGGTGAAGGTTCTAACGGCTTTTTAAACGCAGCGACTGGAGCACTCACTCTCTCACCAAATGGGAGCGGCAATACTCTCACAGCCGAAGCCTATGGCAGCGATCGAACTCTGGAGGTTGGTACAATCACACTCCATCTGCCACAGTGAGGAAGCACTAAAAACTGCTGCGAAATATTCTTGAAGAATGCGCTACAGTTCTCCTTATGCTTGCTGTATGGCTAAAGTAATCATTATCGGTGCAGGTGGAGTCGGCAACGTCGTAGCTCATAAATGCGCTCAACTACCTGACGTATTTACTGAGATCGTACTCGCCTCGCGTACAATATCAAAGTGCGAGACCATTGCGGCAGACATTCAAGCCAAACAAGGCCGCACGATTCGCACTGCTGCAATCGATGCTGACGATGTCGAAGCGACGACAGCCTTTCTAAAAAAAGAGCACCCGCAACTCGTCATCAATGTAGCGCTCCCCTATCAAGACTTACCACTCATGGATGCTTGCCTCAAAGCGGGTGTCAATTATCTCGATACTGCTAATTACGAGCCAATCGATGAAGCAAAATTTGAGTACAAATGGCAATGGGCCTATCAAGACCGCTTTAAAGACGCAGGCCTGACCGCATTACTCGGCTCCGGCTTTGATCCAGGAGTAACTAATATGTTCTGCGCCTATGCCCAGAAGCATCTATTCGACGAGATTGAAACGATCGATATTCTGGATGCCAACGCGGGTGACCACGGCCATCACTTCGCCACCAACTTCAACCCCGAGATCAATATTCGCGAAATCACTGCAAATGGTCGCTACTGGGAAGAAGGGGAATGGAAAGAAGTCGAGCCCATGAGTGTCCATCAAGTCTACGACTTCCCGGTCGTCGGCAAACAAGACGCCTACCTACTTTACCACGAAGAGCTCGAATCGCTCTGCCAAAACATCAAAGGTCTCAAGCGTATCCGCTTCTGGATGACCTTCTCTGAGAAATATCTCACCCACTTACGAGTGCTTGAAAACGTCGGGATGACCTCGATCGAGCCGATTCAAGTGAATGGTACACTCATCGCGCCGATTGAATTTCTCCGCCATGTGTTACCCGACCCTGGCAGTCTCGGACCACGCACCAAGGGCAAGACTTGTATCGGCTGCGACATTGTTGGCACCAAAGACGGTCAGAAAAAACGCATCTTTATTTACAACACGTGCGATCACCAAGAATGCTACCAAGAAGTTTCCAGCCAAGCGATTAGCTACACTACTGGCGTACCCGCTATGATTGGTGCACAGATGATCCTGCGTGGACTTTGGAAGCAACCGGGGGTCTGGAACATGGAACAAAATGATCCGGATCCATTTATGGAAGAGCTCAACCAACGTGGGCTTCCGTGGCAAGTGATTGATCTACCCTTGAAAGGATAATCGATAAAGCAAAGGTGGCGCGTAAGCACCCACCTCAAGAAATAACAAAAAAAGCCAAGACACTTTGCAGTGATCTCGGCTTTTTGTTTTAAAAATGCTCCTTAATTTAGATGATCATACCCGCTGCGACAGTCGCATTGGTCAATTCATCAATCAGCACGAAACTTCCAGTAATACGGTTGGTCTTGTAACTATCGGCAATCACGGGCGCTGAGGTACGAATCTTAATACGACCGATATCGTTCAGTTCCATCACCAAGTCATCCTCAATTTTATGCAAAGTATTGATGTTCACTTTATAGCACACCTCATTGACGATCGCCTTCACTTCCTTAGTGGAATGACGCAAGATATACTTGCCACGACCAGCTAGCTTTTTCTCAGAAGAGAACCAGCAGATCATCGCGTCGATATCTTGTGTCGGTTCAGGACAATTATTCGCTTTTACCAATATATCGCCACGAGACATATCAATCTCATCCTCAAGCGTAATTGTCGCCGACATTGGCGCGAACACTTCGTCTTGTGGACCATCCATCGATTCAATCGCTTTGATCTTCGAGGTAAAGCCAGATGGCATCACGGTGACCTCATCTCCAGGCTTAAATACGCCACCAGCAACACGCCCGGCAAAGCCGCGGAAGTCGTGATACTTATCGGAGTGCGGGCGAATCACCCATTGCACCGGGAAGCGTGCTTCGACGTGATTTTCATCCGCACCGATGTAAACTGTTTCTAAATGATAGAGCAGGGTCGGACCTTGATACCAAGGCATATTCTCAGACTTATCGACGATATTGTCGCCCAACAGGGCGGAGGCTGGAATAAAAGTCACTTCGACAATGTTATCCAAACGGGAAGCGAATTGCTTGAAGTCATTAACGATCTTGTCGAATACGGCTTCGTCCCAGTCGACGAGGTCCATCTTATTTACACAAACAACTACGTGCTGAATACGAAGTAGATTCGCGATGAAAGAGTGACGGCACGTTTGCTCGATCACACCTTTACGCGCATCGATCAATACGATCGCAAGATTCGCAGTCGACGCACCGGTCACCATATTTCGGGTGTATTGGATGTGCCCTGGAGTATCGGCAATAATGAACTTACGCTTGGGTGTCGCAAAGTAGCGATAAGCCACATCGATAGTGATGCCTTGCTCACGCTCGGAGCGCAGGCCATCGGTCAACAATGCAAGGTTCACATGTTCGTCACCACGGGCTTTGGAACTCGTTTCCATCGCCTCCATCTGGTCTTCGAAAATTGCCTTACTATCGTATAGCAGACGCCCGATCAATGTGCTCTTGCCATCGTCAACGGAACCAGCAGTCGTGAACCGCAGTAAGTCCATGTCGAGGTATCCTGAATTTGTTTCTTCGCTCATTTAATTATAAAGTTTGAAAGTAAAAATGTATTTAAGTGGGAATGTATGAACTGGTTTCAGCTTTTCCTAAAAGTATCCCTGTTTTTTACGGTCTTCCATGGCTGTTTCTGAACGCTTGTCATCGGCACGCGTGCCACGCTCGGTCTGACGTGCCGCGGCCACCTCGTCGATAATATCATCTAGGTTGTCTGCGGTTGAAAGGCAGGCACCCGTGCAAGTCGCGTCACCAATGGTACGGAAACGTACGACCATTTTCTCAATCTTTTCATCAGGCAATAGCTCAATGAAATCACAGACACCCATGATCACACCATCTCGCACAAAGCAATCACGCTCATGTGAGAAGTAGAGGTGTGGCAGCTCGATATTCTCAGCCTTAATGTATTGCCAGACATCCATCTCGGTCCAGTTACTTAATGGGAATACACGGAAATGCTCACCGTGATTCTTGCGACCATTAAAAATATTCCAGAGCTCTGGACGTTGATTCTTCGGATCCCATTGTCCGAACTCATCACGATGCGAGAAGAAGCGTTCTTTCGCACGCGCCTTTTCTTCGTCACGACGACCGCCACCAAGCGCCGCGTCGTATTTGCCCTCTTCAATGCCCTCAAGTAGAGCGACGGTTTGCAAGCTGTTACGGCTCGCACGTGCACCCTTCTCTTCGACGACCTTGCCTTCGTCGATCGCCTTCTGTACGGAAGCGACAATAAGCTCAGCACCTAGTTCTTTAACATACTTATCACGAAACTCCATGGTCTCAGGGAAATTATGCCCGGTATCCACATGCATCAATTGAAACGGTAGCTTGGAAGGCCAGAATGCCTTCTTCGCTAGGTGCGCCATGACGATTGAGTCCTTACCTCCGGAAAAGAGGAGAACTGGCTTCTCAAACTGAGCCGCAGTTTCACGAAGGATGAAAATCGCTTCGGACTCAAGCTGCTTGAGGTGTGTGATTGTGTAGTCTTTTGCCATTGTCTGTATATATGAAATGCTTTTTAGGATTCAGTCTTAGGTTCAATGAGCGGTAAAATCCGCTCTAAAAGTTCTTCAATGCATGCCTCTTCGGACTTCGAATCCGTCGAAACCACCCAATCGGTATCGGCTCCAATGGGGGCTTCAAAGGACGAGTCTTTACCAGTAAAATGCTGTACACCGCCGGCGGCTGCTTTCGCGTAGAGGCCTTTAACGTCACGCTCAGCGCAGGTTTCGAACGACGCCTCAATATATACCGGCGTGAAGTCAGCCGAGCCAACAATACCTGCAGCTGCCGCCCGTAAATCGCGCTTGGGTGTGATAAATGAAGTGAACACCACCATGCCCGAATCAAGGAACAAGCGGGCCACTTCTGCAATGCGACGAATATTCTCCTGCCGATCTGTATCGGAAAAACCAAGGTCACTGTTCAAGCGGCTGCGGATATTATCACCGTCCAGAATTTTCGTATGTACGCCCTGCTCAGCAAGACGACGCTCCACGGCGTTGGCCAATGTGCTCTTACCCGAACCAGAGAGTCCATAAAACCAAAACACATGCCCACGCTGACGCAACTGCACCTCCTTAGCCTCGCGGCCAAGCATGCGGTGGAACTCTGTGTGAATGTTTTCGGGTGTGCTCATGAAAAGAGATGCTTAGATCTAAGCTGAATTCTCAAAAAAGTACATGGGTTATTCTTATTATAGGTTCTTAAGTCAAGAACTAATAATAAGAGCCGAATTCCACTCAAAATCTAACCAAATACAGGCAATCACTTTTGGTTCTGCTTGGCAGGCACCTTGACAGGTGGTTGTTTGAGTTTACGCGCAGTCAGAGTCCACCCCGACGCCAAAGTAACCTGTCCCTGCTCCGTCGCTATTTTTGCACCACCCTCTAATAACCGAATTCGCAGTGCCTTGGCCTGCCCCTTGCGGGCAATCAACTGCTGATACAAATCTAATGCCAGGGCACTTTCATCGTACTGATGCAACAAGTTAGCAATTTCCTGAACCAGCACTACATCATCGTCTACAAAATTGCTCATATAACGAACCAAGCTCAACGCTTCAGCCGCCTTTTGTATCTCACCATTCGCCGCGTACAAATTTGCCAGTCGATATGCCATCGGTAAAGTAGGCTGAAGTACAAATTGCTCGCGTGCATATGCCAGGGCCTCGTCGGGTTTCCCCTCAGCTTTCAGACGATTAATTTGCCGCAGCGACAAATAAGTACTCAACGGCAAATCCATTGAGCGTTCTAATTGTTCATCCAAACCGACTTTAAACGGCCGGTAGAGTGGATCTCCGATTGCGACTCCTTGCCAACTTAACGCAGGATTACTATACATTACCGCTTCACCAAATGTGGCACCCGCTAGCAGCGCTCTTAGCAATAGCTGCGGGTGATGCGTGTAATCCAAATAAGGCTCGTATACATTTCCAACTGTCGCGCAGTAACCCTGATTCACAAAAGCACCTAACCAACCTTTTTTCGTCGACCGCACCGTGACCGCCGAAAAACTGTGCAGATGAAACCCGATCGCGCCTGGAGGCACCGACCACTTCGGCTTCCGCCACACACCATATGCATTCGGACGGTACCACCCCATATAAATAGCGGGTGCATCAAAGCGGTCGCGCTCATCCATCGGCCGCTTCATTTTATCAAAACTCGTATCGAAATGAGACTTCACTGCAATCTCACCCGCAGCGTTCAACCAGGTATCACCCTTGGCATGGGGGCCACCCATATCAAAATAAGCGCGACCCATTAAACCCTCGGCCTCGGCCTGAAGGCTGCGGTCAATCAGTTGCATCACGCTCTCCGCACTGGGACCATCCAAGCGGCTGACCCGAATCACGCGTTTTGCATCTAAACTTGTCGGCGTCTTCTGCTGAAACAAAGGATTCGGCACAAGCGCCGCCAGCGGTAAATTTGCAGGCCCCGCTAGCAACGCCAACTCGCCATCTACAGAGCCATTGTTGACCTTAAATTGCGCTGGAAATTGCTCGATTTCGGGCCCCAGCAGCAGCGGGTCATTGGCAATCCTCAGCGGCACGCCACGTGTCGTCACTAGATAGCTGATCCGATGCGTTGCGATCGAGACACGCTCACGGCCAACGAAATCACGCCCCGTTGCTTTCACCGCGCGGATCCATTTCGCATCAATCAATGCATTCAACACAGGATTATAAATCGTATCAACAAATTCACGCACAGTCACCGTTTCCTCGGTCGACATTTCCAGCGCTATGATATTGGCCTCCGGAATACCACGCTGCTCGGTATAATACTTCGCAATCGCCGCAGAATCAGGATCGCTCGCATTCACCAAGACCACCACTCGATGTGCCTCACCTTCGGCACATTTAACCGAGGGTATCAACATTACACAGAATAGACCTAGAATGAGTAGGGTTTTGTTTTGAATAGGCATAAACTATTGAATACGTTGAAGTCGTTTACGATAGGCAGCGATGCCTTCAAATAAGCTTTGAGCAATTTCCTGACGAAATGCAGGAGAGCGTAATTTCTTAGCCGTATTCGCATGCGAGACAAAGCCCAATTCAGTCAATACTCCCGGACAGTTGAGATCTTTGAGCACCGCCCAGCGGGCACGCTTCATACCTCGATCTGGGCCACCTAAACCCTGCACCAGCGCCCGCTCGACATGATAGGTGATTAACGCATTCCATGGATCATACTCATTACCTGGATAGCGTTTTGAATCCCGGCTCGTTGGTCGTGGGTATTTCGATGAGGCCTGATACTGAGGCGTCAAGGCAAACGACTCAAGGCCTGAAGCCGTGCTCGAACCCGCCGCATTGAAATGTAAACTCACAAATAAATCAGCCTGTGCTCGGTTAGCCATTTGCGACCGCTGCTGCAGTGAAAGATATATATCGCTATCACGGGTCATCACCACCTCAAAGCCTGCACGCTCGAGTAGGCCTTTAAGCCGAAGTGAAACATCCAACGTTAAATTTTTCTCCATTAGACCATAGGCTTCATTACGCGCACCACTGTCTTTACCGCCATGCCCCGCATCGACAACTACACGCTGAATCGCTGGACGACTTCGAAACACTTGTGGTGTCAAAATGGGCTGTAACACTTGCTTATAGTCTGCCGCGGCGAGGAACAACTGCCCGTTCGACTCGACTGTCGGAAATCCTAAATAAATCGGTAACTCATTCAGCTCAAGCACTCGCCTATTCTTACCAAAATCAATTGTCGTCCATTGGCTGCGTAACCGGAATGTCTTGTATCCCTTTAACCAATAGGTCTGCATCCCGAAACTTTTGCCGACAATCGCAAGATCCATATAAGCTTGCCCATCGACTTGGATCTGTCGCGCATGGAGTGCTGTAGATACGCAAAAGCTTAGCGCCGTACATAGCACTAAGCTTTGAAATAGCATGCAAGACACAAACTGGCCAACCTTAACTGGTAGGGCACTGCCGCGCATTGCTCTTAAGATTCGACTTCTTCGTCCTCTGCTTCAGCTTCGTCGTGTTCTTCAAGCTCACTATCATCACGATCATCATACTCATGATCAGGATGGTTAAACTTCAACACGCGCTTACCTTCAGGCAGCGGAGACAAGATCAGGGCCACTTGGCGGCCGACTAGGCGCGGCTCAGAATCGGCAGTTGCGATCCCACCCAGCTCTTTCTTGGCCAGATTTACACGCTCAAAACCCAATTCTCGGTGTTCATTCTCACGTCCCCGAAACTGGAGCGTCAACTTCACTTTGTGCCCATGATTCAAAAAGCCCTCTGCACGGCGCAGTTTGGTCTCAAAGTCATGGTCTCCAATACGCACACGAAACTTCACTTCCTTGAGCTTAGTCGACTGCTGTTTGGTTTCCTTCTGCTTTTTACTTTCCTCATAGAGGAATTTACCGAAATCGAGAATACGACAAACCGGCGGGCGCGCAGCAGGCGAAATTTCAATCAAATCAAGTCCGACCTTCTGGGCGAGTTCCAGCGCCTTGCGAGGCGGCATAACGCCGAGGTTGGTGCCCTCTGGGCCGATCACCCGCACCTCTGTGGCGCGAATACGATCATTTCTTCTTAAGCCTTTAGGGCCACGGTTGCGGTTCTGATAACGACCTCGATTATTCGGGTATTTTGGCATTAATTGATTTTTAGATAAACGTCTTGTATCGGGATTCGTCCAGATAACTGATGCGAAAGTGGAAACAACTTCGTGCTGCTCCGATAATCACTCTTTAAACCGTCATGAGTTGTGGTTGGATAACCATACAAGATCTTTGAGGTTGCATGGAACAATCTGGCATTTCAACTCTTTTCGCACGGCTTTCATGCGAGCGCTCAGCAACATGGACAGCACTCGTTTTATATACTGAAGCTTTCACCACAACTGCAGCTCGATTTCGCGTTAGGGTTACTAAACTTGAAGCCGCCGCCTACCATTTTATCGGAGAAGTCCAAATGCGTACCGCGTAAATACAATGCACTCTTAGAATCGACCAACACCCGTGCGCCCGCCGAACGCACCAAAATATCACCCCGCTTGGAATCTTTGACAAATTTCATCTTGTAACTCAGCCCATTACAGCCGCCGCCAGTAATCTTAATTCGTAAAAAATCTCCTTTGTGCTCACGTGCAATCAACGATTGCAACTTAACTCCAGCTGGTGGCGTCACCAAGACCAGCTTCTCATTGCCTTCCCGAACCCCTTCAGGAAGCGTCGATGTTATACCTTCAGTCATTATAAATAGTTATTCCTAATCGTGTTTCGATCCGCATTGCATTAAACGCCTAATCCTCACTCAACTCCTCACCGCATGCTTTCAAGCACGTCAATTGCCGCGCCACCGAAAGTGCCGCAGCAAAACTGCCCGAATCGGCCAAACCCTGACCTGCAATTTCAAACGCTGTGCCATGGTCAGGACTTGTCCGTAAGTAGGGCAAGCCCAGCGTAACATTCACCGCCGTATTAAACTCTAAAGTCTTCACCGCTGCCAAGCCCTGATCATGATACGCTGATACCACAACATCAAATTCACCGTGGCGCTGACGAAAGAATACGGTATCTCCCGGCAGACATCTAGATAAACCTGGCATCTCTTCACGCAAACGATCTAGTGCGGGATCCAGCACGTCGCGCTCCTCCACGCCCAGGATGCCAGCCTCGCCAGCATGCGGATTTAACCCGCAAACTCCAATCCGCGGCACCTCTACTCCAAATGACTTAGCCAGTGCATCCGCACTTCGTACCGCACGCTCTAGGCACTCCGCAGATAAAGCATCAGCTACTTCGCGCAGCGGGATGTGCCAAGTTGCCAAGACCACTCGAAGTTCATTACCAACAAAGCTCATGGTCGGTTGCCCGCCCCACTCCGCCGCAAAAAACTCCGTCTGCCCCGGATAATCAAAGCCTGCCTGCTGCAGCCAGTGCTTACTCACTGGCCCAGAAACGACCGCACGAAAGCGCCCAGCAATACAGCCGCGCGCAGCAACCTGCAGGGCCGCCAAAGCCACTTCTGCACCTTGACGCGAAGGTTCTCCTGCGACGATCTCATAATCGACGGGGCCGACTGTCTGGTACGCAATACCCCACTCAGCTGCTAAAGGCTCTACCCACGACGCAGGTCCGAGTAACACACAGTCACTGCCATGCTCTGCATCTTCACGCAGCGCACGCGCAATGACCTCAGGCCCTATACCTGCAGGATCTCCACAAGTAATCGCTAGTGGCAGACTCACACGATCACCTTCTTGCTTAGTAATTTTCATAGTTTCCCATCTTATCCAGCATCCTTGGATGTTTGAATGAAGCCCCGCTTACCATGCTCAAAAAATGCAAGAAACCGTGCGCCGGTAGCAGTGATGCCAAACTCATGCTCGCGCACCGCCTCAGCTGCTTTCTTCTTCAAATTGCCTCCACCAAAGTAAACGGCGCGATAACATTTTTTTAAATCCGCGAGATTGGGGCGTTCAAAGCCACCACGTCGCAGTCCTACTAAATTCAGCCCGTGGGCAGTATTGCGCTCGGCCGCCATAACATAAGGCGGCACATCCGCCGAGATCGATGCATTCCCCCCGACCATCGCATACGTGCCGATGCGGCAAAATTGATGAATCCCAGCGCCACCACCGATAAACACATTCGCTCCGACCGTCACATGACCTGCCAGCATCACATTATTGGCAATTACTACGTCATTACCGACCTGACAATCATGCGCCACATGTGCTTGTGCCATCAGAAAGCAGTCATTGCCGATTATCGTATTCGCGCCATCACTGGATCCGCGGCTTACCGTGCAACCCTCACGAATACGCACACGATCTCCAATCACCACGCTACCCTTCGTCGCTGAGTCAACAGTCAACGACTGCGGATCACCACCAATCACAGCAAACGAATCCACCTTCACTTGATCCCCCAGCACAACTCCACGCCGAAGCACTGCATGCGCAGCAATTGAGCACCCCTCACCAAGCACGACTCCTTCCTCGATGACAGAATATGGCCCAACCAGAGAACCCTTACCAAGCACGGCAGTCTCAGAAATAATAGCAGTAGGATGAATCAACATCCTCGTAACAAAACCCGCTTTCCGAATTACTCAAGCGAGTAAGTGGCTCGTTACACCTTGTTTGTTGAAAGTATTCTACCGCTTCCAACGAGCTAGCACTTAAAACAGATTCATCTGCGGTGCCTGCACCATATCGTATATCTTTAGGACACGCACAAACTGAAGCAGTTCGGACTTCTGATAGCTGTGGTTGACCTCCACTTGTCGTAGCAAATCTTCCAAGATAGTGCTAAAGGCAATGACACCGTCCACCCCCACCGCCTTGAACTGCTCAATACACATGCTCCGCTGCGGGTCCGCTGTAGGTAAACCAGGCAGCACCATAATCTTCTGATACGCTTGGGGATCTTCCACCAAACTGTCATCGATCCGCAACGCTTGATCCACTTGGCCTAGCACCTCTTTTTTCAAAAATTCAAATAAGCGCAACGGACTCTTCAAAATTGCTGGCGTCACGCCTCCCTGTTGCCAGCCATGCACCACGACGATCGCCTGCCGAATCGACGACATATCTGCAGAGAACAACTGAAAATTAGGCTCTGGCGCATCTGCAGGTACCGACGGATTATAAACCAACAACTCGACGCCACTGCCTTCAGTCTTCTTCCGCTTACGCACCGCATGCTTACCGAGCTGACGCACAAAGAAACCGTTCAGCTCGAAATATTCGCGGACTATGTTTTCATCAAAACTCTCCATCAATTAGTACGCTTACCCACTGTAAAGACGTTCGTCAATCTCCAGAAATATTCCCTCTGCCTAAATCTAACCACTGCTCGCATCACTCCCCCGCTCTAAAAACAATGCGATCGCACCTTGATGCCAGCCGTTACATTGAGGGTTCAAACGATTTGTGATGCCAGCATGCTTTAAAAATCGTGTGATTGCGGGGGGACTATCACCGAGCGACCAATGCACCCAATAAGCTTGACCATCCACCAGCCCCGCGCCCGTTGCCAATGGCAAAATCGCATCGACGATCAAGGTATTTAAGCGTGTCTGGGCGAATGCCCCACTAAAGACAGACTCCCCGAGCAACCCGCGAAGCTGAGGCAAGCCGACCATTTTGCGGAACACTGTGGTCGGCAGCTCAGCATCAGCGCGTGGAAATCTCTTCAAGCATGCTGATAAGCGACTGGGCCACTGCGGTTGCTGCTGAACGACCTCAACATATTGAGCCAAGCGACGACGGGGATGATTCGCGGGGCGCAAACCATTAAGCTTCCAATGCTCTGCTTCCTCACTAAAGCGCTCCTCGGCACTCACATCCGCAGAGGCCCATCTTGCTAATGGATACTTCGCCGCAAGTCGTAGCATTGGCGCACGGTTACGTGCATAGCCCAGCACTTCCAGCGCATAACCGTGGCATGCGCCATTCCATCCACTTGCTTGTAAGCGTTGCTGTGCATAACGTAGTTTCTGCTGCCAACGTTCTTGAGCCTTCGCCTGCAATATTTCAAGGCGCTCCTCTAACGGTCGCTGGATAAATTGAGCCACCCACTCGAGTTCGTCCTGCTGCTCTAGCTCCAGCAATGCTTCATCCATCGCATAGGATTCCAAATCACGGTTCAGCAATGGCATTAAATATAGGCATTCTGGCACGCGCCCCTGCGAAGTTTGCACGGGCCTCAATTTCCGACCCTCGGGATGTAACACTATGTGCAGTACCACACCATCAAAGTTACGATCTTGCTCATGTTGATGCTTATGCCAATCAGTCACATTAAAGTGCACCTCAACATCCCCATCCAATTCAACTCCATCGACCAGCAGACGTGCCTCTTTAAAGTCAGGGCCTTCTTGTAAATTCCAACGCCCTGGATCTTTCACATGGATCGATTTACCCGAAACAGTGACTAAGCCTTGCGTAGCAAAATCCTGCCGGAACCAAATCTTCTGCACCACTCGTTCAGTTAAAATAAAAGGCCCATAGAGGCCCTGCATTTCTTTTACATTATCCGCATTCATCTAACGCATACTTGGTATGGAATCTAGGGCGTGCAGGCAAGAAAGGAAGTAGCTATTCTGACGCTTCTAATTTAATAAGTAACAATTACGCGGGCTCAATGACCCGTGTAGTGTTTATGTCTAGATACCCTGCGGACTCGAAGGACTCTAAAACGTACCGGCGTTGCCTGCAACGCCAGCAGTATATAAACGACTGAATCAGTCGCAATGACCGCGCAAAACCAACTTCAACATGCGAGACCTATTCCTCCTCATTTGTCAGATAAACTTGATGACGTTGTAGCTGCTGATCGAGCGATGATGAGACGACTACAGAGGTCGCAAAAAACATAATGACGGCGTTGGAGACTGCGTCACTGCTACTCGAATCTTGAATACGTTTAGAGAAATCCTGATTCAACCCCTCCAGCACACTGTAAAGCTCCTTCAAGTGAATGAGTTCCCAGTCCGGCTCACCACCCTCGAGCTGTACAAAATATTGCTTCGTTAAATAAGAGCCGACTGTACGGTACAAGGTTTCTCGGGTAGAACAAAACGGAATATGAAAACTGGCCATCGCCCCCAATTCTTTGAGCACGGGGCAGCCGCTCGTAGCCATCATTAATCCCATTAATGAGTTAATCCCAACCTGCAGATCACAACTATGAGTATAAGTGCGCTCCGAAGTTTGCACAGTCACCTCTGCGCGCTCGGTCGAATTATCATTCGAAAAAACTTCCAGCAGATGGTGCATCCTTGTTGCCACCGGACAAAACTCACACTCAGTTGCCTTCAACGGACAGCAGGCACACTGCTGATGTTCAAGCCGTGCCCAGTCTGGAAAGTCTGTACCTGTCTCCAAACCATGTGGCTCTGTATCCACATCGAAAACGATCTCACGCTCTTGGAGTTTAAAAAGATACCTAACTACATCTTTTTTCATAATGGAATCAGTATACAAAATAATATGACTCGTCTACAAATGAATACAAGATGACGTTTTTTTTCATTCCCATACTATAAATGAAGCGTTTATCGTTAAATCTAATCGACTTTAGGTTGTATCCACTATCGTGACGCCTACATAGTATTCATCACATGGAATTTACACATATCGATAAAGATCAACGCCCAACAATGGTCGACGTGTCTGAAAAAAAGGTGACTGAGCGGATTGCGATCGCCGAAAGCATTGTTAATCTCGGGTCGGATATCATGAGCGCGTTTGCCGAAGCAGGCTGGAGCAGTAAAAAAGGCCCTATTCTGGATACTGCCATCATTGCTGGCACCATGGCTGCCAAGAAGACCTCCGAGCTCATCCCCTTTTGTCACCCACTTAACTTGAAATCAGTTAAGATTAAAATTGAGCCTGCTGATAGCGCACGTCTGCGTATCGAAGCTAAGGTCAAAGTACTGGACCAAACTGGCGTAGAAATGGAAGCGCTCACCGCCGCCAGCGGCGCGGCCTTAACCATCTATGACATGTGTAAAGCAGTCTCCAAAGATATCACCATCGAGTCTACTCGCTTGGTCGTAAAGACTGGCGGTAAAAGTGACTTTAAGCGATCCGTACAATGAACACTGAAATTAAAGGACTTGTGTTAGTCGGTGGCAAAAGCCAACGCATGGGCAGTGATAAAGCTCTCCTTAGCTACGATGGCAAACGTACCCAACTCGAACGTACTTCAGCACTTCTACAATCCGTCTGTACAGAGGTATTTATCTCGCAACAAAAAGAACAAAGCTTCCCGGCTCCAGCAGGCACTGCGACAATCCACGATAACGTCGACGAGGCAAGCGGCCCATTGTGCGGCATACTCTCCGCTATGCGCGCACATCCTGATGCCCACTGGCTAATATTAGCTTGCGATCTGCCCAACCTGACCACGGCAACCCTAGAAAAATTGATTGCCGCCTTCCGGTCAACTGACCACCCAGAGCTGACCGCGTATCAGAGCAGTCACGACGGATTACCTGAGCCGCTCTGTGCAATCTACCCAGCCGGAAGCGACGATGGCTTGTTATCGCTCGCTCAAGAACTGGGTAAATGCTGCCCACGGAAACTACTGATCATCAAACAAGCGACCCTAATTGAGCAAGACAACCCGCGCAGCCTCGATAACATTAACACCGCCGATGAATTTAATGCCCTGAAGCAGTAGTCAGAGCAAAATTTCGCCCATATCAACTCCCGTTTTTAGACCCTTTTAAAGCATGCAAATTAAAGTCATTTATTTCGCGCAGCTCGCCGACCTCGCTGGAAAAAGCGAAGAAACCCGTGAGCTCATCGAGCATTCACCCGCGGCGCTCTATGCCGAGATTCGTGCCATCTACCAGTTCCCGTACGAGTTCACCCAGCTTCAAGTCGCGATCAACCACGAGCTCTCTGCACACCAGGTTGAACTCAACGACGGAGACACCATCGCATTCCTACCGCCGATGACTGGAGGTTAATTTTGCTGCGCAAAATAGTGTAAAAGTAACCAAGTATGAAGCGTTGCAAGTTTAGCACACTTTTCGACCTTCCTACCATTATACCTTCCTACCCTTTCACCTCTTCGCTGAAAATGAAATTTCAACTCACCGAAAATCCGATTGATCCGATGGCACTGCGCCAAGAGTTACTCTCACTCTCCGCTGGTGGTTACTGCAGCTATGAAGGTTGGGTACGCGATCACAACGAAGGCAAACCCGTGGCCGCACTGCACTACCACGGCTATGCACAACTCGCCCCATCGATCGCAGAGGCAATTATTGAAGAAGCGAAAATTAAATTTCATATCCAAGACGCCGCGATTGTACATCGCTTGGGACACCTCTCGACCGGCGATATTGCGGTCTGGGTCGGCGCCACCGCACATCACCGCGGCGATACTTTTTTAGCGGCGCGTTACATCATCGATAACGTTAAGCACCGTCTCCCGATCTGGAAAAAAGAAGTCTATACAGATGGTAGTGACGCATGGATCGAAAATAACCATTGTGGCTGTGCCGATCCAAAGAATCTGCAACATGACCACCATAAAGACACACATCATCACTAAAAAATAGTCTGCGTGATCGCCGCATTATGGTAGACGCTGCAGTAAAATAATTTTTTGTGGCAGACTTACATGCCACCCGATTATCAGATTCAGTCACATGGATATAGCAATCAAAGCCATCTACATCTCCGCTGGTCATGACTTCGTCGGACGGCATGGCAAAAACAGACTCGAGCATGGTATCGAAAAAGTAGCTTCAGTTGAATGTCTTGCAGGTCGTGGTCTGGCGAATGATCGTTACCTGGACCATAAAGAAAACTTCAAAGGACAGATCACCTTCTTTGATTGGACCGTGTATATTCGTATTAAAGAGCAATGCGGGTTACCCGACTTAGATCCGGCTCTATTCCGTCGCAACATACTCACCTCAGGAAGCGATCTGAATCACTTAATTGGCCAACGGTTCAGTATACAAGGCATTGAATTTGAAGGTGTCGAAGAATGCCGCCCCTGTTACTGGATGGATCAGGCAATTGCCCCCGGCGCTGAAGATTATTTGAAGGGCCACGGCGGCTTGCGTGCACGTATCCTTACTGGCGGAATTCTAAGACTCAGTTAAATGTTAAACATCAACAACGAGTCTTGTATCGCTCAACTCATACCATCCACAAAATAGAATAAAAAATGTTGCAGACATTCCATTAATGAGAGTAAGTCTCATTAGCATTAGCTACAATTGCTAGGCACCAAGCTTTGCTCATGAGTGCCATCCATACATCTCAAATAGATAATACCATTCATTGAAGCGCACGAATACAGGCATCGCATTCCACCACGAGCAATCAGGCGCAGAAATCTCCTGCCCATTCCAACCAGCTCAATCCCTCAGTTGGAACGACTCACACAGTTATTTTTCAGCCAAACGTGTTTGTCTCAAACAGGGGCTTGATTACTTAAGTTTGGAGCTACGGATTAATGGCCCCATCGCAATCAATATCGATTTCAATCAAGAGCGACTGGTACTGGGCTATGTCAACAAAGGCTGGGCGAAAGCAACGGCGATCAACAACGACGTCGAAAAACTCGAACCGGGACAATGGTTCCGCTTTTCTAACTCCGCACTATGCCTTGATCGCACGAGTTCGGAAACAGCCCAAATTGACTTAATTCTCTGCTCCCAAGAACTCACCCGCTTGCTTCTGGATCTTGGTGCGGATGTCGAGCGCCTCGCTGATCTGGAACAGTTCGCCAATACAGCTGTACCAGTTCCCTTCAACAGCGGACAAATGAATCGCAGCGCATTTGAGGCCTCAAAACAAATTGCAAACTCATCGATCGATGGACTGCGCCATCGTCTGCACCTGGAATCGAATGTACTTTCCTGGATCGCCGAAATCCTTAGCCAATCAAAAAACAACAATCCAATCGATCGTACCCTAAATGCAAATGACCGCGATGCGATTGATAGAATTATCGAAGAGATGCGTAACGATCCAGGCCGCGAATATTCAATCCATGACCTTTCTAAGCTTGGCTGCCTTAATGAGCATAAATTAAAAATGGCCTTCAAAAGCACCCTCGGTAAAACCGCTTTTACTTTTTTGCGTGAAGTTCGAATGGACCATGCCGCCGAATTATTAAAGAATGATCGCCATAGTGTGATACAAGTCGCCAACGAGGTAGGATACTCGAATGCCAGCCATTTCGCCAGAGCCTTTAAGGACCGGCATGGCCTGCTACCGAAAGCATATCAATGCCTGCAAAGGCTGTCATGATCAGACTGCAGTGTTAGCCCCCGCGTATCAGCAAGCTACAATACATATCGCAGGGATGATCAACCACATCCTTTACGAGCCCCAGTTGGACTAACACTCCTTTGCGCAGTATTGCTATACGATCAGCAAAATGACGGGCATCCGCTGGATCATGCGTGACTAGCACACCAGTGATATTTTTTTGATGCAAGACATCGCGCACCTGCTCTCGCAAATCCGCGGTGAGTGCCACATCCAAATTACTATAAGGCTCATCCAATAAGATAATATCTGGCTTGGCGACCAAGGCACGTGCTAATGCAACACGCTGCCGCTCCCCCCCGGATAACTCATGTGGATAGCGGTTCGCTTTACCATTCAATTGCACCAATTTAAGGTATTCTTCAGCACGATCTTGAAGCTCGCTCTTGGGGATTTTTCCCATTGCATACCACAAATTCTGAGCCACTGACATATGCGGGAACAGTGCCCCTCCTTGAAAAACCAGCCCAATTCGACGCTGCTCCGGGACGACCCAATTTTTCTCTCCGAACAAACACCCACGGGTTGTCTGTATCTGACCCGCTTCCGGAATTTCCAAGCCTGCAATCATGCGTAACAAGGTTGTTTTACCGCTGCCACTTTCACCCACTAAGGAGAGCAACTCACCTGACGCCACCCGAAAAGAGACATCATGCACCGCAGGAACATCGTTCCCCGGAAATGATTTTGAAATATTTTGAACCTCTAACATGATTGACTGGCCTCTTTATCAACCGAACGCTCAATCACAAGCAAGCCCCAAACCCCAAGAGATATAATCAATAATGAAGGCAACGCGCAGTCATAAATATATCCCTCTTTAGCAAAACCGAATGCAAAGGTTGCCAACGTCTCAAAATCACTCGGGCGCAGTACCAAAGTAAGGGGTAATTCTTTCATGATATCTATAAAAACCAAAGTCGCACAGGCCAAGATATTCATCCGTAACAAGGGCCAATGTATACGCGTTAAACTTTGCCAATTGCCCTGTCCAAGTGTACGCGAAGCTTCATGCAATGTAGTGCAAACACCCTGCATGCTCGCATTCAATGGCTGATAGGCCACAGTCATAAAACGCACCATATACGCGAAACTAATTGCAAACAGACTGCCGCTTAGAACCAGCGACAGTGATACATCGGATAACAGATGGTCGATACTACCCAATAAAACCATCACCCCAACAGCAGTCACCACACTAGGAATCGCATAGCCTAGAGTTGACGTCTGCACTAATTTACAAACCCTTGAATCGCCTTTTACTCGCACACTGAATGCCAAGAAAAAGGCAACGAAACTTAGTAATAGTGCAGTCGTAGAAGCCAACCCCAAGCTACGGGCAGCCTGACCCAAAAAACCAAAAAAATCGAACCCCTCAGTCGCTGCGATTGCCCAGTACACTAAACGCAGCACTGGAAATAAAAAACCAATCAATACCGGCAGCGCACAAAAAAATACGACAATCCAAGCACGTCGCCATCCTATCCGAACCCGACGATGAGCACTATTAGTCTGCGCTCCCTCCACGTAGCGTAAACGTTTCCGTTGCCAGGCTTCGAAGGCTAAAATCGCAAATACGATAATCACAACAATCACTGCCAAGCGTAATCCTGAAGCTCTATCTCCGAGACCAAACCAAGTACGAAAAATACCTTCAGTGAGTGTCGGAACTCCGAACAAGTTGACCGCTCCGTACTCATTGACGACCTCCATAATCACTAGGCTAAGTCCGGCAATCAAAGTCGGTCGTGCCATCGGCAAAGCAACCCGTCTGAATATCGAGCTAGGACGTTTACCAAGCATTCGACCTGCCTCAAAATAAACCCCTTGCTGCTTTGAAAAAGTCGAGCGTAGGCTCAAATAAATATAAGGATAAAGTACAGAGCTAAGTAACAATATCAACATCCCATAACGAATCAAACGCTCGACCCACTGTGAGGCCTCAAAGCCCCAGACGTCACGGACTTTAATTATTAAAGGTATCGATAATTCTAATACGTCAAAATAAGTAAATGCAGATGCAAAAGTCGGCACGGCCAACGGCATGACCAATGCCCACTTCCAAAACCGCCGAGTGGGAAACTCATAAGTAGCAACAAACCATGCCGTCGGCACGGCAAAAAGAACACTCACCAATCCCACGCCAAACACTAGGATCAAAGTATTTAGCAGGTATCCCGGCAACACGGTGCTCGCCAAGTGCTGCCACTCTTCAGTCGGCTGAAAAACACCAATAAAAACAGCAATCAATGGCGCCAGTAGCAAAAGTGCACAGAGCACGACTGCAACCGACCAAAAATCGACCTGCAACTGCTTCCTATTTTGCGGGCCCATTATTACTCCCATCCTGCAAGATTAAAGCAGCGAATCGCATCGGCATTTAGCTCTCCCAATCGAGTCAAACTGATCGTATCAGCTTTGAACCTCCCCCACTGCAATTGCAATGGTGACCATGCAATGCCAGGTACAACTGGGTATTCATAAGTTGCACTAGGAAAAACCGTCTGCGCTTCATCTGTAGCCAAATACTCAAGAAACTGCTTAGCAGCTTCGAAACTGTTCGTCCCTGCAACAATGCCAGCACCACTCACATTCACGTGGGTCCCGCGCTCTGCTTGGTTCGGAAAAAAGATCTTCAATTGTGCCGCGACATCACGATCTTTCTGATTATCCGAGTTAGCCAACAGACCCAAATAGTACGTGTTGACGATCGCAACATCCGCTAAACCCGCGGCAACCGCTCGCATTTGGTCTCGATCACTACCTTGCGGTGCACGCGCCATATTGTTGCGCACCGCTTCAGCCCACTGGATGGCCTGCTGCTTGCCATTGGAATCAATCAATGAAGACAACAACGACTGATTGTAGACATTGGCCGAAGAGCGCACAAGCACACGCCCCCGCCAATCCTCATTGGCTAGGTCTTCGTAAGTACTCAGCTCTTTCTCATTGACGCGGTCAGGCGCATACACCAGCACACGAGCACGCTGAGTAAAACCAAACCAATAACCCTCAGAATCTCGCAGATTGATGGGCACGCGCTGCTCGAGAAATGCAGATTGAAGCGGTTGCAGTATACCCGCTTCGCTAGCCTGATGTAAGCGCCCAGCATCTGAGGTAATCAGAATATCTGCAGGCGTCTTATCTCCTTCAGCTTTTAAACGCTCCAGCAATGCACCAGCCTTACTTTTTACAACTTCGACTTTAATACCTGTCTGCTTTGTAAATTTCTCAAAGAGCAGCACATCACTCTCATAGTGTCGGTAACTATAAATCGTCAATGTTTCTGCCAGCGATACTGAACAAAATGCCATTGCACTGAGAATATATAAAGTGAGTGCTTTCATTGTAATTGGAAAAGAAGATGCTGATGGGCATAGAGCACACCCAAAAAATAACAAGACTAACAAAAAATCTCCTTTAAAAACTACTCGAGTACGGAGGAAAATGACCCACATATGAAATGCAGTATACCAATCTATTTTACAAAATAGCTAATTTTACTCCTTATTCGGGCAGAAACCAAAGTATCACTTTGCTATTATTTAGTATTAATTACAGTACGCATAGGCTTGCTTCCCTGCAACTCAAACTATGAGATTCTGTCTCAATTTGAAATTGTTCAGCTATGGTCATCCACAAACACATCTATATCAACAGCTTTGCAATCCTGTGCCTTGTACTATCCGCATCTGGATCGATCGCCATCGAATCCACGCGTACGATCGTCAAGGAGTGGGTTGCGACAGAAAAAGCTATTTCCAGTGAAGCCATTCAATGGGAAGTGACGCACACCCTGCTCAACGACTTGACTAAAGTCACCCAGGCAGAAATCACCACGCTGGATGAGTCACTGCAGGAAATTAAGGCCACTGCTACCGATGCCGATGCCGTACGTGCCGATTTAATCACTGAACAACAATCTCTCAATACAGGCCGACAGCAGATCGCAAAATTTCTTACTGAAATCGAACCAAAGTTAATCAATTTAAAATCCGCTCTGCCTGAACCACTTAGCATTCAACTCGGCAGCTTGTTTCAACGTATTCCCAATGATTCCGAGAACTCTACACTCGGCATCGCCGAGCGTATGCAAACCGTTGTTGGTATTCTAAATACAATTAATAAATTCGACCGCTCTATCACCGTACATGAAGAAATTCGAACCCTCGGCGATGGCAGTCAGGGTGAAGTAGAATCGATCTACATAGGCCTAGGTGCTGCCTACTACCGCACACGCTCTGGCGACGATGCTGGCTACCGGCAAGCGGATAGCAGTGGTTGGCAATGGATTTCTCAACCTGAATTATCCCCAGCAATTGCTGACGTGATTGCAATTGCGAACAATAATACCCAAGAAGCACGTTTCATTGCACTGCCGGTCGAACTGAAAAACTAACGTCTGTGAAGTATTTAAAATCCATATTCATACTGGGCCTCAGTTCCCTCGCCCTTGCGACTACATCTTTCGGTCAAGATCTTGCCAGCCTACAGGCGACTCAGCTGGCCAAACTAGAGGATGCGGTGAGTCGCCTGACAGCGCAGCGTCAGCAAATCCAAGATCAACAGATCCCATTAGCTCGCAATCTCCGTGAGCTAGAGCTCGTTGCTAAACAACAGCGCAGCGCACTCAACGAAGCACGTAAAGCAGACGATAGCCGCAGCCTTGACCTACAAACTCTCCGAAATAACGTCGAATCGCTACGGCAAGAATACAACTATATCACCGGCTCCCTCCTAAGTGAATACAACAGTAGCTACGAGAGTAGCTTGTCCGTCGGCGAGCTGGCCAACTACGGCGAAGCGATTCGAGCGCTCAACCTGCTACTCGAAAATCCAGAAACCACTCACAGTGAACGTCTCCAATCTTCGCTGACCCTGATCAACGGCTCCGTCGAGCGCGTCCACGAGCTACTCGGCGGCAAGCAATATGGCGGGCAAGCACTCAACTCCGAGGGGCGCTTGACGAATGGGCAATTCCTACAACTCGGCCCACTGCTTTACTTCAGTGGCGAAGAATCAGGAATCGTTGAGGAGACTAAAGCGCTACAAGCGCGTATCCATACCATTGATACAGAGTCTTCCGATCAGATCGCTTCGCTCATGCAAAGTGGGAAAGGTGAGCTGCCAATGGATCTAAGTCTAGGCAATGCACTCGCGCTACAAAGCACCAAAGACAGCCTATTCGTACACTTAAAAAAAGGCGGCATTTGGGTTTACCCTATCATCGCATTTGCATTCGTAGCCACCATGGTCGCCCTGTTTAAATTCGTGCAGATTATGTCCATTCGCCAACCTGCACCGAACACAATCTACGACATTGCCAAATTGCTGCTGACAAACAAGCAAGCCGAGGCCTTAAAGTTGGCTCAAGCGCAACCAGAGCCGGCACGAGCCATGCTAGTGCAAGCAGTCGAGCATAGCGAGGAGTCGATCGAATTGGTCGAAGAGGCCATGTATGAGTCGATGCTGCATACCCAACCAAAGCTAGAGCGCTATTTAAATATCATCGCAGTCACTGCATCGGTCGCGCCGCTGCTGGGCCTACTCGGAACTGTGACAGGCATTATCAAGACTTTCAACTTAATGCGAGTATTTGGATCGGGGGACCCGAAGCCTCTCATCTCAGGCATCTCTGAAGCATTGATTACCACTGAACTAGGTCTAGTCTTGGCCATCCCCGCATTGATCATTCATGCCCTGCTCTCGCGTAAAGTATCAGGAGTTATGGCGCATATAGAAAAGCTTTCGGTGGCACTGCTTAATACTCTGTCTCGAAATAAGTAAAATAACTAACTGTGCTTAACCATTCTCACAGCCTTTATCAGGAAGCCCTTCGCGTTTGGACCGCAGGTGGCTGGCTGATGCTTCCCCTATTGGGACTCGCAGTCTTCATGTATTATACAGCATTGGAGCTATACTTGCGCCTACGAATGCACTTTTTACTACGCAGTAAAGTATATCAACTCTCTGATGATGCACTAAAATCTGAGCTCTCCAACAGCCTCATCACCTTGAAGCAACTGCTGCTAACCGAGGCGACTTCAACACATGAAGTGCGGCGCCACTTTAAACAAGTACGCCAGGAATATCTCCCCATTATCAATCGCCGGATACGTTTCTTAGCAATCATCATTACCGCTGGTCCACTCGTCGGATTACTGGGCACGGTGACTGGTATGCTGGTAACTTTCAATGGCATGATTGTCCCGCATGGCAGTAAATTTGAAAATATGATCGAAGGCATTTCAGAAGCCTTAATCACCACTCAAACCGGCCTACTGGTATCGATTCCAGCATTAGTAGTGCTCTCCTTTATTATACAGCGCCGCAACCAACTCGAACGCTGTATTGCGCGCCTCGAATATTACAACGTGACCCTCGCCTCCAAATGAAATCACGCCGCCTCATTTTCTCACAATCGCAAAAAGCCGACGAGATCAATGTCTCCCCACTGATTGATATTGTCTTCATCTTGCTAATTTTCTTCATCGTCACAACCGTCTTCGTCGAAGAAACCGGCGTGGATGTGCAGCGCCCCGAAGCCGCCTCAGCCAACGACCTCGACAAAAACTCGATTTTAATCGCGATTACAGAGAATGGTAAAATTGTGTACGGCGGCAATGAAATCGGCAGCAACGGCGTACGTGGTATTGTAAAGCGCCTGCTCCTGCGCGAGCCAGAGATGCCAGTCATCATCCAAGCAGACAAGACCGTATCGGTCGATCTTTACACAAAAGTACATGACGAAGCTGCCCTAGCGGGCGCAACCAGTATCCACTTAGCAACGACTCGTTAATGGAACAAACACTACCAGTCGATCACAACAAAGCGCGAGCGCCGCTCGCGCTGCTAGGTGCACTATTGATGACACTACTGGTTTTTCTGGCGATTCCGATTACTCAGCACTTAGGCAATCAGCGTAACGATCTAATAGAATTTAGGGAAGCAATGACCAGCACCCCACCAGCACCCTTGATCCTACCTCCCCCGCCCGAAAAAGTTGAGCAGAGCGAGCCGGAGCCGACTCCTGAATTTAAGCAACAGTTGCAGGATTTTAGCCTCAGCCAGTTGGAGCTTTCCCTAAACCCAAGCATCAGCGGCGCACTGCGAGTCGGCGTCACGAGCGCAGGCTTTGCGACAGAGGTCGATGCTCTCAGCGAGATTCAAAAGCTTTTCACTTTTGCGGATCTACAAAGTGCCCCCCGTATTATTAACAGCCCAAGTATCGTCTACCCAAGGGAGCTGGTTCGGCGCGGGATTCGTGAGGGACGGGTGCTCGCCAAAATCGAGATCGATACCAAAGGACGCGCCCGTGTATTAGAGATCATATCAGCCTCTGACCCGCGCCTTATTCAGGCGGCAAAAGAAGTCATTCGTAAAGCCCGTTTTACGCCACCGAAGGTAGGTGGCGTGCCACAGAAAGTAATCGGCGAATGGCCTATCCTTCTGCGCGCACCATAATTGTACCTTGCATCTATTTTGTCATGATTCGACACATCTTACTTATCTCCCTACTTTCTGGCACTGCTCAAGCTTCGCCAAGTTTCGAGCTGGTTGACACCAATCCAAATAGCCCAGAGTTCAAGCAACGCTTCTATGGCAGCTTTGGCATCAACTCCGCCATCGAACCCATCCTCACACAAGCGGACCGGCCACTCTATGAGTCGGTTGCACCCTACTTACAAAACAAGCCAGAAAAGGCAATCGAGCTCGCCAAAAAAGGTATAACTAAAATGAGTAATGCCGCGTTCGATTATCTCGTCGGCAGCCTCTATTATATACAAGATAACTACAATGATGCAGCCTCTTACCTGAATGCCGCGCTCAAAAAATTCCCTGATTTCCGTCGTGCGCATCGTAATCTTGCCCTGATTTACATCCAGCAAGACAACTACGAAACCGCTATCAAGCATCTACTCCGCGTCATCGAATTAGGCGGTGGTGACGGTCAAAGCTACAGCATGCTCGCTTACGCGTACCTTACTGAAGAAAAATACCAGTCGGCTCTGAGCGCCTATCAACTTGCACGTATGTTTTTACCAGACAGCATAGACGTACGTCGTGGTGAAGCACAATGCTTGCTCATGACTCAACAATACGGCACTGCAATCGCCCTCTTCGACGAACTCATCAGCGAACATCCAGACGAGCAGGATTACTGGCTCTTTCAAGCCAATAGCTACCTCTCGCAAAACCAAGTGGATGATGCGATTGCCAATTTAGAAATCGCCCATACCGTCGCGCCACCATCTGCATCGAGCCTCAGCCTGCTCGGTGATATGTATCTCAACGAGGACGCCTATGAGCTCGCTTTAAATAACTATTTGGCTGCACTCAAACAAGACCCAACGACACGTCCTGAACAGGCACTCAAGCCGCTGCGGCGGCTCATGCAACTCGGCCTATTTGATGCCGCCCGCACGTATTTGAAACTAATCGACAGCAGTCTCGAATCCGAACTTAGCCCAGAGCAGACCGTGGAAAAAACCGTGATTGTAGCACAACTAACCATCGAAGCCGGCGACCTCGAGCAAGGTCTGGCCCAATTACAATCGGTACTCAAAGAGCAACCACTGAATGGTGATGCACTCTTACTAATGGCGAATGTACAGCTCGATCAGGAAGCCTATGCAACGGCTACATTCTATTTTGAACGCGCCACATCGGTCGTAGAGGTTCAAGTCGAAGCTCTAATAGGTCTGGCTCGCACCGCAGTCGCGCAGTCCAGATTCCACGCCGCACTTAAACACTTGCAACAAAGTCAGCGCATCAAGCAGCGTCCAGACGTGGCACAGTTTATGGCTAGCATCGAAAAAGTAATCGCAGCTCAGTAGCTGCTGATATTCTAAGGGGTGTATGACATTGATATGCAGTGAACCACTCTATCTCTTGGTGCATCAATAGAACGCTCCACGGTCGGCGCGCGGCCACATTCGGCGAGCGAGGATACATCGATCGAATTCGTCATGCCAGAGAATGGCCTAAAATAATAAAATAGCTCCATATCGGGGCACAATCACTCCGTCATGGAGTAGATACATTCATCGTTCAGTGGTATTGTAAGCCACAGAATTATCAGTTCTAAATCACATACACTACTGAAGAATGAACCAACAAACCAATAAGTTACTAACAAGCGTCGCTTTCTCGATGGTGATCACTGCATCTGCAGTGTCTGGGCAGACAGTAGAAGCAGCAGAAGTCGTTGTACTAGACGCAACCGTTATCGTGGGCAACTCGCTCTATGCTGACCAAGTCAATGCACTAAAAACACCCACTCCGATCATCGACACGCCACAAAGCTTGTCGATCACCACAGCCGACGACATCTCAATACGCGGCTTCGATAGCATTGGTGATATCGTGGATTACACCCCAGGTGTCAGCATGTCACAAGGTGAAGGTCACCGTGATGCCGTCGTCTTCCGTGGAGTTCGCTCGACTGCTGACTTCTTCGTCGACGGTGTACGCGACGATGTTCAATACTACCGCCCGCTCTACAATATCGAGCAGGTCGAAATTTTACGTGGCCCGAATGCACTGTTATTTGGCCGCGGCGGCGCTGGAGGCATCCTTAATCGAGTCACTAAAAAAGGTGTAATTGGTGAGAACTTCAATGGTTACTCCACGGCAATCAACACCTATGGTGGCGCGGAAGTAGCGGTCGATAGCAATGTTGTCATTAACGAAGACACTGCGTTCCGCATCAATGCCTACTACAACACCTTCAAAAATCACCGCGACTACTCCGATGGTGAGGGCTATGGCGTCAACCCGACCTTTAAGTTCCAACTTGCTGAAAAGACAACCCTCGACGTATCGTTCGAGTACATTGACTATGATCGTTCGATTGATCGCGGCATTCCAACCGCCAACGGCAAACCAGTAGGTGCCCTCAACGATATCGTTTTTGGCGACCCTAATCTAAATAAGTCTGAGTTCGAAACTCGTGCGATTCGTGCGATGCTCCAGCATGAGTTCTCCGATACCCTTAAAGGGATCTTTACCGCCTCATATACCAACTCCGATAAGCTCTATCAAAACTTTTATGCGGCAAATTACGATGAGGCGACCCCGGATCAAGTCACGCTCGACGGCTACAGAGACACGACCAATCGCAAGAACTTTCTGCTCTCTGGTAATCTTGTCTACGAGTTGGAAACTAACGACATTGAGCACACCCTGCTCTTTGGTGCCGAGTTTGGTGATAGCTCCTCTGAGAATGATCGCTACAATCCTGAATTTGATGACGGATCAGGGGGTACAATCGACAAAAAGGTGTTCCAAATCAGCCAGCGTAAAGTAAGCGGGGTGGGTTTCAACGCCGGTGGCCTTGATGTCGGTCCCTTCACTAACCTCAACGACGACACCGAGTCTGATCTAACAGTCTACTCTTTCTACCTGCAGGACGAGATTAAGCTTTCTGAAGAGCTAATACTGGTTCTTGGGGGACGCTTCGACAGCTTCGACATCAACGTAACTGATAATACTCCAGGCAGCACTGACGGCAGCCAAACTGATGAGGAAATTACACCTCGCACCGGCATCATCTATAAGCCCCAAGAAAACATCTCGATCTACGCAAGCTATAGCGAAACATTCCTCCCGCAGAGTGGTGAACAATTTGCAGATCTAGGTGCCCAAGGCCTCGATCCCGACCAATTCACCAATCTTGAAGCTGGCGTGAAATGGGACTTCGCACACGGCTATAGCGTGACTGCAGCGATTTTCAAAATTGAACAGGACATCGTGCAAGATGATGGCACAGGAGGCTCAGAAACATTGAACAGCGAGATCACTGGGTTCGAAGCACAGTTCAATAGTCAAATCACTGATCAATGGTCACTCACAGCAGGCTACAGCTACTTGGATGGTGAGACTGATAGCGGCGAACGCCCATTTGAGTTGCCAGAACATATGTTCTCCATCTGGAATCATTATCAAGTCACCGAGAAATTCGGCCTTGGTCTCGGTGCAATCTATCAGGACGAAAGCAAAATCAAAATTAAAGACAAAGATTTAGCTAAGGGGTCTGCAGATCTTCCTGATTTCTTTAGAATCGACGCAGCTGCCTACTATCAGATCAGCGAAAACCTTCGCCTGCAGGTAAACATCGAGAACCTACTCGACGAAGAATATTATCCCAGTGCACACTACATCGACCAAGCATCAGTGGGGTCTCCAATCAACGCGACCTTTCAGGTTGTCGGTCGTTTCTAAGATTATTTCGTAAGATTTGTTGTTTCTGGCCCACGGAGTGATTACTGCGTGGGCTTTTTTTGGTTCATCGTCAAAGGCGTGGGAAGCATGGATGGATGTCCGGGGCGATCGGTTTGCTTCTTCCTCTTGGGAGGGACGACCTCCCCCAACAAAATAGCCGCCCCATCAAGGCAGAGCGGCATCTCCTCGGGAAGTGACGATGAACTTTATTTTTATTTCAACCCTCACCCGAATATTTACCGGACTGACAATTGAAAAACTATCAGCATGCCTTACATAGGCTACTTCTTCTCAGGGCGAGGAAACAGAATCGTCTTCTCGCCGAGTGCATTGCCTACAAGGCTGTTACCCCACTGCAATTGGCCTTCCAAACGATCAAAATCCGCTGCCCCGACAAGCGCACGCACCTTACCTGAAATATCAGGCATAACAGGAGTCAGCATCACCACACCCAAGCGTAAGGCTTCAGCCATATAAGCGAGGGAGGTTTGTAGTCTTGCCTGATCTTCAGGTGCGTCCGACTTAGCCAATTTCCACGGCGCACGTGTTTCAGCATATTTATTAATCCCTGAAATAAAGGTAAAAATACGATCCAATGCCTTGTGAAACTGAAACCCTTCGAATAGCGGGATCAGCTCTCCCTGAGTCTTATCCCACAGTGCCTTCAAATCTTGCTCTGGCTGCTCATCCACCGATGCTGCAGGTACTTTGCCTTCAGTATAGCGGCTGCCCATATTTAGAAGACGACTGACCAAATTACCAAGGTCATTAGCTAGGTCACTATTGTAGCGGCTCATGAAGAGATCGATCGAAAATTCGCTGTCTTGACCTACGTTCATTTCCCGCGTCACAAAGTAGCGGAACGCATCGGTACCAAACTGCTCGATCAAATCCAGCGGATCAACGACTTCGCCGGTGCTCTTCGACATTTTCGCACCAGAACTCAGCCACCAGCCATGCACAAGGAAATGCCTCGGCAATTCAAGATTCAGAGCCTTAAGCATGATCGGCCAGTAAACCGCATGTGGTGGGACGAGAATGTCTTTGCCGATCACATGATAATCCGCCGGCCAATTCTGCTCAAACTCATCGGTACCATAGCCTGCTGCTGTAATATAGTTAGTTAACGCATCGAACCACACGTAAGTTACATATTCTGAATCAAACGGCAGCTCAATCCCCCACTCTAAGCGCGACTTAGGGCGTGAAATACAAAGATCATTCAGTGGCTCTTTTTTCAGGAACTGTAGCACATCGGCACTTCGAAAACGTGGGTAGATCATCTCTGAGTTCTGCGCGATCGTATCAATCAACCACTCCTGATACTGTGCGAGTTTAAAGAAATAGTTAGTCTCTACGACTTCCTCAACCTCACCAAATATCGCGGGCCACTGGCCATCCACCTTCTCCTTCTCCGTGACAAATTGCTCCTGGCGTTGGCTATAAAAACCATTGTAGTCCGCCTTATAGATCTCACCCTTGTCAAATAAAGTCTGTAAAATTTCGCTCACTACTTTTTTATGACGTGACTGAGTGGTGCGAATATAGTCGTCATTGGTGATCTCCAAACGTTTACAAAGCCCTTGAAAGGCGGCGGCATGGCCATCGCAAAACTCCTGCGGCTCGATGCTCTGCTTCTCCGCCGACATCTGCACCTTTTGTCCGTGCTCATCTAGGCCAGTGACGAATTTCACTTGATCGCCTTGTAAGCGACGAAAGCGTGCGACGATATCGGTCAGCACTTTTTCGTAGGCATGGCCGAGGTGCGGCGCGCCGTTTGCGTAGTCGATTGCGGTAGTGATGTAGAAATTCTTGCTCATGGAAACCGAGCAAGTTGGCCAATTTCAAGCAGGGGCGCAAGTCCGTAGGGCAAGGAGTTACCAATCCCCTATTTTAAGGTGATACAATGACGCCGCTGCGAGGCTAATTCACAGATAGACGGCAGACTATTTAGCTTCGTCATCTTCTGCAGCTGTATGCTGCTCACGGCACATACGATACAACGCGACATCTGGAATATCGATCACCACATGCACAACTAAGCGCAGCACAATGATGGCGATCGCTTGAATCGCGCCCTCCAGCAGCACTACACCGGTCGCCATCGGTGCTGCATAAGAGAGCCCCTCAAACACGGCAGAGAGAACAGTCGCACCCAAAATTACCCAAGATAAAATATCTACAATCAAGCGTAGGTCTGCATAGGCTGATTCAGCACGGACTTGTAGTTTTAATACCGAGGAAGGTGACGCACTCGAAGGCGCATGCATGCCCGATGTAGAAGAACTGCGCCGGCGCGGCTTAGTGGAGGGCGATGACGATGCTCGACTACTGCGAACATGCTCACGAGCACTGCGATAAGCTGAATACGCCTGACCCCATTGGTGCTCAGACATTTTCCGAGTGCTCGGATCCATCTTCTCACGTGATGCCTTAAATTGCTCAAAAGTCTTCATGGTATGACTCGTAGCCTACTGAACAGAATCTGCAACCATAAGCAGCAAGCGATGTAATTTGAATCTAATCAGCGACTATAGCGGGGTCTCTTGAATCACATGTACATTACGTTGTGGAAACGGGATACTGATACCTTCAGCATCGAAGGTCTCCTTGACCGCTTTAGTGAAGTCAAACTTCACACCCCAATAATCAGCTGCATTGACCCAGGGACGCACAACAAAATCAACGCTGCTGTCTCCTAAATTGGCCACTTCAATAACGACTGCAGGTTCTGTAAGAACGCGCTCATCAGCTGCCAATAAATCCAGCATCAATTGCTTGGCCTTATTTAAATCGTCACCATAGCTCACACCCACAACCATATCGACACGACGTGTATCATGTGCCGAAAGATTAGTAATTGGACCACTCATAATCGATGAATTCGGCATAATAATCTTAACATTATCAGGCGTCTTCAACTCGGTGGCCAACAAGCCGACTTCGACAACAACTCCCGCTTCGCCACCTGCCTTAATGAAATTACCGACTCTGAAAGGCTTAAAAAGTATTAGCAAGACACCCGCCGCAAAATTAGAAAGTGACCCCTGCAGCGCAAGGCCGATCGCCAAACCAGCTGCAGCCACCACAGCAGCGAAAGATGTGGTTTCCACTCCCAGTCGACCCACTGCAGCAATCACGACAAAGACGACGATGGATCCATACAGCATACTAGCAAAAAAACCAATCAGGGTCGGGTCCACTGCCTTATTTTCCAGTACACTTATAAAGAATGCTTTCGCTTTCTTAGCCACCCACTGGCCAACGATTAAAATTAGAATCGCGAGGATTAAATTTACGCCACCATTCACGATTTTTTCAATGATTACTTCCATATTTTATACTGCATTTAGATTATAGTCGATTGCTACAGGTTTACTTTAAAAACCACACCCACAGCGGCTTAATTACAACTTTATAGTAAGAAATAATACCCATATTCAATAAGCGCTTGCACTATGCACGAAGACGCGAATCGATTTGCCCGATTGCCCATCGCGCGTGCTCAGCAACCATCGTATCTTCTGCTTCTGCAGCGGTCTGCAATGCTGGAATATCCTCACGTGTGCCGACATTGCCAAGCACCACACAAACATTACGCCGGAAACGACTTAGTTTTACGCGACGAATGGACGAGCCGATCATGCGCTCACTAAATGTCGCCGCATCCCAAGCCAGAAGCTCTCGCAAACTAGGCAACTCGCGCGGCGTGAATTTAGCTTCCTCAGTCGGCACTGCCCATTTATTCCAAGGGCACACATCTAGACACTCGTCACACCCATAGAGTCGATCTCCGATCGCCTCACGCAGCTCCAATGGAATCGCACCATCATGCTCAATTGTTAGGTATGAAATACATTTGGTCGCATCGAGTTGATACGGCGCAGTAATCGCACCTGTGGGGCACACATCGATACAGCGCGTGCAGCTCCCACAGCGATCTTTAAGCGGTGAATCGACTGGCAAATCTAAATCAGTCACGATGTTTGCCAAGAAAGTCCAAGTGCCCAGTTTCGGCTCGATCAAGATAGTACTCTTGCCCTGCCAGCCAACACCAGCTGCGGCAGCAATTGGTTTTTCCAACAAAGGACCCGTATCCACGTACGGACGCTGATTTCCCCCAAACTCCTCCCGTAAAATGCGGCAGAGCCGTTTTAGGCGGCGTAGCATAAAATTATGATAGTCATCCCCTAGTGCATATTTCGCGATACGATATGGACGGTCTGGATCTGGCTGATAATAATTGAGTGTTAAGACTATAATACTACGCGCCTCTGGCAGTAATTGATCAGGATTGAGTCGTCGGTCATTATTTCGCTCCATCCAGGACATGGTGCCATGCATCCCACCCGCAATCCACTGCTCGTAATACTCCCTGCGTAACTCTAGTGGTACCGCAGCTACGCCCACCGAATGAAACCCTAAAGCCTTTGCTTCTGACTCGATTCGCTCTCTTATCGCTGCTGCTTGGTTAGACATACAGTTCCTATGCCTCTATATCTGGGATGAGTCCAGCTTACTTAGTGCTTCGATTCTATCAATTATTTGACAGTGACAAGCCACTGCATTCCTCTAAACAATATATTATAATGAGTATACCTATTTGGCCCGTCGTTACCGAAAATTTGGCAGAGCAGCTGTCAGCAGCACAAGGAGGCATCGTGCACCCGACTCAGTTACTCCCCTATTTACCACTCAGTCTGCGACTCATCGAACAAACTCTTGATACCCTCACCGAATCCCAGCGTGTCGCAAAGCAACCAATCAATGGCCTCTCGGCATACGTTTTTAAAGAGTCACTCAACAAGCCCCAACAGAACTTCGCACCCCGCCAATGCGTGTATTCTGATGAACCACTCAGCGATCACGAGCACAGTGCGATCAGTCAAGACGTACGCCAAAAAATCGAAACTGAATTAAGCCTGATGGCGGCCCATGATTGTTGGCCCGCAGAAGCCGTTTGGGAGCACGAACTCATTTACCTCGCGAACAACCTAACAGTCGCTGCCACCGCCAGTAGAATTGCAGGACACTCGCGTCTCTCCTGTAAAAAGGTCGAGCAACGTCTCGCGACACTCAAAGCGCGCGGGTTCATTCAGTGCGAGCGCAAACAAAACAATTGGCAGCTACCGCCGCTGCGCTATCCTCGGCCTCTATATCAACGGCATGACCAATTCATTCGCCAATTTCCAGGTGCGCTCCAAGAAGAAACTGAAGTGCGCTTGCTCAAGGCTCTCGGGCTCTCTTTACTAATTCTCTTGCTCTGCTTCGCACTCGCAGTCACAGCCAGAGTACCCTTCCCATTCGTTCTGTTTGGTGGGCTCGCCCTCGCCGCCATCGTTTTCATCAAAACCTTTCGCGCACCGCTCAAACCACTTCCCTCCGTATAGCTCACATTTTCAAAAACTGATTAACTCAAAGACACCATGGCCGTCAATTTCCCAAACCAACGGAGCCAGCCTCCGATCATTCAAGCATTCCAACGCTTTAGAGGCTCGTTCGCCCTATTGCTCATCGCACTGGCTGTGCTGACTATTTTTCTAATGGTCAACTTCCGTGTGCAACGCGTCTCTGGCACCGAAGTCGGCATTAAGGTGAACAACGTCACAGGCGACATTACCGTCATCGCGGAATCGGGCACCAATATCTATAACGGACTGCTCAACTCCTTCCATCTGCTCGACATGACTGTGCAGCGCCTGGAAATGGTTGCGGATCCAAATCGCGGCGAACGCAGCAACCGCGACGACCTCCGCATTAAAACAGTCGATGGCTCGGACGTCTTCCTCGACCTAACGATCAACTATCAACTGCGCCGCGACATGGTCGAAGAAGTCGTCACCACCTCCGGGCTCGGTGATGCTTATAAATACAAATGGGTGCGCGATTACTCACGCTCTGTGTGCCGCGCCGTCTTTGGCGAAATGACGACTGAAGAATTCTACGACGCCAGCGTGCGTAACGACAAAGCACAGGAAGCGATGATGGAGCTCAACGACTTGCTCAAACCCTACGGCATCGAAATCTCCAGTGTGATCGCCGAAAAATTCAGCTTCCACGCAGAATATGAAGAACGTATCCGCGCGAAGAAGCTAGCCGACCAAGAAGTCGAAGAGCAAATCTCCAAAGCCAACGCTGCACGCCAAAATCAAATCTTCCGCGTCGTCGAAGCCACCAAGAAAAAGGAAGTCTTCCTGGCGAGCTACTCCGGTGACATGGAGAAGCTGATCGTCGAAGCGACTGCCAATGCCCAGCGCGACGTGCTCAATGCTGAAGCCTATGTGATCGATACCCAACTCGGCGCCGACGCCACCTTCTATCAGCGCGACAAAAACTCGCAAGCAATCCTCGTCAAAGCCGAGGCCGAAGGCGAAGCACTCACCGCACTCGCCAACGCCTACGAAGGCATCGGCGGCATGAATCTAGTGCGCCGCGCCTATGCGACAAAGCTCGGTGACATGAAGATCACCGGACAGCCCTTCACGATCGAAAGTAAAACCGAACGCCTCAGCTACCAAGACGAAGGTGCCGTCATCAAAAAGAAGCCAGCACTCAAATAAGCAACCGCAACTCGGATTCATATTATCATGAAATTTATAAAACTTCTCTCCACGCTCATCATCCTCGCCGCAGTCGGCGTCTTTGTTGCGGCCAACTTCCTATTTATCAAAATCAACCTAGGCGAAACCGGCGTGCGCACTCAGCAATACGCCGTGCTTGGCTCCAAGGGTGTCGTGCTCGAAGACTTCGGCCCAGGCTGGCATCGCAACCTGCCACTCCTCGACACTTGGAACATCTTCGACTCCACCGTACAAACGACTGAGTTCACCACCGAGCAAGAGCGAAAGGCCACCAAGAAAATCTACAGTTTTCTATCGTCGACTTCACGGCGCTACCTCGACGCCTCCTCATCCGGCAGCACTGGTCAAGTCGAGCTCAAGTCCAAAGACGGCTACACCGTACGCCTCGACATTACCGTCAAATACCGTGTCAGTCCCGACGAAGTGCACAAGCTCTACCGAGAACTCGGCTCCGAGGCCCGCTATAAAGGCATCGTCCGCGACCAAGTGCAGAAGACCATTCGCGATATCTTTGGCACCATGCTTACCGAAGAATTCTACGATCCCGAAGTGCGCCGCATCAAAACAGTCGCAGCCAAAGAAGACCTCAAAGGCGAACTTGCAGACAGCAGCATCGACCTAATTGACATCCTCATCCGCGACATTGCCTTTGATCCGTCGTATGAGCGTAAGATCCTCGACAAGAAACTCGCCGACCAAGATGTCGAGCTCAACAAATCCCGCGCTCTGGCCGAGGAAAAGAAAGGTGAGACCAACCGCATCGGCGCCGAAACTGAAGCAAAGGTCCGCGTCATCGAACAAGAACTCATTGCAAAGCGGCTGACAATGAAAGCCGACACCGACAAAGAGATCGCACAGATTAATGCCGACGCTCGACTCACTGCTGCAAAGCTCAAAGCCGACGCCAACCTATATCTAGCCGAACTCGAAGCCAAAGGCACACTCCTAGAGAAAGAAGCGACCGCCGAAGGCGAACGCCTCAAGGCCACCGCTCTCAACACACCGGGCGGCGAAAATCTAGTCGCCTTCGAAATCGTCGAGCAACTCAACCTCGGTGAGATCACCGTATCAACGCAAAGCAACGACTTCCTAGACGTAGCCTCCGTCCTCGAAAAGATCGGCGCCAGCGCCAATTAGCATCACCTTAGTCTAACAAAAAAGCGGTTCGTACTATCGAATCGCTTTTTTTGTGATGTAACGGCGACGGCAGGAGGCCACCCATCCTAGAGCTGCTAAGCCTAATAATAATGGATACCTTGAAGGTTCTGGGACCGTTCCAGACAAGGAAGTCGGAGCACTTAGGCCTGCGCCAACTGAGAAAGATGAACCAAGAGCATTATCATTAATACCACCATAATCTGCTCCCCCAAATGCGTTGCTGTTCGCGTCAGAAGTCATCACTAGCATTGAAAAAGTATAGGTATCATCAAACCCGCCAAGGTCTAGTGCCGCTGCATTTGCTATGCCCAATGAATTTTCACGGATCGTAGCGGAAAAATCTGAAAAGCTAAAACTCCAGGTCAAAAAATGATCAATAAGCGGCGCCCCTTTATTATCAACACCACCATCTATATTAGCTGTCGTGGATGTCAGGCCGTCAATTGCGATAACAGAACTAAAATTAGAGTTCGTTGCGTCTATCGCGGTTGTTGCCTGATTCACTATACTATTAGTAGTAAAAGTGGCAACATTGCCCAAATTTACAGGATTCGTAGTGGTATCAGGAGAATTAAACCCCGAAGGTTTATATAATGCAATGGAAGAATTAGAGGTACTACCGTTGTAGCTGAGCAGATAATCAATCGTGCCATTATCGGTTAAGTCAAAGCCAACATATATCTGCCCTCTGTAAGGATCCGTTGACTTTTTATTCCCCTCGGCAACTCGAGCTCTAAAATACATCGTGCCATCCGTGCTACTACTGCTATCGACATCGTCAAAACCAGTGTAAAATGTCCCAAACTGATTGTTACCAACTAAATCAAGATAACCTTTATTTGACGTACTATCCCCCCCCCATTCGGGAACTGGAACCCCCACAACAGCTTCGACAAAGTTACCATCCGTTGCTGCATCTAAAGGAATGATGGCAGCTTTAGATGTGTAAATTGAGACCACTATTGTTAAAAAATAAACTAAACACCTCATAAATTAATTATACTAATTACGTAATTTATGAGCATAATGCAAGTATTTACAGTAAATATTTACATTATGCGCGTTATTTAATTAAATAAATTATTTATTAAACCGCATTCAACTCACTCATTGAAGATGATATTGTAGTTAAAAACCGACTAAATCCGGTAAAATTGAACGACCAGATCGGCTATGCCCGCGGATGAGCTTGCTTGTGCGCATCCTTAAGCCTCGCAATCGAAACATGCGTATACACCTGGGTTGTCGATAGATTCGCATGCCCCAGCAACTCCTGGACCGAACGTAAATCTGCACCATTATCCAGCATATGGGTGGCATACGAATGACGTAATTTGTGAGGGGTCATGTCTAGGGGTAATTCTGCTGCTGTAAGATGTCGCTTTAATAGTTTCTGTACTTGGCGCGGTTCAATGCGGCGTCCATTAAGCATACAAACCACTGGCGAACCAAACTCTGCAGACAAATCAAACCGATCGACAAAATCACGAAGACATCGGATCGCAACCGGCCCTAAGGGGCAGAGTCGCTCCTTCTGCCCTTTTCCTAAAACACGTGCGACTCCTTGGCCAAGATCGATGCTCCCATGATTCAACCCACACAATTCACTAACACGCATCCCCCCTCCATACAATAATTCCAAAATTAACGAGTCTCGAAAGGCCTCAAATTCACCAAGCATTTCTTTTTTCCACAGCAGAATCGGCGCATTGAGCAAAGCTTTTACTTGTGTCTCCGTCAAAAACTTAGGCAAAGGTTTAGCAAGTTTCGGAAGAGTCACTCCCACAAATGGATTCGAATCGACCTGCCCCTGAATACGCAGATAACGATAAAAGGCACGCAACCCAGAAACGTGATTATGTAAAGTGCGCCGCGCTAGGCGGCGACCTTCTTCAATTAAAAATGATCGCACGTCCACTGGACGCACTTCAGAAAAATCATTACAGCAGTTTCCGCGCTGATGCATCCAATTGAAAAAATTCTCAATTGCTGCGCGATAATTGCGTACCGTGTAAGGAGACACCCTCCTTTCCAAAGTCAGATGATCACAGAATGCATCAAGCAGCGGGATACTTTGAACCGAATCGTCTCCTACCATAATTTCATCCTAATATGCTTCTAGGTTGATAGGCGATACTCTAGTTCTATCTAAAAGTCGCCTATTTCTGACCTAGGTCAAAACGCTCAATTACTTCTTCAGCTAAATAGCGGTACGCATTCGCGCCCCTACAGTTTGGCTCATATTCAAAAATAGACTGACCAAAACTAGGTGCTTCGCTCAACCGTATCGAGCGAGGAATCATCGAGCGGAATACTTTTTCATCAAAATGATTGCGCACTTCACCCACCACCTGGTGAGCCAGATTGGTACGTTGATCAAACATCGTCATCAAAATCCCGCCTAGTGCTAGATCGTCATTCACTCCGGCATCGCGAAGTTTATCCACCACCTTTAATATCTGTCCCAATCCTTCCATTGCGAGATACTCACACTGCAATGCAATCAATAAAAAATCAGCCGCAGCTAGGCTATTCATTGACAGCATTCCAAGCGCTGGCGGGCAGTCCAAAATAATCGCATCATAATCACCAGATGCGCGCAGCGGCGCTAGACAATCACGTAGTTGCACAAGGTAGTTATCACGCTGAAATAACTCGATCTCAATCGCGGCCATATCCACCTCTGAAGGAATCATAAATAAATTCTTATTCGATCCGACTGGTTGCACCTTCTCAAGCGCACTACCCTCGCCACACAACGGGCCATACAAACTACCGCCCTCATGTTTCTCCAAGCCAAGTCCACTCGTCGCATTGGCCTGCGGATCTAAGTCAACTAAGACTGTCCGAACCCCCTTCTCTGCGAGCGCATAACTGAGATTAATCGCAGTCGTTGTCTTCCCAACTCCCCCCTTTTGATTCGCAATTGTAAATACCTTGGCGCACATAAATACAGTAATAGTGACAGCCCTGTAAGCGTCGAGCAGAAAGGCAGACCAGTTCAAAATCAACTCCACGCACCCTTAATCTTGCGGTTAACACCACTGAACGACTGCATTTTTACATCTCAATCTAAACATCGCGAACGGCAACCCCCGTGTGACTAAGTACTCATAATGCGCATTAGGCAGTTGGAATCTTTAGCAATTCGTATCCATTCAAAGATCTAGGTTTGCATGCGACTGCTCAAACCCCTAGATCCATGGCTTCAATTTTCATCTCAACACAACCTAAAATAACATGACTGAAACACAATCTGTCAAAAAAGTCGCACTGCTGACCGCTGGCGGCCTCGCGCCCTGCCTGTCTTCGGCAGTCGGCGGCCTAATTGAACGTTATACAGAACTCTACCCAGAGATCGAAATTATTTGCTACCGAGGTGGATATAAGGGACTCTTGCTAGGTGACAGCATCCAAGTCACAGAAGAAATACGTGCAAACGCAAGTACCCTGCACGACCACGGCGGCAGTCCTATCGGCAACAGCCGTGTCAAGTTAACCAATGTCAAAGACTGCATCAAACGAGGCCTTGTTAAAGACGGTGAAGACCCACTCAAAGTTGCGGCAGACCAACTGACTAAAGATGGCGTCGACGTACTCCATACCATAGGTGGTGACGACACCAACACGACCGCAGCTGATCTCGCTTCCTATCTCGGCGAACATAACTACGCTCTGACAGTCGTCGGGCTACCCAAGACGATCGACAATGATGTGTTCCCAATTACTCAGAGCCTTGGGGCTTACACCGCTGCAGAAGAAGGTGCAAAGTATTTTGAAAACGTTGTTGCTGAGCACAATGCCAATCCACGCATGCTTATCATCCATGAAGTCATGGGCCGTAGCTGCGGCTGGCTCACTGCGGCCACCGCGGATGTCTACCGTAAACGTCTAGATCGCCTCGAATGGTCTGATGCAATTGGCCTAAGCGCTGCTCGAAAAGAAGTGCATGCCATCTTCATTCCAGAAATGGACGTTGATATTCAAGCTGAAGCAGCACGCCTGAAAGCAGTCATGGATGAGCACGACAACGTGAACATCTTCATTTCCGAAGGCGCCGGCGTCGAAACCATCATCAAAGAGATGGAAGCAGCAGGCGAAGAAGTGCCGCGCGATGCCTTTGGCCACGTTAAGCTCGATGCCGTCAACCCAGGCAAATGGTTTGGTGAGCAATTCGCCAAAATGCTCGATGCCGAAAAAGTACTGGTTCAAAAGAGCGGCTACTTCGCACGTGCGGCACCAGCCAATAAAGACGATATTCGTCTAATTAAGAGCTGCACCGACCTCGCCGTTGACTGTGCAGTGGTTCGCGAAAGCGGTGTCATTGGCCATGATGAAGATGATCGTAACATCTTACGGGCGATTGAGTTTCCACGGATTGCCGGAGGTAAGCCATTCAACATCGACACACCTTGGTTCGAAGAACTACTCGATGCAATCGGCCAAGCGAAGGGAGCCAACATTGCACTGTCAGGTCACTAAAAAGAGAATTCATTAGAGTCGCTTAACTTTCAAAGCTGGAATCCACTTGTGGGTTCCGGCTTTTTTGCTTTGTAAGCATACACTGTAATGAGCATGTCTCGTAAGTAGTATCTGTAGCCACAAAAAGACCCCATCCTTCATTAGAAGGATGGGGTCATAATACTGGCGATAACCTACTCTCGCACCCCAGCGTGGGGGCACTACCATCGGCGGTTGCAGGCTTAACGAGCGTGTTCGAGAAGGG